>Ga0183100_1000010_pt1 | contig 468047 bp, 391 predicted proteins | sample Biomet2_FD_127789 | JGI IMG/M metagenome (GOLD analysis project Ga0183100, IMG submission 127789) | Microbial communities from bioreactor (seeded with anoxic lake sediment) at LBNL, California, USA - Biofuel metagenome 2 | ecosystem: Engineered > Bioreactor > Anaerobic > Unclassified ... | reverse complement strand
CCGCATCGGCTACGTCTCGATGTACTGCACTATAAAACGGAATAAGAAGCCTTCCCTTGTCGGAGGGCTTCGCTGTTTTATGCCGTTTATTTATGGTGCAAAAAGCGGCTCACTCAATAATAGCTTCAAGATTCTTTCGATAAAAATCCAGACAAATAGTTTTTTTAGAATAATCACAATTTCATTGAGCACTTTGAGGCATTCTGCTGATGTTTTTTGTGATTAAAGTTTCATTTTTACTATTTGATTTAGAGGCTTTTATAAGCCTCAAACGGACTTTTAGAAAGAAAAGAGAGATAAATAGTGTAAAATATCCTATCTGCAAAACGAGATCTAGAAATGGCTAGAAAACAACGCTATTTTCAGTTAAGTGTAGATTTGAGCATTGGTTTTAATCAATATTCAGATAATCTCAAGGCCTCTTATCAAAACCTTTTACAGCAAAATAAGATATCAATGACCTTATCTATTCCTTTATTAGATTGGGGAAGACAAAACAGAAATTGCAAAATAGCACAGAATACAGTAGAAGTCGTTACTTCTGATGAGAGAATCAATATTCTTCAATTAGAGCAAAAAGTAAAATCTTCTGTAGCTGATTACAATTTACAATTAAGCATATTAAAAAATGCAGAAAGAGCCATAAAACTTTCAGATATGCAATACAATGAAATGTTAGAGAAATTCAAAATAGGAGCCTGCAGTATGAAAGAACTTCGCGAAGCAATGATTGATCAACAAAAGATTCATTACGACTATATGACATCTTTACGTAACTGCTGGGTTGGATATTACCAAATAAGACAACTTACGCTCTACGATTTTATTAGCATGTATTCTTTGATAGAATAGATATAAAAGTAAATCACTTTAAACAAAGAACAATGATTTGACAAAAATATTTCCCTTTATGCTTATTTTCAACAAAATATTAGACAATATTCACCAAATTAGCGCTTGCTAATTTCATAAATAATTCGTTACTTTGATCCATATAAACCATCTCCTACAAAATAGATAAAATTCAGTAGAAGACCATCAGAGGGACGTCAAAAGTGTTTTCTCAGACCATGCAAAATAAACGATATAACCAGTATAAAGCTTAAAACAACTTTGGAGCAACTTTAGCGTAATAAACCGTTTCAAAATCGCTGATAATAGATGATTTTCCTTCAGAAGCTTTTCAAAGAAACATCTATATTTTTTAATAAAATTAGTTTACATTAATATTAAAACGATGAAAAACAAAATGATTAATACATTCTTAATTACACTTATTTGGGTAATAGCATGCCCATTTTCTCTGTTTGCACAAATCAATAATGATATTGATTCAATAGAAAGTCAATTATCGACAACTGTAGCACAAGATGGAGGATTTCTGTGGAAAGTATCAAGAAATGGTCTCACAAAAAATTCCTATATTTTCGGAACTTATCATGACAATTATCATAGTTTTACTCAAAACCAAGTGTTCTCAATACCGGGACTAAAAAGAGCACTCGAAGAAGCAGAAGAAATTGCAACTGAAGATAATATATTGCCAACAAAAAAGGAAATATACTCAATGTTGGATACTTCTCCATACGAGCAACTTCTTTCTCCTTCTGCAATTACAAGAATGCCAAAAGGCAAATATTACAGCGGTTTATTTAAAAGCTATAAGGAATGGCGCAAATTTCATAAGAAAATGATAAGACAAGGCCTCTTACCCTACTTACAACAGAAACCAACATATTGGATAAATATTCTTAAAATAAAACTTATTAAACAAATAGTACTACCGCCTATGATGAATCGACCAAGCATTCCTGTAGATTTGTACATCGCAAAATATGCTAGGGAAAAGAAAACGCCTATGTTTTTTTTAGATGCCAAATATTCTCCTAGTGATGTATCCTTCGGTATTTTTGATTCTATCTATGCTCAAACCGATGAAAAGCTACGCTATAAAAGGCCCCTGAGAGTACAGATAAAAGAACTTTGCAAATTGCTAGACCAAATAGAATCATCCAAGCACAAAGAGCTATGCAAAAAAGATATAAAAAAAGCAAAAGAAGAATATGATTATACTGATATAAGAGATAGTTTGTTTGCCGCTTATAAAACAATGAATATTAAAAAAATTGAAGAAGCAGAGAAACTCTTTATAAAACGACAAGGTAAAGATTATCTTTCTTATAGGATGTTTATATTAGACGGACGTAATATAAAGTGGATTCCAATCATGAAAGAGCACATGGCAAAACACACTTGTTTTATTGCCTTTGGCTGTCGTCACCTCGTCGGAGAAAAAGGGATTATCAATCTTCTAAGAAAAGAAGGTTATGAGGTGACACCAGTTTTCTAGATTTCAGAGAATCGGACAATGGAAATGAAGTAAAAGATGATTAGGGTGTTGATAAATAACAGTGTGCCTCAGTCTGTTAAGGGAGCAATTGAAAAATGCTTAGACTTGAGATACGCGTAAAAATAACGTACTGAAAATTGCACAAGTGAAATTTTTAGCTTATCTTTACAAAACGAAAAGTGCCCGCATCGGCTACGTCTCGATGTACTGCACTATAAAACGGAATAAGAAGCCTTCCCTTGTCGGAGGGCTTCGCTGTTTTATGCCGTTTATTTATGGTGCAAAAAGCGGCTCACTCAATAATAGCTTCAAGATTCTTTCGATAAAAATCCAGACAAATAGCTTTTTTAGAATAATCACAATTTCATTGAGCACTTTTGAGGCATTTTAATGATGTTTTTTGTGATTAAAGTTTCATTTTTACTATTTGATTTAGAGGCTTTTATAAGCCTCAAACGGACTTTTAGAAAGAAAAGAGAGATAAATAGATAGCGGAATATGCTTCGATGAAAGACGGCAAGCTCGTGTTGGATTCGGACAAGACTTTCTTCAGCCCGAATACGGCTGCCGATTTTTGCACTGGTAGCAGTAACAATGGTTGGACGAAGTGGAAAAACAAGGACGGGCAGACGCTAGACGCCGTTTACCGTAAATAGGTGGCATGAATGACTTGAAAAGATAAAATATCACATTAATATAATACCCTCGCTACAATAACTGTAACGAGGGCGTTTTGATTGAGAAGAGGACTCCTTGGGTGTTGATATGATGATATCGCTGTATCGGTACCAAAATTCAGTTCATTAAGATCGTTTGCAAAATGAGTTGTTTTTCCTTTTTCTGTCTCATGGATTCGCCGAGACGATACAATCATCACTACCTGAAAGCTCCAATAGCAGAAAATGTATAAATGAGGGATGTCTCTGAAAGTCTCCTAACTGTCTCCGAATGTTTTAGGAGTTTTTGAATATATTTTCGGAAAATAGTGCAAATCTTTGAAGAATATCTATAGAGTTATGACATTCTTCATGGATATTGAGAAACTCGGTTCGCCGAATGCTTACGAATTAAAAGTGCTCTGAACGGTTTTGTTCGGATTGACTGATGTTATTCGCTTTTCCATAAATCACCATAGGCATTTTGCATTTCTTTATTTGCAGCTGGTGAGGTCTTGCAATAGGCTAAATAACTTCGTTTCCAAAAATTCATTCATAAACATAAAACTAGATGTGGACATAAATAATCAGACCAAAGTACTGTCTTGTACTGAATGATTATTCTCAAATTTTATTCTCAAATTGTTATTAGCTCTTATAATTTCCTCTAGACTTGTTCTATTTGAATTATATACCAAATCGTAATTAGGATCTTTGGACTTAAATTTATTCACTCCGTAAGCTACGCTATTGGCGGGCATATCTTTTGTAACTATCGCACCAGCTCCAATCACGGAATTTTCTCCAATTATAATTGGACCTAAGACTTTTGCTCCATCAGCAATAATTACATTCTTACTAATAATCGGATTGCCAATATTTTCGCATTCCCTATTGGTCTTATTGTAGCGCTCATTACTTCCGATAGTTACGTTTTGGAAGATAACAACATTTCTGCAGATTTTAGTCGATATAATCGTACATCCACGTGCGTGGTGAGCAAATAATACACTTTTGTCTATTTCCATGCAGTTTATTTCACAGGAATAGAACTTCTCAAGCAAATTGGCAGCAATACTCTTTAGTATTTTTTTCTTGGAGAAGCAGTTTATTTTTAATAATTTATCAAAGATATTCATATCGTATATCATTTTTTTAGCCATATATGAGTAATCTCTCCGAATACATATTTACGATAGTCATCTGAACTTTTGTAAGCATTCTTAAGCCATTCCTTAGCTTCCTGGGAGTGAAAATCATTAATGTCAGAAATGGTGGTTTGTACTAACCTACATTCGATAATCAATTGAGCTTCTTTAAAAGATATATTTCCAGAAGGTGTTTCTATAATTGTTAATTCTACCTCTTCCATCTTATTACTGTTTCTTCCCGATTTACTTCCCAAAAAGAGTATTTTCGGTTTATATTCATTTGGAAAATAGGACAAAGTATATGTTTGCTTTTTTTCAATCAGTTCAATGGTATAACGGTCTGAACGAATATTGCACCAAACAGTCGCTTTTTTGAAAAGAAGCCCAAAACCACCCCCACTACCTACCATTGAATTATAATGGTCATGGTCTCCTGCTGTAATAGTAAAAAGATCTATCAACGTGAAGATATTAAATTTATCTCCTATTTCCTCTGGCGAAATTTGTTTGAATAATTGGTCTATCATCCTTTTTATTTTTAAATTAATAATGCAAAATTACAGATTGCATTAGAGAAAAATAGTTATATTTGTCAGATAAATAGTCGTAAAAGACGAATTATGAATAGGAAGCAGCGACAAATAACACCAAATGTTCTGACAAAACTAGCCCATTTATTGGGAACAGAAGTAAAAGATAGAAGGCTGATAATTCCTGAGAAATTCGGTAAAGGCTATTGCATTGGGTTTGTATTTAATGAGCATATTCGGATAATAATAAGCAATTATATACTAGACAAAGATGTTTACGTCAAAAACACAGAGATCAACATCTCTAAAAAGATGATTTTTTTTAAGTTTCAGAATGTTTTTCCTAAAGCAGAAATATTGCAGCAGGAAAAACAGTCTGATATGATGCCATCGGTTTTAATCGCGACTAGCAGGGCAAATACCGATAAAGTTATTTCAGTTCATTCGAATATTGCCACTATCAATCTTGAGGTTGACGCTAATTACTTGAACGATCTATTTATTTTTTCAGAGAGGTCTCCAATTTTACAAAGTCTGCTAAAGAATACACAACCATTATTATTTGAGCAAATAGTCTCGTCCTCTTTGCAAAAAATAATCAATGAAATATTGACTGAAAAGGTTGATGAAACTTTTGAGCTGTTTTTTCTCAGGGTGAAATCCGAAGAGCTGATTTGCAGACTTTTAATGGAATTGGAAAAACGGGATGAGAAACATCTTTATTCTTTAAACAGTCAAGATATACAAGCTCTATATAAGGTCAAAGAACAAATACTTGCACATTTGGAAACATCACCTGTTATCAAAGAGTTGGCTACTTCTGCAAATATGAGTACAACCAAATTAAAGTGTTTATTTAAGCAAATCTTTGGGAACAGCATTTTTAAGTATTATCAAGAGTTTAGAATGAAAGAGGCTGCCCGCTTATTGAAAGAGGAAAAGAGATCTGTTTCAGAAGTAGGCAACCAAATGGGTTTTATTAATCTGAGCCATTTTGCAAGGGTCTTCAATGAGCATATCGGGATGAAACCCAAGCAATATACTAAGTCTTAACATCGATTTAAGGAACTTATTTCGGTCTCAATCTGTCCATTCTCTCTCTAAGGATAGCATCGCTCACAACCTCCTCTCATTCTATTCTGTGCAAATTTCAAACTCATGACTCTAACATTGCCGGAGCATCTATTCAGCCCTCGGTCTGAAGAACTGGAATGATACTGGCAAAAAATCTTTCCATTCATTGAGTCTGACTCACCACAATTATACCATTGGTCCTTTCAAATCCTCTGAAACAGCTTCCATGTTCATTTATCAACAAGCAGCAGTGAGCTTTTGGGGGCGTTATCAAACATAAAGGTATGAAGAACCGCACGCTGGGGAAGAGTGTGTATGTCGTTTTTGGTGGTAGGCAGGTTGAGTCGGTAGCCGTAGCTATGCTGAAACAAGCAAGCTTAAGGCATTTTCCATCTCTTGTCGATAACGATGCCCTTTGTTAAAGCTTATCTTAATGAATGATTTCATCTCTTTGATGTGTACGGCACTCAACATGATCTTCTTGATGAAGCTGTCTGCCGTAAAGTGGGCTATCTCCGTATGTTTAAAGAGCCGCTCTTTTGTATTGTACATCAACACGTAAGCCGCCGAGTGTAGAAATAAGCGCAGTTGGTTGGCACGGAAGCTATGGCATGACATACGGTCTGCATGCAGATATTTGAGGTCTTTTATCCACAGTTCCATTGTGCCACGACCGCAATAGCGGCGATAGATTGTTTCCGGTTTATTGTTTCGATTCGACGTTACAACAAACCGTATGTTAGTGCCTTGCGTATTCACCTCTATTTTCACGATTACACGTTGCTCATATTTCCAAGAAGCAGCCCTATAGTTGAGTTTGAAATAGCGGCGTACCTCTTTGCCACTCTTCTTGAAATCGTTTTCCGCATGTCTGCGCTGCTTTTCAACCTTTTTCAAGAGGGCTCTGTTGCCTGCAAGACCGGTGGTGAAACGAACGTAGCATCGGTCATGAGCCCAATCCATGAACTCGTGGCTACAGAAATGGCTGTCTCCACGCAGTTCTATAATGGTAGAAGGCCAACAGCGATGAAGATATTCAACTACACGACGTAAAATGCCGAATACGTTAACAGACTTGTTCCTACGTCCAGGTCTGAGCATTGGAAGGATCATCTTACCGGTCATACCGTCAAACATCAATAAGGGCATATAACAGTATTCACCATAATAGTCATTGAAGAGTGTCAGTTGCTGGGCGCCGAATGTATTTGAGTTGGTGTCATCCACGTCCAATACCACTCGCCTTGGGGAGGAAACAAAGGATTTTACAAATTGTTTAACAAAAAGGACGCCTATTTTGTAAAGGGTGCGTGCGCTCACTTTATTCTCCAAGCGAGTCATGGTCGGTTGCTAGCAAAGGTCGTAATCAGAGGGAAGACGATCTGCCATCATCTTCAGCGCGCTGTCTTCTCTGAGAAAGTCGCAATCGCTGGCATCCTCGTAACCACAAAGAATCTGACCGACGCGTTGACGGAGCATATCGCGGTGACTATGCAGTATCAAGGATTGATTACGATAGTCGGGAATACAAGCGGCAATCTCATCCACGAAGCCACAGCTGTTATGATCGATAAGAGCCAAGCCTCCATTGGAAGAGAGATCGGGAGCATCAAAATCGGCCTTTACTTTTTTACCTTTAATGGGTACTGGCAGAGAAAATAAATTTTTTACTTGATTTCCTGTATTTAAAGTGGTATCTTTGCACATAGTAGGAAGCTATTTAGTAATTTGATTATTAGTATTTTAAAGTTACTGCTTTTTGCCGACATGGCAAAGGATAGCTTCCTTTTTTTTGTTGATGATGAATTATTCAGGTTAGGTATAAAGCATCGTGGGTATGAAATTATTGGGAGAAAGGAGAATCAATGTCTATGCATTAAATCTAATGGGAATATACAATTAAATGATAGTCTAATGGTATGTGGAAATGGATTTACACAAACAGGATTAAATATTAGCAGTGTGTCTTTTTCTGAATCACTTAAACATCCAATTATGTATGAATACTATTATGCTCATTCAGATTTTATATTATGCAAGAAATGTAATAGCTGTTTAATAAAAGAAATATGCGGTGGTGGGCATTTAGCTCATCGATATTCTGTTAAAAATTTATTTAATAATCCATCTGCATATTGTACTGTTTTATTTAATATTATATCTCATATTCAAAATGCAATAGTTCAAGATGTATTTAGCAAAATAGATAATACAATTTGTAAGATCAATAACACTGATTTAGAATGAAACAATACCTATTTATAATATTGATATTACTATCTTTACCTGTCTATTCACAAACATATATGGATAGAAGTGATTGTTACTTATTCAGTATTCCTGCCAAACAAGATACTATCCAATTTATAAAGGTTGGCAAAGATTTGAATACTCCGAAACCAATATTGTTACTATGCCAAGGTTCGTTGCCGGTTCCAATGATTATGGATTATGGAGATAGGGGCTGTATGTACACTTTATTGTTTCATTTTTATTTGGACGAAATAGCCAAAGACTATTCAATCGTCCAAATATCTATGCCACACACTCCAGTTACTGCATCGGTCGACTCTCTGAATGATCAATGTGCTTATGTTACCAACATAAAGGACAGCCATTCTTTCTCTCGAGATTATTTAAGAAATAACTATATGGAAAAGTATGTGCAGCGGGCAACCAGCGTCATCAGCTACATTAGAAAGCAAAAATGGGGACGCCGACAAAAGATAGTGATAGCCGGATTCTCTCAGGGAGCGAAAGTTGCAGTAAAAATCGCAGTGGCCAATGGCAAGTATATATCAGCATTGGGCTTTTTTGGAGGGAATCCATTGGGACGTATAGATCAATCTATAAGGGAAGTAAGATTGTCTGCTCAATTAGGTCGAATAACAGAGCAAGAAGCGCAAAATAGAATCACTGATATTTATAAGGAATGGCAGTATGATATAGATAATATAGAAAAACCTTCTGTAGATGGAGAGGATGCACCAAGAACTACAGTTAGCTTCTCTGAACCGATATTGAAAGATTTACTTGATTTGAAGCAACCTGTATATGTGGCTTACGGAACGCATGACGCCGTCTCTTCTTATTGCGACTTACTGCCTATTGACTTCATACGAGCTAGGAAGAAAAACTATAAAGTGGTTCCATGTATTGGATTAGATCACAGCTTTTACGAAGAAGATAAAAACGGAAAACCATTGGTTGACCATATGGCTGAAGTACTGGATGATTTTTTATTTTGGCTAGCTGGAAATAAATGATGAAGGCTTTTTTTGGGATGAAATGCAGATACTGATATTGTCTATTACCTCAAAAGGGAATGAAAAGGATTCTTGCAGAGACGAAAAGATATGTTTCTTTCTTTGTCGTCCATTGGCTTGTAATTTCCAAAGATAGTATCGGTGAATTGGTGCTAATTATGAACCATAATTAATAACTTTGGCATTCGTATCTTTATCGTTACATAGTGAATGGGTTGATAAGTCCTTTTGGGGTTCCTTAAATCCCAATTACAGTGTACAAGAAATAGGTGAGGAGATGATTTATAAAGTATTTGAGAAGATAGAAAGTATCGATTCTTTATGGAATATTGTTGAGGTCTTAATGATAAATTGATGAAACCTAAATCAACTTTTATTATTTAGCAATAGTATACTGTTTTCTGCAAATTTCTTTTGGATAATCGTAGCAATATTATCTCTTTTATGGTGCCTTTTAGGTATAAATCTATAAATGAAATGGAAAAAGTAATTATTGAAGTAGCTAAAACTGAAAAACGATATATAAAATATCATTGTTATAACAATAGTTACTGGAGTTCGGCATAAGAGCCCAAGCAAATTACCTACTCAATTATTTGCAAATTTATTATTTAATCGTAAATTTGCAAGAAATGAGAGTCGTATGATAGATAGAGTACTAAAAACGAAGTTGTTAGAGTTGGTGAAGAAATACCCCATTGTTACCGTTACCGGTCCAAGACAATCGGGAAAATCGACATTGCTTAAAAATTCCTTCCCTGATTATAAGTATGTATCTTTAGAAGATCCGGATATGAGACTCTTTGCGGCAGATGATCCGAGAGGTTTCTTGGCTACTTATTCGGATAAGACGATTATAGATGAAGTACAACGTGTACCAACACTTTTCTCTTATATCCAAACGTATACGGATAAAGAAAACAGAGAAGGGATGTATTTGCTTGCAGGTTCTCACAATTTCCTTTTGATGGAGAGTATCAATCAGTCTTTGGCGGGTAGAACAGCTGTTTTGAAGTTACTTCCCTTTTCGCATGGTGAAATGAAGGTGGGGCACGTTCTTCCGGCTACTGTGGATGAGGAAATATTTAAAGGCGGTTATCCACGTCTATATGATAAAGATATTGCCCCCACAGACTACTATCCCTTCTATATTCAGACTTATGTAGAGAGAGATTTGCGGCTGATGAAAAACATTGGAGACTTAAGTAAATTTATAAAATTCATAAAGCTCTGTGCAGGAAGAATAGGACAGCTGCTCAATCTTTCGTCATTGGCCAACGAATGCGGCGTATCCGTTTCGACAGCCTCGATATGGCTTTCGGTTTTGGAAGCCAGCTATATTTGCTATCTGCTCAAACCCGACTATAACAACTATGCAAAACGTTTGGTGAAATCTCCGAAACTATATTTTTATGATACGGGACTGGCTTGTTCGCTATTGGATATAAAAGGCGCCGATCAAATAGCAACTCATTTTCTTCGTGGAGGACTTTTTGAGAATCTTGTAATCAATGAATTTGTGAAAGAGGCTTATAATAGAGGAGAGAGTCCGGATATCACATTTTGGAGAGACAGCACAGGCAATGAAGTCGATTTGCTCCAATATGTAAATGGAAAGCAAAATGCCTATGAAATCAAATCCGGAGCAACTTTCTCACCGGACTTCTTCAAAGGAATCTCCAAATGGGCAAAACTATCGGGAGCATCCCCCGATCAATGTTTCGCTGTATATAGTGGCGATAGGGAGATGAGGACTTCGAAGGGAACGGTACTTAAGTGGTGAACTCTTGAACAAATATCAGAATCATGTCTTTCTTTAGATTTTAAGCAGGCGCTGAGCGTTTCTTGAGGCATTTCTTATTCAAGTTCAATGATAAGAAGGGGGTAACGAATGTGCACCCCAACTCTTGTTCGGCTTATTGGACGTTTTATAATCGATGACTGCCCCGTTGGATACTAAATTCCAATCGATCCATGCTTTGTTGAAAGCTTTACCGTTTAACTTCATGGAGCTGATATAAATATTCTTTTCTGATCCGCCAGAGATGATGATATCTCCCTTTTTCAAATGAATCTTCACACTCGAGAATATAGGCGTATTTATGGCAAAGCCTCCCACACCCGGAATCTCGGGGTAAAGACCCATGCAGGCAAATACATACCAGGCACCCATCGTCCCCAAATCATCGTTTCCCGGCAAACCGTCTGCCTGAGATGAGTATTCCTCATTGAGTATTCTATTTACTACCTTTTGCGTTTTATAGGGACATCCTGCCCAATTGTATACCCATGGTATATGAAAGCTCGGCTCATTGCCTGCAGCAAACCATGCATCGGAATAGCCGGCGTCTAAACGAGTAAAAAGCTCGTCCAACCGCTTTTCCGCTTTTGCCTTACCTCCCATTATCTGAATCAATTCGGACAGGTTGTAAGGTACCATCCAATAATAATTTTTGTACGTCGATTCTCTGAAATCATCGCTCAACGGCTTCCACGATCCGTCTCCATTGCGCGATTGTAGCCAGTTGGTTTGCGGATTGTATAAATTCTTCCACGAACGGGCGACATCAAAATATCGTTTGCCGACGGATTCATCTCCGACTGCATGTAAAGCAAACTGGCCGATGGCAAAATCGGCTGAAGTATACTCCAATTGGAGAGAAGCATTGCAATACCCTTTCTCCAGATATTGTTTCAACTCGGGCCTTGTCTCTACATCTTGAGATTTGGCACCCGGCTGTTCCGCACCCTTCCGCATAATAGCTAATAACGGTTTGGGGTCATAATTGCGTGCTCCAAAAGCATAGGCATTGGAGACGACTATGGCGGTAGGATCTCCCTGCATAATGCCGGTCTCGATATTTGCCAATACCCAACGGGGGAAAGAGCCGCCCGACTGCTGGGCAAACGATTGTAGAGAGACTACGGCATCTGAAGCCACCTCGGGATCCAACATCGACAAGAGTTGAATCTGTGTCCGATAAGTATCCCAATCGCTGAATGAGGTGTATTGCTTGGATCGGGATTGATGGACCTTGAAATCGGCCCCCATATACTCTCCGTTGACGTCACTGCATACATTAGGATGAATAAGGGAATGGTATAGATGGGTATAAAACTGCATAATGCGATTTGTATTCGTACCTTTTACTTCTATTTTGCTGAGATATTGATTCCACTTTCTCTCCGTCTGCTTTTGAATGGTAGTAAAATCCCATCCGCCGTTTTCGGCCTTTAAATTTTCGCGTGCGTTTTCTACAGATACGTAAGATACACCTATCTTGTATTGCACATGCTTGTTCTTGTTGACATCGAATGTAAAATAGACTCCCGAGTTTTTACCCTCGGCAAACGTAGCGCCGCAATTAAGTTTATCTTGCTTCCATGTTCCCGATTCGACAGCCTCCGTATCAAATTCGGCAACAAAGTAAACTTTGTAGGGTGTAGGAGTTCCACAAAAATAGCCACCTTCGGCATAGCCTTCGCACCTGTTCGGAGCCGTTATGGCCACTGCCCCCTGAGAAATGGCCGTGGCGGCAATTCCGGCGCCAATAATGACCGTGCCATATTTTTGATCGGCAGGAAATCCATATTTCGCCATCCCCGTTCTTTCAGTCACGGTCAGCATCGCTTTTATATCCTCTTGGACACGGGCCTCGTAGTAACCGGCATGCCCTTTTTCTTCAGACACATTGACGCGGCAATTTAGAATATTGTCGGGCGATACTGTCAGTTTCCCCTTCAGTGGGAAAGTAGGGAAATTGCCCATGTGTTCACATCCGGCTCCACTCAACTGATTGATGACGAAGCCCGAACTCTTGGAAAAATAGGATGGTGTAAATTGGACCATTCCAAACGGATAGGTAGCGCCGGGATAGAGATATCCCGAAGTCAATCCTCCCCCTTTGGTTCCTATCAATGTATTGACTTGATGAGCATAATACTCTTGTGCTGCTATCTTTCCACCCATAACGATAAACGCCAGCACCATAAATAATAACTTATTTTTCATACCTTTTCAACCTATATCAGTTAGATAGAGAAAATGAACGCCACGTTCAGTCAGGGGCATCTCGGTAGTAACGCCATTATTGAATGTCACCTTAACCCGTTGGCTGAATTAAAATATAAATAATTAGTATTTAAAAAGTTGTACAAGTGATTGATTATTAGCACACAATAGAGTTTGAACGCTTTAATATCAGACCATCGTATACACAATTTGTATGCAATGTTCGCTAAAATCCTTGATATATGCAAGAAATTCAGTTACAAATTAGTCAATGAACAAGGAAAAATTCTCTGAAGTGGTACAATTCCAAAAAATCTCAGACACCGCGTATCACCTGTACTTACTGCTGAGACATTGAGTATAGACAGTGAGAATGATCTGTTTACATCTAGGCTCGACCAGCAAAGTGGCTTTATTATGGCATTCAAAATCATTCGTAAATCATATTTTCGCTTTCTTTCTTGCAGGTTCACCACTTTTGTTATATCTTGCCACTCGGTTTCCGTTAAATCTGTTTGTTACATTTTTCTTTTGGTTTAGTCACTTCAAAGAAAGTAACGATCCGGTTGATACGGAAACCTTTTTGGAAAAAGAACATTTCAACTAATTTAAAACATAGGGACTAAAGAATGAAGGATTTAACAATATCAGATATTGATCGTCAGAATACTTTAAATAATAGACTTGCTATAGAAGCCATCCAAAAAGAGATAGATATTACAGGCATGTTATTTGAAGGAGAATATCGTTATACTAAAAAAATGGTTGCAGAGTTCTACAATGTAGATATCTCTACTATAGATAGATATTTGTATGCAAACGGAGACGAGCTAAAACACAATGGATATATTTTAAGTAAGGGTAAACAACTGAAAGACTTTAAGTTATATTTTGGTTACCTTATTAATGAGGCGAGCAAAACAACCCAGCTTGGCTTGTTTAATTTTCGTTCATTCTTGAATATAGGAATGCTTCTGACTGAGAGTGAAACAGCAAAACGCTTGCGCATAGCTGCATAGCACATAGACAAATACTTACTTGAACGTATTATGCAATGTGTGATTGATGGTACAGATTCTGATGAGGTATTGAAAATCGACATTGTAAATGCAATGAGTCAAGGAGAGTTAGGTGTTAAGGAAAAAGATTGAGTATGACGAATACTTGAGTTCGGTATAAGAGCTCAAGCAAATTACTCATTCAATTTTTGCAAATATATTATTCAATCGTAAATTTGCAACAAATGAGGGCCGTCTGATAGATAGAGTACTCGGATATAATATTTCTTCAAAGGAATTTCCAAATGGGCAAAACTATCGGGAGCATCCCCAAATCAATGCTTTGCAGTATATAATGGCGATAAGGAGATGGAGACTTCGAATGGAACGGTGTTTAAGTGGTGAAATAACGATAGCAGCATCTATTCTGCATGCGGCATGAGGGGCTGGAATGATACACTTTGGGGTATGAGCAGAGATGCAAGTGAAAGTAGCAATACGAATCTCTTTAGACTTTTAATCCGGTATAAGCAAGTATTGATTGCAAGCATAGTGTTGGCAATTGCCATTTCGTAAAGCACAGTCCTTGCAGAATATCAATATTGCACAGCTATTCTGCAAGGGCTGTTTTTCTGTTTTCGAAGATAGATTTATTTATTGCTTTTCTTATTTGTCTGTGTTGGGAAAAGCGGATATTCTGAGCCTTGCTGCTCCCATGGGTATGAGGGTGATGTTTTCTTTGGCTCCCTTTGTAGCATCTTCGTCGGGCAGGACACCACATAGACCGGTCTTGTCGGTTTTCCAGGATGGAACCCGACGACCTGTAGCGCTTACTTGGATAGGAGATGATTGGGGCGTAAAAGGAAAATTGTCTGCAGGCCAAGCTTTTCTGTTTATCTTGAAATCTTTCAGAGGGCTACCCTTGGGGAGTACCAATGCAAAATTCCATGGGCTTGCGGGATATATCTCGGTGGTGGGCCATGCCGAGGCGTCGGCATTCTTTTGCCATTTCGAATCGTCAATAGCTGTGGTGCGACTATCTTTCTTTACATCGTTCTCTTGGATCTTGAGCGACAAGGTGAGCGGTCCGTAGTTGACGCTTACGCTATGTTTGTTGGCCTGCCACGTGCGCATGGTTAGTGTCATGGGCATGGTGAGCTCCACTACGTCCTTGTCGGACCATGTTCTTTCGATACGTATATATTTGCCTGCTTCGCATATCGCTTCTACAGGTAGTCCGTTGATTTTGATTCGAGCATCTTTTGTCCATTTCGGTATTCTCAGATATAGCGGGAATGTTACTTTTCCTTTGGTATTGACTGTGATGGCTGTCTTTTCGTCGAAAGGATAATTCGTCTCTTCGTACAGAGTGATTTGTTTGCCGTGGGCTACTTTCATGTTTGCGATGCAAGCACCATATAGGGCTATCGCTGCACCGTTGTCGGGGGTGGCAAGTACCAAATGCTCCGAATAGTAGGGCCAGCCTTGCGAATGGTTGTGTTGGCAACACCTGCTGCTGAATGGATTCATTGACAGAAAAGGTCCACTATTAGCGATACTTGGATAATGATTTTTCGAGTCGCTGACCACTTGATTGGGGCAAGTGATGTAGCGTAAAGATTTGAAATCGGGCATGACTGCTGCCGGATACGAATTGAATGCTACATCTTCGCAATTCTCCGCCCAAGAAGGATCACCTGTGAAACGGAGCATGATCTCGTCTGATGCCATCTGCTCTACCATGCCACAGGTCTCTACTCCTTGTCTGGGGTCTATGCATCCCATTCGTGCATTCTCGTCTGCACCGAACATCCCTCCGGGCACTTGTCCGAATGCACGTCTGGCAAGCCGTTGAACATTGTATGATGCATGTAGCATATCGCTGTCTTTGGTAAGCATATAATAAGTTGCCGGTTCTCTGAAACATTCGGCAATGTTTACGTTGTGCCAGTTGGGTAATGTGGAAGGTTGGGTCCAGTCTGCGGTGTTTCGGTGAATCTTCTGCATGAGATCGATGAGAAAGGCATCGCCGGTATAGTTGTAGAGCCACATGACGCTATAGAGATTGTCTCCACCTCGGCTGTTTTCCCAATAATCTTTGAGAAAGTCACTATCGGGTACACTCATTTCCCATTTGAAATAGTTGGTCATCAGAGACAGCACCCGAGCGTCGTGCGAATACTCGTAGTAAGATTGTAAACACTCGAGCATCAGCATTTGTGCCCAAAGTTCGGGCTTACCGTTCGATATATTGGCGGGGCCGAAGAAACCATTTGGCTGCTGGCTTTTGAAGACGCCTTCGAGCCATATCTGAGTTTCGGCTATCATCTTTTTATCATTCAGTATATAGGCCAAGTCGCTGTAACCTTTGAGCCAATAGGGCACTTCTTCCCACCCATGATCTCCTTTTTGAGTGAGCCAGGCATTGTTGTCTTTGTCGAGCCATGCGCTTATTTCTCCCAAGTGTCCGGTGAGTCCGTCGCGTTGTAGTTCGAGGTATCTTCCGATCCAGCTCTGCGGCTTAATGTTTCCTACCGGTAGTTTAATAAATGCTGTGGGCAGTAGGGGGGAGCGGCTGCTTGTATAGTTCGCATTCGTCCGGTCGGTAGGAGGGCGGCTCACTATCGATATTTTTGTCGGAGGATTTCCTGCTTGGGCTGCAACGAAACAATTGATAGCGATGAGCAGAAAAGCCATCCGAAAGGTTATAAGAATTGCTTTCATGCTACCTTCTTTATTTTTCAACCGAGAACTTGAAGATGCATTCGCTATGATACTTCTGTCCCGGGCGCAATACAGCCGATGGCCATTGTGGCTTGTTGGGAGAGTCGGGATACTTTTGTGTCTCGAGACAGACAGAAGCTCTTTTATTGTAAGTGATGCCGTGTTTGCCCTTGATCGTTCCATCTAAGAAATTTCCGGCATAGAACTGTATTCCAGGTTCGTTGGTGTACACATCCAATGTGATCCCTGTCTTTGTAGATTTGAGTGTGGCGCACTTTTGTTTGATGTCGCCTTTTGTATTCAATACCCAATTGTGGTCGTATCCATGTCCATTTTTGAGCTGTTCAAAATTAGCGTCGATATTTTTGCCTATTGCGGTAGGAGTACGGAAATCCATTGGCGTGCCTTTTACCGGTAGAATCTTGCCGTTGGTCATAAAGGTGGTGTCTACGGGAGTGAAACTGTCGGCATTGATCGTTAGTAAGTGCTCGGCATTACTTTGTGCGTCTCCATCGAGGTTGAAGTACGAATGGTTGGTCATATTTACCACTGTCGGTTTGTCTGTTGTGGCTTCGTAATTGATATCAATGGCATTGTCGTCTGTCAATTTCATCGTTACCTTGCAGGTGATATTGCCCGGGAATCCTTCTTCCTTATCTTTGGACTTGTATGTCAGTTGCAGTGTCTGCGCGTCTATTTGATCGGCATCGTACACTTGGTATTGGAACCCTTTCGGGCCGCCGTGTAGACAGTGTCCGTAGTTGTTCTGTGGCAATTGGTATGTCTTTCCGTCCAATACGAACTTACCTTTATTAATACGGTTGGCGTAGCGTCCGATGCTTGCGCCGAAATCGGAAGGTATGTTGATGTAATCTTTAATATTGTCGAAACCCAGTACTACATCCTGCATCTTTCCGGTCTTGTCGGGAACCAAGATGGAAACGATGCGCCCACCGAAGTTTGTGATACACACTTCCATGTTGTTCTTGTTTTTTAGAACGAAGAGCTTGGTCTGTTTGTTGTTGACAACTGTCTCGAAATTCTTTTTCGACAATCCAGATTCGGTTTTGTCATTGGTGTTACAAGCTGAAAGGAGCAACGGCAATAATGCCCATAAAAAAACTTTTCTCATGATATTTCTTCTATAAATTAGTAATTGACTGTCTTATCAAAATGATGTAATGTGGTATGCTTTGATATTAGGCAGTTACAAACTAAATAAAAAATAGTGATTGATGGATGATAAAAAGCAATAAAAAGCATTCTGCGTATGGAAATAGACCAGATATTACTCTTCTTTGAATATATTTTATCCTTCTCTCTTTTCAAAAAATCGTTATTTTGCATTGTCTATTGCAGGTTATTAGTTAAAATTGCAGATGAAAGTAATGATCTATTTATTGGTTATTGATTTAAGAGTAAAAAGGTTGTTTTGGAGATAATTTTTGATGATAATAATAAATTCAAGTGAAAAACAATTTATGAAAAGAAATGTATTAATGACAGCTGTTTTGTTTGTCGGTATGATTTGTCAAGCTCAGACAGCTGCGGTATTCAAACCCTATAGAGATACGAAATTGCGTTTGCCGTCCGTTCCTCTACTTGTTTCAGACCCTTATTTTTCGATATGGTCGCCTTACGATAGATTGTCGGATGGTTCTACCAAACATTGGACAGACGCCGAAAAACCTTTATCGGGCATTGTACGGGTAGACGGCAAGTCTTATCGTTTTATGGGCGAAGAGCAACGCCCTGTATTAGAAACCATTCTTCCCATGTCTGATGAGCAGGCTTGGGAGGCTCAGTATACTCGGACCAAGCCGGTGGGAGAATGGCAGGGAATGGATTATGATGCACAAGGATGGACGAATGGCAATGCTGCTTTTGGTTCTTCCGAGATGTCGCGTGTTGGCACTCAATGGGGTGGAGATAATACTGATATTTATATTCGCCGTACTTTCAATCTGAATGACAAACTCGACCTCTCGAAAGATTGGTATTTACATTATTCGCATGACGATGTGTTTGAATTATATATTAACGGTAGGCAGGTGGTGTCGACGGGAGAAACATGGAAAGAGGGTGTAGCGTTGAAGTTGACAGAAGAGATGAAGAAGATGTTGCACCGCGGAAAGAATGTGATCGCCGCGCATTGTCATAATACCACTGGTGGGGCTTATGTCGATTTCGGTTTGTATCGCGATACTGCTAAGATCTCTGTACCGATGGAAGTGGCAAAACAAAAGTCGGTGAATGTACTGGCTACTTCGTCTTACTATACTTTCACATGTGGTCCTGTTTTGCTAGATGTCGTTTTCACAGCTCCACAACTTATCGACAATCTGGATTTGCTTTCTACACCTATCAATTATATATCATATCGGGTACGTTCATTAGATAAGAAATCGCATAATGTTCAGTTGTACGTTGCCACAACTCCTGAGATTGCTGTCAACGAGCCTAGTCAACCCACTGTTTCGACTGTTTTGTCAAAGAATGGTATTAATTATGTAAAGGCCGGAACGATTGACCAACCTATTTGTGCCAAGAAAGGCGACGGCATTTGTATCGATTGGGGATATGCTTACCTGGCCGGAATTGAGGGAAAAGACAATCAGACAAGTTTGGGTGATTGTAGAGATATGAAGCAAACGTTTGTAGCTCAAGGAACATTGTTTCCGAGCAGTAAACAATGGATAAGCCGTAAGCTGTCCGATATGCCTGCTATGGCGTATGCTCACAATTTCGGAGAAGTAGGGAAAGAAGGAAAGTTGGGCTATCTGATGGTAGGCTATGACGATATCTATTCGTTGGAATATATGTACGATAGGCGTATGGCTTATTGGAAGCACGATGGTAAAGTCGATATTTTTCAGGCTTTCGAGAAGCTTAGAGATAACTATCAATCTATTATGGATCAATGCCAGGCTCTTGACAAACGAATTTATGACGATGCCTTCAATGCCGGTGGTGAAAAATATGCAGAGATTTGCTCGGGCTCTTACCGACAGGTCATATCTGCTCATAAACTGTTTACCGATAATCAAGGTCATCTCTTGTTTTTCTCGAAAGAGAACAATAGCAACGGTTGTGTCAATACGGTCGATCTGACTTATCCATCCGCTCCGCTCTTTCTTGTTTACAACCCCGATTTGGAAAAGGCGATGATGACAAGTATCTTTGAGTATAGTCGTTCTGGAAGATGGACCAAACCCTTTGCCGCTCACGATTTGGGAACTTATCCGATAGCCAACGGACAGGTGTACGGAGGAGACATGCCGCTCGAGGAAGCTGGTAATATGCTCACGTTGGCAGCTTCTATTTCTAAGATTGAAGGTAATACCAATTACGTGAAGGAATATTGGGACTTGCTGACTACTTGGACCGACTACCTCGTAGAGAATGGTCAAGACCCTACCAACCAACTTTGTACGGACGATTTTGCAGGACATTGGGCACACAATGCCAATCTTTCTGTCAAAGCGATTATGGGAATTGCCGGCTACAGTGAGATGGCTCGTATGCAGGGGTTGTCCGACGTTGCTGACAAATATGCTGTAATAGCACAGAAAATGGCTGCGAAATGGGAAAGTCTGGCTGCCGAGGGCGATCATTACCGATTGGCTTTCGATAGAACCGATACCTGGAGCCAGAAGTACAACATGGTTTGGGATAAAATGTGGAAACTGAATATGTTTCCCAATGGAGCGATGGATAAGGAAGTGAAGTATTATCTGGGCAAACAGAACGCATACGGATTGCCTTTGGATTGCCGTAAGGATTATACGAAATCCGACTGGGTGATGTGGACTGCTGCGATGGCTCCGGATAAAGCGATGTTTCAACGTTTTGTCGATCCTATTTATAAATACATTAACGAGACTTCTTCCAGAGTACCTATTAGCGATTGGCATGATACGGTAACGGCTAAGATGATGGCATTCAAGGCACGTTCCGTAATAGGTGGCTATTGGATGAAAGTGCTCATGGATAAAGAATTGCAGAAAAAATAAGACTGAATAATAAGAATATTGTTCGAGTATACTATCAATATCTCGAATAATGTATGTAGGGTCGTCTTATATCATATTATCGCCGAAACCCAAGAGACAGGTTTCGGCGATAAAGAGAGAGAGTTTAATTCTGAAAACCGGTAAGACATGATCTATGATGGATGATGTCTTGCCGGTTTGTTCTTGAGTCTATTTGGTGTTCTTTATTGTTCCGGCGTCGTTGTCCGAGTTGTTCAACTGCTTTTCTGCAGCTTTGTATTTACGTCCGAAACTGATGTTCCAAGAGAATGTTGCCACAATAAGGCGGGAGCTTTCGCGTAGATACCACGTATTGTAGGATGGGGCATATTTGTTCCAATTCTTGGTAGGTCGGTTATAACTATTGCGTCCGGCAAATGGATTTAAGGTGTTGATGCCGAAACTCATATCTTTGTATTTATATTTTATTGATAACATGTGGAAATTTTCTCCATAAGTTAGCGTTTCCCCATAAAAATCGTTTTTGTGGCTGAAAATTTCGAACGATGAGGTGAAGTTCTTGTATACCACCGATGCACCTGCTTGGTAATACCAATTGGTATATGTGTGATGGTAATCTATACCTTTGCTATCGAAGTAACTCATACCTCCGGTGAAGTTGAAGTTCAAAATGTCTTTTATAGGTCCGAACTGTAGATTGATTTCCGAATTCATTTTCTGCCAGTTTTGTTGATTGAGTGTCGTACGTATGAATTTGTTGTTTTCGCGTAGCGTTTCTTCCATAATGGGGCTTCCCTGATACATATAGAAAAGGTTGATTCCGCTGGACAGTAATCCATTGCGCCATTGGGCATAGAGAGAATTGCTCCATGCGTGTGCTACTTTAAGATTGGGGTTGCCTCGGCGTATTTGCAAAGAATCGATAATCTGTTCGACATTGCTTAAGTCCGATAGGCTTGGGGTGTTGTAATAAAGTTCGCTCGACAGTCTGATCGATGCCTTGTCAGAAAAAGTATATCCCAATTTGGCCTTTGGATAGAAAAGAACTTTGTGGTATGTGTTGTTGTCTTGTTGTGTCCAAAAATAGCTGAGGTAAGATCCCAATGAATAATTGAGGCGTTTGCTTTGACCTTTGTATTCTATAAAACTTGCCGATCGCCCTTCGTGCATATTCGTATTGGTATTTATGGTGCCTAGATATTCGTTGCCGGTATACGATTGAGAATAGCGTGTACCGATGCAGATAGACTGAGACGCATTGAGGCCTTTCTCGTATATGGCTTCTGCGATCAATGAATATTTCTTGCCATTGATCTTTGAATAGATGTCGGTAGCGATTGTTTCGTCTTTGGTTTCGGTATAGTTGCGACGGTTTCGAGTGTCGATGTAAGTGCTTACGACATCCAATATAAGATGTTGACGATTTTTATAGTTGCGTTGAAAATACAGATCGAGAGAAGGGGTCATGGAAGAGTTCTTGGTGCCGTCTACCATGTAGACGCTGTTGTTTCTGTCTGTTTCGGGGAACAGTAGACTCCTGGTATCTATCTTTTGATTGTAATAAAAAGTATTTAATGTTGCATTAAAAAACCACTTTTCGCCTTCCTGATAGTTATAGTAGAAGCTTAACGGAGCATGATCTTCGATGAAGGTACTGGGAGTGCCCTCTTCTTTACGCGTAAAAGAGGTTTCATTGTCAAAGTTGAATGTTTCCGAGTTTTTTCTCCAATAACCTTTTAGATTACGGTACGAGCCATAGAGGTTCATTCCGAATTCAGACTTTTGACGATTGAATTTGACTGTCAGTTCGTCGTTTCCGAATCCGGTGAAAGGTGAATTTTCTAAATCGACCCCTATATATCCTCCGGATATGGCACGCTTGGTGATGTAATCGATAACCGCTGCAACGTTTTCTCCATATCGCATCGAAGGATTGTCATGATACTCAACGCGTATAATATCTTCGGGGCGTAGTGCTTTGATTTGTTGAATTTCGGCTTTAGTACCATTGATACGTAGTTGCACTTCGCCTTGGTTGGACGATGTGATGGAATTGCGCACCGGATCAACGGTCAATTGGTTGAGGTGCATCTGCCAGAGTAGTTCGATTGCATTGGTCGATGCTTTGATTTGATATGCGCTTGGAAGCACAATTTTCTTTTCGAATCCGTTGATGACGTGCGAAGCTTTGACTACAACCTCATTCAAGGTGATAGATGCCGAGTCCATCTTAATATCTCCCAGGTCGGTATTGCGCGAAAGGGGTGGAAGTTGAATGACTCGGTTGGTGTATCCTATGCTTGAAAGGCAAATTCTATAATTGCCCGGTTGCACATTATTTATTCGAAAATATCCCGTTTGGTCTGCCACGCATCCGGAGACAAATGAAGAATCTGCTTTTTGCAATACTATATTTGCATATTCGACTGCTGCTTTTTCGGATGTGATGTGTCCTCTGATATAATACTCTTGAGCATGAGCTGAAAGTGTTGCGGTGATGGCAATAAAAAGCAATTTAGTCTTGTGTAACCACTTCATAATTATTGTTTATTCGTTTCTTTTTAGACGAAGTCGGTAAGATTTCCGTTGCATTAAAAAAATGAATTTAATAATTATTTATGGTATATCGCTAATTTTTAGAATTGGTGTTGTAATAAGTTAATAAGTATTCATTAAAGGGTAAGATATTAGTGTAGTATAGCTAGCGGTCGTTTGTGAAAACATTTAATCTTTTCTTTGTAGAATATCTTTAGGGAGCATACCGAATTGCCTTTTGAAGCATTTGGCGAAATAAGAAGGTGAGGAGAATCCGAGTTGTTCCGAAACTTCGGCTATTTTATTGCCTTGTTGTAGAAGTGCTATTGCTCTATTCATCTTTGTCGTTTTAATATATTCATGAGGTGACATGCCCGATATGGATTTAACTTTTCGGAAAAGACAGGAACGGCTCATATAGAGTTCTTCCGACAACGTGTCGATGGAAAAATCTTCGTCGGCTAAATGATTGGACAATATGCTGTCAAGTCTTTGGACGAAGGGAAGATCTTTTTGTAGGGGGGCATTCTCTGTATTGGAGGGGCAATGATTATTGTTATTTTCAAAACATTTAATCAGCCGACAGATAGACTGTTGTAGCAGCTGTATGTTTTCGATTGGCATATAAGCCTTTTGTATGTATTCTGTATCTATAATCTTCGCATCCGATATTTTTGCCTGCAATAAAGCAAAAGGAACATCGTCATTTATGAAAAGTAATCCAAGTTTCATTTCTTGCTTTTTTATTTAAAGAAAGGTGTAGCAGCCTCATTTGATGGCCTTGTGTTCGAAACGGTAGATATATTGTTTATCTATTGAATATGATCCAATATGATACGTCCTGCATCAGGATCGTTTGTCTGAAAGGCGTTATGGATAATCCAATCATTGCCTTTATCGTCGAAAGGCTATATCGACAAATTTCCAGTTTACTAAATCTTTTGATCATGGGCACGTTCCTGATATCTACTGTTGCGTATAAGTAAAAATATTCATCGGGAGGTTTCATAACGGTTGTTATTGGAACAACTCAATATGGATATCAAAAGGATAAGTAAACTGGAAAAGGCTCTTATCTTTTTATTTTAAATTTTGTATTGTGATATTGGATGGTATCTTCTCAAATATACTTTTGATGCGTTTCATATCAAATTTTGGAGTGCGATCGTAATAATAGATGCCATTCTTCTCTTGCTCTACATCGGTGAGTTGTGTGTAGCAGAAACCGCAAACGTGTTTGGATGCTTTTAGAGCATCGACTTCGTCCTCTAGTGCTTTATAAAAATCGTCCAACGTTTCGATAGCGCTACCATAACCCCAAGAATTTTTTCGATCTTTCTCATTTATCCAGGGTAACCCTCCGAACTCATCAACCATATAGGGCTGTCCCTCATAGTGTGCCAGAAATTTTTTCTCGGGTTGATTTCTATACGGCTCTTCGCCCGGTTTGAAAGTAAATTGTTGAATGAGCTTATCGTGGTTGCGTTCGTAATTGTGTACACTCCAAATATCTGTAACGATGTGCGCATCGCCACTTGCATCATTTATGGGTCGTGTCGGATCGATGGCTTTTGTTATTCGATAAATGTCGCTTACTAGCCGAGGATAGGTTCCGGGTTGGCATCCCCATGTTTCGTTGAATGGAGTCCATGTGACGATTGATGGGTGGTTACGGTCGCGGGCGATAATTTCACTCCATTCACCGATAAAATTGCGGGCTGCAAGTTCATCATTTTCGTTGAGGCCCCAACTTGACGATTCGCCCCATGTGAGATATCCCAGTTTGTCTGCCCAATAGTAATACCTTTCTTCGAAAACTTTCTGGTGCAAACGTGCACCGTTGAATCCTGCTTGCTTACTCAATTCGATATCTTTTTTTAACGCCTCATCAGAAGGAGCTGTCCAAATACCATCGGGATAGTAACCTTGGTCGAGTACGAGCTTCTGGAAATAAGGTTTGTTGTTTAGATAGAAGTAGCCATTGGCCGTGTGTATTTTGCGCATGCCGGCATACGATTTCACTTCATCGATAACGTTGCCCGAATTGTCGGTTATTTTGTAGGTGACATCATATAGGAAAGGAGACTCGGGACTCCATAGTTTCATATTTTTCACCGGTAGTACAATCACGTCGTTGTCGCTGCATTTTACACTCCTTTTCGATATCGCTTTTTTTCCATCAAATAATGTTACGGTCAATGTGTTTTCGGATTCTTGATAGAACTGCGGATGAATAACTAACTGCTGTTGGTCTATGTCAGGACAAGCATATACCGACTTTAGTCCTTCAGGGTTTACCGCTTCCAGCCATACGGTTTGCCAAATACCGGTGACACGTGTATAAGAGCAACCTTCGGAATAGTAGTTATAACATTGCTTGCCTCCTGTTTGTTTGCCCGAGCGTAAGTCGTCTTGTACATAAATTACTAGGCTGTGATTTTTTCCGGGAGTTACATATCGGGTAATGTCGGCTGTGAAAGAGGAACCGCTTCCAAAATGGTTTCGTATAAATTGTCCGTCAATATATATATCGGATTGATAGTCGATGGCTCCGAAGTTGAGTAATATTTTTTTTCCATTCCACTCTGATGGTATCGTTATATTACGTTGATACCATATACCGTTGATAAAATCTTTGTAACCGATCCCTGATAATGAACTCTCGGGACAAAAAGGGATTGTTATCTTTCCATCAAAATGGTTGGCTGACTCCCATTTTTTGTCTTTTCCGGAAGCACCGAAATCAAACGAATAAGTCCATGTGCCATTCAGATTAATCCAGTCGGCACGTTGAAATTGAGGGCGTGGGTACTCTGAACGTGGAGTACTTGCTGATATAGTACTGCTTATAGAAAAAAAAGACAGGCAGATCAACAAATTAAATAGTTTTCTCATCATTTTGTTTTTTATCAAATAACAGTTGTAACATATAATATTAGAGAACAACCACCAAATACGAGCTAGGTGGTTGCCCTCTAGGTCAATGCTTATTTCAGTTTAACAATATCTGAATAAATAGACTGGTCTGCGCCTTTTGCTCTGACTGATATACGACCATAAATAGAATGTGCGGCATTCAATTCGATAGCCGGCTGGCCAGAGATGCTAGAACTGATCGTATTGGCTCCTTCTACGCCAGATGCTGTTACTGCTATAATATTGTTCTGCTCGTCGACAAACTGTGTGGAACTCAATATGAGTTTTACAAAGTCTACTTGAGCAGTTGGAATGACTTTCTCTATATTAAATGTTCCCGATACAGAATTGTTTGCAAGCTGTATGGTTGCATTAGACACTAAGAAGTAGGGGGTCAGTTTCAATTCGACATTTGTACTACCTTTAACGTTCACAATTGTCGTATCGCGGGTATTGACCCATGGACCATTTCCGTTTTTAGTTACCAGTTTGTAAGTACCATCGAATAATTCGGCACTAAAAGTCCCATCTTGTCCTACATATACCGTTATAGGCCCATACTTTCCAAATCCGTCTTGATAGAGTTGCAATTGTATTGCAGAAGACGAACCTTGAACATTTAAATTTGCTCCATTATACGTTATCTTGCCAGAGAGTCTGGATGTAGGCTCGTCTTGATTATCTTTACCGCATGCCGTAACACATAATACGATGACTATAACGGCTATAAAATTATAAAAAAAGTTTTTCATTTTATTCAAAATAGAAAATTATTGATAAGGATTCTTTACTAACTTCGGATTTTTGTTCAACCAATCGTTATCGAAGAAGTTGTAGTAATTTTGCAATTTGAAATAACGAGCATTGGGCGACATAAATAGAAAATCTTCAACAAACACCCATTGACCATTGTGCGGATCTCCGGGAGTAACAACTCTATAAGGCCATAAGCGACGGTGACGAGCTCCTTCGTCATTTTGATTTCCGTTCCATATTTTGTCGGCTAATCTCCACCGTTTCATATCGTAATACCGATGCCCTTCAAAAGCGAATTCGACTTCGTTTTCGTGGACGATATTATTAAGAGTTATTGTCGTTAAAGGTTTTACTCCGGCTCTTGTACGAACGGCATTGATATTTGTTAGCGCTGTTTCGGTCTCGCCTAATTCTAAGGCTGCCTCGGAAGCAATCATATAAGCTTCTGATATTCTGAAATAAGGCCACCACATTTCGGATCCACGGCCGCGAGTTGCAGAAGATGGCGTTTCGTCCATGAATTTACGGAAATAGAAACCTGTTTTGTTAATGTATTGTTGGTTCGATTCCAGTGGCCCGTTGACAGATGTCAATATGTATCCGTTTTCTTCCGAATCCAGACTTCCTGTCTTGAGAACCCAGTTGCTGTTTTTTTTGACCAACTGTCCGGCTTGAAGCACTATTGAGTTTCCCTTGAAAGAGGCGCTCGGATAGATGACGGAACCCCAAAGTCGTGGATCTCTACTGGCAAAAGGCCCATCAGCGGAGTTGTAAAATTTGTAAGTTTCGCCTTCGGTTGTTACAATTTTGCTCCCTTCTCCCGGAGTATCAGTATCTATGGGTTCAAACTGCTCAACAAGATTCAGGGTAGGCCCTGCGTAACTGTTGTCGATGTCTTCGGCTACAGATTTGGGTAAATTGTCTTTTGTAAAACCGTTGGTCTGACCGGGATATTTGCAGTCTCTCGCCCAAATTACTTCTGTATTGTTATCTTTTATTGAAGTTGCTTCATAAAAATTTTGTGCCTTGTTACTAGCATAATTGTCTTGCAGTTTGTATGGACTCTTATTAATTACGTCTGTGGCTATTGAAAGTGCTTTCTCATAATATTTCTCAGCCAAATTAGCAGGGATACCAACTTCGCCGCCAGCAGTCTTTATAGGGTTGGACATCTTATTATTGTAGTTTGCCAATGATGCAGCGTAGATTGCGGCACGTGCTTCGAGCATCTCGGCAGCCCATTTGTTGGCTCTTGCAGAATGAGTTTGCGTTGCACTTGGCAGAAGAGATGCTGCCGCTTCACATTCGCTGATAATATAGTCGTAGGTCGCTGCTTCTGTAGATCTGGGTTTCAATAATGATGGGAGTGATGCTGGAGAAGTGTAATTATAGACACTATCGCCCATTAATGAAATGCCTCCCAAACTTCGACACATATTGAAGTAGCACCAGGCACGCAGGAATCTGACTTCTCCTTCGAGTGGCTTTTTTTCTTCATCATTGAGAACCTTTGTCTCTTTTAGGCCTTGTAAAAACTGATTGACATTCCGTACGAATTCATAATCGTAAGTTCTCCATAGGTCATCCTCAAAAGTCGAACGATAATCGGGTCCTCCGTCACACTTGGCTGCCTCATCAATATATGTAAAAGAATAATCGTCGAAAATGCTCTGACCATAAGTAACCCGCCCATACATGTTTGCTAATATTGATTTAATCATATTGGCATCGCCGAACATTTCGTCGTTGGTATATATTTGATCTGGAGTCTGGTCAAGAAAGCCATTGCAACTTCCTAGCATCAGAGCAGATACGGCAGATAATATAATATATTTGAATTTGTTCATAACCTTAAAATTTAAGTTTAAATCCCATGTTAATGACACGAGTTGTAGGATATTGTAGTCCGCTATTGGTTGTTCCTTCGGGATCGCAACCCGGTTTGTTGGTCCAAGTAAATACGTTGCTTCCGGCAACATATATTCTCAGAGAAGATGCCCTGAACATCTTCAACCAATTTTTGGGCAAAGTATAACCGAATTCGAAATTGCGGAGTTTAATATAATGTACATTGATGAGCCAGAAATCGCTATTCCAATAATTACTGTGGCTGCTATTCCCAATCAATGGAATAGGGTATTTGCCTGGAATCAATTCGCTGTTTGCATTCCAAATATCTTTTAGATGCCAAGTGTCACTTAATAAATACTGCGGATTGTTGCCTCCGTCATGGAAGGGATACATGCTTTCGTATTGAGGCATAAACGACATGCCGCTACCGCCAGTCAGATCGAAACTAAGATCGAATCCTTTCCATGATAAACCAATGTTGATGCCATAGTTGAATATTGGAGTATCGCCTGTAGCATAACCGATAGGACGCATATCCATATCGTTGATGATACCGTCGCCATTTAAATCTTTGTATTTAATATCACCGGGACGTAGCGTTTTGTTGCCTTGGCGATCATTGTCAATTTTCCAAGATGCAATTTCGTCCCAACTTTTGAATTGTCCATCCGATTTATAACCCCAATAAATGTTTGAATATCGATGCCACGGCGAGTTACGGAATTTATCCCAAGAGTTGTCCCAACGCGGTTTGTATTGTTCCCAATTGTATTTTCTAGCATAGGTAAAATTGAACCCTACTGAATAGTTTAGATCGTTCCATTTGCTTTTATAGGTTAATGATCCGTCGAATCCTTTACGTAAATCAGATTCAAGATTTTCGTTAGGTCGGCTAAATCCCACTTCGGCAGGAATAAGAACATCATAACGTCCGGCAGGAAGTCCTGTCCTTTTACGAGAGAAATAGTCTAAACTTCCTGACAATTTATTGTTCAGAAAAGAATAGTCCATACCTATATCGAGGATCTTTGCTTTAATCCAACTAAAAGTAGTAGCCGGAAGTGGACGTGCTTTAGAACCTATGACATAGGTGTTGTCTATGACAGAACCTCCATCTTTATAGTTGTAACCTTCCATATAGTCGAAGGCTGAGTATCCGTCAACGTTATCGTCACCCACTTCTCCATAAGACGTTCTTAATTTCAAATCATTCAAGACTTGTCCTATCTTCCAGTTTTGCCAAAAGTTTTCTTCTGAAATACGCCAACCAACCGATACTGCAGGAAAGAATCCCCAACGATGACCTGGGGCCCATTTCCATGCACCATCGCGTCTGCCTGAAAGTTCAATCAGATATTTATTGGCAAAATCATAATTGATACGCCCCAACCAGCCCAGGCGAGCTTCGGTATTGTTGCCATAATCATCGTATTCGTCCATTACGGTATAATTGATAAGCTCTTGTGCGTTGGCTGTAGGAATAGCGTGTAGCCATGTGTATGGGCTATCGCGTTTTGAAGCATCCATACCCAGAACTGCTGCTATATGATGTTGCCCCAAAGTTTTATCGTAAGTAAGTCGTAGGTTTGAGGTGAGTTCTTCTACATGTTTTACTTGACGCTCTCGCCATGGATTGTTGTTTTCAAAAATAACAGGATAAGTATCGGTTGCTTTGTCATAGCCATAAAGTTTGTAAGTATATTCATGGTTATTCAGTTGCTCGTAGGCTAAATAGTAACCGACCTGCCATTGCGCTTTTAAACCTTTGAAAAATTCGTAATCGGCATGTCCATTGAGTTGAACGACTCTCCATTTGTCGGTATAACTACCGGAAAGGTTATAATTTAAGAAAGCAAAGTTGGTGTCGGCTTCGCTTGAAACTTGCGTGGGGTATAAAGGATTATCGTTAGCATAGGGGCGTTTAGTAGGTAGGTTTCGGTAAGTAGCAAACATGGGCAACCAGTAATCATCACTGCCCGGAACACCTGGATTCTTTCGTGTTTCGATACGTCCATTCATCGATGCACCTACTTTTAGTTTGGAGTTAATTTGTGAATCGATACTCATCTGAACATTTGTTCGATAGAATCCACCATAATTCCGAATCATTGCTTCTTGATTCAAATGTCCTACAGAAAAATAGTAATTTGTTTTTTCTGAACCACCCGAAGCGTTTACATTAAAATAGGTTTGAGGTGATGTGATCCATACGTATTTATACCAGTCAAAAGGGCGGTATCCTTTTTCTGTTCCTTGGCGCCATTTCTCATAATCGTCCTTAGAATATGAATAATTGGTCCCTTGGATTGTTTGAGATTGAATGTAAGCTCCTATATAAGTTTTAACGTCGGCTGGTTTGGCGAAACGTGAAATGTGTTGCCAGCCGTAGTATCCGTTTACTTCTACGGAAGGTGTTTCATTTAGCTTTCCATGTTTGGTGGTTACAACAACTACGCCATTGGCAGCACGTACACCATAAATGGCTGCCGAAGCATCTTTGAGGATACTTATTTGTTCTATGTCATTCATGTCCAGATTATTGAACTGTCCTTCGTCTTTGATAGAACCGTCAATAACATAGAGTGGAGTACCCATGTTTCTAATTTGAATCGTTGTTGAAGCACCTGGACGTCCATCCGGTTGTCGGCTATTGATACCTGCTATTTTACCGACTAAAGTACCTGATACTGTTGTTGCCAAAGAACGAGAAATATCCTTATCTTTAATAGACGAAATAGCTCCTGTCAGAGATGCTTTTTTCTGCGAGAGGCCGAAACCTGTGACAACTACTTCGTTTAGCATTTGATTACTTTCGTCCAAAGTTATATTCAGAAATGTTCTGCCTATGGTGGATACTTCTTTACCTTTATATCCTACATACGAAAGGACAAGAATTGCATTATTGTTCACTTCGATGCTGAAGTTTCCGTTAACATCTGTGATTTGTCCATTTTTCGTGCCTTTTTCAACAATACTGACACCTATTAGGGCTTCTCCTTGAGCGTCTACAATTTTACCTGTTACGGTTTTCTTTTGTTGCTCTTTCATTAGAATGATATTCTCACCTTCTACCTTATATTTAATGTCTCTTTTATTGAAAGCATTGGCAAGAATATTTTTCACGGTATTCTCTCGATCTGTCACTTGTATGATTTCGTCTAAATCAATTTTGTCACTGTTCAGTACAAACAGATAGTCTGTCTGTTTTTCAATTTGTTGAACAAGTTGGCGAATCGTTAGAGAATTCCTCGACAAAACTACTTTGGCGTTTTGAGAATTTGCGTTACTCGCAAAAGCCGTTGATAGACAAAATAGAATAAGGAAACAAGTAATTCTCATAATGCGAAAAAAAAGTTTGAAATTAGAATTCGTTAGTAAAAGATCTTTCTTATATGAAATGTTTTCCATATCTTTGAAATGTGTTTTGATTAGTACTTTATTTGTTTTAGTTAGGGTCTAATCAGGACCGATTGTTGTTGGGAGGTGTTGACGCATCTTCCAACTTTTTTGATTGTCTTTTTAGTCATGTTTCATGGGCAATTGATTTTAAAGGGTTAATTGATAAGGTCTATTGCAGCATTTAATCAATGCTTATTTTATCTCTTTCAGGGTTAATATCGTATTTGAAATTGTTATCTATCTGCAATACTTTCATGATGTGTTCCACCCCATCTCGGATACGGAATTTTCCAGAGTAATGGCTTTTGAGCAGGTCTTGGTTTTGGCATGTAATTTTGACTTCGTAAAACAGTTCAATTTTATTGAATATATCCTGGAGTGTTTCTTGATTGAAAGAAATAAGACCATTGCGCCATTGAAAATGTTCAGGATGTATGATCTCTCCCTTTATGATATTGTTATTGTCGAAGTATAGTCTTTTGCCTGGCTTTAAATCGGCAACTCTCTTATCGGGGGTCGTTACGTGAACAGAACCTTTAATCAGGTCTATTTCGTATTTTTTCTTATTGTATGCTTGGACGTTAAATTCTGTTCCCAACACTCGAATCTTGTAGCCTGAAGCATTAACTGTAAAAGGACGGTGTTTGTTAGGTGTTACTTTGAAATAGGCTTCACCTTCGAGACTGATGTCACGGTGATTTTGGGCGAAAGAAGATGGATAGGTGATTCTTGAATTGGCATTCAACCATACTTTAGTTCCATCTTCTAATGTCAGTTCGGCTCTCTGGCCCGGTGGGGTATATAGACACTGCATCTTGGGAGAACTTCCGATGTATTGAATCAATGAATTTAATAGAAATCCGATGGTGAAGATTGCGGCTGCTTTACTGATGTTGATAATAATACGTCTTTTGCGTTGTTTTAGGGAGAATGCGTGTTGAAAAGAAGTCTTTTTGTTTTGATTCCAAATGGTAGCATCATAGATCAGACCTAAAGATCTTAGCTCTTCGGCATGCTTCGGATTTTCTTCGACCCATTTTATGATTTGCACTGTTTCCTCGTCGGATACATTGCCTAATAAATATCTGTGTAGTGAATTGTGACCTATCTTTATCATATATTTAAGGATGCTTTTTTTATCTCTCTATAATGAAAGACAATTTAAAAAGCTAATGCCCTAAATAGAAAAATAAAAAAAATGGCCATAAATTGATAGGAAGGTAATCGGATAATTCTTTGCGAAGTTCTCGTAGAGATTTAGTAATATGATATTCTACAGATTTCTGAGACAAATGAAGAGCTTCGGCTATTTCTTTGTTGGTCATGTTCTCGTATCTGCTCATTTTAAATATCTTTTGTGTCAGATAAGGAAGTTGTGATAAGCTTGCTTGTACCAACTTGTTTATTTCGTTTAGAAGAATTAAATCGGGTGTTGAATCTTCGAGGTTGGAAATCCTAAACTTGAGCTCGCGTTGCATATATTCGTTTACATTCTCCAACGCTTCATTTTTTGCTTGCAAATGTTTCAGATAGTTAAGAGATGAATTGTGCAGCATTGTATACAACATCGCTTCTTCAGAGTTGAGTGTTGTTTCTTGCATCATTTGCCAAAGCTTAATCATCACTTCCGAAACAATATCTTCTGCTGCTTCAGCATCATGTACATATCTTTTTACTAACATGAATGAACGTTTGTAGTTTGTAGTATACAACGTATTAAAATTAGTAACAATTTTCTCTTTCTCCATGTGGTATCGTTAACAATAGGTGTTTGTTTGGGAAACGTACAATAACTGCTGACAAATATACAAATTATTAAATGATGTGTTTCTTTTTATGTTCTAAATTATTTAGATTATGCTGAGGGTGCCTTTTACCTTATAGATTCAAAATAATGAAATGAATACGTGTAATAGACTCTTTGAAGCTACCATATTCCGTTGATATAAGTTCCGCAATGACTGCATTTACTTTCTTTGATATGATTTTGCAGCACGTTGAACCCGTCTCTTTTTATTAAAAGTTTACCGCAAGAGGGACAGTAAGTGTTTTCTCCATCGATTTCTGCTACGTTTCCGAGATAAACATACTTGATCCCTTGGTCTTGGGCAATATGATAAATTTCGGTCAACGTGTCGAGTGGAGTGGGCTGGAGGATTCGCATCCGGAAAGAAGGATAGAATCGACTGAAGTGCAGCGGCGTTTCTTCAAAACCATTTGATACCAGCCAACGACACATATCGCGAATCATTTTGAAGTCGTCGTTGATTGTTGGGATAATTAAATTCGTTATTTCGATCCATATTCCTGACTCCTTCAATGTGAGTAGCGTATCGAGAACGGGGCTGAGTGAGGCGTGATTGACACTGTGATAAAGTTTGTCGCTAAATGATTTGAGGTCGATGTTGGCAGCGTCAATCACAGTGCAGAGCTTTTTCAGCGGTTCGGGGTTGATATATCCGGCAGATACGAGAATGTTCCATATTCCTCTTCTTTGAGCCAATAAAGCCGAGTCGAACATATATTCGTAGAAGGTGATAGGCTCGTTGTAAGTATAGGCTATGGCGGGGCAATTGTATCGGATACAAGTGCTTACCAATTCTTCGGGTTGTATCTTTATTGTTTCGATGCTATTTGATTCGGTTTGTGATATATCGGCATTTTGACAGTTGTCGCACGATAGATTGCATCCGGTAGTGCCTATCGATAGGCAACTGATAGCAGGATGGAAATGTAGTAGCGGTTTCTTTTCCACCGGATCTATATGCAGAGCGCAAGGTCGTCCATATACAGAAGAGTAGATGGTATGCCCTTGGCAGAATCTGTTGCGGCATAAGCCGTATTGTCCTTCTTCCAAATGGCAGCGATGAGGACAAAGACCGCATTCGGCACCTTTGTCTGTCGGATGGTAATAGGTGGCTATTGTTGCAGTATAAGTATCGGTCATTGTTTTTCTTCTTTGAAAATAATAGCCTTGTATGTATATAGTTCGGCGTCTTTCCAGCCGTCCCAAGATAATCCAGCTTTGTCTCGAGCGCAATGTCCGAGAAACTCTTCTTTTGTCCAATTGGTTTCTTGCGCTACTTGCGGTAAGAAAGTACCGCTTCGTCTTCCTTTAGAAATATAAATTCCCTCTTTACCATACTCAAACTCATTTATATTGTGAATTCTTTTTAAGGATGATAGAACCGAAATTTCGATATTGATGTTCTTTAATTCGTAAAGCTGTATCGGCATAAACCTCGGGTCTTCGAAAGCTGCCGCTTTTGCCATCTTTTCAATAATACTATAGAGAGGAATATCGTTGCCGAAATGACCGATGCATCCCCTCAATTGTCCCTCTTCGTAGAGTGTTACAAAGGCTCCGTATTTCATCTTCAGTGTTCCGCTTAGCTCGTATTCTGAACAAGAAGGTTCCTGATGGCGATTTAATTCATTCGAGATACTATTGCGTGCAATGGCGAGTAGCGTGTGTTTCTCTTTTTCGGAGAGGTTGAAAGATGTTTTTCCTTCAATCTCTTTTTTCCGAACGAAAGTAAAGGCATGATATCCTACTACTTCTTCTTTTCCGCCATATTGCGAGTCACCCGAATTACGGTAGAGCAGGTGATTGATTTGGATGTTTTTGTCTGGTTGTGTTAGGTACAATAAAAGAGCTATAGCACTTTGCCCGCAAGCACTTGTTGCCAAATTCTTTATATGCTGGTCTTTATTGTATTCCAGCGCATCCATAAACTCGTCGAGTTTACCGTTCTCTATAGCTCGTCCCGTTCTCTCGTCTACCTCTTTTGCATCAGAATACGAAGGGTAGTGAGAAAAGTCGCTGCTGATGACGAACAGATTCTTTTCATTGAAATAAGGTTTTAATGCCTCTGCTATTTTTTCGATGGTCTCTAGTGACTGAGTTCCTATTATGATGGGTATAATAGGCGCCATCTCTTTCATTCGGTATTGCAGAAAGGGCAGCTGTACTTCCAGACAATGTTCTTTCTGGTGGGCTTGGGCATTGTAAACAAATACTTGATGGTCTCGAATCAATTGTTTGCAGAGCTCAATATCAACTTTAGCATCTTCGAATGGGGTCGCATAATAGTCGAATTCACTATTAATCGAAGCTCCGTCAAGATAAACATGATGGCTCGGACCGATGAGGAAAATATGATCGAACTTCTTGTCTGTAGGGATTTGTGCAAATGCCGAAGCTGCGACGGCGCCCGAAAAGATATATCCAGCGTGTGGTACGATAATAGCTGCGATTTGTTTTTTTGCCTCTATTTTGGCATAGGGGGCAAAATAACTATCCATTAACTCTTTGATAGAATCTTTTTGAGCTGGATAGAAAGAACCTGCAACGGCCATCGGACGTACTTTCGCGTCTTTGTCTTTCGACCTGCCGTCGGCTTGATTAAAAGAAAGCAATGACATGATAAGTATAATTTTTAGTATCGTTGGCACGATCAATCACATTTTATACCTCATATTCTTTTTGCTATGAGATATTTACCTTCATAGCAAAGATAATACAACTTATTGCGAATAACAAGAATAAGTCTTATTATTCTAATCTGTTATCTTCAGCACATATCCTTTTTTCATGATAGCTTCGATACAAAGTTTTTTATCCGATTTTAATGCTCGTCGCAGATAAGTGATCTGAACGTTCAACGCCAGCGAATTGGCATAAGAATCGTCTCCCCAAACTTGTTTGAGTATGGTCTCGCGAGGCACTACTTCATTGGGAGTATCAGCCAGCAACTTTAATATCTCTGCTTGCCGGCTAGTGATAATAACCCTTTCTGTTCCACTGTGTAGCTCATTGAGCGAATAGAAGAACTCCATATTTCCAATGTGAATAGCTTCGTCAGTTATATTATCGTCTGCTGGTGGTTGTTTCATCTCGTAAATCATGTTTTTCATAAACTCATGTCTCAGGCTGTCTATTCGTTTTTGAAAGATAATCGTTCGTATTTGATAGAGCAGGCAAAAGGTTAAGACAAATAAAAGTAGTATGCTGCCTGCCAGTTGCCATGCCATACTTAATAGAATAGGTTTGATAGGTGTTCTTATATCGAATGAAACGGTTTGATATTCTAGTGGGTTATAAGAATATTCAACGTGGACAGTATGATGATTTATCTTATGATAACTAGGATAGATAAATAGTTTTTTCGAATTATAAAAACGATAATTGCTAGCTTTTTCATAACTTCTCGAGGTAAGTAAAGAATCCATCGTTTTCGAACGAAACTGTTGATATCTATCAGATGTACAACGGTTGATCATTATACTTGCTTCTTCGGATGTGATATTGTTTATCTTTGTCACCCTTTTTATATTGTTGCGATAAATGCTAAAAGTACCGTTCGCATGAGGTCCCTTTTCATCGTCCTGCATACTTATTGAAAGCTGCATACTGATTGTTGGTAACTTAAACTTGGTATCTTTTCTACTCTCATGAATTCTGATGTTCCGCTCTTGCTCTACCAATGCTTTGCAATCATCATAAAGTTGCTTGTTGTATCCTTCACTACTATATAAATATTGGTTATAGAGCCAATATATTTGTCCGCCGAATATCAATAATATCGTGACGATACTGAGATACCATACTATTTTAATCCGCTTATCCATCTCTTTTGGTTTATATATGACAAAGATAAACAAAAGATAAGAGCATACTAATAAAATAGTAATAACTTTTTAGACTATAGAGTAATAATGCAGTAATAAATATTACTCCCTTTTTATAAAGATAAAAGGTTATTTTGCTTGTCAAATCAAAAAATATACGACTTATGAAAAAAAAACTTTTTATTTTATTGTTGTTGCTTTTGTCGATACATTCCGAAGCACAAATCCGAGTATTGACTCCTGCTGATATAACGAAGGGTATTGCCTGTGATAAGCAACGTTTTCGAATAGCCTACGATATGTCTTTTATTAAAGATACTTTGCGTTCTAATAAGCCAGTAAAGGAATCAATGATTCTCGAGATAGGCTCTTCGGTCTCTTTGTTTTATAGCTATGCTGCTTTTCATAATGATTCAATCTATGCTGATGACATAGCAAAAGGGCTCTCGCAAAATGCGATAAATGAGCATTTGAATAATAGTGGAGTGGGGCAGATCTCTTGGAAATTATATAAAAACTATCCTCAGAAAGGCTTTTCTTCGTTGTTGGATGGTCTTGGTATGGAACGCTATTGCTGCCTTGAAAAAATGCAGATGCCCGATTGGAAAGTTTGTTCCGATAGCACAGCACTGATATTGGGCTATAATTGTCGCATGGCAACAGCAATATATAAAGGAAGAACATGGTGTGCTTGGTACGCCGAAGACATTCCTTTAGGGGAAGGACCATGGAAACTTAGTGGACTTCCCGGCTTGATATTACGAGCTTATGACAGTCAACGTCAATATATTTTTGAAGCATCGGGAATGGAACAAATCAAAGAGAACACTGATCTTAGATACAAAGGAGAGAAGTTTGAACCGATAGAACGTAAAGCTCTTGATAAATTATATGCTCGATATTATGCCGATCCGGTGGGTTACATTACCAATAATCCGAACATAAAGGTGACTATTACTGATGCTAATGGCAATCCTACTGCCAAACCTAAAGCTGTTCCTTATAACCCGATAGAACGCTAAATTGTGATGAGATGTATTGTTATATTGTGCTTTGTGGCATTGTGTTTTTTTCCTGCTTCGGCTCAAATAGCTATTCGGGGTGTGGTAACAGATTCGATATCTAATGAACCTCTTGATATGGCTACTGTTACATTTCTCCGAAATAGCAAGCCGATAATATTTACTCGTACAGATGTGCAAGGAAGATTCGCCTTAAGTGTAAAAAGCATCCAAAAGGGTGATAAGCTTTCGGCTTCTTATTTGGGCTATGCAAAGACAGTTGTGATTTTGGACGATAGAAAATATGTGTCTTTCAGACTTCGTCCCGAAAACTTTACGTTGAAGGAAGTGACTATCAGAGCCGGTAGAATCTACGGCAAGCAAGATACGATAAGCTATGATCTTTCTCGTTTTGCAGACAACAGAGACAATAACTTGAAAGATGTGCTTCGTAAGTTACCGGGCGTTGATGTTGACAAGGATGGAACAATCAGTTACAACGGTAAGGCCATACATCGTTTTACAGTCGAGGGGCTGGATTTGACAGGCGGTCGTTATAACTTGATTAATGAGAATCTAAAAGCCAAAGATGTGGCAACAGCAGAAATCATTGAGCACGATCAGCCTATTAAAGCATTGCAAAAGAAAATAACGACAGATAATGTGGCGATGAATGTCAAATTGAAACCCGAAGCCCGTGATAAATGGGTCTTCACCTTGTCGCCTCTGTTGAAAGTTGGAACGCCTGTCGATAATCTCGATGCAGGCGGACGTTTCAACGCATTGCAGATAGGGAAGAAACAGCAAAGTCTATATGGTGTTGAGGCGGATAGAACAGGTCGCGATTTATCGCTTTCCAACAAGCTACTGACCTCTGATACGGGGACGGCTTTACAGACTGATGCGGGGCTGCCGCAATGCTACGACACACCAACTCTTGCAGCACCTATAGATGCCGAAAGACTTCGTTTCAATACTTCGCAGTCTTGGAACGTAAATAGAACTTTCAAGACAAAGGATGAAACAGAAATAAAATGGATGGCGGGCTATATGCATAGCTCTATTCGCCAATCTACAACAGACTGCTCCCGCTATTATCTGAATAGTGACAAACAAACCGAAACAACCGAATCAAAAAGGTTCAGGCTTTTAGAAGATCGTTTGTTCTTGAACTTAAGTAACGAAATCAATACCGACAAGAGTTATGGTTCGGAATCGTTTTTGTTTGAAGCTTCACAAACGGATGGGCAGTCCGATTATCAAAAGGCAAATGACAGTTCTTTGCATGAACGGATTAAAATACCCCTTATCAATATATCCAATCAGTTTTATAAGCTGATGACTTATGAGCATTATACCTTGTCTGTGCGTTCGTTGCTCAGATTTGCTCATTCTCCATCGTCTTTGGATGTCGATGGCGATAGAGATAAGCAGACGACCAATGGATGGTATACGGACAATTCGCTGACATGGCTCAACAAGTTCGGCTTTTTCACTCAGTCCTATTCGGCTGGAGTGAATGCCGAAAATGTCTCTTTGCATGGTAACAATCATTCCTTCTCTTGTTATTTCAGTCCCTATTGGGAGTATAAGCATAGTTCACTTACTACCCGTCTTGGCAGTATGATGCAATGGAAAAGATATTTCAAGCAGGGAGATTCTTTCTTCGACACATGTCCCTGGCTTTCTCTCAATATGAAAAGTGGTTATCATCACGAATATAACTTTTATATCCATTACAGAGAGTATGCCGGAGATTGGATGTCTTTTCTGTTGCCTACATACCGAAAAGATTATCGCACGGTGTTCATCTCGGATGGAGTCGTTCCAAGAACAAAAACGATTCTTGCGAGCGTAGAATATACTTATAAGCGTCCACTCAACGAATTCTTCTGGAATAGTTCGGCATCATTCCAACGGATAGGGCAGAATGTGATTACGGATATGCAGATTGACGATGGGCAATATTTGTATCACGTAACTCAAGTGGGCAACCATTCCCGAATGATGCAGGCAAGCAGTATTCTATCGAAAGGCTTTTTCAATTTGCATCTCAAAACGAAGCTTGCCGCCAAGTATTGTTTTACCGATGCTGTGCAATCATCAGGAGGATCCCTGCTCAATTATCAGAATAGGCAAATCATCGTAGAACCTCAACTAATCTTTTCTCCCTCTTGGGCAGAGGTCGCTTATTCGGGAAATTTTACTTGGACCAAGCTGAAGGTAAAACAGGTGTCTTCTCTTGCAACGTTGCTCGACTGGTCTCAACGCCTCGTGTTGACAAGGACTGTAGGCTGCGTCGATCTTTCTATGTCGGCCGTACACTACCACAATGAGTTGCAATTATCGCCTGCTGCGAATATGTTGATTATGGATGCATCGCTAGTTTGGCGCACAAAGAAAGTCCGCTTTGAAGTCAATGCCCGCAACCTCTTTAATAAGCAGCACTACGAGCGTACTGCTTATTCGGGAATCTCTTCACTAACCGATTCTTATTTGCTTAGGCCTCGCGAAATTCTGTTTATGTTGCAATACACTCTTTGAATGAATGTATGCGTTTGGGTCGTATTATTCGGTGCATAGAACCACCAGAAAGCAAATTATTCACATAAAATGAATTTTTTTTCTTTTTTCAGGCAGTATTCTTTATTATCCTCGTTTATCATTATGAATAGCGAATTACATGTATTCTCACTATTAAACTATTAATGATTTATCGATTGGTATTTATTTTGATTCCATGCCATGAAGATAAAATGTATAACAAGGAATCGAAAACAAAAAGAAAAATGAATAAAACAGTTTTAGGCTTAAGTGTATTACTTTGTTTGTGCCTTGGTTTAGGCTCATGTTCTTCGAACGATGATAATAATAACGATTATGTCAATTCAAAGCCGGCAGGTAACTGGTATGGTTCCGTAGCCGACAACACTTCGAGTTGCGGAGCACAGTTCGAAACTTATAAAATAAATGGTAAGGATTCCACGTTGTGCACCGTTATGGTAGAAGATAGAGCGAACAATAAGGTCTATACGATGATCGGTGGCGCTTCTTTTGCAAAAGGAATCACAACAGTGAAGACGATCGATGGTGCTGCTACCATTGTGATGCAATATCAGTCGGCTTCGAGTATCGCAGTCGTAATAACTAGCGGTGCCACGAAGTTTGCCAATTATACGATTTCTAAGCTTTCGTCGGGCTTGTCTTCTGTAGGTGGGGCATGGATGGGAACTAATTGCTCTGCTTCATTTTCTTCTTACACGAAAGACGGAAAGAATATGACAGCAGTATTCAATGTGACCATCAGCGGTCAGACAACAAAATACGAAGGCGCATATACTTACGATCCATCCAAAGGGACAGGAACTCTTACCGATACCGCATCCAAAGCTCAGCTGACATTTGCAGTTGTTGCCGACAGTAAGACCAATGTGGCTGCACTCACAATGACTACAGTCGATAAGAAGCAATACGTGATGAACCGTTTCAGTGCTCAATAGAGAGAGGTATTCGATAGAAACGAATGTGTAGTGCTGATGTTTGGGTAGGAGTTGTTTGCCGAAAGGTAAAAGACTATAATGAAAGTCCGCTTGTCGAAGACTGGGAAGAGTTCCGAGGTAAATTGGAAAATCTTTCCATGTCTAGCGAACAACGCATTGTGGAAGGGTGCCGACTTGGCGATAACGCTGCCCGTAAAGAATTGTATCTCCGATATGGAGGCCTCATGTTGGGGCTGATTATGCGGTATGTTACCGATAGAGAAGAGGCAAAAGACTTGCTGCACGACGGCTTTATCATGGCCTACGATAAGTTCGATCAGTTTCAGTGGCGCGGGGAGGGCTCTTTGCGTGCCTGGTTGAGCAGACTGTTTGTCAATGTCACTCTCAATTGGTTGAGGCAGACCAAAATCATGCAAGGCTGTGTCTCTATAGAAGAAACGCCCGACTTGGAAGACGAACCCATGGTCGAAGAAGTGAACAACCTTCCGCAGGACGTTTTGTTGCATTTCATTGCCGAACTGCCTAATGGCTATCGCACCGTATTCAATCTGTTTGCCATCGAAGGGCATTCTCACAAAGAAATTGCCCGGATGTTGCATATCAAAGAACGTACGTCGTCGTCGCAATTCTTCAAAGCAAAGCGCATATTGGCGCAAAAGATACATTCGTATCTCTCAAACTGAATTTCTTCCATTTCAAGGGTCTCTTTCTTATGTTGTCACCGATTGGTAGCATAAGGAAGAAGCCCTTTATATTCGCTTGCTTTCTATCAGTGTGTTGCAGAAGTTGCACCGGTAATTGGGTGACAAAGATAAGCTTTTGTCCTTTTTCTCTATCATCGTTTTCTAATCCGTGTATTGGCTATCACATTCTATCCGTATTATTGATGTAATTCAAGGTTCTATCATAGCACGAAAGAGACGTATGTCGCAGCCATAACTGACGAATGTTACTGCGGTAACTAACGGAAGTTATCCTAACAACTAACGTTAGTTTCATCTACAACATACGTTAGTTACCGCAGTAACATACGGTTGATTTTTTTATTCTTTATCTGGGCGTTTGTTCCATTCGTCGTCATTGGCATAAGGAGGCAAGCTTGCGCTGAATTTTATAATAGACTCGGTCGTCATCTCTCTAAGATTGTTCTCTTTCAGATATTTCACCACTTTCTCTATGAATAGTACTGTTGTGCTTACGGCCTCTTCCAGCGTTCGTCCTTTGTTCAGTTGTGCTGTTGTCAGGGCGGTGAACAGATCGCCTGTACCTACGATCTCCGCATCTATTTTCTTAGCTGCAATGCGTATAATCTTTTTGTTTGCGATGATGATTGTTTCTATCGCGTCGTTCTCTGTATCGCTCAGTTGAGCACTTGTCATCACTACCGTTTTGTGGGCGAGTAAGTCCGAGTTGGTTATTAGTTTCAGTAGTTGCTGCTCGGTTTCTATCTTTTCTTTCAAAATATATTCCAGTTCGAACTGATTGGGGGTAATGATGTCTGATAGTTCGATGAGGTGCTGGATATAGAAATCGGCCACTTCTTCTTTCACGTACAATCCGCCTGCCCTGTAATCTCCCATCACCGGATCGCAAATATAGGTGAATGGCGTTTGGCCTTTCAGGCGTTTAATAAAGTGATAGGCTATTTCCATCAATCTCTTTTCGGCAAAGTAGCCCGTTATCATGTAGTTGATGTCGTTTTTTGCTTCAAGTAGGTCAATGCCTTCAAGAAGCTTGGAAAATAGCGTCGGCGAAAGGCTCTCGCCCATAAAGTGTTTGTTCTCTGCATGCGTCGACAGCAGTACTGTCGGTACGGAGATAATGTCGATGCCTTGCAATTGCAAAATCAAATCGGCAATATTGCCGCCTACATAACCATAAGCCACTCTGCTTTGAATGGATAGTACTTTATCTTTCATCTTGATTTTTATTTTCTACGAAGAATGTATCAAAGAAATGTTTGCCGCTTTCTGTGCATATCAGTTTTTTGTATTGACTTTCTGCTTTTTCCATAGCATAGTAGCCTTCCCAGATATTCACAATGAGGTCGGCATCGTATAGCGGCTCGAAGTGCCATTTTAGAGCTGCCGGGCGTTCATGGTGGTGCCCTACGACTTGAGCAAGCCATCCTTTTTCGTCATTTGTCAGATCGGTTTCGTCTCGCAACCATTCGCTGACTAACTTTTGTCCTTCGCTCTGTTGATACAGCGGGCGCGAATTGCCATAACGGATTCGGGCATTGGGGCATCCTATGTCGTGTAGCCATGCTGCTGTTTCCAGTAAATCTACTTGTTGCTGTTCAAGCCCTTCCATCGTGGCTATCAGACGTGTGTAGCTGGCAACGGCTTGGGTGTGTACTATTTGTTCCATTACCGGTGGAGTGGTGGCATAATAGTCTATCACTCTTTTTGCTATGCAGTCTTTGTATTTCCAATCCATATCGTAATGATTAATCAAAAATCGTGAATAAATTCGTCGAAAGTCTTTGAGGTGTTTATTCCACAAGAGTATTTGGCTTTCGTCAGGTCTCATCTTACATGCACTGTAGTGACATTATCATATATCTCACAAAAGTACATGTTTTTTTATACCGAATGATAAAAAGTGAACTAAAAGTATGCTTCGAATGGATAATATAATAGGGAAAATATTTATCTTTGTGAGAAATTAAAAGAGGCTTTATATCCCTTTGCTTATGCGCCTGCTTTTATGCTCTACTTCAACTTCGTATGGTCTTGGTTGACCATGTGTGATTGAAATACTCTAAATGGAAAAAGTGTTATCATGCTTTGTTGTTAGGCATTAATTGATGAGTTTTTCTTACAACATTTTGCGAGGGTACTCGTCTAATAAATAAAAACTATTATGACTAAAAATCTATTTCTGAAAAAGAACATTGTTTGCTTGAGTTTATTGTCTTTTGTTTTGGCCTTGGGATTCTCGTCTTGCAAAAGCGATGACGACAGCCATCGTAATTTTGTGAATGGAGATACCGACTTTAAAATTTCGAAAGAGGGCGGTTCGGCTCGTATACAAATGAATACGATAGATTGGGAGATCGTGAAGATTATCGACAAAAGTGATAATAGTGCTATTAAAGGGAATATATTACTAGGAACTGATGAGAATGACACGCAGGAAGAATATAATGATACTACTCTGGCTCTACAGCGTGCCGAATTTGGTAGCTTGATTGCCGATACGGGTAAAAAAGGTTTTTTGATAAAACGTTATATGGGCAAGACATTGCAGTTGGCAGTCAATGAAAATTATACTCTTTCTCCTTTCTCTTTTGTTATTGTATTGAGGTCGGGTAAAGCAACAAAAGAAATTACGGTCACTCAAGAGGCTTCTTGCCGGTATCAGTTCAAATCGATAGCTTATTCGCTGGAACAGGGCGACGGCGTATCGCCACTCTATTGGTACGACGATACGGCTAATGCTCTTACAAGAAAAATGGGAGATGGTGAATACTCGTATGATTGGACCTTTTCGCCACATTATGACATGTATCTGATGAATAAAATGTCTGCATTCTGCACGGCGACTTTTTCGAGTGACGATAAAAATGCTTTCGGATGGCCTTCGACAGAAGATAATGATCCTGATGTCATGGTGCCGATTGCGGTGCAAGATGGGAAGATACTATATGCCGATAAAACGGTAGAATACAATACGAAGAGTAAAGGTGTCTTTACCAATTTTGAACTGCCGGATAAGGTGACGGTAAAACTAAGTTCGGGTATTAATAAGGTTTATTTCAAATTCGGGATGCTCAAAACGGTCGTAACATATACGCTTACGCTTACCGATACTCAAACGAATGTAGATCGGCAGTTTAAAGGTAAATGGACATTGGTACAACCTTCGCAATATGAGTTGGTAAACACCGTTCAATAGTCTGCTATAGGATTTTGTAATAATGGCTGTTGATGCAGATATTTGAACCTTTTTAGGGAACTGGAAAGTCTGAACTGAAATTACGCGTTGTCGCTCTTGAATGTCTGCCAAACCTCGAGAGGGGAGTGAAATGTATATTTAGCTTTTATCTCTTCTTTCGAACCATTGCCCCATACAGCAAGTGCAAAATCGATGCCGGCATTATAAGCGCACTGACTATCGTACATCGTGTCGCCGATGTATATGGCTTCATCAGGTTGTGCATGAGTTTTATTCAAGTATGTCCATATCGGGTCGGCAAAAGGTTTGGGACGGGGTGCATCCGTTACGCACACAACGGTATTGAAATAGGGGGTTATGCCATGAGGATTGAAATCGTTTTTAAATTCCTCCGGATTCTTTGATGTAATGATGCCTAACTCATATCCTTCAGCCTTTAGTTGGGGCAATAGTTCTCGAATGCCTTCGAACAACTTGATTGTGTGGCTGTACTTCGTAAAGAAGTTATTCCATAATTTGTTTGCTGCTTCAGTATCTTGAATACCCAATTTGGCTAATGTGACTTCTCCTGGTATTCCTAACGCGAAAGTGAGTTCCGCAGTATCTATCGTTTTATGCTGGAGGGAAGCTACTACCTCTTGCAGACTATGCAAAACAGCGTATTCGGAGTCTAAAAGTGTTCCGTCTACATCAAAAATAATATGTTTATATTTCATATCTTAAAGGTTTTAATCAAGTGGCGCTTTTGTTAAGTCATAAATGATAGACCGAAGAATGTAATATACCGATTTATTGGAGTGCTTTATCTTTAGCATTCTTTTTCCATAGTTGCCAAGAGTTGAGAATGTTCTGCCAGATGACGTATGAACACGGTGCAAGGCTGGCTACCGGATTGAGATAGACCTGCGATATCCAAATAATTAAGATCGTGTTCTTTTGCCCCAGTCCTTGTCCTCCACTTATTCGTTCGTTGTAGCGCGAACCAATTCGTTTGCCTAAATAGAACTGCAGGCAACAGGTAGCAAGACCTATCAGGATGGTAAGAACCTCGATGACTCCCTTATCCGTATTCTTTATCAGTGTGTCTACTGTGACGGCGGTGACAATGGTCAACGATATTCCCCATAAGTAAAATGAGGCTCCGCTTATCTTGAGCATTTGGCTGTGCAGTTTCGGTATGAAATGCCGAATGAACCATGCAAGAATAAGCGGTAGAATGATAATGGGAAATACTCTGCTCAATATGCGGAAGACCGAGACAAAAAAGTTATTGTCGGTATGAATATCAATATCGGGAGGAAGTGAAGCAACAAAAGGGAAGAATAATGGAACCATGATAGCGGTGAGTATGCTGCTTAATATGGTGTACGCCGTGAGGCACGATACACTGCCTCCCAATTTGCCTGTGACAACGGCTGCTGCTGTAGCCGTAGGTGCTATGAGACAAAGCATGGCACTTTCGGCAATATATTTGTTGAAAGGGTAAAGTGCTGCAAAAAGGAGGATGGAGCCTGCCAGTTGAATGAAGAGCAACCAACCGTGAAGCGGTTCGTATCGTAGGTCTTTAAAAGATATTTTGGAGAAGGTAATAAGCAATATCAGAAACAATAAATAAGGCATCAGAAAACGGATGTGGATAAGTAGTGGATATGCTAAAGCTCCGGTAATCATTGCTATTGGAAGTGTCCAATTTTTTAAAAACTTGATCATGTCTCTATCAGAAAGATTTGTTGCAAAGTAACGCTAATTTGCTGAATATATTCCTATCTTTGCCGCGTTTTTTAATTTTTTAATTTATACAAACAATGAAAGAAACCCAGTTATTCGGGGCAAAAGCGTTTTGTTGGAAACACTTCGACCGTAAGGGCTACTCAGCTTTCTGTAGTTTGAAGAAGGAAGTTACAATTGGTGTACTGACTAGTATGACATTGCTTTTTGCAAACGCTCATACGGTTTTGGCACAACATGTAACACCTGAAGCAATGCGAAGTTATGAGTTGTCCGAAGTAGAAGTGACCGGCACGCGTGTCCCGCTGACCGAAAAAACGTCGGCAAAAATGGTAACTGTGCTTTCGCGTTCTGATATTCAGAAAACGGGGGCGCAAAGTGTAAATGACCTATTGAAGTATGTCACCGGAGTTGATGTACGACAACGGGGTGCATTCGGTATTCAAACCGATATATCAGTGTGCGGAGGCACATTCGATCAGGTAACAATCTTGCTTAATGGGGTAAATATCAACAGCCCTCAAACCGGACATCATTCAGCCGATTTTCCGGTAGCAATGGCAGATATCGAAAGAATAGAGATTCTTGAAGGACCATCTGCCCGTGTATTCGGTACCTCAGCCTTTACGGGTGCCATTAATATCGTCACAAAAACAGATTCGAAAAGTAATGTCACCGCTCGTGTGTCGGGGGGCTCTTATGGACTTTTTGATTCAGGTTTTGGAATGAACTACACTCGAGGCGCACTCTCCAATCAGTTCTCGGGTGGTTATAGCCGTAGTGACGGTGGGGTTGCAAATAGCGATTTCAATGTCCGTCGTTATTATTATCAAGGAACTTATTCAAGCAAAGATGCAGACATTAGTTGGCAAGCCGGTTATGCTAATCAGAAATTTGGTGCCAATACGTTTTATTCGCCTGCTTATCCCGACCAATACGAAGAACTTCGCCGTACGATCTTTTCTGTCAAGGCAGAGACGAAAGGTTGGCTGCATATAGCTCCTTCTGTTTTCTGGAATAGAGCTTACGACCACTTTCAATTGATACGTGGCACTCATAATTCCGAAAATTTTCATCGCGCAGATGTTTATGGCATTGATCTGAACGCTTACTTCAGTACGATATTGGGCAAAACTTCTTTTGGTGCCGAACTTCGTAACGAAGGTATTTACAGTACCAATTTAGGCAAAGAGCTCGCCCCTTCTCAATATATTAAAATTCCCGGTCAAGGCTGTATTAAATATACGCGCTCTGACAATCGGACGAATATAGACTACTTTGTGGAGCACAATATCCTTTTGTCGCATCTGACTGTGTCGATGGGGTTGCTTGTCAATCGGAATACCGGATTGGGCGACGGCTTTCGTTATTATCCGGGTATTGATATTTCATACCGCCCCGATAATAATTGGAAACTCTTTTTGTCATGGAACAAAGCTCTTCGGATGCCTACTTTCACCGATCTTTATTATAAGAGCCCTACGCTTCAAGGCAATATAGGACTGAAACCTGAAAAGACAAATGCAGTGAAACTAGGGACGTCGTATCGCACAGTTTGGCTCGATGCCAATGTTGATGCATTCTATAACCGTGGGACCGATATGATCGATTGGGTGAAATATAGTGTGAATGATGTCTTTCATTCGGCGAATTTTAAACTCGACAATATGGGAATGGAAACTTCTTTTAATATTGATTTTGCCTCTTTGACCGGACGTAATACCTGGGTACAGAATATAAACTTAGGGTACACTTATATTTATCAAAAGCGACATGATACTCAGGAAATATATAAGTCGAATTATGCTTTGGAATATCTTCGCCATAAAATGGTTGTGGGGCTGACACATCGAATTTATGGAAAGAATCTAACGGCAACTTGGAATTTCCGTTTCCAGAAGAGAATGGGCGGCTACGAAATCTATGATTCCAACTATAAAGCTACCGGAATCATTCATTCTTATCCCTCTTTCGCTATTGTGGATGTGAAAGTCCAGTGGCAGAAAAAGGCTTATCAATTGTATGCGCAGGCTTATAATTTGCTCGATCGGAAATATTATGATTATGGTAACATACCGCAACCGGGCATTTGGCTGAATGCCGGAGCTGTGTATCGTTTTGATCTTTAACTATCCGTCTATCGGATGAACGTTTGAACCGCACTGAAATCTCTTTTTGGTGCGGCTTTTTTTAGCCTTTTCACCTTTTTTATATTCCAAAAAGACAAAACTTCAAAAGAAAATCGGGTTTAAGAAGAAAAAGCATTAACTTTGCAGTATTGTTGAAAAGAATATGGTACAAAGAAACTTAAAAATCATCGGTCTGTTCTTGGGTGCTTTAATGTTATTTGCTCCATTTACTCCTGCTCAGGCAAAAGATTTTGTCCTTGTTATCGATGCCGGGCACGGCGGACATGATGCTGGAGCTATAGGACAGTTCTCTCAAGAAAAGAATATCAATTTAAGGGTTGCCTTAGCGGTAGGTAAATTAATAGAAGCGAACTGCTCGGACGTTCGGGTCATTTATACTCGGAAAACGGATGTCTTTATTCCATTAGGGCGTCGTGCAGAAATAGCCAATGAAGCGAAAGCCAATTTGTTTCTTTCGATACATACCAATTCACTTGCCAACTCGAAAACTTATACAGGGGCCTCTACTTGGACACTTGGTCTTGCCAAAAGTGATGCAAACTTGGATGTAGCTAAAAAGGAGAATAGTGTTATTCTCTATGAAAATGACTACAAAACAAAATATGCGGGCTTCGACCCTAACTCTTCCGAATCGTATATTATCTTCGAGTTTATGCAAGATAAGTATATGAAGGAGAGTGTTCATTTTGCTTCGATTATTCAAAGTCAATTTCGAGGTGCTTTGCGTCCCGATCGGGGAGTACATCAGGCAGGTTTCCTTGTCCTTAAGGCAAGTGCAATGCCAAGTGTGCTTGTTGAATTGGGCTTTATTTCGACTCCTGCAGAAGAAAGTTATTTGAATAGTGATGAGGGAACAAATGCATTGTCGCAATCAATTTATCGTGCTTTTACTCTTTTTAAAAGAGAACAAGATATAAAACATACAGGTAAGAGTGTGACAATAGTTCCGCCCCCTGTCAAAGTAAGACCTATGTCGGCCGCTTCGGATGGTCAAAATGTTACTGCACAAACGATAAATCAGGATAGCTCGTCTATAGACTCCTCTTCAACTCAGACAAATTCGAAAAATACCGCTGTTGTAGCTCGCGTCGTATCTGCTCCTCGTCAAACACCTGCAGAAAATAAAACTTCAGATGACAGTATCGTTTTTAAATTGCAGATTCTGGCTGTCGGTGCTAAACTGTCTGATGGTGATGATCGGCTGAAAGATGTCTCTAATGTGGAATGTGTTTTCGATAACGGACTATATAAATATTTTTGTGGGGCATCGACCAGCTACAATGAAGTGTCTCGCTGCAAGAAAAATTTAGATTCTCGATTCCCTGGTTCTTTTATTGTGGCTTATCAGGGCAGTAAGAAGATTGATGTCAATGAAGCCATTCGGCTGTCTAGGAAAAGACGGGTTTAAACATTAACTATTAAACGGGAAAGTATGAATATTATTAAGCAATTGACTTCGAAAGAAGTTAAAATAGGAATAGTGACTGTTGCCGCACTTAGTGTATTGATTTTTGGAATTAATTATTTGAAAGGGGTTAATATTTTTAAGCCTTCTACTTATTATTATGTGAAATTCAAAGATGTTAATGGCCTTGCCAAATCGAGCCCTGTTTTTGCAGATGGATATCGGGTGGGGATCGTTCATGATATTATCTATGATTACAATCATCCCGGAAATATTGATGTTGAGGTTGAATTGGATAAATCGATGCGCGTTCCTAAAAATACAACAGCGGTTATTGTTTCATCTTTGATGGGTACTTTGCGCCTTAATTTAATAATTCCACGTGAGGCTGCCGGCTTTTGTGCAATAGGTGATACGATTACCGGAGGACTTGATAGCGGAATGATGGAAACGGTGGAACAACTTGTTCCCGCTGTCGAAAAATTACTGCCGAAAATAGATTCTATACTTACGTCTGTCAATGCCCTTGTGTCTGATCCATCTATTAGGGCTTCACTGCATTCTATCCAGACAACAACTGCTAATCTTGCTGATGCAAGTTATGGGTTGAAACGCTTAATGAATAAGGATGTTCCTCGTCTGACAAAAAAAATGGATATTATTGGCGATAACGCTATTGCTGTAACTGACCATTTGAAAGGTATCGATTTTAAATCGTCGATGGCCAATATTGATTCTACATTAAGGGATGTGAAGATGATAACTGGAAAGTTGAATAGCAAGGACAATACTCTGGGATTATTTTTGAACGATCGTGCAGTGTACGATAACCTGAATAGTACATTTATCGGAGCTTCCAGTCTTTTGCAGGACTTGAAAGCTAACCCGAAACGGTATGTCCATTTTTCTCTTTTCGGAAGGAAAAATAATAAATAAATTTTCCTTCTAAAATAGATTTAGTCTAAATAGATACCCCATCCTTTTTTTAAACTTTATACGTTTCTAATGATCCCTTATGCGCTGACTTAAACGACTTTATTACATTTCTATCTCAACTTGATTACAAATGTGATAAATAGGTACTATGCGTTTGATATATAGAAGGTTATATAATGTCAATAGTTGTTTCCATCAACGTTATTTTAACTTTTTATTAACTGTTTGAAAAATAGGATATTATTTTTTGATTTGAAAATGCAATAAAAAAGTCATTTGTTTTTGTTGATTAAGATTTGCACTTTTGCATAAGAGAAGTTGAAGATATTTATAAATGATTGTCTAAAAAAATGAGTGACTCAAACCTTAAGGATTTGTGGGGGAGATGTCTGAAGGTTATATTTGATAATATACCTTCTACGGCATATAAGACCTGGTTCGTTCCTATTGTTCCGCTGAAGTTCGAAAATAATCAGTTGACTATACAGGTGCCTTCTAATTTTTTTTATGAAATATTAGAGGAACGGTATATTGACTTAATGGGCCGTACTATCCGCAAGTTTTTTGGTGATGGCGTCAAGTTGGGCTACAAAGTAGTGGTTGATGCTGGGGCGAAGAAAAATAGTGGAGTGATTACGGAACAGTCTGCTAATAATGTGATAGCACCTCCGGCTAAATCCGAAAAAGAAGGAAACAAATCGCCTTCAATGGTGAAGACTCTGGATTCACATTTGATACCGCAATATAATTTTGATAATTTTGTAGAAGGTTCAAGTAATAAGTTCTCGCGTAGTATAGCCGAGGAAGTTGCTAAAAAACCTGCTGATACTCCATTCAATCCTTTGTTCGTTTATGGACCTTCGGGTGTTGGAAAAACGCATCTTATCAATGCTGTGGGCTTGAAGATAAAAGAACTCTATCCTGAAATGAGGGTGTTGTATGTTTCTGCTCATCTTTTTAAATTGCAGTATATGGATGCCGCTGTTAATAATACAGTACCTGATTTTATTCACTTCTATCAAACAATAGATGCGCTGATCATTGATGATATTCAAGAGATAGCGGGTGTGACGAAGACTCAGAATACGTTATTTCATATATTTAATCATCTCTATCGCAACCGTAAGCAGTTGATTTTTACTTCCGACCGCTCGCCTGTGTTGTTGCAAGGGCTGCCGGATAGGCTGATGACTCGTTTGAAGTGCGGTATTATTGCCGAGCTTGAAAAACCTACTGCCGAGTTGCGCAAAAATATATTGCGCCGAAAGATATATCGTGATGGATTACAGTTTCCTGATGATGTGATAGACTATATAGGTGAAAATGTTTCGGATAGTGTTCGTGAGTTGGAGGGTATCGTTAATTCTATCATGGCTCATGCGACCGTCTATAATAGAGATATCGATTTAGCTTTGACAAAACAAATCGTTCAGAAGATCGTTCGTTATGAGAGGAAAACGATTAATGTGGATGATATTGTAAAGACTGTTTGTAAGCACTATGGGTTAGAATTGTCGGCCATCCATGCCAAGACTCGTAAGAGTGATATCGTTCAAGCTAGGCAGGTGGCTATGTATCTGACAAAAAAATATACAGACTATTCAATTTCTAAAATTGGACAGTTGATTGGTAATAAAAACCATGCAACGGTGATTTACGCCTTTCGTACGGTGAAAGGGCAGTTTGATGTCGATAAGTCATTCCGCGCTGAAATAGAAGAACTCGAAAAAACATTGGGGGCTGTTACTGCGTAGTAGTTTCCCTGATGTGTTTGTTTATAGTTACACACTAAATAGGGGCGTCTTTATGAAGAAGACGCCCTTTCTATGAATTCTTTTTTAAATGAAGTGTTGCTGTCTTAAAACTTTCAAGAGGTTGTCGGACATGACGATGTTGTCTTCTTTCTTGTAGCGTACGTCTGTAAAGACTTGAGCCAGTGTCTCTTTGTTGTTCTCTTTGATGAATTGAATATTTTCTTGTATGGCTTCTTTCTCTTTGTAAAGAGTATCGATGTCGCTTGATGAATATTCGTGATAGCTTTCTTCGTGAATCAAACCGGTAGCAGGTAGTCTATCTTGTTGCTTCGGGTTTTCGGCAGGGTAGCCAACGGTGATGGTTGTTACAGGAAATACCAATTCAGGTAGGTGCAGAATGTCAATGATCTGCTGGGGGTTGTAAGTGGTAGAGCCCAAATAGCAAAGACCCATTCCTGCTTCTTCTGCAAGCAAACTGAAACTTTGAGCTACAAGCAACGTGTCCATTGAAGCATTGTAAAAAGACATCAGGTTGTTGTAACCAGGTTCTGCTTTTCGCTGTTTGCACCATAGTGAGAAACGATGAAAGTCTGCGCAGAAAGTCAACACTACGGGAGCTTCTTTTATCATTGGTTGGTTGAAGTGTGCGGGGGAAAGTTCCTGCTTCTTTGTTTGGTCTCTGGTAACGACGACACTGTAAAGTTGCATTCCCCCCATCGTAGAAGAACGGAACGATTCTGCCAATAACCGATTCAATAATTCGGCAGGAACGTCTGTATTCGAATATTTTCTAATTGTTTTTCTGTCTTTCAGCATATTGTTCACTATTTAGTTGAGTTTTGTCTTGCAAAGTAAGCATAAAATTTTCATTTTTGTTTATTTACTATGTTATTTAATTTTTATTTTGGAAAACTTTGTATTCTATTTTATTTTTTATTATTCTGGCTATCAGTATATAAACATTTTATTTTAGAAATATTTTTGATTGTTGATAACTTATTGTGTGATTTCTTTGATAAATCGAAAAACCTTATTAGCTTTGTAGCATCAATCTAATATTATAAACTTCAACTTCTCTCTTTTATAAATTTTGATTGTGTATTATATTAATAAGCTATTATTATGTCTGATAAAGAAATAGAAAAGTCTACATATTCTTATGATGAGGCTTACGAAGCATCTTTGAATTATTTTCAGGGAGACGAATTGGCGGCACGTGTTTGGTTGAATAAGTACGCTATGAAAGATTCTTTCGGCAATATCTACGAGAAATCTCCGGTAGATATGCATTGGCGTCTTGCTCGTGAAATCGCTCGTATCGAATCCAAGTACCCTAATGCTTTGAGTGCTGAAGAGGTTTTTGAATTGCTCGATCATTTTCAATATATTGTCCCTGCCGGTAGCCCGATGACGGGTATAGGGAATAACCATCAGGTCGCTTCGCTGTCCAATTGTTTTGTTATTGGTGTGGATGGCAATGCCGATTCTTATGGTGCTATTATTAAGATAGACGAGGAGCAAGTTCAGCTAATGAAACGTCGTGGTGGTGTTGGACATGATTTGTCGCACATCCGTCCGAAAGGGTCTCCGGTGAAGAATTCGGCTCTGACCTCCACGGGATTGGTCCCTTTTATGGAGCGCTATTCCAACTCTACTCGTGAAGTGGCTCAAGACGGGCGTCGTGGTGCGTTGATGTTGTCTGTGTCTATCAAACATCCCGATTCGGAAGCATTTATCGATGCTAAGATGACCGAAGGGAAAGTCACGGGTGCAAATGTTTCTGTCCGCATTGACGATGAGTTTATGCAATCGGTCATCAACGACACTCCTTATTTACAAATATATCCTGTTGATTCTAATGAACCGAAATATCAGAAAGAGATAAGTGCGCGGCAGTTATGGGGAAAGATTATTCACAATGCATGGAAGTCTGCCGAACCAGGTGTATTGTTCTGGGATACTATTATTCGTGAGTCTGTTCCCGATTGTTATGCCGATCTTGGTTTTCGTACCATCTCCACTAATCCATGTGGCGAGATTCCACTGTGCCCTTATGATTCTTGCCGTTTGTTGGCTATCAACTTATATTCGTATGTCGTAAATCCTTTTAAGAAGGATGCTTATTTCGATTTTGAATTGTTTAAGAAGCATGCTGCTATTGCTCAAAAGATAATGGACGACATTATTGATCTGGAATTGGAGAAAATACAGCAAATATTGAATAAAATTAATTCTGATCCGGAAGATGATGAAACAAAAAATACGGAACGTCGTCTTTGGGAGAAGATATATAAGAAGAGCAGCATGGGTCGCCGTACCGGTGTTGGTATCACAGCTGAGGGGGATATGCTTGCTGCTTTGAATTATCGTTATGGAACGGACAAAGCAACTGATTTCTCGGAAGAAGTACACAAAACATTGGCTTTGGCGGCTTATCGCTCATCGACTATGATGGCTAAAGATAGAGGGGCTTTCGAGATATTCGATGCTAAACGTGAAGAAGGAAATCCTTTCATCAATCGCTTGCATCAGGCTGATCCGGAACTTTATGATTTGATGGTGAAATATGGACGTCGCAATATTGCATGTCTTACCATCGCTCCTACTGGTACTACGAGTTTGATGACGCAAACAACGTCGGGCATTGAGCCTGTATTCCTTCCCGTGTATAAGCGTCGTCGCAAAGTGAATCCGAATGATGTGAATGTGCATATCGATTTTATTGATTCAACAGGCGATGCTTTTGAAGAGTATATCGTATTTCATCCGAAGTTTGTTACGTGGATGGAATCGCAGGGCTACAATCCGGCAAAACATTATACTCAAGAAGAAATCGATGAACTGGTGGAGAAGTCTCCTTATTATAAAGCTACATCAAATGATGTAGACTGGATGAAGAAGGTTGATATGCAGGGACGAATTCAAAAATGGGTGGATCATTCTATTAGTGTTACGATTAATCTTCCTAATGATGCTACTGAAGAATTGGTCGATCAGCTTTACATTGAAGCATGGAAGTCGGGTTGCAAAGGTTGTACCGTCTACAGAGACGGGTCTCGTGACGGAGTATTGGTTGCAGCGTCATCTGACAAGAAAGAGGAGCTGCCTCCGTGCAAGCCACCTGTAGTCATTGAAGAGCGCCCTAGAACGTTGGATTGCGATGTTGTCCGTTTTCAGAATAATAAAGAAAAATGGGTTGCTTTCGTCGGATTATTAGATGGCCGTCCTTACGAAATATTCACCGGATTGCAGGATGATGACGAAGGTATAACATTGCCCAAAAGTATTACTCATGGACATATTATCAAGAATGTCGATGAATTTGGCAATAAACGTTATGATTTTCAGTTCGAGAATAAGCGTGGCTACAAGACAACGGTAGAAGGCCTTTCTGAAAAATTTAATAAAGAGTATTGGAATTATGCCAAACTTATTTCGGGCGTTATCCGCTATCGGATGCCTATCGAGAATGTTATCAAATTGGTTAGCCAACTTCAACTCGATAGTGAAAATATCAATACATGGAAGAATGGTGTCGAAAGAGCTTTGAAGAAATATGTCTCCGACGGTACGGAGGTGAAAGGCAAAAAATGTCCTAATTGCGGCAACGAAACGCTTATCTATCAAGAAGGTTGTCTCATTTGTACTTCTTGTGGAGCTTCACGTTGTGGATAACTACCTCTTAGGGTATACTGTATAAAAGTGGAGGAACGTGTCATTCTTTGGCACGTTCTGCTTTTTTTCTATCTATTGATAGAATAATCGTATATTTTACTTATTTTTGTATCTCGCATTATATTTTATTCATTATGAAGTTTGCAATATTTGGAAATAATTTTCAAGCACACAAGTTATTATCCGCAGAACATCTTTTTTATCTGCTGGGGAAAATGAATGCTGAAATTTATATTTGCCGTTGTTTTTATGATTTTCTGAAGAAAGAAGATAACTTTAGAATGCCTTCGGATGTCAAGGTGTTTGACGGTAATGATTTTGATGCCGATATGGTTATTAGTATTGGAGGCGACGGAACGTTTCTGTATGCGGCAAGTAAGGTTGGCGATAAAAATATCCCCATATTGGGTATTAATACCGGACGGTTGGGTTTCTTGTCGGACGTATATCCCGAAGAGTTGGAAGAAGCTTTTGACGAAATAGGCAACCAACATTATAAGGTCGAAGAAAGGAGCGTGCTGCAACTGATAACGGACGAGCCTAAACTACAAGAAGAGCCTTTTGCTTTAAATGATATTGCAGTGATGAAACACGATAGCTCATCAATGATCAGTATCTATACTACGGTGAATGGAGCTTATCTGCATACCTATCAAGCCGATGGATTAATCGTATCTACTCCTACCGGCTCTACGGCCTATTCGCTTAGTGTGGGTGGACCTATTATGGTACCTAATGCCAAAACCATCGCACTTACTCCAATAGCTCCCCATAGTTTGAATGTGAGGCCTATCGTGATGTGTGATGATTGGGAAGTGTCATTGCGGGTCGAAAGTCGTAGTCACAACTATCTTGTCGCTATAGACGGACGGAGTATTTCTTGTGAAGAGGGCATACAGCTCACTATTCGCCGTGCACCATATTCTATCAAAGTAGTGAAGCGTTGCAATCATGTTTTTTTCAACACTTTGCGCCAGAAACTAATGTGGGGCGCCGATCGTCGTCAATAAACGCTGCGCCGCCCCTTTTATTATGTTATTTGAGGGTGAACGAAGAAGAACCTATCATCGAATTGCCTGCAAATATTTCTACCCGGTAAGTTCCGGGGTATAAAAATTCTTTCACATCCCAATAAACGGTAGTTGGCGTTTCTTCGCCTCTATATTCTATTGTTTTCTTGATAGAATAAGGTATCTCTTTATTTTCAAATTTGAAGGTTCCTCCATCACTGAGTACTGTATTGTCGGGCTTTGATATTCTGACATAGATGGTGCGCATGCCTGGTTCGGCCGTAATGTTTTTTGCAATCGTAAAACCAACGGCAAACTTTACGCAGTCTTTTACTTTCTTGGCTGTCTTTCCTCGTTTATTTTTGGCTTCCATCCATACGTTCGATGCATCCAATTGAGCCGCAAGCGTTACCTTTTCCGATAAGCTGCGTTTTTCTTCCGATAAGTTGTTGATTTGTTTGGACGCTACGTCATATTTGGCCGATATGTCGTTAATCTGCTGGCGCTGTCTCGTTGTCAGTTGGTTCAGAGAGTCTATTTGGTTGATATAGCTCACCATGACGCGACGTAGAGTAGACAGCTCGTTACGAAGACGGCGTATTTCAGTCGCATTGGTGCTCTTTACACTGCGAAGTTCTTCCAACAGGCGCTGACTCTTTTGCTGTTCTTTATCCAGCAACGTAGCCAATGAATCGTTTTTGACTGTTGTCTTTATTTCATCGTACTGTTTGGAGAAGCGATAGTATTCATTTTCCAAATCATTCTTGTCCAACACAAACTCTTGATTGAGCGAATAGTTGGCTTTCTTTTCTTTCATTAACATATACGATACGATACCGATTGCTGCTAATAGCAAAACAATGCAAACTGTAAATATAATAGTCTTCTTTTTCATTTCATTATATTCTTTTGTTGGTGCAAAAATAGTTATTTCCAACTAAATACACTAAAGGTGTTCACTATAAGTTATTTCTTTAACTAATTTTATTAAGGAATAATTTCTTTAATACGCTCATTGTAGTACCTTTGTACTTATTAAAACAAAGTATTTATAGAATTTTTTAATTAATAAATTATTATGTCTAAAGTAACTGTAGTCGGCGCAGGTAACGTAGGTGCTACTGTAGCCAATGTACTCGTATTTCACGAAGTGGCAGACGAGGTTGTTATGCTTGATGTTAAGCAAGGTGTATCGGAAGGTAAAGCAATGGATATGAACCAAACGGCTCAGTCGTTAGGTTTTGATACCAAAGTGGTAGGTTGTACAAATGATTATGCTCAGACAGCCAATTCTGATGTTGTTGTTATCACATCGGGTATTCCTCGCAAACCGGGTATGACTCGTGAAGAATTGATTGGCGTTAATGCCGGTATCGTAAAATCTGTTGCCGAAAACATCCTGAAATATTCTCCTAATACTATTTTGGTTGTTATCTCTAACCCGATGGATACGATGACTTATTTGGCTCTCAAATCATTGGGCTTGCCAAAGAATCGTGTTATCGGTATGGGTGGTATGCTAGATAGCTCACGTTTCAAATATTTCTTGTCTCAGAAGTTGGGTTGCAATGCCAACGAAGTAGACGCTTTGGTTATCGGTGGTCATGGTGACAAAACAATGATTCCATTGACACGTTTGGCTTCTTATAAAGGTATGCCTGCCAGCTCTTTGATGAGCAAAGAAGATTTGGATAAAGTAGCTGCCGATACTATGGTAGGTGGTGCTACTCTTACCGGTCTGCTTGGAACTTCAGCTTGGTATGCACCGGGTGCAAGTGGAGCTTATGTTGTAGAGTCTATTATCCACGATCAGAAGAAGATGATACCTTGCTCGGTATATCTCGAAGGCGAGTATGGACAGAGCGACATCTGCATTGGTGTTCCTGTTATTCTTGGCAAGAACGGTATCGAGAAGATTGTAGAGATTGATCTTAACGAAGACGAGAAAGCTAAGTTCGCCGCTAGCGCTGATGCTGTTCGCGCAACAAATGCTCACTTGAAAGATGCTTTGAAATAAGAATCACCTACTTTTCAGTAAACTTTATATGGGGCGGAAGACAGAAATGTTTTCCGCTTTTCTTTTGTCTGTCTCAATTTAATACATAACTTCTTTATGTGGCAAAACGACGTATGTTCCTAAAAATGTTGACGTCTATACGTTTTCAGAAAAACTTAAGGACGTCACCGAAAAAACTAACATACGACAATTTTTGACTTCCAATTGTGTGCGACGCAGGATTGCCTAAGATTTTATCTTTATATAATATTGAAGTTCTTTGAGATAATCTCCCAAACGGCGCGCAGCTATACTTCAATCTTTCTGCTTTGCCAATAATAGAACCTTTGTCACCTCCGTATTACACCATATCGTATTGCTTCACAGTAAGTTAACGATGTACCGTATACAGCGCCAGCGAAAAGAGGCTCCAAAATCGGCTCGAGAGCATATTGTGAACCCGTTATTTTCGGCGGACCTTTATTTAGAATCACTCTAAAAACCCATAAGAAGATGCCTGAGTGGCATTTTCTTGCGCAGACCAGTGTGCTAAAGTTTTTTTTAGATTGTTTTAGAAGGTGAATATTGTGAGCGATTCTGATACTATTTTATCCACACCAAAGGGACACTTCTTGATGCACAGAATCGAGACTATGTTTTCAAAAAATGATAAGGACGAACATAAAAGTTTGTCTTGACGAAAATAAATGTTTGTAAGTATAAACATTTATTTTCTTCCTTATGATTTTCTCGCTGTATATCAATGGTTTGCATATGATATCTCGATGCTTTGTAGTGACTTGATTTACATGGTAGCATTGAATTGATGACGAAAAAAGTGTTCTGAGGTATCCTGTAGCTCATGTTCGGATAAGAAAGTATCAGAATATCTAAGGATATTCACCTTCTAAAACGTTCTGAAAACGATATTTACCTATGTGTTGTCATTTAGCTAGATGTTCCGTTAATGGGGTGTACACGATCATTTTTATAATAATATATGAGCGCTTTGGATTTTGTAGATTATTGAAGGCGATAATATTTGAGTTGTTTAAAATATTAAGACGGGAGGTACTTTATGGCGTAAATTATTTTTTATAATATTCCTCCTTGTTTCTGTAGTCATTTAATGCATATTAATATGGCGTGATGGTTATCAGCGTTGAAACGAATAAGGCATTATTCAATAAAGTTTTTTTCTTTATATTTGTTGAGAAATAGGTCGTTTTTCTTTTGGGCTTTATAAGAAATTTTATATATTTGTGATGGATATCTACTCATAACTATTGTTTAACTAAAAGCCTTTTACCATGAAATCAATGTTTGTGTTAGTTATCGGATTATTGATGACAACAAGTTCTGCTTTTTCGCAAAATCCCAATATGGTCATGTTGCGCGAAGGCAAATTGTCATATGTTATGGAATTGTCCATGATATCTTGCAATAATAAAATGGATACACTCAGGTTTGTTCAAAGTTTGGAATCTACCAAATTGAAAGGACGGTCTTATAGGGATCAATATGTAACCTCTTTTCCTGATTATGAAGCCCGAAAAAGAATATTTAGAACAGTCTTTTCAAAAAAGCGTGCGACAGAATTAGGTAAATATCGTATAAATTTTACTTTTTATTTTGATGGCATCACAAAAAAGTTTGCTTATATGAGATGTATGTTACTGGATGATCATAAATTATGTTTAACGCTTGATGAGCTAAATCGTTTGGAAAAAGCCTTCAGGACTTTGAATTATGATTTTTTTACTGCTGGGGATAAATCTATAATTGATTGGTTTATAAATTATGATATAGTGATGCGTTTTGATCGGCTGTATAGCGATAATAAATAATAGATTACTCTAAATACGGCTTTGAAGTGTTTTTGAAGCCGTATTTGTACTGCTTCAGTGTGATTTGAAACGATGATCAGGTATGTGTAAAAAAATGATGCGATTTATTGTGTTATTGTTGAATAATTTTTTATCTTTGTTTAATATCAAATGATAGAAAGCTATGAAACAGTTATCGGATAGAGTGATTCTGAAAATAGAATCTTATATAAGTTTGATCGGTATATTAGTTGTGAGTATGCCCAATAGATATTTTCCGTTTAATCATTTTATTAGTTTCTCTATCTTATGTCTTTTTCTGGCTCTTGTCTCATTATATGCTTTATTAAGGAAGCCCGTTATTGAGCAGGCTGTTGATGTTCCCGAGGTTGCAGAGGAGGAGCGTCGGAAGTATCGTAGATTCTTGAAATTTAATTTTTCAATCACTCTTTTTATATCCATTGCTTCATTGTGTTTTTACTTTTCTCTGTGAGGATTGAACTCTTGTTGAAATATAAATAAGTTTGAATTATTTTGTTATTGGACGAGGCTTATGTTATCTTTGTAGCGACAAAATATTTATTACCACTTATATTATAACAAATGGCAACAAAAGAAAACAAGTACGTCAATGTGGCGTATAAGCTCTATACCACAGAAGATGGTGAGAAAGAAATGGTGGAAGAAGCAACAGCCGAACATCCTTTTCAGTTTATTACAGGATTGAATACTACAATCGACGCTTTTGAAGAAGAAATGCTGAAATTGAATAAAGGCGATAAGTTCGACTTCGTGATAACAAAAGACAAGGCATACGGCGAATATGATGAACAACATGTGTTTGATCTTGAAAAGAAAATATTTGAGATAGATGGACACTTTGATGATAAGAATATTGTAGAGGGTGCTATCGTTCCGTTGATGGACAATGAAGGGCATCGTATGAATGCAGCGGTTTTGGCCGTTGAAGAAAATACTGTAACCGTGGATCTGAATCATCCGCTAGCTGGAGCTGACTTGAATTTTGTAGGCGAGGTTACCGAAATGCGCGACGCCACCAATGAGGAGATTCAAGGCATGATCAATATGATGAGTGGCGAAGGTGGTTGTAGTTGTGGTTGTGATAGTTGTGGAAGCGACTGCGAAGAAGGTTGTGGCGAACATTGCCACTAAAAATACAATTTGTAGCAACAACTTCTTTGAGTTAATAAGGTGAGGCAGATTACTAGATAACCTATAAATATTATTATCATGTTTAATTCTTTTGGCAATATTTTCAGATTGACTAGCTTCGGCGAATCGCATGGCAAGGCGATAGGGGGAGTGATTGACGGTTTTCCGTCGGGTATTGTAATTGACGAAGATTTTGTTCAGGAAGAGTTGAATCGACGTCGCCCAGGCCAGTCGTTGCTTACGACCCCGCGTAGCGAAGATGATAAAGTAGAGTTTCTTTCTGGAATATTTGAAGGTAGATCAACAGGTTGCCCCATCGGTTTTGTCGTTTGGAATAGAAATCAGCATTCGGCTGACTATGAATCTATAAAGACGGTGTTCCGTCCTTCACATGCCGACTATACTTACAATGTAAAGTATGGTATTCGGGATTATCGTGGAGGGGGGCGTGCCTCGGCTCGCGAAACTATTTCGAGAGTTGTCGCAGGTGCTCTTGCCAAGCTTGCGCTTAGGCAGCTGGGTATAAAAGTCACTGCTTATACTTCGCAAGTCGGTTCTGTTAAGTTAAATTTGGATTATAGCCAATATAATTTTGACATGATAGAGAAAAATGATGTCCGTTGTCCGGATCCTGTTAAGGCGAAGGAAATGGAAGAACTTATTCTTCATGTCAAGAAGAGCTGCGATACGATCGGAGGCGAAATAACCTGTGTCATTACAGGTTGTCCTATAGGGCTTGGCGAACCTGTATTCGGTAAACTTCATGCGGCATTGGGCAACGCGATGTTGAGCATTAATGCTGTTAAAGGTTTTGAATACGGCATTGGAGTAGATGGAATAGAGCAGAGAGGATCACAGCAGAATGATGCTTTTTTCAACGATAATGGTAAGGTCAAAGCCCGTACTAACCATTCGGGCGGTATTCAGGGTGGCATCAGCAATGGCGAAGATATTTATTTTCGTGTGCTATTCAAACCTGTGGCTACCGTTCTGATGGAGCAGGAAACTGTAAACCTAGATGGAGTAGACACAACACTCAAACCTCGCGGGAGGCATGATCCTTGTGTCTTACCTCGTGCTGTTCCTATTGTAGAGGCAATGGCTGCAATGACAATACTCGATTATTATTTGATCGACAAAACCACCCAATTATGATTTGAATGGCAGGCGCCATGTACAGCCGTTTTTCCATTCGGAACAACCATAAGCCGTTTTTCCTTTGATAACAATTCCCTTTCCGCATAGCGGACAGGCTTTTCCTAATATAGAGTCGCCGGACTGCAAAGTTTCGGACGGCTCTTTCTCTTTGGCTGTTATCGGTACTTCGACTTTAGCTTTTTCCCTGTCTTCCTTTGATTTTGCTGGAGCACGTTTACGCGACTTCTTTTGGACAGCCAGCTTCTGAATCTCTTTAGCCGGGGTAGCTTCTGTGGTGATATGTCGGTTGCTGTTATCGCTTAATACGCTATTGACAATTTCTTTCAGCATTTGTTTCAACTCGTCCAAGAAAGTTTGTGCATTGTATGTCTTTTTCTCTATACTACGCAACTTCTTTTCCCAAATTCCCGTTAGTTCGGCAGATTTGAGCAGGTCTTCGTGAATTAAATTAATGAGCTCGACGCCGGTAGGGTTGGCCATTAGGTTTTTACGTTCTTTCCTTATATAGTGCCGCTTATAAAGCGTCTCGATGATAGCGGCACGGGTAGATGGGCGCCCGATACCGTTTTCTTTAAGTGCATCGCGCAGTTCTTCATTCTCTACCAATTTGCCGGCCGTTTCCATCGCTCTCAATAATGTCGCTTCCGTATAGTATTTGGGCGGTTGTGTCCATTTCTCGTTCAGGTCGGGTTGGTGAGGACCGCTTTCGCCCTTTTCGAATAAAGGCAATGTGCGCTCTTCTTCATTTTCTTTATTACTGTTTTGTTCTATCACAACACGCCATCCGGGAGAAAGAATCTGTTTTCCGTTAACTTTAAATTCTATATTGGCTGCTTCGCCCATTATCGTTGTTGCCGAAAATTTGCAATCGGGGTAAAAAACAGCAATAAAGTGTCTGGCAACCAAATCGTAAACACGTTTTTCCATCTCTGTCATCCCTTGTCTATATTCGCCGGTTGGAATGATAGCATGGTGGTCTGTCACTTTCGATGTGTCGAATACTTTTTTGCGCTTGGGTAGTTTCTTACCTTTCAGAGGCTCAGTAAACTGCATATAATCTTTCAATCCTGCCAATATACCGGAGCATTTAGGATATATGTCATCACTTAGAAAAGTGGTATCTACGCGAGGATAAGTGGTGAGTTTCTTTTCGTAGAGAGATTGTATCATTTTGAGTGTCTCGTCTGCAGAATAACCGAATTTCTTATTGCATTCCACTTGGAGCGATGTTAAATCGAAAAGTCGGGGAGGAAATTCTGAACCTTCTTTTGTAGCGACGTCAGTTACTGTAAAAGGAGAGTCTTTGATCTGCTGAAGCACGGCAATACCGTCTTCTTTTTTACTGAAGCGGCTTTTAAGAGCCGAGAATATGGTGTCGCGGTAGGTTGTCTTTAATTCCCAATATTGTTCCGGAACGAAATTCTCTATTTCTTTTTGCCGGTTGACGATAAGTGCCAACGTAGGGGTTTGAACACGTCCGATAGAAAGAACGCCATCCCTTCCGCCTCCACCATATTTGATGGTGTAGAGCCGTGTTGCATTCATACCCAGTAGCCAGTCGCCGATAGCTCTTGATAGCCCCGCTTCGTATAACGATTGATATTCCGATTGGTCTTTCAATGTTTTGAATCCTTCGCGAATGGACTCTTCTGTTAAGGAAGAAATCCATAAGCGCTTGACCGGACAGCGTACGCCGCTCTTCAGCATTACCCAGCGTTGAATAAGTTCTCCTTCTTGGCCGGCATCACCACAGTTGATGATTTCGTCTGCCTGTTGAAATAGTTTTTCGATGACATGAAATTGTTTTTCGATACCCTTATCCGATATAAGTTTGATACCGAATCGCTGTGGTATCATAGGTAAACTGCCTAAACTCCACGACTTCCATAAAGGAGAATATTCATGAGGTTCTTTCAGCGTACAGAGATGCCCTAGGGTCCATGTAACCTGATATCCATTTCCTTCCAAATATCCATCTTTTCGCTCTCTGGCGCCAAGAATATCAGCAATGTCTCGAGCCACCGACGGTTTTTCTGCAATACAAACTATCATTTCAACTTATTATAGTAGGCAAAAGTACTGTAAACCGTGAGTAATAGCAAAAAAAGCCAGACTTATTTTATAAATCTAATTGCAGCTTATATGCTTCCCGTTTATTCTACAACTCTATTTGTTGTTGAAAAAAGAGTTGTGAGAAGCTCTTTCCAACTGTCACAAAAAGCTCTCATGGAAGGGAAGACAATATTTGCACCAGCTTCCCATAAAACGTTGTCTTCTAGCTCGCCCGTATTTAGTGCGATGGTGAATATTCCTGCTGCGACACTTGATTGTATGCCGAGTGGGGCGTTTTCGACAACAATGGCTTCTTCCGGTTTCAAATCTCCTTTTCTCAGTCCCATTAGATAGGGTTCCGGATGAGGTTTACCTATTTTTACATCAAAGGCTGTTACCATAAGTTCTTGCTTGAAGAGCCCCGGATAGTTTTCTTCCAATCGTCCTAAAAGAGATTTTTGCCCTGATCCTGTGACAATAATTGGTGTGAGTCCCGATTGCTTGACTTGGTGCACTAAATCCAAGCCTCCATCAAACGGTTTGGCTAGTGGAAAAGTATTGAAAACGTCACATTTGTCTTGATATATCTTTTTGATTTCTTTATCCGAGAAATCTCTACCATATTGTCTTTGTGCTATAATGTTGATGGTGGATGCGCCAGTTCGTCCCTCGTTTAGGTAAGCTTCTTTTTCTTCAAATTGCAGTCCGTTTTTATGAAGAGCCGAGCACCATGCTTTGGCATGGTATGGCATTGAATTGAATAGGACGCCGTCCATGTCGAATAAAACGGCTTTCGGTGAAAGATTTGAATAAGAATGGGAGGTTAGATATTTCTTAATGTGTGTTTCGAACATATTATTTGTTTTATACTAATAAAATGAACTCCACATCCACTTCCTAATGTCTGTTTCAGGATAGTGCGATGTGGAGGTTATAATCATTTTGTCCTAATCAAATAGAACGTTTACTTTTTCAGTCTTTCCTGAATGGCTTTTGATTCGTTTTCGTAACCGGGTTTATTGAGCAACGCAAACATATTCTTTTTGTATGCCTCAACGCCTGGTTGGTTGAATGGGTTTACTTCGAGAATATAGCCACTGATACCGCAACCTACTTCAAAGAAGTAAATGAGTTCTCCAATGGTCTCTTCTTCGAGTTTGGAGATAGATAAGCGGATATTTGGAACACCCCCGTCTACATGCGCCAATTGGGTGCCTAATTCGGCCATTTTGTTTACTTCATCAACATGTTTGCCTGCCAGGAAGTTCAGCCCATCCAGATTTTCGCTATCTGAAGGAACTCTTAGTTCATTATTTGAATTTTCTACAGAGATAACGGTTTCAAATATAATACGTTCACCGTCTTGAATCCACTGACCCATAGAATGAAGATCTGTAGTAAGATCGACCGATGCAGGGAATATACCTTTATTGTCTTTACCTTCCGATTCACCATAAAGTTGCTTCCACCATTCGCTGACGAAGTGCAGTTTAGGATTGAAGTTGGCAAGAATCTCAATTTTTTTGCCTCTTTTATATAATTCATTACGGGTGGCTGCATAGATGGCTGCGATGTTCTTTTCGAATGGTACATCGACATCGCAAGCCTTCTCCATTGCCGTAGCACCTGCTACCAGTTTCTCAATATCAAATCCTGCAACAGCAATTGGAAGTAGTCCTACAGGAGTGAGAACAGAAAAACGGCCTCCCACATTATTGGGAATGATGTAAGATTTGTAGCCTTCCTTATCGGCAGTAGTACGTGCGGCGCCTTTTTCAGCATCGGTAATAGCAACAATGACTTTGCGGGCCATTTCCTTGCCACGTTGATCTTCACATTGCTTTTTCAAGAGCCGGAAAGCGAGTGCTGTCTCTGTTGTTGTACCTGATTTGGATATATTTATAACGCCGAATTTTTTATCTTTCAGAAAAGAAGTCAATTCGCAGAGGTAATCTTCTCCTAGATTGTTACCGGCATAAAGAATAACCGGAGCTTTTTTCTTGTCTTGTAACCAACTGAAATAGTTAGAAAGTGCTTCGATAACGGCACGGGCTCCTAAATAGCTTCCGCCGATACCTGCAACGACAACTACTTCGCAATTTTCTTTGAGAACTTTTGCAGTAGCATTGATATCGTCAAGCTGTGCTTTGGTGATAGAAGAAGGCAGATGTAGCCATCCTAAAAAATCATTTCCTTTTCCGGTACCGTCTTCCAACGTTTTGCGGGCTGCCATGGCAACTTCTGCATAGCTGTTTACGTTTTCCTTTGAAATAAAACCGAATGTCTTTTCAATGTTTAAACTAACCATATCTCTTACTTTTTAAGTGTATTTTTAGTTGAATCTGTTTGTTAACTTGATAATTTCGGTAGTGCTGTTTTTCTTTTCGTATAAGATATTGTATACAGTATCTAAAATAGGCATGTCAATATGGAAATGCTCGTTTATCTCTTTAATGCATTTTGTTCCATAATAACCTTCGGCTACCATTTCCATTTCTATTTGCGCACTTTTCACCGAATAACCTTTCCCTATCATCGTGCCGAATACCCGATTGCGGCTGAAGTTGGAATAACTGGTTACGAGCAGGTCTCCCAAATAGACGGATGAATCAATATTGCGTGGCATCGGATCAATAGCTTTCAGGAATCGATCCATTTCGCGGATAGCATTGGATATAAGAACAGCATGAAAGTTATCTCCGTATTTCTGTCCATAACAGATGCCCGCAGCAATGGCGTACACATTTTTTAGAACAGCACCGTATTCTATACCCAAAACATCTTCACTTACAGATGTGCGAATATAATTGTTTGCCATCTTTTCTGCAAACAACTCTGCCTTCTTTTTGTTAGAACAAGCTATCGTTAGATATGACAATCGTTCCAAAGCTATTTCTTCCGCATGGCTAGGTCCGCTCACAACCAGAATATTTTCGGAAGGGATATGATACCTTTTCATGAAATACTCTGAGATGGAAAGATTTTCATCTGGAACGATTCCTTTAATAGCGCTCAAGATTGTCTTTCCGCTGATATCCTTTGTCAATTTCTCGAGATGAGATTTGACATAAGGTGAGGGAGTTACCAGTATTAGCGTATCCGATTCGTCTACAATTTTATTGATATCCGAACTAAAGCGAATGCGACTTGTGTCGAACGCAACATCTGTTAGATAGGCCGGATTATGACCTAAGCGGATGAAGTCGGCAATACGATCGTCTCGGCGCATATACCAATTGATGGACTTCTCTTTCGATAAAAATATTTTTGCTATGGCGGTAGCCCAACTGCCTCCTCCTAAAACAGCTATTTTACTTCTTCTAATTAGCATAGCTTTTCTAACCATTCTCCAACCTCTGCTACTGTGGGGTTGGTAAGTTCTAGTTTATATTTCTTGTTGATGCCGCAAATATCCATTTGAAGTTTTTGAGGATTGACGCCTTTCATGTCTTCAACTAGATTATAACCTGCTTTATAAAATACCGGTACCCAATCGGCACTGATGCCTAGAGCCGTGAATTTATCAACGCCATCTTTTTTAGTTTCTTTTTCTGGGCGCATTTGTGGGAATAATAGTACTTCCTGGATAGTGCTCTTACCCGTCATAAGCATAACTAGTCGGTCTATACCTATGCCGATACCGCTTGTTGGAGGCATACCATATTGTAGAGCTCTTAAAAAATCTTGATCAATAATCATCGCTTCATCATCACCCTTATCGGCAAGGCGCATTTGCTCTTTGAACCGTTCTTCCTGATCAATAGGATCGTTGAGCTCAGAATAGGCATTTGCTAACTCTTTACCATTAACCATTAATTCAAAGCGTTCGGTTAGTCCCGGCTTATTTCGATGCATTTTTGTTAATGGAGACATTTCTACCGGATAGTCGGTAATAAATGTGGGCTGTATGAAAGTCCCTTCGCAAAATTCTCCGAAGATTTCGTCAATGAGCTTTCCTTTGCCCATCGTATCGTCAATCTCCATATTTAGTTTGTTGCAGACTTCACGAATTTGCTCTTCGTTCATTCCGTGAAGGTCGTAGCCGGTTTTTTCGTTGATCGCATCCAGAATAGGCAAACGGCGGTAGGGGGCTTTGAAACTGATTGTCTTGTCATCTATAACACTTTCGCAGGTTCCGTTGACAGCTATACAAATCGTTTCGAGCATTTTTTCTGTGAATGACATCATCCAATTATAGTCTTTGTATTGAACGTAAAGTTCCATACAGGTGAATTCAGGGTTGTGGGTCCTATCCATTCCTTCATTACGGAAATTTTTCCCTATCTCATAAACTCCTTCGAAGCCGCCGACAATGAGTCTCTTCAAATAGAGCTCCGTGGCGATACGTAGATAAAGATCAATATTGAGCGAGTTATGGTGTGTGGTGAATGGGCGGGCACTGGCGCCACCGGGAATAGATTGCAGAATAGGCGTTTCTACTTCTGTGTAACCTGCTCCGTTAAGAATGTTGCGCAATGTTTCGAGTATCTTGCTGCGCTTTAGGAATGTGTCTTTTACGTCTTCGTTTACGATCAAATCTACATAACGTTGCCGATAACGTAGTTCTGGATCGTCAAATGAATCGTAAACGTTTCCGTCTTTCATCTTGACGATAGGCAGCGGACGCAAACTCTTTGAAAGAACAGTCAGCTTTTGGGCATGGATTGTTATTTCGCCCATTTGAGTTCTAAAAACAAAGCCTTCAATACCAACGATGTCGCCTATATCCAACAAACGTTTGAATACGACATTGTACATGTCTTTGTTCTCTTCTGTTGAAATATCATCTCGGGTAATATATACCTGAATGCGGCCTTTAGAGTCTTTTAATTCTATAAATGACGCTTTTCCCATAATACGGCGGCTCATTATTCGTCCGGCTATAGATACTTGGCGTTTAGGTTCATCTTCGGCTGTATCTTTATATTCGGCAATAATGTCTGTCGAAAAAGCATTTGTTACATATTCTTCTGCAGGATATGGGTTGATTCCCATTTGGCGGAGCTCATCCAAACTATTGCGGCGGATAATCTCTTGCTCACTAAGTTCTAATACATTCATTTAAACAGTTTTATATACTTATTTAAGCGCAAAAGTAATAATAATTTTAGGATAAATCGAATAAAATGCTAACTAATTAGTCTAATTGCACCGATTGTGCTGGTCGAGCTAATAAAATGTCTTCTGTAGTTTGTCATTTCATTTTTCAATAGTAACTTTGTCAGCAATTGAAGTGACTTAATGTGAAGTATATATATAATTAGAGTAGTGATGGATCCTTTTTCAATGATAAATAAATATTATCCTGATGATAATAGGTTGAAGCAGATATTAGTAATTCATAGCAGAGAGGTGAGAGATAAAGCACTGTGGATCGTTGATCATCATCCCGAATTGAAAGCCAACAGAGAGTTCATAAATGAAGCTGCAATGGTTCATGATATTGGCATTTTTCTGACAGATGCTCCTTCTATTTGTTGTTTTGGCTTAGAACCATATATTCGGCATGGGTACCTGGGGGCCGAGTTAATGCGTAAAGAGGGATTCCCTCTGCATGCATTTGTTTGCGAAAGGCATACCGGAGCTGGATTATCTCTTGAAGATATAGAACGCCAGCAATTGCCTGTGCCACATAAACAGATGTTGCCTGTAAGTGTAGAAGAGCAGATAATTTGCTTTGCCGATAAATTTTTTTCAAAAACTAAATTAGGGCAGGAAAAGACAGTCGAGAAGGCACGGAAAAGCCTATCCAAGTATGGGGAGATTGGCTTACAAAGGTTCGATAATTGGTGTAAATGCTTCCTTTAGAAAACTAAAAGATTAATAAAGTACGTCTAAAAAGCCATTATTTGCTGAAGTTTGAGTAATTTTGTCAGTTATTTTAGTAAACGCATATTGAATGTCGTCATTTAATTGGAATAAGATATTAGCAGCACTAATAGCGGCAGCCATTTTGTTGCCGGCGTTGGCTGAATCGCAGCGGCCCAAACGGAAGACAGCTTCGCCAACTACTATGAAGGCTGATGCTGTGAAGGTTGATACGTTGAAGACTGATTCTTTGGCTCAAGATACTGCAGGCAAGAAAAAGAAGACGTCGCTTAATGCTCCAGTGCAATATTCGGCTGACGATTCTATTGTTTTTACTCACGATGGATATGCTCATTTATATGGTAACGGCAAAGTCAGCTACCAAAAAACGGAACTTGATGCACAGGTGATCAGTATGAATATGGATAGCAGTACCGTTTTTGCTCGAGGCGAAACGGATTCAGTCGGTAAAATCATTGGCAAACCTGAGTTTAAGGATGGGGATACGCCGTATGATTCTAAAACAATTCGATATAATTTTAAAAGTAAAAAGGGTATAATCAGCGATGTTGTTACTCAACAAGGCGAAGGTTATGTAGTAGGCAACAATGCGAAAAAGGGGGCTAATGATGAGCTCTTCATGAATGGCGGTAAATACACAACGTGTACCGATCATGAACACCCTGACTTCTATTTTCAAATGACCCGTGCAAAAGTCCGCCCCAAAAAGAATGTGATTACGGGTCCTGCCTATCTCGTTGTTCAAGATGTGCCCTTACCTATTGCGGTACCGTTCTTTTTCTTTCCTTTTACTAGTAAGTATTCTTCAGGCATTCTTATGCCAACCTATATGGACGATTCAAGTCGTGGATTTGGTTTGACAAATGGGGGCTATTACTTTGCCATCAACGATTACATGGATTTAAAGTTGACCACTGATATTTACACAAAGGGTTCGTGGGCTTTAAATGCTTTGACAAATTATAATAAGAGGTATCGGTATTCGGGATCCTTTCAGGCTGCCTATCAGGTGACTAAAACTGGTGATAAGGGACTGCAGGATTATGCTGTAGCAAAAGACTTTAAAATAATATGGAACCATCGACAGGATGCAAAGGCTGATCCAAATAGTACTTTTTCGGCTAGTGTTAACTTTGCTACCAGTAGTTATGAGCGGACGAATGTGAATAACTTGTATAATTCGCAGCTTATGACGCAGAATACTAAAACGTCAAGTGTTAGTTATTCGCGAAGTTTCCCCGATCAAAACCTGACATTGTCGAGTACCTTTAATATTGCTCAGACACTTGCCGACTCTTCTATTGCTATCACGATGCCCGATTTGAACATTGCAATGAGCCATATTTATCCTTTCAAAAGAAAGAAGGCGATAGGAAATGAAAAATGGTATGAGAAAATATCATTGGGTTATACGGGACGTCTGACAAATAGTATTAAGACAAAAGATAATAAGATATTCAGTAGCAGTCTGACTCGTGATTGGATAAATGGAATGCAGCACAATATCCCTATAAGTGCTACTTTTACTTTATTTAAATATTTCAATATTACTCCGTCGGTAAATTATACCGAGCGTTGGTATACTCGGAAGATAATGAAAGAATATAATGCTACGACAGGAAATTTGATGATTAATCCCGGTGATACCATTTACGGTTTTCATCGAGTCTATAATTATAGTGCCAGTTTGGGATTGAGTACGAAACTTTACGGTATGTACAAACCGCTGTTTATGAAGAGTAAGGATATACAGATTCGACACGTTTTTACGCCGACAGTCAGTATTAGCGGTGCTCCTGATTTTGGTGCCTCTCATTATGGCTATTGGAAAAAATATATCGACAAATCCGGTAATGAACAATATTATTCTCCCTATTCGGAACAGCCTTTTGGTGTACCGAGTCGTGGTAAACAAGGACTTGTCAGTTTTGATGTGTCTAATAATATCGAAGCAAAATACAAAACTAAAAATGATTCGGTCAAGAAAGTAAGTATTATTGATGAACTAGGTGCCAGCCTTTCTTATAATATGGCAGCGGATACTAAGCCCTGGAGTGATTTGAGTATGAGATTAAGATTGAAATGGTTTAAAAATTATACGATCAATGTGAATGCTTCGTTTGCTACTTATGCTTACCAGTTCGACTCGAAGGGTAATGTTTATGTTGGCAATCGTACAGAATGGTCTTATGGACGGTTTGGGCGTTTCCAGGGCTATGGCTCATCCTTTAGCTATACGATTAATAACGATACTTTCAAGAAGAAAGAAAAGGATAAAGACAAGAAAAAGAAAGACAACCTCGACGGTGAAAATTCGGATAGTGACCCTTCGAATAAAAATCAGGATCCGAGCATGAGGCAAAAGAAAAATGAGCCTACAAAAGAAAAAGCAAAACTCGATGCTGATGGATATGAGGCTTTTAACATGCCTTGGTCTATATCATTGAATTATTCATATAATATCTCGGAAAATACCTCCGCTACGATTAATAAGCATACGATGCGCTATCCCTATAAGTTTACTCATAATGTGAATTTGTCGGGCAATTTAAAACTTTCCAATAAGTGGGCATTCAATTTCTCGGGCGGTTATGATTTTCAAAGTAAAAAGATAACGCAAACGGCAGTAAGTGTTACCCGCGATTTGCATTGTTTTACTATGACTTGCAACCTTTCTCCATTTGGTAATTATAAATACTATAGTTTTACTATTAGGGCGTCGGCAAGCATTCTGCAAGACTTGAAGTGGGATCAGCGTAGCCAAACGCAAAGTAATATACAATGGTATTGATTTTGCTTTATGATAATGATGCAATAACGAAATTTGATTTAAACAAAGGGAGAGCTACACGTTAGCCGAAATATTGTGGAAAATCAAATTCTTCAATTGCTATAGAAAAGCCGAATAAGTCGAGTATGGCATCAATGCAAACATACCTGTTTCTATATAGATTTTATTCCTTTACTCACTGACCGTGCATGGAAGTGGTCCGGTTCTTCTACCTTTGAAGAGGGTATTTTGCACACATCGTATTGAATCATGGTTATCGTATTTAAGCTATTTCTGTCGGTTCATTAAGGTTTTGTCGTTCCACCTATGTGATTCGGTCAACTCACCTAGGTGGAACGATCGACTCACATAGGTGATTCAGTCAACTCATATAGGTGGAACGACATCCTTCTAAGTATAAAGATGCGAAATCTTTCTGACATGAGCCGACTATCATCAGTATGTTTTACAGAAATCAAGGGTTAGGATACTTACCATTTGATTAAAATGCAATAAAATTAAGAGATTGTCTGTCTTGTTTTAATTAATTGTTTATTTTTGCTGATATTTCTAATGAATATGAGTACAATTATAAAACCGAAGGATTACAAGTCTTTGCTTAATCTTCAGCAGACGGAGCAAGGTATAAAGCTTATCAAAGAGTTCTTTCAAGAGAATTTGTCTGCAGAGCTGCGTTTGCGTCGAGTGACTGCCCCGTTATTTGTTTTAAAGGGTACGGGTATCAACGACGATCTGAATGGGGTAGAGCGGGCAGTGTCTTTTCCGATAAAAGATATGGGTGATGCAAAGGCCGAAGTGGTGCACTCGCTTGCTAAATGGAAACGTTTGGCTTTGGCTAAATATCATATAGAACCTGGCTATGGACTATATACCGATATGAATGCTATTCGTGCCGACGAAGAACTTGACAATTTGCATTCGCTTTATGTAGATCAATGGGATTGGGAACGATCTATTCTTGCCGAAGAGCGCAATATCGATTTTCTGAAGGAGATCGTAAACCGTATATATGCGGCAATGGTCAGAACTGAGTATCTGGTATATGAAAGCTATCCTGAGATAAGACCTTGTTTGCCACAAAAAATTCATTTTATTCATGCAGAAGAATTGCGTTGTTTGTATCCTGAAATGACTCCTAAAGAACGTGAAGACGCCATTTGTGAGAAATATGGAGCAGTCTTTGTTGTTGGTATCGGTTGCAAGTTAGGAGATGGAAAAAAACATGACGGGCGAGCTCCAGACTATGATGATTATACAACGGAGGGGTTGAATGATTTGCCTGGATTGAATGGAGATTTGTTGTTATGGAATGAAGTATTGCAACGGGCGTTTGAAATTTCTTCAATGGGAATTCGCGTCAATCAAGAGACATTGCTTAGTCAGCTGAAAGAAGAAGGTGAAGAAGAAAGATTAAAATATTATTTTCATCAGAAACTGATGGCAGGGGAGCTTCCATTGTCTATCGGTGGTGGTATTGGCCAATCTCGTCTTTGCATGTTCTATTTGCGAAAAGCACATATAGGAGAAATCCAGGCGAGTATATGGTCTGAAGATATGCGCAAAGAATGTTTGACCAGTAATATAGAGTTAATATAATAATTATGGACGTAAAAATTGAATCAAGTTGGAGGGAACATCTGAAGGGGGAGTTTGATAAAGATTATTTTACTCGCCTTACAGATTTTGTGCGTGATGAGTATCATAATGGCATTGTGTATCCGCCAGGGCCGTTTATTTTTAATGCTTTTGATCTTTGTCCATTTGATAAAGTTAAAGTTGTTATTATAGGGCAAGATCCTTATCATGGACCGGGGCAGGCTCATGGTCTTTGTTTCTCTGTTAATGATGGCGTACCTTTTCCTCCTTCTTTGAAAAATATCTTTAAAGAAATTAAATCTGATATTGGTACAGAAGTTCCGACGTCGGGAAATCTTATTCGATGGGCGCATCAAGGCGTATTGCTCCTTAATTCTACTCTTACGGTCCGTGCGCATCAAGCTGCTTCTCATGCCGGACACGGTTGGGAAACATTTACGGATGCTGCCATTCGTTCTCTGTCCGAAGAACGCGAGCATTTAGTATTTTTGCTTTGGGGAGCTTATGCTCAACGTAAAGGAGCTTTCATCGATCGTAGCAAGCATTTGGTCTTAAGTTCTGCTCATCCCTCTCCCTTATCTGCATATAATGGATTCTTTGGAAACAAACATTTCAGTACTACCAACGATTATCTCACTCAGCATGGTAAAACACCTATCGTTTGGTAGAATAGGGAGAACAAAATATATTTTGGCTTCTTTTTCTTTTATTCCTCCGCTTTGATTACCTTTGCATGAATTTGAAAAATATAAAATTACAAAGATATGATGCACAATTGGTTTGAATGCAAGATTCGTTATGAGAAAGTAATGGAAGATGGTAAAAATAAGAAAGTTACTGAACCTTATTTGGTAGATGCCCTTAGTTTTACTGAAGCTGAAGCTCGTATTATTGAAGAAATGAAACCGTTTATTACCGGCGAATTTACGGTGTCGGATATTAAGCGTGCCAACTATACAGAACTTTTCACAAGTGACGATGATACAGCTGATAAATGGTTTAAAGTGAAGCTATATTTCATTACACTAGATGAAAAGAGCGGCATGGAAAAAAAATCAGCTTCTAATGTATTGGTTCAAGCTGCAGATTTACGTGATGCAGTGAAAAGATTAGATGAAGGTATGAAAGGCTCAATGGCTGATTATGAAATAGCGAATGTTGCGGAAACGGCTATTATGGACGTTTATCCTTTTGCTGGCAATAAGGAGGGTTGAGTTATGATTTCGGATATTGCGGCTCAGATAAAGGAAATTACGCAAGAACTGCCTTCTGGCTCTTGTTTGGTCGCCGTTTCGAAATATCATCCCGATGAATCTATTCTAGAGGCTTATAATGCGGGACAGCGCCTGTTTGGTGAGAATCATGTACAAGAAATGGTGGGTAAGTGTGAGCGTTTACCAAAAGATATTGAATGGCATTTTCTCGGTCACTTGCAGACGAATAAAATAAAGTATATTGTTCCTTTCGTCTCGTTGATTCATGCTGTCGATTCATATAAATTGCTTACCGAAATTGATAAACAGGCCATCAAGGCGGGACGCACTATAAATTGCTTGTTGCAACTTCATATTGCTCGGGAAGAAACAAAGTTCGGCTTCTCTTTTGATGAATGCCGAGAAATGCTTCGTGCGGGAGATTGGCGTTCGTTACATCATATTCATTTATCGGGCGTGATGGGTATGGCAACCAATACTGATGACTATGTTCAAGTAGCCTCTGAGTTCCGTTCACTAAAAAGCTTCTTTGATGAATTGAAAGTCGGTTATTTTGATACCGATCTTCATTTTAAAGAGATATCAATGGGGATGACTCATGATTATCATATTGCCCTTGATTGTGGTAGTACATTGGTACGTATAGGTACCAAAATTTTTGGCGAAAGGGATTACAGCCAGAAGATATAAAAAAGATAAGTACTATTTCTTTGATAGAAGTAAATAGTAAAGGGATAGATATTAATATGAATTATAGCGAAACTTTAAATTATCTCTATACTTGTGTTCCGATGTTCCAGAAAGTGGGAAGCTCGGCCTATAAGGAAGGCTTGGAGAATACCCATATCCTTGATGAACATTTTGGACATCCCCATAAGTGTTTTCCTGCTATTCATGTGGCAGGAACCAATGGAAAAGGATCTTGTTCTCATACTCTTGCAGCTATTCTACAATCGGCAGGTTATAGGGTAGGACTTTATACCTCGCCACATTTACGTGATTTTCGTGAAAGAATCCGTATTGATGGTAAGCCGATATCCGAAGAATATGTGGTGAATTTTGTCGCAGCCGAGAAAAACTTTTTTGAACCGCTTTATCCCTCTTTCTTTGAGTTGACTACGGCTTTAGCATTTAAGTATTTTGCAGAACAGAAGGTCGATGTGGCAGTGATTGAAGTTGGGCTTGGCGGACGATTGGATTGTACCAATATCATTGTCCCAGAAATTTCTATCATTACTAATATTAGTTATGATCATACTCAGTTTCTTGGCAATACGTTGAGTGCTATCGCTTTCGAAAAAGCTGGCATCATTAAAGAGGGTGTACCTGTAGTAATAGGGGAAACGGTCCCTGAGACAAAGCCCGTCTTTGTTGCTCGCGCAAAAGAATTGGGAGCGCCTATTTATTTTGCAGAAGAGAACAAACAGTTGGTAGATGCACACATGAACGTCGACGGTCTGTGTTATGATACCTTGAAATATGGTTTGTTGTATGGTGAGCTTGGTGGATTATATCAAGTCAAAAACTCCAATACCGTATTAACAGCTATCGAACTACTGAAAGAAAAAGGTTATTCCATCAGTGATGAGGCTTTGCGTGGCGGATTTGCCCATGTCTGTGAATTGACCGGACTCGAAGGTCGGTGGCAACGTTTGCAGAGTTCCCCGACGATGATATGCGATACCGGGCATAATGTTGGTGGTATCACGTATATTGTTCAGCAACTTAAGCTGCAGCAATATCGTACACTTCGCATTGTCTTCGGCATGGTCAATGACAAGGATATTCATACTGTACTGAAAATGCTGCCTCGTGATGCTGTTTATTATTTTACTCAAGCCAGTGTGAGCCGTGCTATTCCTGTAGGCGAACTGGAATGTGAAGCAGCAGCAGCAGGATTGAAAGGAACGACTTATGTTGATGTGGTATCGGCAGTGAAGGCGGCACAAAAAGAAAGCCTCCCCGAAGATTTTATCTACGTAGGAGGCAGTAGCTATATCGTTTCTGATTTGTTAACGAGCCGCGAAGCACTCGATCTCCACTAATGCATTTTTAGGCAATTGTTTCACTGCATATGCCGAACGGGCAGGGTAGGCACCATTGAAATATTTGGCATAAACGGTGTTCATGTCGCCAAAAAGTGACATGTCGGCGAGATAAACGGTGGTCTTTACAATATTGTCCATTGTAAGGCCTGCAGCTTCGAGTACATGTTTTACATTTTCGAGTGATTGAGTCGCTTGTGCGATTATGCCCTCGGCCATTTCACCTGTAGCGGCATCGATAGGTAGTTGTCCCGAAACAAATACGAAGCCGTTTGCTTCAATAGCTTGGCTGTAGGGGCCGATAGCACCCGGAGCTTTTTCACTGCAAATTACTTTTTTCATTTTGTTGATCTTTTAGTTATTTATAGCTATTACTAGCTCTGTAAGTTTTATTTATAATGTTTTACTTGCAATACTTATCAATCATTGCTTGTGCGTTTTCATCACCTAGTTCTTTTGCTTTTGCAAAGTTAGCACATGCTTCTTCTTTTTTCTTTTGCTCTATTTGACATAGCCCAAGAATACGATAAACTTCGGCATATTTCGGATCTATTTTAATGGCTTCTTGAAGTTGTTTGACAGCTATATCCACTCTTCCTACCCGTAGATTCATAGCTCCTTGTTCAACTCTATATAGCATCTCTTTAGGATTATGATCGATTGCGGCTTGAATGTCATCTAATGCCTGTTGATACTGTTTTGCTTTGTTGGCTGCTTGTTCACGATAGAAGTAGAATTGATCGTTTACATTGCCGTTTACACCATCATAGTAGGTGTTGTAGTCTAGAAGAGCAGGGCGGAACATACCTGCATCCATGTAAACTTGCGCACGGGCTAGTAGGTAAGCGGAGGCGTCACGGGTGATGGGTTTGGAGCACATATTGATACAACTATCCATCATGGCAACGATTTCTTTCTGATCCAATTTTAGCATTTGCATAGTTAGAGCAGTGCTATAGTAGGATGCTGCAGAGACAAGATTACTTTTATTTACCTTCTGAAAAGAAGTCAATGCGTCATTGTAGTTCTTTTGTGCAAAAAGAAGATCGCCCTCTGTCTGTATGTAAACCGGTAGTGGGTTGATCGATATTGCTTCGTGGATATAGCCTAGTGCTTTATCTAGAGTCCATTCTTTATAGGGAGTTTGATGTGTTGTTTGCAGGTATTGAAATATTAATCTGGCTGCATTGTACAGCGCATCATCGCGGTGTTGGGTCACTTTAAGGGCCGAAGTTAAGTCTTTATCTGCAGCATCTAAAGAACCTTCTTTATCGACTCTAACCTCATTTTCGGCACGTTTAATATATCCATCTGCACTATTGGGAAACTTTGAAACGAAATCGTTGAGTAACTCAGCATATTCTTCATTGGACATGATAGAAGAAGACATGTATAGGCTGACCAATGCTTGGTTTTCTTCATCGGGAAGATCTTTTTTGATGCCTATTGCTTTTAAGTTTGGGTCGTTTGAACCAAGTAAACCTATCGATAGAGATGAACCAAAAGTAGCATCCAATCCGTAGCTAATGGTTTTGTCGCTTGTCGATTTTTGTGCAAGAGCGATAACTTCGCCTTCACTATTGGCAATAGGGCAACTTATCATTTTGTCGTCCAAATTGTATGATAGAGTGTAATAGTTATATTTGGATTCAACTTTTGTTATCGCATTGACTTGACCTGATGTTGCAGAGCGGCTCTTCTGCGTAGAATAGGGGATAAGATAAACATCACTCCCAACGCTTCCTGGCATCTTGGCTAATGATAATGCATTGACAGATTTAGCGATGCCGACACGAAATTTGATTACGTCGTATAAGTCATTGGCACCCATTATTAGGGTTATGGGGTATTGCTTCCCGTCACTCATAACGACAACGGCCCGTTTGGCTCCTTTAAAAGTGGTGTAATCAGAAAGAGCGATACCATCAGAACTGATGAAGAAGCCATTTCCATTGTTCAAAATCTTATCCTGATTATCGTAAGTGATAATAGAAAAGACAGCTCTTTCTGCCTTTTCGAGCCATTTAGGATTGTTTTCTGAGCTAATTGTCTGTATTGTGAATATACTCAGGAAAAAGACAAAAAATAGTTTTGTTTTCATTATTGTTCTAGTCATTATTCGTTACGTTGTTTGATTGCCTCATAAATCATGATACCTGATGCTACTGAAACATTAAGTGATTCTATCTTGCCAAGCATGGGTATCTTGACTAGCTCATCGCATTGTGCTTGTCGTTCTATAGCTACTCCGGTATCTTCGGCTCCCATAATAATACATGTCGGAACCGTATAATCGGCTTTCGAGTAGAGACGATTTCCTTTTTCGGTTGCTGCAACGATATGATAGCCACATTGCTTCAGATATTTCACAGTCTCGGTAAGGTTTGTCTCTTTGCAGACGGGTAGAGAGAGAAGTGCTCCCGCCGAGGTCTTTACAGCATCGGCATTGACAGTGACACTGCCTTTTGCCGGAATAATAATGACGTCGACGCCAGCGCATTCGCAGGTTCGGGCTATAGCCCCGAAATTGCGGACATCTGTAATACCGTCAAGCATTACAACAAGAGGATTCTTACCTTCTTCGAAAAGGGTTGGAACAATGGAATCAATGTGCTGATATGTGACAGCCGAAATGAAGGCGACTACTCCTTGATGATTCTTTTGGGTTATACGATTGATTCGTTCTACCGGTACTCGCTGTACAACAATAAATCGACCTTTCAAGGCTTCGAATAATTCCTTTGAAAGTTCACTTTGCAGATCACGTTTTACCAATATCTTATCTATTTCTTTGCCCGCTTCAATCGCTTCTATTACGGCTCGGACACCGAAAATCATTTCACTTTTATCTGTCATTTTTATTCTTTGTTTATTTGTTCTTTTCCCCACTTTTCAATAACGTTCTTGCATTGTTCATTGCCGCATCGGTTAACGTCGCTCCGCTTAACATGTGAGCTATTTCTTCGATGCGCTGCTGGTTGGTAAGGCGTATGATATGGCTGTTTGTTGCATCGTCATTATCTTCTTTGTATACTTTATAATGTACGGTTCCTCTTGATGCAATTTGAGGTAAGTGCGTAATGCTAATGACCTGTCTTCCTCCCTGTGACATCTCTTGCATAATGGTTGCCATCTTATCGGCTATTTCGCCCGAAACACCAGTATCGATTTCGTCAAAGATGATTGTTGGTAGTTTTACAGCTCCTGCTATCATAGCTTTGACTGAAAGCATAACACGGGCTATTTCACCTCCAGACGCTACAGATGAAATATTGTTGAGTGTTCCGTTTTTATTGGCAGAGAAAAGGTATGCAACTGTATCTTCACCTTGCATCCCGGGAGTCTCTTTTTTGCCTAATTCTACTTTGAAACGTACATTGGGCATACCAAGTGGCATTAGTCTGTCTGCCATTTGACGTTCTACCTCCATCGCAGCTTTTTTTCTGCTTTGAGTGAGCTCTTCTGCTTTAGTTTTAAGTTCTTCAAACAACTTTGATACGCGTTTTGCCAACTCTTCAATCTGTTCGTCTGATGAAGAAATATTATTAAGCTGTTCGCTATATTGGTGTGCCAGCGCTTGTAATTTGGCAACCGTTTGTACCTGATGCTTTTGCTGTAAACTATGGATAAGGTTCAGTCGCTCGGTTACTTCATCAAGTCGTTCGGAGTTTACCTCTATACTTTCTTCTTGCCTATTGATTTCTTCGGCTATATCTTTTAGTTCGATGTATGAGCTTTGAAGTCTTTCATACAAACTTTCTGCAGAAGGAAGATAAGAAATGATACTTTCCAACTCAGATTTACTCTCTTTTAGTGCATCAAGTATGCCGCTTTCTTCTGAATTAAATTTGTTGTCTACTTCAAAAAAAACGGTTTTGATTTCTTCTGCATGAGTGAGTACATCAAATTCTTGTTGCAGATCTTCTTCTTCTCCATCGACGAGACTCGCCTTTTCCAATTCTTCTAATTGAAAACGGATGTAGTCTTCATCAATTCTATTTTTTTCGACGGATTTTTTTAAATCTTCGAGTTCTTTTTCTGTCTTCTTCCATTCATTGTAGAGAACTTGGTATGCCTCCAATTGATTTTGGTTGTGTGCCAAGATATCGAGTACGTTGAGTTGGAATCCTTCGGAATTGAGCAATAAATTTTGGTGCTGGGAATGAATGTCTATCAGTTGTTCACCAAGTGCTTTAAGTTGTGTCAGTTGTACAGGCGTATCGTTGATAAAAGCTCTTGTTTTGCCGCTTGCCGAAATTTCACGGCGTACGATGCAGTCATTCTCATAGTCCAGTTCATTTTCTTCAAAGAAAGATTGCAAGTTATAGTTCGAAAGATCGAAATGTGCTTCTACTATGCAACGTTTTTCACCCTGTCTTATGGATTTTGTGTCTGCGCGTTGTCCCATAAGTAGAGCTATGGCACCGAGCATGATGGATTTTCCGGCACCTGTTTCACCTGTTATGACAGAAAAGCCGCTCTCAAATCGGATATCGAGTTTTTCTATTAGGGCATAATTTTGGATAAACAGTGAACGGAGCATAGGCTAAGGTTTATTGATTTCAAGAACAAGGCGATCAATAATGTCAGTCGCCACTTCTGATTTTGATTTTAGTGGGTAACTAGTGTTGCCCTCTTTGTCTATTATCGTTATTTTATTTGTATCGCACCGAAATCCTGCCCCTTTGTCTTGCAATGAATTGAGAACTATAAAATCGAAATGCTTTTTATTCAATTTCTCATTCGCATGTGTCATTTCATGATCTGTCTCGAGGGCAAAGCCTACTAGAATACGATGTTGCGTTCCTTTGTTGTTGTTTTGTCCAAGGGCAGCGGCGATGTCGGTAGTAGGTTTTAATTTTAAAATCAAATTTTCTCCTTCTCTTTTGATCTTTTTATCGGCTATGTCAACGGGTGAGAAATCGGCTACTGCTGCCGAAAGAATAGCTGCGTCGCACGATGGAAAAGTTTGTTGGGCTACAGAAAACATTTCAGAAGCACTCTCAATATTTATACGTTGAATGTGGTCTCTTGTTGTATGTAGTGCCGTTGGTCCCGAAATTAAAGTTACTTTTGCACCTCGGCGAGCACATTCTTCGGCAAGCGCATATCCCATTTTTCCTGAAGAATAGTTGCCGATGAAGCGGACAGGATCAATCTGCTCATAAGTGGGACCTGCTGTGATAAGTATATGCTTGCCTACAAGATCTTTCTTTTCAAAGAAATCGTCAAGTATCCTTACAATGACTTCCGGCTCTTCCATGCGGCCTTTGCCTACCAAGTGGCTGGCCAATTCGCCCTTTTGTGGCTCTATGACATAATTACCACGATGGCGTAAAGTCTCTAAATTGCATTGGGTAGAAGGGTGTGCATACATATCAAGATCCATAGCCGGTGCAATAAAGACTGGAGCTTTTGTCGAAAGATAACTTGTTACGAGCATATTGTCAGCAATGCCGTTTGCCATTTTTCCTATAGATGAAGCAGTTGCTGGCGCGATGAGCATAGCGTCGGCCCAAAGGCCGAGGTCGACATGGCTGTACCATGTGCCGTCACGTTGAGAAAAGAATTCACTGATCACCGGTTTGCTTGTCAGAGCAGATAGGGTAATAGGGGTAATGAATTCTTTGCCCGCCGGAGTGATAACGACTTGTACTTCTGCTCCTCTTTTAACCAATTCGCGGATAATCAAGCAAGATTTATATGCAGCAATACTTCCGGTGATGCCTAATACTATCTTTTTCCCTTTTAACATAAATCGTTTATTTTTCCCTTAGACGAATTTTGGTCAACATCGCTTTTGTGTTCAGGGTAAAATCATTATTCATAATCCAACCGTAGTAACCTGGATCTTTACGTAAGATTTCGGCTACCAATTGGCCTTTGTACTTACCGAAATTGAAAACTTCACGCCCCTGCTCATCATAAATCATACGTCCTGCATAATCAACATTCTTTGTAAAGCTAGAGTATTCGGAGAGATAGTTAATATCGTTTTTTAGATCTGGATAGAGGTCTAATTGTGCTTGTAGAACTTCATAAGTAGCTCGTGTATCTCCTTCGGCACTGTGGGCATCTTCCAGATTCTTGTGACAATAGAATTTGTAGGCAGCTGAGAGTGTACGTTGTTCCATTTTATGGAAAATAACTTGTACGTCGATAAACTTATGTTTGCTTAAGTCTATATCGACATTCGCACGTAGAAACTCTTCAGCAAGTAGTGGTACATCAAATCTGTTGGAATTGAATCCTGCGAAATCGCAACCTTCAATATCTTTGCGGATTGTTTGAGCCAATTGCTTGAAAGTCGGACAGTCGGCCACATCTTCATCGTGAATACCATGAATAGCGGTCGATTCTTCCGGAATGTGCATTGTTTCTTCTACGCCATTTATTATTTCAATAGGTTTAACTCTATAAGTTTTAGCCTCTTCGTTACCGTTCTGGTAGACTTTGAGATAACAAATTTCGATGATTTTATCTTTTATAATGCTAGTGCCTGTTGTTTCCAAGTCGAAGAAAACGATCGGGTTTTTTAGATCTAATTTCATAATAATATTTGTATGTGCCTTTTTGCTTATTCGTTAAGCATCATTGGCATTAATAGCATCAATAAGTCTGAATTTTCTTCTTGTTCTTCAGGAAGGAAGACTCCTGCGCGTGACGGATCGGCCAGTTCAATACTTATTGATTCGCTCGGCATATTATTGATGATGTCAATAAGAAACGTTGATTTGAATCCGATACTTATAGGTTGATCCGAATATTGGCAATCTAAAGATTCTGCGGCAGAAAGTGAATAGTTTATATCTTGAGCCGAAACTTCTATTTTATTCTGCTCGATGTGCAATTTGATGAGGCAACTTGACATCAATGAGAAAATAGATACGCGGCGAAGGGCTCCCAAAAGAGATTGGCGGTCAACGATTACTTTGCGTGGATTATCTGCAGGGATTACAGCTCCATAGTTAGGATAGCGTCCTTCAATTTGGCGGCACATCATCCGGGAGTTGCCTACAGTCATAATAACATTATGGCTGTCAAAGTCGAATTTTACTTCATCGTTGTTGCCTTTTGCTAAAATGTTTTTCAATAATCCACATGGTTTCTTTGGCAGTATGAACGATGTTATACTTTCCCCATGAGTGTTTTTAATACCGTATCGAACCAGTTTATGTCCATCCGAAGCAACCATGGTGATTTTTTGATCGGTAATATCGAAGAATATACCGTTCATTATCGGGTGTAGCTCATCTTCTTCGACAGCGAAAACAGAACGGCTCATTCCATCGGAAAGGACTGTTGCATCTAAAGAAAGGTGAGTGATGTTACCTACTAGAGCTGGAGATTGTGGATATTCATCCGCAGCTTGTCCGGTGAGATTGTATTTACCGTTTTGATAATGTACGATTACTTCATAATTACCTAGATTGATATCAAATGTAATCGGTTGCTCTGGTATTTCTTTTAAGGCGTCAAGTAATGTTTTTGCTCCTACAGCAATAATACCGTCTTCTTCGGAAGTATCTACTTCGATAGAGGTTACGAGAGTTGTTTCACTGTCTGAAGCAGTGATTGTCAAAGTCCCTTCTTGCAATTTGAAGAGAAAGCAATCCAAAATGGGCAAAGTGTTCTTTGAATTAATCACTCTGTTTATTGATGACAGGTGATTGAAGAGTTTCATGCTGGAAACGGTAAATTTCATATATTCTTAGTTTTAATTATTATTTTATTATTTGCTGCAACCTCATTCCTTGCTTTAGGAGTTAGTATGTCCTTTCTGGAGTGAAAGTAGAACGTGCTTTTTTGCAGCATATATTTAATGTACAAAATTACAAAGAAAGATTGATACGAACAATGAAAAAGAGAAAGAAAACAAGGAAAGTTTTAATAAGAATTCAAAAAAAAATTGTATATTCGCACCAAATATAAAAAGAATATAATGGACTTTCAAGGAAAAATTATTGCTGTGTTGCCTCCGCGGGAAGGTGTTGCTAAAAGTACAAATAACCCGTGGAAAGTGCAATCTTACGTGATTGAGAACCATGATCAATTCCCACGTAAAATGTGTTTTGATGTATTTGGTGAAGATAAAATCAGTCAATTCAATATACAGATGGGCGAAGAATTGTCTGTTTCGTTTGATGTCGATGCCCATCAGTGGCAAGATCGTTGGTTTAATAGTATTCGTGCCTGGAAGGTTGACCGTGTAGCTCCCGGTGATTCTTCTGCTGTCAACGATATACCTGGATCTGCTCCGTCGGCTATCCCGTCTTCTGTCCCATTTGCCGAGGATGGCAATAATGGTTCGACAGATGATCTGCCTTTTTGATAAATAGCTTATAAATATAGTAAAAAGAATCCGCGAATGTTAGAGTTTCTCTAATACATTCGCGGATTCTTTTGTGTTATTATTCGTCTTAATGCGGAGTCTAAATATATAAATTCCTTGAAATTTAATGCCGTTCTTTCGAATTCTCATCAAACAGTAGGGCTGAATCTCTTTGTGCAGCTGCCTCTGTCCATTCTTCCGGTATTAATTTCCATTGATTGAGAGAATGGAAGACACCTGTGCCATTCTGTTCGATATATTTCATGATGTAATATCTCATCTCGTTGTCAGAACGATATATAATGCGATCTTGAAGCTCTTTAGCTGGTATGCCGGCGCCATCTACCAATAGGCCTCCTCCACCATTACCTCGATAAGAATTGAGTGCTACCTGGTATGTCTTATTTAGGAAAAAAGGATCTCCGTTGGTCATCTTCTCTATATTGATGCGTTCTCCTTTGGACTTCGTTACATTGACTGTATAATAGATGCCGGCAGCCGAATCAAAATTGAATGGCTCATTTTTAAAAGAGATGTATCCGTTATAATCTTTAAGCTGGAATAGGTGATCGCCCGGTTGATGCATTTCGTTGATCCACTTATCATAGGATTCTTCCAAATATTTCTTTATCTCAAGCCCTGTCATTTTTATGACGTAAAGTTTGTTCTCATATTTGTATAGATTAAATAGGTCGGCAACCAACAAGTCTCCTCTGTTTATTTTGATATTCATGCTGAATGGAGCCGAAAATGAAATATCTGCTCCGGTGAGGTTCAGTTGTATGGAGTGAATGGCATCAATGAATGCACTTGGTCCATAAAAAGCCGGATGTACTGAAATATCTTCGTCCAAAAATCCCAGTTTATGCGAAACAAAGTTGTTGAGCGTATTGTATTGTGCAGCAAACTTATCCATTAACTGTTTGTCCGGTTCTATGTTGTCCATCGAAATGATCTGCCCATTTATTTGCTTGCTTAAGGTGCGGTTGTTCTTGTTCTTTATAATTTTAATGCTTACGTCACTAACATTTACCGCATTTTTGCCGGGGTTAATGATTAGTACATTTTGTCCAACGATATTTCGTACCCATTTGCAATAAGTCAGGTGGTCGTGTCCTGTCATGATAATATCAAATCCGGGAATGCGCTCGGCAACTTCTTGTGAAGCATTTTCTCTGTATTTTCCTTCAAGTGTTTCGGCTTCTATACCCGAATGAAATAAGCCAACGACAATATCAGGATGTTCCTTTTCTCTTATGATATTGATCCAATAACGCGCGGTGGTTTCCATGTCATCAAAATGAAGTCCCGAATAGACATCTTTTGACAGCCAGCATGGAATTGCCGAGGTTATCATACCCAGCACTGCAACTTTGACTCCGCTACAATTGAAAACATGATATGGTTCGAAGTAAGGTTTTCCCGTTGCATCGCTAATAGCATTGGCACAGATAATTGGAAAATGGCATTGTTTCGCCCAGCGATTAAAAACTTTTGTTCCTGTCTCAACATCATGGTTGCCTAAATTTCCTACATCGTATTTTATCTCGTTCATCATGGCAGCACATAGATGAACAGAACTTGTATCTATATAGTTATAATAATAAGAGGATGGTTGTCCTTGCAATATATCCCCATTATCAAAGAGCAATACATTCTGGCGGTATATTTTCCGTTGGCTTTTAATGTAAGATGAAACACGTGTAAGACTCCCTTTGTCGTTTATCCTTTTCGAAAAATCATAAGGGAAATAGCTGCCGTGCACATCAGTGGTGTGAATCAGCTTTAGCGTTATGGTTCGATTTTGAGCAAACGAAATCTGAAATAGAAGAATGGCAAAGAAAAATAAACAAAGTCTCTTCATTAGTTTTATTTAGTTATATATGTTTTTACCAACCCGTTTGGTTCCAGCCTGCGTCAATATACCATTGGGTGGTCTGAAAATTCGTGTTCATGTTTGTTTCGTTATCGGAAGGTATATATCCTGATAAGCCGTAAGAACCATTCATTGATATAAAGTTATAAGTTCCATTGGAATAGCTCATATAGTTGGTGGCTGTCGTTTGATATTTTATCACACAGTTATCAAATGCCGTTTTCCATGTAATATATTCTGAATTACCTCCCGTAAGCTGTTTGATAAGACTTTCGAGATCGTAAAAATACTTATCGCGCAAAGGGTCGTAGCAAAAGATATTACTGGTGTTGATTGCAGCTTTATTTTTAATATATGCGGGCAATATGTTCTTTGTAGCATTTGCCAAATTTTCCAATGCGCTACTTTTTATTAAGGATACAGAAGTGCCTGCTATCCAATTTTCATTCGAAAATTCGCTTTCTTTTGTAATATCGTATTTGTTTCTATAGTAATTATAATAGGCATCGGCTGTTTTATCTGCATTATTGATCGCTGTTGCCGAGGAAGAATTAGCAAACATGGCACGTACTACATCGGTATAATAAGCTCCGGGCCCCGGTATCTCAGTCGGTGAGCCGATAAAGTAATCGGCATAGTCTCGTAATTGGTACAAAGCCTCCACGGATGCCATATAGCATTCGTCGAAAAGGATATAATCGAAATGCAAGTTGGTGGTAGCCAATACCGATTGTAGTGTGGGGATGTTCAGATAATGGTAGATGCTCCCGCCGTTCTGATCTATTCCGGCATATCGCGATATTATTTTCGAGGAGGATGTTTGAGGTATCCAGCCTAGTCCATGCGACCATAATACCAATCCATAACTATCTGCGGGGTATGCCGAAAAGGCTGTTGAAAAGACCGATGTCATTACCGATTCGTCCGTTGAAGTCTGCTCCGGATAATTCTTTAATACCGTTTGTGCAACTTTCCCGTTCTTGTTATCTAATTTTATTAATTTTGGAGTGCCGTCGAAGGTATCGATATATATTAATAAGTTGTTCTTACTGGTATCAATACTCTTTATTCCTTCCGTCATCTCATCGATATCGCTTTCCGAGAGAGAACTTAAGCTGTTGTCTGCCATCATATAGACCAAAACAGTGCGCCTGAGAGATATATCCGGCTCATCATCGTGGTTTGAACAGCTGCCAAAAGTCAGAAGCGAGGCCAAGAAAAGTAACAGAACAGACAGTCTGGTGATTTTTAATTTGAATATGTCTATATGTTTCATTTCTTGGACGTTTAGTGAATACGAAAACTGAGTTTCTATTCTATTCTACAGTAACACTTTCATCGCTTGTATTGGCTGTCTTAATAAAATGAAACTGAGACAATGCAATGCTTTGAATGGATACACTTTTGTCTTTTTTGTATATTTTACGAAGTTTGGCTTCGGCTTTTTGTAATTTCTCTTTGTCTTTGGCAAAGTATATCATGCAAGTTGTATGTTCTTGCTTCATGTTTTCATTCATGAAAGTCTTTAATTGCTCGCTATATGCAGGACGATTTTTCAAAAATCCTTTAGAGTCGACAATTGCACTATCGATTTCTTGAATTTCTGTGAAATAGACTACGGTGTCTTTAAACGAGGCTGCAACACCGAAGCCAAAAACTTTATGCGAAGGTGCTTTGAAAAAAGGGAAAGAAAAAGCGGAGCATATCATGAATAGCAGAGCCGCCATTGTTATAACTTTGCAATATTTCATATTTATTCTATTTGTGAGACTGACAAAGATAAATAAAAAAAAATGGCTACCAATATGATAGCTGTTTTTATAACATTTATTTGAGTTTCACAAGGCTGTTCGTAGCAAAAAATATCAAGACATCCTTCTAAAGACACTTAAAACGCTCCTGAATCGTTTGATAATTTATGGCTGGCACACTCTATTGACGTGGAAATTCACTAATACACAGTATATTGCGGCTATTCGTTTTTCGGAAAGTTCCCAGAGGTGAATATCCTTAGACATTCTGATACTTTCTTATCCGAACATTCTTTTCAGGGTATCACAGGACACTATTTGGGCTCTCGATTCACCATTTGAATGTAAACTAAGCCAGGGAAAGACATAAAGTTCATACACTCAATACGCTGATATACAGCGACAAATTCATAAGGACGAAAATAAATGTTTGTAAGTATAAACATTTATTTTCATCCTTATCATTTTTTGTGTTCGTCCTTATCATTTTTTGAAAACACAGCTTCGATCTGAGTATCAAGAAGTGTCCCTTCGGTACGGATAAAATAGTATCAGTGGAGCGATAAATATTCACTTCGCAAAACGTTCTGAAAAACGACTTTGAGATAACCATCTATCAGACAATGCGTTTCTGCGTCAATGGGGTGTGCATACGACAAAAACGAAAAAATGTTAGGCGTTGATATCTAGATTAATAGGTCTTTTAAAGAAACGGTCTATATTCTGCTAAATTGTCGTATGTTAGTTTTTTCGGTGACGTCCTTAAGTTTTTCTGAAAACGTATGGACCTAAAACTTTTTAGGGGCATATGGCATTTTCGCAGCGTAAAGAGGCGGTGCATTCAACTCAACGAATCACTCTGTTTACATAAAATGGGTAAATGGGATGCCTTTATTTTGAGGCCATATTGTTGTGAGTCTATAATGGCTCATCAGTAAAAGTTCGGGGACTAAGTGAGATGTGGGAGTGCCAAGCGTAATAACGATGACGTTTGAGTAAGTCTACAAGGAATTTGAAAAAACATCGATGCCGACAGAGAAGATGTAAAAGGGTTTGCCAATATTGTTACATTTGCTTGCCCTACAACGTCCTTCGGGAATGAGCTGCTTGTCAAAATGGATAGGACACACTTGTTTGTGTGTAAAACGAGCTTTCAGATACCTGTAGCCCATTATTTAGAGTGATTCTAAACAGAGGTCCGCTGAAAATAACGGTCCTACAATATGTTCTCGAGCCGATTTTTGGACCTCTTTTCGCTGGCGTTGTATATGGTGCATCGCTAACTTACTGTGAGGCAGTACCGTATGGTGTAATACCGAGGTGACAAAGGTTCTGCTATTGGTAAAGCAGAAAGATTGAAGTATAGCCGTTATCGTGTCGTTTGGGAAATTATCTCAAAGGACTTCAATTGATGTAAAGATGAATTTTATGCATATCCCCCACTTTTACTAGTGAGCCTCTATAATGGTGATAAACATCAGCGCACTGTTACGAATATTCATAACAGTGCGCTGATATTGAGCTGAAGGATATACTTTGGATTATTCCAACAACCTTTCTTTTTTCCCTGAAAACTACTTTTATCCTAAGTATGACTTTAGTAACTTGCAGCGAGTACTAGTACGTAAACGTCTAATCGCTTTCTCTTTAATTTGGCGAACGCGTTCTCGCGTCAGACCGAATTTGTCGCCGATTTCTTCGAGTGTCATTTCTTGTTGCCCTATTCCAAAAAACATTTGTATAATGTCTTTTTCTCTTTCACTCAGTGTAGAGAGGGCACGGTCTATTTCTTTGGAGAGCGACTCGTTTACCAATTCCCTATCGGCCATAGGCGAATCGTCGTTTACCAAGACGTCTAGCAGACTATTGTCTTCGCCTTCAACAAATGGAGCATCTACCGAAATATGACGTCCCGATACTTTCAATGTGTCTGATACTTTGTCAACTGGTATATCCAACTCTCCTGCAAGTTCTTCCGGTGATGGGCGGCGTTCGTTTTCCTGTTCGAATTTTGATAGCGCTTTGCTGATCTTATTTAGTGAACCTACTTGGTTGAGCGGAAGGCGTACAATACGTGACTGTTCAGCTAATGCCTGCAAAATGGATTGGCGAATCCACCATACGGCATAACTGATAAACTTGAAACCACGCGTCTCATCGAATTTCTCAGCAGCTTTGATCAAACCTAGATTGCCTTCGTTTATTAAATCGGGTAGGCTTAAACCTTGGTTTTGGTACTGTTTGGCTACGGAAACTACAAATCGAAGGTTGGCACGTGTGAGTTTCTCTAGCGCTCTACGGTCTCCTTTTCTGATACGTTGAGCGAGTTCTACCTCTTCTTCCACAGTAATTAGGTCTTCACGTCCTATTTCCTGGAGATATTTGTCAAGAGAAGCACTCTCTCGGTTCGTAATACTTTTAGTAATTTTAAGTTGTCTCATCTACGAATCTATTATTTTTTAGCGCGCAAAAGTACAAAAAATCTTTTGAGCGTTTGTTATAAAAACAAATAAAGCACCCATATTGTTTAGTATAGGTGCTTTATTTAGGTTATATTAAACCTTTCGTTAAAAAAAGGTCCTCATCGACGGTGATTGCGGTTTTTACTGTTTCCCGTACTGCTGTCGTTATTACTATTTGTACCGTTGTTATTACCATCGGATAGATCGACTGCATAATTGGAACGTTTGCCGCTTTGGAACATACCGCTCATAAACAATACTTGTTCGGGTGATTTGGTAGCAGAGTTGAATGCGTTTTCAAATTCGCTAAGAGAACGTACTTCTTCGCCATTTACTTTCATAATGATGAAACCTTTGCGAACTCCTGCATCCATCATCTTGCCTTTTGTTACTCCTGTAACTTCTATGCCATAGGAAATTCCCAACTGTTTCTTCAATGATTCGGGAACTTCACGGAATGCTGCACCAAGAATATCTAAGCCTTCATTTTTAACCAGTTTGGTATTGCCTTGCTGATTTTTTAGTAGTACACTGATTACCTTTTCTTTTTTGTCACGCATTACTTTTACTTTGATCGTCTGTCCCGGACGGAATTTGGCAAGTGCACCTTGTAGATCAGCCATTTTGTGAATAGGGGTATCGTTAAGGCCGATAATAACGTCGTTCTCTTTTAAATCGGAACTTGCTGCTGAGCCTCCATCTGTGATTTTGGATATAAGTACTCCGTCTACCACTCCAAGTTCTTTCATTTTGGTTTGCAGCTTATTCAATGCGTCGTCGTCTTCTGCGTTTTGTTGTGCATCAGGAAGTGATGTCCCTTCTATACCTAGCATCGCACGCTGAACAGCGCCATATTCTTTTAAGTCCGTGATGACTTTCTTCAAGATATTTGAAGGGATAGCAAAACCATAGCCGATGTTGGTGCCTGTTGGCGAGGTTAGTACTGCATTGATTCCAACCAATTCGCCTCTTACATTAACGAGGGCACCTCCACTGTTACCTTGGTTTATGGCTGCGTCAGTCTGAATAAAAGATTCAACCCCGCTTACACCATATGTGCCCAATGTGCGTGCTTTGGCGCTTACGATACCAGCTGTTACGGTCGATGATAGATTAAAGGGGTTGCCCACAGCAATGACCCATTCGCCGACTTTCAATGCGTCGGAATCTCCAACAGGCAGAGTAGGGAAGTCGTTGCCTGCTATTTTGATTAAAGCTAGATCAGTACTTTTGTCTGTTCCTATTACGCGTCCTTTGAAACTGCGGTTGTCGTTCAGTGTTACTTCTATTTCGTCAGCTCCTTCAACTACGTGATTATTGGTTACGATATATCCGTCTTCGGAAATAATAACTCCCGATCCGATACCAACTTGAGGTTGAGTCCGCATTTGGCGTTTGCCGCTGCTGCCTCTGCCGCCAAAAAAATCGTCAAAAAAACCTCCGAAAGGATCATCTTCAACGGTTACTACCTTTGAAGCCTGAGTAGAACGTATATGAACTACTGCGTGAACGGCCAATTCTGATGCTTTAGTCAAGTCTACCGGCTGAGCTATCGCATCCGAAATAACAGAACGGGCATTCTGCTTGAATATTTCACTAAATGTTGCTTTGTTTTTCTCCGGCATAGATTTGTTGTCTGCCGTCATTGCAACTGCACTATTTGTGATCAGTGCAACCATACTCAATCCAAAAATGATTTTCTTAGTCTGTTTCATAACAATTCTAATATCAATTTAATTCGTTAATTGTCTATTCAGGTTTAACATTCCGACGTTAAAATAACAACAAAAAAATATCATTCATCTCACTCTTACCGATTATTTTTTCTCTTTTAACGTACTATGTTCCAACTTAACAGCGCTTAACGGCGTACCCTCTTATTTTTTATATTTGATATATTATTGTATCTCATATTCTTTTGGAATTTGTCATTATTACGGATTTTGTAGGCTAAATTTTGGTTTTACAGAATAAACGATTATCTTTGTTCAACCTAATTTCGACTTAAATTAATAAATATGGGAACTGCTGCTAGCCTTGAAAGTATTATTCATGAGATTACTCCTTTGTCGGATAAAGATTGCTTCTACATAGCCGATAGACATAAAACCGAATTTACTTATCCTATTCACAGTCATGCTGAATTTGAGTTGAACTTTTGTGCCAATGTCGCAGGAGTGCGTCGTGTAGTAGGCGATTGTGCGGAAGTTGTCGGCGATTATGATCTCGTTTTGATTACCGGGAAGGATTTGGAACATGTATGGGAGCAACACGAATGTCATTCAAATGACATCCGCGAGATTACGATTCAATTTTCGAGTGATTTATTCGACAGCGTTCTTGGCAAAAACCAGTTTGATTCTATCAGGGTGATGCTCGAAAAAGCTCAGGTTGGTTTATCTTTTCCTATGAAAGCAATTATGAGGGTCTATCCACTACTTGATGACCTAGCTACCGAGAAAATGCGTTTCTCGGCTTTTCTTAAATTTATGACTATTCTGTACGAGTTGTCTTTATTCAATGATGAAGCCCGTAGTCTTTCAAGTTCTTCGTTTGCCAAAATTAGTATTCATTCTGATAGTCGACGGGTAGAGAAAGTAAAAGAATATATCAATCAGTACTATAAAGAAGAGGTGCGTTTGAATAAACTGGCCGATTTGGTGGGGATGGCCCCAGTCTCTTTCAGTCGCTTTTTCAAATTGCGTACCGGCAAAAACCTTTCGGAGTATGTTATCGATATACGTTTGGGATATGCTTCTCGTTTATTGGTGGACTCTACCATGTCTGTTGCTGAAATTTGTTATGAATGTGGCTTCAATAATCTTTCTAACTTTAATAGGATATTCAAGAAGAATAAAGACTGCTCTCCTAAAGAATTTAGAGAAAATTATCGTAAAAATAAAATCCTCGTTTGATTTGTAGCAGTTGCGTGCATCCTTTTCGATGGATATCAGCTCTTGCAAATAATAGGGGTGAACTCTGTGTCTAGAGTGGAACTTGTTATTCAAAATTACTTTATGCTGCGACGGCGATTTGAAAGAAGTCGAAAGTAAGTGTGTGTTATAGGGATAAAAAAAGAGACATACCAAAAGGTATGTCTCCGTTTCTTTTCTATTCGTGCTAGCTTATTTTGCAGGAGCAGCAGCAGGAGTTGCAGCAGGAGCAGCAGCTGTAGAATCAGTTGCAGCTGTAGAATCAGTTGCAGCGCTATCAGGAGTTGCCATTTGAGCAGCAGAATCAGCTGCTAAGCTGTCAGAAGCTGCTTTTTCAGCGTCAGCTTTTTTGTTACCACAAGATGCAAGTGCTACAGTAGCCAAAGCTACAACGAATAAGAATGCTAATTTTTTCATTTTTCTTTGCTTTTTAAAATTGTAATACAATTAATTTTGCTTATTAAAACGGTACAAATTTACAGCCTTTTTAGATAGGCTGTTCTTTTTTTGATGAATATTTTTTAGTATTAAAGCATTTTTAACAGAACGCTATTACTAAATTATTATGCCATTTGAGACGACTATATTTAAAATGTCTTGTCTTTTATTTCTTTACCTATATGGAGTCTTGATTGGAAGCTATATTATTATATAAGTAGCGTTTGATCTTCCGCGTAGGAGTCCGAATGAATTCGGTAGGATATAACTGTATTTGATTGACTTTCTCGTATGATGCTACTTGACTGTTCAAGTTCTTCAAGTTCTCGTCCATGATCGTTTTCAGTATATCCGGATGGTTCAGGTCTAGAGCTTCAAGTTGTTCGCTGTCTGGGTTGATGAGGGCTACAAGTTTTTTGTCGCGTTCGATGACCAGACTCTCGTGGACGAATGGCATGTTGTTGAGTATCGATTCAATCTCTTCCGGGAAAATGTTTTGTCCGCTGGCGGAAAGTATCATAGTTTTGATACGTCCTCTTAAGAATATGTTGCCATAGGCATCGACAGTCCCTAAATCGCCGGTGCGCAACCAGCCGTCTTCGGTGAAAGATTCTTTTGTCGCTTCTGCGTTCTTATAATATCCGCTCATGACGTTTTCTCCTCTAACTTGTATTTCTCCGAGTTTGGCTTCAGGTTTTTCTTTCCAAATTCTGACTTGCATAATGTCGAGTATCTTGCCTGATGAAGTGGGAATAAACTCGTTCCATGGTGCGTAGCTGATGAGTGGTCCGCATTCTGTCATACCGTATCCAATGGTGAAAGGAAAATGTATGCGATGGAAGAATTCTTCAACTTCGGGATTCATTGCTGCACCACCGATGACGATTTCTTTGAATTCGCCTCCTAAAGCATCCACTAGCTTCTTACGTATTTGACCGTATATTTGAACATCCAGAAGAGGTATGCTCAATGCCCATTTCATACTTTTTTTGTTAATAAGGGGCTGAATAATGTTCTTATATATTTTTTCGATGACTAAGGGGACGGATATAATAAGGTTTGGCTTTATTTCGTTGAAGGCTTTTGTTACAATTTTCGGCGATGGTATTTTACCGAGTAAAGTAATGTGGGTTCCTACGGCCGTTGCCGTCAAAAAGTCAAAAGCGCAGCCGTAAGCGTGTGCTAATGGTAGAAAAGCAAGCACCCGTTCGCCTTTTTTGAGCAATTCGGTACGGATACCGAAGGTGACATTGCCCGCTAGGCTGTTGCCCGATAACATAACTCCCTTGCTGAAACCTGTTGTCCCTGAAGTATAATTAATCAACATTAACTGGTCATTGGATATTGATTTGTATTGTACATTTTCACTATGAAAACCTTTCGGATAAGCTTTTCTCATGTGATTTCTGATATACTTCATTAATTTCTGAATCGTTTCACCGTCTCGTTGATACAGGCAGCGATAATCTGTGAGCGAGAAAGCTCCCCGTATACCGTCCATCTTGCTTTCTTCGAGGGATTCCCAAATAGAATCGCTAGTGAAGAGAAAGACCGATTCAGAATGTTCAATTATATAATGTACGTCATTTGGATTGAAATCTGGTAGGATAGGTACGATGACGCATCCGTAGGTAATCGTAGCCAAATAGGCAATGCACCAGCGAGAACAATTTTTCCCGATGAGCGCAATACGGTCCCCGGGCTGCAATCTGCAATGATCAAATAGCAAATGAAGGCGTGCTATTTGTTCAGCGACTTCGCCATAGGTGAAAGAAGTGGATTCGCCGTAATCTGTATAACATGGAAGGGTCCAATTCTCACGGAAACTGTTTTCGTACAGTTTGATGAAATTATCTTTTATCATTTGTTAGTCAATAATTTCTGCAAAAATAGTATTAAAGTTTTATATTTCGTGTAAGTTAAGCTGTAAATGTGTAACTTTGCAGCCATGATAGATACTACTATATATCAAAATAAAAGTGCGGTATACTATACGCTGGGCTGTAAATTGAACTTTTCGGAAACTTCAACTATTGGAAAAATATTGAAGGATGCCGGCTTTCATACTGCTCGGAGTGGAGAAAAAGTTGATGTCTGTGTAATTAATACTTGCTCGGTAACGGAAGTAGCTGACAAAAAAGGTCGTCAGGCTATTCATCGTATTGTGCGACAACATCCTGAGGCTTTTGTGGTTGTAACGGGCTGTATGGCTCAGCTTCAGCCTGATGAGGTAGCTCATATAGAGGGGGTTGATGTTGTATTGGGTGCCGATCGGAAGAACGATATATTGAGTTACTTAAGTGACTTGCAAAAGCGTCAAGGGGATATTGCTGTGACGCCGACGAAAGATATTCGTGCTTTCGTACCGTCGTGTTCTCGCGGTAATCGCACGCGCTATTTTTTGAAAATTCAAGATGGCTGCAATTATTATTGTACTTATTGTACTATCCCTTTTGCTCGGGGACGAAGTCGCAATCCAAGTATTGTCTCCCTATTGGAACAAGCTCGTGGAGTAGTAGCTGATGGTGGAAAAGAGATTGTTTTGACTGGCGTCAATATGGGCGATTTCGGGCAGTCTACGGGTGAAACATTTGCCGATTTGGTGAGAGCTTTTGATGGAGTAGAAGGAATTGAAAGATATAGAATTTCATCATTAGAACCCGATCTGCTTCATGATGAAACGATCGATTTTGTATCCCATTCGCGTCGCTTTATGCCTCATTTTCATATTCCGCTTCAATCGGGGTCTGACGCAGTGCTTAAATTGATGCATCGTCGTTATGATAAGGCATTGTTTGCCGAGAAAGTACAACGTATTAAAGACGAAATACCTGATGCTTTTATTGGAGTAGATGTGATTGTTGGTACTCGTGGTGAAACAGACGAACTATTTGAAGAAAGCTTTGAATTTATAAAGAGTTTGGATGTAACGCAGCTTCATGTTTTTAGTTATTCGGAGCGTCCCGGAACTCAAGCTTTGAAGATAGACTATGTGGTGCCCCCGCAAGTAAAACATATACGCAGTCAGCGGCTTATGGAATTGTCTGATATAAAATTAAAAGCGTTTTATCGACGTCATATTGGCATGACAATGCCTGTCTTGGTCGAGAAGCCGAAAAAGGGAATGCCTACTCATGGCTTTACCCCCAATTATATTAGGGTGGAAATGGAAAATGCAGAACAATTGAATAACCAAATAGTGCAAGTTCGTATGGGCGAAATGAATGAAGAGCAGACAGCACTAAAGGGACTTATTTTGTAGAAAGATTGAAATGAAGTCGAGATTAATATATATATTGGTATATGTCGGAATGTGGCTTTTTTCTTTGTTGCCTTTCCGGCTATTATATCTTTTTTCTGATATTAATTATTTCTTTACGTATTATATTATCCGTTATCGTCGCAGTGTAACGAGACAAAACCTTCGTAATTCATTTCCTAACCAATCAAAAGAGTGGCTAAAAAAAGTTGAGAAGCGTTTTTATCACTATATCTGCGACTATTTATTGGAAGAAATTAAGTTGATGCATCTTTCGCTTCAAGAGCTTGAACAGCGTATGGATTATATCAATAAAGAAGAATTTCTTCAAATGATAGACAAATATGGCGGTATCATATTGATGATTCCTCATTACGCTAATTTTGAATGGATTATTGGTATGGGTAATATTATGCGATCGGAAGATGTGCCTGTTCAGGTCTATAAACCGCTACATGACTTTTATTTGGATCGACTTTTTAAGAAAATCCGTTCTAAGTTTGGAGGATATAATGTGCCTAAGCATTCTACGGTTCGTGAAATCATAAAACTGAAAAAGCAGGGTAAGAAAATGGCGGTCGGGCTCATTACCGATCAGTCGCCCAATGTTTTTGAAGCTCATTATTGGACTACTTTTTTGAATCAAGATACTGTCTTTATGGATGGCGCAGAGAAGATTGCAAAATTGATGAAGTTTCCTGTCTTTTATTGTTCGCTGACAAAGAAAAAGAGAGGTTATTGTAGCGTAGATTTCCAATTATTGACTGAACATCCCGAACAAACTGCCGATGGCGAAATCACAGAGCAGTTTGCACGTCGTGTAGAGCGAACAATCATTAATGAACCAGCTTATTGGTTCTGGTCTCATCGGCGTTGGAAACGTAAGCGTGAAGAGATAAAAAAAGGATAAATTAAGAGCTATCGTTTAGTTATGAATAAAGTTGCAGTTGTTATATTGACTTGGAATGGTTGTGCCATGCTAAAGAAATTTTTGCCTTCAGTCATTGAGTATTCGAGAGGAGAAGGTGTTGAAATTTATGTTGCTGATAATGGTTCGAAAGATGATACCGTTGCAATGTTAAGAAAAGAATTTCCAGATATACAACTTCTTTTACTTGAGAAAAATTATGGTTTTGCCGATGGCTATAATAAAGCTTTGCAAAAAATTGAAGCGCAATACGTGGTGTTGCTTAATTCGGATGTCGAGATAAAACAGCGGTGGCTTGAACCTCTTGTGGCATATATGGATATACATCCGGAGACAGCAGCTTGCCAGCCAAAGGTGTTGAGCTCTCGCCAACCGCAGTCGTTTGAGTATGCTGGAGCATCAGGTGGATTTATAGATCGTTATGGTTATCCGTTTTGTAGGGGAAGAATTTTCAAAACGCTTGAAAAAGATACTGGGCAGTATGACGAACCAATTTCAATTTTCTGGGCGACAGGAGCGGCACTTTTTATTCGTTTGGAGGATTATCGGAGTGCAGGTGGGCTTGATGGTAGTTTCTTTGCTCACATGGAAGAGATAGACTTGTGTTGGCGGCTTCGTTCTCGTGGAAGAAATATTGTTTGTATCCCTCAAAGTGTGGTTTATCATGTAGGAGGGGCGACACTGAAGAAGGAGAACCCTATGAAGACATTATTGAATTTCCGCAATAACTTGATCATGCTCTATAAAAATATTCCTGATGATGTGACATTGGAAAAAGTCATGCGCATTCGTCGCTTTTGGGATATTGTGGCAGCATTGTCGTTTATGGCAAAAGGACATTATTCTAATGCCATGGCTGTATTTAAGGCTCGCCGCCAGTTTTTGGAACGATTTCATCGCTATGATGAGATGCGGGAAGAGAATAAGTCAAAATTTAAGCAGATCGTCATTTCAGAACAATTTCCGAATAGCATACTAATGGAATACTTTTTATTCAGACGTCGTAAATTTAGTAAGCTACATTGGTAAACTGTCCTGGCGATGACAATTCATTTCTATACCTGCTTCTTTCAGGTCAGCGCTCATAGGGGGATTACGTTTGGCCAATAAAATATTGATACCACTAATTGCGGGTAGAGCTTCGAATAAATGGTTAACAATACGGGCACTTACATGTTCTAAAAGTTGAGAAGGTATTTCCATTTCTTCTTTTATAATTTGGTAGACTTCTGCATAATTTATGGTATCTTTTATATTGTCTGTGTAACATGCTTTTTTGATGTCGTATTCTAATTTAATATCAATACGAAAGTCATTGCCTATTTTTTGCTCTTGCGCCAAGACTCCGTGGAAAGCATAAAAATGAATGTCGTGTAAGAAGATATAACTTTTTGAAATATTAAAATTCATTGTGTCTTAAATTACTGATATATGTTCCCAAACAGGTAAATTGATTTATTTGCTTGTTGAGAAAGTGTAAATTGTATTCCATTGATATCTTTGCCCAGGTTTTAATAAATTGGAAGGCCATTTGGATGATACATTTGATGCATCGGGGAAATCTTGGGGAGCAAGTACGATTCCGGCATGTTGGTTGTATGCAATATTGTGTTTGCCTGCAATTGTTCCATCTAGCTGATTGCCGGAATAGAAGAATATTATAGGTTTGTCCGTGAATATCTTCAATATAATCCCTGAACGTTGAGAAAATAATTCTACGCTTTTCTTGTTTATATCTTCTTTGGTACAGAGTAAATAGTGGTGATTAAATCCATTTCCATACTTTAATTGATCGTTCCATCCATCATGAATGTTCTTATCTATTGCGGTTCGTTTATGAAAATCAAAAGGGGTATTTATTGCAGATGTTGTTTTTCCAGATGGTATTAACGCCCTGTTGATAGGTAAAAAGTTCTTGGCATGAATCATGAGTCTCTCATCCGTACAAGGCAATGATGGATCGCCGCTCAAATTGAAGTAAATATGGTTGGATAGGTTTATTAAAGTAGAACGATCCGTACCAGCGTCAAAAGAAATTTTTAGGGAATTGTCATCTGTGAGTTTGTAAGTGATGGAGCAGATCAAGTTACCGGGGAAACCATCTTCACCGTCTTTAGATATGTAAGTAAGTACTAGTTTATGATCGCCCAGCTGTTGTGCATCGAATACTTTGTATTGAAAACCATTTGCATTATCTTTATCATTCAGTTCGACAGCACTTTTTGCTGGGTGATAGTTCATGTGTCGACTATGCACGCCGCCGGTAAATCGTCCGACGACTGCGCCGAAATCGGACACGTGGTGCAAGTAACTACCAATGGAATCAAATCCCAATACGACATCTTGTAGTTTTCTTTTTTTATCCGGAACCATAATAGAAACAATCCTCCCACCATAATTGGTGATGCAAACTTCCATTCCACTCTTATTGGATAAAACATATAATCCGACGGCTTTTCCGTCAACAATTGTTTGGAAGTTCTTTGTCTTTAATCCCGAACGAGTCGTTGATGGTCTGTCACCACAGCTTATCAGCATGAGAGGAAGCAGTAGTATCCAAAATGTCCATCGTTTCATCATGACGTTTTTTACCATTAGTGTGGTATGATTTCTTATTCTTCTTCCATATTGATGTTCGATTCTCCGCCTCCAGTATCGAATTTCTCTATATCTTTTTTATCGAACAGACAGAAAACGTGATGTAAAAGACCAATGCTTACTACTACTTTATCCTTGCCATAGCGTACTGTGCCAAGCGAAAAGATGTAATAGTTGTTTACGGTTACTACGTTAGCTACTGCTGCATCGACAAATTTTGTTATAACTCCAGCACCCAATGTCCCTATACCAGTGGCAGATGCCACACTGTCATTCTTAATGATGTTGACAACTTTATCAGTAATGGCATTTTGATGGGCGCTTTTGTCGGGGCAGGTCATTATAATGCCGAACACGGCAACGAGCACCACAAGTAGTATTAATACTCCTTTGTTACTCATTGTCGCTTTTTAGTTAGAGGATGATGAAATTTTGCGTAGGCCGAGGGATGAGATCTTCATGAAATTGTCGACCTCAAAATTTACACCGTAATTGACAAATGTTTCGCCTGGCTCTGTACGCTCTATCTTTTCGTCTACCGTACAAGTTACCGCATACGAATATTGCCCATCAGAGAGTTGTTTCTTCGCAATCTTTAAGTCGTTATTTACAGTGAAAGAAAGAGCTGTCATATCTGTAGCATGCATCTGGTTCATGAAAGCTAAAACATGAGCTTTTGTCGCATTCCGTTTATTGAGGAATTTAGTCATGGTGGATTCGACACTTGATAGCAGTTGACCTTCGTCTTTGGTAGCAATACCGTTAAAAAATTGACTGATGACGTTAGATATTTGATTCTGTTCGTTAGCAGAAACTTCTAAGTCTTTCAGCTGACTTGATTTTTGTTGAGCTTCACTAAAATATTTACCGTTTGGAAAATCGGTCATGTATTGGGCATAAGCTTCCGGTTTATTGATATTAGAAGCATCTACCCAACTTAGCGAATCGAGCCTGGTTTTGGCTTGAGTCGCACAAACGCCATTTGGATATTTGGCTAAGAAAGCTTTAACTGCATATTTGTCTACCGAACTGGAAACACTGGCCCAATCTGTCAGCTCTGTACTCAGCTTATCATATAGAGCCTTGGCCTCTAAATAGTGTTTGCCATGGGGGTATTCGGCTAGATATTCCTGATAATCATTTAGGTTGGTCGAGGTTTGCAGCTTGTCCCATGCGTCATCTTCTGCCTTGATGCTACTGAAAAAATAGAAAGCAGTTCCTATAACAATGAGAGCTATTACGGCTATAATACCGATGACCGTATTTCGTTTGACGCGCCTTTTCTTCTCTACTTTTTCATTCGCGGTTTCTAAAAGATGCTTTATTTCAATATTTTCGGGATCGAAAGATCTTGCTTTCATAATTACTTCAACAGCTTCTTCAGGTTTATTTGCCTCAAGTAGCGCATTGGCTTTTTGCAATTGCTCTTTAATGATCGCAGAAAGGATCTGATCTTTCAGTGTCGTGTATTTATCAGCGGGGTCAATAGTTATCAATTTGTTGATAAGTGCCAATGCTGAGACATTGTGCTTTTCTTCAAAAAGATGGCTTGCTTCATTGTATTTTTGCTCATTGACCTCTAATTTTGATTCTATTTTCGATTTCAGCTCAATAAGTTCAGCATTATTAGTATCTTCGCTCAACGCTTTTTCTACATAATTGGCTGCTTGAGATATTTGCCCTGCGTTGAAAGCGTCAAAGGCTTTTTTATAGAAAAAATCTTCGTTCGCTTTTTTTTCTTCTAATTTTTTGATGGGGCAATGACATTTTGGACATTCGGCATAAGATTTCAAAACTACTTCTCCACACTCAGGACAATGATCTATATTGTCATTGATAGGACATCCGCAACCGGGACAATTGGCAGCAAGTTCGGAAACCGACTGACCACATTCTGGACATTTTATAATAGCCATATTTCTTTTATTAATCTTTGATTATTACTTTGAAGCAAAAATAGTAAAAAGGAATCATAAATCGGCAAAAAAAGCCTTTTTTTTCAGTCTCTTGATTCGGATATTGGTATTATTTTGTACTTTTGCTACATTTAAAATCAATATTAACTAAATTGAATGGATAAGCTCTATGACAAGATTGAGTGTAAATGTTAATAAGATTGCGACTTTAAGGAATGCTCGTGGTGGAGATTTGCCTGATGTCCTGAAAGTGGCTCTCGATTGTGAAAAATTTGGAGCGGAAGGAATAACAGTCCATCCTCGTCCAGATGAAAGGCATATACGCCGGGCTGATGTTTTTGAGTTGCGTCCTGAACTCCATACCGAATTCAATATAGAAGGTAATCCAACCCCTGATTTTATCGAATTGGTATTGGAAGTGAAACCTCATCAAGTGACTTTAGTGCCTGATGCTCCTGCTCAACTTACTTCGAATGTGGGGTGGGATACAAAAGCCAATCAGGAGTTCTTGAGTGAAATACTTGATCGTTTTAATCGTGCAGGAATCCGTACTTCCGTTTTTGTTAATGCCGATGTCGAAATGGTCAAATATGCTGCTAAAGCTGGGGCCGATAGGGTAGAACTTTATACTGGTCCGTATGCTGCCAATTATGAAAAGGGACCTGAAGAGGCTATCGCTCCTTTTGTTGATGCTGCCAAAACGGCTCGAATATGTGGAATTGGATTGAATGCCGGTCATGACTTGAATCTGATTAATTTAGCTTATTTCCATCAAAGTATTCCTTGGCTTGACGAGGTGTCTATCGGACATGCACTGATTTGCGATGCTTTGTATTTAGGTTTGAAAGGGGCTATTGAGGAATATAAAAAATGTTTGCTCTGATCATATGGAATCTTCTGTAATTATTGTAGCCGGAGGCAAAGGTATACGAATGGGGAGAACTATCCCTAAACAATTTTTGCCAATTGGTGGAAAACCTCTGTTGATGCATACAATAGAAGCTTTCTATCGGGCTGATAGGACAATTCGCATTGTTCTCGTTTTGCCTTCTGATCAACAAAATTACTGGAAATCACTTTGTTTGCAATATGACTTTGTTATTGAACATACAATTGTCGAAGGGGGTGAAACTCGTTTTATGTCTGTTAGAAACGGTTTGAAACTTATTCCTCTTGAAGGAATTGTCGGTGTTCACGACGGAGTTCGGCCTTTTGTTTCTCAGAATGTAATAAAACGTTGTTTTTGTGAGGCTCAAAGTCATGGGGCTGTAGTGCCGGTCATCGATATGGTGGAAAGTGTTAGACAAATATCTTCAGAGGGTAGTGTTACTATATGCCGCGATCAATATAAATTGGTACAAACACCTCAGGTTTTCGATTCGGCTCTTCTGCACAAAGCATATAAACAACCTTTCTGTTCTAATTTTACAGATGATGCTTCAGTGGTGGAGAATCTCGGCGAAAAGATCTTTCTGACTGAAGGGAATAGAGAAAATATTAAAATAACAACATCTTTTGATTTAATCATAGCTAATGCGCTGCTCAAATGTCCGATGTAACATTTACAACTGATATCAGTGCTCTCTATAGTGTCAGTTCAAAACGGGCTGCACTTTTTAATAAAGAGATTTCTGTTTTCACGATCCATGATCTACTTTATTACTTCCCCTATCGTTATGTAGATCGTAGCCAAATGACGCAAATAAGGGATGTCAATCTAGCCATGCCTTATGTTCAGTTCAAAGGGCAGATGCTTGGTTTTGATACTATAGGCGAGGGACGCAATGAGAGATTTGTAGCTCATTTTTCAGATGGAACAGGTGTTGTTGATTTAGTTTGGTTTGGCGGACTCAAATATGTTATATCTAAATATAAAATAAATAAGACTTATGTTGTTTTTGGTAAACCAACAGTCTTTAATGGACGTATTAATTTATCGCATCCGGAAGTAGACGAATTCAATCCTGAAAACAATACTTTTGTCGGATTACAGCCTTTTTATAATACATCGGGGAAAATGAAACGTAGTTTTCTCAATACTCGTTCTATTGAAAAGGTCATGGCTATAGCTGTCAAACTTTATGCTGGTCTAATGGTGGAGACGCTTCCTCCTTATTTAATAGAAAGAAACCATTTAATGCCGATAGGGGAGGCTATACGTAATATTCACTTCCCTTCTAATGATGCTATGTTGCGACGGGCGCAATATCGATTGAAATTTGAGGAGCTGTTTTATATTCAACTTGATATTTTGCGGTATGCCAGTGAAAGGCATCGTAAGTACAAAGGTTATGTCTTCAGTAAAGTGGGAGACCTTTTTAATAAATTCTATTTTAATTATTTACCTTTCCAATTGACTACTGCTCAAAAGAGAGTAATAAAAGAAATACGTGCCGATATGGGCAGTGGTCGTCAAATGAACCGCTTGTTGCAAGGTGATGTAGGTAGCGGTAAAACTATGGTAGCGCTGATGAGTATGTTTATTGCTCTTGATAATGGCTATCAAGCATGTTTAATGGCTCCTACTGAAATTCTTGCCAATCAACATTATGAAACGATAGCTCCTATACTGGAGAATATGGATATTAAAACGGAATTGCTTACCGGTTCTATTAAGGGGAAGAGACGTGAGAAAATTTATGAGGGCTTAAAGTCTGGCGATATATCTATTATAATAGGTACTCATGCTCTACTCGAAGATACTGTGGCTTTTCATTCCTTAGGATTAGTCGTTATTGATGAGCAGCATCGTTTTGGAGTTGTTCAGCGTGCCAAAATGTGGAGTAAGAGCCAACAGCCTCCTCATATACTCGTTATGACGGCAACGCCCATTCCTCGGACATTGGCTATGACGGTCTATGGCGATCTTGACGTTTCGGTGATTGATGAATTGCCTCCCGGTAGAAAACCGATAGAGACCATTCATCAATATGATGATCGAGTACAAGAATTACATCAGTTTATTCGTCGAGAAGTAGAACAAGGTAGACAAGTTTATATTGTCTATCCTCTTATTCAGGAAAGCGAAAAGATGGACTTGAAGAATTTGGAAGAGGGTTATGAGCAAATAAAAGCTGTTTTCCCTTTATATAACATCAGTAAAGTCCATGGTAAAATGAAGTCTGCCGATAAAGATGAGCAAATGCAGCTTTTTGTTTCAGGAAAAGCTCAAATAATGGTTGCAACAACTGTTATTGAGGTGGGGGTTAATGTCCCGAATGCTTCCGTGATGATTATAGAAAATGCCGAACGATTTGGACTTTCTCAATTGCATCAATTGCGTGGTAGGGTAGGCCGTGGCTCTGATAAATCGTACTGTGTCCTTGTTACTTCCTATCAGTTGGCTGCCGATACAAGACAACGTATTAAAATAATGTGTGAAAGTAACGATGGCTTTAAAATCGCAGAAGCTGATTTGAAATTGCGTGGTCCCGGTGATATGGAAGGAACACAGCAAAGTGGAATGCCTTTCGAACTGAAAATAGCCAATATTGCAACTGATGGGCAATTGTTGCAATTCGTGCGCTCTGAGGCACAGCGTATTATTGAACAAGATCCTGCTCGGAATTTACCTGAAAATATGATTTTGTGGCAACAACTTGATCAATTGCATTCACAAAATGTAAATTGGTCGTCTGTAAGCTAAATTTATGTTAATAATTGGGCCAAGAGACCTTTTTATGCTGAAGAACATATTACAGTGATTTTATACCGTCTTATGGTCTTTGGACCGACTTTATCCATACTACGTTGTTCCTCAAAGAGAAAAAAATAGTTAATGGGGCTATTGCTTTTTCAAAAATTATTATTACCTTTGAACTGAACGTAAGATCAAACGACCTTTTTGGGTCATATTAATATAATAACGCTCGTATTACTTACAGTTTCAATCGAAACTCTTCACGATCATTTATTAAAAATGGCGGGCTAAAATTAATATTTGGATGGAATTTAGTTGGATTAAAACATTAATTATTGCTTCGGCTACAATGATGAGTGTGTCGTGTATGGCACAAGACCTTATTGCTAGACAAGCTCCTATTGACAGAAAATTAAGAAGTGTGGATTCTTTGGCGTTGCAACGTCAAATTCGTGCTGAGCAATCAGCTTATCCTGCTCTTAGTTTGTACCCTAATTGGGATAACCGTTATGTTAATATGCGAGGTGCTATTATACCTCGTTCTTATACTTTCGATTTAAGAGGCTTTGTAATGCCTATCCCTAGTCGTAAAATCACTTCTCCTTTCGGTCCTAGATGGGGAAGAATGCATAAAGGTCTTGATATAAAATGTAATATTGGTGATACTATTTATGCTGCTTTCTCTGGAAAAATTAGGGTCGTGAACTATGAAGGAGGCGGCTATGGAAAATATATAGTTATCCGCCATTACAATGGATTGGAGACTGTTTATGGCCATTTATCAAAACAGTTGGTCTCTCCTAATGAGAACGTTCGGGCTGGTGAACCAATCGGACTTGGCGGGGCTACCGGTCATGTTACAGGGTCTCATTTGCATTTTGAAACTCGTTTCTTAGGTATTGCCATTAATCCGGCGTTGATGTTTAATTTCCCTATGCAGGATGTTGTTGCTGATACTTACACCTTCCATAGTACTGGGCCTAATAGATATGCAGGAACTGAAGAAGCTGAAAGCAATGCTGATGTTGTTCGTTACATTGTCGTGAAGCATGGCGAAACGTTGGCAAGGGTAGCTCGCCAATATAAAATTTCTGTGGATAAATTGTGTGAACTCAATCGTCTCACTCCTAGTACTCAATTACGTCCAGGACAAATTTTGCGGTGCTCGTAATCTTTTTTAAAATACAAAGAAGGACGCTTTAATATAATTTGGAGCGTCCTTCTTTTTTGTTTGTTCAAATATTGTTACCTTTGCCACGTAGAGTAACAAAGATGAAAGATACCAAGCAACAATTTGAACATGAAATAGCCGTTTGCCGTGAACTATTTGCTAAAAAGATGCATGATTACGGTACTGCATGGCGTGTGATGAGGCCCTCTTCGATAACAGATCAGATCTTTATTAAGGCCAACCGTATTAGGAGTATAGAAACGAAAGGCGTAGCTTTAGTTCATGAGGATATACGCGGAGAGTTTATCGCTATTGTCAATTATGGTATAATGGGGCTTATTCAACTCGAAATGGGCTACATCGATCAAGATGATAACGATGAGCAAAAGGTACTCGAATTATATGATAAGTATGCTAAGCAGTCTATGGAATTGATGTTGGCAAAGAATCATGATTATGATGAGGCGTGGCGTTTGATGAGGATAACCTCTTATACGGATATGATTCTTCAAAAAATTTATCGAACCAAGAGTATTGAAACTCTTGCCGGTAAAACATTAGTGTCTGAAGGAGTCGATGCCAATTATATGGATATGATAAACTATGCGTTATTTGCGTTGATAAAAATTGACTTTGGAGATTAAAAAATCACATATTGTTCTTATTTGGTGCGTAAATATCTGTCGTGCTATTTTAGCTGTCGTATTTCTGTTTTCCGGATTCGTTAAGGCGGTTGATCCGATGGGGACACAGTATAAGATAGAGGATTATTTGCAAGCGTTTGGAATGCTATCAATTCAACATTCCATTATTCCATTATTGCTGTCTATCGGTATCGCTATGTTGGAGTTTATCATAGGAGCATTCTTCCTTTTGGGAATCCGCCGTGTTACGGCATCTCTATTATCCCTTGTTCTGATGATTTTTTATACTCCCCTCACTTTATATATAGCGATAAAAAATCCTGTGAGCGATTGTGGTTGTTTTGGTGATGCATTGATTCTCACGAATTGGGAGACTTTTTTTAAAAACGTGATCTTGTTGATTTGTGCTGTTCTCGTTTGGCGATATAAGGGATTGATTTATCGTTTTGTCGGAGAGAAGTTCGATTGGCTAGTATCACTCTATTCTTGTCTTTTTGCATTGGCTTTTTGTAGCTATTGTCTTTACTATTTACCTGTTCTTGATTTTCGTCCATATAAGATTGGAACTAATATTCCTGAGGCTATGTCGGTTCCTCCAGGAAAGCATCTTAGTGAATTGCAAACTGTGTTTTTGATGAAGAAGGGCAATATCGAAAAAGAGTTTACAGTCGATAATTATCCAGATAGCACATGGACTTATGTAGATCGTCGCACTGTTGTTGTCAAGAAAGGGTATGAACCACCCATTTCCGATTTTTCGATGATTGACATTGATACCGGTGATGACATCTCTCAACAAGTCCTTTCTGATTCGAATTATACTTTTTTGCTAGTTTCTCCTCGTATCGAAGAAGCTGATGACAGTCATATTGATCTTATCAATGCGCTTTATGAATATTGTCATGCCAATGGATATCATTTTTATGCTCTTACTTCTTCGCCTGATGACGAAATCGAGAATTGGCGTGACAAGACCGGAGCTGAGTATCCTTTTTGTCAGGTAGATAATATAATACTGAAAACGATTATCCGTTCCAACCCAGGGCTTTTGTTATTGAAACATGGAACAATACTTAATAAATGGAGTAATAATGGGCTTTTTGATGAGAGCGACCTTACTGGAAAGCTTGATAAAATAGCTGTCGGGCAGCCAAGTCATCACACCAATGGGAAAGCCATAGTGAATATATTATTGTGGTTTTTTGTACCATTATTATTTGTTATATTTCTTGATGTATTGCTTGGCAATAAATTGGAAAATCAGTTGGAGCATGAATGGAATAAATATTTTAACCCTTTAATAAAAAAGAAAATGAGAAAAAAAATTGTTGCAGGAAACTGGAAAATGAACAAAACTCTCCAAGAGGGTATTGCTCTTGCAAAAGAAGTAAATGAAGTTTTAGCTAATGATAAACCCAATTGTGATGTTATCATTTGCACTCCTTTTATTCATTTGGCTTCGGTTGTCCCTGTTGTTGATGCAGCTAAGATAGGTGTAGGAGCTGAAAATTGTGCTGATAAAGAATCGGGCGCTTATACAGGTGAAGTATCTGCTGCTATGGTTGCATCTACAGGTGCCAAGTATGTTATTTTAGGGCATTCAGAGCGTCGTGCTTATTATGGCGAAACGGTAGAGACATTGAAGCCTAAGGTCAAATTGGCTTTAGCTAATGACTTGACTCCTATATTCTGCGTTGGTGAGGTGCTCGAAGAACGCGAAGCTAACAAACAAGAAGAGGTCGTTGCTGCTCAGCTTGAGTCTGTATTCGAACTTTCTGCTGAAGATTTTTCTAAAGTGATAATTGCTTATGAACCTGTTTGGGCTATTGGTACAGGCAAAACTGCTACTACTGATCAGGCTGAGGAAATTCATAAATTTATCCGCTCTGTTATTGCTAAGAAATATAATGAGACAGTTGCAGAGAATACTTCAATTCTTTATGGTGGTAGTTGTAAACCTTCTAATGCTAAAGAATTGTTTGCTCAACCCGATGTTGATGGTGGCTTGATTGGTGGTGCTGCATTGAAAGCTGCCGATTTCAAAGGCATTATCGATGCTTGGAAGGATTAATAATTATTGATATAATAATCGAGACGGGGTATTTCCTGCCTCGATTGTTTTTAATTTATTTTTTATGCGATTAATCAGTATATTTTTGTTGTTTTCCTTTTCTGTCGCTGTCAATGCTCAGACTAATATTATTCAGCGACTCCAATCGGATGTCCCTGGACAGGGTAAAGTGATGATACATCAAGATGAGTCTATCACGGCTTTGATTGGTAGTAAGCATACCACAATTTCTAACAAGGCTGTTAATGCTTCTCCTGCTGAATCGAAATCAGTGAGTCCAAAAAAAGAGTCATCGGAGATCATATCGCTTGATAGTTCCAAGCACAAGAATATGCGGAAAGAGGAGAGTGCCTCTTCTATGGATTTGACGCTTGATGATATAGAAGGCGAAACTCCCAAGAAAATAGTCAAAATAGCCGGTTATCGTGTTCAGGTTTATGCGGGTAACAATACTCGTAATGCTAAACTCGAAGCTATGCGGGTTGCTTCGGATGTCCGTAGTTTCTTCCCAGAAGTTTCTGTCTATTCCTTTTTTAGTCCCCCACGTTGGTTGTGCCGGGTAGGTGATTTTCGAACAATGGAAGAAGCATATTCAATGATGCGTAAGCTGAAGGCGACTCGTGTTTTTCACGAAGTTTCTATTGTCAAAGATCGTGTGAACGTTTCGCTATAATAATTCATTAATATTGGTTGCTATGCTTGATAATCCGAAAATTGATACAACTAACCTTGTCGAACTGGAAGATCACTATCGCAAAATTATTTCACTTCTGGGTGAAGACGCTAATCGCGAAGGCCTTCTTAAAACTCCAGAGCGGGTTTCGAAAGCCATGCTTACATTGGTACGTGGCTATCAGATGGACCCTGATTCCGTACTTTCCTCTGCAAAGTTCAAAGAAGACTATCGTCAGATGGTTATCGTGAAAGACATTGATTTCTTTTCTCTCTGCGAGCATCACATGCTCCCCTTTTATGGTAAAGCTCATGTTGCATATATTCCCAACGGTTATATCACGGGATTGAGTAAGATAGCTCGTGTCGTTGATATTTTTGCTCACCGTTTGCAAGTACAGGAGCGTATGACTACTCAAATAAAGAAATGCATTCAAGAGACATTAAATCCGCTAGGTGTGATGGTTGTGATAGAAGCTCGGCATATGTGTATGCAAATGCGGGGCGTAGAGAAACAAAACTCCATTACAACGACGTCTGACTTTACCGGTGCTTTTAACCAAGCTAAGACTCGTGAAGAGTTTATGAATCTCATACGCCCCAAATAATTATCTTTCTACATTACTTTCTTTTAGTGCTTTACGCTGGCATAAACATCTAAAGATGCTTTGCTAGCGCTGCTGTTTAATCTACGGATGCATGGTGACTGTTACTCTGTTGTCTTGCTTTATGAGTCCTGAGATGAACTGTTGTAGCTCAACCGGAGTAATATTTTCTACAGTCTTACAATAGTCTGTATGGCAGTCGATATTCGCCAATGCTCTTTCTGATAAGATGCTGAGCCAGTAATCGTTTAATTTTATATTTTGCTCATATCGCTTCTTATTAAATTCCTTTACTTTGTTTATCTCTTCAACTGTCGGTGCATGCTCCTTCCAATAATCAAATTCACTATCGACTTCCTTGGCTGCAATTTTTATTTTATCAGGATTTACGTCGAATATACATGTAAAATTGAAAAAGGGAGATGGGTAACTGTCTATGTCTGCATCGCAATTGATAGAATATACTGCACCTTCTTTTTGGCGAATCTTTTCTAGTAGACGGTCTTCCATAATTTTTGCCGCCATGTCAATCATTATTTTATTTTTAGCGGTGTATTCACATGTGCCACTTTGATATATTCCAACCGTACCCTTCTGCGTAAACATATTCTGCTTGAATTCTACAGCTTTCGGTCCGTTGTGGTATTTTGTAGCATAAGTCTTGCATGCTTCACCGCTTTTATCAAACGGTAATGAAGCGATATACTGTTTGATGAAAGGACGAAGAACTGCAGCATCTATATTGCCACTAAAGATAAATGTATATTTCGAAGCATCGCCAAAGCAGCCGTTATAAATATCTTTCAATTGCCCGTATTTTATCTTGTATACAAGATTTTTGTTGAGCGCCAATGCTCTGGGACTGTAATCAAGCACTACATTCATTAACGAGTCGCGGAATACATGTTCGGGTTTAATTCCTCTGTTTCGTAGATATTCGCGCAACAAGTTTTCCATATTCATAAGAGAGCGTATGCTATAGAGCGGCTTTGCAAAGCGTAGGTAAGCAATTTGCAACATCGGTTGAACCTCTTTCACGGAGCAATGTCCAGCCATTGCTGATAGTGTCCTGCCTATTTCAGGTTTTACTTCAACAGTCATACCATTGGTCAGTGTTTTCATCTCGCCTGCATAATGAGATCCGAAACCTACCTGGGGAGCGAGGAAATCCATTGCTTGCAGTGTCGGCGCATACGATTCAGGAAACAAAGACAATCCTCCATTGGCTACAGCGATCATTTTCACTTCATCTTGTTTGGTGTCTATTTTCTTTATGATGACAGTTGCACCATTCGATAATTTCATCTCTGTTGTTCCCAGTTGTTCATTTTTTATTTCCGATATGATGTTTCCAGCTTTCGGCAGATGTTTCATTATTTTAGTATTGTCATCATCGTCATCATCTACCCATGCCTTTAAATCATAACCTTTTGCAATTCTCATGTTATCAAGAATATCTCCTTTCTTGGGCGCCTTATAACCTTTTTTATTGGGCCCGGTACAGTAAACGACCATGTTTTTTTCATCCATCATTTTTCTGAGATAGTAGTTAATAACGGGCAATGTCATTTCGTCTATGAACTTTTTGAAAATATGGTACTCATCGGATATACTAGGGAATGGTTCATTCTCTAGAAAATGGTCAACATACTGTTGAATGTATTCATTGTTTGTGATGTTCTGTCTATTATTATATTTATTATCGAGTGTTGCTAGAAAATCATTTTTTACTTTCTTGTATTCTTTTTCAGTGAAGCCTAATTCTCTGATTCTGCCCAATTCGTAGAAAACGGCCTGAAGAGCATTGTCAAGTTCTCCTTTTTTATATAAAACATTAACGCTGAGTGCATCTTTTGTGTAGCTGTTTAGATAATTCCCATCAGTAACTTCTGTCGAGAGAATGGGCATTTCCGCACCAGCATAATTGGATATGCGTTGGTCACAAAGCAATTGAACCATTTTTTCTGTATATTTCACTGCATAATACCCATGTCTGTCTTTAGCGTCTGGGTTATATATATCACGTTTGAACATGACTCGAAATTCTAATTGAGTCTCTTCGGGATCTGTTTGAATTGAAATCAGTGGTTTGCCTCCTTCGTTATTAGATACAGGTTCGTAAGCCCTGAATGTCCTCTTGGAATCCAGATACGTGTGCCTGAAAAATTGTAGGATTCGTTTTTGAACAGCATCTACATCTACATCGCCTACTACAATAATTGCTTGCAAATCGGGGCGATACCATTTATTATAATAGTCTTTCAATCTCTGAATAGGAAAATGGTCAATGATATCCATTGTGCCAATCGGAGAACGATTGGCATATTTGCAGTTTGGAAATAGTTCGGGTCCTGCTTTTTCTAGCATTCGTGTTCCGCTTGTCATGCCATTGCGCCATTCTTCGTGAATCACTTTCCGCTCTTTCTCTACCGCTACCGAATCTAATGTCAAAGAGTGGGCCCATTCACTCAGAACATATACGCAAGAATCTACAGTCTTGGGGGTCGCTAATGGCACGTCTTCTATATTATATATTGTTTTGTCGAATCCTGTCGCTGCATTTAAGTCAAATCCGAATTTAACGCCTTTGCTTTGTAGAAAATGGGTGATCGTTTGGTCTGGGAAATAGTTGGTGCCATCAAAGCACATGTGCTCTAAAAAATGAGCAAGTCCTCTTTGATTTTCATCTTCCAGTATTGAACCTACTCGCTGTACCAGATAGAAGCTTGCCTGGTGTGGCTGAGTATCGTTATGGCGAATATAAAACGTTAGCCCGTTACTTAATTCCCCCGCTCTGACAAGCGAATCGGGCGCAATGATAGAATCATTGGACATGCCCTTTGTATTAGAAAAACATGGTTGATAAAAGATTAAAGAAATAATAAGAAGTAAAAATGGCTTCAGTGGATTTTTCATGATTAGTAAATTAATAGTTGAACAAACACGACTTTTATAATATCTCTAACACATACTATTTACGAATAAGCTTAAATTACTTGGTTCGTCATAATACGTGTAATAACATACTTTCTGTTATTTTGTGCAAAGATAATAATTGTTGTGATAAATCATTTAAGAATAGGGACTTTTTTGTTCATTTTTTTATTGATTTCGTCTCTTGGCCTATAAAGTTTAAAAACTAACGTCTGTCGCTGCAATAACTAACGGAAGTTATCCTAACAACTAACGTTTGTTTCTTCTACAACATCCGTTAGTTATGGCGGTAACATACGGTTGATTTTCCGCAAAATTGTCGTATGTTAGTTTTTTCGGTGACATCCTTAAGTTTTTCAGAAAACGTATGGACGTCAACAAATTTAGGTCCATATGTGGTTTTTGGGTGGTAAGAGCTCACCGGTAAAAGTCGAGAATATGTATCAAATTCTATCTTCATAATAACCTTTGCCACTTCCGTATGACACCATACAGAACTGTCATACAGCATGTTAACGATGCACCGTATACAACGCCAGCGGGAAAAGGTCCGAAAATCGGCTCAAGAGCATATTGTAGGCACGTTATTTTCAGCTGACCTCCGCTTAGAATCAATCTAAACGATAGCCTACAGGTAGCTGAGAAGCAGTTTCGTACATAGAGGAGTGTATTCCATCCATTGAATACCTCCTTTGAGTTAATCTTCAAATTTTTACTGATGAGCCCAAGACGTACATCCTCGTTGACGCAAGATTGCGTTAATCTAAAGTAGTGATGTGAATGCCTTTTTTCAGAACATTTTGGAAGGTGAATATTGGAGGTGATACTGATACTATTTTAACCATCCGGAAGTGGTACTTATTGGCTTACTCAATCGACCCTGTGTCCTCAAAAAATGATAAGGACGAACATAAAAAATCATAAGGACGAAACCAAAAGTTTATACTTACAAACTTTTGGTTTCGTCCTTATGATTTCCTTGCTGTATATCAATGATTTGCGTGCAAATGCACTTATGCCTTGCTCTGATTCGACTGACATTCGAGCGGTGAAACGATAGCAGGAATAATGTCCTCTATGGACTTGTGAGGCATGTTGGGATAATAAAGTATCAGAATACTGAGGAATATTCACTTTGAAATTCATATCCTATTGCATCTCATTAATGCAAATGCAAACTCAGAACATTGCTTTATCCCCTGATTTTTAATGGTGTCCCGATGCCTGTCTATAACGATTGTATATTGAAAAAGGAAGTAAACATCACGTTTACTTCTTTCCCAACTTAAATTAAACAAATACTTGTTCTTATACCACCTCAAAATTTATTAGATTTAATTTGTAGAAGTCTTCAGTTGTAAAGGTTGAAATTCTATATATCCGCCTGAAGTAAAATTGATAGACGAACCTAAAGAGACTTGTTGAGCATTAACCGTAGCTTTATATCCAGATAAGATATTACTCACTGTGTATATGCCACTTGGGATGAGGTAGTACCAAATAGACATATATGTTACACTTCCATATAAATAAGTGGTGGAGCCACTTTCTGTTAAATATATTCCACCACCCGAATAAGAAGGCGTTGAAAAAACAACAATCTTCGAATATCCATTAGGTATTGTTTGGTTATATTGCATTGGATATGGACCAAATACCTGCTGTGCTCTTATGCTGATAATAGCAAATAAGCAAAGAATACAAATGATGAAACGTTTCATGATATAATTTTTATTAAAGTTTGTTTTGATAGCATTACTCCAAAGTTGCAAAAAATAGATTTAACTGCTTTTTGAAGTAATGCTAAATTATAATGCTATTATTCTGCGATTGTACTATTTTTGTCTGAACATCCAGAACCAAGCAGTACCCCATGCACCATTACTTTCATCTTCGGGGACGGACAAAACTAATTTACTGTCTGTAATTTTCAAAATCCGATATGTATAAACAGGTGTATTATTGACATTAATTAAAATGCCCATTGGAGGGAATAACCCAGTGAATTTAAGATGCCCAATAGCCCAACCAACCTGATTATCGTCAACTTTTCTATCAAAAGCGAAACTCCCTTCTTTTCCATCACTCTTTGTAATCTTGGCACCTTGTAAAGTGAAGGTCATTGACGCATTTGTACCATCTCCAGCTGAACTTGTTACTGATGTTTTTGTAGCTTCGCCCTCAATATTAGAAATTGAAACGGTCCACCATCCAGGTGAAGTATTACCGATATAACCTCCATTCCCCCAAACGGCGTTTGGATAATCTTGATCATCCCAAACCCATGTTTTGGATGAACCGGCAGTTAGATAAGACCACCAAGCATCTACAGGATAGTCCATAGACTGAACATTTATTGTATAATCTTTAGAAAAGGTATTACCTTCTTGATCTTGAACAGTACAAGTCACAGTTTGATCCCCTGTTGCAAATAGTTGTATCGTATCATTGTTGGAAACAATAGTCGTTACATTTGAGAATTGGGCCATGCCTTTACCTGTGTATTTGCAGATGGCTTTGTTTGTATTCTGTCCACTTGAATTCACAATGGGTGTGACAGTTGCATTGATTTGATCGGCAGAAGAGAGAGTATCTATCTCTGGTGAACTTTGATGCATTGGATCGCAAGAGGTAAGTATTCCGCCCATAGCGAATGCACCGAATATAAAATATAAAACCTTTTTCATTTTCAAATTAAATTAAGTTCATTGTTAAAGAGCATTACTTAGTCCAACCATTATAATCTGAACCAGAACCATAACCATCATTCTGTTTCAAAAGTTTAGATAAAGAGATTTGGCTTTCAGGTATCTTGGCAAAACCTTTAGTCGCATTATAGCGAGTACTATAACCTCCGTTTTGAGCTTTATTCGTATTTGTTGAGCCATCAATATAGACATCGGTATCCAATTGTTTGTCTAATGCGGTTGCTGCAATACCCCATCGGCGAATATCATTGAATCGAACGCCTTCAAAAGCAAGCTCGAAACGGCGCTCTTGTTTTAGTGCATCAAAAGAATAAGTTGCGAGTTGCGGTAATGGCGTTGCGGAGCTCTGACTTGCACGGGTGCGAAGTTTATTGATGCCATCTACAGAACCTTCCAATTCGGATTGCATTAACAAAACTTCTGCATAGCGTATCAGAATCAGGTCATGCAGATTACCTAATTGTGTGTCATTCCAACCGGCACCAACCCAAGTTGTACCATCGGTCCCTCCATACATATAGCTTTCAAAAGTGTTGTAACGTTTTCCGTTAACATTGCAAGCATATGGAGCGTTCTTCTTATTAAAATAGTCGGTTTCTTGAATAAAGTCTTTTTCTTTTACGCGAGAAATCTCTTTTGTAACATCGCAAATGGAAGCTTCACGGCGAGGATCTGTTACGCCGCCAAGGTAATTTGCTTCATAGCTTTTCCAATCAGACCATAAATTCTTTGCCACTGGACCGGCACCCCAACCTTGACCAAATGGAAATAGATTTGACCACGTTTGTCCACCACTATCGCGCATACCAAAAAATAAGCAATATTCATTGCTATAACCGATAATAGTCTCGGTACTCCAAGTAAACATAGAATTAAATTTGATTTTAAACATCGCTTCAGGGTTAATGCCATTATCATCTTCACAATAGGCAAAAGAAGCACTTGGAACATTTGCCATCAGATTCTTCATATAGTAATTGGCATCGTCATTTTTCGAAAGACGGTTTGAGTATCCCCATATATCTTGAAATTGTGGAGCTAAACTATAACCGGAGTTGGTAACACAGTCGTCAATATAAGTACATACCTCGGCGTAAGTAAGAGCCGTACCATCAAGAAGAGTAACATCGGTTTTCTTCTCATTGATAGGATTCGCATCTTTATAAAAACCGGTATAAAATAGATAGGCACGACCAAGTAGTGCTTCTGCTCCGTACTTATCTACATGACCATCATCTAATCCTTGAACAGAAGCTTTTTTTGAAGGCATCATTTTGATTGCTGTAACGCAATCTTGTATGATAGAACCCCATATAGAATCTGCACTTGCCTGAGGAACGTCAGAAGCTCCAGTTACAGTATTAAGAATCAATGGCATTTTGCCATACATGGAAGCTAACTCATAGTAATAATAAGCACGTAGGAAATATGCTTCACCAATCATTTGATTCTTTTGATCATCGTCTTTAAAGCCAATACAGTTTCCTATTGTAGCAATAGCATTATTGGCGCGGTTAATACCAGCCCAACGGTCTTTCCAAAACTGATTAGTCATATTAGAGCTGTAATTGCAAAGAAGATCCTCGGATTGAAATAGATAATCTGTGTCACCACCGCCACCAAGGACATCATCGCTTGCTAAGGCTGCATACATATACCAAGAACCGCCTGGATTAGAATTGACAACATTTAAGTTGTTATAGACACCTGCAATAAGCTGTTGTGCGTCGCTCAATTTTTGCGGATAGTTGCTGGTGTTTGCTTGAGTATAGGATTTTGTATCCAATGCGTCTTCGCATGAACAAAAAAGGAATGCGATAGCCGCGAAAAGAGTAAATAAAATATTTTTCATAATCAAATATCTCCTTAGAATTTAAGATTAACACCCACAATAAAAGTACGCGCATGAGGGTAGGTACCAATATCAATACCACGTGCCCAACCGTATGTGTCGCCATAACCATCAGAACCAACTTCTGGATCCATACCTTTATAGCTCGTGAAAGTATAAAGATTTTGAGCTGAAGCATAAAGACGCATTTGAGATAGTGGAGAGGCCTTCCAGAGTTTCTTGAAATCGTAACCAATTGTAATATTCGAAATCTTTAGAAAATCACCTTTGTCTACATAAATGTCAGAAATCTTATTCCAGTTTACATTATTTGCAGCTGTCAAACGAGGATATTTATTGGAAGTGCCTTCGCCGTGCCAATAATCATAAACTTCTGTCGTATAATTGCAACGCCGATCTTGATCTCTATAGTAGTGCATAATGTCTTGACCAAAATTACCATAAGTAGTAACATTCAAGTCAAAACCTTTATAACCAATATTAAAGCTGAACCCTAAAACACAACGTGGATTTGGGTTACCAATTTGTGTCTTGTCATCAGCATCCAATGTCCCATTGCCGGTAACATCGACGAACTTTACATCACCAGGTTGGGGGGAACTTTGTAAGAAAGGCTTGCCTGCTGCTTTCCACGCTTCAATTTCTGCACGGTTCTGGAATATTCCCGCTGTTTTATAACCATAGAAGAATCCCATAGGGTGACCTGTCTGTACGCGATAACATGATTCTGTACCTTGCATTAAGGTGTTTGAAGGGCCATCGATATAGCCATTGGCATTATTAATTGAAGTTACATTGTTTTTATTGAAAGCCAAATTAAGGTTTACACCATAAGTGAAATCTTTGCCAACCTTGTCGTTCCAATTCAAACCGATTTCAATACCTTTGTTTTCAACGTTACCGCCATTGATATAGGGAGCATTAGTTCCTGCTGTTTCCAATATTGGGGCATCAACTAACCAACCTTTAGTGGTTTTTTTATACCAGTCGAAAGTTATACCTAAACGACTATTAAACAAACGAGCGTCAAAACCCAAATCAAGTTGTTCTGATTTTTCCCAAGTAATATCGGGGTTGGGGAGAATATTTGGATAAGATCCTTTTGTATATGACCCCAACATTGTAGTGCCGAAACGATAGTATGCAGAACCATCCATACCGATAGTTGACAAATATTGGAAATTGCTGATGTTGCAGTTACCATTTTGGCCCCAACTGCCACGAAGCTTGAAGAAGTTTAACCAGTCTTTGGTGGTTTGCATAAAAGATTCGTTGGTGACAACCCATCCGGCAGACACCGAAGGAAAATAACCCCAACGTTTGCCACGTGCAAAGTTTGAGGATCCATCGGTACGCATAATTAATGAGCACATATAAGTTTCATTGTAGTTGTAATTGATACGTCCAAAGAAAGAAGCTAAGGCACCTGCGCTCCATGGAGAGCTTGATGCACTACTAGGATTACCACTCAGGTTGTAAAGCCAAGCATAATCCCAGCCTTCGAAAAGTAGATTTTTGCCCGAAGCACTAAGGTCTTCACCCATTCCCGATTTCTCGAAACTTTGTCCAGCCATAATATCAAAATTGTGTTTGTTAACGTTCAAAACATAATTAATGGTATTATCTAGTGTATAACTCCAGCCCATGCCTGCGGACTGGGAAACAACATCTGTGTAATTATCAGCTGTATTTTGGTTCATCTGGTAAGCTGGAACGTATTGGCGATAATCGTATGCGTTCATACGATAACCGAATTGAGATTTCAATGTAAGACCTTTAATTGGAGAAATCTTTAGGTAAGCAGTCATATTCAAAGAGTGATTCTTTGATATATTATGGCCACGATTGTAATACATATCGGCATTCGGATTAGTAGCTAATGTATTATAGGACGATAAACCATCAGCTACCATATCTGTCCACATATAATAATTACCACTATCATCATACTCTGGGGTAATAGGATATGCTTGCATACAGTTACGAACGTCATTCCAATACATCGTTCCGGTAGCAATACCGCCGTTGGTCTTATACACATAATTCAATGTCTCACCAAAGGTAATGATGTCGCGATCATTCGTTTTGTAAATCACATGATCAGAATTTAAACGAACAGTAGTACGTTCGAAAGTTGACTGAACAGGTTTACCGAATATGCCTTCCTGATTAGTATAAGATACACCGAGCGAGAATTTAGACATATCATTACCTCCGGTAATATTAATTGCATGGTTGGTAATAGGAGCATTTTTGTTACGCATTGCTTCTAACCAGTTCGTTCCTGAATTAGTTCCATTCATGTAAGCTTCGTAACGAGATGCTGGCATATAGCTTTTCCAATCGTATGTAACGTCGTTGCCTTGATTAAAACAAACTTGGTCCATGACTTCCATATATTGCTTAGCATTTAGCAATGTTGGTAATTTATAAACATTTTGCCAGCCATAGTAGCCATCATAAGATACTGATATCTTTCCAGATTTACCTTGTTTTGTGGTAACTAAGATGACACCATTTGCAGCACGGGCACCATAGATAGCGCATGATGCAGCATCTTTTAATACATCGATGGATTCAATATCGGCAGGGTTGAGCGCGTTAATATCGCCACCTGCAGCGCCATCAATGACATATAATGGCGAATAGGAGTTCTTAGTGCCAAGACCGCGGATGTTGACTTTGTAACCTGAGCCTGGCTGAGCTGAAGACTGTACGATATTTAAACCTGGGGATTGAGATTGTAAAGCATCAAGAGCACCTGTTGTGTTTAATTTCGTAATGTCAGAACCTTTAATTTGCAATGTAGCACCGGTAACTAGCTTTTTCTTTTGGACGCCGTAGCCTACAACAACAACTTCTTCAAGTTGTTTTGTATCAGTTGCTAAAGTAACCTTAATTACTCTTTTTCCGGAAATGTTAACCTCTTGGGTTTTGTAACCTACACTGGAGATAACCAATGTATTTTTACCTGCAGGAACTTTCAGAGAAAATTGACCGTTAATGTCGGACGTAATTCCCAATGTCGTTCCTTTGACCATAACGCTTGCACCGATAATAGGAGTGTTATCGCTTCCATCAATAACAGTACCTGTAACGGTGTTTTGTGCGATGATGTGGCAGCTCATTAATACTGCTACTAAAAACATAAGAATGTTTTTCATGCGGACATTTTTTATTTAAAGTTTATAAAGATAATAGTGTTCTTCAATTTTAAGTCGAACTTCGTGTTCTTCATTCAACTAATGAACACAGCAAAATTAATTAGTTTTAGTAATTGTAGCAAATACAATTTTATCCTTAAATAATACTTTCTTCTGTTTTTTACTCGAAAGTAAAATTAAAGTGTTGTAATTCTTCTAAAATAGTGCTTTGCTACAGAAAATCCAAAAAGTGTAATTCGTCTTTTGTAATCATAATTTTTTCAGTTAAGTTTTTTGTTGTATCTAGTCAATAGGTGATCTAGCGATAATGTGATTAATTCGGAGAGCTTGTTTGAGCACCGTCCATTATAGCATTTACTGTTCCCGGATCATATATATTCATTGCAGGATTGCTGGAACGATTAAAGAGTGCAAAAGCGTCTGAACCGGATTCCATTACATTCTTTGATTGTGTCAATGAATGTAGATATCCTTTGTTTTCAGCCACTGTTAATTCAAAAGTTGCTGTTTTTACAGCAGAAGTTGTAGCTAGGGTAACCCAGCTACAACTTCTGCTCTTTACGTAGTCATAATCGTCAGCTGAAATATTTAGAGTGATCTTTGTAGCACTTGCAGAAATATTAATTGTGGTGGGATTAACTTTCAATATTTTGGAATCTGCTTCATTTTCATTGTATGAATTTTTGCTACTACTACATGCCACAATAGAAAAGCATAAGAGGCTGAAAAAGGTATAAGAACTTGTGTCTAATAAATTTAGAAATCTCATAAGTGTCAAAATCCTAATTTAGTTTTAAAAGTTGAAGTCTAGTTGTTATATATATTAATGTAGGAGTTCTAAGCGCTCCCATATCCATTTGTCCCATTCGTCTTACTGCAGCAAAAAAAGTTGTTTTAAAACGCATATTATAAAATGGTAATTTGTCCCCACATAGCAGATCCAATTATTGTGATTGGAAGTTACCATTACACAGCCTTTTTACCATTTATATGAGTAAAGCCGCAATATGTATAAAAAGTAACAACGAGAGAATAAGTGCTTTCTTCATGATATTAATTTTTTGTATCGTCTAGTAAACATTGCAAAATTATGAATTTTTTAGAGAATTAACTGATATTATTTTATCTAATATCTATCAATTTGCGATACTATCTTGATATTATTTCTCTATAATAGTATTTAACATGTTGTATAACAATTTGTTGTATGCTCATATTATTACTGTTGATAGAACAGTAATAATCTTTTGATTAAATATGAAAAAGATATTAAAATTTTAGATTTTGAAAATATCTGTTTTGATTACTAGGCCTTAAAGATATTCGTTTAACCTATCTTTTTTATATACTAAACAAACAGTTGCTATTGTCTTAGATCATTCTATAATAATCCAAGCATGAGAGTGAGTGTCTTTGTATACTGGCGTTAGAGAAAGATAACCTTTTGAAATATATTTTCCTTCTGTCTCTAGAGGGTGTTTTTTTTGCATGTCCCGATTAAAGATAAGCGCTTCGTCCTCTTTGCGATAATAATCTATATGGAACTCACCTTGATGTTTCTGGGAAATGTATTGGTGGTATATGTTATGTGCCAAAATTCCCATCGTCAAGCGAGTGTTGATCTCAACGCAAGGATGAATAAGAGTTGGTTGCCCCGTTTTGTCTGGACAGATCATGATGTCAATTCCTATACAACCTGTATAGCGACCTCCATATATCTTTTCTACTTCTGTAAGTAGTTGTGGAATCAACTCACAACGTATGTTTCGCATATAGGATGTGTTGGAACAATAACTGTCTGGCACTAAAAGATTGTATCGGTAAACTCCTGTTGGAGTAGTATTAAAAAAAGAATATCCTAGGAAAGAGGCTTTGCCTGAATAATCAATCTGTATTTCGATCGCCATATCATACATCTTGTTGTATATAGGTTCGCAAACAATTCCACCTTGAAGAGATAATTGACGGTGACACCAGCGTTCGAAAGGTGATGAATATTTGCCGTCTCGATACCAGTTGAGACCTTTCCCACTACCGGACAAGGGGGCTTTGAATACACATGCAGCGTGAGATTCGACGAATTGAAAACAAGCAGAAATACTTTCGTAATAGTAAGATTCGCCAATATAATGGTCGTTGATGCAAAGGCGGGGTAGCATATCAACAGCGGTCCGACGGTTGGAAAGATGAATAATATCTTCTATTTGTTCGTTGGGCGGAATAAAAGAATCTGGTATCCCACAACGTCTTAGATAGGCTTTTTCGGCCCAATCCCATCCCCATGGTTGGATATTCCAGATGGTATCCGATGATTGAAAGATTTCAGGAAGTGCCGTTGGAGATACCGCCCTGATACCGCGTGATTTAAAGGCAGGTGATATGGAGCTTAGTTTTGCTATAAAATCCATAGCGAAAATATCTTCACTTAATACTGTTCCTTTGTCGGTTGCATACCATATAGGTAGTAATGATAAATCGCGTTGCATTTGCTGTACGGCTAATGGTGGAATAAAAGTTGCATGGCCGTTTGCCAATGCCATATCATGCCCCGGATTAAAATGATATAAATATTCTCGTTTCTCGTTCATTCTGTTGGAATCTATTGCAAATATATAGATTCTTCATTCAAGAAATATTTCTTTTAGTCATAATTTTAAATAAAAACGAAAAAATTGCAATCTGGAGATGACAAAATTAAATATTAAAATGTATCTTTGCAAACGATTTGAAGAATAAGATATTATGGAATCAATCTTTCGTACACATACTTATCTGATAGAGCATACTAAACCATTGGTTCGGAGACATTTGATGGATGAAATCAATTGGGACGATCGTTTAATAGGTATCAAAGGTGCTCGTGGAGTGGGGAAGACGACTTTCTTGCTGGAATATGCAAAAGAGAAATTCGGAACGAACAGAGAATGTTTGTTTATAAACATGAATAATCTCTATTTTTCGAGTCATAGCATTGTTGATTTTGCAGATTATTTTCAAAAGCAAGGGGGAAAAGTATTATTAATTGATCAAGTATTCAAACATCCTTGTTGGAGTAAAGAACTCCGTGAATGTTACGACCGCTTTCCAAACTTGAAAATTGTTTTTGCCGGTTCATCGGTGATGCGTTTGAAAGAAGAGAATCCTGAGCTGAACGGTATTGTGAAAAGTTATAACTTATCGGGCTTCTCTTTTAGGGAATTCTTGAATCTAAAGGCGGGGCTGGATTTGTCGGCATATGCTTTTGAAGATATTCTGAAATCTCATAAAAGCATCTCTAAAGAGATCATATCCAAAGTTAATCCTCTGGATTATTTTAAGGATTATCTACATCATGGTTATTATCCGTTCTTCTTGGAAAAGCGCAACTATTCGGAGAACCTGCTGAAAACTATGAATATGATGATTGAGGTAGATATCTTATTGATAAAGCAAATAGAATTGAAATATTTGCCCAAAATAAAAGAATTGTTTTATAGATTGGCGATAGCTGGACCGAAAGCTCCAAACGTTAGTCAGCTTGCTACTGATATCCATACTTCAAGGGCAACTGTGATGAATTATATTAAGTATTTGGCCGATGCACGTCTTATTAATATGGTATATATGTCGGGCGAATCATTCCCGAAGAAACCGGCAAGAGTTTTGCTTCATAATTCGAATTTAATGTATACGATATATCCTTGTGAAAGCACCTTGTCTGATATATACAATACTTTTATTGTCAATGCGCTTTGGAAAGATCATCATGTAAACGAAGGCGACAAAGGGTCTTCTTTTGTTATTGATGATAAATATGAATTCAAAATGAATTATAAAAGGGTAAGAGAAAAGTTGCGTAAGAATGTATTTTATTTAAAAGATGATATTAAGACTGGAGAGAATAGTTTGATTCCTCTTTGGCTTTTTGGGTTTTTGTACTAAAAATTTTATTTTTAATAATAATAATTATGACTAAACAGAAGAAATTTATCACGTGTGATGGAAATGAAGCTGCGGCACATGTATCTTACATGTTCACTGAAGTAGCTGCTATCTATCCCATCACCCCATCTTCACCGATGGCTGAACATGTTGATGAGTGGGCTGCCCAAGGACGTAAAAATATCTTTGGAGAGACAGTAACGCTGCAAGAAATGCAGTCTGAAGCTGGAGCAGCTGGTACAGTTCACGGCTCATTGCAGGCTGGTGCGCTGACTACGACATATACCGCTTCTCAAGGTTTGCTCTTAATGATACCTAATATGTATAAGATTGCTGGAGAGTTTTTGCCATGTGTTTTTCATGTCTCTGCTCGTTCTCTTGCCAGTCATGCTCTTTGTATTTTCGGTGATCATCAAGATGTAATGGCATGCCGTCAAACAGGTTTTGCAATGCTTTGTGAAAGTTCTGTTCAGGAAGTAATGGATTTATCTGGTGTTGCTCACCTTGCTACTCTTAAGACTCGTGTTCCTTTTATTAACTTCTTTGATGGATTCCGTACATCTCACGAAATTCAGAAAATTGAATGTCTGGAGAATGATGATCTGGCTCCGTTGATAGATATGAAAGCTGTTGAAGAGTTTCGCGCTCGTGCATTGAATCCTCAGCATCCTGTAACTCGTGGTATGGCTGAGAATCCCGATCATTTCTTCCAGCATAGAGAGGCTTCTAACAGTTTTTACGAATCAATCCCCGAAACTGTTCAAGCATATATGGACGAGATAGGGAAAATTACCGGACGTTCTCACCATTTATTCGATTATTATGGAGCTGCTGATGCCGATCGTGTCATTATTGCAATGGGCTCTGTTTGTGAAGCTGCTCGTGAAGTAATAGATCATCTTAATGCCAAAGGGGAGAAAGTCGGTATTGTAGAGGTACATTTGTTCCGTCCTTTTGCTACAGAGCGTTTCTTAGAGGCGGTGCCTAAAACATGTAAACGTATTGCTGTTCTCGATCGTACCAAAGAACCGGGCAGTAATGGCGAACCTTTGTTTATGGATATAAAAGATAGCTATTTTGCTAAGGCTGATGCTCCATTAGTTGTTGGTGGGCGTTATGGATTGGGCTCTAAAGATACTACTCCTGCTCAAATTCTTGCTGTTTACGACAACTTGAAGATGAATGAGCCGAAGAATCACTTTACTATTGGTATCGTTGATGACGTCACTTTCACTTCTCTTCCTCAAGAAGAAGAAATTGCTATGGGAGGTGAAGGTATGTACGAAGCGAAATTTTACGGTTTGGGTGCGGACGGAACTGTTGGCGCAAATAAAAACTCTGTAAAGATCATTGGTGACAATACAAATAAGCATTGTCAGGCTTACTTTTCGTATGATTCGAAAAAGTCCGGTGGTTTTACTTGTTCACATCTGCGTTTCGGTAATGCACCGATCCGTTCTAGCTATTTGGTAAATACTCCAAATTTTGTAGCTTGCCATGTTCAGGCTTATTTGAAAATGTATGATGTTACAGCCGGGCTTCGTCCTAATGGTACATTCTTGTTGAATACCATCTGGAATGAAGAAGAATTGAGCAAGAATCTACCTGCTAAAATCAAAAAATATTTTGCTCAGAAAAACATCACGGTTTATTATATCAATGCTACCCTGATTGCTCAGGAAATAGGCTTGGGTAACCGTACCAATACGATCCTGCAATCGGCTTTCTTCCGTATTACGGAAGTTATTCCTGTCGATTTGGCTGTAGAACAGATGAAAAAATTCATCGTTAAGTCTTATGGTAAGAAGGGTGAAGATGTTGTTAATAAAAATTATGCAGCTGTCGATCGCGGCGGTGAATACAAAAAACTTCATATTGATCAGGCATGGGCTGATTTGAAGGATGATGAAGCAGAGCAAAACAATGATCCTGCATTCATCAACGAAGTAGTTCGCCCTATCAATGCTCAAGATGGAGATAAGCTGCCCGTATCTGCCTTTAAAGGTATCGAAGATGGTACATGGCAAGTAGGAACATCAAAATATGAGAAACGTGGTGTTGCTGCTTTTGTTCCGGTTTGGAATCCAGAAAATTGTATTCAATGCAACCGTTGTTCTTATGTTTGTCCTCACGCTTCAATTCGTCCTTTCGTTCTTGATGAAGAAGAACAAAAAGGAGCTAAATTCGATCAATTGAAAGCTGTTGGTAAAGCGTTTGACGGTATGACTTTCCGTATTCAGGTTGATGTGTTGGATTGTATGGGTTGTAGCAATTGTGCGGATGTTTGCCCCGGAAATCCGAAGAAAGGTGGCAAGGCCCTTGTTATGGCTCATCTCGAAAGCCAAATGGGTGAGGCTGAAAATTGGGAATATTGTTCAACCAATGTCAAGACAAAGCAACATTTGGTTGACATTAAGGCCAATGTGAAAAACTCTCAGTTTGCAACTCCTTTGTTTGAGTTCTCTGGCGCATGTTCCGGTTGTGGTGAGACTCCTTATGTGAAATTAATCACTCAGCTTTTTGGCGACCGCGAAATGGCAGCCAATGCAACAGGTTGCTCTTCTATTTATTCTGCATCGGTACCCTCTACTCCTTATACAACTAACGCGAAGGGCTATGGTCCTGCTTGGGCCAATTCTCTATTCGAAGACTTCTGCGAATTCGGCCTTGGTATGCAAATCGCTTCTGAAAAGATGCGTGAACGTCTCGCAGAGCTAATGAAAGGCGCAATTGCTGCTGAAAATACTCCTGAGGAGACTAAACAACTTTTCCAAAACTGGCTTGATAACTATAACGATGCCGATAAGACAAAGGCGTTGGCCGAAGAAATCATTCCAATGGTTGAAGCTGCAAAAGATAAATGCTCGTTCTGCAAAGAAATCGCTTTATTGCAGCAGTATTTGGTTAAACGTAGTCAGTGGATTATCGGTGGAGATGGCGCTTCGTATGATATAGGCTACGGTGGCTTAGACCATGTTATTTCTACAGGTAAAGATGTTAATATCCTTGTTCTTGATACGGAAGTTTACTCTAATACCGGTGGTCAGGCTTCTAAAGCCACTCCTCTTGGTGCTATTGCTCAATTTGCGGCTCAAGGAAAGCGTATCCGCAAGAAGGATCTTGGTTTGATGGCTGCTACATACGGCTATGTATATGTTGCTCAAGTTGCGATGGGCGCTGATCAAGCTCAAACATTGAAGGCATTCCGCGAAGCTGAAGCTTATGATGGACCGAGTGTTATCATTGCCTATTCGCCTTGTATTAACCATGGTTTGAAGGCTGGCATGGGTAAGAGCCAAACTGAAGAGGCAAAAGCTGTTGCCTGTGGTTATTGGCATCTATGGCGTTACAATCCAATGTTGGAGAAAGAAGGAAAAAATCCGTTCACGCTTGATAGTAAAGAACCTAATTGGGATGATTTCAAAGATTTCTTGACAGGTGAAGTTCGTTATCTATCATTAAAGAAAATGTTCCCGCAAGAAGCTGATGAGTTGTTTGAAGCTGCTAAAGATAATTCTCAATGGCGCTATAATAACTACAAACGCTTGGCAAATGTAGAATATTAAAAAGAGTATTCTATAAATAATAATTGATATTGTCGGATATGCTGTGTTTATAGTGTATCTGGCTTTTTTTTATTTTTCTTTTTGGTCATGTGTCAGGAAAATGCTATTTTTGGCAAAGCATCTCTTTGCTATTGTTCGTTTAATTTTTAAAATATACAAGATTATATGTCCTTAGAAATAGAAAGAAAATTTCTGATTACTGACGAAACTTTTAAGAAAGAAGCTTTTAAAGCTGTACATGTCATACAGGGCTATTTGTCTTCGGCTACTGGTCGAACGGTGCGAGTGCGTACTATGGATGAAAAAGGTTACATCACTGTAAAAGGACAAAGTAATGCTGCTGGTACGAGTCGTTTTGAATGGGAAAAAGAAATATCAATTGGTGATGTTCATGATCTTTTGCAACTTTGCGAACCAGGTATTGTTGATAAAACTCGTTATTTGGTTCGAGCAGGTGAATACATCTATGAAGTGGATGAATTTTATGGCGATAACGAGGGACTTACAGTTGCTGAGATAGAGTTACCCGATGAAAATGCTTTTTTTGAACGCCCTTCTTGGTTGGGAAAAGAAGTGACGGGTGATCGGCGATATTATAATTCCTCCTTAATAAAAAATCCGTATAAAAATTGGGACTGTAAAGGATGATAGATGTTCAGGCCAAAATACACGATCAATATACTGTAGAACTTAAAGTAGGATATGTTGCTCGGCAAAAAATGCCGAGGAGTGATTTTGTGATGAATACTTGGATGTTTATTCCCGACAGCTTAGACATTAATAGACGCACCTATCCGAAGGAATTATTTTATAAGGATGTCCATTCTCACATGCGGCTCATCACTCCGATATTTCAGTTAGCTGATATGGCTAAAGAGAACAATATGCCGTTTCTATTGTTGAAAAGTGAGTACTTGAAAACTTCTTCTAATACTTCTGAAAAGGCATTGAAAAATTTCGAATCGCAAGTCAAGATGTATGCTTCTATTTATAAGAGTGCTATTCGAAATGCCTATGAAAAAATATATTTAGAAAGGGCTAATGACCATTTGCAACAAGCAAAAAACTTGATTAGTTCCGTGAGTAGCGTGTTGCTGCAATTCAGATCATTACAGCAGGATGTAGAGAAAAGTATAAATGTTCCGATAGATGGATATTATCGATGTGCAGATGAGTTCATCTCGAATGTTACCGAGCAGCATTTATTCTTATTGGCCAACTATCTAAAAGAAAATCAAGAAGCTATATGGGTGCATGTCAAAAAGGAGCTTTTTGCGTTGTTGGATAAAGAATTGGCATACAAAAAGAAGAAAGGGTATCTTTCTGTTAAGGCTGATGATGACGATAACAATAGAAAATTTGTTCACAATGCCGGACTTTTAAAAAAATATGCAGAAAGTAATCTTTATCTAAAGGCTCAAAAAAGGCATAATACGTTTTTTATAGAACAAGTGGCATTTATGTTTGCCGCTGGTATTTCAATGACCTTTGCTACAGTCATCGCTTTCTCGTTTCAGAGGACATTCGGAAATTTTACCTTGCCGCTTTTCATAGCTCTAGTCGTAAGTTATATGTTCAAAGATCGTATAAAAGACTTGATACGATATTATTTTGCCTATAAAATGGGTAGCAAATTCTTTGATTATAAGATAATCATGAGCATTCACGAAAGGGAATTAGGTTGGTGTAAAGAAGGATTTGATTATATCACTTCCAATAAATTGCCAGAACAGGTAAAAGAGAAAAGGGGACGTACTTCGCTTTTAGAAACTCGGAGGGGAATAGATGAGCAGATAATGTTATATCGCAAAAAAGTACATCTTAATAAAGCCAATATAAATAGAATAAATCACTATCCTTTTATAGGGGTGAACGATATTATTCGAATCAATCTTTTTGAATTTATGCGCAAGATGGACAACCCTAGCGTGCCTGTCTTCGTCAGTCTCGGGGGAGAGTTATTCGATAGTATTAAAGCGCCGAAGGTGTATTATATCAATTATATTATTCAGTGCCGGTATCAAGGGATTACTACCGATTATTATCGTTATCGGGTAATGATAGGTAGAGAGGGTATTCAGAAAATAGACAGGATAGTATAGGCCTATGCATTGAAAATCTTTTGGGACGCTGAAAAGTGATAGTTTATCAACCAAAGCTGATGAAATACTGAATATAGAGTTGTTTTTAAAATAAAATATGTACTTTTGTATATTCAACACATATACTAAAAAAATTATGAAAAACTTAATATATCTATTCATAGCTGTCTGTCTCTTTTCTTGCACCGGAAAATCTCTTTATACCATAGAAGGCCGATTGCCCTCTCATAAATACGACGGACAGTGGATGTATTTAGTTCCTATGGAAAATGCAAATCGTACAAATGTTGATTCTTTCAAGATAAAAAATGGATATTTTGAGTTTAAGGGAGATACGGAAAGAATTTCTATTCTTAGGATGAAACCTTTGTATCGATTAGAAATGCAAGAGTTATTGATTATTACTGAAAGAGGAGTTACTAAAGTCTCCATCAACAAGAATAGTATTGCTAAAGGAACTTCTCAGAATGAAGCACTTCAACTTTGGAAAGATAAACAGATCGCATTTATGCAAATGGCTCGAAAAGCTTATGAAGCAGTTAGATCTAAACATAGTGTGAAAGACTCTTTGCAATGGATTTCCAAGATAGATTCGGCAGACAAAGAAATGAAGAATTTTAGTATTAAATTACTGAAACAACAAAAAGGGAATACATTGGGTAAGTTCTTATACGGCCAATATTCATTTTGGCTTTCTCCTGCTGATAAGACACGCTTGAAGCCTCTTTTTGAAGCGAAAAAGTAAGGATCTTCTTTAGAGTCTTTTATTATGAGAAGCCGTCTATCTATATATTACACTTACGGAATCATTGCTCTATGGGCGATAGCCTGTTTTGTGTTTTTCCAAGGTTTCTATTCTTACCATCTTTTCTATAAAGAGCAGACTCAGCTATTTTTATTCTCTATCGATTATCTGAATACTTATTTTAGCAAGCCGGCTTGGTTGGCATGTCTGGGTGGAGACTTTCTGACACAATTCTTTTATTATAAATTTGCAGGAGCAGCTATTTTAACCATTGTATTGCTTTTACTGGGTGACTTTACTCGCAGAAGTTTTGAATGTTGCATGTGTGGAAGGTTCTCTTTTGTAATTGCTCTCGTTGTGATGACTGTTGAGGCTATCTTTCATTTTCGTGCCGATTTTAGATTATCATCTGCCGTTGCCCTTATCGGATCCATGGGATTATTTTTATTATATTGTATGATTCTTAAAGAATGGATCAAATGGGGCGTTGCTGTTCTATTTGTTATCCTAGGGTATTGGATGTTTGGCTATGGGTGTTTTGCTTTTGTCTTATTGGTTGTCCTTCATGATATTGTGCAACCAAAGGGTTGGATAAAACTAGCATTGTTTGTACTTGCTGTTGGTTTCCCGCTTTCTATGCGGGCACATTATTTACTCACTTGGCAGGCTAGTTTGAGTTATCCCGGTATAGGCAAGTTCCAAAAGCCCAATTTCACTCTGGAAAAGATACTTGCTTTAGATAATGAATACTATTTTGGAAACTATGATAAAGTATTGAAGATCGTTCATCAATCAGATAAGTCGTTACCCGAAGTCTCCTATTTTTATAATTTGGTTCAGGCCAGGCGGGGACTATTACCCGATAGTTTATTGAATATAAGCCAGCAGCCTCAGGGACTATTTATGAAATTGGGACCGAATGCTTCAATGATTGATTTGTATATTGGTGGTGAAGTGTTTAATCTATGCGGTGATATGACTTTCAATGAACATTCTGCTATGTTAGCTAATGTGTTTTCTTTTCAAAATAGGAATGCCCGAATGATAAAGCGTTTGGCAGAAGTGAATCTTGTAAATAATGATACTGCCGCCGCACTGAAATACCTTCGGATATTGCAGAAGACGTTTGTTTACCGTAAATGGTCGGCTATACGTATGCCCCGTTCGCAAACTCCTGCGGTAAAAGATATGCTGCAACAAAAAAGACAATACATCAATCGTCTTGATACGTTGAGGAATGCAGGAAATTATCGTCTGGTTTTGGCGGGATTGCTTCGCTCTAACCCTCAAAATATTGCAGCCCTCGATTATTTGTTGTGTGATGACTTGCTGAGGAAGGATATCTCATCGTTCAAAAAAGATTATGATGCATTTTATTTGTTGCGATCAAAACGCCTTTATCAGGAGGCTTTATTGATTTATTTAGCAGGAATGAAAGCTAAGCCCGAAGATTGTGCCAAATATCATATATCAAGTGGCTTATTGAAAGAATTTAATGAGTATACTGCCATTTATGTTCAAGCCAAAGGCAATCGCTGGGCTTTGCGGGATAAGTTTGGACATACTTACTGGTATTATTTTCATTTTATTAATAAAAGATGAAAGCAAGATTTTATTATATATTAGTATGGATGATTGCGATATTCGCCGCATGTACTCCCCAGCCTAAGGATGTTAACAAAGTGTCGGCGTTGCCTCCTATGTATCCTGATTATCCTGATATTACGATCCCTTACAATATTGCTCCTCTCAATTTCTTACTCCGTAACGATGCAGATGCTATAGAAGTTGTGGCCCAGTGTGGTGAAAGTGTACTTCAAGTAAATAAGAGGGGGCACGAGATCTGTTTTCCGATAGCTGCTTGGAAGAAATTCATGAATGAGGCAAAAGGAAAAACGGCGGATGTTAAGGTTTCTGCACGTATTAATGGCCGATGGGTGCAATACCGGACATTCGAGTGGCAGATTGCGGCTGATAAAATAGATCCTTACCTTAGTTACCGTCTCATCGAACCTGACTATGAAGTGTGGAATCATCTTCAACTGATAGAACGGTGTGTGGAGAACTTTGAAGAACATGTCATTTGTGATCATAATTTAGTTGATAATAGTTGTATGAATTGCCATGTGTATGGCAATCAGGATCCCAAACTTTCATTATTTTATGTTCGCGGTAAGAATGGAGGCACGATACTCAACCGTAACGGTAAGTTGCGTAAATTGGATATTAAAAACAGTCAGATGATTTCAGCTGGCGTTTATGTAGGGTTCCATCCTTCTGGAAGATATGGCGTTTTCTCTTCGAATATTATTATTCCTGCCTTTCATGCGGTCGATAGCAAACGGCTTGAAGTATATGATACCAAATCGGATATCTTTGTTGCCGATTTCGATCGTAATACTATTTACAGTTGTCCTCAACTTTCGGATAGTACTGTTTTAGAAACGTTTCCGACCTTTTCGCCCGACGGTAAATACATCTATTTCTGCACGGCTAGGAGAGCTAATCTTCCCAAAGAAATTAAGAAATTGAAATATAGCCTTTGCCGTATTTCTTTCAATGCGGCGAACCATTCTTTCGGCACTAAAGTAGATACCATATACAATGCTCGTTTAAAGGGACACTCCGTTTGTCATCCTAAAGTGTCGCCCGATGGTAAATGGTTGGTCTATACCGTTGCCGATTATGGCACTTTCCCTATTTGGCACCGTGAGGCCGATTTGCAAATGATGAATTTGAAAACCGGAGCAATTGATAGGCTTGCCACTGTCAATTCGAATCGTTCCGACACTTATCATAGTTGGTCTTCGAATAGCCGTTGGCTCGTTTTTGCTAGCAAACGCGACGATGGGCTTTATGGTAAACCTTACTTTTGTTATATAGATCGTGCGGGCAAGGCTCACAAACCTTTTGTCCTGCCACAAAAATATCCTGCATTCTATGATGATAACCTCAAATCTTTCAATATTCCAGAGCTATCGAAAGGCAAATTGCCGTTTAATGCTGTCGACATTGAGCGGCTAATGAAAAAAGAAAATGAAAAATTTAAATAACATACATATAAAATAGTCATGAAGCAATATATAAATCAAATCTTCTCATTGATATTTGGCTTGGCAGTATTTACATTCTTTGCCTTCTTTTATCAATACCATCTTTATTATCAAGAGCAATATCAGTTGTTTCTATTTACAGGCGACTATTTTACCCAAATGTCTTATCATATTGGAGGACTGGCCGCATATTTGGGGAGCTTCTTGACTCAGTTCTTTTACTATCCCAAACTTGGAGCTATCATTATTGCCATTTTACTGGTGATTATTCAAGAATTGATTCTCTTTTTATCGACCATGATGAAAAGGCAATCTTATTGGACTCTTCTGACGTTTATTCCTTCCATTATTTATTGGAATATGCTTTGCGACGAAAATACCATGATGACGGGAGTTGTGGGCTTGATTATAACATTGCTGGCGGCATCCTTTTATATGCTTATAGAAAACGGTTGGACCAGAATGGTCTATCTAATTATTTTTGCTCCCCTGTTGTTTGTGATGGTTGGCGGTGTGTATGTGTTATTCATCTTTCTTTCTCTTGTTATCGAGTATTTTTATTTTGAAAATGTCACGTCTACTAGTGCTATTATCGGTACAGTTGGAGGGGTGTTGATTGCTGTTTTTCTGCCATACATGTGTTCGTTTTTCGTTCAGGCACCCCTTAATAGACTGTACTGGGGATTCGATTGGTATAGATTTCCGGTCGTTGGCGTAGGGTTCTATCTATACATCTGGGTTTCTGTAGCGTTGATTCCCATTTTGTTTGTTGTTATCCCTGATATGAAGAAACATGCGTTCTTTTGTACAACAGCTCAATTTGTAGGTGTTGTGCTGCTTATTGTCTTCGCACTTTACAATGGGTATAACAGACAAAAGGAAGAAATTATGAATTACGATTTCCTCATTCGCTCCAAACAATGGGATAAAGTAATTCAGAAGGCTCAAAAAAAGTCGCCCAATACTCCGATGTCAGTAGCCGATCTTAATTTGGCTCTAGCTAAGACAGGACAAATGAGCGATCACATGTTCGATTTCTTTCAACGTGATCCGCAAGGCCTGTTGCCTGATTTTCAACGCGACTTTACGTTGCCGCTTGTGACGAGTGAGATTTATTATCAACTCGGCTTTGTCAACACAGCTCAGCGTTATGCTTTTGAGGCGATGGAGGCAACTCCCGATTATCAGAAAAGCGGTAGGGTGTTGAGGCGTCTTGCCGAAACGAACCTCATCAACGGTGAATATAAAGTGGCCTACAAATATCTGAAGATATTGCAAAAAAGTCTTTTCTATCGAAAGTTTGCCAATCGTACAATGGGTTTGCTTTGGAATGAAAAGGCTATCAATGCCGATCCCGAATATGCCTGGCTTCGGAAGTGTCGTCCTCAGAAAGATTTTTTGTTTAGCGAAGCCGAAAAAGACATGATGTTGGGCACATTGTTTGTACACAATCGTAAAAACAGAATGGCTTTTGAATACCTCATGGCCTATTATCTGCTCACAGGCAATCTACAGCAATTCGCCAAATGTTTCCCCTTAGGCAAAAGTATCGGGTATGATCATGTACCTTATACTTATCAGCAAGCTCTAAAGTATCTTGGCCGACAAATGAAGCAAAGTAAGTGATTAAGAAACGAATTCATTAAAGAACAAAGATATGAAACACCTTAATATATTCCTTTTCATCTTTTTATCGGCTTTTGTTACTTCTTGTACAAAATCTGTTACCAATCCCATTGTTTGTAACCAATATCCGAAAATCTATCCGGATTATGTTAATGTAACTATCCCTCAAAATATTGCTCCGCTCAACTTTATGGCAGCTCCGTCGGTTGATCTGCTAGATGTCGTGATTAAGGGAACTAAGACCACTTTGCATTTTCAAGAAGATCAGGCGATTGAAATTTCTATCAAAAAGTGGAAAAAGCTATTGAAAGAAAATGTTGGCAAAAGCCTCACGGTGAGTGTTTGTTTCTACAAGAATAAACAATGGAAGAAATATAAGGATTTCGCTATTCGTATCAGTGGCGACACTATTGATTACGGATTGGTATATAGGCTCATTGCTCCCGGGTACGAGGTGTATAGCAAGATGGGTATCTATCAACGCAATTTGAGTAATTTTGATCAGACACCAATTATAGAAAACACACTCGTTACAGGTAGTTGTGTCAACTGCCATGCTTTTAAACATAATAATCCGGATTGTGTAAGCTTTCATGTCAGAGGCGAACATGGTGCAACAGTGCTGCAAATGAATGGCCCCGGAAGCGAGAAGTTCATGGATACGAAAACAGCGAAAACCATATCTTCTTGCGTTTATCCTTACTGGCATCCGGATGGACGATACATCGCTTATTCCAATAATGGAACGAAACAGGCTTTCCATTCTGTGCGTAATGAACGGATTGAGGTGGTTGATAAAGAATCGGATATAGTGGTCTATGATACAAAAGAAAACAAACTCTTACTATGTCCGCGCATCATGGGCAAAGGAGCTTTTGAAACTTTTCCGGTATTTTCGGCAGATGGTAAAAAACTCTATTTCTGCTCGGCTTATGCCAAGAAGATTCCAGATCAATACAAAGAAATTAAATATAGTTTGTGCAGTATTGATTTCGATGCGGAACATGGCACTTTCGGCAACAAAGTTGACACTCTTATTTCGGCTCACAATACAGGCAAGAGTATTTCTTTTCCTCGTCCTTCTTTTGATGGCAAATACTTGATGTTTGTCATGTTTGACTATGGAAATTTCTCAATATGGCATCGTGAAGCCGATCTTTATTTGCTTAACTTGAAAACAGGTAAATATCGTGCAATGACAGAAGTGAACAGTAATAATACTGAAAGTTTTCACGATTGGAGTACCAACTCTCGCTGGTTTGTGTTTAGTAGTCGCCGCGATGATGGACTTTATACCCGGCTTTATATTGCTCATATTGATGCAAATGGTAAAGCTTCCAAACCATTCATGCTACCGCAACGCAATCCTATGCAGAATATCTACAATCTGTTTTCGTATAATGTTCCCGAATTTATTATTAGACCCGTAAAGATCAATGTGAAGCGTACAGGCTCTAAATTGATGGATAAAAAGCGGGATAAATTTGGATATAAGGAAGTAAAGTAGGAATGTAAAGTGGTTCTCTGCTTTCATACTCTACGTATAGCTTGTACTTATAAGTTGTTCGATAGTACACCTTTTCACTATTGAATAGTTCTGTGATATACTTGATTTCTTATCCCGAATTCAAGTATAAAGAGCCAGAAATCAGACCCATTCATAAAAGATGGGTTATAGAAAGAACCTTTTCGTGACTAGAGAATAATAGAAGGCTCTGCCAAAACTATGAACTTGCTTTTGATTCTACTGAAGAAACGATCAAAATTGTCGCGATAAGATTATTGTTGAGTAAAATTTAAACAAGTGCTTAGTCTTCTAATGTCTTCTTTTATTATATGTTAATATTTATTATTTATGATGTGGGTAACTTTGAATTATAGCTTTTGTTGTATACCTTTACGACGGTGAAAATATTATACTTTTAGTGCCTGTTTTCCTATAGCTTTTACATGAAAAATATTAAATATTTATCATATAAAAATTATGTTCGTTTATTGCGAATGATGAATAATAACTATTCTTTTATACTTAAAACCTAATAAAAGCCATGAACAAATTATTTAATTCCGCAAGAGCGTATTTACTCCTTTCTTTATCTTTTGCTTTAGTATCATGTTCAACAGAATATAAAAATAATGCTCTTTCTTCAAATGTTAGTAATTCAATTGTTATTAAAGACTTAGAGGCAGTCAACTCAGGGCTACTTACTCATGCTCCACAACCAACTACAAGAGGAAAGGCAACTCTTGCCACTGCTCTATACAGTTCAAAATATTGGGAAACAAAACTTAAGTAATAATATGAAAAAGCTTTATTCTAGTTCAAACATATACGCTTATCTCTTTAGTATTTTCTATTTACTTTTTGCGATAGAGCCAATAACAGGAAATAACAGATTAATGTCTTGTATAGTCTATGTGCTAATGGCGTTATTTGCTGTAAGCTCTTTAATCTGCTATATTATATCAATAGTTAAAGATAAAACCGTTTTTTTGCGGAGCTTGACATCAAGGACACCGAGTGCATTAATTAATTCTGCTATAGCAGTGTTAGGTCTAATAATTAGTGTTCTATTTCATTCAAACTTATTTAAAGTCTGGATTTTCTTCTTGATACTCGATGTTATATCTATATTGACTCCAACTTTTAAGAAAAAAACAAATAATTGAATTTTGAATAAGAAAAAGCTCTCAGCCGTTTTTGCGAATACTGGGAGTTTTTTCTTATTTTAAATCTTCCCTTAGCCCTTTTCCTCTCGATTGCACACTTGAAGTTTGCAATGAATCTTTTCTTGCGCGTCTCCTTTCCTGCTTTTTTTACATTAGGAGAGAGCTTAATATCCCTTATTCATAAAATACTTGAGTTCGGGATAAGAAAGATAGTAAAAAGGGATCAGATGCAATATGAAAAACAAACAGATGCATCTTTGGGATAAAATCATGTTGCGCAAAAGTATATTATTGAATGTGTCAATTATATGCTCAAAAATACTGCACAATTCGTACATGTCCAGACATCGTTCCATTAACAACTTCATCATAAATATCGTTTCCGTCATTACTGCTTACTGTTTCTTTGAAAACAAACCGAAAGCCCTCACTGGATATGAAGTTGTTAAGACAAATCAACTTGCTTTCTTTGGATTTCTTATCCCGAATTCAAGTATAAAATCATCGGGGGGTCTTAAAACGAAGAAAATCAATGTGAAGCGTACAGGCTCTAAATTGATGGATAAGAAACGGGATAAATTTGGATATAAGGAAGTAAAGTAGGTCTGTGAAGTGGTTCTCTGCTTTCATGTATTATTCATAGCGCCTGCGCATAGAAGTCGTTTGATAGTGTACTTTTCGCTATTGAGCCGTTTGGCAAATGAGTAACGCTATAGAGTTTTATGTTATTTTTCTAATTCCAGTTGATTTTTAATTAGTTCGTAATATTTACCTCGTTTTTCCACAAGTTCTTTGTGTCTACCTTGCTCAGCAATTTTTCCATTGTCTAGAAAAACGATATTATCAGCTTTCACGACAGTGCTTAATCGATGGGCAACCACAATAACAGTTCTATCTTTGAAAAAATCATTAAGATTATCCATAATACAACTTGATTTCTTATCCCGAACTCAAGTATTTAATAGTTAATATCAATGCCTTGTTCTATTCCGTCATTATTTAAGGAACGTTTCGTCTTATTCCCTTTCTTGCCTAAGTCAAACCGATAATTCACACCGAGCAAAATCATATTGGCGCAATCCCTGATACTTTGGGTGTATGTCTCGGGATGAACGTCGGACACGGTTATGTTGTTATAAACATTTCCCCGCTTTGTGAACAGGTTCACTCCCGTAAGCGAGAAATACCAATTCTTATATTTGTATTGTACCTTGACGGTGTTCCACCGATCTTCGGAAGTATATGAGTTTCCCGATAAATCATAACGGGGGCGTATCTGGTAGTTGGAACTCATTGTCCAGTTACCGAAAGACAAAGCTCCATTTAGAGAAGCATAAAAACGATTTTTTACATGGCTCTTGCCCGGCATGTTGATATGCATATTATCCCAGCCAATATTGCCCCACACTGTTGCAAAACCGAAAAGTTCTTGCGTGGATAAATTCAATTCAAGGTTTATCTGGTCGTTGTGCTGTCCGTTTATAGGTCTGCTCATAAACTTGTCGTAGTATGGGTTTGACGTGTCACTGATATAGTTGTAGGCATAATAAATGGGATTCATATTTCTGCTGTGAGATGCCCACAACGAACCCGAGAAACGCTTATCCGCATACCGTAGATACACCCTATTCCGAATATACAAAGATGGTTTCAAATCCGGATTCCCTTGTCGAACCGAAATTTCATCTATTGTCTGCACCAAGTCGGACTGTTGCGAGACGGACGGTAACGCCGGATCGTACATCAATAAATAGTTCAAGGTTAGATGTTGCGATATCGGATAATTTATGGTTACGTTTGATTTTAGCCTTACGGCATTCGTCTTATACGAATTATTGTTGCTATGATTGTAAATGCCGATGGCGCTAATGCTATAATTCAATCTTTTTATTCTTCCGAGTATTTGAGTATATGCAGACAGGCGGTTTTGGCTTATTTTGTCTCTATTTAAAGTTCCACTCTCTGTCTGTTCGTTGTCAGTGTCATTAAAGTAATCTTGAATGCCGAAATTTGTAGAAAGGTATTTGAAAGTTTTTGAATACATCAGGTCAGCACCTACACGCCATGACTTGTTTTCCGTATCCGATACAAAAAAGTCATTCGGTAACAGGCTCTGGTATATATTCATGTAGCTTCGGTTATAATCACCCGACGAATATCGACCATAAACATTGGTTTCTATGTATTGGCTTTGGTCTATCTGTTTTCGATAGAACAAGTCGACACTGGGTGAATGAAATCCCAATTTCCGATGCGTGAGATTTTGATATTTGTATAGGTTGCCCATGTACTCCTGCGTGTTCCATGAATCATCATTCATCTTTTGATTTTCAAATCCCATGCCTGCCTTAGCTGCAAAAACGGTATTGGGGTTATGCATATAGGTATAGCCCAACGACAATTCGTTGCTCAAATAGCGAAAATTACTAGGTATTCCTATTCTTTCTCTTGAAATGGGAGTAGACCTGCCAATAAATTCACTGAAAGAGCTTATTTCCCTTTCATTATAATCTCTCCAATTGGTCCGATAATTCAGTTCCCATTCCGATTTCTTGTAATGATAGCTTGCTCCAATATTGCTGTTGATAAAGCCAGCGTTAGCTCCACTCACTACATTAGCAATTATAGAACCTCCAACGTCCCGTGGGTTCAGGATTATATTTATCACCCTTCGATTCTCATATCTTACATCAGGATTATCTTGGTATTCAATTCGCAAGATACGCTCGGGATTTAACGCTAAGATATGGCTTATATCACTGGGCTTCCCATTAATTTTGAAGACGGGCGTAACATTATCCACCTTTACTGTTTGCAAAGATTCATTTACCGTAAGTCCCGGTATTTTGTATTGCATGCCGCTTAACAATGACAGTCCGTTTGTAGCTTGTTCTATTTCCTTTTTTAATGGAATTATGAGATATCTGTCAGGCTTCTGGATGACGGTTTGTGCAGTGACAACAACCTCACCTAAATTCACTACCATGGGTTTAAGTTTTATTATGCCCAAATCAACAAACTCACCGGGAGTCCCCACTATGTTGTAGTAAACCGTAGCATAATCGTTTTTCGATATTTCGATTGCCAACGTAGAGTCGTTAACGTTTGTCGATGAGAATTGCCCTAGCCCGTCGGTCTCAACCCAAACAACCACCTTCTTCACACTGTTGCGCCCAATAATCACAGCTTTCCGTATAGGTTTCCCTGCTTCATCGACTATTGTTCCTTTGATTACATACGAATACGAATACATCGATTGCAATAACAAGAACAAAACTAAAATTATTTTTTGCATGTTAGGCTTCATAACTTTTTTAAGGTTTATCAAAAGAATATAAATGATTTGGGAAACGAATACTTCTAATTGTTTGATTGATAATGATCGTACGTTTTATTATGTTACTTGTTCCTCGTCGGCAAAGCAAACTCTACCTATTGCGTAATGTAGATAATTGGGATAGTCTTCAAAAGATTTGCGCAAAATATAAATAACATCTGTAATCATCTCGCTTTCTGGCGAACATACCATAACATAACATATCTTTTCGTTGCATGGCGTACTCCAACATTTAATGGTTTTGCAGGATTACGCCATCCGTGCGGTTTATCATTCATTATAATGCGCCAATTAACAAATGGAAATTGCATAATATGAGATAAAAGTTCTTCACGCTCATCAGGAGTATCAAGGACAATAAGTACTTCGATGCTATTGCGCTCTAAATATTTCCTGTTGATGGAAAATATCCGCATGAATTCCTTCGTTTTTTTATAAAAGGGAATAACAATAGTTAGGTCGAAGTTTTTCCAGAATTCTTCTTTTACATTTAATATTAGACTCATAATTATAGGAAACAAAGATTTATTTACAAATATAAAAATATTTCTCATTAGTCGCATTTAAAATAGGTTAAATATTTTTAAAATGGATTTCTGTATCAGTAGGATAGTTACTTTCTTTGAAGTGACTGAACCAAAAGAAAGATGTAGCAAACAGATTTAACGGAAACCTGGTGATAATATGTAACAAAAGTGTTGAACTTGCAAGAAAGAAAGCGAAAACACGAAAATCTGATTTACGAACGAATGATTTGGACTTTTATTTAAGGCTCACTGAATAATTTATTTTTTTTAAACAGATAAAAATATAGCTGCTAACAAACGGCAATGATAGTTCGTTGTCAGCTCCTTTCCATGGTACCTTTCAGAAAAGGCTCTTTTACTCCATCGGCAGCAATGCCGTTTTGCATGTTTAATTTCATATCGTAATTTATTTAATCAATTTCCGGCAAATATATAACACAATAAAGGGGATTTACGAATATCTGTAAGTGCCCCTCTGAGGCCTTTAAGACATACGGATGAAAGTTGGTTCATATCAGATAGATTTTGTATCTTTGTCCTTAGAAGGATGTCGTTCCACCTATATGAGTTGACCGAATCACCTAGGTGAGTCGATCGTTTCACAAGGGTGAGTTAACCGAATCACCTAGGTGGAACGACAACCCCTTAATGAACCAATAAAAATACCTTAAATACGATAACCATGATTCAATACGATGTGTACAAAAGCCCATCTTCAAAGGAAGAAGAGCCCGACCACTACCATGCGCGGGCAGTAAGTAAGGGAGTGATTACCTACGACCAATTAAAGAACGATTTGGAATATGCTTCATCGGCAACACCGGGCGACGTGTCGCTCATTATGGACGGAATCGTTTCGCAAATCAAACGCCATCTGGCCGAAGGCGAAAGTGTGCAACTGGGCGATCTCGGTACTTTTTCGGTGGGAATTTCGGGACCGAACACGACAAAGAGGAAAGCCATAAATGCGACCAACCTCGAAGTGACCGATGTCTATTTCAGGCCCCGCAAAAAACTCATTCGCGACATCAACCGGAACGCGAAATTCGAAAGCACTCGCCTCAAACACCATTCGATAGAATATTCGGACATTGAGATTGAAGCATTGCTGACCGATTTTTTCAAAGACCATACTTACATCACTCGTCGGGAGTTCGAGAGTCTGTGCGGACTGACACGTCCTACCGCCGTGCGACGTATCAAAGAGTTGTGCAGCGGAAAATATCCTCTACTCTCTCGAGAAGGTCCGCGCAACAGCAGCATCTATATTCCCACGCCTGGGAGTTTCCACACGGGTACGCACACGACGGATACCGACTGATGACCTAATCAGTTCACATGCGAAGCGGGTAACCCACGTTTCATAATGCACTAACAATGAGCAAGATAAGACCATCTTGGAGTCCGAAAAATAGGCCGATATAGCCTATGTCGCTCATATACAATAAGATAAGGTGACAGAAGTTGCGGAGGAAATGAAAAACGGCAGAATCATAAACCGGAATAATTCATCTTGAGTTCGGGATAAGAAGAAAGGTAAAAAACTATTCAAATAGAAAAGGTGTTATGTCGGAGAGTGAAATAATGATTTGATTTCTTATCCCGAACTCAAGTTATATTGGACTTATTAGCAGAAGTTAGGGATTAAGTGGCATTCCATTTCGTTGTTTTATTGATGTAAAGATGAAGCTTAATGGGTTCCCCTTACTTTTATTGGTGAATCTCAGACACACTCAAAAAGTAGTTTTCATGTATAATAACAATTTTTAAGTGCAAATAGGTAAATATAAATTGGCATTAGAAATAGATTATATCTAATTTTGCCACGAAGGGGTTTATCTTGAAAATATTACAGCTATTGATTCATCTATTTCTTGATAAATGATACTTCGCTATGGCCTTAAAACATTGAATATAAAAACATAATTGTTTATGAAATACTATTTATTATCTTTCCTTTTCTCTGTCTTGTTTGTTTTTCCCGCCAAAGCGGGTGAATGGATCCGAATTAATCAACTCGGATATTTGCCGATGTCTACGAAAGTTGCCGTATTTATGAGCAACGATGCAGCGCATGTGAATAAATTTGAAATCTTGGATGTCTATACGAAGAAAGTCGTTTTTGAATCGTCCGTTTCTGAAGTGAAACCAACAGGAAAATTGGGGATGATGAAATCTACATATCGTTTAAACTTCAGTCGTTTTAGTAGACCCGGTACCTATTTTATTAGGGTAGGAGAGTGTGTCTCTCCAAATTTTCCTATCAATGGTGCCGTATATAACGGTACTGCAGACTATGTGTTGAAATATATGCGACAACAACGTTGCGGTTTCAATCCTTTTTTGAAAGATAGTTGTCATACAAAAGATGGTTATATTGTATACCATCCTACGAAAACAGGTCAGCACATTGACGTTCGCGGCGGTTGGCATGATGCTTCGGATTGTCTTCAATATACTACGACTTCGGCAAATGCCCTCTATCAAATGATGTTTGCCTATCAACAGAACCCCGGAGTTTTCGGCGATTACTGTCAGGCTAACGGTTTGCCTGGAGCCAACGGTATTCCCGATATCATTGATGAAATATATTGGGGAATGGACTGGCTGAACCGTATGAATCCTGAAAAAGGTGAATTGTACAATCAGATAGCAGACGATCGTGACCATATTGGCATGAAGTTGCCACACGATGATCCTGCCGATTATGGATACGGTCCTAATAATGGGCGTCCGGTGTATTTTTGTACCGGCAAGCCCCAGCAGCGTGGTAAGTTTATGAATGCTACAACTGGCGTTGCCAGCACAGCTGGAAAATTTGCTTCGGATTTTGCCTTGGGATCACAAATATTGAAATCCTTTTATCCTAAATTTGCCGAAATAATAGGCCATAAGGCTACTGATGCATACCAACAGGGCGTTGAACAACCGGGTAATTGTCAGACGGTTTCGGTTGTCTCTCCTTATATATACGAGGAAGATAATTGGGTAGATGATATGGAACTTGGAGCAATGGAGCTTTATCATAAGACGGGCGATAAGAAATATCTGGACCAAGCGCTCGAATATGGGCGGCGTGAACCGATGACTCCATGGATGGGGGCTGATAGTGCCCGTCATTATCAATGGTATCCCTTTATGAATATGGGGCATTATCAGTTGGCTCGCTGTAACAACGAAAGAGTTAAAGTAGAGTTTATTCGTAATTTGAAAACAGGTATTGAGCGTACATTTGAAAAAGCTCAGGGATCTCCTTTCTTGTATGGCATTCCTACTGTATGGTGTTCCAATAATCTGACGACGGCGATGCTCACTCAGTGCATACTCTACCGACAATTGACGGGCGATCGGCAATTTGAAGAAATGGAAGGTTCGCTGCGCGATTGGCTTCTGGGGTGTAATCCTTGGGGGGTAAGTATGATTGTTGAATTGCCTTTGAGTGGAAATTATCCTCACCAACCGCATTCGTGTTTGGTCTTTGAGAATGTTGGTAATACCACGGGCGGACTTGTGGATGGTCCGGTGTATACGACTATCTTTAACAGCTTGAAAGGTGTCAATATCGTGAAAGGGATTAATGGTGGCGGAGCCAATAACTACGAAGAGTTTCAACCGGATAATATGGTTTACCATGATAATATGCATGATTATTCTACCAATGAACCGACGATGGATGGTACGGCCTCTCTTACATTTCCTTTATCGACTTATCAGGAAGAGGGGAAATTGCAAAGCGAAGCAAAGGAGGATAAGAATATTTATTTCGATGGTGGTATTATTCGTACCGATCCAACTAAGAAGAATATCTGCTTGGTATTTACAGCTGCCGACAAAGCCGATGGAGCAGAAGCTATCATCTCGACTTTGAAGAAGAATCACATTCACGGTGGTTTCTTTTTCACCGGTGAATTTTATAATAAATATCCGAACATCGTAAAGCGGCTCCTTGCTGATGGGCATTATGTGGGAAGTCATAGTTACGGGCACTTGCTCTATTCGCCATGGTCTAATCGCGATTCATTACTCATTACTCATGAACAATTCGATAAAGATATGCTTATGAGTTATGAATTAATGCAGAAGTTCGGCATTGAGAAAGAGAAAACGGCTTATTTTATTCCTCCATACGAGTATTATAATAGTACTATCGCTTCTTGGGCAAAACAATTGGGCCTGCAAATCATCAATTTCACACCTGGAACAGGTAGTAATGCTGATTATACGACGCCCGACATGAAGAGCTATAAAAGCAGTAAAGTCCTTTATGATCAAATAATGAAAGAAGAGAAAAAAGACCCACATGGCTTGAACGGACATTTTTTGATGATCCATTTTGGTACTGATGATACTCGAACGGATAAGTTCTACAGCATGATGCCTAAACTCATTAAAGCATTGCAAAAGAAAGGATATCGTTTTGTATCGGTTGAAGAAGCCTTAGAACTCAAAATGGAATGACGCCAAGTGGCGTCTTCCATATATTGCGTATCCCCAATATACAAAATATATCCAAAAGGACAATCCCGCTTAATAATTTTATACAATTTAAAATTTATTCAATCATAATTCATAATTCATAAATCAAAATCCATTAAAATATAATTTATAAGTTGTATATTTGCACCGATTTTTTTGTGGTTTTTGCAAAATGGGGTTTGCAATTTAGGAATGTAAACATGACCTTGAAAACATTTTATTCAAAATATATAATTTATAGATTATGAATTTTATACTATTGCTCGTTGTTTTATTAACAGCAATTGCATTTGTCGGCATCGTGATAGTCTTAGCAAAAGCTATTTCTCCCCGTTCGTACAATGCGCAGAAATTCGAACCTTATGAATGTGGTATACCAACTCGTGGTAAAACATGGATGCAGTTCCGTGTAGGCTACTACTTGTTTGCAATTCTCTTCTTGATGTTCGATGTTGAAACAGTCCTTCTTTTCCCATGGGCTGCCATTGTTCGGCAAACCGGTGTTCCGGCGTTATTAGGTGTTCTCTTCTTTTTCTTAATTTTAGTGCTGGGACTTGCTTATGCCTGGCGGAAAGGAGCTTTGGAATGGAAATAACAAAGAAACCTAAAATCAAAGACATCCCTTATGACGAGTTCACTGACAACGACTCTCTTGAAAAGTTGGTGAATGAGTTGAATCAAGGGCGCACTAATGTTATACTTGGTGTTTTGGACGATGTAGTCAATTGGGGACGTAGCAATTCGCTTTGGCCATTGACTTTCGCCACAAGCTGTTGCGGTATCGAATTTATGGCTCTCGGAGCTGCACGTTATGATATGGCTCGCTTTGGGTTCGAAGTAGCTCGTTCAAGTCCTCGTCAAGCAGATATGATTATGGTCTGTGGTACTATTACTAATAAGATGGCACCGGTTTTGAAGCGTCTTTACGACCAGATGGCTGACCCGAAGTACGTGATAGCTGTTGGTGGTTGTGCCGTTTCGGGCGGACCGTTTGTTAAGTCATATCATGTGCTCAATGGTGTAGACAAAATACTGCCTGTTGATGTTTATATTCCCGGCTGTCCTCCTAGACCGGAAGCTTTCTACTATGGAATGATGCAATTGCAGCGAAAAGTTAAAATAGAGAAATTCTTCGGCGGAGTAAATAAAAAACAGAAGAAAGAACAATCTGAAGAATAGTATTTATGGAAGAAATTAAATATATCGAACCGGCAGCTTTACGGAATGAGATGTTACGTCTGCGCAATGAGGCGAAGATGGATTTTCTGGAAAGCTTAACCGGTATGGACTGGGGGGTACCCGCTGAAGATGATGCTCCCGGTACAGTTCGCGGTTTGGGGATTGTTTATCACCTCGAATCGACAGAAACTCATGAACGCGTTGCGGTGATGACTTCAACTCTTGATAGAGAACATCCCGAACTGCCTACCGTAAGTGATATTTGGAAAACTGCTAAAATAAACGAACGTGAGGTTTACGACTTTTATGGAATCATATTTGTTGGTCATACCGATATGCGCCGTCTTTATTTGCGTAATGATTGGGTAGGTTATCCGCTTCGTAGAGATGATGATCCGGAGAAAGAAAATCCGCTTCGCATGGATAATGAGGAAACGGTTGACGAAACTACGGAAATAGAGTTGAGCGCCGACGGTACTATCAAAAATAAGAAAGATGTTATCTTTGATGACGAAGAATATGTGGTCAATATCGGTCCGCAGCATCCGGCAACTCATGGCGTGCTTCGTTTCCGCGTATCGCTTGAGGGTGAAACGATAAAAAAAATTGATCCGATGCTGGGCTATATTCATCGTGGTATCGAGAAAATGAATGAAAGTCTCACATATCCGCAGACCTTGGCCTTGACCGATCGATTGGATTACCTCTCGGCTGTGCAGAATCGTCATGCGCTTTGTATGTGTATTGAGAAGGCGATGGGGATTGAAATCAGCGAACGTGCACAATATATTCGTACTATTATGGACGAATTGCAACGTCTTGATTCGCACTTGCTCTATTACGGTTGCCTTGCAATGGACCTGGGCGCTCTGACTGCCTTTTTCTATGCTTTCCGTGATCGTGAAAAAATTCTTGATATTTTTGAAGAAACTTGTGGCGGTCGTCTTATCATCAATTATAATATGATAGGCGGTGTTCAAGCAGATATTCATCCCAACTTTGTAAAAAGAGTAAAGGATTTTATTAAATACTTGAGAGGTGTAATTCATGAGTACCATGATATCTTTACCGGTAACATTATTGCTCAAAACCGAATGAAAGGTGTGGGTGTGTTGAGTAAGGAAGACGTTATCTCTTATGGCGCTACTGGTGGTACGGGCCGTGCTAGCGGTTGGCATTGCGATGTTCGCAAACGTATGCCGTATGCGATGTACGATAAGATGGATTTTAAAGAGATTATTTATACTGAAGGTGACTCTTTCGCTCGATACATGGTTCGTATGGACGAAATCATGGAAAGTATGAATATGATAGAGTTGCTGATAGACAATATTCCTGAAGGTGAATATAAGGTTAAAACCAAACCGATCATAAAAGTTCCCGAAGGACAGTATTATCAGGCTGTAGAAGCCAGCCGTGGTGAATTTGGTGTATTCTTGGAAAGTCATGGCGATAAATATCCTTATCGCTTGCACTATCGTTCTACGGGATTGCCTTTGGCTGATATCGTTGATACTGCTTGTCGTGGAGAAAAGATAGCCGACTTGATTACTGTTGGCGGAACTTTGGATTATGTTGTACCGGATATAGATAGATAATAGATATGTTTGACTTTAGTATTGTAACAAATTGGGTGCACTCAACGCTAACTTCGGTAATGCCGGAAGGTTGGGCTGTACTCATTGAATGTGTAGTCATTGCTGTATGGATTATCACCCTCTACGCATTGCTGGCTATTGCGCTAATATACATGGAACGTAAGGTCTGCGGCTTCTTTCAGTGCCGTCTCGGCCCGAACCGAGTTGGTAAATGGGGATGTTTTCAGGTCTTTGCCGATGTGTTGAAGATGCTCACAAAGGAGATTTTTAATCCTAAAAATGCTGACCAGTTTTTGTATAACCTGGCTCCATTTTTGGTAATCATCGCATCGTTTCTCACTTTCTCTTGTTTACCTATTAATAAGGGTGCAAGTATTTTGGATTTCAATGTTGGTGTCTTCTTCTTGCTGGCCGCTTCGAGTATCGGAGTTTTGGGTATTCTCCTTGCAGGTTGGGGATCTAACAATAAATATTCTTTAATTGGTGCTATGCGAAGCGGTGCTCAAATTGTGAGCTACGAGCTTTCTGCCGGTTTGAGTATTATGACGGCTGTTGTGTTGACGGGAACAATGTCTTTCTCTGGTATTATTGAATATCAAGCTGATGGATGGTTGATTTTTAAGGGACATATACCTGCAATAATCGCATTCCTTACTTATTTAGTAGCAGGTAATGCAGAATGTAACCGTGGGCCGTTTGACTTACCGGAAGCCGAAAGTGAATTGACTGCCGGATACCATACTGAATATTCGGGTATGCACTTCGGTTTCTTTTATTTGGCTGAATATTTGAATATGTTCATTATAGCTGCTGTTGCTGCTACTATCTTTTTAGGAGGCTGGATGCCACTTCATATTGGCGGGCTTGATGGATTCAATGCTGTAATGGATTTTATTCCAGGATTTGTTTGGTATTTTGCCAAGGCATTTTTTGTAGTCTTCCTTTTGATGTGGATTAAATGGACATTCCCACGTTTACGTATTGACCAATTGTTGTCTTTCGAATGGAAATACTTGATGCCCCTTTGTATGGCTAATCTATTGTTGATGACATTAATGGTGGTTTTCGGATTACATTTCTAATGGAGGATTGAAAAATGAATAATGAACATAATACATATTTAGGACTTGTCTTCGGAGCGATAAAAACCCTTCTTATTGGTATGAAAACCAGTATCAAGGTTTATTTCCGCAAGAAAGTCACTGAACAATATCCTGAGAATCGTAAAGAATTGAAGATGTTCGACCGCTTTCGTGGTACATTGACAATGCCTCATAATGAGAAAAACGAACATCATTGTATTGCTTGTGGACTTTGCCAAATAGCTTGTCCAAATGATACGATCAAAGTGATCAGTAAGAATATAGAGACTGAAGATGGCAAGAAAAAGCGTATCTTGGATAGATATGAATACAATCTCGGCTCCTGTATGTTTTGCATGCTTTGTGTTAATGCTTGTCCTCACGATGCGATCACATTTGATCAAGATTTCGAACATGCTGTGTTTGATAAATCGAAATTGATTCTGAAGCTAAATCACGAAGGCAGTAAAGTTGAAGAAAAGAAAAAAGAACAATAATATATGGAAATAACTATTCAAACAGTAGTCTTCCTCTTTCTGGCGTTATTTATCACTCTGACGTCAGTATTGACTGTGACTACACAACGCATAGTGCGTTCGGCAACTTATCTGCTCTTTACGCTTTTCGCTACAGCAGGTATTTATTTTTTGTTGGGTTACACATTCCTCGGTTCGGTACAAATGATTGTTTATGCCGGTGGTATTATGGTACTCTATGTATTCTCTATCTTGTTGACGAGCGGCAGAGGTGACAGTGTGGAAAGAATTAAGAATAGTAGGATGTTTGCTGTATTGGCAGCCGTTTTGGGTGGCGCAGCCATTCTTCTATTCATTTATTCTAAATACCAGTTTCTGCAAGTTGGCGATAATAAAGTAACAGAAGTTACTATTCAGTCACTTGGTACGAATTTAATGTCAAGTAATAAATACGGATATTTACTGCCTTTTGAAGCAATCAGTGTCTTTCTGCTTGCTTGTATCGTAGGCGGTATTGTTATAGCGCAAAAGGAGGAGGATAAAAAATGATAAGTATTATTTGTTATCTGATAGTTTCGACTATCATGCTTTGTGCAGGTATTTACGGTTTCTTTACACGTCACAATCTGCTGGCAATGTTAATCTCCGTAGAACTTATGTTGAATGCAACCGATATTAATTTTGCTGTGTTCAACAGATTGCTTTATCCTAACGGACAGGAAGGATATTTCTTCGCATTGTTCTCTATTGCTATTTCGGCAGCCGAAACGGCGATTGCCATCGCAATAATGATAAACATCTATAGAAATATTCGTAGCATTCAGGTAGACAAGATAAATAAGATGAAATGGTAAAACGAATAAATACTTATTATACGATATGGAAATAACAATATTTATAATACTTCTTCCTCTCTTATCTTTTCTCTTTTTAGGATTAGCAGGGAAGTGGCTATCGCACCGTGCGGCTGGCTTGTTTGGTACTGCCGTATTGGGAGTTGTCACGATATTGTCGTACTATACGGCGTATGTCTATTTTTCAGCTCCCCGACTCGCCGACGGAACTTTTGCGACACTCGTACCTTATAATTTTCAGTGGCTGCCTCTTTTCTTGGGGGCTATGAAGTTCAATCTGGGCGTCTTGTTAGACCCTATTTCTGTGATGATGCTGATTGTTATATCCACCGTCAGTTTGATGGTGCATATTTATTCTTTTGGCTATATGCATGGCGAGAGAGGCTTTCAACGTTACTATGCCTTCCTTTCATTGTTTACAATGTCAATGTTGGGATTGGTTGTCGCAACGAACATTTTTCAGATGTATTTGTTTTGGGAGCTTGTGGGTGTCTCTTCTTATTTGCTCATTGGTTTCTATTTTACAAAAGCTCCGGCTGTCGCGGCATCTAAAAAAGCTTTTATTGTAACTCGCTTTGCTGACTTAGGCTTTTTAATCGGTATTTTGATTTACGGGTTCTATGTAGGAACATTCGATTTTGTTGGTCCGAATACCAGTGCAGCTGTTGGCGGAGCCAAGATGATACCTTTAGCTTTAGGGCTGATGTTTATCGGTGGTGCTGGTAAGAGTGCCATGTTTCCGTTACATATTTGGTTGCCCGATGCGATGGAAGGCCCTACTCCTGTATCGGCTTTGATTCATGCGGCTACTATGGTTGTCGCAGGTGTCTATCTGGTGGCTAGAATGTTCCCTCTATTTATAGCTTTTGCACCTAATGTACTTCATATAGTAGCTTATGTAGCTGCCTTTACAGCCTTTTATGCGGCGGCTGTCGCAATTGCTCAAACGGATATCAAACGTGTGCTGGCATTTTCTACTATTTCACAGATTGGTTTCATGTTGGTTGCTCTTGGTGTTTGTACATCTGTAGAACCTGAAGCTGGTGGATTGGGATATATGGCAGCTATGTTTCATTTGTTTACTCATGCAATGTTCAAGGCGTGTCTTTTCCTTTGTGCAGGTTGTATTATTGAACAAGTGCATAGCAATGAGATGGAAATGATGGGTGGTATGCGAAAATACATGCCGATAACTCATATCGCTTTCTTGTTCTCTTGTTTTGCTATTTCAGGTATACCTCCTTTCTCGGGTTTTTTCTCGAAAGATGAAATATTGAGCGCTTGTTTCGCATTCAATCCTTTTATGGGGTGGATAATGACAGCTATTGCAGCAATGACGGCATTCTATATGTTCCGTTTATATTATGGTATATTTTGGGGTAAGGAAAACGTTGAGCATCATGCTGCTCATAAACCTCACGAAGCTCCGGCTACAATGACCATACCTTTGATTATTCTAACTGTTATCACGCTCTTTGTAGGATGGACAGTGCCTTTTGGACATTTTATTTCTCCGAATGGCAAATCGTTTGATTCGCATCTTGAAACTAGCGTAGCCGTTACAAGCGTTGTTATTGCTATCCTCTCTATTCTTATAGCAACGATGATGTACGGGAAAGAAAAGCAAGTGCTTGCCGATTCTCTTCAGAAAAGATTCAAAGGATTATGGACTGCAGCGCATCATCGCTTCTACATTGACGAAGTTTATCAGTTCGTTACTCATCGCATTATTTTCGGATGTATTTCTCGACCGATAGCTTGGTTTGACAGACATGTAGTAGATGGTTTCTTCAATTTCTTAGCATGGTCTACAAATGCTCTCAGCTATCAAATCCGTGGATTCCAGAGTGGCGAAATTCAGCAGTATACTTATGTATTCTTGATTGGAACGTTACTGCTTATTTTATTATTAATTTTATAATTGGTATAACGATATGAATCTTTTATCAATCTTCGTACTGATTCCATTACTCATGATGTTGGGTCTTTGGCTAAGTCGCAACTTGGCACAAATCCGCACTGTAATGGTCGTAGGAGCTTCAGCATTGCTCATATCTGCCATCACGCTGACTGTTTGCTATTTGCAAGCCCGTTCGGCGGGAGCGACAGAAGAAATGCTTTTCAGGGCGGATATTATATGGTATGCGCCACTCAATATTGCTTATTCGGTAGGAGTGGATGGCATCTCTGTAGCGATGTTGCTACTTTCTGGTATTATTGTATTTACAGGAACTTTCGCTTCTTGGCGTTTGCAACCCCTTACTAAAGAATATTTCCTTTGGTTCACTTTGTTGTCGGCTGGAGTTTTCGGTTTCTTCATTTCAATAGATATGTTTACAATGTATTTGTTCTATGAGGTAGCTTTGATTCCAATGTATTTGTTGATTGGAGTTTGGGGATCTGGACGAAAAGAATATGCAGCAATGAAATTGACATTGATGTTGATGGGTGCATCCGCAATATTACTTTGTGGTATTTTGGGTATTTATTTCTGCTCAGGTGCTACAAGCATGAATATTTTAAATATTGCACATGCTCATAATATTGCCGTATCTCAGCAACTTATATGGTTCCCGATGACTTTTGTTGGCTTTGGTGTACTTGGTGCTTTGTTCCCTTTCCACACATGGAGCCCCGACGGTCATGCATCGGCTCCTACGGCTGTATCTATGTTGCACGCTGGCGTGTTGATGAAATTAGGAGGATACGGGTGTTTTCGCATCGCAATGTTCCTTATGCCACAAGCAGCAAATCAATTGGGGTGGATATTCTTAATTCTTACTACGATTTCTGTTGTTTATGGTGCACTTTCGGCTTGTGTTCAAACTGATCTAAAATATATCAACGCTTACTCTTCGGTAAGTCACTGTGGTCTCGTACTGTTTGCTATATTGATGATTAATCAGACTGCGGCAACTGGTGCTATTCTTCAAATGCTCAGTCACGGTTTGATGACAGCGTTATTCTTTGCCCTTATCGGTATGATATATGGTAGAACGCATACTCGTGATACTCGAGAATTGAACGGCTTGATGCGTATTATGCCGTTTCTTGCAGTGGGATACGTTATTGCCGGTCTGGCAAATTTAGGTCTTCCGGGATTCAGCGGATTTATTGCAGAGATGACTATCTTTGTTGGTTCATTCCAGCATTTTGATACATTCCATAGAACAATAACGATCATTGCTTGTACCAGTATCGTTATTACTGCAGTTTATATTTTGAGGCTAGTTGGTAAGATACTTTATGGCGTTTGTACTAATGAACATCATCTGAAATTGACAGATGCCACTTGGGACGAACGAGTGGCAGTTATCGTATTGATTGTTTGTGTTGCCGGCCTTGGTATGGCTCCTCTTTGGATAAGCAATATGATATCAAACAGTGTTGTGCCCATTGTCTCAAACTTAACTTTAATGCATTAATAAGTTATGGATTACTCACAATTTTTATATATGAAAGAGGAACTTTCACTGATAGCAGTGATCCTCATCATTTTCGTGGTCGATTTGTTTTTGAAACCCGGAAAAAGGCAAGAAGCTGGGCAAGCTCGATTTGCCATTGTTTTGCCTATCTTTTTGATGACAATTCATACTCTCATTAATATCATACCGGGGACAGGAAATGTTCAAGCTTTCGGCGGCATGTATCAATATGTCCCTATGCAGACCATCGTTAAAGCTGTTCTGAATATTGGTACTATTATAGTGCTGTTGATGTCTAGTCAATGGCTTAAGCGTGAAGATGTCTCCATTAACAGAGGTGAATATTCGGTACTGCTTCTATCAACTCTTTTGGGTATGTACTTTATGATCTCGGCAGGGCACTTCCTTATGTTCTTTATCGGCCTTGAAACAGCTAGTATTCCAATGGCTGCATTGGCTGCGTTTGACAAGTCTCGTTATGAATCCGCAGAAGCCGGAGCAAAGTATATTTTGACGGCTATGTTCTCCAGTGCCCTTTTACTCTTTGGCTTGTCACTGATTTACGGGACATGTGGAACATTGTATTTTGATGATTTGTCTCATCATATAAACGGTAGTATGCTTCAGATTGCAGCATTTGTGCTCTTCTTTGCAGGAATGGGCTTTAAATTATCATTAGTACCATTCCATCTCTGGACTGCAGATGTTTACGAGGGCTCTCCTACACCTGTAACAGGTTACCTGAGCGTGGTCTCAAAAGGTTCTGCGGCATTTGTGCTGATGACTATATTAATTAAGGTCTTTGTTCCTCTTGTAGCCGACTGGCAGGAAGTACTCTTTTGGATTATCATTGTTTCTATTACCCTAGCCAATATTTTTGCTGTGAGACAAAAAAACATCAAACGTCTGATGGCTTTTTCGAGTATCTCACAAGCAGGCTATATTATGTTAGCTGTTATCACTGGAAGTGCTATTGGAATGACATCATTGGTCTTTTACATATTGGTTTACACTGTGGCCAATTTGGCTATCTTTTCTATTATCACAGTTATTGAACAAAATAGCGGTAAGGTCTCTATCAATGATTATGCAGGGCTGTACAAAACGAATCCTAAATTATCGTTTATAATGACTCTTGCACTCTTTTCATTAGGAGGTATTCCTCCTTTTGCAGGATTCTTCTCTAAGTTCTTTATCTTTATGGCAGCATTTAAAGCTGGATTTGAGTTGCTGGTATTTATAGCGGTGGTTAATACCATTATATCACTGTATTATTACTTACTAGTAGTAAAAGCCATGTATATAACTCCTTCTGACGAACCCATCCCTGCCTTTAAGAGTGATTGTAGTACTCGAGTAGGATTAACCATTTGTTTAGTGGGAATTATTGGCCTTGGTATTGCAAGTATCGTTTACCAAACGATATATCAGTACGGTTTTGGTTTGTGATAAGAATTTAATCAGATAATAGACAAAAGGATGGTATATCGAAGTTTATATGCCATCCTTTTGGTCGCAAAGGAATAATGGAACTAAAACAATGAATATTATTGTAGCATTATGGTTAATATCGGGCCATGAAGCTATGATGACAATGAGAATAGATCATTAAAAGTGTTTAAATATTGTCATCAATGCTGCGCTTTTTCTTTTATAAAAGCATTATTGTTTATATCTTTGTTGCCATTCGAAATTTAATTGAATGGAAAGATAATAGATATTATTGAAGGATTATAGATGACATAAAGAAGAAAAATTATATATTTGTACCTAAATTTTAAAAACCAATTTATAGTAAATCAATTTAATTTATTTTTTACATTATGGGAACTAATCAAAAAAAAGCCTCTCAAGTGAAAGGCATTAAATCTGCAGGTTTAGTAATCTTAGCATGTTTCATTATTGCCGAACTTGTTTACCACTTCGTATTCGGTAATCCAGCAAACTTCGTAGGCAATAATCCAGAGAACCGTCCAATTGATGGCAACTTTTATGGCACAATCTTTAAGGGTGGTATTATCGTACCTATCATTCAGACTTTGTTATTGACAGTTATCACATTGAGTATCGAACGCTATTTCGCTATCCGTCAGGCTTATGGCAAAGGTTCTTTGGTTAAGTTCGTAAAGAACATCAAAGTTGCTTTGGCTAATAATGATATGGCTAAAGCACAAGAAATCTGCGACAAACAACGTGGTTCAGTAGCAAACGTAGTTAATGCTACATTGGCAAAGTATAGAGAAATGGAAGCTAACGCTGAACTTCCCAAAGATCAAAAGCTGATCGCTATTCAGCAGTCTTTGGACGAAGCTACTGAATTGGAACTTCCTACTTTGCAACAGAATCTTCCAGTTATCGGTACTATTACAACGCTTGGTACATTATTTGGACTTCTTGGTACGGTTGTCGGTATGATCCGTTCATTCGCTGCATTGGCTGCCGGTGGTTCTGGAGACTCACTCCAGTTGTCACAAGGTATTTCCGAGGCCTTGATCAATACGGCATTCGGTATCTTGACTGGTGCATTCGCTGTAATCTCATATAACTATTACTCAACTAAGATTGATAGATTAACATATAGCCTTGATGAGGTAGGTTTCTCTATTGTGCAGACATACGCCGCATCACATAAATAATGTTCGAACCCTTTAAAATTTGAATCATGGGTAGAGCGCAAATAAAAAAGAAAGATATATTTATTGATATGACGGCCATGAGTGATGTGACTGTGCTGTTGCTTACCTTCTTTATGTTAACGTCTACGTTTGTAAAGAAGGAGCCTGTACAAGTCAATACTCCGGCATCTGTCTCGGACATTAAAATTCCGGACAAGAACATCTTATCGATACTTGTTGATCCGAAAGGCAGGGTCTTCATGGGTCTTGATAAAAAAGACGACATGACGGCCGTACTTCAAAGTGTGGGTCAAGAATATGGAATCCAATTTACTCCGAAAGAAGTTAAGGACTTTAGTGTCATGACTACATTCGGTGTACCAATTAAGGATTTGAAGCAATTCCTCGCATTGCCTACGCAAGGTGAAGGTTCACAAGATAGCTACATGGGCAGTGCCGCAAATACAGGAATTCCAACCGATAGTCTGGATAACCAGTTTAAGGCGTGGGTTCGTGCGGCGCATGAACAAAATCCTGATTTGAGAATCGCCATTAAGGCGGATGCGAAGACTCCTTATTCCGTAATTAAAAAGGTAATGAATTCACTTCAAGATCTGAAAGAGAACCGTTATAATCTAATAACGACCCTCAAAACGGTTTCTGGAGATAAAAAAAGTAAATAATTATGGCAAGAGATAAGAGTAAGTCGAAACAAAAGAAGATGAACTGCCGTGTGGATTTTACTCCTATGGTAGATATGAATATGTTGTTGATCACCTTCTTTATGCTTTGTACCTCGCTTAGCAAACCTCAGACTATGGAGATCAGTATGCCTAGTAATGATAAGAATATTCACGATCAGGATCGTTCAAAAGTAAAAGCTTCTCAAGCTATTACAATATTATTGGCCGAAAATGATAGAGTCTTCTATTTTACAGGACTACCTACAGATGCTAAGAAGACAATGCAGGAAACGACATATAGTGCTGATGGCGTTCGTAAAATGTTGCAAGAACACAATCTTGATGCGATGCAGAAAGCGCAAGACTTAAAGAGGCAGAAAGAATTACTGAAGGTTTCTTCCGATGAGTATACTAAAAAGTTGGATGAAATTAAAGGAGGTAAAGATACTCCGACAGTAATTATTAAAGCATTGGATACTGCTTCTTATAAGAATCTGATTGATGCATTAGATGAAATGCAGATATGTAATATTGGTAAGTACGTCATTGATAAAATGGACCCTGAGACAAAAGCCTTGATTAAGGATTTTGAAGCAAAGGGTGGGGCAGCCAAGAACTAATGTTTAACACCAAAAGAAAGGAATAATAAAATGCCAAAAGTTGATTTGTGTTCTCAGGAATGGTGTAACATGGTGTTTGAAGGTAAAAACCAAGCATACGGTGCCTATAAAATGCGTAAAACGTCAGCTAAACGTCACAATTTAGCTATGTTATGGCTCATTATTATAGCGTTGCTTGCTTTTGCATTGCCTACATTGATCCAGATGGCCAAACCTAAACAAAAAGATGTAAATACGATGGTGACTCAATTGTCGACTCTTGATAAACCGAAGGTAAAACAGAAGGAGTTTAAAAAGATCGAGATGGAGAAACCAAAGGAACAATTAGTAAAGAGTAGTATTAAGTTTACTGCTCCTGTGATTAAGAAAGACTCAGAGGTCAAAGAGCAAGACGAAATGAAGAGTCAGAAAGAACTTACCGAAAGTAAGGTTACTATTTCTATTGCCGATGTAAAAGGTAATGATGAAAAGAATGGTAAGGATATTGCTGATTTGAAGAAAATCGTTACGCAAGAAGCTCCCAAGGAAGATGAAGAGGATAATAAGGTGTTTGATATGGTTGAACAGCAACCCTCTTTCCCGGGAGGTCAAAGTGAAATGATGAGTTGGATTTTCAATCATTTGAAATATCCTCCAATTGCTGCAGAGAACGGTATCGAAGGTAAAGTTATCGTGCAGTTCGTTGTTGGTAAAAATGGTTCTATCAGAGATGCTAATATCGTTCGTGCTTTGAATCCTAGTTGTGATAAAGAAGCTTTGCGTGTAGTAAATGCTATGCCTCGCTGGATTCCTGGTAAACAAAATGGCAAGGAGGTTTCTGTGAAATTTACGTTGCCTATTACTTTCAAATTGCAATAAAATGATCCGATGAGAAGAATACAATTTAATTTATTCGGAATATTAGTTATGTTGGTACTCTTTATTGGGTGCCAACATAAACCTAAAAAAGGTGAACGTACCGATACGCCAACATCTGGAACTGCTTATGTGGCGGTAGACGAAAGTTTTGCCCCGATAATTGAGCAAGAAATATCGATATTTCGTATGATGTATCCCGATACTAAAATTGTACCTCAATATGTAACAGAAGTAGACGCTGTTAATCGCCTACTCAAGTGTAAAGATCTGTGGCTGGCTATTACCAGCCGCAGGCTGACACCTGAAGAAAAGAAGTCTTTTAATAGTAGAAGTTATGAGCCGAGAGAGATAAAAATAGCCACCGACGGTTTGGCTTTAATTGTTAATAAACATAATAATGATACTCTAATAACTGTCAGCCAAATTCGTGATATTTTAACGGGAAAAGTAAAACGATGGAAAGAAATATATCCTAAATCCCGTTTGAAAGATTTTTTGATAGTCTTCGATAATCCCAACTCAAGTACTGTACGGTTTGCTATTGATTCTATCTGCAGTGGTAAGCCTTTTGGCAGTAATGTAAAAGCCTTGAGTAAGAATGAACAAGTGATAGATTTTGTGTCTAAGACTCCCAATGCTATAGGAATCATTGGAGTCAATTGGCTTAGTGATAATAATGATTCAACTAAGTTATCATTCAGTAAGAAAATTCATGTTATGTCTGTTAGCAATGCTTTGGAAGCAGATCCAGCAAATAGTTGGAAACCTTATCAGGCATATATTTATGATAAATCATATCCATTAACTCGCAGCATCTATTGTATACTTAATGACCCGGGATTCGGATTGCCATGGGCATTTGAAGCTTTTCTTGCAAAAGATAGGGGACAGAGAATAATATTAAAGTCCGGCTTAGTTCCAGAAACGCAACCTGTTCGGATAGTAAATGTTAACGGTGGAAATAATTAAAAAATAGAATAAACAACGATGAGAAAGAAACTGTATGTTATAGTAGGTGCATTCCTGTTGTCAGGGATGGCTTATGCACAGACTCCTGTGACTGACTGGCAAGCGAGTGTGAACAATATTAAGACGCTCATTAAAACGAATCCTCTGCAGGCAACTCAAGAGGCCAACAATTTAGTTAAAGGTAAAAACAAGAAAAATGTTGCGTTAATATTGGCTATTGGAAGGGCTTATTTGGATGGAAAGAATCTAACTGAAGCTCAAAAATATTTGGCATTGGCCCAGAAAGTGAATATGAAAGATCCTCAAGTCTCTATTTTTGAGGGTGATATTGCTCTCGAACAGAATGATGCGGGAACTGCAACTCAAAAATATGAGCAGGCTATTTATTTTGATAAGAATTGTTTTGAAGCTTATCTTAAATATGCTAAGGTATACCGTGGTGCGAATCCTACTGAAGCTATAAATAAGTTGGAGGAACTGAAATCAATAGATCCTTCACAAGCTGCAAATGTAGATAAAACAATAGCTAAAATTTGGTATCAAAAAAATCAGTTCCAGAAAGCTGCAGATTCATATGAGAAATTTATTAATACACCAGTTGCTGATGAAGAAGATTTGACGAGATATGCAACGGCATTGCTCTTTGCACATCATCCCGATAAATCTTTGGAAATTGCTAAACGCGGCTTGCAAAAAAGTCCTCGTTCGGCCGTTTTCAATAGAATCATGATGTACAATTATATGGATATGGCTGTCAAAAGCTCCAATAAGGATGATTCACAAGCAAATTGGGATAATGCTGAAAAATCAGCTAATGCTTTGTTTAATGCCTCGGATAGTGCAACATATTCATTTCATGATTATAGATATTATGGTAGCATCTTGAATGCGCAGAAGAAATATAAGAATGCAATTGATGCCTTTAAAAATGCGTTGAAAAATGCAGGTGATCAGGATGAGAAAACGAAATTGGCTCTTGATAAGGAAATAGCAGGTTCTTATGGGCAAATGGAAGATTATGCCAATGCTGTTTCTTACATGAAACAATATATAGATTCTATTGGAACTGAAAATGTTACTGATGAAGATTATATTGCTATAGGAAAACTCTATGACTCAAAAGGCGTGCAAGCTAAAAGTAAAGATGATTATATGGCTGCCGATTCTGCTTTTGCCAAGGCGGCAGAGATGAATGCCGAGGGATATAGAGCTAATCTTTATAGAGCAAGAACAAATTCTCGTATGGATGAAAGTAGTGAGAAAGGTTTGGCAAAACCGTATTATGAAAAGGTCGTTGCTGTCTTATCTACTAAAAATGATCCGCGATACAATGATATTTTGATTGAAGCATATAGCTATTTAGGATACTATTCTTTAATAAAGAAGCAAAATGCAGTTTCTAAAGACTATTGGAATAAAATACTAACTCTTGATCCAGGTAATGTTACTGCAAAGAAAGCATTGAGTGGATTGAAGTAGATTTTTTAGTTACTTGTCGTGAAAAAAAGGGAGCTGGGAGTGATCTTAGCTCTCTTTTTTTGTATTATAATAAAGAGTTTAGACAAAATGCCACGATATGATAAAATTGTATTTGTTTGAAAAGCTAATCTAGATTACTTTTGTCATCAAATTATAGGATATACTAATTAATTTATTAATTAAAATCTAACAAACTAAAAACAGATGAAGAACCATTGTGCGCTATTCTTATTGTTATTGGCGCTGATGCCCTTCAAGGGCAATGCTGCTGATAAAAAAAGGCAAAACATAACACTTCAAACAAGCATTTTAAAGCAAAACTTGGAGAATGTAGCGCAAAGGGGCTACATGTTCGGTCATCAGGATGATACGAATTATGGTTCAAACTGGAGTTATATTAATGGACGTTCGGATATTAAAGATGTATGTGGAGATTATCCTGCTATAATAGGTTTCGACTTAGGGCATTTGGAACTTAACGCTAGTAAAAATTTAGACGGTGTACCTTTCGATAAAATACGTACGGAAGCAGTGAGGCAATATCTTAGAGGCGGTGCTGTTACATTATCGTGGCATCTCAACAATCCGCTGACTGGAAAAGATGCATGGGATGTGAGTGATTCTATGGTGGTAAAATCTATTCTTTCCGGTGGCAATAAATACCATCTATTTCAAGGTTGGCTTAGAAAAGTTGCAGCATTTATTAATAGCATTAAAACACCTGAGGGCGTGAAAGTACCGATTATTTTTAGGCCTTGGCATGAAAATACGGGTAGTTGGTTTTGGTGGGGAGAAAAACTTTGCACTGTTTCAGAGTATAAGGCATTGTGGACGATGACCGTTAATACTCTTAGAATATATGGAGTTGATAATATCCTTTATGCTTTTTCTCCCGGTGGCGGCATAAATGAGGCCCAATACATGAAACGTTACCCTGGGGATGATTTGATAGATATTATGGGTATAGATATTTATCAATATAGTACCAATGAAGTTTATATCAAAGATGTCAAAGATGCATTTGATTTTATTTCAATGCAAGCCAAAAAACGTCATAAAATTGTAGCATTTACTGAAACAGGTTATCAAGGTATTCCTTATAGTGAGTGGTGGACTAAAGTTTTAATGTCTGCTATAGACAAGTACCCTATTAGTTATGTGTTGTTATGGAGAAATGCATGGGATAAAAAAGATCATTATTTTGCTCCTTTCGTAGGAGAAAAGTCTGCAAGCGATTTTATAAAGTTTTATCAAAGTCCAAAAAGCTTCTTTGCAAGAGACTTGAAGTTATACGAGAAGAATAATAAATAAAATATGAGGTTATGACGGAGCAATTTAAAGAGAAACTTTCCAAGATAGAGCACGATTACGAGGCATTAATAACGCGTATAAATACTCCTGAAGTTAGCGGTAATGGTATCTTTAACCGATATAAATACCCGATTCTAACAGCTGCCCATACTCCTATTGCTTGGCGATATGATTTGGATGAAAAGAGCAACCCATTTTTAATGGAACGTATTGGTATGAATGCCACAATGAATTCTGGGGCTATCAAATGGAATGGAAGATTCTTGTTGGTAGTACGTGTTGAAGGGGCTGATCGTAAGTCTTTTTTTGCCGTGGCCGAAAGTCCTAATGGGGTAGATCATTTTCGGTTTTGGGATCGTCCTATCACTATGCCGGACGATGCGATTCCTGCTACTAATGTATATGATATGCGAATTACCGCTCATGAGGATGGTTGGATATACGGCATCTTTTGTGCTGAACGTCATGATGATAGTATACCTGATGATTTGTCGGCTGCAACTGCTACAGCAGCTATAGCTCGTACTAAGGATTTCGTCAATTGGCAACGTTTGCCTGATTTGAAATCGAAAAGCCAGCAACGTAATGTTGTGTTGCATCCTGAATTTGTTGATGGAAAGTATGCTTTTTATACGCGTCCCCAAGATGGATTTATTGATGCTGGAAATGGTGGTGGAATAGGGTGGGCGCTTGTTGATGATATTACTCATGCAGAAATTAAGAAAGAGGAAATTATTGATTTCCGTTATTACCATACTATCAAAGAGGTAAAGAATGGGGAAGGTCCCCATCCTATCAAAACTCCTAAAGGTTGGTTGCATTTGGCACATGGTGTCAGGGGGTGTGCAGCCGGTCTGAGATATGTGCTTTATATGTATATGACAGCTCTTGATGATCCTAGCTCTGCAATTGCAACTCCTGGTGGCTATTTTATGGTGCCCGAAGGTGAAGAGCGTATCGGAGATGTGTCGAATGTGTTATTCTCCAATGGTTGGATTGCCGATGAAGAGGGCAACGTCTATATTTACTATGCATCTTCTGATACTCGCATGCATGTTGCCGTATCGACTATTGATAAATTAGTGGACTATTGTCTGAATACTCCCGAAGATAGACATACGACGACAGAATCCGTTTGCACACTGAATAAGTTGATAGATAAAAATTTGGCATACATAAATAAAAAATAAGTAAATGGCAAAATTAAGCGAGAAAATCGGCTACGGTTTGGGTGACATGTCATCAAGCATGTTTTGGAAGATATTCACATATTATCTCCCGTTTTTCTATTCCCAGGTATTTGGTCTCTCTTTAGGTGAGGCCGCTACTTTATTATTGATAACGAAATTGTGGGATGCGCTTTTCGATCCATTGATGGGAATTATTGCCGATCGTACAAAAACTCGCTATGGTAAGTACCGCCCTTATTTGTTGTGGATGGCTATACCATTTGCCGTGATGGGAGTATTTACTTTTATTACACCTGCTTTTTCTCATGGTTGGAAACTATTTTATGCCTATGCTTCATATATTTTAATGATGACTGTCTACAGTGGCATCAATGTCCCATATGGGGCGATGCTTGGAGTTGTTTCTGATGATGTCCAAGAACGTACGGTCTTTTCATCCTATAGAATGTTTTTTGCCTACGGCGGGAGTTTCTTGGCTCTTGCTATCTTTGAACCGGTTCGTGATTTCTTTGGTGGTATGAATTCAACGCTGGCATGGACTCTGACGATGGTTGTTGTGGGAGCTATTTGTGCCGTACTCTTTTACTTCTGTTTTCGGATGACAAAAGAGCATGTTGTCCCTGTTTTCAAAAAAGAGAAAAATTCGATAGGCAAGGACTGTATGGCATTGTTGAGCAATAAACCTTGGTGGATACTTCTTGTTGCTGCTATTGCGGCTTTGTTGTTCAATTCTATTCGTGGGGGTGTTGCTGCATATTTCTTTAAAGACTATGTCGGTCAGCTTAATAGCTTGGGGATGGGATTAACTTTATCATGCGGTATGTTTCTTGCTATTGGTGAAATAGCCAATATGGTAGGAGTTGTATTAGCAGTTCCCATCTCTAAAAAGATAGGCAAGAAAGATACCTATGTCATGGCTATGATAGGCTCGGGGGTACTTAGTATTGTTTTCTATTATATGCCGCAAAATGTGCTCGGAGTGTGGTGTCTACTTGTCCTTCAAGTTATAATATCTGCATTTGCAGGCATGACTTTCCCTTTGTTATGGAGTATGTATGCCGATATTTCTGACTATTCGGAGTATAAGAACGGACGTAGCTCAACAGGGCTTATCTTTTCCTCTTCCTCTATGGCGCAGAAGTTCGGAGGAGCTTTTGGTAGCGCTCTTATCCTCTGGATATTGGCCGCATTCAGTTATAATACCGCTCAAAATGCGATACAGGCATCTACTACTCTCGAAGGATTAAATTTGATGATGAGTTGGATACCCGCTGGCGGTTGTGTGATTGCTGCCATTGCTGTGGCTTTTTATCCGCTTTCCGAGGGGAAATTGAAGAGTATCTCTAGCGAATTGGAAATGAGAAGAAGCAGGGAGGGTGCATCATGATGAGTGTGCAAGAATTTGGAAAAGAGGTACTCGAAGAATTAGAAAATAACATTTTGCCGTTTTGGATAAACAAAATGGTAGATCATGAGCATGGAGGCTTCTATGGCGAAATTGACGGTCGCGATAGGCTCGTGCCCGAAGCATCCAAGGGAGCAATACTTTATGCTCGTATTCTATGGGCTTTTTCGGCTTCTTACCGTGTGCTTCGGAAAGAAAGTTATTTAGAAATGGCTACTCGTGCTAAAGATTATATTATCGCGCATTTCTTTGATACGACTTATGGTGGCATTTTTTGGGAATTAAATGCTGACGGTAGTCCGCTAGATACAAAGAAGCAGATATATGCTATCGGTTTTGCTATCTATGGGTTGAGTGAGTATTATCGGGCAATTGGTGACAGAAAGGTTCTTGAATATGCCATTAAGCTTTTCGATGCTATCGAGAGATATAGTTTCGATGCAGATAAGAATGGGTATCTGGAGGCTTTGACCCGTGATTGGAACGAAATTGCAGACATGCGGCTGAGCGATAAAGATGAGAACGAAAAGAAAACCATGAATACGCATCTTCATATTTTAGAGCCTTATACTAATTTATATAGAGTTTGGAAAGACAAAAAATTGAAGAAGCAATTACGCAACCTTATCGAGATATTTTTGGATGCGATTCTAAATAAGCAAACGTATCACTTTGAACTCTTTTTCGATGAAGACTGGAAAAGCAAATATCACATCGTATCTTACGGGCATGATATTGAAGCTGCTTGGTTGCTCCATGAGGCAGCTTTGACTCTTGGCGATGAAGAAATCTTAAAGCGAGTAGAAGAAATAGTTCCCACCATTGCAGAAGCTGCCGCTGAGGGTATCGGAGTAGGTGGGGCAATGATTCACGAACATAATTATACCGCTGGAAAGATAGATACGGATTTACATTGGTGGGTGCAATGTGAAACGGTTATTGGCTTTTACAATGTTTACCAATATTTTGGTAATCAAAAAGCATTGCAACGATCTTTGGAGTGTTGGAATTATATTAAAAATAATTTGATAGATCGTAAGCAAGGTGAATGGTATTGGAGTCGCAATGCTTTAGGGGTAATTAATCGGACAGAAGACAAAGCCGGTTTTTGGAAATGTCCTTACCACAACACTCGAATGTGTTTGGAAATTTATGAGAGAACGCAACAATAAAAACTAAATGACAATGACTTCAATGACGATTAAAAGAAATCGTTAAGTTTTCACTAGGATTTATTTATGGCGACTTGCCCGACGGCGACGGATTTCGGCTTTCATTTTAGCCGAACCTGAGCCGTGAGCGCCATGAATGTAGTTCAGCTTTTTAGCTTTAGTCTTCACTTTTTTATCATCTACTTCTTTTTCCTTTTCTCCTTTGAATACGATGCCGTGTTTCAAGATGTGTTCAATATCATCCATTGCTATATCTTTTGATGTCCGATACAAATATACTCTTTTTTGGCGAGACTGTCAAAATGATACTTGCTTTTTTATAAAGTATATGATCTGGTATAGTACCGATAAATTAACTTTATGCAAGTGTTCATGTATACATTACGTGCTTTTCTCAGGCTATTGTTGCTGCCTCAGTTCGGGATAAGTCATTTAATTAAATGACTCTATTCTAAACTTATGCCTAACTGAGATATTGCTATCATAATAACAAACGCCCAGATAGCCCCACCATCCCACTCAGTTATTGTATTTATTATAGAAGACTCTTCACTCTTGCCTTATCATCTAGAAAAATCAACCGTATGTTACTGTAGCGACATACGTCTGTTATTTCGTGTGGTGACGGCGCTAAAAAAAACGTAAGCATGTAGACAAAATATGATTTATGCGTCATAGTCTTTTTAGTCCATCCTTTAACAATAAATGTCGATAAAAATTATTTTTTCTTGCTCTTCTTTAATAGCTCGTCAATGAATGAACCGATCATTTCGGGACCTGTACCTTTCACTTCGTCAATTAAATTTTTAACTTGAATGACCCCTTGAGAGCTTACGATAACTATATATCGAGTATCCAGCCGAAGAACTTCTTTCATTTGAGTAGATGTAAGGTTACTCTTCTCTTTGTAAAAACGGGTGATGCTATAATCTTTGAATTTTGCAATATTCTTTTTCCATTGGTTGATGGAATAGTTGTGGCAGTTGGCATCTGTTTTGTCTACAAATTTATTGAAATTGCCAATATATGATTGTGTCGTACAACTTGAGAGAAGAACTAGTGTGGAAATGAACGCCAATAATAAATATAACTTTTTCATTGTTTTGAATGTTTGATTTGTTAACAGCAATATGATAAAAAGAAAAAGCTTCACTTTTCATAGTGAAGCTTAATTAAATAGTGGGCGTTGACGGATTCGAACCGCCGACCCTCTGCTTGTAAGGCAGATGCTCTAAACCAGCTGAGCTAAACGCCCGATTCTTTTGAAATTGATAAGTGAATAGAGTCAAATTGAGTGGGCGTTGACGGATTCGAACCGCCGACCCTCTGCTTGTAAGGCAGATGCTCTAAACCAGCTGAGCTAAACGCCCATTCACTTTCTGTTCAAAAGTGACGCAAAGGTAGTGCTATTTTTTATATCAGCCAAGAGAAACGTCTATTATTTTTTAAAAATATTTTCTTAGTCTTGAAAAATAGGATGTTACAAATCTATGAAAATACTGCTTTTATAGTTTCTTATTTATTTTTCTTTGAATTGTTGGTGATAAAGTCAGTAAAAAGACTTATTTTTGCTGCTCAATAATTTTGATAAATAATGAATTTGGATGTATTAACTGCAATTTCTCCTATAGATGGTCGCTACCGTGCAAAGACGGAACGGCTTGCAGACTATTTTTCCGAATATGCGTTAATGAAATATCGCGTTCGGGTTGAAGTGGAATATTTTATTACTTTGTGTGAATTGCCTTTGCCGCAATTGAAAGATATTAATCATAAACTCTTTTCGGTTTTTCGTTCTATATATACAGCTTTCTCAGAAGAAGATGCGAAGCGTATAAAGGATATAGAGAGTATTACTAATCACGATGTGAAAGCCATAGAGTATTTTTTGAAAGAAAAGTTTGATGCTATTGGTGGGCTGGATGCTTATAAAGAGTTTATCCATTTTGGCTTGACTTCGCAAGATATTAATAATACTTCCGTACCTCTATCTATTAAGGATGCGCTCAAAGACGTATATTATCCCATGCTAGAGGAATTGATAGACCAACTTCGAACGTATGCTGAAGAGTGGGCTGATGTGCCTATGCTTGCACGTACCCACGGACAACCAGCTTCTCCTACGCGATTGGGAAAGGAAATTCAGGTATATGTTTATCGTTTGGAACGTCAGTTGGCTTCTTTAAAAGCTTGTACTATTACTGCTAAGTTTGGAGGTGCAACGGGAAATTTCAATGCCCATCATGTAGCTTATCCTCATTTTGATTGGAAAAGTTTTGGGAACCGTTTTGTTTCTGAAAAACTCGAATTAGAACGTGAGGAATTTACTACTCAGATATCCAATTATGATAATTTGTCGGCTGTGTTCGATGCTATGCGCCGTATTAATGTGATAATGGTTGATATGGATCGTGATTTTTGGATGTATGTCTCTTTGGAATATTTCAAACAAAAAATCAAAGCGGGTGAGGTTGGTTCGAGTGCCATGCCTCATAAGGTAAATCCTATCGACTTTGAAAATTCAGAAGGTAACTTGGTGTTGGCAAATGCTATTTTGGAGCGTCTTGCAGAAAAGTTGCCGATGTCGAGGTTGCAACGCGATTTGACTGACTCGACAGTGCTTCGTAATGTCGGTGTACCGTTTGGTCATGCTGTGATTGCCATACAGAGTTCGCTTAAGGGACTTCGCAAACTGTTGCTTAATAAGGATGTTATCTTTCGTGATTTGGATAATTGTTGGAGTGTGGTGGCTGAAGCTGTCCAGACAATTTTGCGACGTGAAGCCTATCCTCATCCATACGAAGCTCTAAAGGCTCTTACTAGAACGAATAAGACTATCACTGAGAAATCGATAAAAGAATTTATAGAAGAATTGAATGTAAGCGAAGATGTAAAGAATGAATTAAGGGCTATTACGCCCCATAATTATACTGGAATTTAATAACCTGATAAAAATAATTAAAACGTTTTGAGTGAATTTTCCGACCGTGAGGTCAGTGTTTAATTTTTTATTCGAATAGAAAGATGGATACTAAAAATGAAGAATGGCAGGATTCTAATCGTGCCGACAATGCAGATTTTAACCGTGATGGTAATAAAATTAGTGACGAAGAAAGAAAGACTATAAGTCGCTCTGGTTCGTTTGCTCCTGATTCGGATGGTTCTCGTCCACATCGCCCTCGTATTAATTCGGTTTATAGAAGCAACGGAACGAACAATTATCGTCCTCGTAACGATAATAATGAAGGAGCTGATGGGGCTATAGAAAATCGTCCTTATCGTCCGCGTTATAATTCGGGAAACCGTGATAATAACGGCGGCTATAATAATAATGGTGGTGGTTATAACAATGGGGGGTATCGTCCGCGTTATAATAATGATCAAGAAGGTGGCGGTCAACGCCCTTATCGTCCACGTTACAATTCCGAAGGTAGGGATAATAATAGTGGTTATAACAATAATGGTAGCGGCTATAATAATAATGGCGGTGGTGGTTATAACAACGGCGGTTATCGTCCGCGTTATAATAATAATAATGATCAAGAAGGTGGCGGTCAACGCCCTTATCGTCCACGTTACAATTCCGAAGGTAGAGATAATAATGGGGGTTATAACAATAATGGTGGCAGCTACAACAATAATGGTGGTAGTGGCTATAACAACGGTGGCTATCGTCCGCGCTATAATAATAATAATGGTGGTGGTTATGGTAACGAAGGTTATAACAATGGCGGGCAGCGTCCGTTCAGACCTCGTCCCAATAACAACTATCGTCCGCAAGGTGGTGGTTTTCGCCCTCGTAACAACGATTATGATCCCAATGCCAAATATAGCGTAAAGAAACAGATCGAATATAAGGAACTTAATGTAGATCCGAATGAACCGATTCGTTTAAATAAGTTTCTTGCGAATGCCGGTATTTGCTCTCGCCGTGAGGCTGATGAGTATATTCAAGCAGGAGTTGTTTCGGTAAATGGTGCTGTCGTTTCCGAATTAGGAACCAAAATAAAACGCTCTGATGAAGTGAAATTCCATGATCAATCAGTGAAGATAGAACGTAAGGTTTATGTTATATTGAATAAACCGAAAAACTGTGTCACAACTTCTGATGATCCTCAAGAACGCCATACGGTAATGGAATTGGTAAAAGATGCTTGCAATGAGCGCATATACCCAGTAGGACGTCTTGACCGTAATACAACGGGAGTTCTTTTGTTGACGAATGACGGTGATTTGGCTTCGAAGTTGACTCATCCTAAATTCTTGAAAAAGAAGATTTATCATGTTACATTGGATAAAAATGTAACTCGTGGCGATTTGGATAAGGTTGTAACGGGAGTTACTCTCGAAGATGGTGAAATACATGCTGATGCTGCTGAGTTTGCATCAGAAGAAAGCAAATGTGAAGTAGGTATTGAAATACATTCTGGCAAAAACCGTGTTGTGCGTCGTATTTTTGAATCGCTTGGCTATAGAGTTATCAAATTAGATCGAGTGTTTTTTGCCGGGCTTACTAAGAAAGGACTTCGCCGCGGAGAATGGCGTTATCTTACGGAGAAGGAACTCGACTTCCTCCGTATGGGTTCTTTCGAATAATTGATATAATAGAGGACTGTTTTATGGAAAAAATTGCTAGAACAAAAATTGTAGATTTGTTAGAGCGCAAAGATTATGGCGCTATAGTTAATGTGAAAGGATGGGTTCGTACTCGTCGCGGTAGTAAAAAGGTTGCTTTCATCGCTCTCAACGATGGTTCTACAATTAATAATGTTCAGATAGTTGCCGATCCTGGGGCTTTTGAGGAAGAGGTTTTTAAAGAGGTAACAACGGGCGCTTGCTTGAGTGTTAATGGCAAAATGGTTCAGTCGCAAGGCTCTGGCCAGAAGGTCGAAATTCAGGCTCACGATATTGAAGTCTTAGGCGTTTGCAGTAGTGATTATCCTTTGCAAAAGAAAGGCCATTCGCTTGAGTTCTTGAGAGAAAAGGCTCACTTGCGTCTCCGTACTAATACTTTTGGCGCGGTATTTCGTGTTAGAAGTGAGATGGCTTACGCTATCCATACTTTTTTTCAGCAGAAAGGATTTGTCTATTTTCATACGCCTATTATTACAGCTTCCGACTGTGAAGGTGCCGGACAAATGTTTCAGGTGACGACTAAAAATCTTTATGATTTGAAGAAAGATCCGAATGGTTCTATTCTGTACGATGATGATTTCTTCGGTAAAATGGCAAGTCTAACAGTTTCGGGTCAACTTGAAGGTGAACTTGGCGCTACGGCTTTGGGGGCTATTTATACTTTTGGCCCGACATTCCGTGCCGAGAACTCTAATACTCCTCGCCACTTGGCGGAGTTTTGGATGATTGAACCGGAAGTGGCTTTCAACGAAATTCAAGAGAATATGGATCTGGCAGAAGAATTTATCAAATTCTGTGTGAAATGGGCTCTTGATCATTGTATGGATGATTTAAATTTCCTCGATGAGATGTATGATAAAGAATTAATCTCTCGTTTGGAAGGTATACTGAAAGAGGACTTTGTTCGTTTGCCATACACGGAGGGCATTAAGATATTGGAGGATGCGATCGCTCACGGACATAAATTCGAATTCCCTGTTTATTGGGGCGTCGATTTGGCTTCAGAACATGAACGTTTCCTTGTTGAAGAACATTTCAAACGTCCTGTTATTTTGACTGATTATCCGAAAGAGATTAAAGCTTTCTATATGAAGATGAATGAGGACGGTAAGACTGTTCGAGCTATGGATGTTCTGTTCCCGAAGATAGGAGAAATTATTGGTGGCTCGGAACGCGAAGCTGATTATAATAAGCTGTTGTCAGTTATTAACGAACGCAATATACCGATGAAAGATATGTCGTGGTACCTTGATACTAGACGATTTGGTACTTGTCCTCATTCAGGATTCGGGTTGGGTTTCGAAAGGCTTGTTCTGTTTGTTACGGGTATGGCGAATATTAGGGATGTTATTCCTTTCCCTAGAACGCCCAATAATGCTGAATTTTAGTTATAATCGTCCTAACGATTAAAGAATTGACTGAGGCTGTTGAGTTTGTTGGAGTTGTCCAAATGACTGAAAAATGAAGTTGCAAGTAAGTCTGTGGCCTTTAGCAATCTTAGTAGCCTCAGTAATTATTCCTCTGTGTCTCAAAAAAAGACAGAATTACTTTGCCAGTTTAAAGAAAAGCAGTAATTTTGCAAGCCGATTATTATCTTAACAAAGATAAAAAACATTAGTTCATAGCATTTTGACTTCTTTTTGGCCGAAGAGGTTAACGTGCGGTGAAAGGATTTATTAGTAGTAACAATTAAAAAATTAAATCAAGAGTGGATACTTTAAGTTACAAGACCATTTCTGCAAACAAAGAGACGGTGACCAAAGAATGGGTTGTTGTTGATGCGGCCGGCCAGTCACTTGGCCGTCTGGGCTCTAAAGTTGCAAAACTATTGAGAGGAAAGTATAAACCAAACTTTACTCCTCATGTAGATTGTGGTGATAATGTAATCATTATCAATGCCAGCAAAGTAAAATTAACTGGAAATAAATGGAATGATAGAGTCTATTTTAGATTCTCGGGTTATCCAGGTGGTCAAACACCGTATACTCCGGCTTTCTTGTTTAAGAAACCGAACGGAGAAGACCGCTTGCTGAGAAAAGTTGTTAGAGGTATGTTGCCTAAGAACAAATTGGGTGATAAGCTGATTAATAATCTGTACGTTTACGCAGGTAACGAACACAGTCAGCAGGCTCAACAACCAAAGACTATAGATATTAATTCATTAAAATAAGGAGAAAGGATGGAAGTAATTAACGCATTAGGAAGACGTAAAAGTGCTGTGGCACGTGTTTTCGTTAGCGAAGGCTCCGGTAAAATCACAATCAATAAAAAAGACCTTACAGAATATTTCCCTTCATCAATTATGCAATATGTTGTTAAACAGCCGTTGAATAAATTGGGTGTTGTAGAGAAATATGATGTCAAGGTAAATTTAGCAGGCGGCGGTTTCACCGGCCAGTCTCAAGCTCTTCGTTTGGCTATAGCTCGCGCATTAGTGAAAATCAATCCCGAAGATAAAGCTGCTCTTCGTTCAGAAGGTTTTATGACTCGTGATCCGCGCTCTGTTGAACGTAAGAAGCCAGGTCGTCCAAAAGCACGCCGTAGATTCCAGTTCAGTAAACGTTAATATTTGCTCGAGCTTTGGGGTTTAGTATCTAAACTATCGGGACTCTACACCATTTGTGTTAGGCTACTCGGTGGTTGGTTCATTATAACAAAAAGGAAAGTAAACGCTTAAATAATTAAAGAAAAATGTCAAGAACAAATTTTGATACACTGTTGGAAGCTGGTTGCCACTTCGGTCACCTTAAAAGAAAGTGGAATCCTGCAATGGCTCCTTTTATTTTCATGGAACGTAATGGTATCCATATTGTTGATCTTCATAAAACAGTAGTTAAGGTTGATGAAGCATCTGATGCTTTGAAACAAATAGCTAAATCGGGTAAGAAGATCTTATTTGTTGCTACTAAAAAACAGGCTAAACAGGTTGTTGCCGATAAGGCTCAGTCGGTTAGTATGCCTTACGTTATCGAACGTTGGCCGGGTGGAATGTTGACTAACTTCCCGACTATTCGCAAAGCTGTTAAGAAAATGGCCACCATCGACAAAATGAAAGCTGATGGTACTTACAGCAATCTTTCTAAAAGAGAAAATCTTCAGATAGATCGTCAACGTGCTAAACTTGATAAAAATTTAGGCTCTATTGCCGATTTATCTCGTCTTCCGTCTGCTCTTTTCGTTGTTGATGTAATGAAGGAAAATATAGCAGTTCGTGAAGCAAAGCGCTTGGGTATTCCTGTATTCGGTATTGTTGATACTAATTCGGATCCTTCCGAAATCGATTTTGTTATTCCGGCTAATGATGACGCAACTAAATCTATTGAAGCTATTTTAGCTCCTTGTTGTGCTGCTATTGCCGAAGGTCTTGAAGAACGTAAGGCTGAAAAAGTTGATATGGAAGCAGCTGGCGAAGCTAAAGCTGCTACTGCTGGAAAGAAGAATACAAGAGCACGTATCGATAAGAAAGATAATGAAGCTATCAATGAAGCTAAGCGTGCTGCGGTAGCTAAAGATGAAGAAGAATAATTTACGAACTTTTAATTGAAAGGAAATTATGGCTGTTACTATAGCTGATATTCAGCACCTTCGTAAAATGACAGGTGCCGGCATGATGGATTGCAAGAAGGCGCTTATCGAAGCTGATAATGATTTTGATAAAGCGATGGAAATTATCCGTAAAAAGGGTCAAGCTGTTGCTGCAAAACGTTCCGACAGAGATGCTTCGGAAGGTTGTGTGATTGCTAAATCTACCGGTAAGTATGCTGCAATGATCGCTTTGAAGTGCGAAACTGATTTTGTTGCTAAAAATGTCGATTTTGTTAAATTGACAAACGATATATTGGAGGCTGCTATGGCTGCTAAGGCTGCCGATTTGGATGCTGTTTTGGCTCTTCCATTTGGTAATGGTACTGTAGCCAATGCTGTTACAGACCGTAGCGGAATTACTGGTGAGAAAATGGAACTTGATGGCTATTATTTTGTTGAAGGTGGAACTGCTTCTGCTTATATTCATCCAGGTAACAAATTGGGTACTCTTGTTGCATTGAACCAAGATGACAAAGAAACTCAAGGACATGAATTGGGTATGCAAATTGCTGCCATGAATCCTGTTTCAATCAGTCCTGAAGATATTCCTGCTGATGTTTTGGCTCGTGAGAAAGAAGTTGCTGCTGATAAAGCTCGTGAAGAAGGCAAACCTGAAAATCTTATCGAGAATATCGTTAATGGTCGAATGAATAAATTTTATAAAGAAGCTTGTCTGTTGAATCAAGAGTTTGTTATGAACGATGCAAAGCAGAGTGTAGCTAAATATTTGGATGATGAGAGCAAAGGTCTGACTGTTACAGCTTTCAAACGTTTCTCTCTTAACGCTGAATAGATAGATTTATTTTTTCATAATATTATGTTTTAATTGAAAAACGAGTGCATCGTGAGATGTACTCGTTTTTATTTTTTTTATAGATGACTGAGCTATTATCGATTTATTAAAGTGCCAGCTGATAGATTTGTTTTGTTTCTTCTTTCGATAGTTGCATATAAGAACCGACTAATTCGCCTTTGTTTTCATGGAGCTTTTTCACCAATAGATCAATATCCGGATTTTCTATGTTCAACTCTTTGAAGTTGACAGGTAACCCTAGTGAACTCCAAAATTGTTTTAGACGGCTAATACCTTCTAATGCTACTTCCTCTTTTAAGTTAGAAATCGCAGGGACATCCCAAATGCGGATGGCAAATTGATAAGGCTTGTGTACGTTGTGTTTTGCCATATAGGTGAGCCAGGCGGGGAAAATAACGGAAAGCCCGGCGCCATGAGTTACATTATAGACTGCGCTTATCTCATGTTCCATGAAGTGGGAGCACCAACATTCTTGCATACCGAAAGCCGAAGTCCAATTGTGTGCAACCATTCCTGCCCACATTATATTGGCACGAGCTCCATAATCCCTTGGATTAGCTATTACTTTAGGAGCCTCTTCAATAATGGCTTTGTATAATCCTTCACATATTCGATCTCCTGTTTCCACTTCTTCTGTATTAGTGAAATAACGCTCACTTATGTGAACCATCATGTCGCAGATGCCCGCCACGGTTTGTTTTTGTGGAAGAGTGAAAGTAAGTGCAGGATTCATGATAGAGAATGTCGGACGCAGATGTTCAGGAACACGTAAGCTTATTTTATGTAGACCATCTAACTTTGTAATTACTGTATTACCTGAACCTTCGCTGCCAGCCGCTGGAATTGTCAATACCACACCTACATTTAGCGCTTTTTCAACCTTAGCTTTGTTGCAATAAAAGTCCCAGAAGTCTCCTTCGTATGGAACGCCTGCAGCAATAGCTTTTGCTGTATCGATAACAGAACCGCCACCTACGGCAAGTAAAAAATTGATGTTATTTTTGCGGACTAAGTCAATTCCTTTATATACTTCTTTATCTACCGGATTCGGTTGAATACCTCCCATCTTAATAAAAGGAATATCTACTGATTTCAAGGATGATTCGATTCGTTTAAGTAACCCGCTACGAACAATGGAACCACCACCGTAGACGACAAGTACTTTTTCTGCACCATACTTACGGCACAATTCTCCAGTTTTATTTTCTGTGTCTTTTCCAAATACAAATTCAGTCGGACTTTGAAATATGAAATTATTCATAATAGCTATTTTAAATATATTGAAAGATAGCGATAATAATCGGAGAAGCAAAATAGTCTATTGATATGATGAATCTATTTAACTTTTATTCGATCAAATCCTTCTCCATAGACTCCTATAACCGCACTTTGTGAAACAAATGCGTTAGGGTCAATTCCTTTGATAAGGTGGAAAATGATATCAGATTCCCGTTTTTTGGCTAATACGAATAGCATACCAACTTCTTTGTCTGAATAAAATCCTTTCGCGTTGATAACTGTTACACCTCTTCGAGGGAAAGTATTGATCTGTTTTCCTATTTCTATGTATTTGTCGGATATGATAAAAAATTGGACAGAGGAACGGGATAGATTGACTACTTGATCAATAACAAAGGCGCACACATAAAGAGTTACGTAACCGTATACCACTTTTTCCCAGTCTTTCAGTACAAAATAACTTGAGGATATAATGATGAGGTCGCATATCAGTATGACTCGTCCTAGCGTAATATCTCTGTATTTGTTTACGATGGCAGCTATAATGTCTGTTCCACCCGTGCTGCCATTGTATGATAGGGCCAATCCGACTCCGGTGCCACAGAACGATGCACCGATAACGCATGCCATAAATGGTTGATTGTGCAAGAAAGGGGGGCCGCCGGTGAAGTGCTGAATGTAGGCTACAAAAGTGGTAAGTGTCAACACTCCCCATATCGTTTTGATACAAAAATTGAATCCTAATATTTTAAGTGCGAGGGCAAGTAGAAATACATTGATTATAAAATAGGTATATTGTACAGGAATACCTGTCGCCCAAAAAACAATGGACGAAATGCCAGGGACACCACCAGTTGTGATGCTGTTTGGTAATAAGAAAACAGCCCATCCAATACTATAGCAGAACATGCCGAAAGCAATCATTAGATAGTCTTTAAGCTCTCTTGCTAAGGTTTTCTTGGAAAGCGTCAATGATGTTTTCATAAATAGAATTCGGTTAGTTTAAATTTCTTTTTTATGGTCATTTTTTTGAGGAAAATAACGATAGGCAAAGATACTGCAACTGACCGTTAATGCAAAAAATAATTTGCTTTTTTTGTGCGTAAAAGGTTTATAGATTCTTGTTATATCATTTGCAAAACTTTGAATGAGGAACAAAATTTGGCAAAAGTTATTTCCCTTTTTTACATGGAATCCAAAACCAGAAAGTGGAACCCTTTCCCAATTCAGACTTTACTCCGATTTTGCCATGTGCCTGTTCTATGATGCCTTTGCATATAGCCAATCCCAATCCTGTGCCACTTACGAAGTTGTTTACTTTCTCGAAACGTTCGAATATTCGTTGTTGGTCTTTCTGTGCAATACCGATTCCCGTATCGGTTATCGAAACATATAGGCCTCTTTCTTGATAGCAGTAGCTTATTTTAATATTACCGTTGTGGGTAAATTTATTGGCATTGACGAGAAGGGTAGATATTATTTCTGTGAGCCGCCTAGAGTCGAATGAAACGTTAAAATGCTCCTGACTTTCACAAAGAAGTTCTATGCTTGGACGTATGACTACTCTCATAGAATCTGTGACGCTTTGTATGAAATTGCAAATGTCAAATGTTGTTGGGATAAAATCAATATCGCCTGATTCTATTTTTGATAAAGCAAGCACGTCATCTACGATTTGTAGCAACATTTTATTGTTCTGATCTATAATAAGTTTGAACTTGTTGCGTTCCCTCTCAGGCATTTCGTCGTTTATTAAGCTTGAGAAGCCCACTACAGCATTGAGTGGTGTGCGAATTTCGTGGCTGATATTTGCCAAAAAAGCATTTTTCATTTTGTTTGCCGATTCGGCTCTATTGCGCAGCTCAATCATTTCGTCCATGGCTTGCCGCCAAGTGTTATTGTTACGGCACAGGCACATGTAACTTGAAATTCTGTGGTAACTATCGAATTCGTAGGCTGCAATGTTAACGACCAGCCAATTATAATCATCCTGATTCGGATTTTTGTATCTGTATTCTGTTTGGAAACTTTCTATCTTGTGCTCTCTCATCAGGATTATGAGTTCTTCTGCCTTGGGCAAATCTTCTGGATGAATGGAATTCCAGTAGGTGTCAAAAGTAATAATATTTTCAGTGAGTTCACCACTATTGTCAAGATGGTATAGCGTATCGTTGTTCACATTATAACGGACGAACATGATGCCGTTTGATAAAGTTATGAATGAAATATTTTGCCTGAACTGTATTATCTTGTTTTCGACTTCGTGCCACTTATTATTATGACGGCAAACGCTAATGTAACTTGTCACGCTACCATCGGCGTCGTGTTCGAAGGGAAATACATCATTGTATTGCCAAGAATATTGATTGGTACTTGGAAACAAATAGCGGTATTCACATGTGCAAGGATTGTCGTTGCGGCTGTCCATGAAGTCTACCAATTGATGTGCTATAGGTAGATCTTCGGGGAATATACATGCCCAGTATTCTTTTATATTAAAACTCTTATGTGGCTCTGTAGATGACGGATTCCAATGAGTGAAATTTCGATATACAACATCATACTGCATGATGGTTATGTCGCTCGCCGTCGTAATGAATTCAAATTTTTTCTGAAAGGTATGTAACTCTTTTATATTTCGTGATATTCGTTTGTAAGAGAAGAAAAAGAGTGAAATTGTAATAATGAAGATAGTTGCTATTATTATGTTCAAAACAAGGAAAAGAGGACTATTATCTCCTTTTAGTAGCCCTATATAATGAAAATAGGCATCTATCGCTAAAATAAATGTTATAATAGCGACATTGATGATATATAAAAAATGGAGCCCTGTCCTTTGTGAGCCACTTTTCATGATTAAATATTATTCCTTTTTTCAATTTAGGTCGTTCAAATATAAGTATTTATTTTTTTTCAACCCAAAAATAGCTTGCCGGATTTTAACGACTATATTATTCTTTTATTCAACAATATTTACGGCAAGCAAAGCTTTTCTCGTTGATTACGTTTTGTTTATCTCGTTTTATCTTTCTTGTTTTATCATCTCAGAAAAGAGTCTTAATATTTCATAAAAGACGCGTTGGCTTTACTTTTGTATTTAATAGATCTTTTCATAGGGGTTTCCTATAAATATAAAACAGGTTAACCCGTATAACTGATGGTTTCATTTAAAACATTCATTTTTGACTTAAATCTTTATGCAATTTAGGCTGCTCAATAAAAAGCTGTTTATTTTCCTTTTCTTTTATTATTTTTAATATATTTGCATGCATGAAAAGATCTTTACTCTTATATATATTTGTTGCTTTCTGCACCATTAATTCTTCGGCGTTGGTTCATCACGGTAATTATAAAGTAGACGATAGGTTCTATGAATATGTGACATTGTGCCAAAAGAATCTGAAAAATTCAGGTGTAGGTCTTTCTATGTTAGATACACTTTATACGAGGGCAAAACATGCAAAAGATTTGAAAGGAGAATGTATGGCACTCTATTATAGGGTGAATTATTATCACCTGCACGGGGAGTATGAAAAAGAACGGCAGGAATTTCGTCGTATTGCTCCTTTCATTTTACGTACTCCTTATATTCAATATTATTTTCGTGCTTGGAGTATTATTATTATTGAAAATATAAATAACTTGAATTATCGGGATGCCTTAACCGAATTGATTAAGTTTAAGAAAGACGCTTTTCGAATGAAAAATAAATTCGGTATTGTACGTGGCTATATGATATCGGGAGATTTCTATTTGAAACAACATTTTTATCGGTTGGCGTTGTCCCAATATCGCAATATCCTTGCTCTGAACACGCCTACGGATGAAGCAAATCTTATGTCATTGTATACGCGTATCGGTCAATGCTGTATGTGGCTACATCGATGGAATGAAAGTGAAGAATATTTGTTAAAAGCTATATCTTCTTCAGACGAATTTGCTACTGTTGTTCCTCGTCTGTTATTATTGTCATTGTATTGTCGGCAAGATGTAAAAAATAAGGAACAAGTGGAAGAGGCATATAATATGGTCCAAAAGTCTATATCCATTTATCCGGCTCTTGCAAGTGATTATAGTTTCTATGTTGAGTGCATGAATGATTATCATACGCTTTATCAACATTGCGATTCGATTTTCAAGAAGAAATGCCATGATACAGATATTTGCGTTGATTCGTTGAGCTATTATATGGACAAGGCAAAAAACTATGAAACTGAGAAAAATTACGAACAGTCTTCACTGTACTATCGCAAGTTCGGTGATTATGTAAATACTCTTCGAATGAATGATGAACAGTTCTTTTTTTCATCGTTTGTTCCACAAATGGAATATTGGAAAGTAGAGCATGAGAAAGAAATGCAACGGCAACGGCAAGCTAAAATGAAGCTGCAGCAAACGTTAGATAATGGTTTATTGCTTTCATTATATAACGAACGAGATCGTGCTGCTATACAGAATAGATTGAAAGAACAAAAGATTTTGAGAAACCAGTTGGCTTTTCAAAAAATGATGTGGGAACAAGGTCGTAAGAAGTTGACCAATGGCCGGCTTAGAGCAGAGCAGCTGCGTAGATCTGCGACATTGTTTAAGGAAAAGGAATATTGGCGTATTTTATCTATTAATTTAGTGGTTTTAGCTTTAGCTGTTCTGTTTATTATTTATGTGTTCAATTATTATTTTACAAGGAGACGCTTGCGTAGAGAAAAGGAAAAGGCCGAGAAATCGGAGCATATTAAAAGCCTCTTTTTTCAGAATATGAATCACGAAATCCGCAATCCTCTCAATGCTATTATGGGCTTTAATGAAATACTCAATAGTGAAATTGCCAGCAACTTGTCGAAGAAAGAAAAGGATGATTATATAGGGATGATAGAGACAAACAGCGAATTGTTGTTGAAATTGGTGAACGATGTTTTGGATTTGTCTAATTTTGAGGGTGGCACTTATCAATTGACTCCTACGGATACAGATATTTATCATTTATGTCATACGACGCTCGAAAGTGTTAGAGGACGGCAGAACGAAGGTGTGGAATTGTTGCTGAAGACTTCATCGGAAGACTCTGAACCCTATATGCTGCATACCGATGCACAACGCTTGCAGCAGGTTCTTACCAACTATCTGACCAATGCTTGTAAATATACGGAGCGGGGTAGTATTACACTCTCTTATGAGCTCATGCCCGATAAAGTTCGTTTTGCTGTTACTGATACGGGACTAGGAGTAAAACCTGAAGATGCAGAAAAAGTGTTTGAACGTTTCCATATGCTTGATAAAGCAAAGCGTGGTACGGGATTGGGGTTGCATATCTGCCGCATTATTTCTAAATTGCTGCATGGCAAAGCTTATGTTGATACTCAATACTCCGGTGGTGCACGTTTTGTCTTCGATCATCCTTTGAAGGGCGTTTTTAGCTTTTTAATCGTATGTTTCTGTTCGCTTTTATCTGGGCATGCTCAAAACAATCCGCTTCATATTCAAGATCATTTGTATCGGTATTATGAAAAGATGGAGCGGCAACTTAATACTCCTCAGGGTGGCCCAATGGCCGATACGTTATTTATCATGGCAAGAAGAAGTGGAGATATAGATGCACAGTGTCTGGCTCTGATGAGCAAAACAAAGCATTATCGTTATTCTTCTCATGAAGATTTGCTATTAAAGAGTTTCTGGCAATGCGAAAAGTTCTGTTTACTTAAATCTCGTAGCAAGTATGTTTTCAAGGCGTGGGGGTATGTCATTAACTATTATTTGTATCACAAAGATTTCAGAGAAGCCTTGTCGCAATTGCAAAAGTATCAAAGACTGATGCTTAAATTGAACGACCCTTACGGCATTTCAATCTATTTTTATGAAGTAGGCAACTTTTATACGGTACAGCAGCAAAATGCTACTGCTTTGTCTTATTATCTCAAGGCCCTACATTCGTGTGAGGAAGAACGACGGAGTATATATACTTTGATTGGGAGAAGTTACTTTCTACTCAAGGATTATAAGAATAGTATTCTTTATACAAAGAAAGCATTAGAGTGTTGTAAGACGGATGTGGCGCGTATAAATCCTGTTATGATATTGGTTCAATGCTATTGTATGTTGGGCGAAAAATCAGAAGCTGCCAATATGTTACACGAACTGGAACGTTTGCAACGCGAAAATCCTACCCGGGTGAGTTTCGCAAATTTCTATTCTACCCTATATTCTTATTATACTTTTATCGAACACGATAAAGATAAAGCCTTGGAGGCTTTGTTGGCTTCTGGTAATAATCGTAATCCCGAGAATATAGGAGCTTTTTATTTTTCAAAGCATAATTATGAAGTATCTAACAAGTATTATAAAGATTATAAAAAATTGTCCGAAGAATGGTTGAATACTGATTGGGGTGACTTATTTAATGCATATATCAGTCGTTTCGACTTTGATGAGTCAATGAAGCAGCGTGACCGTTTATTTATGGAGAATATTCGATTGAAGATAGAGGCTGCTAATAAGAAGAAACAGTTATTGCTGCTCAAACGTGAGAAAAACCGTTGGCTACTGCATCGCGAAGATATTAATATTCGTCAGAAAAGAGGGGAGCTGAATCTGCAAAATTTATTGGTGGCTCAGCAGAAAATGGATATGGAGAAGCAACAGATACTCGATATGGGGCTTAAAAGTCATCGGCAGCTATACGAACAGCGTGTTGCATGGTGTATGGTATCAATTGTCTTTACATTGCTTTTCCTTATGGGATTGAGTGGAACTCTTGTTTATCGTTTGCGCCGTAAACAAAAAATGTTGTGCAAAGAAACGTTTATAGCCGAGGCTACCGAACGTGCCAAAAATCATTTTTATCAGCGAGTGAATGCTAAAATTTATACGGCACTACACGATATTGTAAGTCTCAATAGGCGGCTGAATAGTGAAGAGGCGGGCGATTGGTCGGATATAAGAAAGGTTGAGCTGATGAGAAAACTTGCTCAGCGAAGCAAATATCTTAATGCTATAGTCAATAATGTGTTGGATATTTCGAAAATAGAAAGTGGTACTTACAAACTGGATATTTCTACTGTCGATGTTGATATGCTTTGTCGTTCGGCTCTAAGAAAAACAGAATCGGAAGTGCCTCCCATGGTCAGTTTATCGTTTCATCCATCTCGAAGTTTCCCTGATGACGGACCTTCGCCTTTGTTATTGCAAACAGATGAATTGCGTCTCATCTACGTACTTGTTACTTATCTATCTAATGCGTGCCGTCATACGGTCGCTGGGAGTATTACTTTAGCCTATGATGTATTACCAGGTAGAATACGTTTCTCTGTCACCGATACGGGGCGGTCGCTCTCATCCGAGGAAAGGACAATGATATTTACCCGCTATTTATCTAATAATACGGCTGGAAATTTGGGTTTGAGCCTTTATCTTGTAAGTCTCATAGCCCAATTGTTGAATGGGCGTGCCTATGCCGATTCAACTACGGTAAGCGGAGCTTGTTTCGTGTTAGAATTACCACTTTCTTAATGATGGCTTTTGGTATATGTAGGGTGCTTTGTATGAATGGCATATCTTTCAATATCCCTTCTGCACTTTCTTTTCATGCAATTTTCTTTGCGAAAGTTTTTTGCGATAACGATGTCGTTGTGTTTACATATTTAGTTTGTTTGCGACTCACGGGCGTGAGTCGCAAACAAACTAAATACGAAAAGACTTTGGCTTTTCGTTATTTTGAATTTGTAAGGTAGTTGTTTTGGAATAGTATTGATAAACAATAAAAGACGCCGTTAGCGTCTTTTATAAAGAGAGCGGAAGACGGGACTCAAACCCGCGACCCTCAGCTTGGAAGGCTAATGCTCTATCAACTGAGCTACTTCCGCATTGTACTGAAAATATTGTTGTGGGCAAAGATGGATTCGAACCACCGAAGGCGAAGCCAGCAGATTTACAGTCTGCCCCATTTGGCCACTCTGGTATTTGCCCTTCCTTTTTTTAGCTTTTCTCTTGAAAAGCGATGCAAAGGTATTAATTCTTTTTTAAATGCGCAACTAAATCGATCATTTTAATTGCAGCAATTGCACATTCTACTCCTTTATTACCCAATGAACCACCTGAGCGGGCCATTGCCTGTTCCATATTATTTGCTGTGATAAGTCCATAAATGACGGGAGTATCTGTTGTTGCATTCAAATAAGTAACTCCTTGTGTTACACCCATGCAAACGTAGTCGAAATGGGGAGTTTCACCTTTGACGACACATCCTAGGATAATAACAGCGTCTACATTGCCTTGTTTGACAAATTGTTGTGCTCCGAACGTGAGTTCAAAACTACCCGGAACATGTTCTATTAAAATATTCTTTGCTTGCGCTCCTTGTTTGGTTAGCGTTTCGACACATCCATTGAGTAATGAGTCGGTTACTTTAGGGTTCCACTCTGATACAACAATACCGAATGTCATGTTATGGGCATCCGGTACTTGTGTTGCATCGTATTGGGACAAGTTGTGATAAGTTGTTGCCATACGATTTATGGGTTATTGAAAATTATTTCTTTTCTAGTGTTGCTCTTTCAATGTATTTGTCAATGTCCATTGCTTGGTATGATTGGAAGTATTTGTCTTTTACTGTCTGATATGCTTCGATAGCTTTGTCATATTTACCGATGCTCTCGTAAATCTGACCTGCTTGTACCAAGAAAATAGGACTTAAAGAGGGACTTTCTGCTTCTTTGGCTGCAGACATCAAACATTCGGTGGCTTTATCCATTTTGCCTATATGCGCATAACAGTTACCTAGGGCACCTTTGATGGCAGGACTGACCATTGCATCGCTTCCGTCAAATTCGTCAAGCTGTTTAGCCGCCAAGTCGTATTTGCCTAGATTGGCATAGCAGATACCTGCATAAGCTTTGGCTAGATTGGCAGCTTTAGTGCCACTATATTCATCCTCAAGTTTAAGAAATCCGATATATCCGTTTTTATCACCGTTGAGAGCCGATGCATAGTCGTCTACTTCAAAGTATTTTTGTCCGGGGAAGAGGGCTACTTGTGCTTTTGCTTCGTGTGGATCTGCATAGAAGCGTTGGTAAAGGAAGTATCCGGCAACAAGAATTGCTGCTGCTACGACAATACCGATAATTTGTTTTTGATACTTCATTATAAATGCTTCCGACTGGGTCAGGGCATCTCCAACATTCAGTTGGTCCTTTTTATTTTCTGCCATTTGTATGTTTTGTTTTTTGTTTTTCGATATCTATGCTTTCGGACAGCAAAAGTAGGATATTTCTATTTATTAATGAAATTTGACGGCATCTTTTTTTGTTATGAAGGCGAAAAAACGGCAAAATATTCATACTTTTGTACTCAACTCACTGAATGTGCATGATACTGAAACGAATATCTATATTAAATTATAAAAATTTAGAACAGGTAGAACTCTTGTTCTCATCTAAATTGAATTGTTTTTTCGGGTTGAATGGAATGGGTAAAACCAATTTGCTTGATGCATTGTATTATCTTTCTTTTTGCAAGAGTTTGGGCAATCCGGTAGATTCGCAAAATATTCTTCATGGGGCAGAGTTCTTTGTCTTGCAGGGATTTTATGAACAAGATGACGGGACATCCGAGGAAATATATAGTGGGCTGAAAATTCATTCTAAGAAATCGTTCAAGCGCAATAAGAAAGAATATCACCGACTAGCCGATCATATCGGTTTCATCCCTTTGGTCATGGTCTCGCCTGCCGATACGGAATTGATTTTGGGAGGCAGTGCAGAACGTCGCCGTTTTATGGACGTGACGATTTCGCAGTTTGACAAAGAGTATCTAAATGCACTAATCCGTTACAATCAAGCTTTGTCTCAACGCAATTCTCTTTTGCGTAGCGATACTTCGGTTGACGAAGGATTGTTTGACGTATTTGAACAGCAGATGGCCGATTATGGTACTGTTGTCTACCAAAAGAGGGTTGCTTATATTGATGTCTTTAATCCTATTTTTGCTCAGTTCTATTCGTCTATTTCATCGGATAGGGAAGAAGTTGAACTTTGTTACCGTTCTCACGGGCAAGAGGGTGCGTTGCTCGATTGCATTCGTCAAAGTAGAGAGCGCGACCGCATTGTGGGCTTTTCTCTTTGTGGAATCCATAAAGATGATTTGGATATGCGTTTGGGGGGCTTTCCCATTAGGCGAGAAGGCTCTCAAGGGCAGAGTAAATCCTATTTGGTATCACTTAAATTAGCCCAATTCGATTTTCTGAAAAAACATGGACATACTATACCTTTGTTGTTGCTCGATGATATTTTCGACAAATTGGATATCTCTCGTGTGCAGCAGATTGTGAAATTGGTATCGGACGATAATTTCGGTCAGATATTTATTACTGATACCGACCGTGAAAGGTTAGCTCATATTTTACCACAGATGGGAAGTGATTATAAAATGTTTATGGTTGATAAGGGGCAGATTAGTGAACTGGAGGATGGCAAATGAGGAAGAAAGATGTCGAACCTGTAGGAAATTTGATACGGCGGTATTTGCGTCAGCAGAGTCTGGAATCGCCGCTAAATGAACAACGGCTTCTCAATGAATGGTATGAGTTGCTGGGACCGGTTATCGGGCGTTATACTCAAAGTTTGTATATCAAAAATCAGGTGTTGTATGTACACTTTACTTCGGCTGTTGTTCGTCAAGAGTTGATGATGGAAAGAAAAAAGCTTGTCCAGCGCCTTAACGAGAAGGTTGGGGCAAGCGTCATTAGTGATATTGTCTTTCGATAGTTCCTTCTCTATCGTTGAAAATCTAATTTATCGATAGTCTTTATTCCTAGTCCTTTTAGTTCTTTCGCTGCTTGGCTGTAGTATTGAGCTTTCTCCAAATCATAATTACTATGGGCGTCAATGCCTATGATGGCGGTACAACCTTCATTGGTGGCTATTCGCCAAAAATCGGGTGATGGGACATACGAAGGCTGGCCCGAGGCATCGTTTCGGGCACGAACACTAAGGTTGTATTCTAGTGGTAAATTTTGGCGTAAGGCTGCGCGGCAAATGTGTCGGCTAATCATGGTGCAGTGATGATCAAACTCAGGATAAGAATTCATGAATAGGTCGGGGTGAGCCATATAGGCAAACAATCCGCTTTCTATTCCTTCTACGGAACTTTCTTCGTAAAGGTCGAGCATGTCACGAGAGTCGCAGTGAGTGGCGAAATAGCGGAATTTCTCGTCCGAATTGTAATAATGGTTACCAAATATGGCATATTCTATACTATATTCTTTCAGCATGTTTCTTAGCCAATAGATATAGTCGGGAAAGTACTCACATTCCAATCCAAGGCGTATATTGATTTGGCTTTTGTATTTGTCAGCCAAAGAGTGAACACTCTTTACATAATCGGGTAGTTCGTCGGTCGTCATTCGGATAGGAGATACAAAGTCGCTCCTATATTTCCAGGGCGTGTGGTCAGAGAATCCAAGTTCTTCGTATCCGCCTTTAATTGCACTCAAAACATAATCCTCATCGCTGCCTTGAGCATGGTGACAGCGAGTGGTGTGCGTATGATAATTCGTTTTCATAATGTTATTATTTTGTCCATCTTTTTATCGAAAGGTTCTGTCGGAATTCTTTTCAGTAATTGAAAAGGAAAACAGATTCCTATCTTTGTAGCTTTTATGTGTGGCAACAAGCGGTCATAATATCCCTTGCCTCGTCCCAAGCGGTTGCCATTCTCGTCAAAAGCTACTCCTGGCACTATCGCCAAATCGATGGTGTCGTAGTTTGTATAGGCTTGGCCTGTCGGTTCGTTGATGTGAAAAGCTCCTTCAGCGAGATACTCTTTGCCTGTATAGATGCGGAGCTCAATATCGTCTTCGACGACAACCGGCAACAATATGGTCTTTCGGTTGCTCCACTTATCTATAAAGTCGTGTGTCTGTACTTCATCTTTTAGCGAATAGTACATTAATATGGTATGAGCTCTTTTGAATAGCGGATCTACTTCGAGCTTCTTCAATATCGCTTTTGATAGTTCGTCAAGCGTTGACGAACTGTAGTCTCTTTTTTGGGACGCAATAAACCTGCGCAATTGTTGCTTTTCTTTTTCCATTGACATTACTAAGCTTTTTCGAGGGTGCTTTAGGAAAAGCTTCTCCTCGGCGCAGCAATAGCAATGCCTTTTGTACGGTGACATCGGTTTTGTTGATGTATCTGAGGTAAGCCTCCTTGCCCAACATATTATATATGATACTGGCATTGATGTTTTTATCCAATAGCTTATGCGATTTCATTATCAATATATTGCGGCGTTTGATTCCTTTTTTATCGGCAAAGCGTACAAACTGTTCTACTAATCTTTGGCTGTGCAAATAGTTTGCCAATGCTTCAGATGTCTTAAATTTGGCTAGCTTGGCGCGGTTGTTGTCTGTATATTGGAATGTATATTGAAGAACCAGACCTCGATTGATCGCCTCTGTTAGATAAGATGTGGCACCTGTTGTGTCTTCCGGAACAAAAACGTCTGGCATAATACCTCCACCTCCATAGACGATGCGTCCTAGCTTCGTGTGATAGCGTTGCGACTTGTTCAGTTTGATACTATCACGCGAGAAGAATTCGCCATGTTGATAACGGGTAAGTAAGTCCATTTCATATTTTTCGTCGTTTCCTCTGGTGTAAGGTCTTTGTATGCAACGTCCCGAAGGTGTATAGTAACGTGCTATCGTCAGACGAATCATTGAGCCGTCGCTAAAGCTGATTGGTTGTTGTACCAGCCCTTTACCGAATGAGCGTCGCCCTACTATCATACCGCGGTCATTATCTTGAATAGCTCCCGAGAAAATTTCACTTGATGAAGCCGAACCTTCGTCGATAAGTACAATGAGTGGTAGCTTTTGGCAACTGCCACTACCGTTGGCATATTCTTCTGTGCGCGGATACTTACGTCCTTTGGCAAAGACAATTAATTTTCCGGCCGGTAGGAATTCATTGGCCATTTGGATAGCTGTTTCCATGTATCCGCCTAAGTTCCCTCTGAGATCAATAACCAGACCTTTCATGCCCTTATGACCGAGTTGAGCTAAAGCATTGAGCAATTCGGCGTGAGTAGTGCGGGCAAATTTGCTTATTTCAACATATCCGTAATTATTATCGAGCATATAGGCGGCATCGATCGTATTTTGAGGAATGTCTCCTCTAGTAATCGTAAAGGGAATAAGTTTCTTCTCTCCGTTACGCATTACTTTGATTTTTACTTTCGAGCCTTTCGGGCCTTTTAGCGTATGTTGGGCCATCTCGTTTGTCAGTTTCGGACCAACAATAAGTGTATCGTTAGCCATTACGATGCGGTCTCCCGCAATGACTCCTGCCTTTTCTGCCGGTCCGCCGGGGATGATATTGTTTACATGGATGGTATCATTTTCTATACTGAACTGTACCCCAATTCCGCTAAAACTACCTTCCAAATCCGAACTCATATCAGCTGCGTCTTTGGCCGGAATGTAAATAGAGTGTGGGTCTAATTCTGCCAGAATCTGGGGTAAAGCCTGTTCTATCAGATCTTTCATATTTACAGTGTCTACATATTGATCATCAATAATGCGGAGCAAACTGTTCAGCTTGTTTGATGAGCTGTTGATAATACCCAGTCTGTTATTGGAAAAGTGGTTGGCGTAGAACGTACCGATGAGGATACCCAGTATAATACTTACGGCAATAATGAGCGGTGTAAAGCGGGTATTGTTGTTTTTCGGTTCCATCATATTTTATTCCTTCCTTATATTTGTAATGAATATATTATTCTTCTTTATTCTTTTCTTCAATCGGTATGAACAAAACTTCGATTTGGGCACGTTTTAGCAAATCGATGCCTTCTTCGAGGCGGTAGTGAGAAGAATATACAACTCTTTTAATACCGGCTTGAATGATGAGTTTGGCACATTCTATACAAGGCGCAGCTGTTACATAAAGCGTTGCACCGTCGCTGCTGTTGCTCGAACGGGCTATCTTGGTAATGGCGTTGGCTTCGGCATGAAGTACATAAGGTTTGGTCACATTGTTTTCGTCTTCGCATACATTCTCGAAGCCTGATGGTGTACCATTATACCCATCCGAAATAATCATTTTGTCTTTTACTATCAATGCTCCTACTTGTCTACGTTTGCAGTATGAGTTTTCTGCCCATATAATTGCCATACGTATGTAGCGCTTATCAAGATTTTTCTGCTTTATGATCTCTTCGTCCATGTCTCTTAATTATTAGTAGTGTATTGACTGAATGCCATAAGCAATGTCGTACCCTCATAATCGAAGTAGATAAATAAATTGCCGTTAGTATCTCCCGAATACGATTTGGCATTTGTCAGTCCGTATGTGATTTTTTTTGCCACCATGTCGTTGATGTCAGCTGGTTCTCCCCAAGCGCCTGATGTAGTAAACGTTCCGTTATGTCCGTTGCCCGACCATTTTCCTCCGGCAGACAGAGAACCCGACCCGCTGAATGTACCGCTGATGATGTCGCCCGACTGGAGTCCTGAGAAAGAGACGGTAAACGTTTTTGTACGATCAGCATATTGTTGTATGTTATCTTGCGTTACATCAGGGAAATTGTACCAAGTCGTATTTTTACCTCCTTTGGCAATGTAGTTGAAACGCCATGTCTTTCCGACAAATATGTCCGATACATCGTCACTGCTGCTACATCCTATCAGTAGTGGCAATAGGCAAAGTAATGCAAATATAATGTTTCTTCTCATTCTTTGTTCATTTATGTTTTATACCGTCTTTTATTAACAGTGCATCGATGCTGGGCTCTTGTCCACGAAATCGTTTGTAAAGCAACATAGGTTTTTCAATACCGCCTTTCGACAGAATATTGTCTCGGAAAGACTGGGCTGTAGCAGAGTCGAATATTCCTTTCTGTTGGAAAAGCGAGAAGGCGTCAGTCTCTATTACTTCCGCCCATTTGTAGCTATAGTATCCCGCCGCATATCCTCCGCAGAATATATGAGAGAACTGTGTGCTCATACAGGTGTTTTCTACATCAGGCATCAGTAATACATCTTTTTCGGCTTCTTTTTCGAATTTAATAACATCGCCTTCGAATATAGTCTTTCGGGTGTACCATGCCATATCTATAAGTCCGAAGCCCACTTGTCTTAGACAGGCATACGCAACGTTGAAATTATCGGCATCAATGATATGCTGAATGTATTCGTTCGAAATGGCCTCTCCCGTTTCATAATGCTTGGCAAAGGTATGTAGAAAATCTTTCTCGATGGCATAATTTTCCATAAATTGAGAAGGAAGTTCGACAAAATCCCAATAGACACTAGTGCCGCTCTGGCTTTGATAAGTCACCTTTGACAACATTCCGTGCAAACTATGTCCGAATTCGTGAAGAAAGGTTCTCATTTCTTCGAAGGTAAGCAGTGCTGGTTTTGTTGTCGTTGGTTTATTGAAATTGGTTGAAATTAGAATTTGTGGGCGGTGGTCTTCACTGGTCTTGCGGTCTATCCATTGATCTGTGAAAGATGATGTCCAGGCTCCTGACTGTTTGCCGTCTCGTGGAAAGAAGTCCAAATAGAGTATTCCCAGAAAACTTTCGTCTGCGTCGAAGACCTCGTAAACTTCAACATCTTTTTGATAGACAGGAATCTCTGTATTTCGTTCAAATTTGATTCCGTATAATCTATTGGCAAGTCCGAATATTCCGGCTTTTACTTTGTCTAGTTCGAAATAGGGGCGAAGCAATTCAGCGTCAATATGAAACTTCTTTTCTTTCAGCTTGTTCGAATAATAGCTCACATCCCAAGGCATTAATACAAAGTCTGCGTTGCCTTGCCATTCTTTGGCAAACTCGGTTAACTCTTTTATTTCTTTATGCGCGGTCGGCATATATGCGTTGAGCAATTCGTTGAACAGGCCGTATACGCGTGTCTCGTCTTCGGCCATTCGCTTTTTGAGAACATACGAAGCAAAGTCTTTATAGCCCAATAGTTGGGCTATTTGCATCCGATGGTTTACAATTGCTTTTACGATTTCTATATTGTTGCTTCCATTGTCTTTTATACCTTGTGTGTTGTAGGCCATGTACATCTGCCGCCGTAGCTCACGATCATCGGCATACCGCATGAAGGCTATATAGCTGGGAGCTTTCAGCGTGAATACGTAGCCGGTTTGGTCTTTCTCTTTAGCTGTCTCTTGGGCAGCTTCGAGTACATTTTCTGGAAGTCCTGTTAGCTTTGCTTTGTCCTTTATGGATAGTTGGAACTCATTATTGTTTTTTAGACAATTTTGCTCGAACTGAAGTTCCAACTGGCTCAACTCATTGCTCAGTTTGCGATAGTTCTCTTTGTCTGTCCCCTCTAGATTGGCACCACTACGAACAAATCCCGTGTAGGTGTCTTCCAGTAGTTTGGATTGTTCTTTGTCCAGAGTCAGTTCGTCTCTTTTGTCATAAACAGCTTTTATTTTATTGAACAGCTGTAGGTTGAGCCCTATGTTATTATTATGTTCGCTTAGTAACGGGATAATAGATGAGGCCAGGGTCTGCAATTCTTCATCGGCGTTTGTATTGAGTAGATTACCAAAGATAGATGTAATTCTGTCTAGTAACTCTCCACTGTTTTCCAAAGCTTCAATCGTGTTTTCAAATGTAGGCTCGTTTTCGTTATCGGTAATTGAAGATATTTGGGTGTTGTGAAGTTTGATACCTTCTTTAATGGCCGGCTCGAAATCTGCCGTTTTGATAAGGTGAAAAGGCACCGTCGTATGCGGCGTTTGAAATGGCTCCGTCAGTGGATTGTTTATAATCTGAGAATTGTTTTTCATCATTCTTTATTTACTGTTATCTACATCGAATCTATGAAGCACAAAAGTACTAAAAATGCTTATAATAATTCATGTAAATCTTTCATTTTAACAAAGAATCACGAAATACAAAAAAAAACTGCCTTCGAATATCGAAAGCAGCTTTTTTTTGTTGTATTCTATTGTATTTAACGATTAATCGTTTACTGTAGCCATGTGAGCAACCAGATCCAATACTTTGTTAGAATAACCGATTTCGTTGTCATACCAAGAGATAACTTTTACGAAAGTATCTGTCAAGTATACACCTGCGTTAGCATCAAAGATAGAAGTCAATGTGCAACCTAAGAAGTCAGCAGATACAACTGCATCTTCTGTATAGCCTAGGATACCTTTCAATTCACCTTCGGCAGCAGCTCTCATAACTTTGCAGATATCTTCTTTAGTAGCCGGTTTAGCCAAGTTTACTGTCAAGTCAACAACAGAAACATCCAAAGTCGGAACACGCATTGAAATACCGGTAAGTTTACCATTCAAAGAAGGAATAACTTTACCTACAGCTTTAGCAGCACCTGTAGAAGAAGGGATGATATTGCCAGAAGCTGCACGACCACCACGCCAGTCTTTCATAGAAGGACCGTCAACTGTCTTTTGTGTAGCTGTTGTAGAGTGAACTGTAGTCATCAAACCATTAACGATACCGAAGCTGTCGTTCAATACTTTAGCGATAGGAGCCAAGCAGTTTGTTGTGCAAGATGCATTAGATACGAATTGTGTACCCTTTACATAAGTCTTCTCGTTAACACCACAAACGAACATTGGAGTATCGTCTTTAGAAGGAGCAGACATTACAACATATTTTGCACCAGCTTGGATATGAGCTTGAGCTTTCTCTTTCGTCAAGAACAAACCTGTAGATTCAACAACGTATTCAGCACCGATTGCATCCCATTTTAGGTCTGCCGGGTTTCTTTCTGCTGTTACGCGGATGGCTTTACCGTTTACGATTAATTGACTTTTTTCTACGTCAGCTTCGATTGTGCCGTCGAATTGTCCGTGCATTGTATCATATTTCAGCATGTATGCTAAATAATCTACCGGACAGAGGTCATTAATACCAACGATCTGAATATCGTTTCTTTTTTGAGCAGCGCGGAATACGAAACGTCCGATACGTCCGAATCCATTAATACCTACTTTAATCATTTTGTTTAAACGTTTAAGAGTTCTATAATAAAATTCAATATATCTTCTTTTAAAAAGCAGCGCAAAATTACAAAATAATTCTTATATGTGCACACATTTTCTTTGTTAATTATAAAAAAATAGACTTTTCTTTGATTTTACACACAACTTACATTATCTTTGCAATTCAAAATAACAAAGAATTTAAAGCTGTGGATTGTTGCAGCAATTTTATTCTTCATAATCCTTTAAATTTTTATGAGTGAAAAGATTATAATCCTCGATTTCGGCTCTCAGACCACTCAGCTGATTGGTCGTAGAATCAGGGAACTTAATGTGTATTGTGAGATTGTACCATACAATAAATTCCCTGACAATGAACCGGGAATTAAAGGTGTGATACTTTCCGGCAGTCCTTTCTCGGTATACGATAAGGATGCTTTTAAAGTGGATAATTTGCAAGCTATACGTGATCGGTATCCGGTACTTGGCATTTGCTACGGTGCTCAATATATTTCGTATGTGAGTGGTGGCAAGGTCGAATCTGCCGGAACCCGTGAATATGGACGTGCCAATTTGGGCCGTTTCGATTCCAATGATATTTTGTTTAAAGGTATCGGTTCCAATTCTCAAGTTTGGATGAGCCATGGCGATACGATTACCGCAATTCCCGAAAATTTTGAAGTGATTGCTTCGACCGAGAAGGTCGCTATCGCTGCTTACAGGCAGAAAGGTCATCAATTGTGGGGAGTTCAGTTCCATCCCGAAGTGTTCCATACGATAGACGGTACCCGTATATTGAAGAATTTTGTAGTTGAGGCTTGCGGCTGTTCACAGTCGTGGACGTCCGAGTCGTTTATCGATACGACCATTGCCGAACTTAAAGCTACGCTGGGAAATGATAAAGTAGTGTTAGGTCTGAGTGGAGGTGTCGATTCTTCGGTCTGTGCTACATTGCTGCATCGGGCTATCGGCAAAAATCTTACTTGTATCTTTGTCGATCATGGCTTGTTGCGCAAAAACGAATTCAATAAGGTAATGGATGCCTATTCTACGCTTGGATTGAACGTTATTGGTGTAGATGCCAGTGAGAAATTCTTTGCCGAACTGGCTGGGGTGACCGATCCGGAAAAGAAACGTAAGATTATCGGTAAAGGATTTATCGACGTCTTTGACGACGAGGCTCAAAAGTTGAAGGATGTCAAATGGTTGGCTCAAGGTACTATTTATCCCGACCGTATCGAATCGCTTTCCATTACGGGCATGACTATAAAGAGCCATCACAATGTAGGTGGCTTGCCCGAGAAAATGAATCTCAAAATATGTGAACCTCTCAAGTGGCTTTTTAAGGATGAAGTGCGCAGGGTTGGTCGTGCATTGAATATGCCCGAGAATCTGATTAACAGACATCCTTTTCCTGGACCTGGATTAGCCGTGCGCATTTTGGGTGATATTACACGCGAGAAGGTCGCTATTCTGCAAGAGGCCGACGATATCTTTATTCAAGGATTGCACGACTCTGGTTTATATGATAAGGTTTGGCAGGCTGGTGTCATCTTGCTACCGGTGCAAAGTGTCGGCGTCATGGGTGACGAACGAACTTACGAAAGAGCTGTAGCTCTTCGTGCTGTGACTAGTGTTGATGCCATGACCGCAGATTGGGCTCATTTGCCTTATGAATTCCTTGGTAAGGTTTCGAATGATATCATTAATAAGGTAAAGGGTGTGAATCGTGTTACTTATGATATATCGAGTAAGCCCCCTGCAACAATAGAGTGGGAGTGATTTATTCATTAAATTAAGATATTACACTAGCCTCGACCTTTAAAAAGTCGGGGCTAGTGTCGTTTAAGTGCTGTGCCTGGGATAAATTGAAGTTCCCTGTTTTTCTTAATCTTTGAATGTTTAATAACATCAATATATTTTAATCCTAATTCATTTATTCTTGCTAATTTTGTTTTATCAATAATTGAACCTATGTCATTTAAAGAATATCCGTCTCAAAAACAAAGTTTAAGAAGCGTAAACAGAATGATGTTTGGTAAACATGGCTTGTTTACTATATCATTAAAAATGGCTAATATTGTTATCAATAATGTTACTAAAACAAATGCTTTTAAATATGTTCCACCAAAACGACAGCGTTTTATAAATTATACATCTCCATCTCTATTCCAAACTGATAAACTAGATTTGAAGTTAGAGTTTAATTATGAGAAATTGAGCAACGATGATTCTGTTATTCTTTATCAACTAGTGGAGGCTTATTTTAGATTGAAGAGATATAGAAATTGTATTTTTATTTTGAATAAACTTATTCAAAATGGATATTCGAATAGTAAAATATATAATAAACTTATATCTGTTTATGAAAAGCAAAAAGATTATTTAAACGCTAAGAAGATAATATTGAAAGAACTTATGACGATATGTGTTGCTGATGGAATTTCAGAGGATGAAGTTGAGTGTAAAGTGTTAAAATTGATTGATGATATGGGTAAGAATGTTGGAATTGAATCGATTAAAAAAGTAATCAATAATCCGAATTATTATTTACCTATTATCAATTTGATAGGGAAATATCATATTGCAGAAATATATTTAAGAAGTCAATAAACATGAAGAAATTAATTGTTTTCTTGTGCGCTTTTATGTTGATATTCTCTTGTTCAAAGCCAAAAACAAGGTGCCAATATAATGATGTTAGTAGAAATGGAATCGATAGTGTATTAATATATGAGTTTACACCCAAAGAAGGTGTAATTGATACTACTAAAAAAAACTTAATTGGTCTTGAAATTTTTGATAGTATTGGAAGAATTATATATTCTAAGTATACAACAGATAGTATCCTATCATCAATAGTAATATATTCAAAATCATATTATTTCCCCTGTTCTTATGATTCTCTATCATATAAGTTTAAATATAATGGTTATAGAGTGACAGATATAAGGTTGTATAATGGAAAAGGCGATAATGTAGGAAATATAGAGTGTTCAAATAAAGGGAATATGAAGATTTTCACGTATAAAAATATTGGTGGAAAAATATTTGGACAAACGAGACAATTATCTGGTAATGGTAATTTAATAACAAGAACTCTTGAATATGAGTATAATTTGGATTATCCTAATGGAACTCTTTTATCTATAGATATTGATACTATTATAGGGAATAAGGAATATTGGAAAACGAAGAGATGGTTGAACTATCCCAATAGAAAAGTGCTAATCGATGATGATGTTATAATTTTTACTATTATTAAACAGAAGCATAAGACTATAAATAAATATGCTAAAGGGGAAAGGTTAGAAGTAACTTATGATAATATGAATAGAGAAATTGATAGACATTATTTCAATAGGGAGTATTCGGGGGAGACAAAATATAAGTATTTAGGAAATACAAATCTATTGTTAGAAAAAGCTGAATATAATTATCTTGGAGATGTTACAAAGATTGTGCGATATGTTTACAAGTATCGCAAATGATATTTTCGGTTTTCTCTTTTAGAAAAATAGATATTATAAGCAGGGTTCACTGAATAATATTTAGTCTTACTCGGGACCTCCCGTCACATCATCTCGTTGTTTGTGTGGCTGTTATGCAAAATAGAGAAACCGTTTTAGAAGAGCGAAGTGAGTTGTCTTGTCCAATATCAAGTATCTATATTTTTGATATTAATATTCTCATTTTTAATATGTTACGCTATTATAAGATAGTGGCATTGAATAGAGGCATCTTATTTGCTCCTCTCTCATAGATGTTCTGTTTGTTGTATGCAATGTGGAAACTCCGAGACGCTTACGTTGTATGTGTATGATTGCTCTTCCGATAGCCCAAAAGAAGTGGTTTACTAAGTTGAATGCGCTATGTATTTTTGCCTTCAAAACCACATATGCCCCTAAAAATATTTTCGTCCATACGTTTTCAAAAAAACTTAAGGACGTCACCGAAAAAACTAACATACGACAATTTTGCAAGATATAGTAGTTGTTTTTAGTGCCATCTATATCTTTTAGCGCTAGTGTTCAATATACTTTTCTTTTTATAGTATTATACCTTTGCGGACCGAGTATTAAAGAGAATAGACGTGTGTCAAACATCTGTCGTTTTTCATCCCTTAGTGTGAAACGAATATTGGCCGCTATACTGATACTTTCTTATCTGTTCTGAAGCATTTCCTTCAGCAAAATATATTTTTGCAGGTTGCTATCGAAAAATGATAAGGACGAACACAAAAATTCGTCTTGACGAAAATAAAAGTTTATAACTAGAAACATTTATTTTCGTCCTTATGAATTTCTCGCTGTGTATCAGTATGTTGCATTGTATCCTCTTATGTATAATCCTAATCTTGTTTACATCCAGGGAGCGAGTCTGCAACAAAATGTGCTCTGGAGTATATCCACGCATATATTGGGATAAGAAAGTATCAGTGCGCTTATGTGCATCCACTTTATAGACGATTGCCAAAAAATAATTAGAGCGCGACTGGTAATTTAGCAATTAAATCAATATATTTGTAGTGACGGATGAAAAGATGAACAAAAGATAAAGAGCTATGATTATATTGATTGGTTGTGCCAAGATCATGACAGGTACTTGCTTGCGTTCGTTGCCTTTTGTGACAGAACCACGCTTTCAACTTCAAGCGAATGAAAATGCAGTACAAATGGCTTCGTATTCACCGGGGGTGTTGATGGACTTGTTGGGCATTAATGCTGAAATTGCGAGAGAAAATTGGATGAGATACCAGCACTTCTTCGATGATACCCAAGAACGTATACCGGCGGCCTTTTGTTACGACGGGATGGTGTTCAAGAAACTTGCACCCGAAAGCTTTGGAGATGATGAATTGCAATTTCTCAACTCGCATCTTTTTATCGCTTCTTTTTTGTATGGATTGCTTCGTCCGTTGGATTTGATAAAAAAGTATCGAATGGAGGGCAATGTCATTTTACCCGCTCATATGGGGAAGAGTATGTTCGATTATTGGAAACCTTTGTTGACGGACTATTTTATTCGTCATATCAAGTCGAATGGTGGCGTCTTGGTAAACTTGGCAAGTGGCGAGATGAAAGATTTGTTTGATTGGAAACGTGTGTTGAGCAAGGTGAAAGTCATCACCCCACAATTTTATACGATAAAAAATGGAAAACCGAAGACTATTGTTATTTATACAAAAATGTGCCGCGGTGCTATGGCTCGTCATATCTTGAGAAATCGATTGACTTCACCCGAAGAATTGCGAGACTTTGAATATGAGGGATTTCGGTGGGACGGCGAAAGCGAAGATTACAATTTCAGTTTCATGTAGTTGCTGTTTCCTTAAGCACTTTGTTATAAGATCGTTTTTATCGTCATGTTTAGCTCTGATGGTTGGTTGTTATGATATCATTTACCCGTATGGAAGATATTTTTTCGATATACAAATTTGGAATTCAAGATTCTATTGAAGTACTTCATTCTAAAAACGAAGCGCATGTTCATGATTATGAAGAACTTTTGATAGGTATACATGGTCAGATAGAGCATTTTATTGATTTTCGTTCCGAAATAGTCGACGCTCCTTTTATTAGCTTTATCACTGCGGGCAAGATGCACCGCCTGAAACCTTTGGCCAAAGAAGGAGAATGCGATATATGGGTCATTCGATTTAAAAGAGATTTTGTTACCGATACTATTTTCAGATTGTATACCGAATTTCATGATAAAGCAAATATGTGCATTCCTTTTAATAGCTGCTTTGTCCGTTTTGATATCCTTTGCGATCTTATCAGCAAGGAGTGTGCCCAGCCCACGGTGGACTACTCTGTTGTTCGCCAACTTTTAAATACGTTGATATCTATCATCGAATCCGAACGGGGAAAACAAGAATTGGATAATGACAATAATGTTATCGTGAGGAATGCTACATTTAAGAATTTCTTGCGCATTCTCGAAGAGCATTATCGCGAACCCCAAGGAGTCAATTTCTATGCTGACAAATTGTTTATGACAGCTCGCAATTTGAATTTGATATGTCAACGTGTCCTTCATCAAAGCGTCTCGGAAATTATAGAGACACGTAAGCTTGTTGAAGCTAAAAATATGCTTGTGACAACAGATAAGACTATTGCGGAGATCGGCTTTGAATTGGGATTTAATGAGAAAACCTATTTTACTCATGTCTTCAAAAAGAGAGCGGGAATGTCTCCGTCTGATTTTCGAAAGGAGATGGTGTCATTAATTTCCGAATAACACAACTATTCTTCTTAAAACTGTTATCCTCCGCTTTCTGTTTTTCCTGAACTTTGTGACATAATTAATAACAATTAAAACAATTGGAAAGATGAAAAAGAAAGTTTTATTTTTAGCATTGACAATGTTGTCGTTGCTTGTAAATGCACAGACCAAAGTATGGACCAATGATCCGCAACATTCTCGTCTCGGATTTGTAGTGAAGCATTTGATGATCTCTCAGATCAACGGGAGGTTTGCCGATTTTAAGGCCATTGTTACCACAACGAAGGCTGATTATAGTGACGCCAAAATCGTACTCACGGCCAAAGTGTCTAGTATAGATACTGATGTGGAAGCTCGTGATAATCATTTACGTTCTGCCGATTTCTTTGATGCGGAAAAGTTTCCTACTCTGACGTTTGTGAGTACTTCTATTAAGAAGGTTGGACCCAAGAAGGGCTTTATGTATGGTAAGCTCACATTTCACGGTATCACCAAGAACATTAAATTGAATGTCGTTTTCTTTGGCATGCTCACCAATCCGATGAACAAAAAGACGACCGCCGGATTTCAAGTTACGGGAGTTGTGAAACGTACGGATTACGATTTAGGGCCTAAATTCCCGAATGCAATGGTTAGTAATGATATAAACATTGTTGCCAATGTAGAGTTCAGCCCGGACAAGTAAAAATAAAGCGTCATGAATAGCATTAACCATAGCATGCCGGTATTATTCATAGGACACGGAAGTCCTATGATTGCCATTGAGAAAAGCATCTTTACTAAAGGTCTTGAGGCTATTGCTAAGGAACTCCCTAAACCTAAAGCCGTCGTTTGTATTTCGGCTCATTGGGAGACGCATGGTGTTTTTGTTACTTCTATGGCACACCCTCGCACTATCCACGATTTCGGCGGATTCCCATGTGAACTCTACAAACTGCAATATCCGGCTCCCGGAGATCCTATGCTAGCACAAGAGATCAGGCAACTTGTTCGTTCGGTAGAAGTAGGTGAGGATTATGATTGGGGGCTCGATCATGGATGTTGGTCTGTTCTTAAGTATTTATTCCCTTTGGCTGATGTGCCTGTTGTCGAGCTAAGTATTGATTATGCCAAACCGGCGTCCTTCCATTATGCTCTTGCAAAAGAGTTGTTGCCTTTGCGAAAAGAAAATGTAATGATTGTAGCCAGCGGCAATATCATACACAACTTGCATGCTATCGATTGGCAAAATATTAATACACCTCATTATGGATATGACTGGGCTATCAAGGTGCACGACGAAATGATTGACAGAATCGTGGCCGGCGATCATCAGTTTCTGATGGATGGCTTCGGTCGCAGTCGTGAATATCGTCTTGCTATACCTACCCCCGAGCATTATATTCCATTGCTTTATACTTTGGCTTTTCAAGAGCAAAACGATCGGTTGAACATTTTCAACGATTCGATTGTGGGGGGATCGCTGGATATGACTTCTTTAATGTTTTCGTAGAAAGGTGCTGTAAACTAATATAGTAATGGCAGCCGAGGTAATGTTTAAGGTTATCTTGGCTGCTGTTTTTATTTAAAAGTTAGGTTTGATGGCTATCAATTTCCAAATAAATTCTATACTTTTGCGGCATGAATACGAAGAATCGAAGAATTATTATAAGTGTGCTACTCATTATACTTTTTATATATGCTGTGGCTCAAATAGGTCATGATTGTTTCTTATTGCCGAAACATTCGAAAACGAATATAGAAAAGGTTGCCACTTCTGCATCTCTGGAACAATGGACTGCGCAAACCCGATCCGAAGTGTCTTCGGATAAGCGCATGGCACAGGCTATTTCGGCCGATGCCGCTATCATAGTCGATCCTGTTCACCTTAAAACTCTTTTTGAAAAGAATGCCGATCGGAAAGAATATCCTGCCAGTATGACTAAGATGATGACCTGCATTCTTGCTATCGAAAACGGTCATCTTGATTCTGTGGTGCCTATTAGTCAACACGCCAGCGATGCGTCGGATACTTATTTGTCCAAAGGCGATCGTCTTGTGATGTCCAATTTGCTTTATATGCTTATGCTATCGTCCAACAATGGAGCGGCTGTTGCACTTTCTGAATATTTATCGACGCGTGGCGATAGCTTTATCAATAAGATGAATAGAAAAGCAAAAATGTTGGGCATGAATCATACCCATTTTGTAACTCCCAATGGTATGCATGCCCCCAATCATTATTCTACAGCTCGTGATATGGCTCTGCTGGCTGCCTATTGTATGCGTAATGCCAAATTCAGAGAGTTTGTCAAAACGAAGGAGGAAAGAGTCCGGTGGCAGTTTCATGCGGGTAAAAATATCCATTGCCGCAATGAAAACAAATTACTCGATCTATACGATGGAGTCAATGGCGTTAAAACCGGTTATACCGATATTGCACTGGGCTGTCTGGCTACTTCGTACGAGAAGAATGGCAAACGGCTCATTGTTGTCGTGATGCATTCTAGTAGAGGACAATTTCGTTTTCATGATACGGTAAGACTGTTAGATTGGGCCAAGAAAAGATGTTAAAACGTCTTTTGTGTTTCTGTGTTGAGCTGGCTCTGTCTCTGTCCTCTACGATTTTTTGTTGACCTTGAAATGTTGAATTAACTTTCCTTTTGTATTATTTTATCTCAATAGTTTGCATCGAAAGTATTTTTCTTTATTTTTGCAGTATATTTTGAGCAGAGCATGCGTTTTGCTTCAATGTTATTTTTGTAACAAACGTACATTTATCAACTTAAAATAATAACAAAAAATGCACACAAAAAAATGTTTTGGAGGTGTTGCCTTAATTTTTGCGGCAGTCTCAATGTTGCTCCTTGGAGCTTGTAATGGAAAAAAATCTAATGCGGAAGCACAGGGTGTCGCTACTAAAACAGATTTGTCTCAGCTTAAGATAGGTGATTATTACTACAGTGACGGTACTTTTTCGACCAAGCAAGATTCTTCGAAAACGTGTGTTGGCGTTGTTTTCTCCCTTAAAACAACGGCCGCTCAGAAGAAACAAGGCTGGGGTCACGCCCAGATTGTGGCGCTTGCCAATGCCGGTGCTGGCGAAGAATGTGAATGGGGTATGTTGGGCAAAGAACTAGGAGATCCCTTTGGCAAATATTCATGGAAGAACTGGAAGACTGCTAGTGGGGTAATGAATGGCTATGAGTGCTCTCATGCTTCGAGTGTAGCCTCTTACAAAGCATTCAAGGCTGCCGCCAAGTTTATGATCGAGCTTCCTGCCGGCAAAACTAGCGGATGGTATATTCCGGCTGTGGGACAATGGGCAGAAATTATAGTCAATTTGGGGAAGGCTCAGTTTAAAAAAGACGGCTCCTTCGATGCCAATTTAGCTTTGGGCAACTTGTCTATGATTGGCTTGAAAAACCATTTTTATTGGACGTCTACCCAGGTTGATAAGAATTTGGCTTGGTATGTTGATTTCGCTACTGGCGTTTGCTCGGGCGATTCTAAAGATACTCGCAACAAAGTACGTTGCATCGCCGCTATTTAGGGAAAAGAAGACTTCAACGGAACTATTTTTATACACAATAAACTAATAACATGATGAAAAAATTTTTGTACGCTATGGCTATGACTAGTGTGGTGGCGGGTGCGGTATCTGCACAAAACAAAGTGAAGCCGTGTATTCCGGTCGATCCTGTTATCGAACAGAAAGTAGAGCAGACTCTGGCAAAGATGTCGCTTGACGAGAAGATTGGGCAAATGTGTGAAATAACGGTTGATGTAGTTACCGACTTTTCCAGTCCTAATGATTTCAAACTGAGTGCAGCAAAGCTCGATACGATAATAGGTAAGTATAAGGTCGGGTCACTCCTCAATGTCCCGTTAAGTCTTGCCCAAACCAAAGAAAAATGGGCTGAAGCTATCCGGCAGATTCAGAAAAAGTCGCTTGCAACTATGGGCATACCTTGTATATATGGGGTAGACCAGATTCATGGTACAACTTATACTTTGGGTGGAACTTTATTTCCTCAACCTATCAATCAGGCAGCGTCGTTTGATCGTAGCATCCCTCATCGTGTATCCGAAGTGTCTGGCTACGAGTCTAAAGCAGGTTGTATACCTTGGGTATATGCTCCCGTTATGGATTTGGGGCGTAATGCAGAATGGCCCCGTATGTGGGAATCGTTTGGTGAAGACTGTTATGTGAACTCTGAAATGGGGCGTCAAGCGGTATTGGGATTTCAGGGAAATGATCCCAATCATATTGACGAATATCATGTAGGTACTTGCCTCAAACATTATATGGCTTATGGTGTGCCTGTATCGGGTAAAGACCGTACGCCGTCGTCGGTTATCGAGCGCGATTTGCGCGAAAAGTATTTCATGCCTTTCATGAATGCTGCCCGTGCCGGAGCGTTGTCGCTTATGCCCAATTCTTCTCTCAATATGGGCATTCCGTTTCATGCCAATAAAACGTTGCTTACGGATTGGTTGAAAGAAGGACTCAATTGGGACGGTATGATTGTCACTGATTGGGCCGATATCAATAACCTTTGTCTACGCGACCACATTGCTACCGATAAGAAGGAGGCGATAAAAATAGCTATCAATGCTGGTGTGGATATGTCTATGGTACCTTACGAAGTTAGCTTCTGCGATTATCTGAAAGAATTGGTTAACGAAGGTCAAGTGCCGATGAGCCGTATTGACGATGCTGTTCGTCGCATATTACGTCTGAAGTATCGTTTGAATCTATTCGATAAGCCTGATTGGAATATCAAAAAATACAAGAAATTCGGTAGTAAGGAGTTCAGTGATGATGCTCTCCGTTTTGCCGAAGAATCTGAAATATTGTTGAAAAATAACGATAATATTTTGCCGCTCAAGAAAGATGCAAAGATTTTGCTTGCCGGTCCTAACGCTAATACAATGCGCTGCATCAACGGCGGATGGTCCTATTCTTGGCAGGGCGATAAGGTAGATCAATGTGCTCAGCAGTACAACACCATCTACGAAGCAATGTGCAATAAGTTCGGCAAAGACAATATTACTTTGCAACAGGGAGTCACCTATAACGAGAAAGGACAATATTTTGAAGAGAATACTCCCGATATTGATAGCGCAGTGAAAGCTGCTCAAAATGTCGATGTTATTGTTGCTTGTATAGGCGAGAACTCTTATGCTGAAACTCCCGGTAATCTTTCCGATTTAAGACTTTCAGAGAATCAACGCAATTTGGTTAAAGCGTTGTCTGCTACCGGTAAACCCGTTGTGCTTATATTGAATGAAGGGCGCCCGCGTATTATCGAAGATATTGAGCCGTTATCAAAGGCTGTTGTCGATATCTTGTTGCCGGGTAACTATGGTGGCGATGCTCTTGCCAATCTTCTTGCTGGTGATGCTAATTTCTCTGCCAAACTGCCGTTCACTTATCCTCATTATACAAATTCTTTATGCACTTACGATTTCAAACCTTGTGAAAGTATGGGGCAAATGGGAGGTAATTATAACTATGATGCTGTTATAGATGTACAATGGCCTTTTGGTTTTGGATTAAGTTATAACACCTATAAGTATAGTAATTTTAAAGTTGATAAGTCTTCGTTTAATTCAGCTGACGAACTAACGTTTTCAATTGATGTGACCAATAATGGTAATCGGGTAGGTAAGGAACCTGTACTATTATTCTCTTCCGATTTAGTTGCGTCTATCTCTCCAGATAAACAGCGCCTGCGTAATTTCGAAAAAATAGAATTGCAACCGGGTGAAACAAAAACTGTGACAATGAAAATTAAGGCGTCTGATTTGGCTTTTGTGGGACTCGACAATCATTGGCGCCTCGAAAAAGGTGAATTTAGAATGACTTGTGGTGGTCAGGCTCTTATGATTAATTGCACCGCTACAAAAGTGTGGAATACTCCCAATATTGAGGAATAAAATATAGGTACTGAGGTTTACTTCGCATATCTAGTATAGAAGGCACTCCAATTCAAGGTTTGGAGTGCCTTTGTTTTGTTATTTGGGATCACCTGTAAAATAAGTGGGCTTAAGCATTGATTACATCAATAAGATTTTTGGAGCCTGCGATATAAACAGAATGGTCTTCAGCTAGTTTTTTCGCTCACTTCTTGGAGATTGTTTCAAACGCATAGTAAAAAAACAGACGTATGTCGCTACCGAAACTTCCGTATGTTACTGCGGTAACTAACGGAAGTTATCCTGACAACTAACGTTAGTTTCGTGTGCAACATCCGTTAGTTACCGCAGCAACATACGGTTGATTTTTTAGATTGTGAAATAAGGGCACAGTCGTCGTTGTCGTATGTTAGTTTTTTCGGTGACGTCTTTATGTTTTCGGAAAAACTAACATACGACAACATTTTTAGGAGCATATGGCGTTTGGGAAGGATAAAGACAGTACCGATTTATTGATGTCGTCGATTCTTACCGATACTTAAAGATACCTCGTGTGGATATATGAAACCTTGTTTTTTTTCGATTCTAGTTACGAAAACATTTCTGTCACCTTTACCATCTGTATATCAGACTTATATGTGCGTATGGTGCCAAAATGGGACCTGCAAAACATGTTTTCTCGCAGAGAATCAATGCGTTATGATTTCTCTCAAATGCATCCTAATAATGGGCTACACAAGGGGGTAATGAAAGTTGGCGTGAGAGAATCATTTTCTCGACTACGTTTTTGTAAGCGTCTCCGCGATTATGCCTTTTCCGATTTGTTTTCGTTGAGTACCTTTGCCCAGAATCAAAAATGCAAAAGAAATGGTACTATCAGAAACAGCAGAACTGCGATACCGTCATGTATGGGAAATGTTCGAAAAGGAGCTGACAACGAATTATCGTTGCAGCTTGTCAGAAATAGCGGCTAAAAACCGTACGAACTTGACCGGTATGCGCGGCTGGATGCTCGAGCACGGACTTTCGGTATCCCGACTGAAAAAAGAAATTCTTCATCGCTATTACGGCGACTCCATACCCAACGCCAAGGACGCGGAGCGAATGTTTGCACCGATCGTGGCGTCCGGTATCCCGAGAGAGGTACCTTCATTGCTGGGTATCCGTATCACCTTCAACAGCGGCACGATCATCACCGTCAAAGAGGCGACTGCCGAGGGACTAACGGATCTGATCCGAATTTACGAGAGAAAGGACGGTGAGTCATGTACTCTTTGACCTCGAGCAACAAATATTACCTGTACCAGGGGTATGTCCGAATGAATCTGGGTATTGAAGGACTTTACAAGATGATACGTTCTGAAATGAAGGAACTCTCTCCCGTTTCAGGTGACGCTTTCATCTTCTTCGGTACGAGAAGACAAAGCGTAAAGATACTGAAATGGGACGGCGACGGTTTTTTGCTGTATTACAAACGGCTTGAAGGTGGCAGTTTCGAAGTGCCCGTTTTCAACCCACGCAGCGGCAACTACGAGATCGACCGGAACACACTCTTCTTTATTCTCGGCGGCGTATCGTTGAAGTCCGTAAGGCTGCGAAAGCGTTTCCGAATATAGCGGAAAGCGCCTGTTTATGGTGGATTAATTGCAAAAAAGTCAAGCGTTTTGTTTGGTCATATCGGTGATTATCAGTATCTTTGTATTATGAGAAAGGATGAGATTGTCGATCTGTTGAAGCAGCAAATTAACAGCTATAAAAAGCTGATTGACGATTTGCGCGAACAAGAGAAAAGGCAATCGCGGCAAATCACGGAACTTATAGCAGAAGTGGCCTCCCTCAGGGAAGCGCTCCTTCAGAAAGACGAATCCTTGAGCAAGCAGAAACGTGTCTGCAAGGGATTGGGCAAACTGATTTCCGCCACATCCGAAAAACAGCTTCCCCGGGTAACCCCTCTTACCGATGAGGAAAGGCGTGAACAGGAAGAGGAAAGAAGCGCGCAAAGGAAAGCCCGAAAGAATAACGGGTCCAAACGTGACATGCATGCGGACATGGAGGTGGAGGAGCATGACATCTATCCCGAGGAACCGGAGTTCGATATGGACAAGGCCCGACCCCTGTCGGAGAAGCTGCGTATATCCATCCGTTACGAATGCGTGCCCATGCGCTTCATCAAGCATGTCTACAAAATCCACTCCTATACACAAGACGGCCGTGTCTATACGGGTCAGACTCCCTCTTCGGCTTTCTTGAACTCCAACTACGACGCCTCCTTTATAGCCGGACTGATGGAACTTCGCTACATCCAATCCATACCGGTGGAACGAATCATCGGTTATTTTGAAAGTCATGGCTTCACTCTGAAAAAACCTACCGCACATAAGCTGATCGAAAGAGCGTCCGTGCTGTTGGAGAATCTCTACAAGTGTACCAGACAAACCGTTCTTCAGGATAATTATATCTCTGCCGATGAGACGTATTACAAAATTCTCGTCAGCCCGAAGAACAGCAAGGGCCGCGGAGTGAGAAAAGGATACCTGTGGGTCATCATAGGGATGAGGAGCAAGCTGATGTACGTGCTCTACGAAGACGGTTCACGGTCGGAAGATGTGATTCTGCGAGAGCTGGAAGATTACAGAGGCATCATACAAAGCGACGGTTACTCTCCCTATCGGAAACTTCAGAAAGAGGATTATCCCCATATCACGCGAATAGCTTGCCTGCAACATGTCAAACGGAAATTTATTGATTGCGGTGAGGATGAAGAGGCAAAAAAGATGGTGTGTTTGATAGGTAAGCTGTATCATCAAGAGCATAAGCATCGAATCGGAGAGAAGGAGTGGACGGAGGAAAAGAATCGCAGATTCCGAAACGCATACGCTCCTCCGATACTGGAAGAAATAAGGGCACACCTTGCACGGATAGAATCCGATCCCGACTTGCCGCCCAAAAGCGGACTATATACGGCTGCCGTCTATATGAGAAATGAATGGGACGCCATAGAAAACATCTTCAAGCACGGGGCCACGAGTCTGGACAATAATACGGTAGAGCGAATGAATCGTTATTTCTCAATATCAAGAAGAAACTCTCTGTTTTTCGGCAGTCATAAAGGCGCCGAAAGGGGGGCCATACTCTACACTCTGGCGTTGTCATGCCGCATGAACGGAATAAATCTGTTTCAATATCTCACCGATATCATCAATAGGACAGCCCTGTGGCAGCTCAATACGGATCTGGAAAAATATCGGGAACTACTTCCTGACAGATACAAAAACAACGCATAAATAAAAAACTGGCTTTTTATTTTAATAACAACGCGTAATCGCGGAGACGCTTACACGTTTTTAGAAGTGAACATGGAGAGGAATACTGATACTATTTTAACCATACCGAGGTGATACTTTCCAATGTGCCGAATCGACGCCTTCTTTTCGAAAAATGATAAGGACGAACACAGAAATTCATAAGGACGAAACTAAAAGTTTGTAACTAGAAACATTTATTTTCGTCCTTATGATTTTCTCGCTGTCTATCAACGATTTATACGTTAAATCTTTATGTCTTGTTCTGAGCCGAGTTACATTCGGACGGCGAAGCAATAGCCAAAATACTGCTCTACAAGGTCATCTCGCTTGGGTTAGGATAAGAAAGTATCAGAATTTCGGGGAATATTCACATGGAAATGCGTCCTTAAAATGATTATTCACAGGTATTATATCACTGCTTTCTTCAGCTAAAATGGGGTGAGTACTCTAATTATTCACATAGAACGGACTAAACGGTAGCCTACAAATACCTGTGGACTCTGTTTGGATATAAATGAGCGTGCTTCATTTTTTTTCTCAAACAGCTCATTTCTGATGAAAATTGTTGAATAAGTAAATGCAATAATCTCTTTGAGTAGCTTTTAAATCGGCTTCCGTTGACGTCGATATTTTCAGATCCCCACCTATTCCTCAAGCCTAATCATTATCACATTCGACTCTTACACATATTACTTAGTCCTCTAACTTTTGCTGATGAGTCAATTTCTGGTTTAAGTAATCAGAATAATATTCGTCTGATTACTATTGTTTTGCTTTTCACTAGTCCTTTTAATCTTTTGTAGGTACATATTAAAAGGGCGTAAAGTTTTCCTTTATATTAGGGCAGCAAGTCTTAATCGAATAAATCTTTTTTTGCATAATAAAATTCAGTGGAGATGTCCCTTCTATACGTTGAAAAGCAGAAAAAAAAGCGCTACGGGAAGTAAAACCACTTTCAATAGCTACTTCTGTTACATTGAATTTTCCTTCTAGCAATATTTTTTTAGCATATTGTATTCTATAATTGTTTATTACCGAATGAAAATTGCATTTATAATATTGATTAATAATGTTTGAAAGATAAGTCGTATTTGTTCCGACTTCCATGCTGAACTTTATTAAAGAAATGTTCGGCTCAAGAAATATTTTTTTGACTTCTAGATAGTCAATGAGCCTATTTCGAATTTCATCCATTTTTATATCTGTCATGGATATTTGTTTTTTTTCTTTAATGCTGTTCATTTTTTATTGTTTTTGTGTCGGATAAACTAGTTTTTTCTAGCTGAGATTAGCGAGCTTATTCGACAATTGTAATAATAATTAGATTACAGTTCCCTTATGTAATGGAGGTATGTATTAAATCAATCCATTGAGTAAATCCATTTTGCATAAAAAATATTTTGTATTGCTGGCATAGTCATAATTTTTAATGACTTATCCTTAAGTCCTTATTATGCAAAGTTATGCTCAAAGATTTTCATTTGCAAATCCGATTTTCTTCAATCTGGAGTATTTGGTAGATTTGCATGATTATCTGTACTAAAATAGAGATTAGTTGGTAGATATTTTTTATTTGTACAGTGAGAGGGACAATGATTTAATTCTTTAGCTAAAGATTGCTGAAACGATCTATTAGCTTTTTTCTAAAAAAGCGTCCTATCGGAATGTTATCTATTTGATCAAAAGGTGGGAAAAAGTGACACTTGTTATCTATTACCTCGATTAAATAATTGATATTGATAATATAAGATTGGTGTACTTGTACCAGCGAATGATCAAAATTGAGAATCATCTTATTGTTTACCGAACGTTTTAGCCCGATAGGACGTGATTGCCCCGTTATTATAACCTCCCAAATACGGCGTTCGCTGTTATATTGAAAAAATCCTATATTATTAATTTTTACTATTTTAAAATCGCTAGTATTAGTGTATAGTAGAAACTTTTTCGCATGTGGCAATTCTTCTTCATCCTTAGCCAATCGTTCATTTTTATTTTTTTTTGCACTGTAGCGATCTATTATATTCTTTAGCTCTATTTTCTCTATTGGCTTTATTAAAAAATCAAAAACTTCTTTTCTAAAAGCTGGCAGCATGTATTTGTCGTAAGTAGAATAAATTACAACATCGCACGGATTATCGTTTGCAAGATTAATTTGCTCTATAAATTCCAAGCCAGACATATCAGGCAATTCTATATCTAGGAAAAGTAGTTCTGGCTTTTTTGCTTTTATCAGCTTTAATCCTTCATTACCTGTTTCTGCAGTACCTATTAAATCTACTTTTGGATATTCTTGTAGTGCTCTTTCAAGCATTTTAATAGCAATAGGGTCATCATCTATAATTGTAATTTTCATCACGTTTTGTTTGAATAATAAGGATAATTTTATGCTGCTTTTATTTAAATGTTTTTGTTGTTTTGCTATATAAGTTTAGTCGCTCATATTATCTGCTAATTTTAGATTATTGGGAATATGCATAAAAGCTTCACAACCTATTATTTTGTTATTCTCTACTATATTATGGATCTTAAATTCCATTTTTTGTTTATTACGTCGATTATTTATAAGTATAGATTGTCTGATGATGTTCAACCCTGTTTTGGTACGACCATTTTCTGCTTGAGTATAAAATCCTCGGCCATTGTCTCTGACATAAATGTTTGTACCATTTTTCAATCTTTGTATTTCTATTGTTAATTCTTTATGCCCTTCTAAACCTTTTAAACCATGCTTTATTGCATTTTCAACCAATATTTGAATCAGCATGGGAGGAATAATAATCGGTTCCATTGCTGCATGAGTAGGAGCAATTATTTTAAATTCAAAATCGTTGCCCATTACATGTTTTTCTAGTTCTATATATTTGCTTACAAAGTTTAGTTCTGTAGCTAATGATATGGTCTTTAAATGAGATAGGTCTATACTTTCTCTGAGGAGCTGGGTGAGTTGATGCATTTCAAGATGATTGTTCTCATCTTCGTGGTTTAGTACATTAAAAATAAAGTGTGGCGATATTCTGTTGCGTATACTTGTTAATCTTAATTCCAGCATTTTCATTTGTGTCTGTAGCTTAATTTTACGCGAATAGGCAATATAAATATAGATTCCTAAAGCAAGAAGTAGAGAGATTGTTAAAGCAATCATAACAAACAAATTAGCTTTTTTTACTTCGCTGTCTTTTTTCGCAATAGCTAACTTGTGGTGTAGATCAAGAGTGTCTTGTTGATATCTCATCATAATTTCGCCTGCTTTCATGTGTTGTCGGCTGTTTTCTACAGAATCGTTGATATGCATGACAGACAATAAATTATTATAAGCTCTTTTGTAGTTGCCTGTCTTTAAGTAATAATTGCGCAAATAGGAATCTCTTATTTGTGCTAAGTTGCTTCGGGCTGGAGGAGCAAACGTTTCGGATTTTAAAATACTGCGCACTAATCTTATATTATTTGTTTTAAGTGCTAGTCCTATTTTTATTGTATTTGCATAGTATTCTCCATCGGCAATTTTTGCTTTTTTAAAGTAGGGCTCTGACAATTTTAAATAATATCCTGCTGAATCTATTTGCCCGAGATTAAGAAATACATCAGCCAAATTGAGTCGGCATATATTTATATCTCCTTCTAGCGGCTTAGAATAGTTCTCTAACATTAATCTCAGGCGTCTAAATATTCGTAACGAGTTGAGATAATCTTTTTTGTAATAAAGAAAGTTTCCATAATTATTTAAAAAATAATCTTTTAAATTTGGAGTTAGTTGTTCATATACTTTATCTGTGGATTTGTAATAATACTCTGCTGTTTTGTAGTCATGTAGTACCATGTAAATTTGGGCTAATCCCATATATAATGATACATATGAAGAACGCTGCAAATTGAGTGAGTCTGATAAGAATAGTGCGCGTCTATACCAATGGGCTGCTTTGGGTATCTCATTTTTCTGGGAATATGCATCAGCAAGGTTGGCACATAAGTTCGGGGCTTCTTTAAAATTAGGGCTTTTCATAATAAAACCATAAGCTAAAGTGTGGTATTTGATAGCTGAATCTGATTTTATAGTCATGAAAAAGGTGTCTGCTTTTATTTCATAGGCTTGCCCTATTATATCGTATATTCTTGGATCTTTTTCTTTATATGTTTTAGTATATTCAAATATTCTTTTGAGGCATAAGCGTATGGAATCAGGTTTCGAATTTAAATAATAAAATTTAGTAAGCTGAACTAGGTACGAATAATACTCTAAGCTATCTTTGGCTTGCTTCATGCCTAGAGCTACTAAATAACGTGCATGCGGGGAATTGTTTTTGATAGAATCGCCTACGGCATGTAACTGTTTGTATTCTCCTTGCGTATTCTGAGTCTTATTATTACAACATGCTAAAAGTCCTAAAATGAAAATAAACATGCAAAAGAAGTATATTTGATGTCTTCTATATGAGCTTTTGTGAGATTGGTGCGACATAATCTAGGTGTTTATGTTAATCTTTTCACAAAGATATATTATTAATTTTAAATTTCAGGAATTATTCGAAGATATTTACAAATTAAAGAAAATCTCTTTTATTGGATCTGTCATTCACCTTATTATAGCATATTATCTTTTTTTTAGATAAAACACAATACTTATAAAAGAAGATCTTATTGCGGGAAAATGTTGAATATTGAGGGCATAAAGATATACAATAATGATATTGAAGGTTAAATTTGGTTTAAAAATGCAATACTTGTCTTAGCTGAAACATGTACTTGTAATATTTTTTGTATTTTTACTAGGAAATTACTGAGATTGATGGAGCATATATACGATTGTCTCATGTGAAAAGCTACTAACTATGAATAAGAAAAAATTGTTTAATGTACTGTGTCTGTTCTTTTTGTTGGCCTCATTGTTTTCCTGCGGTAATGATGATACGTCGAAATCTGATCTGCAACATGATTCCTTATTGGTAGGAACTTGGGTAAAGGATAATAGGGATGGATATGAAGCTCGGGCTATCGAAATTGCACTCAATGCAGATGGAACTGGTCGCTATACCGATTACTCTCTGAAAAAGGGGCAACTGAATTGGAATACTGAGCAGGGGAAATTAAAAATCAGTTTTGACGGAGGAACTACCGATGAGTGTACTTATTCCCTATCGGGGGCAACAATGACAACGAGTGATATGCAGTGCTACGTATTGAAGTTGCCTATACTCGGTTATTTGTATGCAAACGAATCTGATACTTACACAAATGGCTTTTCCTATATGTTTGGAAAAAACGGTTCAGGGATTTTTTCATATTTCGACCCTCATGATGGTTGTCTGGCTTCTAAGACTTTTGCTTGGGATCGGTTGGGGGATAATAAAATATCCTTGAAATTTGGTGACACTAAAACTGTAATGACCTATAAAACATTAAATGGTGGGGTGTCGTTTTCAAGACCAGATGACTCTTTTATGGGAAGAGGATTGTTTTTGTATAAAAATGAAAATGACTTGGTAGGTACTTGGAATGCTGAGTATACCGAGTTGGGTCGGTTGTCTGCAGGTGGTGAGCGTTCTGGAACTATAGAAATGGGAGATGGATCTTTATATTGTGATATAATTAAAGATGGAATAAAGTTTAATAGAAACTATTCAATGAAAGTTTTCAATTACAATGGTTTATTGGTAATTAAAGAAGACGATGGGACAGAAACACCTTTGTGGTTTCGTTATAGATATGATCGATCGGTAAGGCAACTCTTTTTGGAAATCTCTGAAGACGAACATTTCTCTCACTATGTAGGATATAAAAAAACGATTGAATAGTTATTGAGATGAGAATCATGATGAAAAATATCTTTTATTGTTTACTTTGTGTTTTGTTGATTTCTGGGTGTTCTGGAAGCAATAGCCAGAATTCTCCTGTTGATCCGGATCCAAATGAAACCGTTGTCTTCAAATTGTCTGCAGAACAGGCTAAAGTGAATATCTTTGATCCTGTAAAATTGTCGATAGTCGATAATAAGGGGCTTTCTCCTCTTTTGTATTCTCAAGCTTTGAAAGCAATATGCGATTCGATGGTCTGGTATGTTAAGACTTTGAATGAACGTATGCTGGTATTTACACAAAAGAAAGATGCTTTTCACGAAGAAACTGCATTGAGAATTACATGGGTACAATGCTTTTATCTGCCTGCTGTTTACGAGACGTATTTATTAGCATATAGAAGTGGCAAGGTAATCTCTCGAGATACTTTGCGCATAGATGTGACAAACGAACGAGATTTTTTGTATCGTAATTGGGGAGATTTGGACAATATAGGTCATAATATAGGGCACAATAATTCGTTGAATGAAAACCAAGAGCTCTATACATTTGCATCTAAAGAAAATGATATTCCAACTATTGATTTGCGTCTATTTAATAGTGGCAAGGAGAAAGAATTATCTTTTAGCCAGAGAAGTGAAGCGGAGCTTTATCGGTTCATAAATCAGCTTTATGGGCCGCCCCAATATATCAAGGATTTTTCTGAATTAACAGCAAAATACAACGAACTTTTTACCGTACATTCTGAGGCATATACTCCTGTGGCCTTTTGGTTGACTAAGAAAGCTAAGATCGTGTTGCTAAGAAGAAATGAATCTGAAGAAATTATTCCAGAATGTCATATTCATGCTGAGCCATTCTCCAAATAGTTAATATCGTTTTGTAAAGAGTTACTGTACTATATTTCTTCTTTTATTTTAGTATTCTCTACCTCAGGTCGGGATAAGTTATTAGGCTAAACAACTTGTTTTATTCTAAACTTGTCCCGAACTGAGGTGTTAATATCATAATAACAAATGTCCAGATAGAGTAAGATAAAAATAAGAGGTTTATAAGAGGCTGCACTACCATCGCGACTAGGTTGTTATATTTATTATAGACTTGGCTTCACTCTTGCCTTAGCATCTAGAAAAATCAGCTGTATGTTACTGCGGTAGCTAACTAAATTTATGTCAGCGACATACGTATGTTATTTCGTGTGATGATATTACCAGAGTTACATCAATTACTTTATAGAATGTGATAGTCAAATATTAGAATGGGCTTTTTACAACTTTTCTTATCCCAAACTCAAGTATTCTCTTTATAAGATATTGCCTTGACAATAAAAATAAATGAATTTATTTTTTATTGTCTCAGGCTTGCACTATCTTTGTACATTGATATATAAGTATATTAAGTAATGAAAATATTTCAGTGTAAAAAGATTAAGGAACTCGATCAATATACCATAGAACATGAGCCTATACGCCCAATAGATTTGATGGAACGGGCGGCTGATGCTTTAACGTCTGCGATAGCACAGCGTTGGACTACCGATACACCATTTGTAATATTTGCTGGACAAGGGAATAATGGTGGTGATGCATTGGCTGTGGCGCGTAAATTGGTAGAAAAACAATATAATGTAGAAACTTTCTTGTTTAATACGTCTGATCATTTGTCGGAAGCCTGTACGACTAACCGTGATAGGCTAAAAGAAATGGAAGGCGTTAAGTTTACGGAAGTAACAAAGCAGTTTCAGATTCCTCAACTCACTGATAAACATGTGGTGGTAGATGGATTATTCGGTACCGGACTCGATAAACCTTTGACTGGCGGATATGCTGGTTTGGTGAAATTTATCAATTCGTCCGATGCTACGGTTGTTTCGATAGATATTCCTTCTGGCCTGAATGGTGATGGACGTCGTTTTGATATTTATCCTAATGTCATAGTAAACGCTGATTTGACATTGACTTTGCAAATGCCTAAGATGGCTTTTTTCTTTGCCGAGAACGAAGATGTGATCGGAGAATGGGAGGTGCTTGATATAGGGCTGAGTGAGGATGGCATTAGAAAGATGGAAACTCCTTTTTCCTTACTCGAGGAAGAGGATATAAAATCGTTGATTGAACCTCGAAAGAAGTTTGCTCATAAAGGTGATTTTGGGCATGCTTTGCTCATCGCTGGATCTTATGGTATGGCTGGAGCTTCAATAATGTCTGCTAAGGCTTGCCTCAAATCCGGTGTAGGACTACTCACTGTGCATGCTCCTTCTCTTAATGTCCCGATACTTCAAGCAGTAGTACCCGAGGCGATGATCCAGCCCGATTTGAATGAATACTGTTTTACGATGCCGTCTCCGACGCAAGACTATGATGCTTTGGCCATAGGGCCTGGCTTATCGCAACGTGAAGAGACGATAACCGCTTTTTTGCTTCAATTAGAAGATATACAGACACCTTTGGTGCTTGATGCGGATGCTCTGAATATTTTGTCTGAAAATCAGGATTATCTCAAAAAAATACCTCCTTATTCAGTATTGACTCCACATCCAAAAGAATTGGAACGTCTGGTGGGTAAGTGTGCCGATTCTTATGAACGTTTACAAAAGGCTATCGAATTGGCTGCGACGCTTCGGGTTTATATTATACTGAAAGGTGCTTATTCGATTATAATTTCTCCTGACGGACTTTGTGAGTTTAATTCTACTGGTAATCCTGGAATGGCGACGGGTGGTAGCGGAGATGTGCTGACAGGAGTGGTCTTGGCTCTATTGGCACAAGGTTATGCTGCGAAAGAGGCCGTAACGATCGCTACTTATGTGCATGGATTGGCTGGTGATAAGGCTGCTGCTTCCAATGGTATGATTGCGATGACCGCGATGGATATTGTGGATGAATTGTCTGAGACATGGAAACAATTCGAAAGATAATATTGAATTAATGAATGTAATAGAGATGTATAAGAAAATTTTATTAATAGCTGGATTGGTGCTCGCTTCGATATTACCGCTATCGGCTCAGTATAATAGGTTTTTCAATAAAGGTGATTCGAAATCGAAATATGGCGTGCAGTATGTATTGCCCCAAACCTATGTCAATCTTCGTGTTCTCTCAAGGAAAACGGTTTTTACACCGGGTGAACTTTGTCAATATGCCGAACGTTATTTGAAATTGACAGATGTACCAACGAATGCTACTACGCAATGGACTTTTGAAAGAGCTAAAATGACACTCGCTTCGAAGCCCGATAGTGCGAAAGTGTTTTTTGTACCGATGAATGAAAAGACTACGGCTCCGCTGATGGAACTTACTCCTGATGGGATCGTAAAATCTATTAATATGACTTTGCCGCAAGTTGCACCAACTGCTGCAGATGAAACTCCTGCTCCTATAGCTAAAGCGAAAGAGCAAAAGGAAATAGATCCACATACTTTACTTTCTGAGGAAATATTGATGGCTGGTTCTACCGCTAAAATGGCAGAACTTATCTCGAAGGAAATATATAACATTCGTGAAAGTCGTAGCGACTTGGTGAAAGGAGAAGCTGATAATCTGCCGAAAGACGGTGCCCAACTTAAGTTGATGCTCGATAATCTTGATGCACAAGAGAAGGCTTTGACTTCTATGTTTACCGGTACATATAAGACAGAAGAACAGTCCGTTACCATTCCTTTTGAAATTTCTGAGATGAATGATCGGGTACTATTTCGTTTTTCAAATGCTTTAGGCGTGGTAGATAAAGATGATTTAAGCGGTCGTCCCTTTTTATTGACAATAAAGAAAATGGAGGCGGTAGATTTAAGGGCACAGGATGCTATAGACACCAAGAAGAAAAAGGAAGAAGATAAAAATGAAGGTGTAGCATACAATCTGCCAGGTCATGCACAGTTTATATTGAAAGACGGGAATAGGCAAGTGGCAGTATCCGATTTTTTAGTAACACAGTTCGGCACTGTAGAATATTTGGCGCCAACATTGTTTACTAAAAAAACGACGGTAAGTGTGCGTTTTGATTCGTTTACCGGAGCTCTATTGAAAATTGATAGAACGGATGTAGAAAAATAATTATTTCGATTTTTTTATACTAAAAAGTTTCTGATATGATTGCAAATCGATATGTATTGAGATTTATGGCTATGGCTTTATTATTGTTTGGAGTCGGTACGCTCAGTGCTCAACATAATATTAAACTCCGTTTCAAGGCGGATGGTTCTTTTAAAATAGTTCAGTTTACCGATACTCATATCGTCTGGAACGACAGTCGGTCGGATGTTGCTTATCAGTGTATTGATCAAGTGGTGAAAACTGAAAAACCTGATTTTATTATGATTACCGGCGATATTATTTATAGTGAACCGGCTATCGATAATTTTAAGAAAGTGATGAATTATGTGTCGCAGTACAAGATACCTTTTGCTTTCGTATTTGGCAATCACGATCATCAGTTTAATGTAACTGACAGTGTTTTGCTTGAATCTGTGAAAAATATACCATTCAATATGACGGTTACTGCCAAAGGTGTTTCGGGTGATTGTAATTTTGATTTGCCGATATATGCTTCCGACGGAAAGAAAACCGAAGCGGTGATCTATGGAATTGATTCGCATAACGATTCACATTTGGAAAAAGCAGGAGTGAAAGGGTATGATTATATTTATCGTGACCAAATAGATTGGTATGTGCGTACTTCTAAGGCATATACGGCAAAAAATGGCGGGACTTCGTTGCCTTCCTTAGCATTCTTTCATATACCTATTCCCGAATATGCCGAAGCGGCTCTTGACCAAAATGCTTCGCTCTATGGTAGTCGCCGTGAATGGATGTGTAGTCCTAAACTTAATAGCGGACTATTTTGTGCAATGAAAGAACAAGGTGATATTATGGGTACGTTCTGCGGACATGATCACGATGATGATTATGCTGTTAATTGGTATGGTATATTGTTAGCATACGGACGCTTCTCGGGTGGTAATACGGAATATAATCATTTGAAAGGCAATGGGGCTAGAGTTATCGAAATCAAACAAGGAGAACGTTCGATTCACACATGGATTCGCTTGCGCAATGGAGAAGTACAACAAAATACGGAATTCCCTAAAGATTATGTCAATAAATAATTATCAATTAATAGATGAAACAAAATGGGGACGGAAAGATATTTTTGAATTCTTCCGCCCCTTTCTTGATTCTTCTGTCTCGGTTACTACCGAAGTAGAATGCGGCGTTACATTTTCTGAATGCAAGAGTAAAGGGACCTCTTTTTTTCTTCATTCATTGTATGCAGTGCTCAAGGCTACCAATGAAATACCTGAGTTGCGTTATCGTTTGAAGGATGGTAAACTTGTGATTTATGATAGAGTGGATGCTTTAACTCCCATCAAAGTGAATAAAATGGGAAAATTTGTTGAGGCCTTTGTCCAATACGATACTGATTTTATCAAATTTTATCGCGATGCCTATTCTTCTATTCATGCGTTGAACGAAGAAAGCGATCCTTATGCTTTCGTCAATGCCCACAAAGGAGAGCTTGGTTTAACGACTGTTAGTGTTACCCCCGGATTGTATTTTACTTCGATAAAACATACTCAGCGGCAAACTTATGGCAACGATTATCCGTTGCTCAACATCGGCAAGGTTGTCAGTCGCGAGGGAAAGTTGGTAATGCCTGTTGCCATAACTGTAAACCATGCTTTTGTTGATGGGTGTCAGCTAGGACTTTTTTTCGATAAAATGAATGAGTGGCTGTCTACTTATCATGAGATATGATGTATAGGGGATAGTAACTAGTAAAAGTATGGGCTCATCAGTAGAAGTTTGGGACTAAGCATAAATATTTATTAGTAGGGCATCACATATAAATAAAACGTTAGAGCGTGCGGTATCAGTAAAATTGTCGTATGTTAGTTTTTTTGTTGACGTCCTTAAGTTTTTCTGAAAACGTATGTACGTTACCGATTTTAGGGGCATATGTGGTTTTAGAAAGATAAAGATTTCGGTTTGTTTAAGTAATCATGTTTCTTCGTTGAGAACAAAAACTCTGTGATTTTGATGTAAACGCGTTGGAAATGAGATGCCTATGTAATTACTGAATACTTGAGTGAGAAGATCGTTTTTCCGGGTATTTCGATTTGTATTTTGCGTGGTGCATACCCCATTGACATAATATTGCGTTGACTGGCAATCGGTTATCTCGAAGTCGTTTTCTAGAACGTTTTTGAAGATGAACATTGAGAATAGTACTGATACTATTTTGCCCATGCAGAACTAATACTTCTTGATACATAGAAGAATCGAAACTTCGTTCTTATCATATTGTTGCTGTTTATCAGTGCGTTGTGACTAATGTATTTGTGTCTTATCCTGACTCCATTTACATTCGAACGGTGAAATCGGTACGAAAATAATGCTCTAAAAGGTCTTTTCATTTAGGTTCGGATAAGAAAGTATCAGAATGAATGTCGGCGAATCTTCTGTTTGGCTACTTTCTTAAGAGATTAAATTAAAGATGGGGAAAATTTATGAATACCATAAATTTTCCCCATCTTAATATGTCCTTAATTGGATTGCCCTAAAGCAAATTTAATTGTTTGAAGCATTTAACCAATTTGTCTACTGCAAAATCTACTTGCTCTTTAGTGTGTGTAGCCATCAATGCAACACGAATCAGTGTGTCTTCAGGAGCACAAGCTGGTGGTATTACCGGGTTGACAAATACACCTTCGTCAAAAGCTAATTTTGTTACGGCAAATGTCTTTTCCATGTCGCGAACATAAAGTGGAATGATTGGAGTTGCTGTATCACCTATTTCGAAGCCACTGTCGCGGAAGCATTTCAATGCATAATGTGTCAGAGACCATAAATGTTCAATGCGTTCCGGCTCGCTCTTGATAATGTGGAGAGCCATACGCGCAGCTGCTGTTGCTGACGGGGTATTGCTGGCACTAAATATATATGAGCGGGAATTATGACGAAGATAGTTGATAACAGACTTGTCTGCAGCTATAAAACCTCCAATAGATGCCAATGATTTACTGAATGTACCCATAATGAGGTCAACATCTTTAGTTAGTCCGAAATGGTTGCAGGTGCCTCGCCCTTGTTTACCAAGAACGCCAAGCCCGTGAGCTTCGTCTACCATAATAGAACCATTGTATTTTTTGCTTAAACGGACAATCTCCGGTAGATTGGCAATATCGCCTTCCATACTGAAGACTCCGTCAACCGCAATAATTTTTACAGCATTTGGATCGCATTTTTTAAGCTCTTTTTCCAGAGCTTCCATGTCGTTGTGCTTATATTTATAGCAAGTTGCAAAAGAAAGTCTGCGTCCGTCTACTATAGATGCATGGTCGCGTTCATCACAGATGATATACTCCCCACGACCGGCAGCAGCCGATAATGTTCCTAGATTAACTTGAAAACCTGTAGAAAATGATATAGCATCTTCTTTGCCAACAAATTCTGCCAACTCTTTTTCAAATTCAACATGAATATCCAATGTCCCGTTAAGAAACCGAGAACCTGCACATCCAGTTCCATATTTTCGGGTGGCTTCAATTGCTGCCTCTTTAATACGAGGGTCGTTGGTAAGTCCCATGTATGAATTGGAACCAAACATGAGTACTTTTTTCCCACTCATGATAACTTCTGTGTCTTGTGCACTATTTATGCAACGAAAGTAGGGATATACGCCTTTAGCCATCACTTGCTGTGGTAAGTCGTATTTAGAAAACTTGTCTTGTAATAAGCCCATGTATTTATCGTTAGTTATTGCTGCCTTCTTCGAAACGTTGGTAGCATGTTTATTCTTTTTTTCTTTTTTTGATGTGCAAAGATACTAATTTTTGTTTTTTCTACTGCAAAATTGCTTTTTTTTTTGCATTACTTATAGATAGGAAAGATAAAAATTCAATTTCAGCGAAATATGTATTAATTTTGTCGCCCAAAATAGATGAATTATATATATCGGATGAAGAAGACTGTAGCTGTTATTGTAAATCCTATTTCGGGAACGAAGAAAAAGGAAGGCATCAAACGCCTGATTTATGAAATATTAGATTCGGATCGGTTGGATGTTAGGGTCATGACGACTCTTTATGCGGGGCATGGTGCTGAAATAGCCACAGCCGAGCGAGAAAATAAAACGGATATTGTCGTGGCTGTAGGTGGTGACGGTACGGTTAACGAAGTGGCTCGTTCCTTAGCCGGGTCTGATACTGCCATGGCTATAGTACCATGTGGCTCGGGAAATGGATTGGCGCGTCATCTGCATATACCGATGGATGTTCGTAAAGCTGTGAGTATTATTAATAAAGATCTAATTGAGCGGATAGATTATGGAACTATAAACAGTCATCCTTTCTTTTGTACTTGTGGGGTGGGATTTGATGCCTCGGTTACGATGGATTTCTCGAAGAAGAGAACTCGCGGATTACTCACCTATGTAGAGACCACTTTGTTGGATTATTTTCGTTATAAGCCTGAGGTTTATACATTGACGACCGATGAAGAAGGTGAAAAGCAGTATAAAGCTTTTTTGGTGACAGTTGCCAATGCTTCTCAATATGGCAATAATGCCTATATTGCCCCTCGGGCTACAATGCGTGATGGGCTCCTTGATGTTGTCGTTTTATCGCCTTTCAAAGCTTATGATGTGCCAATGTTGGCGTATAGACTCTTTAATAAGAAAATGGAAGGTAGTCAATATGTCACTCACTTGCGGACTAAACATCTGACCATTCATCGTGAGAAGTCTGGTAGTGCTCATTTTGATGGTGAACCTCTATCGACAGGAAAAGATATTGATATTTGTGTTTTCCCCGATCAGTTGAAAGTGATCGTCCCTAGTGAAATTCAAAAAATTTAATTTTTGGTGAAGAAAAATCACTATGTATGAACAAGTTTGCAATATTATTATCTAATTTTGCAAAACATAACAATAAAATAAAGCTTATATATATAATATGTATAGAACTCATACTTGTGGAGAGCTCAGAATCTCTGACGTAGATAAAAAGGTAACTTTGGCTGGCTGGGTACAACGCAGCCGTAAAATGGGTGGCATGACTTTTGTCGATTTGCGCGACCGTTATGGTATCAGTCAATTGGTGTTCAATGAAGAAGACAATGTCGCTTTGTGTGAGCAAGCCAATAAATTGGGGCGCGAATTTGTTATTCAGGTAAAAGGCATTGTTAAAGAACGCTTTAATAAGAATGAGAATTTGTCAACAGGCGATATTGAAATTATCGTATCCGAACTTACAGTCCTTAGCGTTTCTGCTACTCCACCTTTTACGATAGAAGATAATACAGATGGGGGTGATGATATCCGCATGAAGTATCGTTATCTTGATTTGCGCCGGTCATGTGTTCGTGCAAATCTGGAACTTCGCCATCGGATGGTAGTTGAAGTTCGGAATTATCTGGATAAACAGGGCTTTATGGAAATTGAAACGCCTATTTTAATTGGATCCACTCCCGAAGGCGCCCGCGATTTTGTCGTTCCTTCTCGTATGAACCCCGGCACATTCTATGCTTTGCCTCAGTCACCGCAGACTTTAAAACAGCTGTTGATGGTTGCTGGCATAGATAGATATTTTCAGATAGCAAAATGCTTTAGAGATGAAGATCTTAGGGCTGACCGTCAACCTGAATTCACTCAAATAGACTGCGAAATGAGTTTCGTTGACCAAGATGATATTATTGAGACATTCGAAGGCATGGCGAAGCATTTGTTCAAAGTGATTCGTAATGTGGATTTTGAAAAACCATTCATTCGGATGCCTTGGATAGAGGCTATGAAACGCTTTGGCAGTGACAAACCCGATATGCGTTTCGAAATGGAATTTGTCGAATTGATGGACGTGATGAAAGGGTGCGGATTTGGAGTGTTTGATGAAGCTAATTATATTGGTGGTATTTGTGCTGAAGGTGCTGCAAATTATACTCGTAAGCAGCTTGATGCGCTTACCGATTTTGTAAAACGTCCTCAAATTGGAGCTAGAGGAATGGTTTATGCTCGCGTTCAGGCAGACGGTTCGGTGAAGTCGAGTGTCGATAAATTCTATTCGCAAGAGGTGTTGTTGGCGATGAAAGATAAGTTTGGTGCCAAACCTGGTGATTTGATATTGATATTGAGCGGTAGCGATGCCATGAAAACCCGCAAACAGCTATGCGAACTTCGACTCAAAGTGGCCGATGAACTTGGACTTCGCGATAAAAATAAATTTTCATTGCTATGGGTTATTGATTTCCCGCTGTTCGAATGGAGTGAGGAGGAGCAACGTCTGATGGCTACTCATCATCCGTTTACGGCCCCCAATCCGGAAGATATTCCAATGCTTGACGAACATCCTGAAAAAGTTAGAGCGTTGGCATACGACATGGTTTGCAATGGTATCGAAGTGGGAGGTGGTAGTGTCCGCATTCACGACAGCAAGCTGCAAGATAAAATGTTTGATGTATTAGGCTTTACAGAAGAACGTGCCCAGGCACAATTCGGCTTTTTGATGAATGCTTTCAAATATGGAGCTCCTCCTCATGCCGGTTTGGCTTACGGATTGGACAGGTGGGTTAGTATAATGGCCGGTTTGGATAGCATTCGTGATTGTATCGCTTTCCCGAAGAATAATTCTGGACGTGATGTGATGCTTGATGCTCCAGCTCCTTTGGAACAATCTCAACTTGATGAGTTGAATTTGGTTGTCAAAAAGGAGGAATAGAACATGCCTTCCGTAAGATAGAAAACAACGGCAATGAACTTGATTGTTGATATAGGAAACACAGTTGCAAAGATTGCTGTTTTCGACGGGCAAGACATGCTGGAACAAGTATATGATTCCAATCAAACTCTGTCGCGCCTGTATGAAATGTATGATAGGTATAAACCCGGACATGCAGTTGTGGTTAGTGTCATTGATTTGACCGAAGAGGTAAAAAAGGCTCTCGATAGTCTTCCTGTATTTACGTTATATGTTGATTATCGTACTCCGTTACCTATCAAGAACCTTTACGAAACTCCCCTTACTTTGGGATACGATAGGGTTGCTGCCGTTGTGGGTGCCTTTGACCGTTTCCCCTATCGTAACATCTTGATTATCGATTCGGGTACTTGTATTACCTACGAATTTATTAATGCTGACGGAGAATATCGTGGAGGAAATATTTCATTAGGAGTGGCAATGCGCTTTAAAGCTTTGCATTGTTTTACGGGTCATCTGCCATTAGTGGAGAATGTAGGGCCTGATCTTGATTTTGGAGTCAAGACTGACACTGCTATTCAGGCTGGTGTGATGAAAGGCTTGGAGTATGAGATATCGGGTTATATTGGTGCTATGAAACAAAAATATCCTGATCTTTTAGTTTTTTTAACGGGAGGCAAGCATTTTCCTTTTGAATCCAAATTAAAAAATAGCATCTTTGTGGATAAATTTTTGGTATTAAGAGGGTTGAATCGTATACTCAATGATTATAAAGCATTTGTACAAAAAAGATAATATAAAGCATGTTGCAACACATAAAAAATAGTTTTTTCGATTTTGGTCGAGTGACGAGAGCTACAGTTTGGGGACTGCTAATAGCGGCTTTGGTGTTGGTTTCATGCGACAATAAAAAAACAAGGCTGGCCGCTGCTATTCAATGTCGTGACTCGATGCCGGTAATGGCTACTTATGGAGTCAATACGCTTATATCCGATTCGGGAATAATCCGCTTTCGAATGAAAGCCAAAGAGTGGTTTATTTATGATAGACGACATCCTTCTCATTGGGCTTTCGAAAAAGGCTTTTATGTAGAGCAATTTGATTCTTTAATGCATATTACAGCCAATGTGAAATGTGATACGGCTTATTTCTACGACCAACAAAAAATATGGCGCCTGATAGGGCATGTGGCGATAAAAAATAGAGCTGGCGAGCATTTTAATACTCAAGAACTTTTTTGGAATCAGTCTACTCAGAAGATCTATACTGATAAATATATTAGCGCCGAACTGGTGGATCGTGTTATAAAGGGGCATGGATTCGAATCAAACCAGCAAATGACGGTTTGGAAAATAAAAAACATTTCGGGTATTTTTTACGTAAATCCTGCTCCTAAAGATACGGCAAAAGCCGAACCGATAAAATAGTATTTATGGATCCAATTATATTTTTATATTTGTTTTTGTCTATACTTTTCTCAGCATTTTTCTCGGGAATGGAGATCGCGTTCGTCTCGGTCGACAAACTTCGTTTGCGACTAGATGAAAAAGGGAAACTGACTTCTCGCATTTTAAATCTTTTTTTTCGCTCTCCCAATAATTTTATCTCGACAATGTTAGTAGGCAATAACATTATGTTAGTCATCTATGGTATTTTGATGGCTAAGGTTATTGGCTATTTTATTTTTGGTATTAACGATAATTCGGGCGATAATTTCGGTACTGTTTTGTCCGAGACATTGATTTCGTCACTCATTATTCTTCTTGCGGGGGAATTTTTGCCCAAGTCGCTTTTCAAAATCGATCCGAGCGGTATGTTGTGTATCTTTGCTTTTCCTCTTTTTATTTGCTATATTGTACTTTACCCCATATCTAAATTTGCATCTGGTATTTCATATCTTTTTTTGCGGATGTTTGGTCTGAGGGTCAATACGGAAACCAAATCGAAAGCTTTTGGAAAAGTGGATTTAGATTATTTTATTCAATTGAGCATTGACCATGCGCAAGATTCGAATAATGTCGATACGGAAGTTAAAATGTTTCAGAATGCGTTAGAATTCTCAAATGTTAAGGTGAGGGATTGTATTGTCCCTCGTACAGAGGTGGTGGGAGTAGATAAAAATAATACGACGCTTGAAGAATTGATGAAGGTCTTCGTCGAATCAGGAATTTCCAAGGTTATTATATATGATGGCGGTATTGATAATGTTGTCGGATATATCCATTCTTCAGAGATGTTTCACGATTCGGAAGATTGGAAAAACTGTATTAAAGCTTTACCGATAGTACCCGAAACAATGGCCGCTCACAAACTGATGAAACAATTCATGCAGCAAAAAAAATCGATAGCTGTTGTAGTAGATGAGTTTGGTGGTACTTCGGGTATTGTTACCTTAGAAGATTTAGTGGAAGAAATCTTTGGAGATATAGAAGATGAACATGATACTTCGTCGTATGTCAGTAAGCAAATAGGCGAAAATGAATATGTCTTGTCTGCTCGTCTCGAGATTGAAAAAGTAAATGAAACTTACGGATTAGAGTTGCCTGTCTCGGATGATTATCTGACGATAGGCGGATTGATATTGAATAAATATCAAGGATTTCCGAAACTTCATGAAATTGTTTCGATAGAAAATTATCAGTTTAAAATACTGAAAATATTACCGGTTAGGATAGAACTTGTAAGCCTAAAAGTGCAAAAATAGAGAGCTTATCCATTCTAATCATAAATTTTTTCAATTTTAGATGGCAGTAGATGTACTTTTTTGTATCTTCGTGCCCAAATTATAAACAGAAAAATAGGAAAAACAAATAAATAATTATTAATTAAAATGGCAACATTACAAAAAATCAGATCAAAAGGGCCTCTTTTGGTGATTGTAATTGGCTTGGCCTTATTCGCTTTTATTGCCGGTGATGCATGGCAAGTATTGGGACCTAAACAGTCTACAGTGGCTGGCGAAGTAAATGGCAAGGCAATCACAGCCAAAGATTTTCAAGATTTAGTGGAAGAATATACCGATGTTGTAAAGCTTACAACCGGTGCAAGTTCTTTGACCGAAGAACAAAATGATCAATTGAAAGATGAAGTATGGCAAACTTATGTAAATAATCAGCTTGTCAGCAAAGAAGCAAAAAAAATGGGGCTGACGGTGACCGATGCCGAGATTCAATCTATTCTTGCTCAGGGTACCGATCCTCTATTGCAGCAGACTCCTTTCCGTAATCAACAAACTGGAATGTTTGATAAGGATATGCTTAATAAATTTCTGGTAGAGTATTCTAAAATGGATATGACAAAAGTTCCACAACAGTATGTTGAACAATATCAGTCTATGTACAAATTCTGGAAATTTATCGAAAAGACTTTAGTATCTACTCGCTTGGCTCAAAAATATCAAGCTCTTATCGCAAAATCGTTGATCTCTAATCCGGTTGAAGCGAAGAACTCTTTCGAAGGTCGTGTAAATGAATCTCAAGCTTTGGTGGCTGCTGTTCCTTATAGTTCGATACCTGATAAAAATGTGAAAATAACCGACTCTGACTTGAAGAGCATGTACGATAAGAAGAAAGAACAGTTCCGTCAATATGCCGAAACTCGTGATATCAAATATATCGATGTTCAGGTTACCGCTAGTGCTACCGATAAGGCTGCTATTCAGAAGGAGATGAATCAATATACTCAGCAGTTGGGACAAAGCCAACAAGATATGAGTGCTTTTATTCGTTCTACCGGTTCTACGGTTTCTTATAAAGATCTTTTTTTGCCAAAGACAGCATTCCCTACCGATATTGCTGCTCACCTCGACGGTGCTGCAATTGGTGCTGTAGTAGGACCATTCTTTAATGCTCCCGATAACACATTGAATACGATGAAGGTGTTGGCCAAAACGGTTGCTGCTGATTCTATTCAGTTCCGTCAAATTCAGTTTGCTAAGGGCAACGGTAATTCTACTGCTCAAGCCGACAGTGCATTCAAAGCGATTAAGGGAGGTGCCGATTTTGCTAGTGTAGCCAAAAAATATGGTCAGAACGGTGAGCCTAATTGGATTTCATCCAGCAATTATGCTCAGGCACAAGTTGACGGTGATAATCTAAAATATTTGCAAGCTATCCTTTCTACCGGTGTCAATGAAGTGAAGGATGTGGTACTGGCTCAGGCAAATGTCATTCTTCAAGTTATTGCGAAGAAAGGTGATAAACCTCAGTATAAAGTTGCTGTTGTAAAGCGTACGGTAGACTTCAGCAAGCAAACTTACAATAATGCATATAACAAATTCAGTTCGTTCATGGCTTCAAATCCGACTTTGGACAAGATTAAGTCGAATGCTGAGACAGCCGGTTACAAATTGTTAGATCATAACGATCTATACAGTTCTGAACACAATATCGCTGGTGTCACAGGAACTCGTGAAGCAATGCGTTGGGTATTTGGTGCTAAGGTGGGAGCTGTTTCTCCTGTTTACGAATGTGGCGAAAGCAACCATATCTTGGTTATTGCCTTAACTGGCATCAATAAAGAAGGTTATCGTCCTTGGGAGAAAGTAAAAGACCAACTTAAAGCTGAAGTCTTGAAAGACAAGAAAGCCCAGATGATTATGGACAAAATGAAGAATTTTACTACATTTGCCCAATATCGCAATATGCCTTCTGCAGTTGGTGATACATTGAAACATGTTACTTTTGAAGCTCCTGCTTATGTCTCGTCTTTGAATAGTAGCGAGCCTGTTGTAGGTGCATATACTTCTATCTCTGCTGTCAACAAGTTGAGTAAGCCTATCAAAGGGAATGCTGGTGTACTTGTTTTGCAGGTGATTGGAAAAGATCGTTTGAACGAGAAGTTTAACGAACGTAGCGAAGAAGCTCGTTTAGTAGGTCTGCATCAGCAGGCAGCTGGCCGTTTGATGAACGATCTTTATCTTAAAGGTAAAGTAAAAGATAAACGCTATTTGTTCTTTTAAACCGGAACTAAATAACGAACATTTCTTAAAAGAGCCATGCTACTTGTAAAACTATTCAAGTAGCATGGCTCTTTTTCAATTAAAATACTTACATTTGCAATAATGAAAATAAAAACTGTGCATAATTCAAAGCAAAAGCTATTAGGAATGAGACTTGAGCAACTGGAAATGGTTACTCGGGATATGGGAATGCCTCGTTTTGCAGCGAAGCAGATGGCGGAATGGATTTATAAGAAGAGGGTTTCTTCGATAGATCAAATGACCAATCTGTCGCTGAAACAGCGTGAAACTTTGAAAATGTTTTATGAAATGGGGGTTGAGTCTCCTGTTCTTGCACAGTCTTCTGTTGACGGTACCATTAAATATTTGTTTCCTGCCGGCGAAGGTCAGTTTATAGAATCTGTTTATATTCCTGATAAAGATCGTGCTACGCTTTGTATCTCATCTCAAGTGGGGTGTAAGATGAATTGTAAATTTTGTATGACAGGGAGAATGGGCTTTCGCGCTAATTTGACAGCGTGTCAAATACTGAATCAAATTATTTCTTTACCGGAATTCGATCAATTGACCAATGTGGTAATGATGGGCATGGGAGAACCTCTTGATAATGTGGATGAAGTATTGAATGTTCTTTCGATTATGACCGCTTCGTACGGTTTGGCTTGGAGCCCCAAACGTATAACTGTTTCGTCAGTGGGACTTCGTAAGGGCTTGCAGCGGTTTATTGAAGAAAGCGATTGTCATTTGGCTATAAGCCTGCATTCTTCTATTCCGGCGCAGAGGGCCGAATTGATGCCTGCCGAACGGTCTTTCTCTATATTTGAAATTGTTGACTTGCTGCGTCATTATGATTTCAGTAAACAGCGGCGTTTGTCGTTTGAATACATTGTTTTTAAAGGATTGAATGATTCTGAAATTCATGCTAAGAATTTGTTGAGATTGTTGCGTGGTGTGGATTGTCGCATAAACTTGATACGATTTCATGCCATCCCGGATGCTCCTTTTGAGGGAGATGATTTGGAGACGATGGAACGTTTTAGAGATTATCTCACAAAGCATGGATTGTTTGCTACAGTTAGATCTTCTCGGGGTGAAGATATTTTTGCTGCTTGCGGTATGTTGTCTACGGCCAAAAATAATGCTGAAACAATATAGTTGGGGTTGATGCGAAAGAATTGTTTATATATAATATGTACTTTGTTGGTCGGCTGTTGTCTCTCGTGCAATAATCAGACCACTTTGAATCTACCTTCAAGCGGGAGACCTTATGAGACTTTGGTGGTTTCCGAAACAGCCTATTGGAAATCCATTGCCGGACGTTCGGTAGCAGAGGTCTTAAATTCTGATATTTCTATATTGCCTCTGCGTGAAAGGTCGTTCCGTTTTATGCACATTACTCCTCAGCAGTTTGATGGGACAATGAAAATGGTGCGTAGTATTATAATGATCAAAATAAATAGCCGATATACTAAACCGCGAATGGTTTTGCAACGAAATCCGTATGCTGCTCCGCAGATTGTTTTAGCTATTGAGGCTCCAGATGAAGGAACGTTTGTCCGGTACGTTAACAAATATTCATTTCAAATAATAAAAACGCTTGTTCAATTTGAGATGAACACAAAGATTCTTTCATTGAGAGAGAAACACAGTGGCGTTGTCTCACAGGCTATAGATACTATTTTTGATGGATGTAGCGTGTTTTTGCCACAAGAATTCCATTCAGTCAAAGTTGGTAATGATTTTTTATGGGCTTCGACCGAAACGGCATCTGTATCCCAGAATTTTGTGATGTATTCTTATCCAGCTGATACGAAAATTTTCACGGTAGATTATTTTGTAGCCAAACGCGATTCGGTGATGAAACGAAATATACCTGGACGTTCCAAAGGAGTTTATCTCTCGACTGATGTCTCGGATTTACATCTTTTTCAGCTTAAAAGCAGGACTGAAGTACGCGGACTATGGCGTATGAAAGGCGACTATATGGGCGGACCTTTTGTCTCTCAACTATATATTAATCCTTCTAATCATAGAGTCTACGTCGTAGAAGTGTTTGTATATGCTCCCGATAGGCCTAAGGGGAATTTGATACGAGGATTGGAAGCTTCGCTTTTCACTTTAAAAATGCCTGTTAATCATATAAAAGATAAAAATTAATACACAGTATAGCATGGAAAGTAATAAAATAAGAGTAGGTATCACCCAAGGGGATATTAACGGTGTAGGGTATGAAGTTATTTTGAAGACTTTTGCAGACCCTGCTATGTTGGAACTTTGCACACCAATTGTCTATGGTTCGCCTAAAGTTGCTACTTATCATCGTAAGGCGCTGAATCTAATGACGAACTTCGTGAGTATCAATAGTGCTTCGGAGGCTTCACGTGATAAATTGAATATAGTCAATTGCAACAGTGAAGATGTGAAGGTCGAATTTTCTAAATCGGATAGAGAAGCTGGTATGGCTGCATATCAGGCTTTAGAGAAAGCTGTTGATGAGTACAAATGCGGTCTGATTGATGTCATTGTTACGGCACCAATTAATAAGCATGCCATACAGTCCGACGAATTCTCTTTTCCCGGTCATACCGAATATTTCGAAAAAGAATTGGGCAATGGTGATAAGGCACTGATGATATTGATGCAACGTGATTTTCGGGTGGCGCTTGTTACCAATCATCTGCCGATTAGCAAAATTGCATCTTCTATAACAAACGAACTAGTACAGGCAAAGATAAATATTTTCAATCGTTCTTTAAAACAGGATTTTGATATTGATGCACCTCGTATAGCGGTATTGTCTCTCAATCCTCATGCCGGTGATGCCGGCGTATTGGGTGGTGAGGAAGAGGAAATTATTATTCCTGCTATTCAAGAAGCTTCTGCCAAAGGAGTACTTTGTTATGGTCCTTATCCGGTGGACGGCTTTATGGGATCTGGCAATTACGAGCATTTTGATGGAATATTGGCTATGTACCACGACCAAGGATTAGGACCGTTCAAGGCTTTGGCTATGGACGAAGGTGTCAATTATACTGCAGGTCTTCCTGTTGTCCGCACTTCGCCTGCTCATGGCACGGCTTATGATATTGCCGGACAAGGTGTGGCAAGCGAAGATTCTTTTCGTCAAGCCATTTATGAGGCTATTGATATATTCCGCAATCGTCGTCATGAAAAAGCTATTCATGCTCATCCGCTTCGTAAACAGTATTTCGATAGAAATGACGACAGCGATAAGTTGAAACTTGATGCTCCCGAAGAGGATATGGAGATTTAGAAGGAAGAAGAGGTTATGAACAAATCACAGATACAGCAAGTAAAACTTCGTTTCGGTATTATTGGTAATACCGAAGCATTGGCACGCGCTATTGATATTGCCATTCAAGTAGCTCCTACCGACCTGTCTGTATTGATAACAGGTGAAAGTGGTGTCGGAAAGGAAAGTTTCCCGCAAATAATTCATCAATATAGTCGTCGCAAACATGGTCAGTATATTGCAGTCAACTGCGGTGCCATTCCGGAAGGTACAATAGACTCTGAACTGTTTGGCCATGAAAAGGGTGCTTTTACCGGTGCTATCGGAGAACGAAAAGGCTATTTTGGTGAAGCTAATGGAGGAACTATCTTTTTGGATGAAGTGGGAGAATTACCTATGCCCACTCAGGCTCGTTTGCTTCGAGTGCTTGAAAGCGGAGAGTTTCTCAAAGTCGGTTCTTCCAAAGTAGAGAAAACAGATGTTCGCATCGTAGCTGCAACTAATGTTAATCTTACTCAGGCTATTTCTGAAGGACGGTTTCGGGAAGATTTGTTTTATCGATTGAATACTGTGCCTATACAAATTCCGGCCTTGAGAGAAAGAGGTGAGGATGCTGCACTGTTATTCCGTAAGTTTGCGTCAGATTTTGCAGAGAAATATCAGATGCCGGCTATTCATCTTACGGAAGAGGCTAAAGAGGCACTGGTGAAGTACCCTTGGCCCGGTAATGTGCGCCAACTGAAAAATATTACCGAACAAATTTCTATTATTGAGACCAACCGTGAGATTACTCTCGATATATTGAAGCCTTATTTACCCGAACCTATCGTTGGCACTTTGCCTGCTCTTTTTGGTGTAAAGCAAGGAAAAGGGTTCGAGAATGAACGTGAAATATTATATAAGGTGCTGTTTGATATGCGTCAGGATATTACTGATTTGAAGAAAACAGTTGGTGATATGATGTGTGCCCAGACTTCTTCAGAACCATTGAAGCCTCATGCCGATGCACCATCTATTCATTCGGTTCCGGCGTTAATTCCGCAACAATTGCATAGAGTATCCGAATCGACCTTCTCGAAAGAAGTGAACGATGAGAATATCAATGTAGAAGAATTGGAAGATACTCTTTCGCTTGATGAAGTGGAGCGGGAGATGATTGTGAAAGCCCTAAGTAAACATAGAGGAAAACGAAAAGATGCCGCTCACGATTTGAATATTTCGGAGCGCACTCTCTATAGAAAGATTAAAGAATATGGTTTGGACAAATAAAATAACCCGTTTATTACTGCTCTTATTAATGCCGTTGTGCATGTCGTGCAGTATATCCTACAAGTTTAACGGCTCATCTATCAATTATGATAAGATAAAGACAATGATGATCTCCGATTTTCCTATTCGGGCGGACTATGTGTATGCTCCATTGGGAACGAAGTTCAATGAAGATTTGAAAGATGTATTTATCCGCCAGACTCGTTTGCAAATGGTGAAACGCAATCCCGATCTTTCTATCGAAGGTGAGATAACCGCCTATAATCAGTACAATGAGGCTGTTAATTCAAGCGGATATGCTTCGAAAACAAAGTTGACGCTTACGGTCAACGTACGTTTTGTGAATAATGTAGATCATAAACAAGATTTCGAAAGGCAGTTCTCTGCATTCCGAACTTATGATTCTACTCAGTTGCTTACGCAGGTACAAGACCAGTTGATTGCCGAGATGACAAAAGAGATAACCGATCAGGTTTTTAATGCGACGGTTGCGAATTGGTAACAAGCTATAGTAGTATGATAACATCCGAAACTTTGCAATCTTGGATTCAGCATCCCGAAGAACTTAACAGGGATACTCTCTATCAGCTTCGTACGGCGATGGAACGCTATCCTTATTTTCAGTCGTTGCGTTTGTTGTTTCTGAAGAATCTTTTCTTGCTGCACGACGATAGTTTCGGGGGGGAATTACGTAAGTCTATCATTTATATTTCCGATCGTCGGGTATTGTTCCAATTACTCGAAGGAGAACAGTATATTTATCCCGGAATTGAAGAAGATAAAAAAGAGGGCAAATCTCCACTTTCTCCCGACGATGATGGCGATCGTACTCTGTCGCTTATCGAACATTATTTGGAAGAAAAGCCCCGTGAACCCAAACCGTCTACACCGATCAATTATGCAACAGACTATGTAGCCTATCTGCTTCAGCAAGACGAAGAGAATCCGGTAGAGGCTTCTCTGCCTAAATCTCATGGCGACGAACTGATAGATGGTTTTATTCGTGATAATGGGGAGTTCAAATTGACACCTGATTCTCCCGACGATAAAATGCCCGAACCAAAGGGACCCGATATGAGTTTATCGCAGGATGATGAAGGTTGTTTTACTGAAACTTTAGCTAAAATTTATATTAAACAACACCGATATAGCAAGGCTCTTGAAATAATTCGTAAATTATATTTGAAAAATCCGAAAAAAAACATTTACTTTGCAGACCAAATAAGATTTTTGGAGAAATTGATTATTAACGAAAAACAGAAATAGTAACAACAATGTATTTATTAATCGTAATCTTGATAGTGATTGCGTCAATACTGATGTGTTTCATCGTGTTGATTCAGAATTCGAAAGGTGGAGGTCTTGCTTCCAGTTTCTCTTCTTCCAATCAAATTATGGGTGTTCGTAAGACGACAGATTTCTTGGAGAAAGCTACATGGGGATTGGCAGCTTTTATGGTGGTGATGAGTGTTGTATCGGCTTATGTTCATGTAGGAAATCAGAAAATCGATCCTATTATGGAGCAAGCTCAGAAAGAACAAAGTACAAACCCGTATAATATTCCGGCTGGTGCTACGGCGCCAAGTGGGAAAGTTCCTACGGCTACCACAACAACTACACCTGCGCCGGGTGCTGCCGGTGCTAAAGCTCCTGTTCAACCTTCAAAATAAAAGAAGTGTTTGCTTTGCAGAAATAAACAAGGCTGTATATTTGCTTGAGAGTAGATATGCAGCCTTGTCTATTTTTCAGGAGAGGCTGATAATGTATTGTTTTTTATCAATTTAATCTAATATAAAGATGACCGAAGTTATAAAAAGAAAACTTAGTGATTCGAAAGCTATGCGGTGGACAGCCTTGGCGCTTGTCGCCTTTGCCATGCTTTGCGGATATTTCCTTGCAGACGTATTGTCTCCATTAAAACCTATGTTGGAATCGGAATTGGGCTGGAGTAGCTCCGATTTCGGATTGTTCACCAGTGCTTATGGCTGGTTCAATGTATTCCTGCTGATGCTAATATTGGGCGGAATTATTCTCGACCGTATGGGAGTTCGTTTCACGGGGTTGGCTTCTTGCGCCCTGATGGTTTTTGGCTGCGGCATTAAATATGCTGCGATAGCAGGATATCTGGGAGATACTACTACATTGTTGCTTGGCTGGAAATCGCAAGTGATGTATGCTTCTATCGGCTATGCTATTTTTGCTGTTGGTGTGGAAACGGCAGGTATTACAGTTTCCAAGGTGATAGTGAAATGGTTTAAAGGAAAAGAAATGGCATTGGCTATGGGGCTCGAAATGGCTACGGCACGTATTGGTACGATGATGGCTTTGGCTATTACGGTTCCTTTCGCTAAATATTTCAAAAGTGTCTCTGCTCCAGTTTTATTATGCTTGATACTGCTTTGCATCGGTTTTATATCTTTCTTCTGCTATACGTTTATGGACAAAAAGCTGGAGGCTTCTATAGCCGAAGGAGATGCTGAAGAAGAAGATCCTTTCCGTCTGTCCGATATATTAGTGATTATAAAGAACAAGGGATTCTGGCTGATCGCTCTGCTTTGCGTACTTTTCTATTCGGCAGTATTCCCTTTCTTGAAATATGCTACCGATTTGATGGTCAATAAATATCATGTTAGTGAAGATTTGGCTGGGCTTATACCTAGCTTGTTGCCTTTGGGAACACTCTTTTTGACACCTTTCTTCGGCAATTTGTACGATCGCAAGGGCAAGGGAGCTTCTATTATGATTCTTGGTGCTGTGATGCTTATCGGCGTACATCTGCTTTTTGCATTGCCTCTTATGAATCAATGGTGGTTTGCTACAATATTGATGATTATATTGGGTATCGCCTTTTCGTTGGTTCCTTCTGCCATGTGGCCGTCTGTTCCGAAAATTATTCCAGAGAAGCAATTAGGCACAGCCTATGCGCTGATTTTCTGGGTTCAGAATTGGGGCCTGATGGGCGTTCCCTTCCTGATTGGTGTTGTGTTGGATAAATATTGCAAACTTCCTACAAAGACAGCAGAAGGTGCCACAGCCTACGATTATACTATTCCGATGATCATCTTTACGTGCTTCGGCGTTTTGGCTCTTATTGTCGCGTTCATGCTGAAGGCAGAAGACAAGAAAAAGAAATATGGTTTGGAAGAACCGAATATTCAGGAACAAATAGAAATTCCTGATTAGAAAACTTTATTTATATTAGTCCCGCGGTAAAAGAGCTTTAAAAGTATTCTACCGCGGGATTTTTCTTTTTGAATTATTGCTCTATATCACAAACTTGCATGTGCCCGCGCTATAACGTTGCGACTGTTGGCTATTGTCTCCGCACCCGACGGGCATGTTTCTGTGGCAGGCGTAGTAGTGTCTTCTCGGCATTGGCACAGATCAGAAGCGTATCCAATTTTTCCCCAATGGGTAGTTAAATAGAGGTCAATCGGACCGCTGAAACGGAAAAATACCTTCGTGAGGCAATCATTTGGGGGTTGAAAATGATTACCGAACCTCGAAAAGCAATCATTGGGGCTCGGGAAATGGAAAATGAGGCTCTAATTGCAATCAATTGGGGTTCGGAAATACAAAATGAGCCTCATTTTGGTCTGCGCAGGGTCTAAAAGTTAAAAACGAGCCTCGTATTTGGTTTCCTTTAACCCAGCGGTCAAATCAGAGGCTCATATTTGGTTTCCTTTAACAAAGTAAACCGATCGGAGGCTCGTATTTGGCTTTCATTAACTAAATGATTGGTTTTCGAGCTTCGAAAACTATTTCGGAGGCAAAACTTTAGATAAACATGAGTTCGAGAATCCTTACACACTTTTCGGCATACAGCAAGAGTGCTAAATGGTCCTGTCTTTTTGCGCACTGATTACTTTTTGCGGATAGCAATGATTTCGAATCATGGAATAAGGAGAGTGCAGCGGTTTCTACTATGCTCAGCCCGCTTATTAGTTTGTGTCTTCTTCATTCGTCCATTCGTTAATGCGCTTTGCCAATATGCTTTTGGCTCGATGGTATTGAGACGAGGACGACTTTTCGTTGATGTGGAGTATGCTGGCTATTTCTCGGTGCGATTTTCCTTCGACGGCAAATAGATTGAACACTGTACGGTAACCATCGGGCAACTCGGCAATAAATTTCATCAATATCTCTTCGGGGATACGTTCTATCGTGTCCGGATCTGGGGTATGATAATGACTTTCTATCTCTTCTATTTGGATGTCGCTTTTCGCGACCGCTAGATCGCGTTTCAATCTTAAGTATTGTAGTGCTTCGTTTATCATTATCCGGTCGAGCCAGGCCCTCAAAGAGCCTTGGCTGCGCCAGATAAATGTATCGAATGATTGGTATATCTTAAGAAAGCCGTTCTGAAAGATATCTTTTGCGGTATCGGTATCACAGACATAGCGCAAGCATATTCCGAACAATCGATTTGCATACTTTTCATACAGTTCTTTTCGGGCCGCCTCATTTCCCTTTCGGCAATACTCCGAGAGAGTTTGCTCTTCCATAGTAATTTCCATCTTGTTTTTTTACTTCGTCTAGTCGGGCATTGCTTAGCCTTATCACCTTGTTGGTTTCTGAACTGAATACGATGATGCCGGTACCATCGTGTACATTGGATGGGAATTTCATCGAACCGCTGAGCGTTTCGTCATAATTGTCCGATTTGTAGAGGTTGAGTGCCTTGAAGTAGTGAAATGCCGTCTCGTTGATACTTCGAAAGCGGATATAGGTATCTATGGTGTAATTGGGCTGTTTGCCATAGTAGCAAGAGTTGTTGTATACAGTCATCGTGTACGACGAATTTGCAAAGCGTTTATCGTCGAATACACCGTATCTGTTTTCTACTGACTGGGTGTAAGAGATAATTCCGTCATCGTCTTCAGAACCTGAAGAAGGATTTCCATCGGTAAGCACTACATCGTTGCGCTCGGTGTATCCGCTCAACGTACTGGGATATGTATAAAAAATATCACGATAGGACGAATATGTATAGTATGTAAGGGATTCGTCAATCACCAGTTGATAGAAGTTGTTCTCGTTGGGCCTGTCTTTTATTGTTATATTGAAACGGGTCAGTTGGGGATAGCCATTGTATTCTGAAGAGAAAGGATTGGTTACGGTAGATGTATCAACTTTCTCTACCGTTTGCATGGGTTGCGGAACAGTTTCTTCTACCCATGCGTGGTATTTGCCGTCTCCCGTTTGTGCGTCGATGCGAACGACGTCTCCTGCTTTTACCGGTGTTTTGATAAGATATGTATTCGTTGGTTCGGTTGTCTCTTTTCCTTGAGTATAGATTGTCTTTGCTTGGTTTTTTGCTGTCTCTTTGAATTCTCCGTTTACGTTAATCTTCACTATTGCGTCTTTAATGTCTATCGGGCGTTGGTTGCCTGTCAATAAAATTTCTATGGTATTATTGGTAGAGTCGGCGGCAATGTAACCGTTCATTATGAGTACGTCTTTTTCTGCATTTTCATCGACGGGCAGATCGTTAATGCACGAGGTTATCATTAACGATGCCAGGAGCGCTGCTATATATAATATTGTATGTTTCGTTTTCATTTTGTTGGAGCTTTTAAAATTTAAAGGAATAAGTGAACGAAGGGATAAAAGGTAGCAATGTGAATTTTCTCAATTTAGGTGTGGGTTGGCTGCCTGTACCGTCGGAATAATTGTCGTCTGTGTCGCGTAGAACAAAGGTCGGGTTCATAGAGCCATACAAATTGTAGATACTGAAACTCCATGTGTGGAGGCCTCGTCGGCTTTGTTTGTTGAAATCGCATCCCAAGCATAGCGTGTGGCTCGATGGTAAGCGATAATTATTGCGATGAGGTACATATCCGGCTTCTTCTCCGTCAATCAGCACTGTTTGTTTCAATGCCAGCGTTGCCATTCCTCCGGTATAAAATTCCCACGACGCATGGAGGTCGAACTTCTTGCTGAAATGCCTGTTGAATACTAGTACAAGGTGATGCCGGCGGTCGTATGTGTACGGGAAACGTATCCCGTCGTTGATGCCTCCTTTCGAAAACTGGCGGTCACTTTTCGACCATGTATACGATAACCATCCGGTATTTCGGCCTTCTGTCTTTTGAAATAGGAATTCGATTCCGTAAGAACGGCCTGTTCCCATTTCTACTTTGTCTTCCCAGCCCGACGAATTGCCGTAAAAGCTTACTCCATCTTTGTATTCCAATACGTTGTTCATCTTTTTGTAGTATCCTTCAACCGATAGTTCCCACTTCTTGATGCCTGTGAAGTAAGCGCCTGCTGAGTATTGATCTGCCGACATAGGCTTTATCTTTTTTGTGATCGGCACCCATAGGTCGGTGGGCATGGCTATAGGTAGCGAAGTGAGCAAGTGTATGTATTGTTTCATTTGGGTGTAGGCTGCTTTGAAGGCTATCGAACTATTTAGTTGATAGCGAGCCGAAATGCGCGGTTGCATGGAAAAGTAGTTTGTTGTGTGAACATGGAAAAGCGATGGATAAACGCCGAAATTGATTTTCAGCATTCTTCCTATCTGCCAGTTGTCTTCGGCATAGATAGAGGCTTCGTGGGCAAAGATAGCGCTGTTTGATAAATTAGCGAAAGTTGTGTCGCGCTCTATGGCATTTCCTTTTTCTACAATATGTGAGTTCAGTACTTCGGGATGAAAGGCATGATAGGTATACGTGGTGCCGAACTTTACTTGATGCTTCGGCGATGGGTTGAACTCAAAATCACTTTGGAAGCTCCAATCTTTAATTCGTGATTGGTAGTGTGACGAGTAGTTTGTAGACTTATCGGGGGTATTGGTGTTGTCGTTGTTTTTTAAAGAGGATGAGTAATGGTTGTATGCCACTGTCGTATTGCAAAATAGCTTGTTGTTGAATATATGGTTCCATCTTAACCAGAAGATATTGTTACCCCAGTTTGAATGCGAAGTAGATATTTCGGTCTTGGTCTTCGAGTCGTATGTGTAGGTGCTTTTGTATTTTCCAGACATGTGATCTTTGCCACCATAAAAGCTTAAGAACAAGCGGTCGTTGTCCGAGAAACGGTGATTTATTTTGGCATTGACGTCGTAAAAATAGTAGCCGTACTGGCTATCTTTATCCATAAGTATTTTGCTGGGTAGGTCTAGGTAGGTGCGGCGTGCTGTGAATAGAAAGGATGTCTTATCTTTTTTGATAGGCCCTTCTAGCATTATTTTGCTTGTCAGTGTTCCGATGCTGTAACTTCCGTGAAGTTTGTGCATATCTCCGTCGTTGGTGCGCACATCTATCACCGACGATAGTCGGCCTCCGAATCGTGCAGGAAAGGAACCTTTGAAGAATGTTACTTTTTTCATGGCCTCGGGTGTAAAGATGGAAAAGAAACCGAATAGATGGTCTACTTTATATACCGGTATCCCATCAAGCAATATTAGGTTCTGATCGGCATCGCCTCCTCTTACATACAATCCCGCACCCCCTTCTGTTCCACCTTGTACACCGGGCATCAGCTGAATCGTTTTCAGTACGTCTTTCTCTCCAAGTAGGGCAGGAGTGTTTTTTATTTGCCCGATAGGGATATCGATGGCCCCCATCTGGGTAGCTCCGATACCAGCTTCGGGCTTATTGGATGTCACTACAATCTCGGGCAGTATATTATTGTTGTCCATCTGAATGTTCATCAGGGTATCGCGTCGCAATGCGAATGAACGTCTCTCCGTGGCATAGCCAATATAAGAGATGAGCAGATCGGCCTCTCCTTCTGGCAGGGTAATGCTATAGTAGCCGTACGGATTGGTTGCTGCTCCTTGTCTTTCGGTTGTAGAGAAAATGTTGGCGCCGATCAACGTTTCAGAAGAATGTCCATCGGTAATGTAGCCGTGGATAGTGAACTTTCGTCTTGTCGATTGCTTCGGCTTTTCTCGTATTCGTTCCGTATGCTTTCTCTTTAAAATGATGTACCGGCCGTTAATCTGAAAGCTGATGGGCTGGTCTGCAAAAGCTTTCGACATAATTTCGGGTAGCGTAGCATGTTTCATCTTCAGACTGATGGGGTGGGTAAGTTTTACATCTTCACCATAAACAAAAGTGCAGTCTGTCATTTTCTCGAGTGTCTTGATAAAAGCTTCCAACGATTTCTCTTGGATGGAAACCTTCATTCTCTTGTCGTTTGTCTGGGCTCCTACAGATAGTTGTAGGGAAGCCAATAAACAAAGTAAAACGATTTTTTTTAATAGATAGTAGTAGTTTGAGCAGTCTTTCTTCATTTTGAATTAGTTCTTTTATATAATAGGATTTGATTGTTAGTTAGTTGGTAGTTGAAGTAGCCGGCCTGTTGCAAGACATCTAAAATAGTTTTCAGGTCTTCTTTGTGGCAGAACTTGGCATTGATATGATAATCTGATAATGTTTTATCGGTAATCTTGATTGTGACATTGAATGAGTTGGACAATCGCTCTGCCACTTCACTTATCGCGCAGTGTTCAAAGACGAATGATCCGCTTCGCCATGTGATGTCGTCAGAGATGCGGTCAGCTTTCTGTTGTGAGAGTTGCCGACTCTTTTTATTGTATAGAGCTGTCTCTCCAGGTTTTAATAAGATGTTTCTTCGATGGATATTGTCTATCACATTAACCGATCCTTCTATCAGTGCTGTCGTTATAGTCGGACTCTGTTGATAGGCGCTTATATTGAATCGTGTACCCAAATCTTCTACCTTAATCGTCGATGTCTTCACTACGAAAGGGTGACGGCTGTCGTGCTCCACTTCGAAATAAGCTTCGCCATTGAGCGATACCTCACGCTGTTCTTTGAACTTCTTGGGATAGGTTATCGACGAATAGCGGTTTAGTGTGATGCGCGTGCCATCGGGAAGGGAAATATTCCGAATGTTGGCTTGAGCATAAACAGAGATCATTTGTGTGGTATAAAAAGATTGATACCCCCACCATGCCATGACGCAAAGCACTCCGATTGTAGCTGCAGCGGCAAGAGAGCGGCGTACAAACATCAGGTGTCTGCCAAAGATCTTTTTACGCAAGATGGGGTAAGTTGCCTTTGCCGAGTACTGTCCTTGCGGCGCATGGCTCGAAGCTATCAGCTTCTCTAAGATTTTAACTATTCTTTCTTCTGTATGTTCCATTTTCTATTTATTCGGTCTTTTCAATAATAAAGACAGGAAAAAATAGAAAACTCGTTATTCGATTATGGTGAATAAAAGTTAAATAGAAAAGAATGTTATCGGTCGTAGAATTTTCGAATCAGTTCTTTCAGTTTGTTTTCTGCTTTCTGTAACTGTACGCTTACGGTATTTACCGTAATATTCAGCTCTCTTGCAGTTTGATCATAACTTTTCTTTTCTTCTCTGATATGAATGAAAACCTCTCTGCATCGTTGTGGTAGACGGTCGAGTGCTTTGACGTAGATGGCAAATAGCTCTTCGCTTATAAACAGTTCTTCGGGCGAACAGGATGTCTCGGCCGATTCGGTTGCTGTCTCCGGCTCATTATTCGTATATTTCCATTCTTTGGAGATATAATTGAGTGTGGCGTTTTTGGTAAGTACAAAGCAATAGTCTTCTATGTTTTTTATTTCAGGTAGTGTGATACGTTGATTCCAAAGGTTCATGAAGACGTCGAGTACTATTTCTTGCGCCCATTCTTCACGTTTGCAGAAGTAGTAAGCTATGCGAAATAAACGATCGTAAGTCAAGTCGTAAAAACGATGAAACGCACGTTGCGAATCATCATTTTTCATTTGTCGCAGGAGTTTTCTTACCTCGGTATCGGTCATTGTTGAGTGATTTGTGTCGCAAAATTAGAAGAAAGAAATTATAAAACAAAATAAACATTGATTATAAGGTCCAAAAAATAATGGCATGAACTCAAGAAGAGAACATGCCACTACCATCTTTATAAACTGAAAATTACTTTTCCGTAACAGTCAGTACAGCTTTCGGTCCTGCCGCAAATGTTACAGTAAAGACATACGTTTTGCCTGCGGTTAAGGTCTTCCCGGCAACGATACCTAAATTGCCGGAGTCTCTTCCGTTAGAGCCGTTACCTACAAAAATAACATCACTTGTTGTTGATATGATTGACGAGATATTACTGGTCCAACCTTTTTCATCGAAGAACTTAAAGTTGATGGTGTTCGTCGCTATCTGTTGTCCGGCTACGAAAGTAGTTTGATAAACAGCCGGTGATACCTGAGCCATGCACAAGGCATTGTCCGTGCTCCAGCCTACCTGATTGTCTGCAACAGATGGTTTACCACATCCTTCGCCTATAATCCAGATGGCTCCAGATCCGTCAGCGGTGTTGAGCGAAGCCGGTGAACCATTTTTCATCGCTTCTACACGCAGATAATTGTATTGATAATTGAGTGTAACCTTGTATTCTCCTGTGACCGGAACAAATGTTAATGTGCCGTCGTTGTTCAATTTGAAGAAATCCGGATCTATCCATATCGAAGACAAATCAATACCGTCGGTCGAAATCGTCTGCCCTTGGGTGAAGGTCTTATCTACATAGTAGTTGTTTTCGTCTGCCATGGTCATCGATTGTCCGTCGAATTTAAGATTCAGGAACGGACTGCCTTCGTAAGTTAAGGTGTTGAACGTGATGGTGTATTGTCCGGCTCTTGTATTGGTAAAGGTGATAGGCGATGTACTGCCTTGGGTAATGGCTTTGTTTTCCCAACCGAAGTTGACAACATTGCCACTATTACCCATAGCAGGTGCCTGAATGTATCCTTTTACCTTCATATCGAAATTTCCTGTTACACTATATTGATTTAGTCCTACACGGGTCATTGTCAAATTGCCGTATTTTTCGGTCACTAAAGTCAGATGATCGTAATCCGGACGGCTTAATGCCAGGCTATAGGATTGTTCCACCTTTGTGAAGTGTATGTTTTGTAGGACAAATTTTAGCGTTGCCTTTCCGTTAGGAATACTTTTGTAGAAGGGAATATATATTTTCCCTGCATATTCCTGATAGCTCTTTGTACGGATAGTGGTGCTCGAAACTAGTTCGTCGCCGAAATAGAGTTGTGCCTTTAAGGTTGACAACGGAATATTACCTTCGTCAGAGACTTTCATCTTGAATGCTAAGCTGTCGCCAAACATTGCTGACGAAAAGGATGTTTCGGATGTCATTATCGGTTTTCCAGGAGCATCGTTGTTGTCATTATTGCTACAAGAAACTGTTAAAAGTAGTCCGAAAAGAATTGATAGAGTATATTTCAATGTTTTCATGTCTTATTATTTTTCTAGAATTAAACAATTTACCATTGGCACGAAACAATACCGTAAGCCGGAATTGTACAAGAGAAGTGATGTGTTCCGTCACTCAATACCAATGATTTTTGTGTACTATTATTATTGCACAGAACCGCAGCATATGTGTTGTCGGCATTTTTGAAGGCGGCATAGGTCAATCCGTCTTGAGAAAAGCTTCCAGCTGTTGTCGATATTCTGACAGCATTTGGCTTTACCACACTTGCCAGATGTGCAAGAATATAATAATGAGAATTGTAGTTGATGGTAGCATAATCGTTGGGATTAATATCTACCGCACCATAGCATGTTTGGCAACCGCCATCCAAATTGGGACCTTTGTTTGTATCGAGCATCAAGTTCCATACAATAACAGCAGTACAGAAGTTGTTTACCGTTCCCAAAGCAACATCTTGCATATCGTTCATCAATCGAGCCGAAAGGTTACGCCCGTCGTTCCATTCGCCGATAGATGTTTCCGAGAATATCAGTCCTTTCGATGGGGCTTGATTATGTATGTTTGCCAATTCGGTGTAAGAGCCTCCATAGTTATGGTATGCTGCGCCTACAATATATTCTGCGCCTTCTACATCACCAAGCGTATTGTATATTTTGACAGGATAATCTGCTTGGTCTGCATTGCCGTCATAATTGAAATTATGGTCGAAAACGTAAACCTTTGTCGCCAGATTGCTTGCTTTTAAAGTAGGAGCCAATACTTTCAAAAAGGCGGCTTCTTCTTTCCATGGCATGAGCGTAGAGGCACAGTTGCCTGCATTCAAAGGTTCGTTTTGCGGAGTTACGGCATAGATTGGTATACCTGCATTCTGATAAGCTTGAATCCATTTAGTGAAATAGGTGGCATAATCCTGATAATAATCCGGATTTACATGCCCGCCTGTCCACGAATTGTATGGAGTCTTGCTTTCAATATCAGTAACTTTCATCCAGCGGGGACATGTCCATGGCGAACCGATAATGCGAAGTTTGGGGTTTATGGCTAATATCTCTTTCAATATTGGAATGACATAGTTGTTGTCATCACTCTTCAGACCGAAGTTGGATATATCTTTTGTATCGCAACAAGTATATTCCGTACTCGAGAAATCAGAGCATCCAATAGAAATTCTGACATAGCTGAAACCGTATCCTTCGCTATCCGAGAAAGTCTTTTTCAAGAATGCTGTACGATTAGCACTAGTCATCTTTAGTAGATTGTAGGCTGTCGAATAGGTTATGGCTGCTCCGAAACCGTCCATCTTTTGATATGATGTGGAAGCATTCAAGGTAAGAGTACTCGGCGACATATTGTCGGTAGTGCTGAAAGCTGCTGTTGTTTTGCTCAGCTTACTACCGTTCACAGAGGTCGTATAAATCGTTACGTCTTTTGCTGTTTCTCCTCCACCATTGTCGGGATCGGTTGTTCCGCTGGCAGAGTTTCCACTACCACAAGCAGCCAGAGCAAATAGTGTGAGGCTGAAAGTCACTATGAGGTATTTTAGGTTCATGCGTTATATTTAATTAATATCCCGGATTCTGGATTAAGTTATTATTTTTGTCCAAAGCTGTTTGTGGAATTGGCAATAAATAAGAGTTCTTGTCGAACGTTCTTTTTTGTGCAAGCCGTCCACTATCTTTGGCATAAACAGCATTCATTACCGGCTCTACTTTATCGTTGCGGCAAAGATCAAACCAACGTTGGCATTCGAATGCAAGTTCTAGACGGCGTTCTTTTAATACTGCGTCCGCCATTGCTGTCTTGTCCGATGTAATGGTCGATGACAGATTTGCCAAGCTCACTCTATTGCGAATTTGGTTGACAAGCGTGGCTGCATCGCCAAGGCTACCCAAGTTGACTTTTGCTTCTGCTTCCAGAAGAAGAATATCAGCCAACCGAAGTTTGATGATGCTATTTACTCCAGAGCGTGCTTTGTACATGAAAGGATAGTTGCTGCCCGGATAATAGTTACTCCATGAGCAAGCATAGTAAACGATAGATTCATTTTTGCGAATAACGTCTCCTTCATCATCGAAAGCTTTAATCAAGTCGCGCGAAGGGGTGATCCATTTGGCCCATGTGAAATAGAAGTCATAGCTGGTCAAGTCTCTACCAAACATCCACGAAGCCCAGTTGGCATCGCCTGTTTGATATTGAATTTCCAAAATGCTTTCACTGGTATTCCGTTTCTTGCAATCTTTTGATGTAGAGTCATATCCAAACAAGTTAGAATAGTCGCTTTCGAGGGTTAGCCCTGCCGTACCTTTTACCATGTCAGCATATTGCACCACTTTATTGTAATCTCTGATAGGCTTTTCGGCATAGACTTTAGCCAACATTGCTTGAGCCACAGTTTTCGATAACAATGTTTTGTCCGATGTCTTCATATCCGGAGCATATTGAAGTGCGCTGGTCAAGTCGCTTTCAATTTGTTTGTAACATTCTGCAGCCGTTGTTTTTGCCGGATAATAAATAGGATAGATTTCTTTAATATTACTAGCAGTAATGGTTTGTGCTACTTTGGTAATCAAAGGAACTCCGCCCCATATACGACACATGTCAAACAATACCAATGCCCGGAAGATTTTCCCTTCTGCTTGCCACTGATTGTATTCGGCTTGCGAGACGAGGTTCTTTTTCAGCAAATAGTCCAAGCCGTTTATGAGTACGTTAGATTGAGCAATATCTTCCAAATATCTGTTCCAGTCACGTTCAAGGTCAGGGTTGCTTGCATCGAGACCATTATTTTCGAAAGGTACAACTTCTGCACCTGTGGTACCGGCGTATGCATTGTCCGAATGACTTTCGGCTATTAATTCCAAATCCAGGTACCAATGTTCCTGGCGGTTTCTGAGCAACTGATACAATACTTGGCGCTGACTAACAGCTGCATCTCTGTCTTTTAAGAGGATTTGTGTTGTATCAGAAGGTACGCCGTTCGTTAGTTCCGTATACGATGACACTGGATCGTAATCAAGTGTACAGGATGTTAGAACGCCTACAAACAGACAACTTAATAAGAGTTTTATATTTTTTGATTTCATGATAAGCTTATTTTAAAATTCAATATTCAAACCAAGCAAGAAAGATTTATTTTGAGGGTAAGTACCGTAATCGACACCTTGTACCGTACCACTATTGCCATATTGGTTTACTTCCGGATCCATTCCCTTGTACTTAGTCCATGTAATGAGGTTGTTGAAGGTTACGTAAGGTAGTAACTTAGTGATGCCCCATTTACGGAGTAACGAATTCTTAATATCATACGAAAGTGTAATATTCTTCACTCTCAAGTAACTGCCGTTTTCTACGAAGTACGAAGAGTTTTTCATATCAAATCCGGCCTTGGGTATGTTTGTTATCTGTCCGGGTATTCTCCAGCGATTCAACACTCTGGTCGACTGATTCTTTCCATCATACATACCTTCTGTCTCCATGCGAGATACGTTATAGATGTCATTACCATAGCTTCCTTGTAACAATACGCTGAGGTTGAATCCTCTGTACGAAAAAGTGTTACTCATACCGAATGTGAAATCGGGATTCGGGTCCCCAATGTATGTTCTGTCCGATGCCGAAACTACACCGTCGCCGGTAGTATCTTTATATTTCAACTCTCCTGTTTCAGGATCTACTCCCTCGGCAATGTATCCCCAGAAGCAGCCTAATGGGCGTCCCGGTTCGTTACGTACAACGTAGTCGCTCACTTGGTCGGTCGTTTTTGCATCATAGTATATTTTCGACAATTCTAGTTTCTTCAATTTGTTTTTATTAAACGATATATTGAAGTTGGTTTCCCACTTGAATGCACCTATTAGGTTACGTGAGTCTATCGAAAATTCAAAACCTCTGTTTGTCATTGTTCCTTCGTTGCGAGTAAACGTATTTGCCGGAGCAGATCCAGTAGGTAATGATACGGTCATCAGCATGTTTTTCGTCTTCTTGTAATAATAGTCCATTGCGAATGTCAGACGATTTCTTAATATGGTCAAATCAAGACCAATATCTGTCTGAGATGTGGTTTCCCATGTCAAATCAGGATAGCTTAGAGTAGATTGCTTAGTCGTATTGGGCACGGCATTGTTGTTCCCTGTTGTGAACCACGCAATACGGTTGATGTTGTATGCTGCCAAGTAAGAGTAGTCGCCCAGTCCCGATTGGTTACCGGTTTCTCCCCAGCCTCCACGTATCTTCATATCGTCTATCCATGTCAGATTTTTCATAAAGTTTTCACTTGATATACGCCATGCTCCAGAGAACGATGGGAATACGCCCCAACGATGGCCGGGAGCCAATTTAGACGAACCATCAGCACGCAAATTCGCCGTTACCAAATATTTGCTGTCGTAGTTGTATGCCAAACGTCCCATGTAAGACATGATTGCCCATTCCGATTCTGAGGTACCTGTACCGGTCCACGAGATTTCGTTGGCTGCATTCAATGTTTTGATATAACCATTGGCATAGTGAGAGCCATTGATCCAACTTTGCGACCATTTGGAGCTTGTCCATGACGAACCTGCCATAACATCCAATCCGTGTTTACCGAATTGTTTATTGTAAGATAGAATATTATCGAATGTCAAGATGGTGTTTAAAGAACGTTGATCATATCCTGTTCCATAATTCTCTCTACCATTTGTTGTAGCAATGGGATCAAGGAAATTGAAGACCTTTTCGTAGCCTCTATCCAAAGTCATTGATGACGTGAAAGTGAATCCCGGCATGAATGTGATCAAAGCCTTTCCTGTAGCCAACAACCTGTCGGACGTCGTTTTATTGTCTTTCTGCCGAGCCACATTCTCTGAAGGGCTGGTGATGTTTACGCCATAAAAATTGGTGTAATATTGTTTTGGATTGGCAGGATCCCAAACGGGTGCATAAGTAGGAGTGTTGATCACAGCTAGCACTACGCCGCCTCTGTTAGATCCTGTACCCGAAATAATATCGCCCTTACTTGCCATGTCGGCATAAGAAACGTCGGCACTTATTTTCAACCAACTCTTTATTTGATTGTTTAGCGAAGCGCGAAAATTGTAACGCTTGTAGCCCGAATAGTCGATAACACCATTTTCTCCCGTGTATCCTCCCGAAATATAGTAATTCATTTTGTCGTTACCATTCGTTATCGACAGCTGATAGTTTTGTGAAGTTCCTGTTCGGTAGATTTCATCGAACCAATTAGTTTTGTCAGTCAGATTGCTTGGCAAAGAAATCAATCCTATTTCGTCTTGTAAGTCTTTGTATTGCGCCGCATTCAGAGGTTTTATCTTATTCTGTATTTTGTTAAAACCAAAATGTGCATTGAAAGATATTTTCGCTATCCCTGCTTCTCCTTTCTTGGTGGTCACCATAATCACACCGTTAGCAGCACGCGAACCATATATCGCTGCCGAAGAAGCATCTTTCAGTATCTGAATGCTGGCAATGTCGTCGGGCGATAAATAAGAAATGTCTGTTGTGGGAACACCGTCTATTACATAAAGAGGATCGTTACTTCCGTTCATAGATGTCGTACCACGAACACGAATGGTCATTCCGGCTCCAGGCATGCCATTAGGAGATGATACCGAGATACCGGCAGCTTTACCTTGAATGGCTTGGCTCACCGAGATGAGCGGACGTTCTGCCAAGTCTTTTGTCGAAACAGACGAGACGGCAGTTGTCACATCTTTTCTTTTTACACTACCGTAGCCTATCACTACAACTTCATCAAGTAGTTGATTGTTTTCTTGAAGTACTACGGTCATTGTGCCCGTGGCTTTCAATTCCAGTGTCTTATATCCTATGGACGAAAAGACGATTGTAGCGCCACGTTTTACGCTAATTGAGAAATGTCCGTTAATATCTGTTACGATACCATTTGATGTACCTTTCTCAATTACACTTGCTCCGATAACGGGTACTCGTTGTTCATCTATTACCACACCGGTAACCGACATCTTTTGAGCAAAACCTGTTAATGATACAAATATTGCCAGTAAGGCAATCAGTAACTTTTTCATACGTACCAAATTTTAATGTTAATATAATCGTCAAGAGATGGTTGCCCATCTGTGTACAAAATTAGCCGATTCTAGGGTACGCTGTTCCGATTCCAATAAATAAGTGGATGACTACTGTGCTTATTTATCTATAAATCAGATATTTATTTTGCTTTTTGATCACGTAAAAAGTGGATAAAATATGGATATGGTAAATAGAAAAAAGAATTAACGAATTCTTTTTATCGCATCTTCGAAAGTGCTTCTCTCTACTTTTGCACTGTTTTTTACTTTTGCCCGATAATTGTAAATAGTATTTGCCGAGTAGCGCAAAAAATCGGCTATCTGCGAACTGTTCTCAATGCCCAGGCGTATGAGGGCGAAGATGCGCAGTTCGGTGTTTAATAGCTCTCCCTTTTTAGGGATAAGTTTTCCTTCGTCTTCGAGCAATGCATTGATTTGTTCTACAAAATTGGGAAACAGATGTAGAAATGCCGAGTCGAATGTGGCATAGAGTTGATCCAACTCTTTGCTCAGTCCCTCAGAAGAGCGAGTCATGTTGTACAACTCGTCAGTACGTTTCATTGTCACCATTTTGTTCACCATTTTTCTATAGGCATTGAGTTTGTCTATATACATAGAACAAAGGTTTAGGAAACGTCCGATGTATTCTTCTTTTATATGATTTGATTCGGATAGTTCCTCATTCGTTGATTTCAATTCATCATTGAGCGATTGCAATTTGAAATTAACTTGTTGCAACGCGTTCTTTGTTGCCGACAGTTTACGAAATTGTATACCTATATATATAAATGCCAGTGCGAGGGCTACAAACAGAAAACTGATCAGAATGAGATTTAATTGTAGTTTGTGGTTTTTCTTTTCAATCATCGACTGGAAGGTCGCGTCTATTAGTGACAAGATTCCGGCACTCTGAATATTTCTCAAGCGCGCGTTATAAAGCTTGGTTTCATTCCACGAAAAGCGCATATAGGTGTAGGCTCTCTCAATATCTCCATTGTCGTATAGCAATTTGGCCAATGTCCACAGAGAAGCGTGGTCCATAATCGCCGATTGGATATCCGAAATGGAAGAAAGAGCCAGACAGCTCATTTCTTGCCTGCTGTTGCGTTCCAGATTATAAATAAGAGATCGATGATACATTACCAGAGCATAGGTCGGAGTGCCCATTTGGGCTTGTGCCAATCGTTCATTATTAATTTTCATTGCCTGCTTATAGTCTCTGCAGTCTCTTGCCGATGTCTCTTGTCTCTGCCGATATTCATCGGTGTTTTTGGGTAGCAGTTGATAAATCAGGTTTTTGTAGTTTTGTGAGATCTTCTCATATTTTACTTTGCTCAATCTGTCTTGCGAGTAACATCCCATTTCGCCATAGGCATGATCATAGCACATATAATATTGGATTTTTAATGCGGTTGGAATCTTTTTCTTGTCAATACCGTTGAGCAAATCGATCGATTCCATATACATGCCCGATGAAGCCAGCAGGTATGATAGTTTCAATTTGCTGTCTACTACCCACGATGCATTGCCCATGGCTGTTGCCAGTTCGATGTTATTGTCCAGGTAGGCAATGGTCGAGTCGCACGAATATGGCTTGTATTCTTCATAGAGTCTTTCGTTGAGTAGGTAGCGTTCTTTCGATAGCCGTAAAGTCTTGGCTAGTTGGCTTTTTATTTTCTTTATGCGTAGTTCGCGCTGGCTCTTATATACTTGGTGGTTTTTAATTGTTCGATCTAATACATTTAAGAGAGAATCCAATTGATTGTTGTCGGCGAATGCGGGAACAATGCCCATTATTCCCCATAGCATATATAGTATTAAGAGTCGGTGTTTCATACTGCTAGAATATTGTTCTTTTTTACTTTGACAAATATATATATTTTCTTTGATACAGCCATCAAGTAATTCGAAAATAAGCCCGATTATTTTTGTTATTGCTCTCAACTTCTTTTATCTTTGCCTCGCAAATTCAGTACCACTTAATTCGATACGATAATGGGATTTTTTAAATCAATATTCAGCACCAATACCTTGGCGCCCGAAGAGGAGAAGAAGAAAGAAGAAAACAAAAATTTTGATATATTCAAGTACGATGGTATTCGTAGCCAGAACATGGGGCAGCTGGACTATGCTGTAAAATGTTTTCGCGAGGCATTGAATATTCACGACGACGAGGAAGTGTTGGCTCATCTGGGGCAGGTACTTTCCATTCAGGGCAAATTGGATGAGGCTTTTGGCGTCTATAGCCGGTTGACCGAAACTTATCCTCATAATGTGGAGTCTTTTCTGGCATTTGCCAATGTCTGCTTTTTGCTCGACAAGTTCGACGAGATGCTGGAAGCTGCCGAGAAGGCCATTTCATTGGATGCAAAGAGTGCGCCTGCTTATTTCTTGCAAGGTAGGGCTCTGTTTGGATTGCACAACGAGGTAATGGCTGTTGCAGCGTTGACCAAGTCGGTTGCGCTCCGTGAGTCTTATGTGCAGGCTTTGCTATTGCGTGCCGAGGTACTATTGTCCATGGGGCAGTTCGAAGAAGCTGGAAAGGATATTGAGGATGTCTTGTCTCAAAAAGAGGCCGACGAAGATGCTTTGCGGCTCAAGGGCCGAATGTTGGAAGCTCTTGACCGGAAAGAGGAGGCTGAAAGAGTCTATCGGGACTTGATTGCCACCGATCCGTTCTACGAGCAAGCCTATGTTGATTTGGGCGATTTGTTCATCACTCAAAATAGATTGTCCGATGCGATTGCTTTGTTTGATGAAGCGATCGAACTGAATCCCAATTTTACCGAGGCGTATCGCGAAAGGGGACGTGCCAAATTGTTGAGTGGCGACGAGGCGGGTTCGCTTCTGGATGCTCAGAAAGCTGTCGAACTCAAACCGCAGGAAATTGATGTCAGCGGACAGTTTAGAGTCGAAGAGAATAAACCGATCAATATATTGGGCCTTTATAGTTGATGATGAGGGGGTAGTGGTATAACCACTATTTTATGTCGGTCTGCTTTAAGTGCAACGAGTCGTATTTCTGCTTTTTCAGTACAAACTTTATTTTGACGTTGGCGTCGTCTATTGATGCTTTCAGCTTTTGAATGGAATTAAGCACGCCTGTCAGTAGGTATATTTGCTTCAAGGCTTGGCGGTCAGAGGCAAGCATGGTCGTGGCATATCTTGAACCCCCCAAGAATTCTACCCGTATATTCTTATTGCAGTTGGCATACAAGAAATTGATGACTCCACCATCTGCCCCGTAATGAAAGTCCGCTTGTTCAAACTTCTCATTCGAATAGTTGTCTTTGTATACGTTGTCCGATGTCGGGGTTTGCGCGTAAGTACCATCGGGTGCCATCACTTTGATACAGCGGTGGTTGATGTACCTGCTACCATGATAAATGGACGTTACTGTCATAATGCCCAACTCGTTGACCTGAAAACGTAGAAAACTGCGGCGCAGATTGCGCTCTACGATTTGGGTGTGCCAGAAGTAGTTGCCTATTGTTTGATATTTTTTGTCTTTTTCAAAAGTATATTCTCCCTTGATAGCGTCCAGCTCCTGTTGCTTGCTCTCTAGCATAGACGATAGATAGCGCAGGTTGTGCTGTTGTTCTTTCAGTACCACAATACATAGCAGGTCTTGTCCCGCTTTGCGCAGTTTGAATTCTTCCGGATAGAGTTTGTTCAGACTGTCTATTTCGAGTTTGGCAGTATTGAAATCTTCGCGTCCCAGAGCTGCACGGGCAGATTCGAGCCGTGTTTCGGCTTTCTCTTTCTTCGAACCGCTACAAGAGACAATCAGAATAAGGATATTAAAGAGTATAATAAGTTTCTTCATCGCTTGTTTCTTTATTACTCACAAAATTACGAATTAATTCTGTATCTTTGCACACTCGAAAGAGAATAATAGTAATTTCATGATAAATTTGAACGAGAAGGAATTGAGAGATTGTTTCGCAGCTCCTATATTTGGAGAAATTTCGGCTGCGGCAGACGAATGGGGACTAGAGTGCTATGTCGTCGGTGGATATGTTCGTGATCTCTTCTTGCAACGCCCTTCCAATGATATAGATATAGTAGTGGTGGGCAGCGGCATTGACATGGCTCATGCCCTCAAAAGACGCTTGGGCAGACAGGCTAGTGTAGCTGTGTTCAAGAATTTCGGTACCGCCCAACTCAAATACAAAGACTTTGAAATAGAGTTTGTCGGGGCCCGCAAAGAGTCCTACCGACTCGATTCGCGCAAACCTATTGTCGAAGACGGCACTCTCGAAGACGATCAGAACCGTCGGGATTTCACCATCAATACTTTGGCCGTATGTATGAACAAGGACCGTTTCGGAGAGTTGGTCGATCCCTTTGGTGGTATTGAAGATTTGCGTCAAAAGACGATTCGCACCCCGCTCGATCCTGATATTACTTTCAGCGACGACCCGCTGCGCATGATGCGTTGCGTACGTTTTGCCACTCAACTCAATTTTTATATTGACGATACAACTTTCGATTCGCTTTGCCGCCAGTGCGAGCGTATCAAGATCATTTCGGCCGAACGTATCATTGACGAGCTGAACAAGATCATCTTGTCGCCTGTTCCGTCCAAAGGCTTTGTCGATTTGGAGCGTTGCGGGTTGCTCGAACTTATTTTCCCCGAACTTACTGCGCTCGAGGGCATTGAAACGAAAAATGGGGTAGGGCATAAAGATAACTTTTACCACACGCTGCAGGTGCTCGACAATATCAGCAAGCATACCGATAACCTCTGGCTACGTTGGGCGGCTTTGTTGCACGATGTAGGCAAGGCTCCTACCAAGATGTGGAGTCCTAAGAGCGGTTGGACTTTTCACAACCATAATTTTATGGGCGAGAAAATGGTTCCTGTTATTTTCGATCGCCTCAAACTACCGAAGAATGAAAAGATGAAATACGTCAAAAAGCTGGTCGGGCTCCACATGCGTCCCATTGTCATTGCCGACGAAGAGGTGACCGACTCTGCCGTGCGTCGTTTGCTCTTCGAAGCGGGCGACGATATAGACGATCTGATGACCCTTTGCGAAGCAGACATCACGTCCAAGAACAATGAGCGTCGCCAACGTTTTCTGAACAACTTTCAGTTGGTGCGTCAGAAGTTGGTCGACTTGGAAGAGCGCGACCGCGTCCGCAATTTCCAGCCCCCCGTATCCGGCGAAGAAATTATGAAAATCTTTGGCTTGTCGCCATGCCGTGAAGTAGGTGCTCTCAAAAGTGCTATCAAAGATGCTATTCTGGACGGCATCATTCCCAACGAATATGAACCTGCACGGCGGTATATGCTCGATAAAGCCCGTAAAATGGGATTGAAACCAGTCGAATGATTGCGTTACTTCTTGAGTAACCTCTCAAATTCTAATATAGAGTAGGCTTCATCCCCGGCACTCTATGGAGACGTAAAGCCCAAGTCGAGCTACTGGATTGGACCTATATTGGACTCGGAGTGGACGATACAATATTGTAAATAAAACTCTATAACATTCAGCAGGCTTTTCGTCCAATCCGAGTCTAAGTCCGAAGGCTTCCGGCTTCATCACAATAGCTAAACAAATGATTAGGGAGAGAGCTTACAAATTTGCACCCGTTCAACCGACGTGAGGAGGGCGTTTACAAATTTCAAGCTCTAAACCAATTATTTGTTAGCTATATTGTGGTGCGCCGGCAGTTCTTCTTGTTTCGTTCTTCTGTCTGCACAGAAGAATGAAAATTTAAAAGCCAAGCAAATATACAATGTCTATTTATTGTGCGATGGATGAAATTTCGCAACAGAAAACGACTTGATGATATTTCGGCAAAAAAGGTCTCTTTTTTGCCTTTTCTCTTATTTTTCGAGAAAATGTGTCTTTTTTATGCTGTTTTAATTTTGACTTTATTCCTGTTATCGAAATAGATGGCTGACACGATGTGTATAAATAGCTATTATTTTATAACAAAGTGTCTTTTGTGAAAGCTCAGATAATTAAAAAACGGATCAAAAAAGTGAATTTTCTTCATTTTTGTAAAACGGTCCTACAGTATATTCAAAGTCCGATTTTATTTTTGAGATGTATGTGCTCGAGGTGCTTTTCTATAGGAAATTATAACTTTTTTAAATTGTAAATATAAATGATAACACCGTACTATCATAATGATAGTACTAAATATTGACAACGCAAAAAAAGTAAAAAGTCTCTAAGGAAATGCACCTCGAGCACATACATGCAAAGTAAAACATTGCAACAAATTGCAACTAAAAATAAAGTGCATTCTTCATCATCTCTTATTCAAGCTTCACACATCTTATCCAAGACACGATTTGTCTTATTTGCTTGCTCAAAAAATGATAAGGACGAAAATAAAAGTTCGTCCTTATGAAAATAAAAGTTCATCCTTATGAAAATATATTTTCGCCCATACGAATTTCTATCTGTGTATCAGCGTGCTACGAACGCTGTGACCTGAAATGGTTGACAAGGACAGCTGTTACCGCTTTTTTGGGTTTTTTATCTTTTTATATGTCTATTCTATTATGTTGTATATTCGATCAATGCCTTTTAAATGGTCTTCGATATTTATTTCATAAAAAATATCAGGCTGAATTCCATTATCAAATAAACCATTAGATAAACAGGGCTTACGGGTGCATATACGATAGTATGAAGAATGATAGGGTAATTGCCTGACAAATGGAGTTCCTGTTGAACCTCCCGTAGGCATGCCGATCAAAATAGCTCGTTTCGGAAAATGTAATTTCAGAGTAATAAGAAAATCTTCTTCTGCCGAATAGGTCTCCTCACCTATTAAGATAAACAAGGGTTGTGTAAATAAAGGTAAGTCTTTTTTGTATAAAGTATCAGCGGGCAGGGTATCCATTGCTAAACCTTTATAGTAATCTTTGTATTGAGGGTATCCGTATCCCATTGCCGAATAAAAAGCATTATCTTTCCGTGTCAAAGATCCAGTGCGACACCGATTGCTCTCGGCTTGTTAAGTCGTTAATAGTCGTTTAAAATTTTCTGTAAATATAATGGTATAATCAATATGTTGTAGCAAAGAGTGGTATTTAATTGTAAACAAAAGAATAAAAAGACGTCTTTTGTCTATATCTATTGTACTAAATATTTTATATATTTGTTACAAGATTACTACGAATCTAATAAGAATGATGGGAACATTAATATTAAAAAGAAAACGAGATGCTACATTTCGGTCAATTTATGTATTTGTTGGCGAAAAAAAGTATGTACTAAAGCGTAATGCTTCTCTGTGCATTGACTTGCCCGCTGGTGAACATCCTTTGTTGGCTAAATTGGATTGGTGCAGTGGTGAAAAAGTGATAAATATAAAGGAAAACAATGTGTATACAATTTTAATAAAAGGATATATGCCAGACTCGTATTTTTTCATTGGAGTTGGGGTAATATCCTTACTTTGTATCGCTTCACTCTTTGAATTAATTCCGCCCGCTTATCCGGTCCTGTTGTTAGTGATATACTATATTCCGCTTATGATTGGGGCTTGCATCCACAAGCATAGTTTTTTCAGATTTAAAAGTGTTGTGACGACGCCAGCTGTTTGATTGGAGGCTGATTATTGTCCTTCCGTCTTTTGATAGTTTAGTAAATATGATGAAGGTATACCTCAAAGGGGGTTCTTTCTAATTCGAATAAAAAGATTAGGGCACATTTTTTTGATAGAAAAACGACAAAAAGTTTTTGCTTTTTTGTCGAGAGTGTGATTTTTTTGGGGATTTAGCGAATCATGTAGTAAAACAACACGGAAAAACGATGAGAAAAGCGATTGAAGAAAAGGAATTTCTAGAACGGATTCGGATCAACAGAGGCGTGCTATTCAAAATCTGTAATATCTATTGTGTCAACCGCGAGGATAGGGAAGATCTTGCGCAGGAGATTGTCTATCAGCTGTGGCGCTCGGGTGCATCGTTCGACGATAGTTATCGATTTTCCACTTGGATGTATCGGGTTGCACTCAACGTTGCTATCTCTTATTATCGCAGCACGAAGCGAGACGATAGAGTAGTGTCGCTTTCGGAGTGGACGATGGAGTTGGAGAATCGGGCTAACGATGATGACGTTGACGATATGGAAAGAAATAGGCAGTTGCTTTATAGTTCTATCAACGAATTGAATGCAATGGATCGAATGTTGATATTGCTGTTTTTTGAAGAAAAGAAATACAGCGAAATAGCAGAAATAGCCGGTATCTCTGAAACGAATGTGGCAATGCGACTCAATCGTATCCGTGAAAAGTTGAAACAAAAAATCACGCAACAAAAAGATTAAAATGATGGAAGATAACTATTTGAAACAATTATGGGATGGAACCAATAATCCAACCGACCATTTTCTCGAACTCGACGTGGCTACATTCGAAAAAATGCAGCGCCGTAAAGCGAATGTACTGCTCCATAAATTGATTGTGCCCAAACTTACCGGAATTCTGCTCGGTATGGGGTGGACTGCTTTTATGGTAATACTTGTCTATTTGAGCCTGCGCTATTCACACTTTTCAGTCGGGCAACTTTTTTTCACTGTGTCGCTCTCTATAATTGCCATTATTACAGCTATTGCTGTGGCTTTGTATGTGAAAGATCTTTTTACCATTTGGCAGATTGACCGTAGTGCAAGCGTGGCAAATACCCAGCAAAAGATGCTTGAACTACAATGCTCAATTATACGTTCAGTACGTATTATGTGGTTGCAACTGCCTTTTTATACCACTTGGTATCTGAACACTGACTTGCTTTTGCACGGCTCGCTCTTATTTTGGATAATTCAGACGTTATTGGGTGGAGCATCGGTTTGGCTGGCGGTATGGTTGTTTCATCATCTACGGCTAGACAAACTAGAGGCAGGCAAAGCACGCGGTTTTCTGAAAGGGTATGGCTTATCATCCGTGGTCCAAGCTATTGACTATATGCGCGAAATTGAACGCTTTAAAGTACAATCAGCTAGTTGATGCTGTTCGGCGGGGTAGCGACAGTGAGAACGACAAATGTTTAATTGGAAAACTTCCAGCGATAAAGATATTATTTAAATATGTATTAGAGCACCACAAATGTAATGCAAAAAGTTTTGCTTTCGATCTAATTTTGTTGATATAACGAGTGAGACAAAGAAGGTCTTTTCAAGTGCGAAATTTAAATTTAATTTATTCCAACGATTAAAAAAATAAGGGATAGTAATAAATTTATTTTAAAAATGAACTAATTATTAAAAATAAAAGAGTATTTTTGATGCATAAAAAAGAAAATATGTTTTATTTTTTATGCATATAAATAGTGTATTATATTTGATTTTCAGTTTTTTATGTTTTAATACTGTTTTAAGAAGATATATGTGTTTTTTACTAGCGATACTTGAACATTTAATATGAAAAAGCTACCTGTTATGACTATTCAAATTAGCTCAAACTTTCATTTTTTTCTGATAATGCACGATGTGTATCGAATAAATGCTGTCAAAGTTTCATTGATGCAAGTCGCACGTTTAGGGTGGTGATTATGATTTTGGTGAATTTGAGATTAAAGATGGTACTTATGTAACAAATAATAGATGGTTTACTAATTCATCTATTATTTGGGGTATAGGGGAATGCCTTTCTAGGTATTTGATCATTTTAGGAGTTCGTATGTATTGCATTTATCAGAAATAAATGCAAGCGCAATGTAAAATGAAAATAACGCAAAGTTCGAATTTAAATTTTATATAGATAGTTGTCTAAAGTGTAATATAAGTATTAATTTATGAAAAAAGTGATTTTGTTTGCAATGATGCTGACATTTGCGTTTTGCATGTCAGCTCAGCGGAAGACTGTAGTTGTTGAAACGCCTTCTACACATCTTCAGAATGATGGAATGGTGCTTAAAAAGAAAGTGGCTATTGGTAGATTTTCCAATGAAACGCAGTATGCTAAAGGTATTTTCTATAACAAAGAAAATGATCCTATGGGTAAACAAGCATTGGACATACTTTCTTCAAAACTAGCGTCGTCAGGAAAATTCCTTCTTCTTGAAAGAAGCGATTTGGCTTCTCTTCTTGAAGAATGTCAGAAGGGAGAAAAAACTTCTGCTGCTATTGGTGCCGATTATATGATTATCGGTTCAATTACAGAGTTTGGACGTAAAGATACAGGTAAGAATGGTGTGTTTTCTTCACAAAAGACACAGACGGTAGAAGCTGCTGTAGCAATCCGTCTTGTAGATGTTTCTACTGGTCTTATTATTTATTCTGATGAAGCTAAAGGTTCGGCGGAACTTACTACGAAGACGACTATGGGTGTAGGTGGTCGAGCTAGTTATGATGCTACTCTTAGTGATAAAGCGATTTCAGAAGCTATTGGACAATTGGTGGAAAATATTATAAACAAATGTAGTAATAGCCCATGGAAGACTTTCTTCTTGTCTTATGATAAAGATGCTATTCTTATTGCTGGTGGTAAAAGTCAAGGTATTAAAGAAGGTATGATCTTTTCGGTCATGACAAAGGGCAGAAAAGTGAAAAATCCTCAGACCGGTATTATGATTAGCCTTCCAGGAAAGAGTGTAGGACAAGTCAAGGTTATTTCTACCGGAGGTGATACGCCTGAAACAGAATATTCTTATGTGGAAGTGACTTCTACAGAGGCTATCAGTTCATCGAATATGGAAAACTATATAATTGAAGATGTGAAATGAAAAAGTTATTGATTTTATTCGCTCTGCCTTTAATCCTATTTAGTTGCAAGGCAAACTTTCCAGTGGCTCAAGCTAGTGGTAAGGAAGATATGGCATATCTGCTGTTTATAAGTTCTCAACAATATGCAGGTAAAGATGTACAAGTGACTATTGATAATGCTCAACCCTTCACCGCAAGAGTGGTAAAGGGGAAAAAGTCGAATCGTAGAGGCATACAATACGGAGTAGCAACAGGGGCCCGCTCACTAAAAGTTAGTTGCAATGGCAAAATACTTTATGAGAAAAAGATTTTCGTTTCCACACAAGAAGTCAAACAAATAATACTACCATAATGAAAAAAATATTTATCGCAGCCATTATCGTTTTGGCATTTACTTCATGCGACACTACAAAACCTTTGTATTCTTGGTACAATTATGAAGACGTGACCTATCAGTACAATAAAAAGGCTACAGAGGATTTGCAAGCTAAGTTGTTGGAACAATATAAAAAATTGACTACAAAACAGAAAGGAGGGCGTGGTGTCGTTCCTCCAGGGCTCAACTCTGAATACGGTTTTCTTTTGTATAAAACAGGGAAAAAGGAAGAAGGCTTAAAATATCTTAAACAAGAGGTCTCTCTTTATCCTGAATCAGAAAAATATATTTCGCGTATCATTAAGCAGTTAGAAAAATGAAAAAAATTATATTATTTGGACTCGCAGTGTTAGCATTAGTGTCTTCTTGTACCACTCCGGTGACATTGGGCAAACAATATCCTGCCATGTATGAAGAGAAACCTTTGACCATTGTTATCATGCCCCCGATAAATCGGACAACCCATGCCGAAGCGAAGGATTATTTTTATACAACGATGTATTTGCCTCTTTGTGAAAAAGGTTACTATGTTTATTCTCCCTATCTTACAATGGAGATGTTTCAGCAGGAGAGTGCTTATGATGCCGAACAGTTTATTGAAGGTGATTTAACTATTTTCAAAAACGTGCTTGGTGCAGATGCAGCGATGTTTACCATAATAAAAGATTGGAGACGAAATAATATGGGCGGAGTGTTGACTGTAGACGTCGAATATATATTGCGTTCAACAAAGACTGGGCAGACCTTATATACAAGAGAAGGGCTAATAAAAGTTGATACAAGTGTAAATGGTGGAGGTGGCGCTATAGGTGCCTTGGTTGGGATAATAGCAACAGCTGTAAATACAGCAGCAACTGATAAGGTTGTAGCAGGAAGGAAATGTAATGCTTTTGTTTTATCAGATCTGCCTGCTGGGAAATATTCAAATATGTATGATAAAGATTCGTCAAATCCTGCTGGGAAAAAATTTGTTAAAGCGACTGTCAAGTAAGTAGTAAAAAAAATGAATTTGGCTAAACAAATAGCAGTTTTACCGTTTGTTAAATATTATGCGCGTAGGGCACTATAGCTCACACGCATAATATTTATATCGTGTTGAGACCGTAATTTTTTTACTTCAGATATCGATTTTACTTCACTTTGAAGCTTTTCGGATGGCGTATATCAATTCGTCTTCTATTCTTCCATTTTTGAGCAGTGCACCTTCAAAACGGGCTTCCTGTTGAAAGCCGGCTTTTTGTAGTACTCCTCGCGAGGCTTTGTTACTGCCGAAAGGGCGGGCAAATATGCGGGTGATGTGGAATGTGCGGAAGCCATAGTCGACAATCTGCCGGACTGCTGCCGTTACGATTCCGTTGCCCCAAAAAGGTTCGGCCAACCAATACCCGATCTCTGCATTGCAGCAGTGTATGTCGGATTGCGGGAAAATACCAATTGAGCCGATCGCCTCTCCGTCAATATCAATGGCAAAGAACTTTTCGGGTTGCGAACATGCCATTTGAAGAAATGCTTCGCCCGATTCTTTCGTATACGGATAGGGAAAGGCATTGGTAAGATAATTGGCTATTTTGGCGTTGTGTGCATATTTTATCAGACTATCTATGTCGGAGCTTTGCCACGAGCGTAATTTGAAATTCATCTTATCTACTCCTCTTCTTTTATGTGACGGAACGCGTTAGCTGAGAGCTTTTTCTTTTGATATGACCTTTAATAAAACATATTGAATGGGCTGGTAATAGTAGAAAGGTGAACTCTCTGGGAGGACAATCTTTTCGACTGACAGCACATAATTGAAACCTCGTTCGTAATCGAATCCTGAGATTCTATTAAATGGTCCAACAGTCCAATCATCTTTCTCATGTTCTCGGATTTTCATTCCCGGACTTGGCGTATCTTGTGTAAGGGCACCATATTTGAATTTTCCTATTTCGGAAGAAACATATAGTGTAACTTCTGCTCTTGTGCCTTCAGCTTTTTGCTTGGATAGTATTTTGATTAGTTTATAGGTATACGAACCTCCATCGGCCGGTGGATTGCCTAATGTCGTTCTCTGGATTTTGAGCTTATATTCATAGCCTCTTTCATAGGTGAATCCTTCGATAGAAGATAATCCCATGAAATCGTAATTAGGATTGGAGCCTGCTTTCACAGACATTCCTTCAATAACCTCATGGCTCATGAAAACTCCCGAGAAACAGGTATATGCGGATACTTGCACATCCATAGTCTCTACTTTGTCTTTTGGTTCGTCGTTATTAATACAACTTGTAAAACCTACTGTGCAGCATAATGCCAATAGGAATGTCATTAGTTTATTAGCTTTCATATATTAAATTTTAGTAAACGTTTATTGTATAAATGCAGTTCCCTTTGGAATACTGCATTAAGAACACCTATAATTTGAAAAATAGTAGAAGATCATGTTAGGGTAAAAGATGATTTTTTTCAACGTTTTTTTTTAATATATTCATTTTGTTTCTCTGAATCATAAAAATGATTAATTTTGCTGCATAAATTAGACCAAAAGGAATGGTAAATTGTGAAGATTCGCAAATCATAACCGATTTCTTGAACGGAGATAAGAATGCATACGTCTTGCTATACAAGAAGTATGTAGATGAATTGTACACTTATGGCAAAGCTTTTACGTCGAACACGGAGCAGGTGAAGGATGCTATTCAAGACCTGTTTTACAAGATATTATGCAAAAAATCTTTGTTGGAAAATGTGCATAATCTGAAGTGCTTTTTATTCATTTCGCTTAAAAACAGACTCATAGATATGAGCCGAACAGTGATAACTGTTAATGAAGATGAATATCCGATGGCCAGTTTCACCGTGAACGATGTAACCGTGTTGGATGATCTGATAGAAGAGGAGAATCGGCAGGAGATCAGTCGGAAAATTCAATCGCTGTTGGGACAACTCACCGATCGTCAACGTGAAGCCGTCTGTTTGCGCTATATTTACGACATGGAGTACAAAGAGATAGCCCAAATACTGGAGATGGAAAATGAAAAATCGGCAAGGAATTTGGTTTCGAGGGCCATTCAAAAACTAAAGCTGGAAAATACTTACCTCTTATTTTTTTTACCTCTTATCAAGCTCAACTGAGAGTATCCTGTTCGGTTGGGAAAATAAACGGGATGAATAGTCAATTGTTTATCCTCCGAGCTTCTTATACCCACTCTTTTTTTGCATAATAAAACTTTTTTGAGAAATTTTTCTAAAAAGTGATGTTATTTTTTTAATTCTTTCGTCCTTTACAAGAACAAAAGAAAAAATGCATTTTTATGAAAATAGAGAAAAAATATCATCATTGCTCAGCGGCAGATTTACTCAAAGACGAAAAGTTCCTTTGTTGGATATTGAACCCCGATGAAGAATCCAATAAGTTTTGGGTGGAACAGCAGAATGAGCATCCGGCTTTGAAAGATAGTATAGACGCTGCAATTAGAGCGTTTCATACCATGAAGATCAATCGGCCGGGTTTGTCTGACGAAGAAAAGACGAATATGCTTTCGAATATATATCTTAAGTATAAGAAAAACAGGACGATGCGTAAAATGTATTTTTATGCAGCATCGGTAGCTTGTCTGTTACTGGTCGTAGGATTTTCGTTTTGGATGAACCAATCTTATTTGCGGCAACATTCTTTATCAGGAATGGAGGCATCTATTCCAACAATGCCTTCGTCTGTCGATTTCAATCAGTTGAAAGATGTTGAGCTTATTTTCAACGGACAAAAGAAGATTATAACCGGTAAGGGCAATGTGGATGTTTCTCTTGGTGCCAACAGTGTATTGAGTGTGAAAGAGGGGCGGAGCAATTACCGTTCGAAGCTTGACGATCATTCTAACAATTATACGTGTTTGTTGGTGCCCTACGGAAAGCGTTCTTCTCTGTCTCTTCCCGACGGAACCAAAATGTGGATAAATTCGGGCACCGAAATTCGTTTCGCCAATTCAATGAGTGGCAAAGAAAGGCAAGTCTTTGTGGACGGCGAAATTTATATCGAAGTGGCCCACAACCCGAAACGTCCTTTCTATGTTCGCACCTCGGACATGAATGTAAGAGTCTATGGCACGAAGTTTAATGTGATGTCCTATCATAGTGACAGGACCAAGCGGGTGGCGCTTATCGAAGGCAGTATCTCTGTTGGTTCAAGCAGGGGCAAAAAGAATACTGTAATGCTATCTCCGGATCAAGAATATACTCAATCTAGCAACGGCTTTTCTGTGAAGAAAGTGAATGCCGCCGATTTCATGAGCTGGAAAGAGGGATTGTGGATCTTTACGAATGAAGAATTAGGCAGTATCGCACTTCGTTTGTCGCGCTACTACGGCAAGCCTATCGAATGTGCCTCCAATATCTCGGACAAGTCGTGCACCGGTAAGCTTGTACTTTTCGACGATGTTCATGCCACGATGGAGACAATAGCCGAAATACTTTCTGTAAGATGTTTATCGATAAATAATAAAATATACATTAAAAGCAAATAAAATAAAGAATTAAGCCTATGAACGAAGAGAATAGCTAATTTGGTAATAGAGAGCCGTATAAATCTCTAATAATAAACCCAATTTTATATATAAACAATAATCTAATGAAATGAGACTTGAATTCGTTTTACCCAAAAGTAAAAGATCAATTAGTATAGGGACACTTCTGTTTCTATTGTTGGTAATGTTTGTTTCTCCGGTAGCGGGCAGTCAGCAAATGCCGCTATTGTCTATCCGTGTAAATGGAAGCATTAAAGATGCACTTCATGTCATTGAAAAGAAAAGCAACTTTGTGTTTATCTATTCAGATGATATTTCAAGAGATCTAAATGAGAAAGTTGCGTTGAAAGCCGATCGTGAGAGGCTTGATAAAATATTGGACGAAATTCTTGCACCCAAGAATTTGTTGTATCGGGTTCATGAAAGACAAATATCAATCATCAAATCTTCGCGTACTCAGCAATCGCAAAAAACAAAACCGGCAACTTTAAAGGTTTCCGGCCGGGTTGTAGATGAAAAAGGAGAACCGCTAATAGGTGTAAGTATTCAGGAGTCCGGAACAAACAATGGTATTACTACCGATAACAACGGATATTACACCTTGTACAATGTCGCCGGTTCCAAGTCGGTATTGAAATTCACTTATATCGGTTATGTTCCTCAAGAAGTCACTGTCGGAAATTCGCATCAGATTAATGTCGCTCTGCAGCCTGATACCAAGAACTTGGAAGAAGTTGTTGTGGTAGGTTATGGTACGCAGAAAAGAGCCAGCGTCGTAGGTGCTATTACTACCGTGAAGCCTTCTATCTTGCAGATGGACCAAACGCGTTCGATAAGCAATGCGCTGGCGGGCTCTGTGGCCGGTATTATTGCCGTGCAAAGAAGCGGCGAACCGGGTAGTGATGCTTCCGATTTTTGGATTCGTGGTATATCGACTTTCTCTAGTGCCGCATCTAGTCCGCTCGTCTTGGTAGACGGTATCGAAAGGAGTATAGACAATATATCTCCCGAAGAAATTGAATCTTTCTCTGTCTTGAAAGATGCTACCGCAACTGCCGTTTATGGTGTGAAAGGTGCCAATGGTGTGATTCTTATTCAGACTAAACGCGGAAAAATAGGGAAACCGACTATTTCTGTCAAAGCCGATTACGGCGTATCTACACCTACCAAGTTGCCCAAATTCGTGAACGGTGCTACTTATATGGAAGTGATGAACATTGCAAGTCAATTTACTTCCCAAAAAGATATGTATACACAAGATGCTATCACGGCAACCCGAAATCGTACAGATCCGGACTTATATCCCAATGTGGATTGGCTCAAAACGGTGACAAAAGATTATGTTCCCAATGGGCGTGTCTCTCTAGATATCAATGGCGGTACCGAACGCTTGCGTTATAGTATGGTAGCTTCTTACTTCGGAGAAAAAGGTATTACGGTGACAGATCCAAGTGTGGATTATGATGCTTCAAATAAACTCTCGCGTTACAATATCCGAACCAACTTGGATATGAACTTGACGCCCTCTACATTGATCAATGTGAGTGTGGGTGGTTATATCATGAGCCAAAGAACACCGGGTTGGTCGCCTACCGATATTATCTATTTGGCGTTTAAGAATACGCCCGTTTGCTATCCCAGAATCTATTCGAATGGTCAGATTCCGACCTATACATCGCAAACCAATCCCTGGGCAGCAGCTACACATACCGGATTTGTCTCGACAAGTTCGAGCAGCATTCAATCTCAATTTGTAGTAACTCAAGATATAGGTAAGCTATGGAAACCCTTGAGCGGATTGAATGCCAAAGGAACATTCTCGTTCGATTCTTATGGATGGGATTCTTTCAAACGTACAAAGGTGCAGACCACCTATATGGCAACAGGAAGAGATAAGGACGGCAATCTGATGACGACCATGACCAATCAGGGAAGTAATTTCTTGGGCTATGAAAAAGGCAATGGTGGCAATCGTTCTCTTTATTTCGAAGGTCAGTTGAATTACAGCAAACGCATAGCTAAAGATCATCAACTCGATGCCTTGTTTCTCTATAACATGCGTAACTACATTGATGCCAGTGCTACAACGTCCATCTATTCGCTTCCTTATCGTAGCCAAGGTTTGGCCGGACGTATCTCTTATAGTTTTAAAGATACTTATTTCTTAGAAGCCAATTTCGGATACAATGGTTCGGAAAACTTTGCTCCCGGTAAGAAATGGGGATTTTTTCCTTCTGTCGCTGGTGGATGGCTTATATCGAACGAATCTTTCATGAAAACTCTCTCTTCTACAATATCTAAAATGAAGGTTCGTGCTTCCTACGGTTTGGTCGGCAACGATCAGTTAGCCGGCCGCCGTTTTGCATACTTGTCTACTATTGCCGGTATCGATGGCTATACATACGGTACAAGTGGGGATAATGCTTACAACGGTTATACCGAAGGTGATTTTGGCGTCAATAAGTTGACTTGGGAGACTGTGAAGAAACTGGATATAGGACTTGAACTCGGATTGTGGGACTGCCTGAACATTCAAGCTGATTATTTTCACGAACGTCATGAGAAGATTTTCATGCAACGTAAGACTATTCCCGAGACAGCCGGTTTTACATCTGCTCCGTGGGCCAATTACGGTATTGTAACCAATCAAGGATGCGAGTTCAGTTTGGAAATGAACAAGCAATTTAGTAAAGATCTCTTTTTGTCTCTTAGAGGTAGTTTTACTTATGCCCACAACAAAATAATAGAATATGATGAACCCGCAGCGTTGAAAAAAACGACTCGCTCTTATACGGGCAATCCTATCGGTACCTATTATGGTCTGCAAGCTATTGGTGTGTTCCAAGAAGAAGATTTCTTAGCCGATGGTTCACTAAAAAATAGTATACCGCAAGCGACTTTTGGTACGGTACATCCTGGTGATATCCGCTATGCCGATACTAATCATGACGGGAAAGTTGATGCTAACGACTATAAACCTATAGGCAGGCCCTATAATCCAGAGATCGTATACGGTTTTGGATTCAGCCTACGCTATAAAAATTTCGATTTCAGTGCCTTTTTCCAAGGCGACGCTTGTTGTTCGACAATGCTTTCGGGTGATATGTTGATACCTGGTAGCGGTGGCGGCGGTATGGGCAATATCTATAGCAATTGGGATGATCGTTGGAATCCTGCCGATCCATACAAAAAGAATGTATTTTGGCCTCGTTTCTCGACCACAAAGAGCATTAATAATAACCTACCTTCTACATGGTGGCTTAAAGATGCCTCTTATATCCGTTTAAAGAACTTGGAAGTTGGCTATACTTTACCGAAAAGTTGGCAAAAAGCAGCTTTAATGCGCGGAGCACGTGTATTCTTCAGGGGATCTAATCTTTGGACATGGAGTGCTTTCAATATGTGGGACCCCGAAGTCGGTTCGTCTGATGGTCTGAAATATCCTCCAATGAAGGTTTATTCTTTAGGTTTTCAAGTTACATTCTAAAAAGATTTATGGATATGAAAAAATATATAACATTTATATTATTAGCAATAGCAGCAATGCCGTTCTTGTATTCATGTAGTAATTATTTGGATAAAGAGCCTGACGATATGCTAACCTTGAGTGGAGTATTCAGCGATGCGACGAATACGAAAAACTGGCTGGCCGGCGTCTATGATGCAATCCCCGATCCTTTGTGGGGTTATCTTAGCTATTCATACGGCTATTATTTAATGAGCGATGAATCTCAGATCAATAGCGAATTGGGACAATTCGGCTGGAATGGTTTACTAAATGTTCAGCAAGGTAGTTGGTCGCCTGTACAAATGGTACCCAGTTTTGATTTGTGGGGGACTACATATCAGAAAGTGAGAGCAGCTCTTCTCTTTTTGGCAAATGTTAAGGCTATCCCAGAACAACGTCAAACAGCAGAATTGGTCGAAAGATATAAAAACGAAGCTCGTTTCTTGATGGCCTATTATTACGAACGCATGTTGGAGGTATACGGACCATTCCCATTGGTCACTACGTTGTCTAACGCTACAGCTTCTCCTGCCGATTTGCAGTTACCCCGTACGCCTTACGACGATATCGTAACTTATCTGGATAAAGAACTGCTCGATTTGTCTAAAGTATTACCGGCTTCTTACGATGATACGGATGTAGGTCGCGCTACTTCGGGCATGTGTCTGGCTATCAGAGCCCGTATGCTTATGTTTGCAGCAAGTCCTTTGTTCAATGGTAATGCCGACTATGCCGATGTTGCGAACAAAGACGGCAAACCGTTGTTCAACTCTACGTACGATGTAACAAAATGGAAAAAGGCGGCCGATGCAGCCAAATTGGTGATCGATATGCCTAAGTATAAACTATATACCGAGAAAAATGATGATGGTAGCATTGATGCTTTAATGTCGTGCACGGATGTTCATCTCAAAGATGTGCAGCAAAATCCGGAAATCATTTTCGTATATCCTAAGCTGACCCATTATTATTATGAATATCATACATTGCCTCGTGGTTCCGGTTTTGCCGGTTGTGTTGGAACAACTCAGAACGTGGTGGATGCTTTCTTTATGAACAATGGAAAGAGCATTACGGACGACGGTTCCGGATATGTAGCAACAGGCTTTTCTGCTTCCGACAACTATTATAACACCAAATACAATTATGGCAACGTAAACCGTACTACCGGTTTGGTAACGCGTGCCGGAACATTCAATATGTACGTCAATCGCGAACCCCGTTTTTATGTCAACATTCGCTATAGTGGTCAATATTGCAGCTTTGATGACAATGGACGTGATCTCGATTTCAAGAAAAACGGTTTGGACGGTGCTCCTTCCCACGATAGTCCGTATACCGGCTACCAAATAAACAAAGCGATCAATCCTTCCGATCATAGCGGACAGGCGTTTCAGTATAGACCAGGTATCATTCTTCGTTTGGCGGAGATGTATCTCGACTATGCCGAAGCATTGAATGAATGCGATCCGGGCAATGCGGACATTGCAAAATATGTCAATCTGATTCGTGAGAGAGCTGGTCTACCCGATTTGGACGCAGGTTTGTCACAAACTCAGATGCGTGATGCCATTCGGCACGAACGCCGGGTAGAGTTCGCTTTGGAAGGCGGTACGCGCTATATGGATATTCGTCGTTGGAAAATAGCAGAAGATGTATTCAAAAAACCTATTCAAGGTATGAATATCCAAGGTGCTACGCCAAGCGACTATTTTAAGGTAGTTGATATCCAAACACGCAATTTTCAGAAGAAAATGTACTTGTGGCCTATTTATCAGAATTACATGGATAATAACGCAAATTTGGTTCAAAATAAATATTGGTAATTGATATGAGCATGAAATATTTTTGGAAAATATTTACACCATTATTATTGTTGTTTGTCTCTGTAGGGTGTAGCAGCTCTTCGGGCGACGGCCCTCAGAAGGTGAGTGTCTCTATCTCTCCATCCAAGAAAGTGATAGAGGAGAGTGCTGGTGGAGAATTATCATTCTCCATCACTCCAACTCCTCCTTCTGTGGGACTGAAGTGCATTAGTAATGTCGATTGGATGACTGCTGCGTCTGACAAGGACTACCGTTGGAATGTATCGGCCAATATGGCTAATTTGAGTAGAAGTGGGCGCATTTATATATTGAATAAACAATCGCTTGCTCCTATCGATACGATTCAAGTGGTTCAGAAGTCCATCTTAGGCACCATAGACGAAGAAAGCGCATACCATTTCACCGAAAACGATGTACCTGTTGAAGTACCTTTTGCAGGAAATTCGTATATTACCACTCCGCTATATGGTACCCAGATTGATGATAATAGTGGCGACTTTTCTGGCGATTGGAACGATGCTTCCATCGTGGCCAGTACGTATTTCTATGTAGGTGCTTCGGGCGTTTTGAATTTGGCGATGGTTGCATCGAATAGTGGAGGCTATGGAAAGATTAAGGTGACCGTTAATAACAGCAAGTCGTATGTTGTGACGGTTAACGGGCCTGCGTCTAAAATATATTCCATAGACAAAATACAGATCGATGCTCCGGGGTATGTCAAAATTGATGTGCAGGGAATAGAGAAAAGCTCGAAATACTTTGCCCAAATACTCGAATATCGTATAGGAGGGGCTGCTACGACAGGCAATAATAATCATTTTGTCACTGCTGCTTCAAAGGCGAGTGACACTGGCTTCTATTATCAACGAAGAGGGGCTTCATCGCATTGGTTTTACACACTTCCTGCTGAAGATGTTGAATACTTTTATAACGAAGTGACGGTAGACAAAGCAGTGAACAACTCTTATTACGAGATGAATGGGTTTAGCGAAGGCTATATGGGCATTCAACAAGTTGGGGATGGTACTCATAAAGTACTGTTCTCCGTATGGGGAGATCCCAAGGATGTGGATGCTACTCGTCCCATACCTATTAAACTTGGCAAAGATGTTGTTATCGGTACGTTCGACAATGAAGGTAGCGGCCGCAACTGTTTCTTGGATTTCGATTGGAAAGAAGGGCAGACTTATAAAGCTCTGGTAAAGGTTAAGCCCGATGGACAAGGGAATACCATTTATACGGCTTATTTCTATACAGGCAGCGAATGGCGTCTGCTTGCAGTATTCAAACGTCCCAAATTGTCGACATACTACAAGTCGCCTTACTCTTTTCTGGAGAATTTTAATCCGTTAACAACTGTTACGCCTCGCCATGTTTTGTACAAAAATCAGTGGGCCTATACGGTTGGAGGAGAATGGAAAGAAATAACAAATGTAACTTTCTCATGCGACGATACGGGTGTACAAGGCTTGCGGTGGGATTACAGCGGTTCTGTAGACGACGTAAACCATGGGTTCATCTTAAAGAATTTTGGATTCTCCAACGACCATACGGCGAACAATACCTCGTTCAGTCGTAAGGCGGGTGGAACGAAACCCAATATCGATTTTGATGTGTTAGAAAATTTATAATTTAACTTTTAGTTCTTGAAATAATGAATACACAAAAAATATTTTTGGGGAGTTTGCTCCTCGGCCTTGCATTATTCATGAATAGCTGTAAGGATGATTACAGCGTAGACATAGCTCCCGGACCCGGTGTCACACCTCAGGCTACATTTACCCCCGAAGGTGATATAGCTATTGCCGGAAGCGGCGGTTCTTCGACCATTCAGGTCGTATCCAACATGCCCGATAGTACTATTAGTGCTGCTGTCGGTTATGCTACCAACGGTGAATCTTGGTGTACGACAAAAATTATCGATAATAAGGTAACACTCACTGTGGCGCAAAATACGAGCTATTCGCCTCGTGCCGCTACGTTGAAAATTAAAGCTTTTACCCTTCTGAAGACTTTTGCAGTTGAACAAGACGGCAAGGATTATGTGATTGACGTCACTTATCCTTATAGCAAAAACTATAAGGTCAATATTCCTTCTGTTTCTGATTTTAATAATGCAAAAACAAATATCTTTGCAGTTATGGACGGAAGTCAAAAAATTGCCGAGATTTGTCTGGAGTATATCAATGCTACAGGTATGTCTTCCCGTGCCATTGTCGTCTATGGCGTTGCAGCCCGCGACGGCAATTCGGCCGACTATAAAAATGGATATATTGCCCAGTTTATAGACGATAGCGGGAATGTGAAGCAAAGTAATGCAAACGGAAGTGCCGCATCGTTCAATTACGATACGGACGAATGCAGCTATATTCCTATTCTGCGCAATAATCCTACGATCACTACCGTCTATCTTTCTACCACAGGTATCACCAACAAGGAGATTGCCGGTGCTACCGAATTGCCGGCTCAGCCCTATTACGTTACAGACAAGAGTGGCAATCAATACCCTATTGTCAAGGTCGGAGCCGATGTTTGGTTGGGCTCAAACTTGCGTACGTTGAAAATGGGAGATGGTACAAACATAACCCTTACCAATACTCCTACAGCCAATAGCGCTGTCTATCCGCGACAAGATACATCGCTGGATCCAGCCATATTTGGTTACCTTTACCATGCTTCGCTTGTGACGGGTGGTAATGTTGCCAATATGGGGGCGTCTATTGTCGATAGTCACAATAGCACTTGGAGAATATCTACTGCTGGCGGCAGTAATGCATCCGGCATTATGGGTACAACTACCGATTGGCAGCGATTGTTCAAATACATAGGCAAAGATCAATTGGGTGCTATATTGTCCAAAGGGTACGATTGGGCCAATGGTGGTGCAGGTGGATTCGACGTATCAACTGTAACCAATATTACCGGTATGAGTATTCCGGCAGCAGGCGAGATATATTCAATGTCTTTTGCTTTGGGTGGCGAAAATCAAGCTTTCTTCGTATCCCAAGGAGGCCAGGGATATAACTTCTGCGAGGTGGATGGCAAAGCTCCCGACCAAGTGGGAGTCCGTGCATGGCCCCATAATGCAGATGCTTGCTCTATCCGTTTAGTGCGTGCAGACAGTCATAATTTACAATAAATATTTATCATGAAAAGAATTCTTACATTTGTCGTCGCTTGTATGCTTTCAATAGGCATCTTTGCCGATGATGTTTCTACTTTTAAAGGACTTGTTAGTCGGTTATTACCAAATCTTTCTTCGTCGATCATTGCCAAAAAGTTACCAAGTGGCAGTGAAGACTATTTCCAGATCTCTTCGCAAGATGGAAAGATAGAAATTGCGGGCAATAATGCCAATAGTATGGCCGTCGGTCTGAATTATTATTTAAAATATTATTGTCATACAACCGTTTCGTGGTATGTAGACGACCATTTCGATATGCCGACTTCACTGCCGGCTATCGAAAAGCCTGTTACAGTCAATGCTCGTTGCAAAAACCGTTTCTTTCTCAATTATTGCACGTTCGGATATACTATGCCGTGGTGGAATTGGAAAGATTGGGAACATTTCATCGACTGGATGGCATTGAATGGAGTTAACCTGCCGCTTGCTATCACCGGACAAGAATCTGTATGGCACAAGGTGTGGATGAAGTTGGGGTTGAAAGACAAGGAAATACGTCATTATTTTACCGGCCCTGCCCATCTTCCTTGGCATCGTATGTTGAATATCGATTATTGGCAGGGCGATCTGCCTATGTCTTGGTTGGACGATCAGGAAGAGTTGCAGAAAAAGATTGTAGCTCGTGAACGTGAGTTCAATATGCGCCCCGTTCTTCCTGCTTTTGCAGGTCATGTGCCACAAGAACTCAAACAGATATATCCAAAGGCTAAGATCACCAAACTTGGAGCGTGGTCGGGTTATTCGGATCAGTATGCTTGCAGTTTTCTTGATCCGATGGATCCGCTTTTCACCAAGATTCAAAAGCTTTTCTTGCAACAGCAAAAGGCTATCTATGGTACCGACCATATTTATGGCATCGACCTTTTCAACGAACTTGCACCGCCCAGCTATGAGGCTTCTTATCTGAAACGGGTGGCCAATCAGGTCTATGGCTCTTTGGCCAAAGCAGACAAAAATGCTATCTGGTTGCAGATGACGTGGCTCTTTTATGACGACGGTAAAGCATGGACCAATGAGCGTATCAAAGCTTATATTACGGCTTATCCGGCAAGCAAGTCCATCTTGCTCGACTACTATTGCGAGCAGCACGAAGTATGGAAACAGACAGACAAATATTATGGTGTTCCATATATTTGGTGCTATCTGGGCAATTTTGGAGGTAATACGATGCTAGCCGGTAATATAGCCGAAGTCAATAAACGCATCGAAAATGTATTCAAGAACGGAGGCCGTAATTTTACGGGTTTAGGCTCTACATTGGAGAGCTTCGATTGCAATCCGTTTATGTACGAGTATATTTTCGAGAAAGCATGGAATTTCGATACGCATAAGAATGTAGATCGTTGGGCAGAGCATTTGGCTGACGAGCATACCGGCAAAGTGGACGATAATGCCCGCAAGGCTTGGAATATATTGGTCAACAAAATCTATATTCAGTCCGACTATCCCGGACAGTGCCCTGTTATCAATATCCGTCCTTCGTTTGGTGGCTTTAAAACTTATTATTCCAGTCCACGCATTCCTTACAAAAACAAGGAGTTGTTGCAGGCTACGGAACTTATGTTGCAAGCCGACAGCAAAACTCAAACGTATACTTTTGATGTTGTGAACCTTGCACGCCAGCTCATCAGCAATTATTATGGCGATGTATTCAAACAATATGAGCAGGCTTACAATAAAAACGATTTCAAAACGATGAAGGCCAAAGAGTTTATCATGTTGGGTATATTGGACGATGTAGATTGTTTGGTTTCGTCGCAAAGCACATTCCTCATGGGCAAGTGGATAAAAGAGGCACGCGAGAAAGGGGTCGATGACGCCGAAAAGTTGTATTATGAACGCAATGCCCGCAACTTGCTCACAACCTGGGGTGAGAAGGCCGGATTGCTTAACGACTACGCCAGCCGTACGTGGTCGGGTATGACAGCAACTTTCTACGGTCAACGTTGGCGCATGTTCTTTGCCGCTGTCGATCGGGCTGTTATTGAAGGTCAGAAGTTTGACGATGCCAGATACAAGGAATATGAGAAAGAAGTAACCGACTATGAGGAAAAATGGTGGAACGATTGCATAGGCAATTTCCCCAGTACACCTCAAGGCGATGGCATTGCTATTGCTAAAGAACTGGTTGCTAAGTATAAACCCCTGATAGAGCAGTAGAATGCTGCTCTGGGGTAGAACGATGGCTTGTTTAAAATTAAAATACCGGATTAATGAAAAATAGATTGTTATTGTTGTTGGCGATGGTCGGTATCGGCGTGCAGGCCCAGACTGTTAAGTTGCCTCGGCTTGGCAAAGATCGGATCGACCGAATCGTTGCTGCTATGAGCCTGCAAGAAAAAGCACAGTTGCTGGTGGGCGTAAGTGATAGTGTATCTCATACGTATGTTGGCAATCTGAAAGATGCTATTCCTGCTGCCGGAGTCACCGCCCGACTTGCACAATTCGGTATTACGCCATCGTATATGTGCGACGGACCATGCGGAGTGCGCATGGATACGTTGCGCGAAGGAAGCACTACGAAATATTATGCTACAGGTTTTCCGGTAGAGACCCTTTTGGCCTCTACCTGGAATACCTCCTTGCTATATAAGGTAGGGCAGACTATGGGTAATGAAGTGAAGGAGTACGGCTGCGATGTCTTGCTTGCTCCGGGACTTAATATCCATCGCAATCCATTGTGTGGACGTAATTTCGAGTACTATTCCGAAGATCCTGTACTGACCGGAAAAATGGCGGCTGCAATGGTCGGCGGGCTTCAATCGCAAGGAGTAGGTGCTACTATCAAACATTTTGCCGCCAACAACCAGCAGACGATGCGTGTCACAACAGATTCACGCGTTACTCAGCGTCCTCTACGCGAAATCTACTTGCGTGGATTCGAAATTGCAGTTAAGGATGCTCAGCCATGGGCTGTGATGTCGTCATACAATAAACTCAACGGCGTTTATACCCAAGAAGACCGTCCGTTGCTATCGACTATTCTTCGCGATGAATGGGGATTCAAGGGCATCGTCATGACTGATTGGACCGGCACGCGCAATACTGTTGCGCAAGTGCATGCCGGAAACGACCTGATGATGGAAGGTAATCCAAAACAGGTACGAGACATTGTCAAGGCGGTGCAGATGGGCAGATTATCTATTGCCGATGTGAATCGGAACGTGAAGCGCATGCTTGAGTTCCTTCTCAAAACACCGCATTTCAGAGCTTATCCTTTCTCCAACGCACCGGATCTGAAGGCTCATGCCCAAGTGGTGCGCGAAGCTGCCGATGAAGGCATCGTTCTTTTGAAAAACGACAGTTGTGCTTTGCCTTTTCCGCAGGCTACCAAGCGTATTGCCCTTTTTGGTATCGGGGCGTACAATTTTTATGCCGGTGGTAGGGGCTCAGCCGATGTCAACAAAACATATATCGTGAATATGAAGCAAGGACTGACCGATGCAGGCCTTACTCTTGTCTCCAAACTCGATCGGTATTATACCAAATATATAGACTGGCAGAAGTCCGCGCTCGACGAAATCAATGTCCCCGATTGGTATACTTGGTTCTTTGGTCCCAAAATGCCTCAGGAAGCAGAAATTGATACGGCTTTCATTCGTTTGAGGGCCAAAGAGGCAGATGTAGCCGTTTATACCATTGCTCGCAATGCCGGCGAAGGTGCAGATCGACACAACATCGAAGGCGACTACTTGCTCACGAAGTCTGAGCGGTTGTTGCTCGAGAATATTACAACTATTTTTCATTCGCTCAAGAAGAAAGTAGTGGTGGTATTGAACACTGGTGGGGAGGTAGAAACGGCGTCGTGGAAGAGTCTTCCTGATGCGATCGTTCTGGCGTGGCAACCCGGACAAGAAGGAGGTAGACCTGTGGCCGATATTCTCACCGGCAAGGTCAATCCATCCGGTAAACTGCCGGTGACGTTTGCCAACGATTATTTTGACATCCCTTCGTCCAAGAATTTCCCATACGATTACTTCTACAAAGACTACACAACGTATTGGGCCGACTGGACAGATTCGGTGATGCTCAAGACAAAAGACAGAGGCTTTACCAACTACGAAGAAGGCATTTGGGTAGGTTATCGCTACTTCAATACGTTCAAAAAGGCGGTTTCTTATCCTTTCGGTTATGGGCTTTCGTACACCACTTTCGGCTATACAGATGCTCATCTTAAGGAGAGCGGCAACCATTGTACGGTGACAGTAACAGTGAAGAATACCGGTGCATTTGCCGGCAAAGAGGTGGTGGAACTCTATACTACGGCACCTCGTGGCAAATTGGAGAAACCCGCACGCGAACTAAAGGCTTTTGCCAAAACAAAGCTGTTGCAACCGGGAGAATCCGAAACGGTGACGATGCATTTTACTTTGTCCGATTTGGCTTCGTTTGACGAGCAGTCCAACAGTTGGATTACGGAAGCTGGTAAGTATGTCATTTCCGTTGGCGCTTCGGTTGAAGATATTCGTCAGACGCTGTCGTTCAATGTTCATCATTCTATCAAGTGCAAGATGCTGACGAGATTATAGACGTGCGGCGTAGATTAAAAATCGCTATTTGATGAATAGGCTCGTAAAGATAGAGGAATAAATATTACAAATGAAGGTGCTCTTTCCTTCTAAACAGCAATTTTCCTCTTTTTCAATAAATACCGAAATAAGGTTGAATATGGTATTTTCATAAATGTTAAGTAGACGTGAATAGGCTTGTGATAATGACATCATATTATTGCAAGTCTATTTTTTTTTGTGACATTATGAAATAGTGCTTTACACATCGACTCACCTCATATCATTCTTTATCAAATTCACATATGTACCTTTTTTTGTTGTCGTATGTACGTCACGCAAAAAACTTAAGGACGTCACCGAAAAAACTAACATACGACAAAATAGAGGTGGTATTGCAAGATCGAAATGATTGATTGGTGTCTTGTTTATCTTATCTGTAACAAATAAATTTGATGAGAATATTTTGAATATTAAAATATTGTTCGTATGTTTGCGAACAATATTCAAAGAAAAGATGGAAAACGATAAAAAATATACTGCAAGACAAGAACAATTGGCACGTTTTGCCAAAGCGTTGGGGCATCCCGCCAGAATCTCTATCATGCAATTTCTGGCAAAACAGGATACTTGTTACTTTGGTGACATACACGAGGAGTTACCTATTGCCAAGGCTACCGTTTCGCAACATCTTAAAGAGTTGAAAAACGCAGGGTTGATACAAGGTGAGATTGAAACGCCAAAGGTGAAGTATTGTATCAACAGAGAGAATTGGAAACTTGCTCAGGAATTGTTTGGCGAGTTTATGGGGCAATGTATTTGCAAAAAAAAGGATTGCTGTTAATGCATCTCTTTTTTTATATATCAATTGATCGTTGTTTTGCGAATTACGATTATGTACGATTCTGAATGATAAATAATAAATGATACATGATGGAAATAAAAGTTTTAGGAACAGGTTGCAGCAGTTGCAAGGCTCTGTATGCAACGGTCGAGAAAGTGATAAAAGAGTTGAATATCGATGTTGTGTTGGTAAAAGAAGAAGATTTGGAAAAAATCATGTCGTATAATGTAATGTCGCTTCCGGCATTGGTGATAGACGGAAAGGTTGTGGCCAAGGGGCGAATTGCAGAGAGTGAAATAAAGAATCTATTAACCATAAAGAAATAAAAGGAATGAAACGTGTACTCATAATGTCTCTGTTGGCACTGATTTGTTTTGTCGGTGCGGATGCACAAACAAAGAAGGTAGTAAAACCGGCCAAAGCAATGGTCGAAGTATTGTATTTCCACAGCAAGCAACGTTGTCCTACTTGTATCGCAATAGGTACCACTTCTAAAGAAGTGGTGAACAAAGACTTTGCCGCTCAGGTGAAGAGTGGAGTACTGAAGTTTAAGGAAATCGATATTTCTACTCCCGAAGGTGAGAAAATGGCCGATAAATATCACGTCACCTGGTCGTCTTTGTATGTGAATAGATGGCAAAATGGTAAAGAGATTCGGAACGACATGACTCGTTTCGGTTTTGAAAATGCCCGTACGAATACTTCGGTGTTTAAGAATGGACTAAAAAATAAGATTACCCAGTTATTAAAATAGTTGTAAACGATGATGGATTTCTTGCAACATGTTTTAGACAATAGTAATATTCCGATCTTAACCGCTTTTGTCTTGGGGTTGCTCACGGCTATCAGTCCCTGTCCGTTGGCAACCAATATAACCGCCGTTGGCTTCATCGGTCGTGATATAGAGAGCAAACGGCGCATCTTCTGGAACGGGATTCTGTATACGGCAGGACGAATGGTGGCGTATTCGGTGCTGGGAGCTATATTGATATATATACTCCGAAGTGGTGCCGATATGTTCTCGATTCAGAAGGGGGTGAGCAAGTGGGGAGAAATGCTCATTGCTCCGGCCATGTTGCTCATCGGCCTGTTTATGTTGTTCGGTGATAAACTGAGGCTTCCGAAATTTGGGTTCTCGGGAAATGTAAAGTCTGAGAAGTTAAAGGGCGTATGGGGAAGTTTGCTTCTGGGTATGCTTTTCGCAATGGCTTTTTGCCCTACGAGCGGTGTGCTTTATTTCGGAATGTTGATACCTATGTCGGCTCAAGCTACGGGAGGATACCTGCTGCCTTTTGTATTTGCTTTTGCTACAGGACTTCCTGTAATACTTGTGGCGTGGCTACTTGCCTATAGCATGGCGGGAGTAGGAAAGTTTTATCACCGGATGAAGATATTCCAAAAATGGTTTAATCTGATTGTGGCTATATTATTCATAGCGGTAGGGCTTTATTATGCGTATATGTTTTATCTATAGATTTTAATTTAGGATTAGTTATGTTGCAAAGATTTGCTGACTGGATAGCATACACCCTGTTGGGGCTTGATGCGCAGTCGCGTATAGGTTCGGCTGTAGATTTCTTTTTTTACGATACAACGAAGATACTCATTCTTCTGTTTATTATCAGTTCGATCATGGGGGTTATCAACGCATACTTTCCTATAGACAGATTGCGTAGATACCTCACCACACATAAACTGTTTGGGTTACAATATTTTTTTGCATCGCTCTTTGGAGCGATAACACCCTTTTGTTCTTGTTCGTCTATACCTTTGTTTATAGGTTTTGTCAAGGGCGGAATACCACTTGGGGTAACGTTCGCTTTTCTGATTACATCGCCTTTGGTGAATGAAGTGGCAGTGGCCATGTTTCTAGGTACATTTGGGCTACGTATCACTGTTGTTTATGTAGTGAGTGGTATGCTGCTCGGCATGATAGGTGGTTTTGTACTTGGCAGAATGAAACTCGAACCCTATTTGAGCGAGTGGGTGAGAAATATTCAGAAAGCCTCCAATGCCGAAAGTGAAATATGGCAGAAAGAGCATGTTTCGTTTATAGGGCGTTTGCCAGGTATTCTCAGAGATTCATGGGGTATTGTCAAGGGCGTGTTGCTATATGTCATAATCGGTATTGCTATAGGCGGGGTTATTCACGGCTATGTGCCCGAAGGCTTTTTTCAGCACTATATGTCCAAAAGCAGTTGGTTTGCCGTACCGCTATCGGTTCTATTGGGTGTCCCCATGTATGCCAATGCCGCGGGTATTGTTCCTGTTATAGAAGTCTTCGTCGCCAAAGGAGTGCCTATCGGAACGGCATTGGCCTTTATGATGGCAGTGGTAGGTTTGTCTTTGCCCGAAGCTACTTTGCTGAAAAAAGTAATGACATGGAAGCTCATCGGTATCTTTTTCGGTACGATAACGCTGTTTATCATTATCTTGGGGTATTTGTATAATTGGTTATTATAAGAATGATATGAAGATATTAATATTATGTACCGGCAATAGTTGCCGGAGCCAGATGGCTCAAGGCTTTTTGCAGTCGTTCGATGCAGACTTGACCGTTTGTTCTGCCGGAATTAAACCTTCTGAAAAGATCAACGACAATGCCGTTAAAGTGATGAAAGAAGTTGGGATAGACATAAGCGGTGAATACCCCAAGCATGTAAATACTTTCTTGAAGGAAGCATGGGACTATGTCATTACCGTATGTGGAGGGGCGCAAGAAACATGCCCAATCTTTGAAGGGGAGGTCCGTTGTCGAATGCACTTTGGCTTCGATGATCCTGCGACTGTGGAAGGGACCTCAGAACATGTAGAAAGTGAATTTCGTCGGATAAGAGATGAAATAAAAAATACTTTTTTTCAATTTTACATTTCAATAAAAAAATGAAACATCTTGCTTTTCTGGATAAGTATTTGACCTTATGGATCTTTATAGCCATGGTCGTAGGGGTTAGTATCGGATATTTTTATCCCGGTATTGTAAACTTTTGGGGACGGTTTGAAGTAGGTACCACCAATATCCCATTGGCGGTGGGCTTGATACTGATGATGTTTCCGCCATTGGCTAAAGTTCATTATGGTGAGCTTGGCAATATATTCAGCGATAAAAAAGTGTTGGCAACTTCTCTTCTGATCAATTGGGTTGTTGGTCCGCTATTGATGTTCTTTCTCTCAATATTGTTTTTATCTTCTCATCCGGATTACATGTACGGGGTTATTCTTATAGGTTTGGCTCGATGTATCGCGATGGTTTTGGTCTGGAACGAATTGGCAAAGGGCAGCAGCGAGTATGCAGCCGGACTAGTGGCGATGAATAGTATTTTTCAAGTTGTGTTTTATGCGATATATGCCTATTTCTTTATTGCTGTATTTCCTCGTTGGTTTGGACTTCCAACTACAGATCTGGTTCGGAAAATAACAATAGGAACAATTGCCGAAAATGTTATGATCTATCTGGGTATACCTTTTGTGGCAGGTTTCGTCGTTCATTGGGTGTTGAAAAAAGTAAAAAGTGAACGATGGTATTATGAGCATTTTATACCACAAATCAGTCCGCTTACATTAATAGCGCTGCTATTTACGATTGTTGTGATGTTTTCTTATAAGGGAGAATATATTATAAAGTTGCCTTTAGATGTCGTAAAAATAGCCGTCCCGTTAGTTCTGTATTTTTGTATCATGTTTTTCTTTACCTTTTGGATTACCAAAAGAAAAGGAATACCCTATGAAAAGGCCGTTGCCGTATCATTTACAGCAACTGGAAACAATTTTGAATTGGCCATTGCTGTAGCGATAGCCATATTTGGTGTCAATTCGGGAGAAGCTTTTGCTACAGTTATAGGACCGTTGATAGAAGTGCCCGCTTTGATTCTATTAGTCAAATATGCCTTGGCATATAGGTGGCGGAATTGAATGCCTGATGGCTTGAATGAATATTTGTATGGGGATCTTTCTCCATGCCGGAATGGTCGGAGGCTTCAATAGTCGCAATTCATATGCGGCTATTGAAGCCTCATGTTTACAATTCGATAATTTCCTCGGGTGCTTTGGTTAGTTTCTCTACTCCTTCGCTTGTTACTACCCATGAGTTCTCGATGCCTACGGGACCTACTTCGGGTATAACGATTTTAGGTTCGAGTGCAAACACCATGTCCGGTTCCAGCTCCGTTTTGGCTCGGGGAGCGAAAACGGGGCTTTCGTTGATCTCAAGTCCGATGCCGTGCCCTATGAAGCCCGCCTGTTGCCCGATGCCCATAAATTTGTCTTCGAATCCGTCGGCTTTGGCAATCTTTAGCGCTGCATGGTATATGTCTTCACAGATCACTTTGGGTGCTATTATTTCCGATAACTTCTGCTGTATCTTCAGGCAGGTTTGATGCGCGGCATAGGCTTCGTCAGAGAGTTTACCGATAGAAAATACACGGCTCATGTCGCACATGTAGCCAAAGAAGTTGCCTCCCATGTCGACCATCACGCTTTGTCCTTCTTTGAGTGGTGTCCCGTCTACTCCAATAGGCAACGAATGATGGGTTCCGGCTCCACCTAATGCGAAATCGTAAGGGGAAGGGGCTGCCGCATTGTTGCCACTGAGAACGCTGCCCATAAAGATTTCCATGTTCTGTCCGAATATCCGGAAGATACCCAAATTGCCGTTTTTGCGCATGAGCCGTTCTATTTCGATAGAGAAATCGAGATCGGTCATGCCTTCTTGATAGACAGACGGTATTTGTTCGTAGGCCTTTGTGTGGAGCAACGCTGAACGGCGGAATATTTCTATCTCGTACTCGGTCTTTACGCTTCTGGCTTTGCGAATGATGCTTGTGCCATTGACGATTTCGGCATCGGGAAATAGGTCGCTGAGACGCATATAGGAAGAGTAGGGAAGTTCGTCGCCTTCGAGCATCAGCTTGCTGGGTGGCTCGAGTTCAAGCTCTTTTAGCTTGGCTGGAATTTCCTCGGGCTTGCGGATGAATACGATATGTTCGCCTGTTATGTTTTGTGGCCTCTTAAGAAATAGAATGGCCGGAGATTCGAGTGGTAAATATAGATAGCCGCATACAATACGGCCGAAAGTATAGAGCATGTTGACATTACACGTTATGAGGGCGGCGTTAATACCCTTCTTTGCCATGAAAACACGAATTTTGTCTCTTCGTGTCTTAAGTTCCGGTTGAAGCATATCTTTGTATCTTTTTAAAGTATAATGACGCAAAGATAATAAAGAAATAGTTGAAAGTGAAACTTATCTTATCTTTTTCTTTTTTATTAATATAGTATAAGGATCTTCGTCGACAACGGCTATTTCGAAACATGTTTTAAGATTTCTTGGCGTTATTTGAAGTGGTGGTTTTGTGTCTTTGGGTAATTCGGTGACTTCTACCATCGAATAGCCATTACCCAGAATATCGAGTTCGCGAGCCGCTCGATAAGATAAGTCAATCATCAGTCGCCTATTGAACGGACCTCTGTCCGTGACTTTCACAACAACGGTTTTACCGTTTTGAGGATTCTTTACTTGTAGCCGAGTGCCAAGGGGATAAGTGCGGTGGGCGCACGTAAGGCTGTCGCGATGATATTTGCCACCATCGGAAGTGCGGTGGCCATGTAGGCGGTTACTATAAAAAGTAGCATTGCCTACCTTCTGTGCTTGAAGGCAGGTAATGCAAAAAACTAAGTATGTAAAAATTAAATATGCTTTTTTTAAAATCATACAATTCCCTGTGCCAACATAGCATGAGCCACTTTCATGAAGCCTGCGATGTTTGCACCTTTCACATAATTGATATAGCCGTCGGACTCTGTGCCATACTTCACGCACTGTGCATGAATGCTGTGCATGATTTGGTGCAACTTCTGGTCAACTTCTTCGGCTGTCCAGCTAAGGTGCATTGCATTTTGTGACATTTCGAGTCCTGATGTAGCTACACCGCCTGCATTGACTGCTTTGCCCGGTGCATATAACATCTTTTTCAGAATAAACAAATCGATAGCTTCTGGTGTACATCCCATGTTGGATATCTCGCCGACACAGATAAACTTGTTGTCGATCAGTTTTTGAGCATCGTCACCATTCAGTTCGTTTTGAGTAGCGCAAGTGAGAGCAATGTCTGCTTTTACTTCCCATGGACGACGGTTTGCGAAGAACTTAGCATGAGGGTATTTCTCTGCATAAGGTGCAACGATGTCATTACCGGAAGCACGAAGTTCGAGCATATAGTCTATTTTGTCTCCGCTTACGCCGTCTTCGTCGAAAATGTAACCGTCTGGGCCGGAGATGGTAATAACTTTAGCTCCAAGTTGTGTGGCTTTCGTAACAGCGCCCCAAGCAACATTTCCGAAACCGGAAACGACAATTGTTTTGCCTTTGATATCGATGCCTTTAGTCTCTAACATTTGGTTTACAAAATAAAGACCGCCGAATCCTGTTGCTTCCGGGCGGATGAGAGAACCGCCATATTCTAAACCTTTACCAGTGAATGTACCGGTAAATTCGCGGGTTAGTTTCTTGTACATGCCGAATACGTAGCCGATTTCGCGACCGCCTACACCTATATCACCGGCTGGAACATCCATGTCGGGGCCTATGTGGCGCCACAATTCAAGAACGAATGCTTGACAGAAACGCATGATCTCAGCGTCGCTCTTGCCGCGTGGCGAGAAATCGGAACCACCTTTACCTCCACCCATTGGTAGTGTTGTCAATGCATTTTTGAACGTCTGTTCGAAGCCCAAGAATTTTAATATTGACAAGTTGACTGATGCATGGAAACGTAGCCCACCTTTGTACGGGCCGATGGCGTTATTGAATTGAACGCGATAGCCGAGATTGGTTTGAACCTCACCTTGGTCGTCTACCCAAGTGACACGGAATGTAAAGATACGATCCGGCTCAACTAAACGTTCGATAATTTTTGCTTTCTCAAATTCTGGATGTTGATTGTATACTTCCTCAATTGATATGAGGACTTCTTTAACTGCTTGGAGGTACTCAGACTCTCCAGGATGTTTGGCCTCCAATGAGGTCATGATTTTTTCAATATTCATAATAAAGTATTTAAAGGTTATGATAAAATGTCATAAATCACTCTGCAAATATAAGTATTATTTTGAATGACGCTAAACAAAATGGCAATAAAATAATATTTTTTTGATTTTTTGTTATAATGACACTTACTTACTGCTTTGCTCTATTTTGAATGTTTTGAACAAAAATCAGCAAAAATGTTTATATTTGCAAGTACTTTGCATTTTTTTTTTTAAGATTGCTTTATTTTTATGCTTTCTGATAATAAATAAGTTTTTGTAGTTAGCTTTGTTTTTATGGAGGAAAAAGATGGAAGAAAATAAACTTTATATAAAAAATATGGTATGCGGTCGATGTATTTCGGCCGTTAAGTCGGAACTCGACCAATTGCATATCGATTATGTCTCGGTTGTCTTGGGTGAAGTGGAACTATCTGCCTCTCTGTCTGCCGAACAAAAGGAAAAGTTAGGGGAAGCGTTGCAATCGAAAGGCTTCGCACTGATAGACGACAGACGAAGTCGATTGATAGAGCAGGTGAAGTCGATTATTATCGAACTGGTGCATTACAGTTCTGAACGGCTCACTGTTAACTTGTCGGACTATCTTGCAGAGAAGGTTCATCTGGACTATCATTATATCAGTGATTTGTTTTCGGAAGTGACCGGATATACCATCGAACGGTATTATATCGCTCAGAAAGTGGAACGTATCAAGGAACTTCTGGTGTATGACGAACTTTCGTTGAGTGAAATAGCTGATCAGCTGAACTATTCGAGTGTGGCTCATCTCAGTGCTCAGTTTAAAAAAGTAACGGGGTTGACGCCTACTTATTATAAAAAGGTGGGCGCAGACAAACGTAACCCCTTGGATGAGGTGCTCTGATAGGGAAAAGTTATAAATCTTTCCGGAAATTGTATAATGCGTTTCCTCGTGTTTTGTTCTACTTTTGCAGCAAAGAAATCTCCTTTGGAGATGTGTGTTGTAACAATAAATAAGAAGGTATGAATAAGAATAGTGTAACTCGTAATTTTCCGGTACTCAACCTGCATTGTGCAGGGTGTGCCGCCCGTGCCGAGCAGATTCTTTCTTCGCAGAAAGGGGTGGCTCGTGCCAGTGTGAACTTTGCTTCGCTGACAGCCGTGGTAGAATATAATGCTTCGGAAGTAACACCCGGTGAACTTAGAAAAGCCGTACGTGATGGTGGATACGATCTGCTGATTGACGATGATGACGATTCTCACCGAGCTGAGCAGCTCCGCGCTGCCTACTTCGTCTCGCTAAAGCGCAATCTTATTGGTGCTGTTTCGCTTACGATACCTCTGATAGTCATAGGCATGGGGTTGCCTCCTTATACATGGAAGCCTTGGGTGTTGTGGCTACTGTCTACTCCCGTTGTGTTCTACATGGGACGGGAATTTTTCTTAGGTGCATGGACGCAATTGGTTCACCGCACATCCAATATGGATACACTTGTGGCACTTAGTGCCGGCATTGCCTATCTGTTCAGTTTGCTCAACTTATTGTTCCCTTCTTTCTGGTTAAGTCGCGGCATTGAACCTCATGTCTATTTTGAGAGTGCGGCAGGCATCATTTCCTTTATATTGCTGGGACGTTGGTTGGAGAATAAGGCAAAGGCAAAGACCTCGGATGCTATCAAAAAGTTGATAGGATTGCGCCCCGAAACAGTGACTCGAGTAGATGAACAAGGCATATCGAGTGTTGTGGCTATGAAAAGTATCGTGATGGGCGACCTTGTTCGGGTGAAGCCCGGCGAGCGTATAGCTGTGGACGGCATCATTGTGGAAGGCGCTTCTTACGTAGACGAGAGCATGCTGACCGGTGAGTCGATTGCTGTTCCCAAGGGCAATGGTGATAAAGTCTTTGTGGGTACGATGAATCAGAAAGGAAGTTTTGTTGTGCGTACCGAGCAGACGGGCAAGGATACGGTACTTGCACATATCATCCGTTTGGTGCAAGAGGCGGAGGGGAGCAAGGCTCCTGTCCAAAAGTTGGTCGATCGTGTTGCTGCCGTTTTTGTGCCTACGGTAATCGTATTGTCTCTACTCACTTTTGCAATATGGATTATTTGGGGTGGAGCAAATGGTTTCTCGCATGGCTTGTTGGCTGCCCTTTCTGTATTGATCATCGCTTGCCCTTGCGCTTTGGGACTTGCTACGCCTACGGCTATTATGGTCGGTATAGGTAAGGGTGCTTCGAACGGTATCTTGATAAAAGATGTCCGCAGCCTCGAGATAGCCAAAAAGGTAAATGTGGTGGTGCTCGATAAGACTGGAACGATAACAGAGGGCAAACCTTCGGTAACCGATGTGGTTTGGTTTGCGCCCGAGCGGAGTGATATATTAATAGGTATGGAAAGTATGGCCGAACATCCATTGGCCGAAGCTATCGTGCGCCACTTTGATAGTCGACCGCTCCCCGTGTCAGATTTTGAAAGTTTGACGGGATTGGGTGCAAAAGCCACATACGAAGATAAAAACTACTATGTGGGCAATAGCTCATTGATGGAGACATCGGGTATATCGGTTACTGCTCAACAGCAAGAAACGGCAGAGCGGTTGGGCAGTATGGCCAAAACAGTGGTGTGGTTTGCCGATGAGCAACACGTACTTGCCATTCTGGCATTAGCTGATAGGGTAAAGGAGCATTCGAAAGAGGCTATATCGCTATTGCGCAAAAGCCATATCGATGTCTATATGCTCACCGGCGACCAAGAATCTGTAGCAAAGCAAATAGCTCATGAAGCCGGTTTGGAAAACTACCGTTGGGGAGTGATGCCTTCTGCTAAGGTAGACTTCGTGAGGGAACTGCAACGGAGAGGTATGGTGGTAGCTATGGTTGGCGATGGCATAAACGACAGCGCTGCCTTGGCACAAGCCGATTTGGGTATTGCCATGGGGGCGGGTAGCGATATCGCTATCGAGGCTGCTCCTGTAACGATTATCTCGTCAGACTTGATGAAGATTCCTGCTGCTATACGACTCTCCCGACAGACAGTAGCTACTGTTCGTCAAAACCTATTTTGGGCATTTATTTATAACATTATTGCCATACCTATAGCTGCAGGTGTACTTTATCCGGCTTTCGGCTTCTTGCTCAGCCCTATGATAGGGAGTGCGGCAATGGCGATGAGCAGTGTGAGTGTCGTAAGCAACAGTCTACGTCTGAGGTATAAAAAATAAAATAGTGAGACGGGAGATAAATTCCTAGTCTTTGACCTTTATTTTACAGTCCGAAAGGTCTTCGATAATAGCGAGAGATTCGACACGTACGCCTTCTGCTTCGATCCGTTGACGTCCGTGTTGAAATTCTTTTTCAATGATGAATCCCATACCTACCAGATTGGCACCTCCCTGCTTGATGAGGTCTATAACTCCCATTGCTGCGTTGCCATAAGCAAGGAAATCGTCTACAAAAAGAACATTGTCTTGCGGAGTCAGATAATCAGAACTGATGACAACATCGTAATCTCTGTCTTTGGTGAAAGAATGAACTTTAGTACACAGCGCATTTTTCATCGTTTTCGGAGATTTCTTCTTGCCGAATACGACAGGCAGTCCCAACAGATAACCGGTCATGATGGCCGGTGCTATGCCGCTGGCTTCTATTGTCATAATCTTGTTCACATTGGTAGAAGCAAACTTCCGGACAAATTCTACAGCGATAGATTTCATCAATATCGGATCCATCTGGTGATTGATGAAACTGTCTACTTTTAGTATACCTCCCGGAAAGCATGTTCCGTCCTGCAATATTCTTTTCTTCAGTAATTCCATTTATATCTTATTTGTTCTTTCTTAAATCTTTTACTCGTACAGCTTTGCCTTCGCTTTGTGGCAGACTGCCTTTCTTGACCAGCTTGATTTTAGGGGTCAGTAGTATTTCGTCTTTCATCTCGTGCGAGATTGCTTTCTGTAGCTGTTGCAACTCAATGTAATTGTCGGTCGACAGTTCGTTGAGTTCTGCTTCGACAATCATTTCGTCGGCATCTTCATTGCTCAATGTGATGAGGTAGTTGCTGCCAAGTTCGGGATGTCCTACCAAGACTTTCTCTACCTGCATCGGGAAGATATTTACTCCCTTCACAATAAACATATCATCGCTACGTCCTTTGATGCGGTCTATACGGCGCGCCGTTCTTCCGCAGGGGCACTCGTCAGGGATCACTCTGGTCAGATCGTGTGTGCGATAGCGTATGAGGGGCATCATCTCGCGGTCGAGTGTCGTCAGTACCATTTCGCCTATTTCGCCATCGGGAACCGGTTCGCCTGTTTCCGGATTGATAATTTCCAGCACATAGCAGTCTTCCCATATATGCATGCCGTTCTGTTCTGTGCATTCGAAACCTACTCCAGGGCCATTCATTTCGGTCATTCCGAAACTATTGTATGCTTTTACGTTGAATAGCGTTTCTATTTTCCGCCTTTGCTCTTCGGTGTGCGGTTCGGCACCGATAAAGAGTGTCTTCAGGGTTGTACTTCGAGGGTCGATACCTTCTTCCTGAAACACTTCGGCCAGTCGGATAGCATAGCTCGGGATAGCATGCAAAGCAGTGGTCTTGAAGTCCGTGATGAACTTGATTTGCCGCTTGCTGTTTCCGGCAGCGGCAGGTACTGTAAGTGCACCGAGTCTTTCGGCGCCATACTGGAATCCTAAGCCACCGGTGAACATGCCGTATCCCGAGCTATTCTGAAAAACATCCGTCTTTCGCACACCGGCCGTATACATGCAGCGGGCGACGAGGTTGGCCCACGAGTCAAGGTCGTGTTGCGAATGAACAATAACAGTCGGAGTACCGGTAGTACCGCTTGATGAGTGAATTCTGACGCCATCGTTGCGAATATCTCCGGCAACCAGGCCGAACGGATAATTGGTACGCATATCGGGTTTGGTCGTGAAAGGCAGCTTTCGGATATCCTCGATATGTTTGATGCTGTCAGACGTGATACCATGTGCCGCGAATACCTTGCTATAATAAGGTGAATGTGCGGCAATTTCGATGGTTCTCTTTAATCTCTCAACTTGGAATCTCTCCAATTGTGGGCGAGGCATTGTTTCTATTTCCTCTTCCCAGTACTTCGATGTCATTTTTTCTTTATCTTATGGTTAAACGATTGTCTTCGTCTTATTGCACGTGCTTATCGGCTATTTCTTTGCCGGCAGCCAATGCCTTCAGATTCATTTCGACAATAGCTTCCCCTTTGCGTTCGAAAATTTCTCGAACACTTTGTTTCACGGTCTCGTAGTCGATTCCTAGAAATGGAATGGTAGCACCAAGCAGCACGATATTTGCTATTCGTGCCGAACCGGCCTCTTTGGCCATGTCGTCTACATTGATCACCACTTTGTGAGGAACTTTGTCCAATTCCTTTTTCAAGGTTTCTTCCGAAGGATAATTGTCGATATTGATAAACGGAGTACTGTTTGTCACAAGCCACCCTTCTTTGTTCAGATAGGGCAAGTAACGTAGGCTCTCCATCGGCTCTAGCGAAATAATCAAGTCGCATTTGCCTGTTGCTATCAAGTCCGATGCAATGGGCTTGTCGCTAATACGTAAGTTCGACTGAACGTCGCCACCTCGTTGGCTCATACCGTGAACCTCGGCTTGTTTCATATATAATCCCTTCTTGAGGGCTGCTTTTCCGATAACTGTGGCTATGGACAGAATGCCTTGTCCACCAACACCTGAGAGAATGATATCTTTTTTCATGATTTTGCCTGCTGTTTCTTTTTACGTGCTAATGTTTGAATACAATCTCTACGTGGAATGATGACCGATACGCCTTTGTATTCGATTTCCTCGCGGAGTATCTGTGCCATTTCTTCGTAATTCTTCTTTAATGGAACGACAACGCGAATGTGAGCTTTGTCTACACCGATGCCGGCACAGATCGCCTCGATTTTGCCTGTCCCAGCAGAGTCTTGCCCGCCGGTCATGGCGGTTGTCTCGTTGTCCGAGATAATGATTGTAACGTTGGCATTACTGTTGACACAGTCCAGCAGACCGGTCATGCCCGAGTGCGTAAAGGTAGAGTCGCCTATAACAGCAACCGATGGGAAGAAACCGCCGTCGGCAGCACCTTTTGCCATCGTGATGGAAGCTCCCATGTCGACGCACGAATTGATGGCGTAGAATGGAGCGCCTGCTCCCAGCGTGTAGCAGCCTATGTCGCTGAACACTTTGTGTAGGGGATATTCTGTCTTTAATATTTCGGTAAGAACGGTGTACATATCACGGTGACCGCAACCTTGGCAAAGAGCGGGCGGCCGAACTTCTACGATAGGAGAAGCAGAGAACTCTTGTTTGTTTTCACGACCTAGCGCACGTGCTACCGAGTCGGGATTCAACTCACCGTCGCGTGGCAGAGTACCGTCCAAACGACCTTTTACTGTAATGCCAAGTGCCAGATAACCTTTCAGTTGCTTTTCTACAAAAGGTTGTCCGTCTTCAATCACGAGGATGGATTCGCATTCTTCAACCAGTTTCGTCAACTGCTTTTTAGGAAGCGGGTATTGCCCGATCTTTAACATCGGATATTCGCAACCTTCCGGATAACTTTCCATCAGATAGTTGAAACCGATACCGCAGGCTATGATGCCCATCTGTTTGTTGGGACCATCGATATATTTGTTGAATGGAGATTCTTCGGAAGCTTTCAGAAATTCGTTTTCTTTGGCTATCAATTCCCTGTTGTGCTGGCGTGCAATAGCCGGCAACAATACGAATTGGCGAGGATCTTTACTGAAAGATATTTCGTTTTGTGGCTTTTGTGTTTTGCCTTCAACGCCCGAACGGGAGTGAGCCAATCGGGTGACGATTCTGAGCAGAATAGGTTCTCCTATCTTCTCAGAGAATTCAAAACCTTGATAAACCATGTCATAAGCTTCTTGCTGGTTGCAGGGTTCAAAGAACGGAATCATGGCAAAGTCGCCATAAAAGCGGCTGTCTTGCTCATTTTGTGAAGAGTGCATGCTTGGGTCGTCGGCAGCTACGACAATGATACCGCCGTTGGCACCTGTCATAGCCGAGTTGACAAAACAGTCTGCCGCTACGTTCATACCGACGTGTTTCATGCAGACCAAAGCACGTTTGCCTACAAACGACATACCTAGTGCTGCTTCCATAGCTGTTTTCTCGTTGGTACACCAACGGCTATGGATTTTTTTTTCGGCGGTGATCGGCGCGCCTTGAATGTACTCGGTGATTTCGGTGGACGGAGTACCGGGATAAGCATAAACACCCGAAAGTCCCGCATCTAAAGCCGCTTGTGCAATTGCTTCATCGCCAAGGAGGAGTTTTTTACTCATAGTAATTAGTTATTTTAATGTTAATATATACTATAGGTATCGCTTTCGGTATAAAAGCGGTACCGTAGTTGTCGTTAATTATTTGTAAATGCGGTTTTCATTGAGTGTCTTCCAATATTTGCGGGCATTCTGCATGTGTTCTTTGAAGGTCGTTGCAAAGGCATGAGTTCCCGAGAAATCATTTTTGGCACACATGAAGAAGTAATTGTGTTTCGTACGGTTCAATACGGCTTCGAGACTTTCGACAGTCGGTATTCTGATAGGTCCCGGCGGCAGTCCAATGTGGGTATAAGTATTATAAGGAGAACTGACGTGCAGAATTGCTCCCGATACACGGTGCAGATCGAACTGCTTAACCGCGAATTTGATGGTAGGATCGGCTTGCAACGGCATTTCGGCATTGTAGCGGTTCAGATACATACCTGCCACCATAGGCTTCTCTGTCTTATTGTTTGTCTCTTCTTCGATGATCGAAGCGAAGATGCTTACTTGTATAGGTGTCAGTCCCAATGAAGCGGCTTTCTTGGTGCGGCTTTCGTCCCAGAACTGTTTGTTCTCCTTTATCATTCGTTTGAAGAAATCATCGAGCGAGATGTTCCAATACATCTGATAGGTATTGGGAATGAAAAGGGCCGGAACCGATTCGGGGGTGTAACCGATAGATGCCAAGTAGTCGGTATCGTTCAACTTGGCTGCTATTTGTGCCGAATCTATCATTAATTGAGTGCTTAGGTAGTGTGCCATTTTGTCCATGGTACGTACACTGCCTATGGTAAGATCTACCGGTGTTTGACGTCCCTTATACAACTTATTGAACACTCTCAGGCAGTTGTCGCCACGCTTGATGGCATAGCGTCCGGGGCGGATGTGATCAGCATAGTCGAATTTCTTGGCAAGCCAATAGAATGCCGCAATGTGACCAGGATTGCCTTGCGACCTGATCTTTTTATAAACAACTGTTGCATTGTCTTTCGGATAGATGAGCAGATAAGTTGTTTTTTGGGGATGAAACTGGGAGGACAGAAAGAAGTAGTATAAAAAGCCTCCGATGATGAGAAGAACTGCGAGAATAGATGACGCGGTAATAATGAGTATCTTTTTCTTTTTAGATTCCATTGAATTAATTACTAAATTGAGGGCAAAGATAATGTAAGTCAAAGACAATAGAAAGAATAAATCTGAAAAAATATTCTTTTATTGCCACAATATTATCTACATTTATATTTGAAAAGAATCTTTATACAAAAGTCCCTTCCATTTAGGTGTTTGCTCCTATAAATACTGGATGGTGATAGGATCAGATAGCCGTATCACAAAATGTGATCGTACATAATCGGGTAAACAAAGGTTGTCAGACCAGCGTTATACGATACTAATTTTTTCTACATCCGTTTTTTTCGTAAAACTATAGATTGTATTTAGTGTATCACAGTTGTGATACAGTTATCTCAGCCCTGCTACCTCTGTTATTCCCGATGGGGATATCACTACTACATACCTAAGAGCGGACGGATAGAGCGCATGCACCCCGAGCAAGACATTTGTGCTCACTGCTTCGACGCCATTCCCGAATTTGAAAGCCTGCGCAAGAAGTAACGCAACAATAGCAGACAATCAATGTTAGGATTTTGCATCAATTCAATTACAAAACAATAGTATATTACGCATATATATTGCATAATGTATACCATACTTCCCCATTAGACTAAAAAAGAGCACGAAAAGCACTGTAGTAATTGACATAAATCAAGTATTTATGTTATAAAACATGTTTTTCGAACATATATTTGCTTTCTCGTACAAAAAGCCCTTATCTTTGCAATAGAAAGAAACAAAGAACGTTTTTTAGTTTTCAGGAGATAACAGTTTTTTTAAGGTAAAAATTTTATTTAGGATTTAAAACAGTAGGTATTATGAAAAAGGTATTTATGACATTAGTGGGAGCAATGTGTTTCAGTGCTACCATATTAGCAGCAGGAAACCAACCTACAACTGCAAAGTGGAATGGCGAAATTAACGCTTACAAATTGGGGCAATATTTGAACTTACGGGCTGATCAGAGCGAAGAGGTAGCAAATATTTGCAATTATTTTGCAGAACAGATGCTGAAGGCAAACAATGCAAAGGATAACACCAAACTATTGCGCAATGCAATTTATGGTAACTTGAAATTGATGAAAAATGTATTGACACCGAAGCAGTATACAAAATATGCTACAGTGCTGAACATTACATTGAATAACGAAGGTATTGCACTGGAAAACAACAAAGTTGCAAATACTTCGGAAGAATAAAGAAATAGTTAAGAGAGAGAGATCACTAAAAAAGAGGCGCTACCCCATAAAGGTGTGCCTTTTATTTTTGTGTTTCAATCTTCACAAAGACTTCTTCGACAAAACTGAGACGACAATATCAATTCGTCTTCTTTGGCTAGATTTTAAATAACATTCCCCCAATATTATCCTTTATCGCTCCCGTGACAGAAACAAGGCAGCTTGGTTCGCCAGCCACATAAAGAGCGCCAAGAAAGGCGAAGATTAATGCTTCTTTATATTCAATGATCTTTTTGTCGGGAATAATGATTTGTGCATCGCTCAATGCGTCGATACGCTCTATTAGAAATTTATTGAATGCCCCTCCACCAGTGATGAGCAGCAACGGTTTACTACGACCAGAAGATTCTTGTTGCACAATCCGAGCGACCTGAATAGCAGCATGCTCGTAAAAAGTTCTTAACCGATCGCCTATGGGCAGACCGAAATGATCGATAAGCGGATATACCAACTCTTCGACCCACTCGCGCCCCAACGATTTAGGACCCGATTGCTGGTAGTAATCCATTTCATTCAGAGCTTGCAACAACTCATTATTAACTTTCCCCATGCGGGCAATTTCGCCATCACGATCCATCTCGAGACCTATTTCACGGCAGTAGTGATTGATGACATAATTGACAGGACTTACATCAAAAGCGATACGAGAACCATTTCTCTCGAAAGAAATATTGGAGAACCCACCAATATTCAAACAAAAATCATAATCGCCGAATAGCAATCGATCTCCTATCGGAACGAGCGGAGCACCTTGCCCTCCAAGCATCATATCAAGACGTCTGAAATCGGACACGACCGGAATATGAGTTTGAGCTGCAATAGCTGCACCATCGCCTATCTGAAACATGATTTTCTTTTGCGGTTCGTGAAAGATGGTATGACCGTGCGAAGCGATAATATCGGGGCGAACGTCGTATTGCTTCATGAAATCGTCGACCCGATTGCCCAAGAACATGCCATACTCACTATGAAAGGCAACAAAATCGCGTGCCGTCATCAACTGAGCATCACGTCCCAGCTTTTGCTTCATCTCGTCAGAATACTCATAGCCGGCAGCGCAATCGAGGGTGAACCTCCATTGACCATCCGTACGGCAAAAAGTACAATAACACACATCCAGTCCGTCGAGCGAAGTGCCGGACATCAATCCGATAGATTTGATTATATTTTTCATAGCGTTTTTTTTGATACTTATATCCGGCGAAAATACAAAATAATTATCAAAGAGTCACTTGTATTTCATTTATTTCGGATTGAAATAACAGACAGACACCTTTTGATGTGCATAGAAGAAGCATATACCCACATGGAACTTACAGCAATATAGTCAATAAAGTATTATACTTTATCAATCTAGCATCAGTATATAATCTACAAATATTGTAATTTTGAACCTTAAACTTAGGAACCTGGTTTCTATTCTATTTTAAACATGAACAATATGAAATATAACCATTTAATAAAAAAGGCACTGATGCTAACTCTACCTTTACTTTTCGGAAGCGCCTGCACACTGGCGCAGCCCATTACAAAGACAATAAACGAGGGCTGGAAGTTTCGCCAGGCTAGTTCCGACAATTGGCACCCGGCAACAGTGCCCGGAACAGTTCATACCGACTTGCTGGCCAACAAACTGATAGAAGATCCATTTTACCGTCTCAACGAACGTGGATTACAATGGATAGACAAAGAAGATTGGATATACGAAACCATATTGCCACTAACCGCAGAAATGCTGGAGCAAGAAAATATAGACCTCATATTCAAAGGACTGGACACCTATGCAGATGTATATATCAATGACAACCTGATACTGAAAGCAGACAATATGTTTCGCACATGGCGAACACCGGTGAAACAATGGGTACACGCCGGAAATAATACGTTGAAGGTTTATTTTCATTCGCCTGTAAAGATAGATGTTCCCAAGTGGGATGCTTTACCCTATCACTATGAAGCATCCAATGACCAATCGGCAAACGGTGGACTTTTTGATAAAAAGATCAGTGTCTTTGCCCGCAAGGCAGGCTATCATTATGGCTGGGACTGGGGACCACGTTTCGTGACTTCGGGCATCTGGCGTCCCGTACTGATAGAAGCGTGGAGCGGCAGTCGCATCAATGATCTGTTTATTCACCAACAAGAAGTGACCAACCGGAAAGCCGTGATCGACGGAGTGGTAGAAGTCGTTTCGAACAAACCGGGAAAGACAACCGTCTGCATCGCCGATGGCAATACCGGCAAAACATACGGCAAGCAGAATGTCGCACTGAAAGAAGGTATCAACCAAGTACATATTCCTTTTACCATACAACATCCTAAGCTGTGGTGGTCTAACGGACTAGGCGAACCGCATCTGTATAAATTCATTGCTTCGATTGGCGACAAGGACAAAATAGCAGACACTAAAACTGTTTCGAGCGGCATACGCTCTCTTCGCATCATTCACAAGCCCGACAAGGATGGCCATACGTTCTACGTCGAACTCAACGGGCGTGCGGTTTTTATGAAAGGTGCCGACTATATCCCGATGGACAATTTTCTGCCCCGTGTGACCGACGAAAAGTACGCTAAGATGATTCGGAACGCTGCAGACTCCCACATCAATATGCTTCGCAATTGGGGTGGAGGCATTTACGAAAATGATCTATTCTACGACCTTTGCGATAAAAACGGCATTCTAGTTTGGCAAGACTTTATGTTCGCATGCAGCCTTTATCCCGCAGAAGGTGCCTTTCTGGAGAATATTCGTCAAGAAGCGATCGACAATGTAACACGGCTCCGCAATCACTCCTGTATGGCGCTTTGGTGCGGAAACAACGAATGCAACGACGGATGGTATGCTTGGGGCTGGAAACAGAAATATGAAAAACAAAATCCCGAATATGCCAAGACCATACGCAAACAATATGAAGACACCTACAATAGAGTGCTGCCGGAAGTGGTAAAACAATATGCTCCCGAAACATTTTACTGGCCATCGTCTCCCTTTGCTTTCAACGACCAAGTGAGCAACGATAAAGATGGAGACCGCCATTATTGGAGTGTATGGCACGGCAAAAGGCCAATTGAAGACTATAACGTTGAGCGTAGCCGCTTCTTCAGCGAATATGGTTTCCAATCGTTTCCCGACTTTGAGTCTGTGAAACGTTACGCCCCCGAACAGAGCGACTGTGATATTTATTCGGACGTGATGATGGCACACCAAAGAGGCGGATCGTATGCCAACAAACTGATAGAAACATACCTGTTAAGCGAATATCGGAAACCCAAAGACTTCGAGTCTTTCCTCTACATGAATCAGGTATTGCAAGGCGATGCCATCAAAACAGCAATCGAATCGCATCGCCGACAGATGCCTTACTGTATGGGAACGCTCTATTGGCAGATTGACGATTGCTGGCCGGTAGCTTCGTGGGCTAGCATCGACTACTACGGACGTTGGAAAGCTCAACAATATTATTGTAAGAAAGGCTATCGAGATCTTCTGGTATCGCCCATACTCAACAGCAACACACTCAATATCTATATTGTTTCCGACCGTAAAGCATCTTGCAAGGCAGAACTCAACCTCCAATTGTTCAACATGCAGGGCAAACTGATCGACGAGACAAACAGACAAGTGAACATCTCGGAGAATAGCAGCAACATCTATCTCACGCTCGATATAGACAAAGCCCTGAAAGGAACTCCTCGTAACGAGGTAGTTGTTGTGGCAAAACTAAAAGGAACTAAAGAGGCCGACGGCTATTGCAACCACTACTTTTTGGTCAAACAAAAAGAAATGAACTACCCGAAAGCAACGATCAGCCACGAGATTGTGCCTATCGAAGGCGGATACAGACTTACACTGAATAGTGACACTTTCGCACGCGCCGTATATATAGCTACGGGCGATGCAGAGGCTACATTCAGTGATAACTTTATGGATATAATACCGAAACAATCGGTTACAGTTGACATTAAGACAGGACTCCAGTCGGAAACGTTTCAAAAGCAATTGAAAATCATTTCACTGCCAGACGCCTATTAGGGAAGGATAACCCTTTCGCCCAACTTTTGTGCCATCATGGTCAGCGTACGGTGTAATTCGCTGTAACGTTTCATGATGGCATTGCATTTTTCAGAATCAGACACTACTGCCGGATCTTTGAGCTGCACCTTAATATCTTTCAATTCGTTAGAAAGCACAGCATACTTAAAGTTGGTCATTAGCATCGGAACGATTTCTATCAGCCTTTCTTCTTCGGGAACCAAATTGTTCAAAGATACTTTGGTCAACTGATAGCGCGATGTTATTAGCTCTACGCTCAATCCGCTAACCTTTGGATCCGGATCAGAAAGGAAATATCGTTCGGCAACGAACCCCTCATCGTGTCCATGTAGTGCGGCTTCATCGATAATCTGCTGATGAAGCGGATTGAAAAAGGTAAGATTATCACGTTTCAAATCAGACACGATATAATCGATTACCGTCAGCGGGTATTCATTCTTTTCTTCGTCCTGGATCATGCACAACGTCTTTTCACCATAACGAATCAATAGCTGCAAAATCAATCGTTCGTACTTGCTGAATTCTTGCCCTCCTCCGGTATTGGATTGAACATATTGTTCCATACTGTTGTCTTCCGGTTGGGGCATGGGGATATCGCCCGAAGATGCCGTTTGAGCAGTATTCTCTTCGCGATACAGTCCTTTATTTTTTGCTTCACGCAATTTAGTACGCTCTTTTGCCACTTCAGTGACTAACAATTTATCCCCCACTTGCAACAGTTCGCTACACTCCTTGATGTAGACATCACGAACAATCGCTTCGGGAATAACAGCTATACTATGAACAATGTTTCCTATCAGTTCCGCTTTCTTTATAGGATCATTACCCGCATCTTTGAGCAAGATATTTGTCTTAAAGCGAATGAAATCTACCTCGTGCTCTTTGATATAGGCTTGATATTCCGCGGCGTTGTGCTTTCGGGCAAACGAATCAGGATCATCTCCATCCGGCAAAAGCAGCACCTTTATAGTCATCCCTTCGGCAAGCAACATATCAATGCCTCGAAGAGACGCTTTGATGCCTGCCATATCGCCGTCATAAAGTACCGTAATATGATTGGTGAAACGATGAATCAATCTGATCTGTCCATCGGTAAGCGAGGTACCCGAAGACGCAACGACATTTTCGATACCGGACTGATGCATGGAGATAACGTCCGTGTAACCTTCCACCAAATAGCAGCAGTCATACTTTACGATAGCCTGTTTAGCAAAAAAGATACCGTATAGCTCGTTACTTTTATGATAAATTTCCGATTCGGGCGAGTTGACATATTTGGCAAGCTTCTTATTCTCCGTATTCATCACACGGCCGCCAAAAGCCACGACTTTGCCCGATAGCGATAAGACAGGGAACATCACACGACCCCAAAAGCGATCGTGCAGCTTGCCGTCCTCCGACTCATAGCACAGTCCGGTCTTTACAAGAAACTCTTTCTTATAGCCTTTTCTTATAGCCTCGGTTCCGAAAGCCTCGTGGTTGTTGCGGCAAAAGCCTAATTGAAATTTATTGATAATATCATCCCGAAAGCCGCGGCTACGAAAATAATTCATACCGATCTGCCCATCGGGGGTATCGTGCAATACGTGTCGAAAATAATCTCGCGCATAAGAATTGACCACAAACAAACTCTCTCTCACTCCCTGTGCCTCAAGCTCTTCGGGTGTCATATTGCGTTCGGGAATTTCTATGCCATATTTCTTACCTAATATTTTAATAGCCTCAACGTATGACATCTGCTCATGTTCCATCAAGAAATGAATCACATTGCCGGCTTTGCCACAACTGAAGCATTTAAATATCCTACGCGCAGGAGAAACCGAGAACGATGGTGTTTTCTCATTATGAAAGGGACATAACCCCACATAATTTACGCCCCTTTTTCGGAGCGTAACATATTCAGAAATAACCTGTACAATATCGGCGGCATCAATTATCCGATCTATAATAGCTTGATCAATCATTCAAATTCCTCTAACTTTACTCTATGCAAATATACATTTTATTCATTACTTTCTAATAAAAAGATGAAGAAATATAATAAGAAATTCCTGGAAATATTGTAATTTTACATTTCATTGGGAAGAAAAGGCATAAAGCTACTTCCCAATTACAACAATGAAAAAGAAAGAAAACAATATATATAATGAGTTACAAATGGAATTATCAAACCATTACTCAAGAACAAGAAGCGACAATCCAGACATTATCAAAACGGCTGAATATAAATCCTGTACTGGGACGGCTGTTGGTATTGCGCGGTATCGATACGGAGGAGGAAGCCCGTTCTTTCTTCCACCCCCAGTTGTCGCGACTGCACGATCCGTTTCTTATGAGAGATATGGACGTTGCCGTTCAACGCTTGAATCGAGCAATGGGGCGCAAGGAACGCATCCTTATTTATGGTGACTATGATGTAGATGGTACTACCGCTGTAGCATTAGTCTACAAGTTTATTCAACATTTTTACTCCAACTTGGACTATTACGTTCCAGACCGCTATAACGAAGGCTATGGAATATCCCAAAAAGGAATTGATTATGCCGCAGAAAGCGGTGTCACATTGATTATAGCCCTAGACTGCGGTATCAAAGCAATAGCAGAAGTAGCTTATGCAAAAAGCAAAGGAATTGATTTCATCATCTGCGACCATCACGTGCAAGATGAAGAACTTCCCCAAGCATGCGCTATTCTTAATGCCAAAAGGCTCGACAACACTTATCCATATACAGATCTGTCGGGATGTGGCGTAGGCTTCAAGTTTATGCAAGCCTTCGCTCAGGACAACGACATTAAATTCAATTTATTGGAACCGTTGCTTGATCTGGTAGCCGTAAGTGCGGCATCGGATATCGTTCCCATCATGGGCGAGAACCGCATCCTTACCTATTATGGATTAAAGCAGCTCAACAAATATCCCAGCGTTGGATTGAAAGCCATTATCGACATGTGCGGACTTGCCGACAAAGATATAACAATGAGCGATATCGTGTTCAAGATAGGTCCGAGAATTAATGCGTCGGGACGTATCCAAAACGGTAAAGAGGCTGTAGACTTATTGGTAGAAAAAGATTTTCAAGAAGCTATCAAGAAAGCAAACACTATAGACCAGTACAACGAAACCCGAAAAGATCTGGACAAGAGCATGACCGAAGAAGCCAGTAGAATTGTGGCCAACTCCGAAAAGCTTGACACATATCGTTCGATCGTGGTCTATAATGCCGAATGGCACAAAGGCGTGATCGGTATCGTGGCATCGAGATTGGCCGAGATATATTACCGTCCAGCCGTAGTGCTAACTCGTACAGACGATTTGGCGACCGGTTCGGCACGTTCTGTTCCGGGATTTGATGTCTATCGGGCAATAGAGAGTTGCCGCGACTTACTCGAGAACTTCGGTGGACATACCTATGCCGCAGGTCTCTCGATGAAAATAGAAAACGTACCAATCTTTCAGAAACGCTTTGAAGAGTTTGTTCAGGAACATATAGAGAGCAAGCAAATAAGTGCCGTGCTCGATATTGATGCAGAGATAGAATTTGGACAAATAACAAAAGAATTCTGTGTCGACTTGAAGAAATTCAATCCTTTCGGCCCGGACAATATGAAGCCTATATTCTGCTCGCATAATGTATACGACTATGGCACGAGCAAAGTAGTCGGGCATGACCAGGAACACATCAAACTCGAATTGGTAGACAATAAATCGAACCACGTAATGAACGGCATAGCCTTCGGACAAAGTTCGCAGGTGCGGCTCATCAAGACAAAACGTTCGTTTGACATCTGTTATTCAATAGAAGAAAATACTCATAAAAGAGGAGAGATACAATTACAAATAGAAGATATTAAGCCGAGCGATAATTCATGAATTATCTCGATATTTTAAAACAATATTGGGGATACGACTCTTTCCGCGATTTGCAGGAAGATATCATCGAAAGTGTTTGCCAAGGCAAAGACACATTGGGGTTGATGCCTACAGGAGGAGGCAAATCTATTACGTTCCAAGTTCCGGCATTGGCAATGGATGGTGTGTGCATCGTCATCACACCGCTCATTGCGCTAATGAAGGATCAAGTGCAACATCTGCGCGAACGCAATATCCTGGCTGCCGCAATCTATTCGGGAATGTCGCACAAGGAAATTCTAACGGCATTGGAAAATTGTGTTTACGGCAACTACAAATTTCTATATGTTTCGCCCGAACGGATCGGTACAGAATTGTTCATTGCCAAAGTAAAGGCCATGAAAGTATGTCTCATTACGGTAGACGAGAGCCACTGTATCTCGCAGTGGGGATACGACTTCCGCCCATCTTATCTAAAGATTGCCGACATACGCCACATACTCCGTGGAGTACCTGTACTAGCACTTACTGCCACAGCCACTCCCGCTGTAGTAAAAGACATCCAAGAGAAACTGGAGTTCGAAAAAGAAAACGTATTCAGCATGAGCTTCGAACGAAAGAATCTAGCTTATGTGGTACGCCATGCAGAAGACAAGAAAGGGGAACTTCTACATATCTTAGAAAGTCTGCCGGGTTGTGCTATCGTATATGTACGCAACCGCAACAAGACTAAAGAAATAGCTGACGAACTGAATCGAAAAGACATTACGGCCACCTACTATCATGCAGGTATGGACAATGCCGTCAAAGATTTACGCCAAAAGAAATGGCAAAGTGGAGAATATCGGGTCATAGTAGCCACCAATGCTTTCGGTATGGGAATCGACAAACCGGACGTACGTCTTGTTGTCCATATAGATCTGCCCGACTCACCCGAAGCTTACTTTCAAGAAGCGGGACGTGCAGGACGTGACGGCAAGAAGGCATACGCAGTAGCATTATATTCTTCGCACGACAAAACAATACTCGCCAAACGTATAGCCGATACCTTTCCACCCAAAGACTATATATATAAGGTATACGAAGATTTACAGTACTATTATCAAATAGCTGTCGGCGACGGAGAAGGCCGTATGCTTGAGTTCAATCTCGAAGACTTTTGCCGCCGTTTCAAATTCTTTCCCGTACCTGCAGACAGTGCCTTGAAAATCCTCTCACAAGCAGGATACATCGAATATACAGAAGCACAAGACAACTCTTCTCGCTTGCTTTTCATCATCGGACGCGAAGAACTCTATATGCTTCACGAGATGGGCGAACAATCGGACAAACTGATTCAGACCATACTGCGCTCTTACACCGGCATATTTACCGATTATACTTTTATCAGCGAAACGACATTGGCTGTGCGTTGCGGTATGACTACCGACCAAGTATACCATCTCCTCGTTATGTTTGTCCGACGAGGTATCGTTTCGTATATCCCCCACAAAAAGATTCCACACATCATCTACACCCTCCCTCGCATCGAACAGAAGCGGCTTGGCATACCGAAAGAGGTTTACGAAATACGCCGTGAACGTTTCGAAAAGCGCATCAAGGCTATGATAGAATATGCCACCTCGGATAACAATTGCCGTAGCCGAATGTTACTAAGCTACTTTGGAGAAAAGAACGAACACAACTGCGGTATTTGTGACGTATGCTTACAAAAGAAAAAGAGACCGTCTACTTTATCGACCTCCGAATACAAGAATATCAGCACAAAGGTTATCCAGCTATTAACGGATCAATCTCTTACCCCTGATGCACTGCACAAAAAACTTTCGGACATTACCAAAGAGAAACTTGTCTCTGTAGTCAGACATTTGCTCGACGAAGGATATATCTTGCAAGAAAATGGAATACTAAAAGCCCATTCTTAGAAGTCGTTTTGAATTTTTATCGAAAGTGTTTTGAGGCTATTTTTGAGCGAATTTATTGGGTTTGTTTTGAAGGTTTAGCGGGCTAAATAGAGAAATAACCCCGAGAAATACGCCGAAAAGAGACCAAAAGAATTCGAAACTGTTTCATACTGTTTTTTCTAAAAATCCAAAACAGCTTCTTAATACAACCGCTTTTATTAACGTCAACGTTATCACTTTCCGTGATGCCTGATATTCTTTATCACTTTCGCCTTTATAATCTTTACGTCCTCCAGCGGCCTGTCGTTGGCATCAGTACCCACTTGCTGAATTTTATCGACTACATTAAGTCCTTCTATAACCTCACCAAATACCGTATACTGACCATCAAGATGAGGCACTCCTCCAACAGTCTTGTAAATCTCAGCCTGTACAGAATCAATTTTCACTGCGCCATTTGTCGTCTTATCAAGACGCTGTTGTACTTTAGTCAACATCTCGTCGTCGAATTTCTTTCCCCAAACGATATAAAACTGACACGAAGACGAACTGCGCTTCGGGTTTACATCGTCCCCCTCGCGGGCCATTGCAATGGCTCCACGTTTATGAAAGATCTGAGGCAAAGCAAACTCGGCAGGAATCATATCACCGTCTTCACCATCACCCAATAGTTTGCCTTTTGGAGCATTCTTGCTGGTAGGATCGCCGCCCTGAATCATAAAGTCTTTAATAACTCGATGAAAAAGCAATCCATCATAAAATCCACGTTTCACTTTCTGCAAGAAATTATCACGATGCAATGGCGTTTCATTATACAGCTCTATACGGATATTCCCCATAGAAGTTTCGAAAAGGATTTGAGCACGCTTCTCTTTCCGCGTAGCAAAAGCAGAAACAGATATCAGAATCAATAAAAGAAAAAGTATTCGCTTCATCATTAAAACAATTAGTTGAACAACAACAGCTATCTTAATAACAAAGTTAAGAATAATTTCAGTTTTAATAAACGATTCCACTCTTTTTGTTTACCCTTTGCATTACAGGCAGCAGAAAATCTGAGAATAGTGTAATTTAACTGCCAACCGAATTCAATACACCACAATACAGAGGGTAAGGCCGTCGTTGTCGTATGTTAGTTTTTTCGGCGACGTCCGTCGCCAACAACTAAGATCTTCTTGGATATCCTTGAGTAAGCCCCAAATAAGAAATAACAACAAAAAAAATGTATATTTAAAATCTCACTCCAAAAAACCAGCCAAACCACATTGCTTTCTTATTGTTTTGGAAGGCTTGTGAAATATTGTTGCTACTGTTTCCGGTGAATGATATCTTGCCTGCAGAACCACTTCTTTCATTTTTTTTGTCAGGATCATACAGATTGAAAGATAAACCACTTGTCAGTGTCAAATGTTTTTGAATACGGTAATTGATACCCAATCGAGAATTCATTATTTTCCCATGGTATATATCGGAGGCGTTTGTCGCAAGCAGCACGCTATAAATGGCATCCATATTTACAGACAGTCTTTTATAAATCGGTTGGATATATCCGATACCGTATCCGACGCCAACATTGTCTTTCCTTATTCCGGCATTCAGAATGGAATAAAATCTTTTGCCTCCAGTTTTGTACATAAAGTTGCAATAATAGGTTTCATCTTTTACGAATTCAAAGGCATGGTATCCGTTCTTGACGATGTTGAACAAACCAACTTGAACTCCGTTTTCAATCGAATCTGCAATATTGACGATTCCAATTTGCAATCCATTTAATTTCCTTGTTTTGTTTAAAAGTGAACTGATTTGCACGCCAGAAACATCATGAGTTGTATGGCTCATTATGCCTGAGAGCTGCACTCCTTTGACATCGGAAGCTATTCCGTAAACGCCGGAAAGTTGGCATCCAGTTATTTTATCAATCTGAATATTGGCAACACCGGCTAATTGCAATCCGGTCATTTTTCGCAAATTGGTATTCAAAACACCACTGATTTGTGCCCCGTCGATTGTACCCTTGTTGTTGTTGGAAACACCGGCAAGTTGCAACCCTTCTACATTATTGTTGCTGATGTTCCCGACTCCGGAGATTTGCACTCCACTGACTTGATTGAAAGTATAATTGAAAACGCCCCCAAGTTGCAAGCCATTAACTTGTCCGTTTACGATGTTGGCTACGCCAGCCACTTGTCCGCCTGTGACATTGCCCCCTGTGATATTGGCAAGACTTCCTATTTCAAAACCGGAAACCCCCTTTGAATAACCGGCTAAAATATTTAACGAAAAGCTATTGACATTTAGACCCTTAGTTAACTGCTGCGAACCCATACCCGGTAAGAAAGAAACCTGAATAGGTATCAAACGGCTTGTTTTGACTTGCCGATTAAGGTATAGTGCCGATTGTGGAACTAAATTCCGGACTAAAGGTAATTTCTCAAATTGTGTTTGAGAGGACGCCACATCTAAATCCCTATTTTCAAAAGGCGAGACTATTAAATTCGTGAATTTTCGATACAATTCAATTGTTTTCTCGCCATTCAATGTTCCAGCAATCAAGAGGGTGTCTTTATAATTGGGACAACTTATATGAATGTATTGCGATGGCTCTTTCAATCTGAGACGAAATGTTCCCTCATTGTTTGTGATTACCGCTTTGTTTTCTTTGACGGCATATACAACAGCAGAATCTAAAGGAAAACCATCAGCACTTCTTACAACTCCCAAAATAATAAAATCTTCCGACTCTGTGTTTATTCCTTTCAGGCGCAAAATAACATGGTTTCCAATGGTTGTGTAAGCAAAACGATTTGACAAAATTTCGTCCAATGCCCTTTTCAAAGCTATATTTCTTTTGTTGATCGAAACTCTGTCATCCGCTGGAATTTGTCTGGAGTTGTACGCAAAAAAGAAATTATAATCTTGCTCGATAACATGCAAGGTCTGCGGAATGAACAAATTTTGCACATTAATGGATATTTTGCGGTGCAAATCGACCTGTGAAGATAAGTTTTGTGTTGCAAAAATCAACATCAGTATCAATAGGATGCATCTGATTTTATTATTCATCGTTTCCATTCGTTATGTAATATGTGTTTCTTTTTTTTGTATAATCGAGGCCTAACGTTTGCGTGATAACAGTTAATATCTCATTCACCGAATTATTTTTGAATGAAGAAGAAAAGCGAAGCTTTTTGTCCACCGAATCATCGATTTTTATATTTACAGAATAATATTTTTCTATCTTAGCCATTACTGTCGACAAGTCCATATCCTGAAAAGTAATTGTTTTATTGATGTTATAAGTTTTATTAATGTCATAAAAAGCCGAAGCTTTCTGGGTTTGTTTGATGATGGTGTCGTTACTTGCCATAATAAAAGCTTTTTCACCGTTGGTAATGATCAACGATAAAGTATCTTTGGACGCACGCACCAAGAAAACTTTAACTTTCCCGGACAAGACATAGACCATTACATCTTTATTTTTCGTCTCGTTTACCGAAAATTTTGTACCTAAGACTTCCACGCCACCATGATTGGCTTCAACAATAAATCGGCGTTTTGTATCTCTTTTCACACTGAAAAAAGCTTTTCCGGAGAGTTTTGCCAAGCGAATTTGTTTTTGAGAATCAAATGCGTATTCAATTTTTGAATGTTTCGAAAGCAGCACAGAAGAGCCATCCGGCAATGTAGAATTCAATATACTGTTTGCACTTGCTATTGCAAATTTTGGCAATGAGATGGCTGATTTGGTATTGAAAAATTGGACGGAAATTACAATAAGGATAATAGCCGCAGCGACGGTGGCAGCACTAAGATAATATGGATTGAAACGGCGTTTCTCCTTTGAAATGTGGTGGCTGACTTTCGACCAAGCTTTTTGAGCATTAAAAGGTTTGCGAACAGATGACTCAGACCACAGTTTTTCATATCGGATAAATTCCTCCAAATTTTCATCAGAAGATTCCATCCAATCCATCAGCTCTTTTATTTCAATCGCATTGGCTTCACCCGAAAGATATTTCGCGATGGCATTCTCGTCGATATGTGGGTACTGGTCGTTCATTTAAAATTTATATCTGTTCATTTTTTTATTTTATCTATTATGTTACATTTTAAATCTTGCATCGTATTTTTTCCACTTCTCATTTTCAACTTAACTCTATTTTACTCCTATACAAATTGCAATAATTATTGCAGGCAAATAATCGGACAATTCAGTTCGTAGCGTTGATAGTGCCTTCCCCATCTGATTTTCTACCGTTTTTATTGAGATGTTTAATTCTTCGGCAATTTCTTTGTATTTCAATCCATCTTCACGACTCATCAAAAAGATCTTTTTACGTTCTGTAGGCAATTTGTTTATTGCTTGGTCAATCATCTTTCGTAACTCACTTGTTTCTGCCGGATTACCAATATTTTGTTCGGCATTAGAAATTTCCTCTCGATTATACAGGTTGAAATCCTTTTTTATTTCGAAATGCTTTATCTGATTCAGCGCCATATTTCGTGCTGCAGAATACAAATACGCTTTTATCGAAATATCATCGGAAAGATCATTCCGCTTTTCCCAGAATTTGACAAAAAGCTCTTGAATGACATCTTCGCTTGCATCGTAATCCTTGACCATACCGAAAACAAACCCACAAAGGGGTTCGTAATGTTGTTTAAACAGCATTTCGAATCCCTCTTTTGTATGCCAAGTATTTACAAGAGTCACTATTAAATCTAATTTTTATTTTCAACAAAGATATAACATTTCTTTTTCTCAAATTTATTTTAAAGAGAAAATACGATTCCTGCATTAAAACCAATCCAACCTGCCACTTTGCATTTTTCTCCGGTATGTTCAAATAAGGTATGAGGCATTTTAATTACATCAACAAATTCTCCATTTTCTTTTTGATTAGTTACAAATGTCTTTAAACTCGGTCCGGCTTTTATAGCAAAATGTTTGGTTACTTGATAGTGATAATTCAAATTAAATTGGTTCAACAGATTCAATTTATTGTCTCCCCATTTCCAATCATAATGAAGATCATCGCAAATAAGTTCCATATTTAATTTGTGATTGCCTTTTATCGGAATAATCGACCCAAAACCGAATCCGGTACTAAACACCGATTTATTGTTGTGTTCGCCAATGCCGACTCTGAATATGGAATGGAATTTTTCTTTTCCCATTTTATAAGATAAACTTGTAATGAATAGCTCATTAGTCGAAACTTCGAAGGCATAATATCCGTTTTTGACCACACTGAATATACCAATCGGAAAGATATCATCATCGACGCTGCAAACGTTTACAATACCAAGTTGAACACCTTTCCCTTTTTTAGCATAATTCATTATACCTACTTGACTGCCGGATAAATGATCCTTAACAAAATTGATGGTAGACAACTGCAGTCCTTTGTGTGAGCCGGAAACATTTGCCACACCGGAAATTTCTACACCTGTCGATTGCTTTTTCGTTAAGTTTGTTACGCCCGAAATAATAATTCCTTTGCTATTGCCTGATGTTACATTGCAAACTCCCGAAATTTGACATCCGCTGACATTCCCTTTGTTAATGTTTGCCACTGATCCCAACTCAAATCCGTTCACACCGCCATTAAATCCGCCGATAATATTGAACGAAAAATTGTTCATATAATCTACCGAATTAGTCCCAGCTGTCCCAACCGGATAAATAAATGCTACTTGTACCGCTTTCTTTTCTTGTGCGTTGGTGTTTATTCCTGCCAATACTGCAAAAAATAAAATGCTCAATCTTTTAATTGTTTTCATTGTCTGTTATAAAATTTATCTGATTCTACTTATAAGACATTTATATCATAAGTTACCCCTATCGCGAAAAATAAACTCATTAAAATATTTCTAGTAAAACGTAGATTAGTTTTAGAGCCTATTAAAAAATTAAATAAGAAAATAATAATTCTCTGTCTTATCTTTTCCATCGCTTATGTGTCCATAACCAGCAACTAGGGTCTTTCTGTATATTCTGTTCAAGATGTTTGATATATTTTTCAGTGATACCTAAATATTGTATATCGGATGTGTTTTCGCAGATAGGTAGACACTCAGCTTCAAAGTGCCCTCTTTGCTTTTTTGTCAAGTTGATGTATACTACTGCCGAATCTGTGGCACGTGCCAACTTTTCAGGACAGGGAAAGATTGAAGTGTTTTGGTTTAAAAATGTCATTTGATAATCCGTATTAATATTTGAAGGACATTGATCAGCTATTAATAAATAAAGTGAAGGCTTGTCTTTGTTTGATAGTATTTGCCTTGCCACGGATTTTGATTCTATTAAATGCACGCCGAAACGACTTCTTATGTCAAACATAAGTTTGTTTATTATAGGCTCTTTTATCCGTTTGTAGCCTGAATATATATCTACATTTACTTTAAATGGGAGGCAATTCAATATTTCCCAGTTGGCGCAATGCCCTAAATACGCAATTACGTTTTTCCCGTTATATACTTGCTTTTCAACGAATTCGAATCCTTTTACATCTAATTTGCAATTTTGTTTGATGGGTGAAATGGATATACTTTTTACCACTTCTGCAAACAAGTCCGCAAAATTTCGGTAGAATTCTTTTTCTATTGATTGTATCTCGTTGTATTTTTTATTTGGAAATGCTCTGGACAGATTTTGAACAGCGACTTCTTTTCTGTAACCTGCTATTCTGAAAAGTACTATGAAAATCAAGTCCGATATTTTGTACAGCATATCCATGGGCAAAATACTAAACATATATATTACGGAGAAAATTATTCGATAAGTCATTTTGTTGATACGTTTCATTCTTTTTATTGTCTGTTATAAAATTTATCTGATTTTACTTACAAGACATTTATATCGTGAGTTACCCCTATTCCGAAAAAAAATAGATATATCAAATTTGCTCACATTGCCCGAAACGACATATTTATAATCAATTACTAAAGCGTCCATCTCTTAGAAAGTAGCTGAATGGTATATGTCAATATTACTCTGTTTTTATCGATGAGCCCATATATCCTAAAGTTCCAATAATAAAAAAGACTCCGAAAGAATTAATTCTTTCGGAGTCTTTTTTATTATTGGAGCCGATACCCAGACTTGAACTGGGGACCTACGCGTTACGAATGCGTCGCTCTGCCAACTGAGCTATATCGGCGAAGATAAAGTAAGAAATACTATTTCTTAAAGCGAGTGCAAAAATAGTGCTTTCTTTGCAATAAAGAAAATTTTTTGCGCCTTTTTTATTCAGAAAAAATCATCCTTCAAACATTTTGCTACGCGCCAACATGCACGCGCCAACAACGCCCGCTTTGGCTTTCAATTTGGAAGTCACGATAATAGAATCCTTATTTACTAAATTGAGCGAATATTTACGAATAGCTGTCTTTAGCGGCTGAAGCAGATAGTCGCCCGTAAGGGAAAGAGCACCTCCGACAATTACCATTTCCGGGTTGAATAGATTAATAAGCCCTGCAATCTGTTTACCAAGTTTCTGTCCTATTTCGTCAACGATTTCAATACAAAGCATATCTTCCTTATCGACAGCAGCTAGTATATCGTTCAGTGAAATTGCCTTTTTTTTGTCGGCAACACTAGCTGAAAGGATGGAGCTTTCGCCACCGGCAATACGTTCCAGTAAGATACGCCTTAACGCCGTACCCGAAGCTTCGGTTTCCAAACAGCCCTTCTTACCGCAATGGCACAATATTTCGTTGTCAAAAGTACTGACATGACCGAATTCGCCCGAGAAGCCCGACTTGCCTTTATATATTTTACCGTCTATTATGATACCGACACCCAATCCCATGCTGACATTGACAAAAATGATATCACGCTCACCTTTTACACAGCCCTGAAGAAATTCTCCATAGGTCATTGCCCGGGTATCGTTATCGATTGCCACACTATAGCCTATCTTTTCAGTAAGAATATCAGTCAACGGACGTTCTTCAAAGTTGAAAATACTATAGCTATAACCTTCGTCGGGATTGACACGCCCCGAAATATTCAAATTGAGATTTAGAATTTTGGACTTGTCGACGTCCAAATGATCGATAAAATCGGTAATGATGTCGCAAACGTGGTCCATGCATTCTCTTGTATTCTCGAAAGTATAAGGAATATCCATTTTAAACTCCACCATGTCTCCCTTGAAGTTTACCAATCCGATATCGAGACCGTCGGTCTGCATATCCACACCGATAAAATAGCCCGACTCCGGATTCAATCCATAGATATTGGGATGTCGTCCACCGTTCGTTTCAAGCTTACCATAATCGTTAATGAAACCTTCTTCACACATTTCACCAACAAATTTAGTAACTGTAGGAACACTTAAATTGAGTTCTTTAGAAAGATCCGTGAGCGTAGAACTACCATTATATATAAAGTAGTTAATGATGCTTTTTTTGACCAAAGCGCTACGCGATCCCGCTTCGATTTCTTTGAGAAAATGCTTATTCATGGCCTAATAATTGAACATTATTACAAAGGTAGGAATTTTTTTACAACTAATTCCATAGTAAGCCCTCAAGTTAATAATTTTTTTTATAATAAACCTTTAGAAGAAGGCAACTCAAAATGATAAATATCTCGACGGATAGCCATTTTCAAGGCGTGAGCAAAAGCTTTGAAGATTCCTTCTATCTTATGATGTTCGTTCGTTCCTTCGGCTTTGACATTGAGATTCATTTTAGCCGAATCGCTCAACGACTTGAAGAAATGCAAAAACATTTCGGTGGGCATCTCGCCTATTTTCTCCCGTTTGAAATCGGCATCCCATACCAACCACGGTCTGCCACCGAAGTCAATAGCTACCTGACAAAGGCAATCGTCCATGGGCAAGCAAAAGCCGTAGCGTTCTATTCCGCGCTTATCACCGAGAGCTTTGTAAAGACACTCTCCCAAGGCAATTCCGGTATCTTCTATCGTATGATGTTCGTCGACTTCCAAATCGCCTTTGGTATGAATCGTCAAATCAATACCCGAATGTTTGCCTATTTGGTCGAGCATGTGATCAAAAAAGCCCAGTCCCGTACTGACGTCGGTTTTTCCACTCCCGTCAAGATCGATACTGATATAAATATCTGTTTCCTTAGTCGTTCGTTTCACTTCGGCCTTTCGTTCGCCCCCTATCAAGAAATCGGCAACACGATCCCAATCCGTCGTCGCCAAAGCACAGACGTTTCTTAATTCCTCGCGTGGCAAGTCGTCGGCCGTATCATGCAGATAGATGGCCTTGCAGCCCAAGTTAAGAGCCATCTCCACATCGGTGGGACGATCGCCTATGACAAAGCTATGCTCCAAATCGTAATCCGGATTATCTATATACCCTGTCAACATACCAAGCCTCGGTTTGCGCGTAGGCGCATGTTCGGAAGGCATGCTCCGATCGATAAAGACATTGTCGAAAACGATGCCTTCTCCTTCGAGGGTTTGCATCACCAGGTTGTGTACCGGCCAAAAGGTATCTTCGGGAAAAGAAGAGGTTCCCAATCCATCCTGATTGGTCACCATTGCAAACTCAAAATCAAGACGATGGCGAAGCATCCATAGATTGCGGATAGCTCCGGGATAGAATTTTAATTTCTCGAACGAGTCGAGCTGATAATCAACAGGTGGTTCAATGACGATAGTACCGTCACGATCGATAAACAAAACTTTTTTCATGACCGATATGTTTTTAGCGCTTCTATTAAGAGGTGGTTTTCTACAGGCGTCCCAACGGTGATACGAAGACAATTGCCACAAAGAGAAACCGAGTTACGATTTCGGACAATAATACCCTTTGCCACCAGATATTTGTATATTCCATCGGCGTCGGTCACTTTGGCCAAAAAGAAGTTGGCATCGGTTGGATATATTTTCTCTACTACCGGCAATTGCAACAAATGATCGATTGCAAACGATCTTTCTTTTAGTATGGCAGATACCCACTCTTTCTTTTCCCCTTTTTTATTGAGTATCTCCAATGCTTTTTTCTGAGTGAGCAGGTTGACATTGTAGGGGTACTTTATTTTAGTAAGAATCTCGACTATTTCGGATGATGCAAATGCCATTCCCAGTCGGATAGCCGCTCCTCCCCATGCCTTCGAAAACGTTTGAAGGACGATAAGATTGGGATAGTCGGACAGCGAACCTAGTATGGACGGACGTAATGAGAAATCGTTATAGGCTTCATCGAGTATCACTATTCCATCAAATTGTACTATCAATTTCAATATTTCGTCACTATCCATCTCGTTTCCTGTAGGATTGTTGGGCGAGCAAAGAAAAATCATCTTGGTCTGCGCGTCGGCAGCATCAAGCAAGCATTGGGCCGAAAATTGGTAATTCGAATCAAGCAACACTTTGCGGTATTCCACATTATTAATATCGGCAGCCACCTGATACATACCGTAAGTAGGATCAATGGCAACGACATTGTCTATCCCCGGTTCGCAGAAAGCACGATACACCAAGTCGATAGCTTCATCGCTTCCGTTACCGAGAAATATTTGCTCGGGCAACACATCTTTATACGCCGCAATGCGCTCTTTCAATTCTTTCTGTAGCGGATCTGGATAACGATTTATCGGATTGTTGTAGGGGTTTTCGTTGGCATCCAGAAAGACGGATGCATCTACTCCGTCGTATTCGTTTCGGGCGCAAGAATAGGGTTTCAAATTCCAAATATTCGGTCGGGTGAGTTCTCTTAAAGTCTTCATAAGCTTATTTTTTATTAAGTTCTTTCAATCTGACAGTAACGGCATTCTTATGACCGTCCAACTGTTCATTAGCGGCCATCACTTCGATAGCAGGACCGATAGCAGTAATGCCTGCCGGAGTAAGTTCCTGAAAAGTTATTTTCCTGATAAAACTATCCAGACTAACACCGCTATATGACTTGGCATAACCATTGGTAGGTAACGTATGGTTGGTACCCGATGCATAATCTCCGGCACTCTCGGGAGAATAAGAGCCGAGAAATACAGAACCCGCATTGACTACCTTTTCGGCAACTTCGAGATAATCTTTTGTTTCAATAATCAGATGTTCGGGAGCATAGACATTAGACAATTCAATCGCTTCGTTCATATCGTGAACCAACACCAGTTTGCTATTTGCCAAAGATCGGGCAGCAATTTCTTTTCTCGGCAATTCTTCGAGCTGACGCTCCACCTCTTTTGCTATCTTCTCGAGCATTGATGCAGAAGTTGTGACCAACACTACCTGACTGTCTACTCCATGTTCTGCTTGAGAGAGGAGATCGGCAGCAGCAAAGACGGGATTAGTTGTTTCGTCGGCTATCACTTCAACTTCCGATGGACCGGCAGGCATATCGATGGCAACATCGCGCATACCAACCAATTGTTTGGCAGCCATCACATACTGATTGCCCGGACCGAATATCTTATATACCTTAGGGACACTCTCTGTTCCGTAGGCCATCGCGGCAATAGCCTGAATACCTCCCGCTTTGAATATACGGTGTACACCGGCCACCTTGGCAGCATAGAGTATGGCGGGATTCACCTTACCGTCTTTCGAAGGAGGTGTGCAAAGCACTATTTCGTTGCAGCCCGCAATACGGGCAGGTATAGCGAGCATCAACACGGTTGAGAACAACGGAGCCATCCCTCCGGGAATATAAAGTCCCACTTTCTCTATCGCAACCGATTTGCGCCAACAGTTCACCCCCGGAGTTGTCTCTATTTTGTCCACTCCTGCAATCTGCGACTTATGGAAGGTTTCGATATTATGTTTTGCCAAAGCGATTGCTTCTTTCAACTCATTGCTCACCAAACCTTCGGCTTCGACTATTTCGGTCTCGGTAACAGCCAATGAAGACAACAACACCTTATCGAACTTTTCTTCCATAGCTATGACGGCTTTGTCGCCATGGCTACGCACATCGGCTATGACAGCACGTACCGTGTCGAACAGTTGCTCCATCTCCAACACAGGACGTTGCAGCAGCGTTGTCCATTCTGCTTTTGCAGGATAATCTATGCGTTTCATACAATCATTTTTTCAATAGGCGTAACCAATATTCCTTGCGCTCCCAGAGCCTTCAGCTTGCCGATAATTTCCCAAAAACACTTTTCGTCAAGCACGGTATGTACACCGCACCAATCCTCTTGAGCCAATGCCAACACAGTAGGACTTTTCATACCGGGCAGCACGGCTATAATCTCATCCAGACGATCTTTAGGGACATTCATCATCACGTATTTTTTATCTTCAGCAATCTTCACCGCATCTATGCGAAACAACAGTTGCTCCAAAATTTCTTTTTTATCTTCCGTCATTTGCTTGTTGCCTATAAGCAATGCTTCGGACTTCATTACTATTTCCACTTCTTTCAGATGATTGCTGAAAAGAGTAGAACCCGAGCTGACTATATCGAAAATAGCATCTGCCAATCCGATACCGGGAGCTATCTCTACCGAACCGGTAATGACGTGAACATCACTATCGACACCTTGCTGTTTCATAAAGCGCTTCAAGATACCCGGGTAGGACGTGGCAATTTTCTTTCCACGAAACCACGAAAGCCCCGTATAAGCCTCATCTTTGGGGATAGCCAATGACAAGCGGCATTTACTGAAACCTAGACGCTTTATGATTTCAACATCTTCTTCACGCTCTTCTACTTCGTTTTCGCCGACAATACCGACATCGGCAACACCTAGAGCAACTGATTGTGGAATATCGTCGTCGCGAAGGAACAAAACCTCGATAGGAAAATTGGGTGACTGGATAAGCAACGTGCGCTTTACGGAACTGAGTTTGATGTCCGATTCTTCGAAAAGAGACATCGTATCTTCGTAAAGACGTCCCTTGGCTTGTACTGCAATTCTTAACATAAACTATATTTTAATATTACATATTTTTGAGCTTGACCGGAAATGATTGACATAAAAAAAGGCTTACCGTAATCGGCAAGCCTTAGCATATCTTCGATGAATACAAAATCACCTACGCCTACCGAATGGACTCGTCAGGATATGATGATGATGATGTATTGTGTTAAATCTCATATTATTTCATACTTTTCGGCAGCAAATGTATGAGATTTGTTTCATTCCACCAAACAAATCACCAAAAAAATGCAATAACGAAATAAATACCTTCTATTTAAACACAAACCTCTGTTTTTGAAGAACCAAGACATCACTTACTTCTTGGGCATATAACTGCCCGGCAATGCTGGATTTCCACCAACCACCCTTACAAACTGACCCGAATTCTGCTTATTTGTTTGCATTGGTCCAGTGGTTTCAATCCGTATTTTCGGCTTCTTTCTCCATTTGTCGTAAGCCTCTTTCACCAAGAAGCCCACATCAAAACCTATCTTACTCTTATCGTTCAAAATGATATAAGGCGAGACGATAGGAACAGTATTCCAACGATTGGTCATGGGATCAAAGAATCTATTGGCACCCACTTCCATACCAAACCAATTGGTTAAGTCGTATGCAAAAGAAGCACCATAACTGCCCGATGTGGTAAAATGGCTCAAACCCGTAGCATAAGAGCCGAAGACTTTGAAAGTCATCTTTTCGTTGAGCAAATACGAAAGAGATGCCGACGAGCCCACCGAAGTAGAGCCAAAACGAGGTACAGAGTACTTGTTGATACCGATGCTCATATCCATCAACACTCGGTCGCCTATCCATTGGGAATAGCCCACAGAAGCGGAATTTGATCGTCCCACACCGATAAAGTTGCGTTGAGTTCCCGCACCATAGATAACGCTGTTTCGGAAAACACGTATCGGACCGCCCACACTATATTCTCCTTTCAGATAACCAGTCTTTTCGGCATCAATGGGACGAAGTTCTTTACTGTTCTTCCACCCGAAGGGCACATACGAATTATCAGGTAAAACAAGTTTATCGTTCACTATCCTGAAATCAGGTTTATTTCTGAGGCCCGAAAGAAACGGCATGGCATAAAGTGAATCTTTTTGATAAGGCATACCCGGCAGGATATGCCCCACACTATCCAAACGGAAAGTTATTTCTTGAGCATTGATCGGCACCATAACAAATAGCATCATGGCAATAGCCGAAAGCCATATCTTACAATTGGTTACCATTGGCTTTGAATATACACAAAGATAAATAAAAAGATGCAATTTACAAGCAAGTTGCATCTTTTTATTTACAAAGGCCAAGACAACTTTTTATTTCAGAATCGCGATATGCAGGTTCAAAGCTCAAAGCCCATTCAATATTATATCCTCCAAAAAAGGTCTCTATCAATCCATTTAAAGCAGTTCATACCATTCAAGTCAACTCTCATGATGTATTCATCTTCACCAATAAAATCATGCAATAGTCTTTCAGAAAATTCGTCACCTCCGGAAGCCTTCACTTTTTCTAAAACATTAACAAGAGGATAGAATGTGTTTTGATACTTACCAACCGGATAACACTCCTCTTCAAAACGGAGCAACTCTTTCGTATCGCATATTATTAAAGACCCCCGTCCCTTACTGAATCTTCTTGCACATTCCAATCGACCGGTATAGCTGGCTATTTTACCATCTCCACCAATCCTATTGCACGCCCGAAACAAAACAGGTCTTGTTGTCGGCATATAGTTTCTCAAGACAATATCCCATACATCGTAAAAGGCTTTTGTCTTTTTTTCGGGTCCAGTAAGAATCCATTTTACAACGAATTTTATAGTATCATTAGTTAGATCCGTGTCTTTCTGCAAAAAATCAATCAGATTTTGAGCGATGTCGACTTTCTGTTGTGCAGACAATCTGTATTGGTCTTTTTTATCCATAGTATATAATTAAAAGATTAATGTTATTATTGCCTCCTTAAATTTCAATCTGCGGTCTTCCAGTTTATTTAGTTCTTCCCTATATTCTCACTTATCACTTTCAATTTCCTGTATTAGCCACAATTTCAACGCTTCGGAAATTCGTTCTATCTATTGGCGTTTCTGTATCATAAAACTGTGCATAATCAAGTACACAGTTGTTTGCCGATTTCCTTTTGACAGTAGGAATCATCGAACGTATTGGAAACCAATGGGGTTACTCGACACAGACTCCATCACCAACACCAATCCTCTCCGAATAATATACACGAAGATAGTATCTTTATATGTATTCGCATATAAAAGAGACAAAAAAAATCATAAAAAACCGTTATTTATGAGCTTTTACATCGTTTTTCATCGAACGGAGCACGGGTAATGTCAGAGGAATGGAGAGAGCAAGAGTCAATACATCAGATATCGTTTGACACACTTCTACTCCTCTAAGCCCAGCCACACGAGGAAGGATAATAATGAGTGGAATGAAGAACAATCCCTGGCGTGCAGAAGCAAGCAGGCTGGCACGAACACTCATTCGGATGGTTTGCAACATCATATTGCTCACTGTATTGAATGACGAAAACGGAAGTATAGCTAGTTGAAAGCGCAAGGCTACAGTGCCTACGGCTATAACTTCAGGATCGTGACGGAAAGTTCCGACTATCTCTGGAGCAAAAAAGATAGCGACGTAACAAATAAACGTGAGCAACACAAAGCCAGCACCTACACTAAAACGGAAGCCTTGACGCACACGGTCGAAAAGATGAGCGCCGTAATTGAATCCGCACACAGGTTGAAAACCTTGTCCAAGCCCGATAAGAAAAGCATAAATAAAAAAGCTGACCCTAGTAACAATACTCATACCGGCTATCGCAGCATCGCCATAAGCCCCCGCAGTAACATTGAGCAGCAGTGTAGCAAGACAGGCCAATCCTTGTCGACAAAGCGAAGGAGTACCGCCACGAATAATTTCGCCTACAAAAGCCCACGAAGGTACAAACTTGTTCAACTGGATATGAATACCTCCCGAACGATAGTCCATAACAAGTAAAAGGCAGAAACTAAACACCTGACTGATGACAGTGGCAATAGCCGCTCCCGAAATGCCCAGATGAAAGACAAAAATAAACAGCGGAGCAAGTATCACGTTGAGTCCGGCACCGCTTACAATACCTACCATAGCATACATGGCATTGCCCTGAAAACGCATCTGATTATTGAGTACCAAACTCGAAGTAAAGAAAGGCGCACCCAGCAAAATGATGCCCAGATAAGCTTTAGTATACGGAAGAATAGTCGGTGTAGAGCCTAGCAAGATACTAAGCCTTTCGAGCGATAGCAGACCTACAGTCGTAATTAAAATTCCAAAGAGGAAGGCATACACGAAACCGGTAGTACTCATCTGTTGGGCAGCAGCAGTATCTCGTGCGCCCAAGCGCCGCGAAATAAAGTTTCCGGAGCCGTGACCGAAAAAGAAACCTATTGCCTGAATGACGGACATTACAGCAAATGACACTCCGACGGCAGCAGTAGCCTGCGTACTGATACGTCCCACGAAATAAGTATCGGTAAGATTGTACAATGAGGTCACCAACATGCTGATGACTGTAGGCAAAGCCAATTTGAGTATAAGCCGCTGTACGGGCTCAGTGGTCATAGCAATGAATTTGTCGTTATCGTGCCTATTTTCTTTTCTATCTACCATGACAACTTTTCAGGGGTTCTCTTTTTTCTTTTCTAGTGCAAAAGTATAAAAAAAGGTGGCTGAACAGGCTAATGCGATACAAAGAAATCTTCTACATTAATAATAATTATACATTGAAAAAGGTCCCAGTCGGATGAAACAAAAAGTATAGACCACCTTTTAACAAAAGCAGGAAACTCTGTCGCAGCATAAACAACCCCTGTTCAAAAGCTTAAGGAAACACTTCTGAAAAGTTCTATCATGCAATTTTCATTCTATTCTGCCTGCTTTCTTTTCATCTTGAAACGACCTTTTTCTTATGTTGTTTTTTATTTGTGCGAGGGCAATCTTGCTGATACCCCATGCGCATCTGCTTCCTCTCGTACGCCTCCGATGCGTACTACAATCCGCGAGCCGAGACCGTAATAATGCTCTTCGATACCACCATCGGGCCCCATCGGGAAGCGAAAGGGGAGGAGAGCGATCCTTCGGGCAACCGCCGGTTCAACGTCTTCGAAGTCACCAGTGTCGACATGAACTACCAGGTAGACTATGGGCAGCTCTTCGCTCAAGTCATCCATCTGCACGATACAGGCTTCAAATACTACTTCACGCCTCAGGAGCAGGAAGAACTATCCGCCTACAACTACCAGTTCGAGAACAACGATGCCGAATATGATTTTCTAGTGGAATACGTGCGCAAATATCCTTCGAAGTGCCAACAAAAGAAGAACTATATGGTGAGCGATATACTGAAGCGTCTCAAGTTTTTCAATCCCGAATATGTGATAGACAAAGCCGCACAAATAAGGATGGGCAAGGCTCTGGCACGTCGCAATTTTCAATACAAAAAAGATAGAAATGGAAAGCTGTACGAATGCTACTTGCTCACTGCCGAGCAAGCCGAATACTGCGTTCAGTACAAAAGTACCACTACGTACCTGGATGTCCTTTTCGACAAATTCGTGGCGAAAGAAATACTCTTGGCAGGCGACAATGCCAAGATTGCAGACATCTGCAAAGCGCGCGAATTTCTGGATCAGACAGATGGAAAATTCAAAGAAGCCCAAAAAATTTATAATGAATATATTTGAAACGAAAGAGAAATAAATATTACAAATGATGGGCTATTACCTTTCTGACCAATAATTTCCCTATTTTCCCAAAATCAAAGGAATTAGGGTGAAAAGGTCTTTTTCTATTAATATTAAATAGAACTAAAAAGGCTTGCAATAATTACATAATATTATTGTAAGCCTATTTTTTGCGACATTATGTAATAGTGGCAAATTGAACAAAAAATTGCGTTCAGTCGCTTTTTCCAAAAAGTGACTTAATTATTGGTCAACTCAAAAATCGAAGCTACAATATACTACGACTTCGAAAATCGATATACTCTTGCCGAAGGTGCCGAAGTACTTTCCACTCCTCTTTATTTTTTTTATTTTATGTTTTTTTGTATAGTATATTTACTTATTATATATATCTTTTTGATATTAGTATAAAACGTCGAATAAAAAAAATTCAGGATTCCCTATATGTACTTCGGCACCTTCGGCACTTTTGGTAAAAAAGAACAACACAAAACGATTTCGCTAGGCTCACCGATAATCCATACTTCGTCCCATCCACGTATGTATGTTTTTTTGTTGTCGTATGGACGTCACGCGAAAAACTTAAGGACGTCACCGAAAAAACTAACATACGACAACGGCGTGGCATTCCTGTTTGATTTGTAGATCGCATCATTATATATGCTTTGCATCAAGCGCTTGAATTTATTTCGACTCCTTTTGTGAGTCCATTTTCTTAATAAAAATTCCTCAAATTTAATTTGTTTTTAATTTTCATAATTAATAACTTTGGCATTCGTATCTTTATCGTTACATTGACTATATATATGTTGCTGTAAAACGAATTAGTAATGCAATAGACAAGCTGCTTGATAATCATCTGAATTAAAGATATTAATGCAGAAAAAGGTCTAGTAAATAAAAAATAAATATTAGTATACAAGATTATCAAATATATTATGACAACATTTTCAGAAAGGAATGGATATATAAAACCGTCAGATGCTATCATTAGAGAAAAAATAACACCTGAAATCCAAAATGCAATTTGTAGTTGTTATGACTGGTTAAGAGAAGAATCTAGGGAGAATATATATATAAGCCTAGAAGAGCATTTATGGATGTTTTTCTTAAACAAACGTAAAAGTGAATTTGAGTCTGTAGATGATTACGGCCTAACTTGCTATAAAAATGTTGCCACAATATTTATTGAAAATAAATCAAATTTGTGGTATAGAAAATTAGATATAATTGAACAAACTGTAAAATATTTATATAATTTATGTAATACTGAGGAATATGTACATAATATTCTAATGCATAACATAATAAATGATTTTGTTTTAAATTTAAATAGTGAATTTAAACGTTTGAATTTTGCATATCGCATTATTGATAAAGAAGTCGTGGAAGTCTCTTCAGAAGAGGAAATAGTAGCAATAGAAACGACATTAGAGGACAGCCCTAATAATATAAAATTTCATATAAATGAAGCTTTACTTTTATATTCTATAAAGCCCCTCGGTGATTATAGAAATTCTATCAAAGAATCAATATCAGCCGTAGAAGCCTTTTGTAGAGAAAAAACGGGGGAAGATACTTTAGGCAAAGCCTTGAATAAATTGGAAAGTACTCATATTATAATTCCAAAGTTACTAAAGAATGCTTTTGATAAGTTATATGCCTATACCAATCAGCCAGAGAATGGTATTAGGCATGCACTAATGGATGATGAAGGCACGTATAAACCAACTGAAGCAGAAGCTTTGTTTATGTTAGTTTCTTGTTGTGCGTTTATCAATTACTTAAATAAGAAAGTGAGTTAAGTATTGTATTAATATTCTTCCTCATTTCCCAGCCGAATGAGGACAGAACAACAAATGGCTGAAATTTAAATTTAATAACATGGCAACAAATGCGGAAAAAGGTGACGGACACCGAAACAGCGAAGTTAAATACAGAAAAAACAATACTGTTTTATCGCAATTAGGCAGTACTTCTGTAGATAAGAATTTAAGAAATATGACACAAACTGATTTGAATAAAAAAATATATCAAATAATTCCAATAAAATATTTATTTGAAATCATAGAGAATGAGCAGATATATTTAAAAAAAGTAATTGAATGGGATGATCCATATGAAAACTTTTTTCTACGATCAAAATTTACTCTCAATGGTAAAGAAGTTTCTAATAAAAATGTAAGCGAACATATTTATGGACAATGTTGGAGTCTCTTTAAAGATTCTGATGCGATGTGGAGAATTTATTCTCGTGATGAAAAGAGTGTAAGAATAACAACTACCATAAGAAAACTTTATGATGTTGTATACAATAATTCAGATATGGCATATTTATCATATATTGGAAATATTAAATATAAACAAAAGAAACAACTTTTTGAATGGATTAAAAAAATGCCACAAATAGATATGGGAAATATTCAACAATATGCTGTGGATTCATTGTTTTATAAAAGAAACAATTTCAGCCACGAAAAAGAATTTAGAGTAATTTTTATTAATGACAGTGAATGTGCAGATCTTAAATTTGTCAATTATAAAATAAATGCTTTGGACTTTATAGATGCAGTCGCTTTTGATCCAAGAGCTAAAGAAGAATATGTTGATGAACAGAGAGAACGATTAAAAGCAAAAGGTTTTTCCCTTGGCAAAGTATCTAAATCATCTTTATATAAATTCAAACCACTTAAAGTTGAACTTTTGTAGTCTATGTTATATAATTGACTCTTATTTCCCAGCCGAATGAGGATAGAATAACAGATGGCTGAAACTTAAATTTAGTAATATGGCACCAAATGGAGAAAAAGGTGATGGATATCGAAGCCGTGAAGTCAAAGATGAAGAGCAAACATCCAATTCACAAAAAGGGACAAAGAAAGAGCGTGATGAAAATTTTCAGCGTAAAAAACTTGAATTCGAAAAGTCATTAGAAATACGAAATTTTGAGATAGACAACTTTTGGAAAAGGAGTTGGTTCTTTGGTGCATTATTTATAGCTATGATAGGTGGATATTATACACTAAAAACAGCTATTGATCCTATATTTCCACCTGCAATTCTTTCCTTTTTATTATTAATAGTCGCATTATCCCAGTCTCTAATGTGTAGGGGTAGCAAATATTGGCAGGAAAGATGGGAATATAAAACAAAAAATAGAGAAGCTGCTCTTAACATTGACGTGACAACTACAGAAAGATTTAATAAAAATGAAATTTTTTTTATCGAAGAATGTATATTAGATAAAAAGGAAGCTCGATGGTTTAAATCATATAGGGTCTCTGTTTCAAAATTAACTATATTAGTATGGGATATAATATCTATAACCTGCGCATTATTATTTCTATATGAAATGCTTAACTTAATTTTGTCTTTGGGCATTAAAGTATGTATTACGAATCTAAATATGCAGAATATCTTTACACTCATTCTTATATTGGTCGTTGTTATTTATATTGGAATCTTTTGGAGAAAAGCAGGTGCTCATACATCCTTAAACGGCATGAGTAATAAAAAAAATGAAGAAAAACAACAGCCCAATAAATTTGTTGAAAAATATACAATTGATGATGAAAAAGGTTTTCTTAATGAAGATAAATCGTGAGGTGCTTCTCCAAAAATCTATATGTGTTATAGTTGGATAATAAAGTTTTAATGATGATATAGTGCTTATTTATTCAAAAAAATGGCCCATGCCCAGAAAACGATTAAAAACGACTAAATAAGCAAATAATCTTTGCAATATTGTTGTAATTAGAATATTTATGGGTAAAATTGCAGCATAAATAAAGCATATATGAATATAGGTGGAAAAGCAAATAAGGCTCTCTTGGGTAATTTTGATATTATACCTAGCAGAGAAGTGCGCTCCTCTTGAACATACCAAACTTCTGAAACTTTTTATTGATCAGGAGTCTATGATAAAGAGAGGGTATCTCATGGCATGGCTTTCATATAAAGTATGGAGTCTTGGCCCTGTATCTGAAGATGTTTATTTTTCGAAGAATAGTGGGTGCAATAAGTTTAGCGAATATGTAAAATTCGTTACGGAAGATGATCGTTCGTGCAAAATTATACCAAAGCCAAAAGTTGAATTTGACGATAGCGAATTTAGCGATTCTGACATAGAGCTAATTGAAAGTATCGTTGCGAGGTATGGAGATAAAACTTTGAAGCAACTAATTAAGGTGACTCATTCCGAAGATGGATTATGGAGCAAGTTTAAGAAGTTGCACGGATTAAAATTTACTGAAGAGAATAAAACAAGCAATGTTGAAATTGACTTTAGTGAGCTAATAAATGGCGATAAATTTAAACAATCTCTATTCTTATCTGATAAAGAAATACGGAATTACATTCGGTGGTTGGATGAAATTGTCGTACCCCTTAATTCTCCGTAAATTTACAGTAAATATCCGTCAATGCCTCACTTTTGTCTATAATATATCAAGTGAATAAAAATAGTTCCAACGTTTAGGATAATAGAGTAATAATGCTGATATTTGTAGTGAGTTATTCTGAGGGTAATTACTTCGCTCGTTACAACTGTAATGGCATTTTCACAAGAAAAAGGTTTTTCAACATCTTAAAAAAAAATGAAACAACTTGAAAATATGAAGAAGATTCTGATTTCTCTATGCGCTCTGCTCTTTTGCAGTGCGGTGTCAGCACAGGACAATTTCAAGATGAGCGGTACATTTACCGATGTCAAGAACGATACGCTGGTCGTGGAATATGTGAAGTGGGAGCCCGATAAGCAGATTATCAGTTTTAAGGTGCCCGTAAACGACAAGGGGGAGTTTTCCTTTGGCTGTCAGATAGCGAATGCTTATAAAAGCTCTTTGGGTATGAAATCGACCGGGAAGAAGGTTTACATCTTCTTCGTGCCCAATGAGAAGGCCGTCGTCAGCGGTGCTTTTGCCCATGCCCATGACTGGAAAATTAGCGGCTCGGCGTTTTACCAGCAACTGGCACAGGTGGCCGACCTGGAAAGACCCTACCTGAAAGAATTTGACAAGTCCATGGAGGAATATGAACAAGGTGTGGCTGCCGGAGGCGATGAGGAGAAACTGAACGAGCAACGTGGGAAGACGAACCGTGACATCAACAAGCGTATGGGAGACTTCGCACTGGAATATATGCGCCAGCATCCTGATGAAGAGGCTTCCGTGCAACTCATCGGCAGCGGAATGTTCTCTTATTTGGGGGAGGAGATGAAGCTTCTCTCGCCCAGGGTACGCAATGGCAGGTTCAAAAGATATCTCGATATAAACCAGTCGATGTTGGATCGTGTCATGACCGAGGTAAAGGCTTCGAAGGCCGCCAAAAACTCTATCGAGGAAAAAAAGACTGCTCCTGACTTCACCTTGAAAGACCTCAACGGCAACAAATTCACCTTGAGCTCCTTATACCACAAGGGCAAATATGTGCTCGTGGATTTCTGGGGCTCGTGGTGCACCTGGTGTATCAAGGGATTTCCAAAAATGAAGGAATACTATGCCAAATACAAGGACCGGTTGGAAATCGTGGGTGTGGACTGCTATGACAAAGAAGACAAATGGAAGGAGGCCGTACAGAAAAACCAGGTGTCCTGGCTCCACGTACGCTCTGATGACGGCATCACGGAAGTGAAGTTCGGCGTGAAGGGCTATCCTCACAAGGTGCTCATCTCTCCTGACGGCAAGGTGCTGAAGATGATCACCGGCGAGGGTGATGATTTCTATGATTACCTGGATAAAACGTTGAAATAAGGAACACGAGACTGAGACATCTTCTGTTGTTGATCGCTGACGTAGCAGTAAAAGAAAATGGAGAAAATTGGTATTGTTTGCATCTCGGTGGCATGTAGATGTTTAACTGGTTGAGGATCCATGTGCCTGATGAGTGTGTAGACAATGGCTTCTACAGTCATCTGGCTACAGAGAATAGAAATCATCGGGAAAAGATATTTCTAATGGGGGAATGGTATAATATTCGGAATCCTGCCATTGTAAAATACACCTTGATCTCTCATCTTTTAGTAATAATACTTGGTATTGCAACGTTTTTAATGTGATTTAGTCGCATAATATGCGTCGATAATGAGAATTTTGAAAATGTTATTGGTGTATGAAGAAAAATATTCTGATTCTATTCGTTATTCTATTTGTCTTTCCTTTTGTTTCGGCCCAAGAACGTATCGCTCTCAAAAATATTGAGCCAAGCATAGAGATGGAAAATATGATGGATTTTATGGGTATGTATAGTGCCAACATTCGATTGAGTTCGAAGCGATCTATTATTAATCCAGTATCTATTATTTGTGCAAAATACGAGGATGGTGTATTGTACAATGATACGATAGATTTAAGTGATTATACGTCGCATAATAGAAAACCTGCAAATACTTATATTGTTAGAGGAATGGGACAACCTATAAGGCAATCTACTGATTCCCTTGAATTAAAAGTTCGTTTTTATTTCTCTGGATTTAGTCAAGATGCTAATTCGAAAATGAAAATCGGGAATTATAAGCCCAATGATTTTATATTCTTTTCGATGGCAGACATTTATCATTCCATTCCACGAAACGAATATATACCGATGTTTGTCTTTATTCCTCCAATTCCGATAAGTAACGAAATGCAGTCCTATTGTGCTGTTCGTTTCAGTAAGGTACTACCAAAAGATTGGCGGACCAAATTGCATCTTAAAAGTTACACTATATACTATTTCAAATTTAAATGATTGTATAACTGAGGATTCTTAAATATATTGCATCGTGAAAACTTTGTACCAAAGCCAAAATAGTCATTAAGATGAGTCTTTGAAAGTATGAATGCAATTTAATTGAGAAAAAATGCGTATTTACGCATTTTTTCTTAATGAAAATTTGGCTACTATTGATAAGTTACCACCACAGCAGAAACGGGAACAAAAACTTCATTCATTAAAGAATATAGACGATCGTTTATCTTTTATTTAACTCCTGTACTATTAAGTAAGTCGTTGTTGATCACTATGCTTTTACGTTTCGCGGAAGATTTTCCTCCACCAAAAGCATAGTTTATACTCAATATAATATTACGTGCTATAATATTAAAATGTTCTTTTTGCAGAAAATTTATATTGTTAGTAGTCTTGTCTGTATAACTATATTTACTGAATATATTGTTCAAAGTTAGACCAGCATTTAGTCTTTTCTTTAAAAAGCCCTTTTTTATATAGAAAGAATATTGTTGAAAATGTTTGTATGAAATTTGCATTTCGGGATCTTGTTGAAAAATTGCCCAATTGGCGCCCAAGTAGTAATTTTTTCCAGGCTCGTAATCAACATTGCATGCAAGGGAATAACTTGTTGCAGAAGATTTTAGATCAAGGATATCCGATTTCATGCAGATATGAGCCAATGAGCCATTAATATTCAATCCTAGCTGCGGTATTGGGTGGTAATCTGTATATATTGATCCTGATAATTTTTTATAGTTTCCCAAGTTATCATAAGTGTAACATATAGTCTTGTCATTGTCTTCTTCAGTAATCGGGTATCTCATAATGGCATTATGCTTATCCGAGTAATCGGACCATATTGATAGAACAAAGTTGTTTGTATAATAGAAATAGGATAAATCGAAATTATTTATTGTCTCATCTCTTAAATTTGGGTTTCCTTTTATCATACTGAATTCATCTAACTGTTCTTTATAACTATTCGTTTGCCAAATAGCTGGGCGTCTTACAGACACCGCGTATGAGGCGGATAATTGAGAGTTCTCGGATAGGTTCCATGACGCTGAAAATCTAGGCAGCAGGTTAAAATTCTTGTGAGTAAGTTCGGATTTGGTTGAATTTTCAAATTTTACCTTTTCATAGGTGTTTTCAGCACGTACTCCAAGGCTTGATGTAAATTTTCGTAGATTTAATTTATAAGAAAAGTAATTGGAAAAGACCTGCTGCTTTTGGATAAATTTTTCATTATTGTTATTCTCGTCCCATCCTTTTTTCTGTGTATTCCATGTATAATATTGAGGTTGTGAATCGTTCAGCCTATTTATGTATTTCGTTCCGACCGAAAACGAGTGATGTCCTATAGGGATTGTATAATCGGCTTGAACGGTATGCTCTGAAAGCCCACCTTTGCTATTTCCTCTTCTGTGATAGGTAGAATCGCTAGAAGTTTCATTATTATTATAAATGCCAGTTACATCGTATTTTCTATTGTCCGGGTTATACGAATATCGATAAGCAAGTAGAAAACGTTCTTTTTTGTTTTTATATAAATTCTGATAGGATGAGTTAAATTCACTGGCACCATCTGATAAAAAGACATGATTGTCGGTTGAAAGAAGATAATTCGATGTCGAATTTGCATATTTTTGATTTGTAACTGTTTCCATATTTTTTTGGACAAATAAATAATTGGCATCTGCATACACAGAATTAAGTGAATCAATGATATATTCTAAAAATCCTCTCAATACATGGTTTGTATGCCTTGCTGTAGCAGTCCAATTTGCAGAATGAATAGCTTTGCTTTCACCTGATGAATATTCGGTGTTTGAATAAGAAGGTATATCATTATAAAAGATCTTGTTGAAATTATATCCTATTGAAGTTGATAGCTTGCCTTTAGTTATAAGTGATGTTACTCCTTGGCTCATTGAAGGAAAAGTAGCGGCTTCCGTATTCAAAGCAATTCGATATCCATTTGTCTTTTTTTTAGTTGTAACAATATTTAATATAACAGAGCCGAGAGAAGCGTCATGTCTAGCTTCTAGATTCGTAATGACTTCTATCCGTTCAATGGATGCTGCCGGAATACTTTGCAATATTTCTTTGGGATGCGCGTTAGCTAACGTATACGGTTTACCATTAAGATAAAATACATAATCCGCGCCCCCCTTGACTGTTATTTTCCCATTTCCATCTACATAAACCAGCGGAACTTTCCTAAAAGCCTCAAGAAGATTATCCGATTTGATACTCGGATCGTTCTTTAGATTGTAGGAAAAACCATTAGAATTTAATGAAACGATTTTTTTCTCTGCCTTAATGGTAATTTCTGAAAGATTTAAAGACTCCTCACGTAGGTATAGTTCTCCAAGATTTAAATTGTCCCTCTTTACTTTAATTTTGAATTTCAGAGGTCGCATTCCAATATAAGAAATTTCCACTAAATATTCTTTATCAGATATAAGTCTTGTCTTAAATGCACCCTTGCTGTCTGAAACAAGAAAAAGAGGCTTTGCTTTTATATTGTCCAAAAATATTTTGATTGATGCACTTTGGATGGGCTTAGATGTAATACTATCCAGAATCGTTCCAAAGATTTCTACCACTTTAGTCTCTTTATTATCAGCAGATACATAAGCAGTAGTAAAGATAAAACACAAAAAAATATAAAAATGTTTTTTCATTATCAAGGGATGTTGCTTAATTTGGAAATTGCTATTTCGTAATTGTATGGGCCTTATCGGTGTTAATCTCTACGGTAAAACTACGGTCTGATTGTGCATATACAATGCTTATTCCAATTATATAGAATAGGAAATACAAGATAATATTCTTTTTCATACTTCATGTGTTTTATTTGTTGTAAAATTAAATAAAACATTTTTATGGAGCATTGAATCAATATTCACAAAAATGTTCACATTTTCAAAATGCGCTAAAAAGAACGAATAAAAGCATCCAAATCCTCTGCTTTTCCTTCTTTTACAAAGAGTTTTGTATATAATCGTTTACGTATATTACTTGTTTCTGAAGGTGTATTCAAAATGATTCGGCTGATATCGGCGTTATTAAAATCTAATTTCAATAGGCTGCATACCCGAAGTTCTTTCACGGATAAAGCAGGATATAGTTCTGTCAGTCTGTCTATGAATTTATTGAATGAATGATTCAGATATTTTTCTAATTCATTCCATTCACTCTCTTTGATAATCAGTTTGTCGTTTGAAGCGAGAAGCAAATGATGGTACAAAGTTGTTGATTTGAATATTTCCAATGAAACTTGCTGCTGCTGGAAAGCGTTTTCTATTGTTTTGTTTTCGTTGGTAAGCGTCTTTATCTTTATATTAAGTAGTTTTTCCTTCAGGGTATTATTTTGTTCATTACGTAATAACTTAATCTCGTTGTTTAATCTTTCTATTTCATTTTGATTGTTCTCTTTTTGCTTAAAGCTTTTTCTTTTCAGTTCTTCTTGTATTATTTTAATTCGCTCTCTTTGTATCTTTAAGATCTGCTTGTGCTTCTTGTCTCTTATTAGTAGAATAAAGACAATGTACGATATCAACATCAATAATAACAGAAGGATAATGATTGATATATCATTATAATGAATACGTTGTTTGTTAACCCTTTCTACTTGAATTTTATTGTCTAGAGATCGGATAAGGTTTTTATTTGATATGAGGTTGCTAGAACTGATGCTGTCAGCGTATTGCTTTGAAAGATTCATGTATTGATAGGCCTCCTTGTAATTGTTTATTGCCTTGTTTATTTTGGAAAGAGCATTATAGGCATACTCTTGACTATACATATCACTTATCTCCAGATTTTTTTTATAATAATATTGTGCAGAATCTTGCACATCTTTTGCGAAATACAAATCTGCTAGACACATATAATAAGGAGCCAAATTTTGAGGAGCAGTAAACCCTTTTGATTCTTCAAGAGCATATTGTGCTTTGTCAAATTGCTTGGATTCTATAAAGACTCCTGCAAATTCGGCCATAACGACCTTGTATAAATAATACTGCCGGGTAGATTTAGCAAAGGATGCAGCCTGATTAAAATAGAAGATGCTTTTTTGCCGTTGTCCTAAAGATTGATAATTGCGGGCAATGTCGCGCAACGCATATATAACGATAGAGTTGTCATTAGCTCGTTTAGCCAAATACAGACAGCGGTAGAAATGGGACAATGCCTCTTTGAACATATCTTGATACATATATGTTTGGCCGATCCAATTGCAAGCTTTTGCCTTAATTGCACAATTGGCTGAATTCTCTTGGCACTTTACATTCAAAGATTTATAGAAAGAATTGAGAGCATCGCCGGTAAGTTGCATGTCATAATACACTCGTCCCAGAAGATAATAAGCCAAAGCAGCTTCTTTTGAATTGGAATTCTCACAATAATAGTCAACAGCTTTGAGTATTAACGTATCGGAAGTATGTATGATATAATTCTGATCATCTGCTTGGGTACGAAGTAGGGCATATAAAGCCCTATTGGCTGCATCATTGAAACTGCCTGAGTGGTATTTTTCTAGTAATTTCAGTGCGCTGTCGGGATGGTTTTCTATCAATACTTCCGCTTTCTGTAATATCGGACTTAGCGGTTTTTCACAACCGCCTAGCAATACGGATATTATTATCAATATACATGTTGCATTTCGCTTCATGAAAGTGAATTTAAACTCTCTTGTCACAAAGATAATGTAAGACAAGGAATATAAAAACAAATCCATAGATTTTATTTCAATAAATCCTTTTTCATATTTGTAAGAATATGCTAAAATATTTTGTTTTACCAGTAAATTATTTGAGCTCGAGACAAGGAAAGTAATGAAAAGCCGATTAAAATAGGTTGGCTGTCACATTTTATAAGTATGATCAATATCACTGTGGTGTTTTCATAGTACGAAATAATATACAATAGATCTCTCTGGATTTCTGCTATTGTAGGGGCGATGAATAGGATTCGAGAAGACAATATGAAACTGCGTTGAATTGGTTAGTGACACTAACCAATTCAACGCAGTTCTTTCTTTAGCTTGGCTTTCAGATATTTCCAATCGTTATTTGAATAGCGGTCTGAGCACCTCTATAATTCGGCTATATCCTTTCTCGTTAGGATGCAATCCGTCTCTGAATAGCGATTCGTCTATTTTTCCGCTTCCGTCGGGCAACAATAGCTTGGCAGTTGCATCTGTAATGTCGATCATATTGTCGTGTGGCAGGCGCGAAGCCAATAACTCGTTGAGCTGTGCCACTCTACTTTCTTGCCCTCTGCGTGGGTATATCTTGATGATATGCAGTTTGGCTTGTGGCTGACGCTGACGTATGACTTGTATGAGTCCCAGAATACCTTCTACGATCTCTTCGTTTGTATTGCACTGTAGATTGTTGGTGCCGATATTCATACAGATATGTTTGGGGCAACAGTCGTCGAGCTCTCCGTGATAGATACGCCAGAAGACGTTTTCGATACGGTCCCATCCAAAGCCCATGTTGGTGACTTTGCGTTTGCCGAACAGTTTTTTCCATGCCTGCAATCCCCATTGGCGAGGTGTATAGGTGGGCTCTCCAGCCCAATAGTGAGTGATGGAATTGCCAATCATGACAATCTCGGGATTTGCGGTGCGATTGCGGCTGATGACTGCATTGTGACGTTCGGCCCATTCGTAGGTGTCGGGCTCGCGGCGTTGAGTGACAGGCGTAAACAGTGGCATGGGGTGGTAGTGGAGTATTTGCTCTATCTTTTTGGTGTAGGCATCGGCATACAGTTCCATACCGATATCGGAAGCATGCCAGCCGTCTACTTGAGAGTCTGGGGTCAATCCGATTTCTTCTTTCGTCAGATAGTAGATGTCTTTCACACTATCGGCTATCAATTGTTGGTATGCTTTTTTGAGTTCCGTATTGGTGATGTTGCACTCGTTTTCTATCGGTGCATTGGTCTTTCCATACATGTATCCGTCGTTCTCTACGAGTAGGATAGGAGCTTTGCTTTTGCTACGAATCTTTTTCACTCCGGCGAGCGTTCTGCTTACGATGCTATCGTGAATCTGAGACATATTGGGCATACAGTCGAGTATGAACATGCGGGCATCTACTTCGCTGATAAGGTCGTAGACGGCAGGGTCCATCAGGGCATTGCCCGAAAAGCCTAGATTGATGACCGGCATATCGAACCGGCGTTGAAGTATATTGGTCCATGCCATAGCCGGACGCGAAGCCGATGCACCCTGTGCAATGGAAGTGCCGTATACGAGGATGGGTCTTTCGATGCTGATGGGAGCAAATTTGAAATAGCTATCTGTAGGAACTCCGATCTCCATGTGAGTCACGCTGTTGTAGAGCGGTAGGAAAAGACGATACTTGTTGCCTCTCTGGTGGGTGTTGTGGTATGCAAAGTCGCGATAGCGGAAAGAAATGGTATCGGTAGGCTGGCTACCGAAAGTGTAGGTGGCCGGACAAGCGCACCAGTTGGTGGTTCCGTCGCAGTCGGTACTATACATATCGAGTCCGCTCACTGCTATAGTAGTGAGATTGGGCAGGGTGCGACCTCCCGAGCAGAGATATTTTACGGTGATGGAAGGGGCATTTGTGTAGAACTCGATATAGAGTCCGGCACTATTGGTTGACAGCCCCCACACGGCAGGGCGCAGTGTAGATTGTGCCCGATTGGGGAAGCGGTTGAAACTCTTGCCTATTTCCTTGTTCCATGCACGTCCTTGTATGTTTGGCGTATCGCCGTCGAGTGGGTTGTACCATTTGGTCTGAGCCCATAGACCTTGTCCCAATAGCAACGTCGCTACCAGTAGAATAGAATGTAATTTTTTCATGAGTACTATCATTTTTTAACGTAAACGAAGTATATCTCCAACTATCGGCACATAGTTGCCGTCTTTGTTATTCAATTTGTACAAGTTCTTGAGACGCATACCATAGTGCTGTGAGATTCTGTGCATTGAATCGCCGCTACGAACGACATGAACGATACACCCTTTGGCAGCATGTCTCTGTTTCTTGTGCAGATAGACAATGTCTCCGGGCTGCAGTGTATAGTCTCTTTGTACGTCGTTGTATTTTGCCAATTTGCGGGCACTTATACCGAATTCTTTGCTCAAAGCCTCATAGGTATCTCCATCTCGGGCTACTACGTAAGCGATATCGTTGGCTAGTAGTAGGTTGTGCTTATATATTGGTAGATTTTCCGATTCGGAACGGTGATGTCGGCGATGTTCTTTATAGTTCGAATTATCGTATTTGTAGAGTTCATACTGTTCGATAATAGCAATCAGCCTATTGGCATACGACGGATCGGTGGCATAACCGGCTCGTTTCAGTCCCATCGCCCAACCACGATAATCGGTGATGTCTAGACGGAAGAGGAATTGGTATCGGGGGCCTTTGCTCAGAAACAGAGAATGATCTTCGTACGAATCTCGGGCATTATCGTAAGCTCTGAAGCATTCGTTCGGGGCATCGTCGGTATAATAAGTCGTTTTTCCTTTCCAATATCCACCACATTTGATTCCAAAGTGATTGTTGAAGTATTTGGCCAGCGTGCTTTGTCCTGCTCCACTTTCGAAGACTCCCTGAGCAAGTGTGATGCTGGCAGGAATGTGATATTTATGCATTTGTTCGATAGCCATGTCCCGATACTTCTCGAAATAATCGGAGAACTGTGATCGCTGCGAATGAGCAGTGTTGCAGACACATAGTAGTGTGCAGATTAATATCAGATAATGGAATGGTCTCTTCATGAATTGAGCTTTTATTTCACAAAGTTCTTAAAAATAATTGGATTTCACAATCTCTTTTCTAACTTTGTAATATTTATTAGCGAACTAAGATTAATAATGTAATGAAAGAATATACGATTACCGCCCATATCCATATATATCAGTACGAAGAACTTTGTGAACCAGACCGCCAATTGATTGATGCTGCTAAGGAAGCGACGAAGCGCAGCTATGCTCCCTATTCTCATTTTGCTGTAGGTGCCGCTGTTAGGCTGTCCGGCGGAACTGTGGTGACAGGGTGCAACCAAGAGAATGCTGCTTACCCGTCGGGCCTTTGTGCAGAACGTACAACGTTGTTTTATGCTAATGCTCAGTATCCGGACCAATTTGTGCAAACATTGGCTATAGCGGCGCGTACCGAAAAAGGATTCGTCGAAAAACCTATTCCTCCATGCGGAGCCTGCCGACAGGTGATTTTGGAAACAGAAACTCGTTTTGAACAGCCCATCAGAATATTGCTTTTCGGCGAAGAATGTATTTATGAGGTAGCTGGCATTGCCGATTTGCTACCGTTGTCATTTGAGGCTTCTTCAATGGAATAACAAGCTGTTTGTTTTTCATGTGGCATAATCCTGTGGTGACGACAACAACCATCGATTAAGGCTTATTCGTTTGCTAACATCAGCTTATCCGATTGACTTTATATTCCTAATAACAACGTCTTTACAAAAGGGAAACTATTCTTTTTCTCTCTGTATTCTACGTACATTGCGACGTCTGATGATAAGAGGAACGTCTTCTACACTGACGTTACAGGTATCAAGTCCGAATGCTTTGGGTATATTTACTTCAAGAAAGTGGAGTATATTATATAAATTCATGATAAATTTCTCTCGTAGAGTAGATAAGTTTTCGGTTGAATAGATGCGGTTGATAACAATAAATCTGAAATCACCTTGGATGTTATTTTGTCGCAATGAAGGGTAGCTGCTTATTAAATCGAACTTCTTGTCTTCAATTAAATCCTCTATTATCTGCCTAAAATAAAGGCTGATATAGGGTTGTACCCTAAATCCTAAATGTAGATTGACTTTTGAAAGAGTTTTTGGAATGAGTTCTTCGACAGAATATTCTAAGATCGATGGATCGTCTTGATAATCGACATGTAATAACCAATAGTGATCGGCACGTTTGGGATTCTTGTTGATGATGGAATACATTATTTTGCTCTCTATCTCATCGTTGTAATTGGCTTTACTCAAATAGACTAAATTTGTTGTATATTTGGGTATGCTTTCGTCTTTTTTTATGTCAGATATTATTTTATAATAAGGGTTTATCTTTGTAAATTGTAATTGGTTATTACGAATACTTCTGGCATTATACCAAACATACATGATGGTGGATACAATTCCGGCGATCAATATGGTAACCCAACCTCCATGGGCGAATTTGAACATGTTGGCTGATAGGAATAGTAATTCGATAATCGAGAAAAAGGCTATAAATGGTATAACAAATAGTAGACGTATATGTTTATAATAGTGGAGATAGGAGCCAAGTAGCAATGTAGTCATAAGCATTGTAATGGTAATTGACAATCCGTAAGCAGCCTCCATCTTGCTGGAACTTTGAAAGAACAGGATGACAAATATGCAAAGAATGTAAAGAGCCACATTTACGAATGGAATATAGAGCTGTCCTTTGACCTCGGTAGGATACTTTATCGTCTGGCGGGGCCAAAAGTTTAAATTCATCGCCTCGCTAAAAATGGTGAACGAACCGCTAATTAATGCCTGGCTGGCAATAACGGCGGCTATTGTAGCCATAATGACGCCTACAATTAGAAATCCGGGAGGTATTATGCTGTAGAATGGATTAATATCTTTGGGTAGACTATTGATGTGGGCAATAACCCAAGCGCCTTGTCCCAAATAGTTTAATATAAGCATTGTTTTCACGAAGATCCAACTGATTCGAATATTCTTTATTCCGCAATGCCCCAGATCCGAGTATAATGCCTCGGCACCCGTAGTACAAAGGAACACGGCCCCTAGTATTAAAAACCAATTGGGATCTTTGATTAATAGCTCAATGGCATAATAAGGGTTGAAAGCTTTCAGTATAAATAGATAATCGCCAATCTGGAGAATGCCTAAAACCCCGATCATAGAAAACCAGACAAGCATCAGTGGACCGAAGAACTTACCTATAACATTGGTCCCGAACTGTTGTATGAAAAATAAGAGAGTTACGATGGTGATGCATATCGGCACTACGGGTGTAGTAGGATTAATAACTCTTAGGCCTTCAACGGCAGAAACAACCGTTATAGATGGAGTTATTACACCGTCTGCTATTAATGTGCTGGCACCGATAATGGCGAACCCATAAAGCCATCTCTTTTTGCTTTTTCTAATTAGCGCATACAATGCCAATATTCCACCTTCACCTTTATTGTCTGCTCGTAGAGCTATTAAAACATATTTGATAGTGGTTTGTATAGTCAATGTCCATATTATACACGAAACAGCACCAATAATGTACGAAGCGTCAATATGTTCATTAACTCCCAAAATAGCCTTCATTACATAGAGTGGCGATGTGCCAATGTCGCCATATACAATTCCCAATGTTACAATAGCACCAATAAGGCTGAGTCTACTTATATTATTTTTATCGTCAGATGATTTCATGTCTATTATATCAAATACAACCTGCAAAGGTATTATTATTTTAGTAATTTAGGCTATGATAGATTGAAATTAGCATTCATTAAATAAAAGATCGTGTTACAATGGTATTTTATCTGAAAGCGCTTCGAAACTTTATTATATGTTTGAGTACTCTTGTTGTGTCTTTATTCCAAATTTTAGTGGACATCCCATTCGGCATAGGTTACATTCTACTGTACTGATATTTCTGAATGTGGTTTTGTATGTGTTTTTTCGGCATAGTCTCTGATCCACTGTTCCATCTTCACGAATGGCGTGAACCGGACAATTGTCTATACATTTGTGGCATTTGGGTAGACAATGGTTTTGAGATAATTCGTCAGAAGGTAAATCGTGTGTTAATAATATTGCTCCTATCGTGAGTTGATTGCCAAATTGCTCATTACATAATATCGTGTTTTTCCCCATAAAGCCAATGCCGGCAAGTACACCGATGTGTTTCATCGACAATAGTCCGTGTGCAGTCTTTGTATCTTCATCCCAAAAACCAACAGGTGCATCACTGGGAATCGGTATAGCATAGCCACCGTATTTACCTTCTATCATTCGGGCTACTTTAAACAGTATCTGATCGACCATTGGGCAAGACAATTCATTGAAATGTCCGTAAATAAGTTGCGGATTAACGAATGAGAGTCCACGTGGTATAGCTATGCCTAGGGCTAAAACAGATTTGCAACCTTTGTAGATATCTGTTGGCAAATAGCCTTTGGGAGCATCTTTGAATCTATCGATGTTGGCAAATCCACAAATGTCGGCACCTGCCGATATAGCCATTTGTCTGATGCTTTCTTTCATTTTTTAATTAGACTGGTTGTTGAATTTATAAATGTGGGACAATTGACGTGGTATCCTTTCAAGGGGTTATTTTCGTGTGGCAATCAGATAAGCTTTGGTTATCCAGCAATCTTTATCATCTTCTATCATACGCTGCCAGCGGAAAGAGTTTGGGGTTATGTCTAAGAAAACCCAACGCAATTTGTTGTTGTTTATTGCTGTCTGCACTATTGTATCGCCTTCGCGATATGCTTCCAAAAGAGTGGCACATCCCCATTCGGTATATAATATATCCCAAACTATTTTATTAGGATTATACATACGTATTGTAGTTCCGTATGCGGCGTCTGCTTGAGGGGTGAGATGGCGGGTCTCTCGTGAAGGGCAAATGAAAAGATCCTGAATTGCAAGTCCCTCTAGTACCCATTGAAAAATCCATTCTCCTTTTACGTGCCTGGGAGTAGGAGTATCCATGTTGTCAAACCATTCGAAGTCCCATTCTCCTACAAAGCAGCCATATAAATTTTCCGTTTCCGGTATCAAGGGGCTTTTCTCGTGGCTTATTAATGCTTTTACAAATTCATTCATAATATTTCTTTTTTGTATAGTCATTGTTACCTGATAGTTGAGAAAACCATAGTGCAATATTCGTAAAAAATAAGTGAACTAGCAAATTGTTTTGAGATAAGTTGTCAACAATGATGAATTTTGTCTTGCGAGCATGCACGTTGTGATGCTGAGGAGCATTGTATAAGAGGTCCTTTTGAATTAAAAATTATAATTTGTATATTATAAAATGAAAAGTATCTATATTTGTCACTAAAAATAGATGTTCGTTTTGTTTCTTTGCATCTCAGATGTTGTGCAAACGTATGATGCTTTGAGTAACTGCGACTTTTGATAATTGAAAAAAGGGATGAATAAAATGGATGCTCGCAATAGTGTTTCGATGAATCCAACTTTCACCGAAAGGGATCGGATCTGTCGGGAATTTCAAATGAAAAAATTTGATGTTAAGAAAATAGTACCAGTTGTTACCATGCAAGTCGAAATGAATGTTGATAGACTGCTTTTAGAACGTCAAAGAATAAATGCAACGTCGGATGTACATGTCACAATATATTCTTTTCTATTAAAGAAAATTGCTTCGGTGCTTGTAAAGTATCCCTTATTGTATAGCTTGTATTACAAAAAGAAGATAATAACCAGCGAAAGACTTATTTTAAATATTCCGGTATCCATTGATAACCATGTTGAGTATGTGTTTATTCAGAATCCCGAAAGCAAAAGTGTGGAAGAAATAACAGTTGAATTACAAAAGGGCCTTTTGCTAATAAGGCAAGGCAAAAATCGGCTTATGAATGCTTTAATGGAGATGGACAGGCTAAACGGACTACAAGCATTGCTATATAAGATGAGGTGTTTTAAGAATCCTTGTTATTTCATTGAACATTTTTATGGCAATTTCCCCGTAACCAATTTTGGCACATTTGACGTGACGCAGGGTATAATGGTGCTCTCTGAACCAATGGTTGCCGGTATGGTAGTAGGGAGAATCAGACCAAATGCTGCTCTCGAAAATTCACACGACAAAGAGTCCCGTTGCATGACGTTTTCTTTAGCTTTTGATCATCGAGTAATGGACGGAGCTTATGCCGGCGGTTTTCTGAACGAGTTGAAAAAGAAAATAGAGCAATTGTAATTTCAACATTATTTCCTGGTATCGTATACAACATAACGTTCTATCCATATCTTATGCCCTTTTGATTTCGGATTTTTATCGTTCGAAACTACTAAATGTAATGAATGTGTGCCTGGCTTTAGTCCTAAGATATGGAAAATATGCGAACGGTTGTCATTGTATTTTCCGGCATCTTCGTGATAATATGTATCTATCTGTTGTGCAAATTTCCCATCAACATAAACATCGGCACGTCCTCCATCTACATTCCAACTGCCCAGTAATGTGACTCCGGTACCTTTGAAAGAAATAGTTACCGATGCTCCCGGTTCGGAAGTCATTTTAAAGAGGTCGGGGTCTCCGTCTCCGTAAACAAAGTTAGACCATTTGCCTTTCAAGTCCCATTTTGTAGAATCTGTTGCCTGAACATAATAGCTCATATACATGTTGGGGAAAGATTGTTCTAATTTCCCTTTGAAAAGAGGCTTCTGAATTTTAATAAGATACTTGTCTCCATCTATTCTACCACCGTTTGCTTTGATATTTTCATTCATGAAAAAAAGCGTTTGTGCAACAGTCTTGTTAAAAGAATAGGTCGTATGAGAAAAAGTTTCATCGGCAATGGATGGTATGCATGATTTGAATCTATCGGGTATATTGGAATAGCCTTTCATAACTCCCAGAATGGCTGTTACGTTAGAAGAATTGCAATCTGTATCTTGTCCGCATCCAATGGTTATTTTCATCGTCTTCTCAAAGTCTCCTTCTCCGTATAGTAAACCTATTGCAATGAATGCACCATTGATCTTTGCGTCGATATTGAAATCGTGGAAGGGAACACAAATGTCTGTATTGCCCCATTTTTGTTGTATAAATTGCCATGTCTTTTGCCAATCGGTAGGGTGAATCTTATATTGGTTGATAACATCATTAATACATTTTGCATAAGTACTTTTTGATGGTATTGTTTTTAATGCATCCGAAACTAATTGTATTGGATTGTCATTAAAGAACGCCAAGGCGTGCATCGAGGAGATAAAGATACCACCATATAAACCATCCCCATAAGACATCATACGCCCTATTCGATTGCACATCAGAGCCGACGATTGTGGCATTCCAGGACTAATAAATCCCAAGAAATCAGAATCAATTTGAAAATCGATATCATCTGCATGCATATTGTATTTAGGTGTTCCGGATAATGGCGGCATGATTCCATCCCGATAATTCTTACGGCATTGCAGATTGGCATGGCACAACGAGAACTCGGCATTCGCCAAGCTTTCTGCCAATTTTGTGCAGGAAACATTCAAACCATATTTTTCCATGATCATCATGAGGCTCACTTGCCCGTAAATATCATCTTCTTGTAGCGACTCTTTTACCATATCGGGAGTCCATGGTATTTGGCCATCATATATTTTTCCCACAGCCTTATATTCCATCTCATGTCCGCGGGCCACACCAATCATTTTCCCGGCCCAACCTCCGGCTATTTTATCTCTTAACTCTTCTTTCGTTATGGTTTTATATGTGTCTTTTGCGTTGATTGAAAGAGAACAAACGAACACTAATATCATTAAAGAGTAGAGCCTTTTCATTGGAAATCATTTATTTATTGTTTTATACATACTGCACTATGCGGATTGAACATCAAGTCTATCGCATATAATTATTTTGCAATATTCGCCAAAAAAATCGGGATAATCAAAAGAAACGGTTAAAAGGTGATGGTCTCTACTTGCTAATTCTTTTAATCTTTCAGAGGAGACTTGAAAACAAATTCTTTATTTTCTTTGAGTAAAGAAAAATTCGCTACTCCTGTCTTTCTCGTGTGCATGTTTATCGTTTGGATTTAAACATTTACGCTGATTTGCTCACTGCAATTTTAATAAGAAAGGCTAACTCCATCTATGGGAGTTAGCCTTTCTTATTAAAATACTATTATTCTATTGAATGGAAATGATTCCTTTTATAATAAATAAGTTTTTAATCAATAGCCCATAAAAGGTATTGGAGACATTTGAATTAAAGAAAATCAATAAGCACTTTGTTATAATATTCTCCACAATGGACATTATTGTTCTTCAATTGACTTATTAGAATAAACGATGTAATTCCAAGTCTTCAGACCATAATATTCATTTGATGGATATTCTATTCTGATTTCATGGTTCCCAAAAGGGAGTTTATATTTCCAGAATATTTCTTGACGACGGTATTTATTTGATGTCGGAAAATCGGCGGTCTCTATCTTTTGTCCATCAATATAAAGTGTTGCTTTGAGCTCACCGTCAGGAGCATTATCAAATTTCTTTTGAACTACTCCTCTCAACACGAAGCCTGTGCCTTCAAATTTAAATTCTATTGGATTTTTATCATTATTGGAGAAATTGATAACCTTAACAGGATATATACCGGTAAAATTTTGTTCGAAACGTACTGCTTTTGGTTGCTTTACATTTATAGTAATACGGTCTCCATTGATAGTTCCGCCATTTTTCTTTATCATATATAAGGCATGCTTTTCTCCAATTTGATATACCTTCTTCAACGACATATCAGTATATTTGAAATTGAGATCCTCGGCATTTTCCAATCCATCCATCCATCGCTGTGGTATTTTGCTATATCCTAATATTGTGCCTAGTATGCCGCCAGCTGTAGCTGGATTGCAATCTGAGTCGAATCCGCAACGAGTGGATATATTTAATGTCTTTGTATAATCGCCTTGTCCATAGAGTAACCCCATTACGACATAGGCGGCATTTACTTTAGCATCTATATTGAAAGCGTTGAATACACCCTCGGGACAACCTTTGTCTTCTGTATATTTCTTTTGTATCTCAAACCAAGCCTGATGCCAATCGTTCGGATATTTTTTATGCCAATTGATAACGTCTGATATACATTTGTAGAATTCACTTTCTTTTAGTATTGTTTTCAAGGCTTCGTTAATTATAAAGTTCACATCGTCTGATACGAAAGCAAGGCTATACATTGCCCCAACATATATTCCACCATACCAACCATCACCAGAGTTTATCAGATGCCCTATTTTATCGCTTATTTTTGAAGCACTATTTGGCATCCCTGGATTCATTAATCCTGCGTAATCGGATTCAATTTGATAGTCTATATCATCGGCATGCGGATTGTTCAGCCAGTTTCCAGGATTTTTGATACCTTTTATTATATTGTATCGTGCCGATTGATTGGCATGCCAAAGATCATAATCAGCATGAGCAAAAGCATGAGCAAAAGAATCGACAGGCGCATCCATTCCTACTTTTTCTAACACTTCAACAAAAGTAAGATCCATATATACATCGTCATATAAACCTGGTGCTTTTTCCATGTATTCCTTCACGAAACCCTTATGCCAAGTTAGTGGTTGATAATCTTGAATGAATGTTCCGTTGTATTTAAATTCTGTTTCTCCTCCATAGGTCACTCCTATGGTCTGTCCTGCCCATCCTCCTTTGATTTTATCTAAAAGTTTCTCTTTAGTTAATGTCATTTTAGATGGTAAACAAATTGATTGTTGTTGACAAGAAAATAATAATATTGATACGAAAGGTATTGAGATGAATAATATTTTACTTTTCATTTTATGTGAATTTTATAATGATTTTTTATGGGGCGCTTCAGTACTTTTATTCTCTTCGTCAGATTGAAATCGGTACGAAAGCTGAACTTTATAAACTGTAGTATTTGGGCTTATACTTTTTGGGTAAGTCCTAGTTTCAGTAAAAGCATATAAGTTATCTTCAAGAGCCCTTTTTATTTATTCCATATATCTGGTATTGGTTCGTGTCCTCTACAATTTATAGGTATTTGTTTGGTAGCAGGAATCAAACCTTTATGTATTTTAAACAATCGTTTGGCAGTCTTCATCATTGCTTCTGTTTGTTCTTTGTATGGACGGTCAGTCACGTCAATTATTCCACAATTATAATTTTCTCCATCACGTCTGCCTGTAAGATCTTGATCGCACCATTGAAAGTATCCTGTGCCGACGATAGATGGATGCGAATATGCCTGTTCGGTATAGTAACTATAAGCGACCCCTCGTTGTTTTTGTGAATCGACCTGCCATAAAGACTGGGCCATGCCACGATCTACTGTTCCAAAATGATATTCTCCGATGATAATAGGTAAATCAATGGTGTCTTTCACTCGGTTCATCATTGCTGGATTAGGGCGGATGTCGTAACAGTTAAAGCTGAAGACGTCGAACGTTTCTCCACACATTTTCATTATACGATTATCTAGCGTAAGAGGATCCCCAAATCGAATTCCTAAATTAAGATGGTTAGGATCATATTTTTTGAGTAATGTGTTAGTTATTTGAATGAAATCGTGGAATGTATTTAAAATGAAATTTTTCCTTATCTCAGGAGTATCCCCTTGCTCTTTTAGATACTTCAAAAGCTTTGTTTTTATCGGACGGTCTTTGCCATTTAAGATAACGTTACAAAGACGCGCCTCTTGATTCAGCCATGCTGGCTCGTTACCAATAAAATAGCCTATAAGCCAAGGATTATTTTTGAATGGTTCGGTGGTTTTTTTGAGGTAATTGTCAATTACTTTAGTTATTGTAGGGTCGTAGATATCACAAAGGCCCATTAACTCGTTCGATAATCCTAATCCGCTCAGTGGAAGAAGAAATGCTTTGCGGTTGGTTTTTATAATGTCTAAGTCCGACCAGTTTGCAATGGTATTCAACCCCCATTTGCCCATTCGACTAATAACTCTATTTTGTGCTTTTTCTTTGAAATTTTTACCATAGCGTCTATAGAGGTTCCACATCCCATAGGAATAAATTATTTCATCGTTATTTTCTTTATTACTACTTCTTTTCATCAGTTCCTTAGGAGGTAACTCTTTGTACATATTTGAGCGTTGATCATAGTCTCTGATGTTTAGTCCTTCACCAATACTTACACAGTCTATACCTACAGAAAGAAATAGGTAACCTTCTGGATCTATAAGCCACCATTTATCATTAATCTTTTCTGTTCTGAAGAATCCTGTAGCTTTGACTTGTTGTTGCTTATAGCCACCAAACTTTGAATAATTGTATATGGCGGTAGAAGTTTTTTCTTTTGTCTCGGCTTTCCAATCTTTTTGTAGGTCTGCAAGTGAATGGGCTTTACCTTTCCATTCCATGAGGTTACTTTGTCCGAATTCATCTACGGCGGGTATGCTATCCATATAGACATCTCCTGGATCATTTATGCTCAAAGAAATAGAACGGAGTTCTATACTTGGATTATGAATAGGTTTGCGCATTCTTATTCCTATGGAATCTACTTGATGAAGTGGACCTCGTTTTCCTCCAAGGTTGATCCATCCGGTATAACGGGGGTGATTGTAAGTGGCTGCTAAGTCCAGTGCAGGATCTGGTAATTCGGTGAAATACTTTAATGGAATAGCTAGCTTATTCCATGCTCCAGGAACATAGCACATAACACGCAATTCGTTGTAGCCATCAGCAGTGTTAAAGCCTAATTGAAAACGTTGCGGAGTGCTGCAACAATATTCTATGACCACATAATTGTAGTTGTCCCAATTTAGAGGGAGGTTTGGATTAATATCTTTCAATGCAAACTTTTTTCCAGATACTTCCATTTTACTATCGAATAAAACTTTATAAGTTCTTTGTGAAAAAGTTTGCACTGAAATGAATAAAATCATTACCGCCAATATTATTTGCCTCATGTTACTTCTTTGTTAATGATTTACTTTACTGAACAATTCATCCAAGTCCTATTTATGCTCTATGTCATAATGAAAAGAACATAAATAGGAATATTGGATAAATTAAATTTTATTTGTCTGTGTTCAGTTGACTATTAAGTAATTGATCATGAAGTGGTATAGGGAAAGTATAATTTTTCTCCGTAATGGCATGCATAGGCTGGTTGTCTTTAGGATCCTTTTCTGCAATTATCTTGTTTATCATTTCAAGACGTACCATATCAAACCAACGGACTCTTTCTCCACAAAGTTCCCAAGCACGTTCCTGAACCACCTTATCGGCAAAATCAGATGGCGTCAAGTTGGAGTATTCTGCTAATCCTGCCCGTTTCCTGATAGCATTCAGCATTTGATAAGCTAATTCATCAGGGGCACCTGAACGAGCTTTTGCTTCGGCATAGGTTAATGCTGTTTGTGAGAAGCGGAGCATTCGCATGGGAATTGAAGACGCATAATTGTAATAATTTGAAACGTTCGGATTTTTCATTAATTTCTTATAATAGGGTCGTTGGTATTTTAGATCTTGCCATTTTATTATTGTACCGTTTTGTTTTGTAACTGTTGTTGCAAAAGTAGCATCTTTTCTAGGCCCTTCTGGAAATTGGTTAAAGAAAGTCAGTTCGGAAAATACGACATCCCATCCACCGAGTTCACCAGGGTAAGCCCAATAACCGTACATCGCATTAATGGTATTACCATTACTTTTATTACACGGTATTGTGAAAAGATCTTCTTTATTTATTCCCGATTTTGTTTCATCATTTTGATAAAGTATATCGTATGAATTTTCAAAGTCAAAACCGTAAGTAGCGCGGTTATCGATTACTTGTTTTGCCATATCAGCTGCTTTTGTATATTTGTCTGTATCTTTTAGAGGCCAACCTGCTTCTGAAAGGTAAACTTCTGCTAATATAGCCATTGCGCTACCCTTGTTCGGACGCCCTGCATCTCCATTTCTACGCGAGTCGGATAACATGCTTATAGCACTGTTCAAATCTTGCTCTATTTGAGTATATATTTCTTTTACGGAAGAAACAGATTTTGTTATATCATTTATGTTGAAATTGGATGTCAAAATTAATGGAATCTGCCCATGACATCTGACCAGCCAATAGTAACTGAATGCTCTGATGAAATAGGCCTCGCCAGCAATACAATTTATAGTTCCAGCGTCGCCCTTACAATTCTTATAATTCTCGATAATATTATTTGCACCTTGTATGGCTTTATAACATCCCCAATAAACTGGTGCAGAGCTGGAATTGGTGTTTTTGACATCGTAACGATCATATTCTTGCGTATTCCCTGTTCCCGGTGGGCATGTTAAATCATCTCCACCCAATGTCATTTCTGTAGCCCAGCCATTATTGAATCCGTAAGTCCAGCAATTTGCCCAACCACGATAAGCTCCTGTTAAGGCCGATTCTAATCCGTTTTGAGTAGTTAGAACATTGTCAAATACTTTACCATCAGTTTTTTCATCCAAAAAGTCGGAGCAACCGCTAATGGATAGAATCAATGCGATAATACTACTATATATTAGATTTTTTTTCATGATTTAATACTTTAAGAGGTTAATTTAGAAAGTAAGATTAAAATCGAGTGTATAATTCTTTGAATTAGGATAAGAACCATAATCTATGCCTTGACGGATATCTGAACCGTCACCTCCCACATTACTCGACTCAGGATCATTGCCCTTATACTTTGTGAAAGTAAGAAGATTTGTAGCACTTAATGCTACTTTAAATGCACCTACTTTCGAAATATTGAAAGTATATGCTAAACTGATGTTCTTCATACGAAGATAACTTGCATTTTCCATGAACAAAGTTGACTGTGGTTCCCATTTGCTGGTAGGGCTCCATGCTGGTAGCCATGCATTTTCATTTTTGCCAACAACGTAGCGGCTTTTTGCTTCTTCCAATGTGGCTGCACGAGCATCACGGGCTGCACATAAATTCATACAACGATTGTAATTTAATTTCTTTATGCCGAATACGCCTTGGAAAAAGGCGTTTAAGGTGAAGTTTTTATATGTTATTGTATTATTCCATCCAAAGGTGTACTTAGGCATACCGCAACCGATGATTTGATAATCGGAACCATCTATTGAATGATTGCCGTCCATATCTTGGTATTTGGCATCACCTGGTTTACAACCAAATTTAGCAGCTTCTGTAGCTTCACTTTTTTGCCATGGACCTAAGTATCTTAATCCCCAGAAAGAACCTAACGGTTGACCTACTTTATAAATAAATTCGGCTTGACCATTCCATCCAGATATGTTTGTATTCGAGAATATCTCTGTCTCGCTCCCTAAGTTAGTAACTCTATTTCTTACTGTGGTAAAGTTTAGACTAGAATTCCAATTTAGATCTTTGTTTGAAATTATATCGCTGCTGATATTTATCTCGAAACCTTTGTTTTGCATTTTTCCAACATTAGCTGTAATGCTGCCACCTCCTAAAAAATAAGGTATAGATTTGTTAAGTAGCAAATCTTTGGTGTTTTTAATGTAATAATCTACTTCTACATTTAATCGATTATTGAAAAATCCAAATTCAAGACCTAAATCTTTTTGCTCTGTCGTTTCCCATTTTAAATTACGATTACCGGGGTTACCCATTTGAATGCCATTAGTGCGCCCTGATGTGTTGTAAGCGTAATAAATACTTGTGTCATAACTTGATAAGGTCGCATAAGGTGAGATGGCCTGACTACCTGTCAACCCCCAACTTGCACGAAGTTTGAGCTTACTGAAAATGTTGAGATTTTTAATAAAATCTTCGTTCCCTGCATTCCATGCTATTGCTCCTGCTGGGAAAGTACTGTATTTGTTACCGGATGCAAATTTAGAAGAACCGTCACGGCGCATAGAAAATGACAATAGGTACTTGTCCATCAAAGAGTAATTGATACGACCGAGAAATGAAAGTAGTGACCACATCGAATAATCGGAATTCACACTTGTTGAACCGGCCTGAGCAAGATTGTTATATTTAAGTTCGGGAAACTTTAAATTTGCAGCAGATCCTGATAAAGATTCCCAATTATACCGCTGTGTCTCAATTGCTGCTACTACATTGATATGATGAAACTTCAAAAAGGTCTTGTCATATGTTAACTGGGTAGTCGTCTGTACCGTTAACGATTGAGAATTATCTTTAGAAGCGCTTGGCTGATGATTTGAAGCATACTCGCCATTCCAATATTTATTGTTGAAAAATCCGAGATCACATACTGTTTGAAAATCAGCACTTAAACCTGGAATGATTTCATAACGGATGCCAGCCATAGCATTGACGAAAGTACGTCCGAATTTACTCTCAGAATCATAGATCATTGCTAGCGGGTTTGTTTTGATAGAACCTACAGGATCGGATAATAAATAACCACCGTTGCCGTCATATGGATTTGTTGTTGGTGCCCATGACATGGCTTGTACGATGGGATTCGATGCACCAGTGCGAGCTTGATTATTTATACCTTCAGATGAAGCCCCATTCACGTTGAAGCGGAATGATAGCTTATCATTGATTTTTGTATTGAGATTTGCTCTTACTGTATAGCGTCTATAGCTCGAGTTTTCTATGATACCTCTTTGAAGAAGATAATTGCCAGATATACGGAACTGAGTCTTTTCGTTACCTCCGGCCACACTTATTTGATGTTGGGTTGAAAGCGCTGTCCTAAAGATAGCATTCATATAGTCGAACCCTCCATTTTTATAATAATCTTGAATTTGTTGATCGGAGAATGTGTGTTTACTTACTCCCATGGCATCATCATGGTCGTTAACCAAAGTGGCGAAATCTCCAGCATCAAGCATGTCGTATTTTTTTATTAGGGAAGATAAAGAAATACTTCCACTATATGTTAGATTTACTTTTCCGTCCTTATTTCCACTTTTTGTGGTAACTAAAATTACTCCGTTTGCGCCACGTGATCCGTAGATTGCTGTCGAAGAGGCATCTTTCAATACTTCGATAGACTTAATATCATTGGGGTTAAGTAACGAGTAGTCTGCTCCAACAAACCCATCGACAACGAAAAGAGGGTTGTTATCTCCTAACACACTGTTAGCACCACGGATACGAATACGGATATCACCGCCAGGAGCGCCTACTGTATTCGATATTTGAACACCTGAGGCTCGCCCTTGTAGAACTTGATCGATCCGGTTTACATTCTGTTCAGAGAAGGATTTATCGTTTACAGAAGACAATGCTCCTGTAAGGTCACTCTTACGAACTGTTCCGTAACCAATTACTACTACTTCATTAAGATCTTGAATAGATTCTCTCAAAACTACATGAATAGAATTTTGTTGATCTACATTTATTTTGACTGTGTGATACCCTATTGATGAAATGATGAGTATATCTCCTTTTTTTGCTTTTATGGAAAACATACCGTTCATGTCAGTAATTGTTCCGCTATGTAAGCCTTGAATAATTACATTTGCTCCGATTATCGCTACGCCTTTATCATCAATAACTTTACCTTTCAGTATGTTATCATCTTGCTGTGATAAACAAGCAGCATTTAGTTTATTAGAGTAAGATAAAATAATGCTTTTATCTAAAATCTTATAACAGATGTTGGTCCCTGTAAATATCTTCTTTAAAACTTGAAAGATATTTTCATTTGCAGCTTTGATATTAACTTTGCGTGATAAATCTACTTGTTTGGTATTATAGAAAAAGGTATATCCTGTTTGTTTTTCTATATTGTTCAAAACTTCATGAACTGTTAGTGTCTGGGCACTGATATTTAACGATTTTTTCTGCGCATAGTTGTTATTAGCATATAGAATGCCAATAAAACAAAGAGACATAAAAATAGTTATTTTCATTTTTAATGGTATTAAACTTAATAGTTTTTTCATATATTTGTATGGTTTTATAGTTAAAAAATTGAATTATCATCATTTGTCGCCAAACAGATGGTGAAAGTTAAATTTCAATTCATGCAGGGAGTGTTAGTTTATTTCCCTGCATGTTTTTATGGTGGATGTCTTATCATAGTTTTGAAAAATTTGAGATTAATAAACTTGAATTATTTGTTTCTCATTTTCAATATTCATATCATTTATGTATCTGAAGTGAATATTTGAAGAGATTTTAAAATACTCAAGGACTCTATCTAAGCGTTGATGTTGGAGGATTCCTGTATAAGCACTGTTAAGAAGTCGTGTGTTTTTTATTTTGAATTCCACATTGAATCTTTTTGATAAATTTTTCAACACTTCTCTGAAAGGAGTATTATTGAATATTAGTTTTCCATCTTTCCAAGAAGTCACTACATCAGTTATTGGCCTTTTAATCTTTATACTTTTATCACTTCTCGAGTAAGAGATCTCTTGCCCTGGAAGTATCATATATTCTTTCCATGTGTTTTTTTTATTTAAGAAAGCCATTGAAATATGCCCGGTAATAAGAGTAGCCGAAACTTCATCATCTGCTGGATAAGCTTCTAAATTAAACTGGGTACCATGTACTTTGATGAATGCCTTTTGTGGAGTTTTTATAATGAAAGGATGCTCTTTATTGCTTTTTACTTTGAAATATGCTTCTCCTTTTAGTTCTACTCGACGTTCATTTCCGGCAAATCGGTCCGGATATATAAGCATGGAATTTGAATTTAGTGTTACAAATGTTCCATCTGGAAGTGTGATGGATGCAGTCATTCCTGGATTTGTTATCAAATGGATGAGATTAACAGGTACACTTTTTTGCATAAAATATCCTGCTGCTGAACCGATGAGTAAAGGTATTAATATAATAGCTGCGATTTTTCGTATTGTACTCCATGAGTAACGATCTCTTCTAATTTTCATTTTGCTGTGAATACTTTTTAAGGCTTTGTTTACATCTATTTTGCTTAAAGCATACAATGTATCGGTTGATTTGTACAAATCTTTAATATATTGACTTATAAGGCGGTTCTCTTCCGATATCTCTATCCACTCTTCTACCTCTTTTATCTCTTTTTCGTTCAATTTTCCTTCGAAATAGAGAAGAAGATTTTCATTTAATCTTTTATTATTTTGGTTCATCTATTTTATAATCTTTTATTAATATGACGGACTAAAATTAGATGTTCCTAAACTAAAAGTAATTTTTTTTAAATATATTTGCAAATAAAAAAAGAGTTAATGAAAAGGGATATCTGTAATGAAGAGGATATAGTCTTACTCTCTGCTTTGCGTCGAGATAATAGAAAGGCCTTTGATTCTTTATTTAAAAAATATTATGCTTCACTATGTGCTTACGCTTATCGTTATGTGGAATTTGGGGATGCCGAAGAAATAGTTCAAGATGTATTACTTTGGCTATGGGAGAATCGCTCTTCTTTTATTCTTAAGGTCTCATTATCTTCTTATCTTTTTCGAGCCGTCCATTGCCGCTCTCTCACTTGTATAGAACAGAATATGGCGAAGAAACGTGCTGAGGTTCGTTATTGGGAGCAATTCAAAGATGAGACACCTTCCAATCTGGATGATTTTCAAGTGAAAGAACTTATTCTTCAAATACATCAGTATATCGAACATTTGCCCGAAGAATATAAAGAATCATTTATCCTTCATCGTTTTAAGGGTATGAGTTATAAAGAAATAGCTGCGAAACTTGATGTATCGTCAAAAACTGTAGATTATCGCATTCAGCAGGCTCTTAAAATATTGCGCAAAAACCTAAAAGAATATCAATTGGTATTATTATGTTTTTTCTCCTAGGTATTAAGAGTCGAATAAAACTCCAATTTTTCTATTCCCTAATTTTTACCAATCCTTTTCCTTATTAATTGCGGCATTAAATGTCGACTTGGTTGAATACATTTGATAGAAGACAAAGTTCCGCTTTTTTGTTATATCGCTATGCTTGTTAAATAGCTTTTTAATATAGCGCAGGTGATGGATACATGTGTTTCTATCCTGCCACTCCGACGATCTTTGGCCTTTCTCCTCTCATAAATGATCGTACCCTTTTCAAGCTGAGTGCAATTATACAGGCTCACCAGAAAAGAGAGGGGACTAAGCATTATGGCATTCGGGTACTTAGAGCCGACAAAGGGAATGAATTTACTTTCGTCTTTTAATAATAGAAAAAGCGGCGCTGTTTCTATCGCTTTTTGATAGAACTCTTTCTTCTTATTATAACGTTGTGTCTTGAGCTTGTATTTATATTAATGAGGTGCAAGAGGATGTGAAATATTTATCTGTTTTGCAGAAAAATGATTATATAAACAGCCGTATAGATATTGTCTTACTCTATGTAAATAGTTGTAGTGCTCACTCCATTGACGCAGAAATAAACTAAAGCACAACACTTTGCGAGCAATCCGTTTTTTTGAACGTTTTTCAAAGTGAACATTCCTAGATATTCTGATACTTTTTTATCCGAACCTCAATGGCAGGGCCCTGTAGGACACTCTTTTCGTACTCATTTCACCACTCGAATGTAAACCGAATCAGAACATAGCACAAAGAGTATATACGCAACTAATTGATATACAGCGATAAATTCATAAGGACGAAAATAAATGTTTGTAAGTATAAACTTTTATTTTCATCAAGACGAATTTTTATGTTCGTCCTTATCATTTTTTGAAAACAAAGCTTCGATCCTGTTTATCAAGAAGTGCCACTTCGGTGTGGTTAAAATAGTATCAGTATCGTCCCAAATATTCATTTCTGAAAACGTTCCGAAAAACGACTTCGAGATAAACATCTGTCAGCCAGTGAAATCTTGTGTCAATGGGGTGTGCACCACGCAAAATAAAAATTAAGCATCCGGAAAAACAATTCTCGCACGCAGGTTTTTATTAGTCATATATGTTGCTCATTATCAAGGATTTTGTATGAAAAAACACAATGCATTGATTATTAACCATAAGATGCATTTTGTGTATCTAATTTCGAACTTTACTTTTCGATATAGCATTTATAAACAGCCATTAGATGTGATAGGGAAAGGTGGTATATGTACAATGGGAGAATATCGAAATTATTCATACTGAAGCAAGTCCTTTTCAAGCAGTCAGCAAGACACGATTGTTTCAACAAATCGGTGTCTTTCTTATCTTTCTAAAACCACATAAGGACCTGAAACAGTTGACGTCCTTAAGTTTTTTTGAAAACGTATGGACGTCACCGGAAAAACTAACATACGACAATTTCGACTCATAATTGTGTGTTACACGGGATGAGGTCCTATTACTAATACTTATGCTTAGTCCCCTAGATTTTACTGGTGAACTAAAAAAACGGCAAATTTGCCCAAAATAAAAGCCGTAAATCTTTTATGAAATACGGCTTAAATGACTATGGCTTATTTAGTATGTGATCCGGGTGGGAGTCAAACCCACGACCTTCAGAACCGGAATCTGACGCTCTATTCACTAAGCTACCGGACCAAAAACGCTGACAAAATTAGAAAAAATATATGCTCTATCCTAATTATTCGGCGCTTTTTATGTGGCAAACTTTTAAAACTCGCTGGTGAAATGGAACTTGATGCGTTTAAAATCTTGTTGAGCCATCTGTAATACATAATTTGAGTCGGCAAGAAATACATCACGTCCATCACGGTCTTTGGCCATGTATTGGTATTTACGCTTTTTGAAAGCATCAAGTTCTTCTAGATCGTCACTTTCTATCCAGCAGGCTTTGTATAGGCTTAATGGTTCCCAACGGCATGATGCGTTGTACTCATTGAGTAATCGATATTGAATTACTTCAAATTGTAATTGGCCTACTGTGCCGATAATTTTACGATTGTTGAATTGATTGACAAATAACTGAGCAACACCTTCGTCCATGAGTTGGTCTATACCTTTGGCCAGCTGCTTTTGTTTCATCGGATCTTCGTTCTCAATATATTTGAACATTTCCGGCGAAAAGCTAGGTAGTCCTCTGAAGTGAAGTTGTTCTCCCTCGGTAAGAGTATCTCCTATTTTAAAAATGCCATTATCTGGCAGTCCGATGATGTCTCCTGCATAAGCTTCGTCTATGGTTGTCTTGCGGCGTGCCATAAACTGTGTGGGCGACGAAAAACGCACTGTCTTATTGTGCCGTATATGCAAGTATGGAGCGTTTCGGGTAAATTTACCCGAACATATCTTGCAGAATGCGACACATGAACGGTGGTTCGGATCAATATTTGCCATTATTTTGAAGATGAACCCAGTGAATTTAGGCTCTTCAGGATTAACGACGCGTTCTAATGCTTGAACAGGTCGAGGTCTGGGAGCTATTTCGACAAAGCAGTCTAAGAGTTCTTGCACACCAAAATTGTTGAGTGCAGAACCGAAAAAGACGGGAGCTATGTCAGCTCTTAGGTAATCATCTATCACAAATTCCGGATAGACGCCATCAACCAACTCAAGATCATTGCGCAGTCTTTTAGCTTCGTCGTGGCCTATGTGGTTATTCAATTCATCGCTATTCAAGTCTACTTCTACCTTCTCGGTGACTACTTGTTTGGATGGCTTGAAAAGGTTCAATTTATTTTCGTAAATATTGTATACTCCTTTGAAACGCAAGCCTTGTCCAATGGGCCAGGAGAGAGGGCGTACGCTTATGAGGAGCTCTTTTTCGAGTTCGTCGAGCAGGTCAAAAGGATCACGTCCTTCACGGTCCATTTTGTTGATGAAGATAATAACCGGCGTATTTCTCATTCTACAAACTTCCATTAGTTTGCGCGTTTGTGCTTCAACGCCTTTTGCTCCGTCAATCACGATGATAACGCTATCTACAGCTGTCAATGTGCGGAAAGTGTCTTCTGCAAAGTCTTGGTGACCGGGTGTATCCAGAATGTTGACTTTATAGTCTTTATAGTCGAATTCCATAACGGAAGTAGAAACTGAAATTCCACGTTGTTTTTCAATTTCCATCCAGTCGCTTGTCGCAGTTTTTTTGATTTTATGACTTTTTACAGCACCTGCTACTTGAATCTGACCACCAAAAAGCAATAACTTCTCGGTTAGGGTCGTTTTACCGGCATCGGGGTGCGACACGATAGCAAAAGTCCTTCTTCTATCTATTTCGTTTATATCCATATAAAATAATAAGATTGCGTATAAAAATGGGTAGCTATTTCATTCTATTCAGGCAGTGTTGTAAGCTGTCTTCCCATTGGGGTATTTCTATGTTGTAAGTTGTTTTAATCTTTGTCTTATCGAGCACGGAGTAGGGGGGGCGGTATGCTATAGCCGGATATTCGTCGGTGTGTACCGGACTGATTTTGCAAGTCGTTATACCAGTTGCACGATGAATGGCTTTTGCGAAGTCGTACCATGAACAGACACCTTCATCCGAAAAATGATAAATCCCTGGTATGGCGCCTTTTTTTATAATATGGAAGATGGCTTGAGCTAAGTCGTGTCCATAAGTTGGTGTACCGATTTGATCGAATACGACATTCAGATTCTCTCGTTCCCTACCTAGTCGTAACATTGTTTTTACAAAGTTATTTCCAAAAGGAGAGTAAAGCCATGCGGTACGTAAAATAACACACTGATGGCAAATATTCATTGCATTGATTTCACCTGCTAATTTCGATGCTCCATATACCGATTTGGGGTGGCATTTATCATCTTCTCTATATGGAACGTAGCTTCTGCCATCATATACATAGTCGGTCGAAATATGTATAAAAGTTGCTCCTGCCGTTTCGGCAGCATGGGCTAAGTACTGTGGAGCCAGTCGATTGAGTTTATCGCATAATAGCCGATTGGCATTGTCTTCCGCTTTGTCGACAGCCGTGAATGCCGCACAATTTATGATAAACTTAATATCATTGTTATTTACAAAATCAATTACATTCTGTTCATCACAGATGTCCAGTTCCTGAATATCTGTGAAAAAGTAGTTATGTTCAGTATGTTCTTTGGCGATTAGTCTGATTTCATTTCCTAATTGCCCATTGGATCCGGTTACTAAAATATTCATCTTCTAATTTATAAAACTACCATTCAATTTCGTTTTTGCTATCTTTATCATAATAATTGGCAAGCATGGACAAAAAGTTACTAATAGCATCGATCGCTTTTTGTGTCTCTTTTGTTATCTCTTTTTTTTGTAGGCGCAATAACAATATTCCATACATTGCTTCGAAACAAGTTTCAATTTCGGACTCTTGTTTCGGACTATTCTTTTTCCGAAGTTCTACGATGAAAGGTAATGCTTTATAGTATGCTGCGTGATAAAAAGGAAATTGAGTTGTCGCCAGCAGATTGCCATGAAGCTCTTCCAGTTCTAATATAACATTTTTATTGATTTGCAGATGTCCTCTCTCGTTGACGCCTTCAGCGTGCATCATGTTTATGAGGTTGTCATACCATTCAATCAATTCTTCTTTTTCTGTTTGGTTGAGATTAAAGCTTGATATCACATTATCTGTCATCTTATCAATGTCGCAATTGTTTGCCCTTATGAGGTCTTCGACTTGCCACATATAAATAAGATATTCCGCAATGTTTTTCTCTTTGAGTTTGTCTGCTATTTTTTTCATTTTCTTTTCTCCGTCTTTTTAATATAATGATTCTCCTAAAAAAGTGAATATTAAGCCGATAACAGAAAAAAGTATAACAAGTATTCCAAAGATACGGTTGATGATCCAAATGCCACGAAGATTGAAGTGTTTACGCACTTTGTTAATGACAAAAGTGATAAGAAGCCACCATGATATAGCTCCGATGGCAATAGCTATATAACTTGTCACAGCATCGAAGAGGACTACGCCATGCTGGACTACTGCAAATCGGGCAAAAAGGCCTATAAATAGAAATATTATAAGAGGATTGCTAAAACATACGACGAAAGCTGTAATAAAATTGTGAATATAAGTGCCTTTCGGGTTATTTTGATTGATGGGGTGAAGAGATTTCACCGGATTGGTTCGGAAAGTATAATAGCCAAAAGCCAATAGCATAAGGCTACCCAATAACTGCAATACAAAAACATTCTTGTTAATGTAGTCGGTAACGAAACTCATACCATATCCCGTAAGTAGTGCATAGCACATATCGCTTAGCGTAGCTCCTAATCCGGTAACAAAGCCGTACCAACGTCCTTTGTTAAGAGTGCGCTGGACACATAATACGCCAACCGGTCCCATTGGGGCAGATACGACAACCCCAATGATGAAGCCTTTGAATATGATATCTAATATCGTTTCAATCTGAATCATAGCGCAAATATCGAGCTTTTTTACGGAATCTTAGTTATCTATTAACTTTTTTTCCATACTTAATGACAAAAATAGAATTAGATAACTATGAATAACATTTTTCTTATGATGATATTCTCTCATAAACCTTGAAGTGTTGAGGAAAATATAAATCAGAAAAGATTGTTCATAATTATCTATCTATGTTGCTTATATTGATGTTCAATGATAATCTACATCCATGTGATAATCCCATTGCGGAAAGTATAAGTTGCCACCGCTCCATTCTACTTCACCCCGTTGGAAATCGACTGTTTCGCTTCTTGGATATTTTTTTGCTGGTGATAGAGTTCCTGAATAGTCGTTATTCACAATGAGTCTGTACGAATCGATGCCCCCCAGGAAAAAGAATTCTGCAGCGTTGTTGTCTGGAAGAAACGTCGGTATACCAAACGATTGATCAACCGGTACCCAGCCTATGCCTTGGAAGTATACTTCGGCCCAGTCGTGTAGATTGTTTTCATGTGGATGAATCATAAAACCACTTTGGAAATGAGCAGGTATGCCACTTGCCCTACAAAGGGTGATGAAAAGTAGGCTGACTTGTCCGCAATCTCCGTGTCGATTGGCAAGTACATATTCAGGAATGTTTGGAATAGTCGAATATTCGCGTGCTGAAGCCCATGGAAAACGATCATTTATCCAGCGATATATACGTTGCGCTTTGATGAGCGGATTATTAGTCCCTCTCGTCAAATTTGCGGCAAGTTGGCGTATCTGGGGGGTGAAAATGATATGGGTGGCTCTTTGCGAAGTGTATTTTTGATAAATAGTCGAAGTGGTATCGTAGGGTTGGATGTCTTCCGGTTTTAGCGAATGCCATTCTCCATAGATGGTATATTCGAATTTTTCTTGGAATACTGTCTGTTTGCCTTTTGAAGCATATTTCTCCATATAAAGAGTAGAATGGATACTATCCGGAGGTGATAAAATAAATTTCGGTTCGCTAACGGAAATGAGGCGGACATTTTTTTGGCGAGCTATATCAGTTCGTGGATAAGGCAACCAGCATCGAACTATTTTGCCATTTGGTACTGCGTCCGGATTTACAGTCAGGGTGTAAGTCACAATAATATGTTTTGGCTCTGCAAGATAATTACCATGTGACTGATTAATGGATGTCATGATGCGAGGAATGTTCTGATAATCGTCTTGTTTCCAACCTTCCAGACTTTGAGGCTGCCCTTCTTTTTCAGCTTTTATGCGTTGACAGGTAGAATCTATGCGAAACAAGTTAGGACCAGCGTTGCGGAAGTATCGTTTTTTTCCGTCAAGTGTCATGCATTCCAGCGCCCCGCTATTCTCCCATGACTGTATTTGTTCTTCAGTGATATTTGGAATGTATCTTTTTATATAATCTTTCACTTGAGTTTCGGTCAGGCAGAAATCCGTAAGTAGGCGTTGGTGATAATCTTTGTCCCAACTATAGCTGGCAGTATTGTTCTTTGAAGAACAGGCACAAACAATAACTAAAAGTAATACAGCTCCCAATAATTTTTTCATTTGTCTTTATAGTTTTGTCAGTCCAAGGCCGGGAAGGTCATTCAACATTATCTTACCTTTTTCGACAGTCATACCTTTGAAACGGTCGTTCGATATAAGTAGATTACCGTCTAAGTCGCAGAAATCGGCAAGTGGAGAAAGTTGGGCGCAAGCACTTACAGCACACGATGTCTCGGTCATACAGCCCAGCATTACTCTCATGCCTAGAGCATGAGCAAGGTTCGTCATTTTCCATGCTTCACGCATTCCGGTACATTTCATTAGTTTTATGTTTACTCCATTGCAGGCTCCTTTTACTTTCAGTACATCAGAAATACGTTGTACTGATTCGTCCAAATAGATGGGGAGTGGACTTGCTTCGGTAATCCATGCTATGTCGTCTAACTGTTCTTTTGGCATAGGCTGTTCTACCATAACGATGCCATGTTCTTTAAGCCAATAAATCATATCTAAGGCCTGACGTTTATCTTTCCATCCCTGGTTGGCATCAACAGCGATTGGAAGGTCTGTGACAGAACGTATGGTCTCTATCATTTCTTTATCATTATCACGTCCTACTTTGACTTTCAGTATGTTGAATTTGTCGGCACATTCTTTCGTCTTATCCCGAACGACATTGGCTGTATCGATGCCTATGGTAAAGGTTGTAGAAGGTGCTTTTGATTTGTCAAGTCCCCATATTTTCCACCATGGTGCGCCGAGTAGTTTGCCTACCAAGTCGTGTAAAGCTATATCAACAGCCGCTTTTGCTGCTGTGTCTCCTGGATTGATGTTGTCTATATAGGAGAGAATGTCTTCTATTTGGAAAGGGTCATTGAATTGCTCCAAATTAACCTTTTTCAAAAATGTAGAAACCGATTCTACCGATTGACCAAGGTAAGGCGGCATGGATGCTTCGCCATATCCGGTCACTCCGTCGTATTCTATTTGGCATTGTATGTCAGGCGTTGTAGTTCGAGAGTAAGAAGCTACTGTAAAAGTATGGCGTAACTTCAGTTCATACGGGAAGAATGAAAACTTCATTTTTCCTCCTTTACCATGATGACCTACAGAAAAGATGGAAGGTGCCGAAGCACCAAAGGCATTGTTCAGAGACAAGCCTGTGCCCACTGCTGCAAGAGCAGCTGTTTTAATAAAATTTCTACGGTTCTGCATATTATTTGTAAAATGGATTAGTTATTGTTGTATTGATATTAGGTTCTTTATTTAAATAAGGTAAGAAACGAACTGCGTGAAGACGTCTTCCGAGGTCATAGGCATCATAGTTCGTATCCTTTGGATTGAAACTGCTTTCGTGTACGTCACCAAGAGAGTGTATGAAATGTTGGTTGCCTACATAAAGTCCAACGTGCGACACGTGCTCTTTTTTGTTATCAACAGCTTTACGTCCGAAAAACACTAAATCACCAGGTTGTAGATTGCTACAATCAGGAGCAATATCTATGTGCTCGCCGATATATGCCATTTGCGAAGCGTCGCGGGGAATGATAATGTCGTGTAGAAATAGAACAGTACGCACAAATCCACTACAATCGGCTCCTTTTGCCGAGTTGGCTCCCCACATATATGGAATTCCCATTAGTGTATATGCTGTGCGGATTATTGATGCGGCATCTTGTTTAAGGCTACTTCTCCACTCCCTTTCAGGTATAGAACTATTTTTAGTGATATAACCTATACGTCCATTAGGGTAGCATACTTTATAGAAGTCGCCTTCTGTGCCTTCCCATTTAAGTCGGTCTCCACTTACAATGTCCGAAACTGTTTGAGAATGGGTGTCGGGTTGTGAATAGACAAATCCGTAATGCGAAGTGACTACGATTTTTTCAGAACGGTTCCAATTATCGTATTCTGCCTTTGTCATCGGAGTGATACCGGCATGAATAACCCATCCTGTATATAAATCGGGCGTCTGTACTCTATAAAACATTCCATTTTGGATGATGTGTACAGGCATTCCAAGTAGTGCTTGAAGTGATAGCTCTGCGGAAAAGTCATCGGCGCTACGCACATTGCACACCGACACATCGACAACCCCATAGCTCTTCTCGCCGACTGAGGCGTCTGGCAATAGCACAATGCTGTCAGTTACCTTTTTTCCAGTTGCAGCAAGACGTTGCAACAAAACTTTTTTTGCTTCAGTGGACATGGTATAACCTTTTACAGTAATGTCTTTTTTGCCATTACTTATCGATTTGATATCATAAACTGAAAGTCGGCTATCAGGGATAAAATCTTTCTTTGTTTTCGAAATGATATTATCTATTTCGCTTTCATCGTTACCGGTAGCCGATTTATTAGTAGAGCAGGCTAGCAAGCTCAAAACAGGCAGAAACGCGTAGAATAATAAAAACTTCTTCATCTCTATATTAAAAAATGATACTGAATATTAAAAGAGGGTCTATAGGGTAGCAAAGATAGTAATATTTTTTGTTTTATCTTATTTTTCAAATAAAATATGTACTTTTGTGTCGACAGTCGGTCGGTTTGTCGCTTGCACTTATGGTGTATGAGGAAAGTCCGGGCAACATAGAGCATTCCACTTCCTAACAGAAAGCTATTCGCGAGGGTAGAGTAACACAGAAGAAAATAACCGCCATGTCTATGGTAAGGGTGAGAAGGTGGGGTAAGAGCCTACCGGGCGGGTGGTGACATCCGTGCCGTGTGTCTTGGAAGTTGTAAGATCATGTATACTGACGTTATGAGGGCTGCTCGCTCCATGTCAGAGGGTAGATCGCTAAAGCGGCTTGGTGACATTCCGCTCAGATAAATGACAGACATTTCGTTTGCGAAAAAACAGAACCCGGCTTATAGACTGACTGTCTTTTTTATTTTGGCGTACAACAGCACTTGACTATATGATGATAAAGGTGAAGATGAAAACATCTAAAGTGTTGAAGTTTATCACGGAAGACATCTGGCATGATTCTGATGGTAATATTTCAAAGACAAGGAAGAACTTCTATACCAGTTTGAAGACGCTCTATCTTTGTATTAAACGCTTTGTGGATGAACGTTTGGTAGTGAAAGCATCTGCCTTGACTTATAGTACATTGCTCGCTATCGTTCCTCTTTTTGCTATTTTGTTTGCTATTGCTAGAGGTTTCGGCTTTGATAGGATGATGGAAGATCAGGTTCGTATTAGCCTTGCGGGGCAAGGTGAAGCGACAGGCTATATCCTCGAATTTGTGAAAAGGTATTTGGCACAGACTAAAAATGGCGTTTTTATCGGTGTGGGTTTGATACTTTTGTTGTGGACTGTTATTAATTTGTCGGCAAATATAGAGGAAACGGTCAATCAAATATGGCACGTCAAAAAGGGTAGAAGTGTCTACCGTAAGATTACCGATTATTTTTCTATGTTCCTGCTTATTCCTCTTTTGATAGTCGTATCTGGAGGTTTATCCATATTCTCAATGACTATGTTGCGCTCAATGGCTTCGTTCGATTTGTTGATGCCTATTGCCAAGTTTCTATTCCAACTTATTCCTTTCGTGTTTACTTGGGGTGTATTCATCGGCTTCTATGTCTTCATGCCCAATACTAAGGTGAAGATACGCTATGCTATCATTCCGGGTATTCTAGCCGGATCGGCTTTTCAGGGGTTACAATTCTTGTATATTGCCGGTCAGGTATCAGTTTCAAGCTATAACGCTATTTATGGTAGCTTTGCTGCATTGCCGTTGTTATTGCTATGGATGCAGGTTTCGTGGTCAATATGTTTGTTTGGTGTCCAAATGACTTATGCTTCACAGAATATCAAGAATTTTAGTTACGATAAAGATACTCGCAATATCAGTCATCGTTACTTTTGTTTTGTCTGCATTGTTATCACCTCACTCATTGCTAAACGTTTTGAAAAGGGCCAAAAACCTTATACTGCGGAAGAATTATCCAATGAAAATCGTATACCAATTCGACTGACGAAGCAAGTATTGAACACACTTCAAGATTTAAATTTGCTTCACGAGGTGTTGAGTGATGAGAAAAGCGAAGACATAGCCTTTCAACCATCTATCGATATATATCAACTAAGCGTAGGCTTGATTATGAATCGTATTGAAACTAACGGATCGGAAGCTTTCAGAATAGATAAGATACACCGTTTTAATCCTCATTGGCAAATACTGAAAGACCATGAAGATGCTTCATTCGAGAAGCTCAACCAAATACTCGTAAAAGATTTGTAGTCTATTTAATCCAAAAAATCTATCGTCGTTGCGCTATGTTTAGCGGATCATTACATCGGTGGCACCAAAACCATATTCTTGAAATGAGGCATCTTGCCAGGTACTGGAGTAATTGTGTTTGTTCTTTAATTCATTGATGATAGCCGTGCGCAAAACGCCGTTGCCTTTTCCATGGATAAAAATGATGTGTTGGTCATGTTGTCCTTCACACTGCTTCATTGTTTCGCGAAATTTGTCCAACTGATAGTTGAGTATTTCACTGTTGCTCATGCCGACAGTCGAATCGAGTAGCTCTTCGATATGTAAGTCTATAATTAATTTTTCGGACTTATTATTTCGTTCTTTTAGAACGGTCGGTGTAGAAACTTGTTCATCTGAACGTTTTGGACTGACCATTTGTCGTTTTAGCTCCTCTGCCGATATTTTGAATTGCTTGTAAGGTATGTTGTCTTTCACAATATGATAGATCATGGCCGGTTGTTCGAAGAAATCAGACTGGTCGAAACAGTGCATTTTGTAGAACTTCACGGTATCGAGATGTAGTGTCACATCGAAAGCGGGGTGTAATTCAAAGGCTTTATCTTTTTTATAAGTCATGAACTGTATGCATATATGTTCCAGCTCGTTCAGATCGCTTTGCATGAAACTTTCAAGCCATGTTTTCATATTGGGAGCTATTTCTCCTTTGGAGCGTACTTTCCATGCCTTGTTTTCGCCGCTCATGTATATATATTGCAAATAATAATTGCTGTCGTTCACAAGATAAGCATCGAAAGATGTCGCATTTATAATCTTGATGTCTTCCGGCACATAGGCTAGCGATACATTGAGTATATCACCACCTTTTAATTCTACGGCCGGCGCTTCGAAAGCCAAATCTTCTTCTTCTTCTGCGTAACTTGTGTGTATCGGTGTCCTTTTGTCTTTTCCTGTTGACTCTTTATTTTTTTGGGGCTGTATGCGTTCTAAATTATCATTGTCAGTGTCGATTACAACAACTTCTTTTTTGTTTACAGGAACATCAAAGCCGTCAGCATCTTCTACCAAAACAAGGTCTTTTCCTTGAAATCCTTTAATAATCCCGCCTCCCACTTCGTTTAGGAAGCGTACTTTATCACCTATTTTCATCTCTTCTAGTTTTTTATTCGAATATCTCCGCAAATATCCGTAATTTTGCCGAATAAAAGAAGGAAAATGATGAAAGAAAATCCAAAGCACATTCATATTAGTGATTTTGATTACGAACTTCCTGACGAACGGATTGCGAAGTTTCCACTTCCTGAGCGCGATCATTCCAAACTTCTGCTCTATCGTCACGGTGAAGTGAGTGAAGATGTTTTTACTTCGCTCCCTGAATATATTGAAGCGAACGAGTTAATGATATTCAATAATACCAAGGTTATTCAAGCCCGGCTTCATTTTCGCAAGGAAACCGGAGCTCTGATAGAGGTGTTTTGTCTCGAGCCGGTAGCTCCGGCCGATTATGCTCTTAATTTTCAGCAGACATCACATTCGGGTTGGCTCTGCCTTGTAGGAAATTTAAAGAAATGGAAAGAAGGGACATTGCATCGTCAACTAACGATCAAAGGGCTCCCTGTAAAGCTTTCTGCCACTCGTGGCGAATGTCGGGGAACAAGCCATTATGTGGAGTTCTCGTGGGATAATGCCGACATTACTTTTGCCGATATTCTTGAGGAATTTGGTGAACTGCCTATTCCGCCTTATCTGAATAGAGAAACAGAAGAAAGTGATAAAGTAAACTATCAAACGGTATATTCTAAAATCAAAGGTTCTGTGGCAGCTCCTACTGCCGGCTTGCATTTTACGGAAGAAGTGATGGAACACTTGCGCCAGAAAAAGGTAGAATTGGAAGAATTGACTTTGCATGTTGGCGCCGGAACTTTTAAACCTGTAAAAAGTGAAGAAATAGTGGGGCATGAGATGCATACCGAATGGATTTCGGTATCGCGGCATACCTTGGAACGTATCGTTGCTCATGGTGGACAGGTCGTCGCTGTGGGCACTACATCGGTGCGTACTCTAGAGACGTTGTACTATATAGGTATTATTCTTCAGGACAATCCCGATGCTAACGAAGACGATTTGTATATTAAACAATGGTATCCTTATTCGATTCCAGAGGAGAAAGAGCTTACATCCGTACAAGCATTACAAAATATTATCGACTATCTCGATCGCCATCATGTTGAAGTGCTTCATTCTTGTACTCAGATTATCATTGCGCCCGGCTATACCTATCATGTTGTTCGTAAGATGATAACAAATTTCCATCAACCCAAGAGTACTTTGCTACTTTTGGTCTCGGCATTTGTCAATGGCGATTGGAAGAAGATATACCGTTATGCTTTGGCCCATGATTTCAGATTTTTAAGCTATGGTGATTCATCGCTGCTTATTCCATAAGATTGATTTAAGTACACAAATATGAAGGATAACGAAAAAGAAGTATTGCCTGTCGTAGACGAAGATGGACAGATCATTGGATCGGCAACTCGTGGTGAATGTCACAGTGGTAGTATGCTATTGCATCCTGTCGTGCATTTGCATGTGTTTAATTCGAAAGGAGAACTTTATTTGCAACTACGTCCCGATTGGAAAGATATTCAACCTGGCAAATGGGATACTGCCGTAGGGGGACATGTAGATATGGGAGAGAACGTAGAACAGGCGTTGAAACGAGAGGTGCAAGAAGAACTTGGTATCACCGATTTCGAGCCCGAAACAATGACGCAATACGTTTTTCAGTCTGCTCGAGAAAAAGAATTGGTTTTCGTGCATCGTACGGTTTATGACGGCAAGATAACGCCAAGTGGAGAATTGGCCGGAGGGAGATTCTGGTCGATACAAGAAATTAAAAAGAATTTGGGTAAAGGCGTTTTTACTCCCAATTTTGAAAGCGAAGCGCAACGTATAGAACTGTTGAAATAAATGTCCGAAAGAATACATTTAGAAATAGATGAGACAGATGGACTTCCATTGAAAGAACGTATTTTTGCTGTCCTTTCCATAGCATTTGCTCTTTGTATGTCTGTGCTGGATGTCAATATCATGAATGTGGTTCTGCCTACCTTGTCACACGACTTCGGTACGACACCTTCTATGACGACTTGGATCGTTAATATTTATCAGCTTGCTATTGTTATTTCCTTGCTCTCTTTTTCTGCACTTGGCGAGATATGGGGTTACCGTAAGGTTTATCTCTCCGGTATCTTTTTCTTTTGCATCACTTCGTTGATCTGCGCGTTATCAGGTGATTTTCTGACATTGACTGTTGCTCGTTTCTTTCAGGGATTGAGTGCTGCGGCATTGACCAGTGTGAATACGGCACAGCTAAGGTATATATATCCTAAAAATAAATTGGCTAGAGGTATGGCAATCAATGCTATGATTGTTGCTATTTCTGCAGCTGCTGGACCGACAGTGGCCGGAGCTATTCTTTCTATTGCTTCTTGGCATTGGCTTTTTGCCATTAATATACCCTTGGGCCTTATATCTCTTGTGTTGGGTATGCGCTATTTGCCTCGTCTCGAAATACGGAATAAGCATCGTTTCGATTATGTTAGTTCTATCGCCAATGCCTTGTTCTTCGGATTGCTTATTTACTCTCTTGAAGGCTTTGCACATAAAGGAACACATACTCATTTGTTTCTGTCTTTAACTATCGTCGCGGTAATAGGAGCATTTTATATTCATCGGGAGCTGCATCAGAAATCTCCGTTGTTGCCGCTCGATCTATTGCGTATACCCATATTCAGCCTTTCTATTGTTACATCCATTTGTTCGTTTTCCGCTCAGATGCTGGCAATGGTTTCGCTTCCTTTTTTCTTTCAAGACACGTTGGGCTATAACGAGGTGCTTACGGGTATACTACTTACTTCATGGCCGCTTACTACTTTGTTTGCAGCGCCTTTGGCGGGAGTTCTTTCCGATAGGATACACCCGGGTATATTGGGTAGTATTGGTATGACGGCCTTTTTCATCGGATTGGTGTCTCTTTCATTTATCGATGCGAGTACTCAAATTATTACCATTGTTCCCCGACTTATGCTATGCGGCTTTGGTTTCGGATTCTTCCAAACGCCCAACAATGGTACTATTATATCTTCCGCTCCATCTAAACGTTCGGGTGGAGCTAGTGGCATGTTAGGAATGGCTCGGCTGTTAGGGCAAACTACCGGTACGACAATGGTGGCTTTATTGTTCGGCATGATTATTTCGCCAGAGAGAGGAGCTGTCACCTGTTTACTTGTTGGAGCTGTATTTGCATTTTTGGCTGCTGTTATCAGTAGCTTGCGGTTGTCGCAGCCATCTACGCTTAAAAGAAAATGAGATAATGTTACGATAAAAAAATCCCATCTCAACTAAAATATTGTAGAGATGGGAAAAACTAATTTTGCGGAGAAAGCGGGATTCGAACCCGCGAAACCCTTTAGGGGTTTACACGCTTTCCAGGCGTGCCTCTTCAACCACTCGAGCATCTCTCCTTTTGTATTATAACAAAAATGAATACAGTGGCTGCTTTTCGTCAATGCGGGTGCAAATTTATCTCTTTTTCTTTGTCTAATGGAATATTGGTCTATGTTTTTAATGTATTTTAATAAATAAGGTGTATTATCTTCTGTATCGTTATAATATTGTACTGAGATGTTCCTTTTTGGGTAGAAAGAATTATATTTGCTATGATAATAAAAGACAGGTGTATGAAACATTTTTTATTGAATTGCTTTGTTGCTGTTCTTGTGTGTTCAGTGCAAGCAACTCGGGCTGCCGTTGGGGATAGTATCGTTTCGCCGGCCAAGATTAAACACGCAGCTATAAAATTGCCTAATAGTTATAAAGAGATAAATAGGGTAGTGAATTATAGCTTTACGCATCCAGATGTGCCGAAAGCGTTTGATGGTTGTCGTATTGCTTTCATTTCAGATACGCATTACAAAAGTTTGTTTGATCAAAAAGGTTTGCCTTCGCTTATTAGATTACTGCGTGACCAGAAACCGGATCTTTTACTTATGGGTGGCGATTATCAGGAAGGTTGTCAATATATAGAAGAATTATTTGATTCCATTAAAGCAGCAAAGCCTCCATTGGGTATTTACGCCGTGTTGGGCAATAACGATTATGAGCGTTGCACCGATGATATTCGCCGGTCGATGGTTGCGAAGGAAATTCATTTGTTGGAGCAAAGATGTGATACGGTCTATCGGAATAGTGCCTGCCTTATATTGGTTGGCATTGAGAACTCTACCGCAACTGATTCTGTTACGATAAAGAAAATAGCAAAATGCCCGACGGTGTCTCTTCATGATAAGGATTTTGTTATTTTGCTGACTCATACTCCTGATTATGCAGAAGATCATCTCACTACAAATACGGATTTGGTGCTTGCCGGCCATACCCATGGAGGGCAAGTGCTCATCTTCGGTCATGCACCGAAGGTTCCTTCGAAATATGGTGAAAGATTTCTAACCGGATTGAAATATACTTCTCAAGGTGTTCCGATAATTATCACCAACGGTATTGGTACTTCCAGCATACCTATAAGGTCGGGCGCTCCTGCCGAAGTGGTGATTATAACACTCCATTCTGTTGGTGTCGCACGGTAATCTTTATTCTCGTTTATGTTCGCATAAGCTAAAACAGTGCTTTTGATCTTAAAAGAATGCTATAGTTTGAGTTCTCAAAATGACGTATTTTCCTAAAAATATAAGGACGTCACCGAAAAAACTAACATACGGCAATTTAGCAAGATATAGAGATATGTAATCTAACTATGCTGACGCCAAAAGGTATTTAATAAAAGAATTGAATAAATAAATTAGTAATATTACTTACAAATTATTAAATTTGCCAATGAAATTGGTGATGGGCTATTTTCAAGTTCGGCGACCAACATATATGTATACGCTGCCGACGAAACAAAGTTGAAAACAGTGCAATGGAATGGAGACCATAAACAAATGGATTACTGTGGAAATATGATAGACGAAAACGACAAAAGCAGAAACTCGAGCTGCGGTAGCTACTGCAGCTCGAGTTTCTAGTTTTATTCCTTGTGTTGGATGGGGAGTGGCATTGGGCATAGGCGTTGCCGATTATGTTTGGGGAGATGATTTTTACAATTGGGTTGACGAAGAAACGGGAGGAAATTAACATGTGGATTTATAATTTTTTATTTTACAAAACTTTTTTATTAGCACAAAAGTCAAGGAATTTTGATGATACCCCTGTTTTAGGGGGAATGCTAATTGTTATACTTTGTGTTATGTTTAATATTTTTGCAATACTTGGATTTCTTGATGCTATTGGATTTCTTAAAAGTATTGGACTGAAGGCAGGTATAACATTTACTAAACCATACCGATTTCTTTTTGCCATAGCATTGGTAGGGTCATTATTATTTTATTACCAATATAAGGGAAGATATAAAAAAATAATTGAACATTATGAGGGAAAAACAGGGTTTATAATGCGATTGCATCCACTTATAGTGATGCTTATTTATGTTGTATCAAGCTTTTTACTATTGCTTATAGTAGCTGCATTTAAAAACCATGACTGGTTTTTTGCTCCTTGAATATTGTGTGTCGCTCGTCTGCTTTTGTAAAACTCATTCGAATCGAATACATGTGGCAGATTAGTAGCTGAATAGAGCTAAATAGCCGTTATAGATTTATCAGGCGAAATATTCATTTATGTAAGAGTAGTAAGGATATCCTTGCTACTCTTAGACTTTTTTATACGTTCTAATTTTCAAACACGATTAATACGCAATCTAAAAAACAGACGTATGTCGCAGCCGAAACTACTGTATGTTACTGCGGTAACTAACGGAAGTTATCGTAACAACTAACGTTAGTTTCGGCTGCAACATACGGTTGATTTTTTGCAAGGGAAACTAAGGTCATAGTCGTCGTTGTCGTATGTTAGTTTTTTCGGTGACGTCCTTAAGTTTTCGGAAAAACTAACATACGACAACATTTTTAGGAGCATATGACGTTTTGGACGGATAAAGACAAATACCGATTTGTTGAAGTAGTCCATTCTTACTGATGCTTAAAGATACCTCGTGTGGATATGTAAAACTTTGTTTCTTCTATTCTAGTTACGAAAACATTTCTGTCACCTTTACCGACTGTATATCAGAATCATACGTGCGAATGGCGCCAAAATGGGACATGCAAAGTATGTTTCCTCTCAGATAATCAATGCGTTATGATTTCTCTAAAATGGGTCCTAATAATGGGCGACACAAGGGGGTAATGAAGTTGGCGTGCGAGAATTCTTTTTTCGACCCCATTTTCAGAAGTGTATATGGAGAGCTAAACTGATACTATTTTAACCATACCGAGGTGACACTTTTTGATGTACGGGATCGATACTCAGTTTTCGAAAAATGATAAGGACGAAAACAAAAATTCATAAGGACGAAACTAAAAGTTTATAACTAGAAACATTTAATTTCGTCCTTATGAATTTCTCTCTGTCTATCAATGAATTACGTTCAATACGTCTATGTTGCGGCTCTAATTCAAGTTATATTCGAGTGATGGAACAATAGCAAAAATAGTGGCCTACAATGGTCTGTAGCTTAGGTTTGGATAAGAAAATATCAGAATATCGGAGAATGTTCACTTTGAGATATGTTATGAAAAATGATTATTTACAAGGCATTATATCGTCGTTTTCTTCTGCTGAAATGTAGTGGGGAGTCCAACTATTTGCATGAAAATAAGACAACATATATGCGGCTATCTTATCGATTCTTTTTTCAGCAAAACAATTATATTTTGAACCTTTGTCACTTCCGTATGACACCATTACGCGCTATTCCACAGTACGTTAACGATGCACCATATACAACGCCAGCGGAAAGAGGTCCAAAAATCGGGGCAAGAGTATATTGTAGGAACGTTATTTCCGATAGGGGTCTATTTAGACTCGATCTAAAAGTACTTATACAGATAGCTGAGTGGCCGATTCGTGCATAACGAGTGTGCAGCTTCCGTTTTTTGAGAGATACTTCATTTTCGACAACTTCTTTTACATCTATCCCCTAGATTTTCCCCATGAGCCGATGAACTACAGTGGCAATCAGCTGGTCAAGGCGGAAGACTCGGGAGAAGCCTTCAGCCTTTCCGCTTCGATGGATTTCAAGGACGGGGCACACTCTCCGGTGGAATACTATTATGATGTCAATGAAAATTTAATAAAATGTTTGAATAAAAGAATTAGCAATATTGCTTACAATCCATTAAATTTGCCGATGACGCTGGCGATAGCCAATTCTTTTGGATCGGCGACCAACACATACGTGTACGCTGTCGGCGGGGCGAAGTTGAAGACGGTGCAGCAGTGGAGCGGTGGCAGCAAACAAACGGATTACTGTGGAAATATGATCTACAAAAATGGTGTGTTGAAAAGGATTCTGACAAATCGAGACTACAAATTGTAAATAAAGATCATGTAGGAGAGAGTTATTATAATAATGCTTTTGAAACAACAAAAGTACCTACAAATGTTTTTTTAGAAAATCAAATAGAAAGAGTTGTAAAATAAATCGAAGATGATTATGACAGTAAAAAAGAGCAAGATAATATTTGTATTGTTGTGTTTTGCTAATGCTGTTTTCGGGCAATTGCAAATAAAAACAGATACAATATTGTGTTTTGGGCGGAAGATGGTTATTGAATATCCGTTAAAGAGTAGAGTTAATATAGTTAATTATGAAGAAGGGTATTTTAAAACCATAAATTGTATTACAGATACTACTGTGATAACAATACATTGTGGAGCTATGGTGAATTTTCCTTTAACAAATATGACAGACAAAACACTATGCAGTGAGTTTATATTGGGTAAAGATATTCGTAGCATTAGAGGTTATTCTATTCTAAATGGAGGGAGAAAATATTTTAGAGAGGATAACTATTTTAAATATGGCATTACTGTTGTCTATGAAAACGTTGAAGAACGTAAATTGATGTATTACGAACATTTTTTTAATAATATAAGGATACAATGAAAGCAATGAGGAGACTTTCTTTTAATGTATGGTTTTGCTATATTTGCTATTTATAAAGCTATTATTTGCTATTTAAAGATCCATTTAACAAGAAATGAAGAAAAATTTGTTGTATATTGTTGTTTTCCTATTGTGTGGATTCATTCTGGGATTTGCATGTGATTGGTATGGCTCAATCGATCATCATTCGGATAAGAATGTAAAACAATCGAAAAGTATCATTGTGGATGACACCTGTTATATAGATACATTGAAAAACCTTGTTTTGAAAGGGAAAGGCGATGAAGATGTCTGCTCTAATTTATATGAAGAATATATGGATATACGTTATTACCAGCAAGAGTTTTTGTTGTATTCGTTAATTATGGCAAATAAATTTAATGTTCCGGATGGATATTATTTCGTATATACAGATTGGACCGGTATATATAATATCCATTTCCGTGATGAAAAGATAGATGGTAAGACCCGAAAAATAGTTATGGATTATCTGAAAAAAGGTGTGGAATTGAACAATTATGGTTCAATAGAAGAGATGAAAGACATTTGTCATAAATAGAGATGCTAATTATAAATAGTTAGAGAATAATGAATAAGAAAGAATATTCATTTCTTTAGGATCTCAAACAATCAAAAAATATAGTATGAAGATAGCACGGTATTTATTCAGTTTGACTATTATCTTCTTATCATTCTTGCAATGTACAAGAAACGATCAGAAGAGCGAACAAAATATAGATATTCAAAAGAATGGATTGGTATCGAATGATGAAATTGCTAAAAAAATAGCAGAAACAATATGGGTTTCCATATATGGACAGTCTGTAGTAAAAGAAAAACCATACAAGGCAACACTAATAGGAGATTCTCTTTGGATTGTGGAAGGTACTTCTGCTAAAGAAAATTGTGGAGGTGTAGCTCGTATTGAAATACGTAAGAGAGACTGTAAAATATTGAAAGTACTCCATGATAAATAATTTTAATTATTTGAGTAGAGTCTCCGGCAAATGCGTATATGTTGTCGGTAAACTTTGCTAAAACGTTCCTGTAAAAAAAATAAGAAGACAAACTGATTAGAAGAAGAGCAAAGAGTAAACTTCGCGTCTGCTTTTTCTCATTGAAAGAGTAGTGCAAAAGAAGCTCTTTTAAAGGATCGTTTAGATCTTGATTTCTTCCAAATTCAAATTGACCTTTGTAAAGGGATCAAAGCAAATAGTGTCGTGCTTTTTATGGAAAATGGCAGTATGCAAACATTAAAAAGAAAAAGCCGTACTTGTTAGTACAGCTTTCGCTTTTTAATACCATTATAGGAATATCGAATAATCGATCTCTTTTAATATGCGAATATAGGATATTTTATCATCATTTCATTGACGTGTGCACGTACCTTTGCAATAACGGCTTCGTTTTCGACATTAGATAGAACTGTTTCTATCATTTCTGCTATCTCACCCATCAATTCTTCTTTTGCACCACGAGTTGTGATGGCTGGAGTGCCCAGACGTATACCAGATGTTTGGAATGCAGAACGAGTATCGAATGGTACCATATTTTTGTTAACGGTAATATCGGCAGAAACTAACACTTTTTCGGCAACCTTACCGGTCAAATCCGGAAATTTGCTACGCAAGTCAACTAGCATGGAGTGGTTGTCTGTACCGCCTGATACGATATCAAAACCACGATTTATTAATTCTTGAGCCAACACAGCAGCATTTTTCTTCACTTGCTGTTGGTATTCTTTAAATTCAGGTTGCAATGCTTCGCCGAATGCTACAGCTTTAGCAGCGATGACGTGCTCAAGCGGTCCTCCTTGGATACCAGGGAATACGGCAGAGTTGAGCAATGCCGACATTTTTTTGATTTCGCCTTTAGGGGTCGTTTTGCCCCATGGATTGTCGAAATCCTTTCCCATTAGGATAATACCTCCACGCGGTCCACGCAATGTCTTGTGGGTAGTAGAAGTTACGATGTGGGCATATTTCAAGGGGTTGTCGAGTAGTCCGGCTGCAATGAGGCCCGCAGGATGAGCCATATCAATCATCAAAATAGCGCCTATCTTATCGGCAATCTCACGCATTCTTTTATAGTCCCATTCACGAGAGTAGGCCGAACCTCCGCCAATAATCATTTTCGGATGTTCACGAAGAGCTATCTGCTCCATCTCGTCGTAGTCTACACGTCCTGTCTCGCGATTTAGATTGTATTCGTGTGGTTCGTAGATAATACCTGACGTATTGACTAGTGAGCCGTGAGACAAGTGTCCACCGTGGGCTAAGTTTAATCCCATAAATTTATCGCCGGGATTGAGCACTGCAAGGAACACTGCCGCATTGGCTTGGGCACCGGAGTGGGGCTGTACATTGGCATATTCGGCATCAAAAAGTTGCTTGATGCGGTCGATAGCCAATGTTTCGCTTTCATCGACAACTTCGCAGCCTCCATAATAACGTTTGCCGGGATAACCTTCTGCATACTTGTTAGTAAGGCAAGATCCCATTGCCTGCATAACTTCATCGCTTACGAAATTCTCTGAAGCGATTAACTCAATGCCTTTCAACTGACGCTGATGCTCTTTTTCAATGATGTTGAAAATTAAATCGTCTCTTTTCATTATGTTTAAAAATAGGTAAAGATTAATTAGCTATTTACTATATTATTCTTTCATTGTGTTGCAAAATTAGGCAAAAATAATCAGACCGCAAGAAAAACGCCAAGAATATTTCTGCTAAAAAAGGACCCCGAACGAAAAACTTAACGAACTGCCGCGTCTGTGAAATTTGATGTTTCCTAGCCCTGTACCTGTTTCATTTACTTGCGGGTCATAGCTTACGGATTTAGAAATATTCATCGTCTCTTGTTCGTATCGAAAATCGAAAAAGACCTTCGAAATGCTGACAGAAATACCACTGACAATAGCAAGATTGAGCGGATGCAGTTTTTCTTTGATGTTTTGTTGTTCGAAATTCTCGTAATCTATATTGGATTTTACGATATACTCTGCTTTAGGACCTAAGAAAACGGATAGTGTATATGGTCCGTCTCGAACAATATAAAATCCACACATTAACGGGAAGCTGATTGATTGTATGTTACTTGTAACGTTGCGAATTGGTGTGCTACTGCTCGCCGGTATACCTTTATTCAGAAGCACTTCGGCACGGTCGATATTGTATGATATTTCGGCTTGCAGGAACCTGCGTTTGAAATTAAAACGTGTAAAGAGGGCGGCATAGTAGCCGAGAAGATAATTCTTCTGTGGGTCTTCGACTCTTTGTCCGGCAATTAAAAGATCGGACACGATATAAGTAGTGGAACGGAAGCCTCCTTTTATACCGAAATTGATTTTTTTATTATATCTCATTTGGCGCGTGGCAATTTCTTTTTTACCACGCGCCAAACTTTGTGCTGTTGCAAAAGTTGGCCTTAGTAGGCATAACACAATTGTTGCACTTAGTAGAAAAATTATTTTTTCTTTTCGACTGACCATCCGAACTTGCCTATTTTATTACCCAGATTGAAGTATCCGCCATGTACGTAAGCCATTAATCCGGAAGCTGCCAAGTCAAATCGTCCATCTTCTTGCATGTATTTGTCATCTATTCTGATATTGACAACATCGGCAATAAACATATCGTGAGAACCGAGCGACATCACTTCTTTGACCCTGCATTCAATGCAAAGAGGCGATTCTTCTATCAGTGGAGCTTTTACTATGGAACATTTGCCTGGTGTAAGATTCATTTCTTTGAACTTATTGTAGTCGTCTCCGGAACGAACTCCGCACCAATCAGTGGCTCGAGCCATTTCGGCCGTTGTCAGATTGATGACAAATTCCATATTCTTTTTAATAATAGGATACGAATGGCGTGATGGGCGTACAGAAATATAGCACATGGGTGGATTGGAACAAATTGTACCTGTCCATGCCACTGTGAAAACATTATATTCGGATTCATCATTGCCACAACTGACAAGTACGGCCGGTAAGGGATAAATCATAGTCCCCGGTTTGAAATCTTGTCTCATAGGTTTGTTATAAGATTTGTATTTCGTTACGTTGTTGTTCTTTTTCGCAGTAGTGGCAACGAATGACGCAGTTGTCTTTATCTACCACATGGAAAAGAGTTTGCATGGGTTCATTATTGGTGATGCATTTCGGATTGGTGCATTTAACGATGCCACGCAAAAAGGAAGGCATTTCAACATTATGCTTTTCAACGACTTTAAAGTCGCGTATGATGCTCATTACTATATGAGGGGCAACTATCGACAGGCGATTTAGTTCATCATCGGTGAGAAACTTATCGGCTATTTTGATGAGACCTTTTTTGCCTAGCTTTTTGCTATCAAAGTTGAAACCGATGGTAATTTTGTTGCCCATGTGTTGCAGACCTAGTAAAGATACCACCGAAAATAATTTGTCGGCGGGAATATGGTCGATAACAGTACCGTTTTCGATAGCGGCTACTTGTAATTCTCGTTTATTGATAATATTGCTCATTGTTCTTTTTTGATTTCGTCTAACGTAATGCCTAATACATCGCAAAGTATAGCTTGGCGGGCAAATAGTCCGTTGTGGGCTTGTTGATAGTAATATGCTTTAGGACTCTCGTCTACATCATAAGAAATTTCGTTCACCCTCGGTAGCGGGTGAAGAATCTTTAGGTTGGGGCGGGTCGTTGCCAGCATTGAATTGCGCAGAATGAAGACATTCTTTACCCGTTCGTATTCCATCAGATCCGTGAATCGTTCACGTTGCACTCTGGTCATATATAGAATGTCGGCATCTTGAATCGTTTCTGCGGTAAATTCTGAATGTTCTTCGTATTTTATTTGGTATTCTTTGCAATAAAGTTTGTATTCTTCCGGCATTTTAAGTTCTTGTGGAGCAACAAAATGAAACGTCGGGTTGAAGTGGCGCATTGCCTGGATAAGGGAATGGACTGTACGTCCATATTTTAAATCTCCGACCAAAAAGATGTTAAGATTTTCTAGTGTCCCTTGGGTCTTGTAAATGGAATATAAGTCGAGCATTGTTTGAGATGGATGCTGATTGGCGCCGTCGCCCGCATTGACTATCGGTACGGGAGCTATCTCGCTGGCATATTGGGCTGCTCCTTCCAAATAATGTCGCATTACGATGACATCGGCATAGTTGCTTACCATCATAATAGTATCTTTCAACGATTCTCCTTTCGAAGAACTGGTTGCTTTCGGATCGCTGAAACCGATAACTCGAGCTTTAAGTCGGTTGGCTGCCGTTTCGAAACTCAGACGTGTACGCGTTGACGGTTCGAAGAAAAGGGTTGCTACAACTTTACTTCTCAGTAAATTGCGGTTAGGATTCTTCTCAAATTCTGCTGCCATCTGTAGCATGTATAGTATTTTTTCTTTACTATAGTCTGCGATGGTTACTAAACTCCTATTTTCCATGTTTTGCATATTTTATTTTCATCTTTTTGCGTTGTAAAATTACTAATTAATATTTATCAAACAAACAACTATTTGATGAATCTTTTCCAAAAATAAAGTTTTATGTCTACATTTGCATTTTGAATATATTAGGCATACTATGGTTAAGAAAATAATAAAAGGATTTTGGATATTTCTAGGTGTTATTACCTTATCAATTTTTATCCTCTTTTTTGCTATCGCTCATGGATGGATAGGCTATATGCCCGACATCGAAGAGTTGGAAAATCCGAATTACAAGTTTGCTACGGAAATTCTTTCGGATGATGGTATGGTTCTCGGAACATGGTCGCTTAATAAGGAAAATAGAGTTTATAGCTCGTATAGAGAGTTGCCTCCCAGTTTGATCAACGCATTGATAGCTACCGAAGATATTCGTTTTAGAGAACATTCGGGCATTGACGCCAAAGCGTTGATGCGTGCTGTCGTAAAGCGTGGCATCTTTCAACAGAGAAATGCCGGTGGAGGTAGTACTATCACTCAACAGCTTGCCAAACAACTTTTTACGGAGGAACAAGCAACAACTTCTATGCAACGCCTTTTTCAGAAACCTATCGAATGGGTGATTGCTGTGCGGCTTGAAAGATATTATACGAAGGAAGAAATTCTGACGATGTATCTCAATAAGTTTGATTTTTTAAATAATGCAGTCGGTATTAAAACTGCGGCATATACTTACTTCGGTTGTTTGCCGAAAGATCTGAAAACCGAAGAATCGGCTACGCTTATCGGTATGTGTAAAAACTCATCCTATTTTAATCCGGTAAGATATAATGAACGTACCCGACAACGGCGCAATGTGGTGCTTGACCAGATGCGTAAGGCGGGTTATCTTTCGGATGCCGAATGTGACTCTCTGCAGGCTCTGCCTCTTACACTTCGTTATCATAGGGTTGATCATAAAGAAGGCCTTGCCACCTATTTCAGAGAATATCTACGTCTTATGATGACGGCTCATAAACCGTCCAGAAGTGATTATCCTTTCTACGATCATCAGAAATATTATCAAGATTCGTTGGCTTGGGAGACTAATCCGCTCTATGGTTGGTGCGATAAAAATAAGAAATCCGACGGCACCAACTATAATATATATACTGATGGATTGAAAATTTATACAACGATTAATTCGCACATGCAAAAATATGCAGAGGAAGCTGTCGAGGAGCATTTGGGACATTACTTGCAGCCTCTATTCTTCAAAGAGAAGAGTGGGCGTTCCACGGCTCCATTCACTAACCAGCTTTCCAAGCAACAAGTGAATAGCATATTAAATAAGTATATAAGGCAAAGTGGCCGATACCATGACATGAAGGCTGCCGGATGCTCGGAAGAGCAAATCAGAAAGGCATTCCATACTCCAGAACCTATGTCGGTCTTTACTTGGCATGGCGAGAAGGATACGGTGATGACGCCTCTTGACAGTATCAAGTATTATCAGTTTTACTTGCGTGCCGGATTTATGTCGATGGATCCTGTGACAGGATACGTCAAGGCGTATGTTGGTGGTCCGAACTATAACTTTTTCCAATATGATATGGCAATGGTGGGACGTCGTCAAGTGGGCTCTACCATTAAACCTTTTTTGTATGCTTTGGCTATGGAAAACGGTTATTCGCCGTGCGATGTGACTCGGAACGTGGAGCAGACACTTATTGATGAGAATGGTAAAGCATGGAGTCCTCGAAATACTAGCCGGCGAAATTATGGGCAAATCGTTACCTTGAAATGGGGGCTTGCCAACTCTAATAACTGGATATCGGCTTATTTGATGAGTAAACTTAATCCTTATGCTTTTGTCCGACTTATCCATAGCTTCGGGATCGAAAATCAGAATATTCAACCTACCGTTTCGTTGTGTCTCGGCCCTTGTGATATATCCGTGGGTGAAATGGTTAGTGCATATACCGCTTTTGCCGATAAAGGTATAAGGGTGGCTCCTCTTCTTGTTACGAAGATAGAAGATAGCAAGGGAAATGTGATTTCGACTTTTACCCCTCGTATGAGTGAGGTAATCAGTGCTAATAGTGCCTACAAAATGTTGATCATGCTTAGAGAAGTTGTCAATCATGGTACGGCAGGGCGAGTGCGGCGATACACTTCGGCAGATGTTTGTGGTAAAACAGGAACTTCAAATCGTAATTCCGACGGCTGGTTTATTGGCTTTACGCCATCGCTGGTCACTGGTGTATGGGTAGGAGGTGAAAATAGAGATATTCACTTTGATACAATGATTTATGGACAGGGTTCGTCCATGGCACTTCCTATATGGGGCCTTTACATGAAGAAAGTTTATGCCGACAAGGCCCTCAAATACAAACAGAACGAGAAATTTCAGATACCGAATGGTTTTGATCCATGTGGCAGTGCTCCCATAGCAGCACCCGATAAAGGAGCGAGTGGGGGAGAGCAGGGTATTGACGATTTATTTGAATGATATAAACAAATAGCAATAAAGATGAATTTTTTAGGAATTATTCCGGCACGATATGCATCTACTCGTTTTCCGGGCAAGCCTTTGGCGATGCTTGGTGGAAAGACTATTATAGAAAGAGTGTATTGTAGAGTGAACGATATTCTCGATGATACGTGTGTAGCAACCGACGATGAACGAATCTATCAAGCTGTTGCTGCATTTGGTGGTAAGGCAGTTATGACGTCTGTCGATCATAAGAGTGGTACGGATCGTTGCTATGAAGCTTATACAAAGATTGGAAACGGCTACGATGTAGTGATTAATATACAAGGTGACGAACCTTTTATTCAATCGGAACAGTTGGAAACAGTGAAGCATTGTTTTGATGATCCGGAAACACAAATAGCTACATTGGTGAAACCTTTCAGTGCGGATAGTCCGTTTGAATTACTCGAAAATGTGAATTCGCCGAAAGTCGTGCTTGACCATAATATGAACGCGATGTATTTCTCTCGTTCTATTATTCCTTATCAGCGTAATGCCGCCAGACAAACATGGCTTCAAAATTATATCTATTATAAGCACATAGGGCTATATGCTTATCGCAATGAGGTGCTTCGCGAAATTACCCAATTGCCCATGTCTTCGTTAGAAAAGGCTGAGTCTCTTGAACAATTGCGCTGGCTACAAAGCGGGTATCGTATTAAGGTGGGTATTACAAATATTGAAACCATTGGAATTGATACTCCTGAGGATTTACAGCGTGCCGAAGACTTCTTAAAACAAACAGCAGAATAATGGATCGAACTCAACAACCGAAGACTAAAGAGCTTTCTGAGATAGGTCTGCTTCCAGTACAGCGTACTGTATTGTCTAATGGTATACCGTTAATGATAATCAATTCGGAAGAACAAAGTGTATCGCGCATAGACTTTATGTTCGGAGGTGGTTATTGGACTCAAAATCAGAAGTTACAAGCTCTTTTTACAAATTCTATGCTGCGTGAGGGGACTGCAAAATATACCTCGTCACAGATTGCTGAGAAATTCGATTTTTATGGTTCGATGCTTGAATTGTCGTTGCTCCCTCAGTATTCATATATTACTGCTTATTGCTTGAATAAATATTTTGAGCAAACTCTAGGACTTTTGGAGTCGATTATAGAGGAGCCTGTTTTTCCTGAGAAAGAATATGCGGTGCTTCTCAGTAGAGAGTTGCAGAAATTTCAAATAAATACTACGCAGGCCAAATATGCTACAATGCGGAATTTACGTAATGCCCTTTATGGTGGCGCTCATCCGATGGGTAGCAGAACTACTGAGGCTGATTTCGATAAATTGAATACGGATATGTTGCGCCGCTATTTTGATGCGCACTACAACTCTAATAATTGTTACATTGTTCTTTCCGGTAAAATAACTGACCGTATTGTTGCCCAAACGGAGCATTTTTTTGGTACAGCACCCTTCGGTAATAGTCAGAAGAGTATAACTTTTCCAAGCTTTGATATAAAAACATCCGAGAGTAAGCGTATATTCGAAGAACGTTCTAATTCTCAACAAAGTTCTGTTAAATTGGGTATGCATACTATTGATCAACATCATCCCGATTACCATAAGTTCAATGTGCTCGTCACTATTTTGGGAGGTTATTTCGGCAGTAGGCTCATGTCGAATATCCGTGAAGAGAAAGGCTATACCTATGGCATTTATTCGGGCTTTTCGCACGAACCTGATAGTAGTTTGCTGATTATTACAGCTGAAGTAAGTGAGCAATATGTAGAACCCCTCATTAAGGAGGTATACCAAGAGATGGATCGTTTGCAAAACGAATTGGTTACCGAAGAAGAACTGACTATTGTCCGCAATTACATGACGGGCGCATTGTGTCGTACCATGGAATTGTCTTTTAGTGCTGCTGATGTATATCAGATGCAATTTATCAATCATTTATCAGATAGCTTTCTTTCCGACGAATTGAAAGCTATACAAATGGTGACACCTCAAGAATTGCAGCGTTTGGCATGCCGATATTTATGTAAAGAGAATTTAAAAGAAGTCATATCCGGTAAAAAGAACCTTTAAAAAAGGGCTATTCATTTTCATTTTTCATTAAAAATGGTATATTTGCCGTATGAAACTTTTGAAGAAGATATTTTATACGACAATTGTTATCCTTTTTGCTTGTTTTCCTAAGGATCTTCAAGCACAAAATAATGGCGGATTCTTCAATAAGGTGAAGAATGCCCTTTCTGCCGATACTGAAATAGGGAGCTATATTTTTAAAGATGGTTCGGTTTATAATGGTGAATTGCGAAAGGGCAAGCCTTACGGTAAAGGAAAAACCATTTTCAAAAACAAAGATACGTACGAAGGTGACTATGTGAATGGTATGCGCGAAGGAAGTGGCGTGTACACAACTGCCGATGGGGAAAAATATGAGGGGCAGTGGTTCCATAACGTACGTCATGGGCACGGTATTTTTTATTTTTCGGATAATAATCGTTATGATGGAATGTGGTATCAGGATCTTCAGCAAGGTCATGGTACGATGTATTATCATAATGGTGATATGTATGATGGCGATTGGATAAAAGATAAACGTCAAGGCAAAGGTACGTATTCTTGGCGTGATGGTTCCAAATACGAAGGCCAATGGATGAACGACAAAAAGAATGGTAAGGGAGTTATTGTGTGGAATGACGGTTGTAAATATGACGGCGATTGGAAGAATGATATTCGCGAGGGAAAAGGTACGTTCCAATATACCAATGGCGATAAATATATAGGTGACTGGGTAGACGATCTACAGCACGGACACGGTGTCTCTTATTTGGGTGGTGATCGATACGAAGGCGAATATCAGCAGGGAGAACGAACCGGCATAGGTACTTATTACCATGCTAACGGCGATAAATATATTGGGCATTTCAAAGATGGCGTTCAAGAGGGACAAGGCACATTGACGTGGGCTAATGGTGCGGTCTATGAGGGTAATTGGAAAAATAATGTTCGTGAAGGAAACGGCACTTATAAATGGAGCAATGGCGACGTTTATACCGGAGAATGGAAAAACGATAAGCCTAATGGGCAAGGTGAACTTGTCTCGCTTGACGGCACTCATTACAAAGGGCATTTTGTAGATGGTTTGCAAGATGGCGCGGGTATCGAGACCAATAAGAATGGAGTACGTTTCGAAGGCTTTTTCAAACAGGGCAAACGGCACGGTCCATTTATCGAAATGGATAAGGATGGTAAGGTTCTTAGAAAGGGAACTTATAATTTTGGAAATTTGCAGTAATTCTCTTATTATAAGGGCATTTCTAATACAGGTAATATTGCGACGTACCGTATGTTGAACCGTGAAATTTCTTTTTTCTGTTTTTATCGTTCGTAATTGGCAAGTCTTTGATCCGCTATCTTCTCGAACTTGGTGCCAGGCTGTCCGTAGTTGGCGTAAGGATGTATTGATATGCCACCTCTTGGCAAAAAGAAACCGGTTACTTCTATATATTTTGGCCCCATTAATTTGATTAAATCTTTCATGATGATATTGACGCAGTCTTCGTGAAAGGCACCGTGGTTGCGAAAACTGAACAGGTACAATTTCAAGCTTTTACTTTCCACCATTCTTTGAGCGGGTATGTAGCTGATACGTATTTCTGCAAAGTCCGGTTGCCCCGTTATAGGACAAAGGCTGGTAAACTCGGGACAGTTGAAACGTACCCAATAATCATTTTCCGGATGCTTATTCTCAAACGTTTCCAATACTTCGGGAGCGTAATCTTTGGCATATTCGGTGTGATGCCCCAGATTGTTTAATTGATCCATCTTTATAGTTTGATATATTATTATTGTTCTCTAAGTTTCAGTAATACTACATTCTCGACGTGTTGTGTATGAGGGAACATGTCGACAGGTTGTACTGCCATTACTTTGTATTTGGTGTCGAGCAATTGCAAGTCCCGTGCCTGAGTAGTTGGGTTGCAACTCACATAGACTATTCTATCTGGGGCGGCAAACATAATCGTATTGATGACATCGGGGTGCATTCCGGCGCGTGGCGGATCGGTGATGATAACATCTGGACGGCCGTATTGATTGATAAAATCTTGTGTCAGAATATCTTTCATATCTCCGGCAAAGAAGAGTGTGTTATCTAAATTGTTCAATTCAGCATTGATTTTGGCATCTTCGATGGCCTCTTCTATATATTCTATGCCGATTACTTTTTTAGATTGGTGCGATACAAAATTGGCTATAGTTCCCGTCCCAGTGTATAAGTCATAAACGAGTTCGCTGCCGGTGAGTTGTGCAAAGTTTCGTACTACCTTGTATAGATTGTAAGCTTGTGTCGAATTGGTTTGGTAAAAAGATTTTGGCCCCACTTTGAAGTGTAGTCCTTCCATCTCTTCGATGATATGGTCCTTTCCGCTAAACACTATTGGCGTTAAATCGGCGATAGAATCATTGCACTTATTGTTTATGATATATATTAATGAAGTGATTTCAGGAAAACTATCACTTATATATTGAAGAACTTTTTCTAATATTTCTTTTTGTTCCGGATCTATTACTTGGGCAATCAGAATTACCATTAGTTCGCCGGTAGACGATGTGCGTATAATCACGTTGCGAAGCAGCCCGCTTTGTTCGCGCAGGTCATAAAAAGATATTTGATTGTCTAATGCATATTGGCGGATTGTATTACGAAGACGATTGGATATATCGTCTTGAAGCCAGCATTTGTCAATATCAAGGACCTTGTCGAATGAACCGGGTATATGAAATCCTAGTGCATTACGTTGATCGAATATCTCGTCGCTTTGTAATTCTTCGGCAGTGAGCCAACGTTTGTTGGAAAAAGTAAATTCGAGCTTATTGCGGTAAAATTGTATGAGTTCTGATCCTAATATCGGCGAAATCTCCGGCAATTCTACTTTACCGATACGTTCTAAATTGTCTAAGACTTGCTGTTGTTTATATTTTAACTGTTCTTCGTAGGGCAGACTTTGCCATTTGCAGCCACCGCAAATACCAAAGTGCGAACAAAAAGGCACGGCCCTTTTCTCGGAGTACTTTATGAATTTGACTGCTTTTGCTTCTGCATACTTGTTTTTCTTGCGTGTCAATTGTAAATCGACAATATCTCCCGGTACGACGAACGGAACAAATACGACCAAATCATTCACTCTTGCTAACGCTTTTCCCTCGGCAGCTACACCGGTTATTTCAATATCTTCCAATAAAGGAAGTTCCTTTTTCTTTCTAACCACTTCTACGGCATTTTAATAATTATGCTACAAAAATAGATAAAAAAATGGAATTATATGATATATGGGCTATAAAATAATTCTCACCGCGATTTTTAACGATAAAAACAAAAAAAAACTTTACTATTTCGTTTGGAATTTATAGAATTTACTTAGATTTGCAACATAGAAATTACAAACAACCTTATTAAGTAACCTAACATTTATGGACAAAAAGAGAATTTACACGTTTGGTAACGGTAAAGCAGAGGGCAAAGCTGATATGCGCAACCTGCTGGGCGGCAAAGGTGCAAACCTTGCCGAAATGAATCTGATTGGTGTACCGGTACCTCCTGGATTCACAATCACTACAGAAGTATGTACTGAGTACTATGAAAAAGGAGAAGAAACTATTGTCTCTCTTTTGAAAGACGACGTAATAAAAGCTGTGGCCGAAGTTGAAATGTTGATGCATTCCAAGTTTGGCGATCCCAAAAATCCACTTTTAGTTTCTGTCCGTTCGGGTTCTCGTGCTTCCATGCCGGGCATGATGGATACGATTCTTAATCTCGGTTTGAATGACGAAGTTGTAGAAGGACTCGCCAAGAAAACCGGTAATCCTTGCTTTGCATGGGATTCTTATCGCCGTTTCGTTCAAATGTACGGTGATGTTGTATTGGGAATGAAACCTACGAGCAAAGAGGATATGGATCCGTTCGAAGCAATTATTGAAGAGGTTAAGGAGCAACGCGGTATTAAACTTGATAATGAGCTGAACGTTGATGAACTCAAGCAACTAGTGGTTAAGTTCAAGGCGGCTGTGCTCAAACAAACTGGTAACGGTTTCCCAACGGATGTTTACGATCAGTTGTGGGGTGCCATTTGTGCTGTATTCAATTCTTGGATGAATGAGCGTGCTATTCTCTATCGCAAGATGGAAGGCATACCCGATGATTGGGGGACTGCTGTCAGTGTGATGGCAATGGTATTCGGCAATATGGGCAACACATCGGCTACTGGTGTTTGTTTCTCGCGTGATGCTGCTACCGGTGAAGATATATTTAACGGTGAATATCTCATAAACGCTCAGGGGGAAGACGTTGTTGCCGGTATTCGTACACCGCAGCAAATTTCTATCGAAGGTTCTAAAAGATGGGCTAAGCTTGCAGGAGTCAGCGAACAGGAAAGAGCTTCCAAATATCCTTCTATGGAAGAATCAATGCCCGAAATCTTTAAAGAATTGAATGAAATTCAAGAAAAACTGGAACAGCATTATCGAGATATGCAAGATATGGAGTTTACGGTACAAGAGGGTAAACTTTGGTTCTTGCAGACTCGTAACGGGAAACGTACGGGAGCTGCTATGGTAAAAATTGCTGTCGACTTGTTGCATCAAGGTATGATAGATGAGAAAACGGCTCTTGAACGTTGCGATCCGAATAAATTGAATGAATTGCTTCATCCTATTTTTGACAAGGAAGCTTTATGTCGCGCTAAAGTACTTACTCGTGGACTTCCGGCATCTCCGGGAGCTGCTACCGGACAAATAGTGTTCTTTGCGGACGATGCTGCCCGTTGGCACGAAGAGAAGAAAAATGTCATCATGGTGCGCATTGAGACTTCTCCTGAGGACTTGGCAGGAATGTCAGCCGCAGAAGGTATTCTTACCGCTCGTGGTGGTATGACTTCTCACGCAGCCGTTGTTGCTCGTGGTATGGGCAAATGTTGTGTGTCGGGTGCCGGTGCTTTGAATATCGACTATAGAGCTCGTACTTTAGAAATCGACGGTAAAATATTTAAGGAGGGTGATTACATTTCTCTTAATGGTAGCACGGGTGAAGTATATGACGGAAAAGTCGATACGAGACCTACAGATATATCGGGAGATTTTGCAGAGTTGATGACTCTTGCCGACAAGTATGCTCGATTGAAAGTGTACGCTAATGCGGATACACCCCATGACGCAATTGTGGCACGTAAATTTGGTGCGGTTGGTATTGGACTTTGTCGTACAGAACACATGTTCTTCGAAGGCGAGAAAATTAAAGCAATGCGCGAAATGATTCTAGCCGAAAATGTAGAAGGACGCCGTAAGGCTCTGAGTAAGATTCTTCCTTATCAGAAAGAAGACTTTAAGGGTATCTTTAAAGTGATGGATGGCTATCCTGTAACAGTTCGTTTGCTCGATCCTCCATTGCATGAGTTCGTTCCTCACGATTTGAAGGGACAAGAAGAAATGGCTAAAATGATGAATGTAAGTTTAGAATACATTCAACAGCGTGTTGAATCGCTTTGCGAACACAATCCGATGCTTGGCCATCGCGGTTGTCGATTGGGTAATACTTATCCTGAAATCTCTCAGATGCAGACTCGTGCCATTCTTTCTGCCGCTATCGAATTGAAGAAAGAAGGAATACTGACTATTCCTGAAATTATGGTTCCGCTTACCGGCATTGTTTATGAGTTTGCAGCTCAAGAAGATATTATTCGCGCTGAGGCAGAGAAAGTATTTGAAGAAATGGGCGATCGTATAGAGTATAAAGTAGGTACAATGATCGAGGTTCCGCGTGCCGCTCTTACAGCTGATAGAATTGCTTCTAGAGCCGAATTTTTCTCCTTTGGAACAAATGATCTGACACAGATGACTTTTGGGTATTCTCGTGATGATATCGCATCTTTCTTACCCGTATATTTGGAAAAGAAAATTTTGGAGGTCGATCCATTTCAGGTGCTCGATCAGAATGGTGTCGGTCAGTTGGTGCGAATGGCAACAGAAAAAGGCCGTGCTCAACGTCCTAATTTGCGCTGTGGTATTTGTGGCGAACATGGTGGTGAACCTTCGTCAGTGAAATTCTGTAATAAGGTAGGTCTCGACTATGTAAGTTGCAGTCCGTTCCGTGTGCCTATTGCAAGAGTGGCAGCTGCACAAGCGACTATTGAACAGGCATAAGAATATAATTTTTTAGTAATTAGTGTGATGGCGGAGGATGTGTCAAGGGTGGCACATCCTCTTTTTTCTTCTCTTTCAATGTAAATATAGAAAAAACAGACGTATGTCGCTGCAACAAACTAACGGAAGTTACTGCGGTAACTAACGGAAGTTATCCTGACAACTAACGTTAGTTTCTTCTACAACATCCGTTAGTTTGTTGCAGCGACATACGTCTGTTTTTTTATAAGGCAAAATAAATGAAAATCAGAACGATGTGATAGTTCAAACAAACGGTAAGGACGCTGGTGGTGTCGTATGTTAGTTTTTGGTGACGTCCTTAAGTTTTTCGCGCCACGTACATACGACAACAAAAAAAAGTACATGCGTGGATTTGAACGATAAAGAGCTGCGTGGGCGTAATACGAAATCGTTTTGTATTGCGATATATTACTAAAAATGCCGCATGTGCTGCATTGAAACTCTATAAACTCTATATTTTTTTATCGGCGTATGGCACATTTATCATTATGATATTATCATTAAAGGAAATATAATTACATAAAAACAAAAAATAAAAAAAATAAAAGAGGAGGGAATTCTATTCGACACATTCGGCTCATAAATAGATGAACCGAATGTTTATTATTATTTTTTTGGTATAAAAATATATCTTTCAATGTAGAAAACAGCCAATGAATAATGTAGGCAACGAAAGCTGTTTTCTACTTTCCTATGCTTGGCTCTTTTCCACTGAAACTAGGTAAATGGAACGTATACGATTTATTAAAAACATCTTTTACATTGTTTATCTCTAGATAAGTGGTTCCACCACCTTCGCCCATGCTGCCACTTAAGTAAGCAATTTTGTCATTAAGACAAATATATCCCTTTTGACGTAACATGCGCAAAGCTGCTACAAAACAATCTTGTACGCTGATACGTTCATGCTGATATACCGGGATAACGCCATAACTTAATGCCAGAAGTCGCTGCAATCTCTCATTATAACAAATCGCCAATACAGGATTCGGACCACGAAATGCCGCCAAATTTCTTGCCGTTCTTCCTGTATTACTATCTGTAATAATACCTTTTACATTCAGCTTTTCGGTAGCGTCAATAGCGTTTTTAGCTAAAAATTCGGTAACACCGCAATCAGCGTTTAAAGGAACATCTATATCATTTTCACGATGTTTATCTTTTTCTGCCTGTTCGGCTATTCTCGCCATTGTCATTACGGCTTCAACTGGATATTTTCCAGAAGCTGTTTCGCCACTCAACATCAGTGCATCCGTACGATAATAAATGGCATTGGCTATGTCTGTTACTTCGGCACGCGTAGGACGCGGATTGTTAATCATCGTATGTAACATTTGTGTCGCTACGATGACCGGCTTCTTGGCAACAATACATTTGCGAATGATCATTCGCTGAATTCCCGGTATGCATTCGATAGGAACTTCGATGCCTAGATCTCCTCGAGCAATCATAATGCCATAAGATGCCTCAATAATTTCATCTATATTGTCAACACCTTCCTGATTTTCAATTTTAGAGATAATCTTTATCGGGCTATGATGTTCGTCTAATATTTCCTGAACGGCAAGAACATCTTCTTTGCTACGCACAAAAGAATGCGCAATAAAATCAATGTCTTGATCTATAGCCAAAAGTATATTATGCCTGTCTTTTTCGGTCAATGCCGGTAGATTGATATGAGCTCCAGGAACATTTATACTTTTGTGAGAGCCCAATTCTCCATCGTTCTGAACATCTACTATAAGACCATCAGATTCCCTCGCTATTACTTTCATATCCAACGCCCCATCGTCGAAAAGAATATCCGATCCGATAGAAACATCTTCTATAAAACCCGGATAAGATACATTTATCACATCGTGTGTAGTATCATCTTCCGAATAGCGAATCTTTACACGTTCTCCGCTCTTATATAGAATGGGATTTTCACAACCGGAAGAACGAATTTCTGGTCCTTTTGTATCAATCAATAGAGCTATATGACGAGATACTGTACGTGTGTTTTTTATAATTGTTTTAATACCCTCGGGCCCAGCATGAGCCGTATTCATTCTTACGACATTCATTCCCGCATCAAAAAGTTGGCGTATAAAGCCTGCGTCACATCGGCGATCGCTGATGGATGCTACTATTTTTGTCTGTTTCATTTTTGTATTATGCTAGTGAAAAACCAAAAATATCCTGTTTATAGAGCGCAAGATAATAAAAAATTAAGTAATAACAAAAAAAGGATCTCTATTTCGGCATAGTCTTCACGCAATATAAATATTAATACAATCTTATAACAAAAAGATTTCCATTAAAAAAGTATATCTACGAATAAAAAGAATGAAGTAGGGGCTATGATTGTTCGATATTATTCAAATAGGTGAATGTATGCAGTCTTATAAGTTATTAATGACAATAGCAGATGGACATGAATTCAATTCATGTCCATCTGCTATTGTCATTAGTCTATTTAAAAGATTTCTTTTCGAGGAAATATCTATTACCGATTATTCCATTTTTTGATTGCTGCATCGAGAGCTTTCCAATGTTCAGACGTCATACTGTTTGCTGTAAACAGACAAATGCCCGTAGCACCTGCTTTCATTGAGCTGGTGACAGCCTCTTCAATTTCTGATGGCAACAATCCCGAATTCTCCGGGTCTATCACACTTGCTTTATGCTGCCAGTCATTGCATATAAACAATCCGCTATATATGGGAATTGCACCTTTAACCGATTTGACACCTTCGTGAGTGACTTTACCTACCCATGACGCTTTTTGCAGATAGAAGTCATTGTAGTTCATCGGGAAAAATGCATCAATTTTCCATTTGTTCCATTCTTGGCGAACCATTTTTACAGCATGTGAATAGGGACCGGGAAATACATCGGCGCTTACTTTCTTTCCTTCTGCATGAATGGCTTCAGCAAGTTTGTTAACGAATGAGGTCACCGCGTCGCAGCGGAATTGCGCCCATGCCTTGCATTTTGAAGGATCTTTTACTTTGGTAATATCTATACCGGTCTGGGTTTTGAAAGCCGCTACACAATCTTTGCAATAGCAATAGTCTGCAGTGGGATACTCATGTTTCATCACCAATCCATACTTCTTCCAGAGCCCTTTTGCGAGGATAACGTCAGCAAAGCGAATATAATCCAATTGAACGTAGTCCACGTCTGGAATTGCTGCTACTTCTTTGTATTTGTTGATAAGATAAGTCTGAACTTGTGGGTTGCGAGGGTCCAGAAATTTATAGTGAGGAACGTAAGCTTGGGTTGAATAAGCAGACTGTCCTAAGCGATTGACAGTATACCATGTAGAGTCACATTCGGTTTGTACCATGCAAGGAATCCACGCATGATAAACGAGTCCTGCATTTTTTGCCTCATGAGAAGCCTCTTTTATTTTTTTGATATCAAATCCGGCGTTAAAGCAGATACCAACTACGCCATGTTGTTTCCACTTTGCAAAATCACTGCGCAATGATTCAGCAGTCGTATTTTTATCCCATGATTGCCACACATATACAGGAACTGCGGCTTTAGAATTGATTGAAAACATTGCAAGTAGCAATGCAAAAAACATACAAGGTATAAATCTTTTCATAATTAAGGAATGATATTTGTTGTTTGGAATTGTTCAAAGATACTTAATTATAATGATTCGATGAAAAGAAGAGAATATAATTAATTCAAAAATCAAAAATCTAAATTCGTTTACTGTACGATTGTCCTTCAGCAAGAGTAAAGAAAAAGGCTGTTAGATACTCTAAAATAGTGGTTTCTTTACAGTAGATGATCAAATGTTATTATTCAGAAAGCAATGTTTTCACTTGATCGATTTTCTCTTCGATAGGCAGAGAAGCATCTATCCAATGAATAAAAATGCCACGGCGCTCCATACCGCGGAACCATGTCATCTGGCGCTTTGCAAATTGATGAATAGCTATTTCGAGTTGAGTGAACATTTCATCATAAGTAAGTTGTCCTATGACGTAGAGGGTAAGGTATTTATATTCCAAACCATAATATATAAGATCGGTGGGTGTAATGCCTTGTGCCAGCAATCTTTTTACTTCGTCTATCATGCCACCATCGAGGCGCTGATGCAACCTGCGGGTTATCTTTTCGCGGCGGAGGTCACGATCGATGCAAATGCCTATTGTCAGAGATTTTATCTCAGGAAATTCTCTCTCTTCGAAGGGATGCTCTTTGTAATATGTTTGAATTTCAATAGCTCTTATTGCGCGCTTAACAGTGTCGACATCGGTTGTATTATGTAGTTGCTTCATCGCTGTAAGCATGGATGTAAGTTCGTCGAGCGACTTACTTTCAAGTTCCTGACGCAACTGAGGGTTTTCTGGAACCGGCTGCATACGATAGGATTTCAGAACAGATTCAATATAAAGTCCCGTGCCCCCACAAAGTATAGGTAGTTTGTATTTTGAACATATTTCATTGTAGGCAGTATGAAAATCGCGTTGGTATTCAAAAAGATTGTATCGATAACCAGGGTTGGCAATGTCTATTAAATGATAAGGTATTTGTTTGCCACCAACGATATATTCTTCCAAATCTTTTCCTGTGCCTATATCCATTCCGCGGTATAGTTGGCGCGAATCCGCACTAATAATCTCTGTATCCAAATCATAAGCAAGAGCCGCAGCAAAAGTCGTTTTGCCCGATGCTGTTGGTCCTATGACAGAGATTAAATTGTACGAAGTTTCTTTCATCATGCGCGGTGCATCCAAATGCCATTCACTTTACGGCGAATGGCAACAAGATTTATAATGGAAACAATGATAAACAATATCAGCCCACAAACAATAGTGGGAAACAATGTAGCCACATGTAGTTGTGGAAATAGCAATTCAATTGTTGATGTATAATAAGTACGTAACCACGCTACCAGTCCAATAGATATGACCAGTACAAAAACATTGAGTGTCAAGGTGAGCATTTGATATGGTCTTGCTACCTTATTCGGACTAAACCCTATGAGCAATAATGTTTCCAGCTTCGTCGTATTCTTTTGTAGAAGAAGAAATATGCTGAGCATTAAAATATAGAACGAAAGTACACTGATAAGTAAACCTACAGTCATGACAATACCGACCATTAATCGAAGAAAATAAGCTGTCTTTCCTGCATCAAGATTATTGCTCTCTGTATCATAATTTTTTTGTTGGAAATATTTAGCGATGTTGCCATCGCCTGGATTATGTACTTCGACAATGAGCCGAGAAGTTTCTGGCTTTACTCCCGGGGCAAAAGTGTTGTTTGCCCAATCCATAAACTTTTGTGGTACGAGAATTGTATTCAAACGGTTGGAAGTCCCAATAATATTGCCCGTGAAATGAGAGACTTTAGAATTATCGTTGCTACGGATCACAATATTCATTTGAATCAGACCCACCATGCCTTCCGATATTTTGGGCATGTTACGGGCTTGAGCAAAGCCGAAGTTATAGAGACTTAAATAGGTGCGTGGAATAATAATAGGTATGGAAGTAGAACCGGGAGTGTAATTCCATTTTTTCAGACTGTTATCGACAAATTCGTCGGGAACGGATTCAAAAAACATATCTGTATTAAGTTGTTCACCAACACTCTTTGTCATTAATCCGGCAGAGACCTTAAATTGTGAAGATGTGAACTTGCCTACTTTTTTTGTGAATGATTGGTGATGGAAATCGGCTATATCTTCATTCAAAAATGTGGTCGTATTACCAGCGAATGAACCTATTGTACTAATTTTCTTACTAACAATCATATAATCGGCTTTCATAAAGCTGTCTCCTTCTGTGAAAACCGGAACGACATCTTTATAAAATTGGATACTAAGCAAAACAATCATCATACCAAATAAATTGGCAAAGAAAAAGCCTGTGAGTTGTCCCACGCTGATATGTTGACGAAGAAGTTTCCAAATTAACTTATTCATACTAATTTCCTGTTGTTAAATCGTTTTATAATTTAAAGACTTTTTTATAAGGCAATTCGATATGTTTGCCAATCGAGGTACAAATGACACCAGCTCCTTGACGATGAGCTTCTTCGGTAATCATACGTCCCATAATCTCGGCATTGACATCGTCCAAATGACTAATCGGTTCGTCTAGAAAGACAAAGTCGAAAGGTTGGCAAAGCGAACGGATGAAAGCTACGCGTTGTTGCTGGCCAAAAGAGAGGAATCGCATTTTTTGATGCAGTTTGTCTTCGATGCCAAGCATTTCAAAATAGGAAAGTATTTCTTTTTCTGTCTTAAAGCTTGTGATACCATTTTTCAAATGAATATTTTCCAATGCCGTCAACTCTGGAAATATGCGAAGCTCTTGAAACAGGATGCTCAACGCATGCTTACGAACATCTATCCAATGGCTTATTTTATAATTTCGGGTATTATCTTCATCGAATAAAATGCTCCCCTGATAATCATTCCTATAGCCATAAATAAAACTGCATAGAGATGATTTTCCTGTTCCTGAAGCAGCTTCGATAAGGTAAAAGTCCCCTTTTTCGAAAGTTACATCTTGTAACCAAATATCCGAACGGATGTCAGTGCGCTCCGTAAAGACATTGGGGAGCGTATGCTGTAAATGAATACTTTTCATAAAACTATATATTACATTCCGGCTATTTGCCGTACTATTTTAACAATTTGTTTCAGCGCATTTGTTTGTCTATCTTTCCAAACCATCTCTGCCGTCCAAGCATCAGTACCTACATTATATCCTTTAACGCAAACGACATTTTGTGCCAACGCTGTCGAAACAATCGGACCCATCTTCTTTAGGATAGACGGCTGTCCCATTATCTTGGATGTGTCGAAAACAAAAAACATTGTTTTGCCTTTTGTTTGTGAGGCATAGGCATTTTGAGCATAAGTTCCGCCCGCTACTTTATAATGTACTAAAGAAGCGTCGTTGGTTATATACATCACATTGTCTATTACACCGTAATAGATATTTTTTTTCATGAAGCTATATACAAAGTCATTGTCGCTTATCTTTCGGATTGTTCCCCATTCGCTATCTTTTTGGTTTTTAATAAATCCATATATGCTTTTTACAGCAGCGGCATTTGTTATTTGTGCATAAGCCAAAAAGGCGGGATCGCTTTTGCCAAAAGAATTGTATCCTATTGTCAGATCTCCATGAATAGAATCAAACAACTTCTGCAAGAGTGGAATATTCAATGCGTCCATCCCTAGAGAACTATCGGATGAAAGTAGTTTGTATGCTTTTGCTCCATCTATTCCTAGTGTGAACATAAAGGGGAGATGTTGTGGAAAATGTGATAATACAGCATTACTGATCGGTTTCATACTGTTGTAGGGTGTGTGAGCCTTTGTGCCGTATTTTTCGACTTTCATCGAAATAAGTCCATTGTTGAAAGTTACATCGCCAATGAATGCAAGTCCCGCAGTAGAATTTGTAGTACTGGCATTGTTTATGCAAGAAGTCAATGTAGATGACATCCCTTCTTTTAGAGAAATATAAAAGTTTACATCTCCCTTACGTTCCTTCAATGCATCGAAAGCCTTATTGGCACAAAAACTTTCTTCTTTTTTATATTGCATCACTTTATCGAGTGCCGTACGAATTTTATCGGTCATACCTCCTTTTGTAGGTACTAATAGCGCAGTTCCTCTATTATAGGCCAAAACAGCCTTTCCCATCACGATTGTAAATTTATAGTGATCTGTTTCTTCGGGAGGTGAGCATAGTTGGCTTTTAGACAAATCTTCTACAGTCGAATTGAGATCACCACGATCACCTACACACAAATCGATGACTGTTTCATTATCAAATTCTTTGGCAGAATACGCATAAATGGGTTCTGTTAAATCAAATCCCGATTTAGATGGGTTCTCAAGTATTTTTGCTAAGCGATCAGATGTTTCACTGTTGAGTCCATTTTTTAATGCATCGGACAGGTGTTGTTTTAAAGCTGCATTTTGCTTATCGTTAATACCACTCTTTAGAGCGATCGATTTCATATCAACTGAAATCACTGCTGCCGCATCGGCGGGAATGGCGTGAGTATATTCTGTTTTTCTACAAGAAGACAGCGTCAACAACGTTAAGAGCAAATAAAGTAAAAGGAACTTATTCTTCATGTATGTTATATATTTATTTGATTCTTTAGATTCATCAGATTGCATGCCACCAAGGCCGCCGTTTCAGTGCGCAATCGCGATGGGCCGAGGCTTATCGGAACAAAACCAAATTTGATGGCTATTTCTACTTCTTCTTCACTGAAATCTCCTTCCGGTCCAATAAGAACTAATGCATCTTCACCCGCCTTCATTACTTCTTTCAGTAATTTCTTATCGTGTTCATAGCAGTGAGCTATGAATTTTTGTCCACTAAAAGGTCGTTTTATGAAGTCCAAAAAATTACTCATCGCATTCAGTTGAGGAAGTCGAGCTTTTAAAGACTGTTTGATGGCTGAAACGAGTATTTTGTTGATACGCTCCAATTTAACTACTTTCCGTTCGGAGAAGCGGCAATTAAGAAACGATATTTCGTCAATACCTATTTCTGTTATCTTTTCGGCAAGCCACTCCATTCGGTCCATGTTTTTAGTAGGAGCTATCGCTATATGAAGATGCCCTTGCCAAAGAGGGGGCTGTTCTGTTGAAGAAATGACGTTCACTTCACACCTTTTTGCCGTGTGAGCAGCTATTTCGGCCTCATAAAAGTGTCCTTTACCATCCGTTAGCGTTATCTTTTCGCCTGTTGCCAAACGCAACACACGAAGACAATGCGCGGCTTCTTCATCAGGAAGCTCGTGAGTGGTTAATATGTCTGGAGTATAAAAAACATGCATTATTTTTTGACCTGCTCCGGAACAGTTTTATATCTAAATATAAGGGCAAACAAGATACCTACAATTAAGGCATATCCTGCAAAGATAAACCAAACAGACGACCATTCACCTACAGTATATGTGTTACCGCCGACCGTGAGTGGATGAGTGAAGGCATTGACTACAGCCTGAGCACCTAGTGTCCCGATAGTAGCACCAATACCGTTAGTCATTAAGAAAAACAATCCTTGAGCACTTGAACGTAGATGTTTATCTGTTTCTTTGTCAACAAACAACGAGCCGCTGATATTGAAGAAATCAAATGCTACACCATATACTATCATTGACAAAACAAACATCCAGACGCCGGCACCTGGATTGCCCAATCCGAATAGCCCGAAACGGAATACCCAAGCAAACATTGCAATAAGCATCACACGCTTAATGCCAAAATGCTTCATCACGAATGGGATAAGTAAAATACAAAAAGTCTCAGACATTTGTGACAATGAAATCAATATGTTAGCATGGTTCACACCGAATGTGTCAGCATAGGTAGGGTTGGTTGCAAAGTGGAATAAGAAAGGATTGGCGAAGCCGTTGGTGATCTGAAGTGATACACCCAGCAACATAGAAAAAATAAAGAATATCGCCATCTTCTTTTGAGAAAACAACTTGAAAGCCCGTAAACCTAAGGCATCGACAAAGCTTTTTGTCTTCTTGGCACGATCGATAGGACATGCCGGGAGAGAAAATGAATAAAATCCTAATAATAGACCAAGGAAAGCTGCAACATAAAACTGATTTTGGTTGGATTGAAATCCCATCAAATCAACAAACCACATGCAGCAGATAAAACCAACAGTACCAAACATCCGAATCGGAGGAAAGTCACGAACGGTATCGAGTCCGGCTTTATCTAAGGCATTGTATGCAACCGAATTGGATATGGCCAAAGTTGGCATATAAAAAGCTACAGCCAATGAATAAAGTGTGAAAAACGGAGCGAATGAAGTGGATGCACCATGCAGATAACCATAATAGCCGGTCAAAGCCATTAATATGGCGGAGATTATATGACAGAATCCCAACATCTTTTGTGCCGGTACCCATCTGTCAGCTATAATACCGATAATGGCAGGCATAAACAACGAAACAATTCCTTGCATGGAATAAAACCAACCAATATTGCTTCCTAAACCGATATTGCCGAGATAGCGGCCCATCGAAGTAAGATATGCTCCCCACAAACCAATTTCCAGGAAGTTCATCACGATTAATCGTAACTTCATATTATTCATTATGGTTCTTTATTTTTCAAGTTGCAAAGATAGTGCAAGACAAAGAGAATAAAAAAATAAATACAGATATTTTTTGGACAGGCACAAAAAAAAATTGCTACCTGTCACAGGCGGCAATCTTTATTAACCTTAAATCTAATACCATGAAAAACACAGTGCAAATATATAGCTTTTATGTTTTATAACATAATAAAATCACTAAAAAGTGAGCTGCTTTATAATACATTAACAATTTAGTGCTGCTATTAAAACTTTATGGAAAGTTATTAAGGGCAATAAATAGCGCTTGAATAGGGCATACCATATCAAACGACCGATATAAAAACATGAAAATCACATCGCTATGTTTTTCTAGCAATATCAAAATCTTTTTGCAATGACATTAAAAATAAGGAGTAATGAAACATTAATCGAATATTTCGTTAAATTTGCACTATGATACTGATACGATATGATACTAATAATAGATGATGATAATGCTATACGCAGCTCGCTAAGCTTCATACTAAAGCATGCTCATTATACCGTTCAAAGTGCTGCTTCACCAATTGAAGCTGTAGAGATTGTAAAGTCCATGATACCCGATTTAATCATCATGGATATGAATTATACACTTGCTACCGATGGGGAAGAAGGGCTGACCCTTTTGAAACAGATTAAGGTCTTGGCTCCTGATATACCAATTGTATTAATGACGGCATGGGGCAGTATTCAACTAGCTGTTCGGGGTATGCAAGCGGGGGCATTTGATTTTATCACAAAACCGTGGAATAATGCTGTGTTGATGCAACATATCGAAACGGCATTACAAATCAACAAGTCTTCCGATAGCATACACAATACGACAGAAAATATTCCTGCATTCAATCGTAGTAATATAATAGGTAAAAGTCCGCAACTCACTGAAGTGTTAGATACTGTAAAGCGAATAGCGCGTACAGAAGCCTCTGTACTGATAACAGGTGAAAGCGGTACTGGCAAAGAGTTAATAGCAGAAGCTATTCATCTGAATAGTTCACGTGCACAAAGACCTTTCGTTAAGGTGAATTTGGGAGGTATTTCGCAGACACTGTTCGAAAGTGAAATGTTCGGTCATAAGAGAGGGTCTTTTACAGACGCCATCTCAGATCGCATAGGGCGCTTCGAAATGGCTAATGGCGGTACGATATTTCTTGATGAAATAGGTGAACTTGAGTTGTCGTGTCAAGTGAAACTGCTTCGTGTATTGCAAGAGCAAACGTTTGAACGTTTGGGCGAAAGCAGCCCGAGGCGGGTTGATGTTCGAATAGTCTGTGCTACAAATGTCGATCTTAAAAAGATGATTAAAGAACGACGCTTTCGAGAAGATTTATTCTATCGTATCAATCTTATTACCATACAACTTCCTCCACTCCGAGAACGTTGTGACGATATTCCGCTTCTTACAAAATATTTTATCGAAGAACAATGTAAATTTAATCATTTATCACCGGTTCAATGCACCGATGGGGCTATCGATTTTCTCAGTAAACTTTCTTATCCTGGAAATATTCGCGAGTTGAAAAATTTGATAGATCGTACTTTGCTCATTTGCGGTAAAAAGGTATTGGATGCCGCGGATTTTGAACGTCAGTATAACGAGACTGCCGACAAAGAATTACTGATACCTCCAAAAGTGACGACACTCGACGAAATAGAGCGGCAGACCATATTGCGTATGATAGAAAAACATTCGGGTAATTTGCAGCAAACTGCACGCGCCTTAGGCATCAGCCGCCAGGCACTCTATCGCCGCCTTGAAAAATATCATATCAAATCTGAAGAATAATATGCTATGAGACTCAAATTTCTGTTTGCTATACTTACAGGACTTTTACTTGCCACGTTCGTATTGATACTCTACCAAGTGCCAAACAGTCATAGTATACTTATTTATTTCACCGAGGGAATCATTGCGCTAATATTGCTCTATCTTTTCTATTTTTATCGCAAAGCTATCTTGCCATATCATACCATTAACAATGGAATGGAGCTGCTCAAAGAACAAGATTTCAGCACCAGGTTGCGATCGATAGGGCAACCGGAGGCTGACAAAGTGGTCGATATCTTTAATAGAATGATAGATCAACTCAAGAATGAAAGACTTCATGTTAGAGAACAAAATCATTTCTTAGATTTACTCATTGATGCTTCACCTATGGGGGTTATTATTTTTGATTTCGATTGGCATATCAGACAATGTAATAATGCTGCATTGTCTTTTTTGGATTATAATTCTTTTGCCGAATTGTCGGGCAAGAAGCTTAGCCAGCTGGATTCTCAATTGGCGGAATTGTTGGAAGATATGAAGCACGATTCGGAAAAAACGGTGAGACTTAGTGATGGAAGCATTCTGCGGTGTTCCAAACTATCATTTCTTGATCAAGGTTTTGCGCATCCGTTTGTATTGATAGAAGGTCTGACTGCCGAAGTGATGATTGCAGAGAAGAAAGCATACGAAAAGGTTATACGAATGATAGCCCACGAGGTAAATAATACGACTGCGGGTATTACCTCCACTCTCGACTCGGTACAGACGGCATTAGAAGATGTGATGGAAATGAATGATTTACAAGATGTAATAGGTATTTGTATCGAGAGATGCTATCGTATGAGCCATTTCATCACCAACTTCGCTAATGTCGTAAAGATTCCTGAGCCTGAGTTGCAAGAAGTGGATTTGAATGAAGAAATGGATAGTTGTAAAAGGTTCACGGAAAATCTTTGTAATGAACACCGAATTGTGTTGCATTGGAAGCCTTTTTCGTCTCCACTCCTTATAAGGGCAGATGCGGCATTGTTGGAACAAGTCATTCTGAATATTGTGAAAAACTCGGTAGAAAGTATAGGCGAAGATGGCAATATTTATATTAGTCTTTCCAATAATCCGATTCAACTCGAAATCGCTGATACCGGAAAGGGTATAGATAAAGAAACGGAAAATAAATTATTTACTCCATTTTTTTCTACAAAGCCTAATGGACAGGGACTTGGCCTTATTTTTATCCGAGAAGTGCTGACGCGCCATCATTGTACTTTTTCGCTAAAAACAAATAGTGACGGAATGACCCGTTTCAAAATAAGGTTTGAGGCGCAATAGTCAAAGTTTAGATGGTCATTGCGATACCATGTTATGGCATCTTTGGCTTGTACCTATAAGTCGAAATTGTCGTATGTTAGTTTTTTCGGTGACGTCCATAAGTTTTTTTGAAAACATATGGACCTAAAACTTTTTAGGAGCATACGTCATTTTGAAGGGAAACTTGAGAACATTTTTGTAATATCAAAATAGATGATAGAGATAATAAATTTGGATATTCTCAATAATTAATTGTATTTTTGCACCGTCGATGAGCAGAATTATGGCAATAGACTATGGCAAAAAACGCACGGGAATTGCGGTAACAGACCCTGCGCAGATTATCGCTAACGGACTAACAACGGTAGAGACAAATAAATTATTGGAATTTATATTCAACTATACCTCGAAAGAACCGGTAGAAAGATTTGTAGTAGGCAAACCGAAACAGACAAACAACGAAGATTCCGAAAATATGAATCGAGTGCAACAGTTTGTCAATGCATTACGCAAAAGATACCCTAATATTCCGATAGAAATGATCGACGAACGTTTTACTTCTGTATTGGCACATCGCACGATGATAGATGGAGGACTGAAAAAGAAAGCCCGACAGAATAAAGCGCTAGTTGATGAAATCAGTGCCACTATCATTCTACAATCGTACATGGAAAGCAACCGTTTTTGATAATTATTTAAAAATAATAAAACAACAAAATATGATATTACCGATATATACATACGGCCAACCCGTATTAAAAGAAATTGCACAAGATATCACACCCGATTACCCTAACCTGCCAGAACTCATTGCCAACATGTTCGAAACATTGAGTGAAGCTGATGGCGTAGGTTTAGCAGCTCCTCAGATAGGATTACCTATTCGAGTTGTTGTTATTGATTTGGATGTAGTTAAAGATGATGATCCCAAATTTAAGGACTTTCGTAAAGCTTATATCAATCCGCATATCATCGAGTTTGGCGAAGAACAGGTCTCAATGGAAGAGGGATGCCTCAGTCTGCCTGGAATACATGAAAATGTAAAGCGTAGCAAAAAAATCAAAGTTCAATACTTAGATGTCGATTTCAATCCGCATGAAGAAGTTACCGATGGATATTTGGCGCGTGTCATGCAGCATGAATTTGATCATTTGGATGGACACGTATTTGTTGAACGGATATCTCCTTTGCGTAAACAAATAGTAAAGAATAAACTTAATACGATGCTCAACGGTAGAGTTCATTGCAGCTATCGCGTCAAAGTATTTAAAAGAAAATAAGAGTAGTTTCTCCAAAAAAAATCAAAAAAGGTAAAAACTTGGACGATAAACTTATATACATGACATAAAGATATTACTTTTGTCTGTTGATATATTAAGGCGTATCCGACAATGATGAAAAAGTTTTTATTATTTTTCTTATGGTGCCCCATATTCGCCATCGCTCAAATCAATACTGATAGAGTGATGATGATAGCTCGGAATGCGCTCTATTTTGAAGACTATGTTTTATCTATTCAATATTTCAATCAGATAATCAATGCCAAACCTTATCTATATGAGCCCTATTATTTTCGGGGTGTCGCTAAAATAAATTTGGACGATTATTCTGGTGCAGAATCCGATTGCAGTGAAGCGCTTCAGCGCAACCCGTTTGTTGTAGGGGCCTATCAAATAAGAGGCCTGGCTCGCATCAAACAGAATAAGTTCGATGGTGCGATTGAAGACTATCTAATGGCATTGAAATACGATCCCGAGAACACCACTTTTTGGCACAATTTAACCCTCTGCCACTTACAGCAAAATGACTACAAATCAGCCAATGATGATCTTGATCATTTGCTTGCCATCTCTCCAAAATATCCCAAGGCTTTCATAATGCGAGGTGAAATAGCATTGCATCAAAAAGATACAGTTAAGGCTGTGGTCAATTATGACAAAGCAATCGAATTAGACAAATACGATCCTGATGCTTATATATCGAGAGGCTCGATTAAATTAGCACAAAATAAATACAAAGATGCAGATAGTGATTTGTCTGAAGCAATCAAGCTAAACGGAAAGAATCCGGGCCTGTACATTAATCGAGCGTTGGCACGTTTCCATCTCAACAATCTGAGGGGAACGATGAACGACTATAACTTGGCTCTCGATCTAGACCCAAACAGCTTTATAGCTCATTATAATAGAGGATTGCTTCGGGCGCAAGTAGGTGATGACAACCGTGCGATAGAAGATTTTAATTTTGTGTTGAAGATAGATCCTACTGATATGATGGCTACTTTCAACCGCGGATTGCTCCGATCCCAGACCGGTGATTACCGTGGCGCCATACGCGACTATACCACTGTTATAAAAAAATATCCTAACTTTATAGTGGGATATAATCAAAGAGCTGCCGCCAAGCGTAAAATCGGTGATAAGAATGGTGCCGAGCTTGATGAGTTCAAAATATTTAAAATGGAGTTGGGACAAGGTGTTGTACGCGGCAAACGAGCCATTCCGCAAAAGACAAGACGAAAATCGGATAAAGACATAAACAATTACCAAAAAATCGTCATCGCTGATGAAGACGATGATTCGGGTGAAAAGTATAAGAATGACTATCGTGGTAAAGTTCAAAACCGAAATGTAGCCATAAAACTCGAACCCATGTTCGCTCTTACTTATTATGAGAAAGAAAGTGAAATGACTCAGCAAATACGCTATTATAAGTCTATAGACAGAATTAACAGCACAAAATCTTTGCCTAAAAAGCTAATAATAACCAATAATGAGACAGCGCTTAATGAAGAGCAGGTCAAATTCCATTTTAAAGACATAGACGACAATACTTCTGCAATAGCCAGAAATGATAAAGATGCTATAGCACGTTTTAGTCGCGGAGTAGATTTTTATTTGGTGCAAGATTTCTCTAACGCAATAGAAGATTTCACCCAAGCTATTGTGAACAATGACAAGCTGTTTCCTGCATACTATATGAGGGCAATAACCCGATTCAAAGAATTGGATTATAAGAAATCGGAATCAGAAAAGGAAGGTAATAACCAAAAGCAGAACAAAGCAGTCACCGAATCTGAAGTAAAAATAGAAATTTCAGAGTATGACATAGTGAAAAATGATTTTAATAAAGTCATTGAACTGGCTCCGGACTTCCAATATGGATATTATAATTTAGCCAATCTGCAAGCCTCATTAAAAGACTACAAATCGGCAGTTACCAATTATACTAAAGCAATAGCACTCGACAAAAAATTTGCTGAGGCTTATTTCAATAGAGGTTTAACAAATATATACTTAGGCAATAACAAACAAGGTATCAATGATTTGAGTAAAGCGGGTGAACTTGGTATTGCATCAGCATACAATATCATTAAACGCTTCATAGACAAAGCAAAATAACATTTTTTTGAAAAAAACTTATTTTGATAAAAGAAATCATTATTTTTGCACTTCACAAAACATATAGTGATACATTCTGAAATTTAGTAAAATAATATAAGATGATAAAGATTACATTTCCCGATAACACTGTTCGAGAGTACAACGAGGGTGTTACCGGACTGCAAATTGCAGAAAGCATTAGCCCCCAACTGGCACGCGATGTGCTGGCATGTGGAGTAAATGGAGAAGTTCAAGATTTATCTCTCCCCATCAAAAGCGATTCATCCTTTGTACTGTATAAATGGGATGATCCTGAAGGTAAACATGCATTTTGGCACACAAGTTCACACCTCCTTGCCGAGGCACTTCAAGAATTATATCCGGGCATTCAATTCGGTATTGGTCCCGCCATTGAAAATGGTTTCTACTATGATGTAGATCCGGGCGAAGTAGAACTAAAAGAAACTGATCTGCCTGTTATCGAAAAGAAAATGGCAGAACTGGCCACTAAAAAGGAAGAACTGGTTCGTAAAAATATAACAAAGAAAGATGCTCTGAAATTTTTTGAAGAGACCGGACAGCACTATAAAACAGAGCTTATTAATGATCTCGAAGACGGTCATATCACTACTTATACTAATGGCTCTTTCACTGATCTTTGTCGCGGTCCGCATATTATCAGCACCGTCCCAATCAAAGCTATCAAACTACTGTCTATTGCCGGTGCCTATTGGCGTGGTCATGAAGACAGAAAAATGATGACTCGTATCTATGGCATCACTTTCCCGAAGAAAAAGATGCTTGACGAATATCTTGTAATGCTGGAAGAGGCTAAAAAACGCGACCACCGCAAGATAGGTAAGGAAATGAAGCTTTTCATGTTTTCAGATCGTGTTGGCAAAGGTCTGCCTATGTGGCTGCCCAAAGGAACAACCCTTCGTCTACAACTCGAAGAGTTTTTGAAACGTATCCAGAAGCGTTTTGGATATCTGCAAGTCATGACTCCTCATATTGGTAGTAAGAGCCTCTATGTTACATCAGGGCACTACGCCAAATACGGCAAAGACTCATTCCAGCCTATTCATACTCCCGAAGAAGGAGAAGAATATATGCTAAAACCAATGAATTGCCCTCATCACTGTGAAGTATATGCCTACGAACCCCATTCGTACAAAGACTTGCCACTCCGTATTGCAGAATTCGGCACAGTTTACCGTTATGAGCAGAGCGGTGAGCTCCATGGGTTGACTAGGGTGCGTGGCTTTACTCAAGATGATGCCCATATATTCTGCCGCCCCGACCAAGTAAAAGATGAATTCCTTCGCGTAATGGATATTATCAATATCATTTTCAAGGCACTTGGATTCGACAAATTTGAAGCACAGATATCTTTGCGTGATAAAACGAATCATGATAAATATATCGGTAGTGACGAAAATTGGGAAAAAGCAGAGAATGCAATCATAGAGGCCTGTAAGGAAAAAGGCCTGAATGCGAAAATAGAATATGGCGAAGCCGCTTTCTATGGACCGAAACTCGACTTTATGGTACGTGATGCGATTGGTCGCAAATGGCAACTTGGAACTATTCAGGTGGATTATAACTTGCCCGAACGCTTCAACTTGGAGTATACCGGTGAAGATAACAAAAAACATCGCCCTGTCATGATACACCGTGCCCCATTTGGTTCGATGGAGCGCTTTGTGGCTGTTTTAATAGAACATACAGGTGGTAAATTTCCTTTGTGGCTAACTCCTGTTCAAGTAGCGATTCTGCCTATCAGTGAAAAATTCAACGGATATGCACACAAGGTGCTCGAATACTTCAATGTACAGGGAGTGCGTGCCGAAATTGATGAGCGTAATGAGAAAATAGGAAGGAAAATTCGTGATAATGAACTCCAACGTATCCCTTATATGCTTGTTGTCGGCGAAAAAGAAGCAGAGAATGGCGAAGTTGCAGTCCGTAAACAAGGAGAAGGTGACAAGGGAACTATGAAATATGAAGATTTTGCTAAAAAAATTGACGAAGAAGTACAAAGTATGATAAATAAATGGTAACTTTGCACCCAATTATAAAATGCGGCATTCTCAAAAGGAATGTCGCAGATTATAAAGCAAATAACAATTGAATAAATAAATTTGGAAACAAACAATACATTAAAGAAAGAAAGTAACGTATTAATACATGAGGAACGATAATCTGAGAGGCCAATATAGAGTAAACGAGCAGATACATGCTCGTGAGGTACGAATAATAGGTGAGGGTATTGATTCGCAAATATATCCTATTTATCAGGCTCTTAAAATAGCTGAAGAACATGAGTTGGATTTAGTGGAAATCTCACCAGACGCACAACCACCTGTCTGCAGAATAATCGATTATTCCAAATTTCTTTATCAATTGAAGAAAAGACAGAAAGAGCAAAAGGCAAAACAAGTGAAGGTTGAAGTAAAGGAAATTCGTTTCGGACCGCAAACCGATGCGCATGACTACAACTTTAAACTAAAACATGCTATAAGCTTCTTGGAAGAAGGCAATAAGGTCAAAGCTTACGTATTCTTTAAAGGGCGTTCCATTCTATTCAAAGAGCAAGGTGAAGTACTGCTTTTGAGATTTGCCAGCGAATTGGAAGAACATGCCAGAGTAGATCAAATGCCAGTTCTGGAGGGGAAGCGAATGACAATATTTCTTTCTCCAAAGAAACGCGATATAGTAAAAAAGAAAGTAGTAGCTCCGACTGTAACAAAAAAGAAAGTTGCTGAAAATGTAACTGAAAAGCAAACAGAAGAACCGCAACAGCAAACTGCGGAGAAAAATGAAGACAATGAGTAACGTGCAGGTATAGTACGTTGCCTTGCTTAATAATAAATTAATTTAATAACAAAATGCCAAAGATCAAAACTAACTCCGGTGCCAAAAAAAGATTCGCTCTTACCGGAACAGGTAAAATCAAAAGAAAGCACGCTTATCATAGTCATATTCTGACGAAGAAGACTAAAAAGCAGAAAAGAAACCTTTGCTTGAGTGCAATAGTTGATAAAACTAATGTAAGACAAGTAAGAGAACTCCTAAATCTGCGTTAAGCGCTATCTTTTAAGGGATTATTTTAAAGTATTAACCGAATGTCTTTAGCCAAAAAGTTCGCGATAAGCGACGCTAACATTCAAAAAGTATTGAAACTATGCCAAGATCAGTAAATCATGTTGCCTCGAGGGCAAGAAGAAAGAAAATTTTAAAGTTAACAAGAGGTTACTTTGGTGCTCGTAAAAACGTTTGGACCGTTGCCAAAAACACTTGGGAAAAAGGTTTGACGTATGCTTTCCGCGACCGTCGTAACAAGAAAAGAAGCTTCCGCGCTTTGTGGATTCAGCGTATCAATGCTGCCGCTCGTTTGGAAGGTTTGTCTTATTCTAAATTGATGGGAAATTTGCACAAAGCAGGTATCGAAATCAACCGTAAAGTGTTAGCCGATTTAGCTGTCAACAATCCCGAAGCTTTTAAAGCCGTGGTTGAAAAAGTAAAATAAACAGCTTAAATTATAGCAGTAAAAGAAAAGAGTATCACTTGTTTAAGTGATACTCTTTTCTTTTACTATAAATAGGGATCGGTCAAAAAATAATGATACAAATAGTGGGATAGAAAGTATTCTAGGGCAAATAAAAGTTGCAATTTGCAATAAAAAAAGCACGAAAGTTTGCTTATATAAAATATAAGACTTATATTTGCTGTGAAAAGAAATTAGGCCGCACTGGTTGGATCGGGAAACTCATCAATTATATCGAAATACCGAGACAAGCTTTCGTTACCAATGGCGGGCCACATCCTTCGGGACAACTTTAAGTCGGTGGATTACAAAGGTAACGGGCACTCAAATCATGTCATTCGGAGTTTCATCACATCATTAGTGCGGCCTTTCTCTTTTCTCATGCAATAATGATATGCCAAACAATTTTTAATAAACTCTTTACCATTTCTTGAAGATGGTGTGTCTAACCTCTTTTAAATTATTTTATCTACGCATTTATTGGATGAACCAGTTATCCTATCCCATCCATATATTATTGAAGTTTATAAGTGTGCCTTATAGGGGCTCGCTAGTAAAAGTTTTTTGGCTCACCAGTAAAGAAGGGCTCACCAGTAAAAGTTAGGGGAACAAGTGGTATGCACGAGTGTCTAACGTGACAACGATGAAGTTCGAGGAAGTCTGCGCGGAACTTGAAAAAACATCAATGCCGGCAGAGGCAAATATAAAAGCGTTTGTCGAGGGATTGTCGCATTTACTTATCCGCCTCCTTTTGTCGGGAATGAGTTGCTTGTTAAAAAGGGTGGTAACACACTCGTCTGTGTATAAAAAGGTCATTCAGATACCTGTAGGCTATCATTTAGAGTGACTCTAAATAAAGGTCCGCTGAAAATAACGTTCCCACAACATGCTCTTGGGCCGATTTCGGGGTCTCTTTTCGCTGGCGTTGTATAAGGTACATCTTTAATATGCTGTGGCTCACCTCCGTATGGTGTCATACGGAGGTGACAAAGGGGCTTATGCATATCTCCCATATATACACTTTTACCTGTGAGTGCCAATAAATAACACATTGCGAACAATCCATTTTTCGGAGCGTTTTCAGGGGTGAACATTCCTACATATTCTGATACTTTTTTATCCGAACATCAGTGGCAGGGCCTTGTAGGGCACTATTTTCCCGATGATTTCACATCTTCAATATAAATCGAATTAGGACAAAGTATAAGTATAGTGCACGCAATGCGCTGATATACAGTGATAAATTCATAAGGACGAAAATAAATGTTTGTAAGTATAAACTTCTATTTTTGTCCTTATCATTTTTTGAAGACAAAGCTTTAATCCAGTGCAGTTTTTCCCTGGTTGTGCATCAGGAAAATTCATTGTAAAGTAAATATTGTAAAATTATTATCCCGTTATCCATAGAAATAATATCAGCTATTACTGTTGATCGCAGGAATAAAGGTAAATTTGAAAAAGCAAAAAACTCCCTTTTCTCGAAAAATAAGAAAATGGGCGAGTAAAATGATTCTCAAAATCTTCATCTGAGTGGATTAATGTTATGCTTAATCTCCGCCCACGCTTTTACTAGTGAGCCCCTTATGGGGTCGTTTTAAATAATTAAGATTGTGGGACGCACTTATTGTTATTGAGCCTAGTTTGAACTTAAATATTAACCAAAATAAATAGATTAAGTTTGCTATTAATCTAGGCTTACACTATCTTTGTATCAGAAAATCAAATCATGCTATTATGGGAACAATTAAATGTATTGGTGTCTTGACTTCCGGTGGTGATGCCCCTGGAATGAATGCAGCGATTCGTGCTGTGACACGTGCCGCTATTTATCATGGACTTCAAGTAAAGGCTATATATCGAGGTTATCATGGTTTGGTGACCGACGAAATAACTGATTTTAAAAGTGAGAATGTGAGCAATATTATTCAGCTTGGCGGAACGATTTTGAAGACAGCCCGTTGCAAAGAGTTCACTACTCCCGAGGGGAGAAAAATAGCATATGACAATATGCAGAAAGAAGGTATTGATGCTTTGGTTATCATCGGTGGTGACGGTTCATTGACTGGTGCCCGTATTTTTGCTCAAGAATTTGATGTCCCATGTATTGGGTTGCCAGGTACTATCGATAACGATTTATATGGGACTGATACTACTATTGGATACGATACAGCTCTTAATACGATTCTTGAAGCTGTCGATAAAATTCGTGATACAGCAACTTCTCATGAGCGACTCTTCTTTATCGAAGTCATGGGGCGCGATGCCGGTTTTTTGGCTATCAACGGTGCTATTGCCTCGGGTGCAGAAGCTGCTATTATTCCAGAGGTTAGTACAGAAGTCGATCAATTGGAAGAATTTATTAAAAATGGTTTCCGTAAATCCAAGAACAGTAGTATTGTATTAGTTGCAGAGAGTGAACTGACGGGTGGTGCCATGCATTACGCTGAACGTGTAAAAAAAGAATATCCGCAATATGAAGTTCGTGTTACTATACTTGGCCACGTACAGCGTGGTGGCAGTCCGACGGCGCATGACCGTATCCTTGCCAGTCGCTTAGGTACTGCAGCTATCGATGCATTGCTTGAAGATCAACGTAACGTGATGATTGGTATTGAAAATGATGAGATCGTATACGTACCTTTCAGCAAGGCTACAAAAAATGATAAACGGCTGAAACCTGAACTCATAAATGTTCTTCACGAATTGTCAATTTAGAAGAAAATAATTGTTACTGCCGTGTTAAAAGTTTAAATGTTTTTGCTTTTGACGCGGCATGATTATTTGCATTAATCTGCTTCCTTGTAAATTATTTGTTTTTATTGAGTATCTTGCTGCCTTTTTTTAATCAGAATGTCGCAGTTCCATTGTGTCCTTTTTCTTCAGATAACTCAATAACTTCTAGATCACTAAAGTTTCCGTTATCGATATTGAAGCGTACTAAAGTACGAACTTGATGAAAGCCCTGTATACCTGCTGCTCCTGGGTTGATGTGCAGCATGTTCAGTGTCTTGTCGTATTTTACTTTCAATATATGAGAGTGTCCACTGACAAAAAGTTTTGGTGGGCGGATAAATAAAGAATTCCGAATAGAAGGATCGTAGTTGCCGGGATAGCCTCCGATATGCTTAATAATGACTTCGGTATTTTCTATAACGAAACGATTGATCTGTGGGTATAGCTCTCTTATTTCCAATCCGTCACAATTTCCGTAAACAGCGCGGAAGGGACGAAAATCTGCTAGCTTTTGGGCAACTGCAAGTGAACCTATATCGCCGGCATGCCATATTTCGTCACATTCTTTAAAATATTCAAGGTATCTGTCGTCCCACCATGCGTGAGTATCTGAAAGTAATCCTATTCGTTTCATTATTATCATCGATTATGCTGGCAAAAATACGAAAATATTGTCTTGAAATGAACTTATTTTAAATATTATCTCTATTTTTGTAGAGATAAATACCTGTCTAACTTACTGTAGATACTGTGGAAGATAAGTATGAATATTTTAAGCGCGACATTAGTTGGCTATCATTTAATTTTCGAGTCCTCTTGGAAGCAGATGATGACAGTTTGCCGCTCTATGAACGAATCAACTTCATTTCGATTTATTCTTCTAATTTAGAAGAATTTTATCGGGTGCGCGTAGCTGATCATCGAGCTGCGGCATTGGGTGTAATGCGTAATGACGAATATTCTATTCAGTCTTCTCGCGAATTGGTAGAGGAAATTAATAGAGAAGTTAATAAACAGTTGGATGTACGAACGCGAATCTATCGGACGAAGATAATTCCTGCTTTGGCTGCCAATCATATCTTTTTTAATCAAACGCCATTAGTTATTCCGGAACATCATGAATTTATTAAGAGTTATTTTAGTGAGGAAGTGTTTCCTTATTTACAGCCGGTACCCGTATCTTCGGGAGTGAAATCGTTTTTGCAAGACAATCGTATTTATCTTGCGGTTAGATTGAAGCATGAACACAATTTGTATTACTTTGTTATTAAATTGCCTCATGTTTCAGAAGTGCCTCGTTTTGTGGAATTACCTCAGATAAGTAACAATTACTATTTGATGTATTTGGATGATGTGATTGTGGCTAATCTAGCTCAAGTCTTTCCCGGGTATGAAATAGATTCCGTATATAGTATTAAAATATCGAGAGATGCCGATATTATGATAAGGGATACAGACAGTAAAGACTTATTGGTTGCCGATATAAAATCAAAAGTTAAGAAGAGAAAAATAGGAGCAGTTTGTCGTTTTGTATATGATCGCTCAATGCCAGCTGATTTTCTGGAATATCTGATGGACGCTTTTAAAATAGACAAAACCGAGTTGGTTTATGGTGAAAGTCATCTTAATTTGGAAGATTTGTCGACGTTGCCCAATCCGAACAAAGAGATGCTAACTTGTCGTGAATTTCAGCCTATGAAGTTGAATTGTTTGAATCGCAAACATTCGGTTTTCGACTATGTGTCTGTTCATGATCTACTCATTTATTTCCCCTATTTCTCATTCGATCATTTTATTCATTTTCTTTCTGAGGCGGCTCAAGATCCTTATACAGAAGAAATATTGTTGACACAATATCGAGTGGCAGAAAATTCGGCTGTTATCGACAGCTTAATAGAGGCTTCTAATAACGGTAAGAAAGTGACTGTGTTTGTTGAACTGAAAGCCCGTTTTGATGAAGTGAATAATATTGAAACGTCTGAGAAGATGCATGCTGCAGGTATTAACATCGTTTTCAGCATGCCCAATATGAAGGTCCATGCAAAAGCGGCTTTGGTAAAGAGACAAAAAAAAGATGTGTTAGGACGTTCACTTTGTGACTTTGCCTATATTGGAACTGGAAACTTCAATGAAATTACTGCACATACCTATTCCGATATTGGACTGTTCACAGCTAATGATAGTATTACAGCTGAACTATATGAGCTGTTTAACTTCTTCTCTGGTTGTCAGCGACCTATATTCAATCATCTGTTAGTATCACAATTCAATTTGGTAGATCAAATAACGGAAATGATAAAGAAAGAAATAGCTCTTTCTGATGCGGGCAAGGAAGGACGGATGATTATCAAATTGAATGCATTGCAAGATCCTCGTATGATAGACATGCTTTATGAGGCTTCTGAACATGGGGTTAAGATAGATCTTATTATAAGAGGAATATGTTGCCTTATTCCTGGGCGTCCTTATAGTCAAAACATCACTATTACTCGTATTGTAGATTCTTTTTTGGAGCATGCACGGGTGTGGTATTTTGGTAATGGCGGCGATCCAAAAATTTATTTGGGCTCTCCCGATTGGATGAAGCGAAATTTGTATCGTCGTATTGAAGTTGTGACCCCCATCGAAGATGTCAATTTGAAAAGGGAACTAATAGATATGCTCCACATACAATTGGCGGATAATCAAAAAGCCTGTTGGATTGACGGGCAACTTCGTAATATCTTCAAGCGTAATTTTTATGCCATTCCCGTTAGAGCACAATATGATCTTTATAATTATCTCAAAGAAAGGAAAGCTGTTTATTCTACATAAAGCACCAAACCTTTGAGGTATTCGCCTTCTGGATGATAAATATTGATAGGATGATCGGCCGGTTGAGTTAACTGATGTAAAATGCGTACTTTCCGTTTTGCCGATGCTGCAGCTGTAAAGACGGCAGTGCGGAAATTATCTTTTGTAACTACCTGAGAGCATGAAAAGGTGAACAATATACCTCCTGGTTTAATTTTTTCGAATGCTTTTGCATTCAATTTTCGGTAGCCCTGTAGAGCATTGCGTAAGGCATCTCTATGCTTAGCAAATGCTGGTGGATCAAGAATAATTAAGTCATAACGGTCACCCATTTTGTCGAGAAATTTGAATGCGTCTTCAGCATAGGCTGTGTGACGGCTCTCATTCGGAAAATTCAGTGCTACATTCTGGTTGGTTAATTCTATGGCTTTAGCCGAACTGTCTACCGAATCAACAGACTTTGCATTGCCTCTTAGTGCATAGACCGAAAAGCCTCCTGTGTAGCAGAACATATTCAATACTGTGCGGCCTTCAGCGTATTTTCCTAATAAAGAACGATTTTCGCGTTGGTCTACAAAAAATCCTGTCTTTTGGCCTTTCAGCCAATCTACATGGAATTTCAAACCGTATTCCATTGCGATGTTATTATCACTACCTCCTATCAAGAAACCATTTTCGGGAAATAGATCGGCTTTAAATGGTAGTGTCGTTTCCGATTTATAATAGATGTTGTCAAGGTGCCCGTCCATTATTTCCATTAATGCTTTTGCAATCTCCATTCTTGAAAGATGCATACCTGGAGAGTGGGCTTGCATGACTGCTGTTCTATCGTATATATCAATTATCAGTCCTGATAAATTATCTCCTTCACCATGTACAAGACGGTAAGTGTTGTTTGTCGGATCAGTTGCAATGCCGATACTTTTGCGCATAGTGTAGGCTATCTTTAGGCGTCTTTGCCAAAAGGAATAATCGATTGTCTCTTGTTGAAAAGACAATACTCGAATAGCGATACTGCCTATTTGGTAGTGACCGATGGCAATGAAATCTTTTTTCGATGTATATACTTCTACGACTTCACCTTCTTCGGGTTGCCCGTTTTCGAAACTGGCAATGGCACCAGAAAATATCCACGGATGAAATCTTTGTAACGATTCTTCTTTCTTTGGTTTTAGAAATACTCTACGCATTATTGTCTGATTATAATAAGATTATGATAACTGTTGTTTGTTGGGAGATTGCTCTTCTTGAAGCTCTGGCTCCAAATCGTAATTGGATGTCCGCTTTAGTAGAAGCAACTGCCTATATACTTGGATACATGCCCAAGCATCAATAGCTGCATATATTTTTTGTTTATCGCTCAATATCTCAGCTTCCCAATTAGAGAGCCGTTGTGATTTTGAAATTTTTTCTCCGAAAAGAATGGCATATATCTTTTGTAAACTTAGTTCCCGAATCCCCAATTGCGGAATCAGGTCCTGTAGTTCGACACAATTTTGTTGATTGAACGAAGCTCTTTTGTGTAACATCATAAAATCATCGTGTAGCGAAAGGCCTACTTTAATAATATGAGTGTCTTCAAGCAATGATATGAGTGCTGGAGGCAGGCCTATCATGTTTAGGCGAAATAAAAAGCAACTGTCGTCTGTTGAGATCTGTAGTAATGCCACTTTATGTATCTGCCCTTTGTTAAATGATGGGCGTGTCTCACTGTCTATACCAAGAATAGGAAATGTTTTCAGATAAGTTACCGCTTTGATAGCGTCTTCTTCGGTCTGGATTACTATTATTCGACCTTCGAATGTTGTAATCGGCATTTTCTGAATTTCTTCTTTTGTTATTTTCCTCTTTAAAACCATATTAACATTTTTATTCTTCATGGTGGTGATGGCAATCTACGCCTTCATTATTATGACCTCCTTCGTGGTCATCGTAATACAAATCTTCTTTATTGTAAATTTCTTCTTGGCTCAGGTTCTCTTCTTGGCTGTCATCAGCATATCTTATGTAGTGAAGGGTGCGCAGAACGCTTAGGAGTTTAGGTCCCCATAGCATTTTGAAATTTTCTTCACATTTTGCTAATGCATCGTTCATTGTCTCGTTTAAGCCAAGTTTAAAAACAAAAACAAAATCCTTAATGTCTTGATATATATCCGCTAAATCTTCAGAGACGTTTTTTCTTAAAGGTTCGTCGCTATATTCCAATTCAGTGACAAAAGAATCTAGATAGTCATCTTTTTCGCCCATTATTCCCGCAATAGCTATACGTTGGACTTCGTAAATATCTTCTGTTACATAACATTCCAATTCATCTACTCCTAAAGTGGTACAAGGAGGGAGTAAAGTTGCTTTGACATATAAGAGTGGTAGTATTTTGATGGCAGTATCAATGAATTTATGACGATCGGAACCATCTATGGATTGTTCTAAAAAATGGCAATAGCCGACTGCTACAGTAACAAATTCGATAACGTTTTGGTCAAAAATAGTTGTACTCTCTTTTTTCATTTCTCTACGATTTGAAATGCAAAGTTAAGAAAAAGTTGCGGGTGCACCAATGAAATCCTTTTTTTTACTAAATTTGCAGATTGAAAAATATAAATTGAATAGATGGTAATATCTAATAATACTGTAGGGAAATATAAAGACTTGTTCAAGAGCGATACGATTTGTTTCGTTATTGGTCTTATATTCTTGCTCTTTACTATATACTTATTTTTAGCTTTAACTTCATTCTTCTTTACTGGCGCTGCCGATCAAGGACTTATTGAGGCAATAGCAAGGGGAGATAAAGCTATTAAAGCTTCTCAATTTCAGAATTATGTGGGAGAGCAAGGAGCTGTGATTTCCAATTATCTGATAAATGATTGCTTCGGGGCCGCCTCATATCTTATCTTGATATTCTTGGGCGTCTGTAGTTTTCGTTTGATGGGTATTCGTCAGTTCTGTGTTTGGCGATGGTTTATCATTTGTTCTCTTCTCACAATCTGGATCTCTGTTTTTTTAGCTTTTGTAACTATAAATGTTTCTGATTCATATATTTATTGGGGAGGCTTGCATGGATATCATGTCAGTACTTGGCTTACTTCTCAAGTGGGTTATCCGGGAGTGTGGCTCTTGCTGGTATTTACGGCTATTTGTTTTTTGATATATGCCAGTTCTCGAACGATTATATGGATCCGTTCAATATTGTCGTTTAAGAAGATGCGGCAGTCTTCTGTTGATAAAAAGAATGTTGATGAAGGATATTTTTCGGATTGTGTTGATAAGGACGCTCAAGAAGGTCTTCATGCAGCTGCAGTTACAGGTAAACAATTACTGAAAAGTCATCAAGAAGATGATGATATGTTTTCTGATGCAGTAGATAATAATGATAATGAAATAAAAAATGATAATCAGATAACTTTAGAATATGAAAATCCGGCTCCTTCGGCAATAACTGCCGTAACTCCCTTGTTGGGTGACGAAGATGTGGAAGAAGAGGAAAGTGAAAATTATCAGTCTGTAGAAAAGGAACCTTATAATCCGAAACTTGATCTTGAAAGCTATAAGTTTCCTACTGTAGATTTGATGAAGTATTATGATAGCGAACCGACTATAGATAAAGAAGAACAGGAAGCTAATAAAAATAAGATTATTAAAACTTTGGGAAGTTTCGGTATTGGCATAAGCAGCATTCGTGCTACGGTTGGCCCAACGGTTACGCTCTATGAAATAACTCCCCAACAGGGTATTCGTATCTCTAAAATTCGTGGCCTTGAAAGCGATTTGGCATTGAGCCTTTCTGCTATGGGTATTCGTATTATTGCTCCGATTCCAGGGAAGGGAACTATTGGAATAGAGGTGCCTAACTCGAAGCCGAAAATTGTATCAGGGCAATCTATAATAGGTAGTCAAAAGTTCCAAGATTCTACCTATGATTTACCCATTGCATTAGGTAAAACGATTACTAATGAGGTCTTTATGATTGATCTCTGCAAGATGCCACATGTTTTAGTGGCTGGTGCTACAGGTCAGGGTAAGTCGGTTGGATTGAATACTATTATTGCTTGTTTGCTCTATAAGAAGCATCCTGCCGAATTGAAATTTGTTTTGGTCGATCCTAAGATGGTAGAGTTTAGTATTTATTCTGTCATAGAGAATCATTATCTTGCTGAACTACCCGAAGGTGGAATGCCTATTATTACAGATGTAAAGAAGGTCGTTCAGACCTTACAGTCGCTTTGTGTCGAGATGGACAATCGGTATACACTTCTGATGAAAGCTCATGTACGTAATATAAAGGAATATAATGCCAAATTCATTAATCGTCGTCTGAACCCTGAGAAGGGACATAAATTTTTGCCTTATATTGTTGTTATTATTGATGAATATGGTGATCTTATAATGACAGCTGGAAAAGATATAGAATTGCCAATTGCTCGAATTGCTCAGAAGGCTCGTGCAGTGGGTATTCATATGATTATTGCCACTCAGCGTCCTACTACTAATATTATTACCGGTACTATCAAAGCCAACTTCCCTGCCCGTATAGCCTTTCGGGTCACAACAGCTATAGATTCGCGAACGATCCTTGACCGTACGGGAGCCAATCAATTGATAGGACGTGGGGATATGCTTTTTTTACAGGGAGCCGATCCCGTTCGTGTTCAATGTGCATTTATTGATACTCCCGAGATTGAGCGTATCACCCAGTTCATCTCTGAACAACAAGGTTATCCTATTCCTTATTACTTGCCTGAATATGCCGATGAAAACGGTGGACCGTCAGAATTTGGTGATGTAGATATGGACAAATTAGATCCGTTGTTTGAAAAAGCAGCGCATTTATTGGTGTCTATTCAGCAAGGCTCAACGTCTAAGATACAACGAGAGTTCTCAATCGGTTATAATCGTGCAGGGCGAATTATGGACCAAATGGAAAAAGCTGGTATCGTAGGCCCCAGTGAGGGGAGTAAGGCTCGGGAAGTGTTGTTTAAAGATAGCTTGATGTTAGATGAATTTTTGAAAAACTATTTATAGTATTTTATTTATTAAAAAAGACAATGAAAAGAATTTTATTTTTAGTAGTAGTTACTTTGTTTGCATTATCAGCTTTTCCTCAAAAAGATAGCGATGCAAAAGCTTTACTTGACCGTACTTATAGCGCTTTTCGCAACGCTAGTGGCATTAAAGCAAAATATAGTATGTCGATTGTTAAAGGCGGTAAAAGCCTGGCGGCTTCACGAGGTTCTATTATGTTGAAAGGTACTAAATTCGTTTTGAAAACTCCGGTTAGTACAATATGGTTTGACGGTAAAACCCAGTGGAACTACATATATAAAAATCAAGAAGTGAATATCAGTCATCCTACAACAACAGAATTGCAGAATATCAATCCTTATTACATCCTTTCTATGTACCAGAAAGGATTCAACTATAAGTTAGGTAGATCTAAAGCTGGTGGTCAGGAAGTGATATTGACGGCACAAAATCCAAAATCGACTATTACCAATATATCGATTATTGTCACATCTAAGAGCACTCCTAAGTCTATTACGATTATTCGTCATGATGGAAGCCGTACAACATTAAGTGTGTCTGGATATGAGGCTGGTGCCGATTTTGGCGATTCGATGTTTGCTTTTAATAAAAAGAAATACCCTAAAGTAGAAGTCGTAGACCTACGTTAATATTAATCTAAATATGGAACAACAAGTAATTAAATGTTTGATTATCGGCTCGGGACCTGCCGGATATACATCGGCAATATATGCTGCACGTGCCAATCTTGCTCCCGTGCTCTATGAGGGCGTTCAGCCTGGTGGACAACTTACAACAACCGGTGTCTTAGAAAATTTTCCTGGTTTCCCAGATGGGATAGATGGGCAGCAGTTTATGGATGACATGCGCAACCAAGCATCTCGTTTTGGAACGAAAGTATGCAATGGCGTTGTTACTTCTGTCGACTTTGGCAAAGCTCCTTATCGTGTTACTATAGATGGTGAGAAAGATTTGTTTGCTCATACTGTTATTATCTCTACCGGGGCTTCAGCAAAATACTTAGGGCTTGAGGATGAAAAGAAATATGCCGGTATGGGTGTGAGTGCATGTGCTACTTGCGATGGATTTTTTTATCGCAAGAAAGTCGTTGCTGTTGTAGGTGGTGGTGACACCGCTTGTGAGGAAGCTTCTTATTTGGCAGGTTTAGCATCGAAAGTATATCTAGTCGTTCGTAAGCCATTTCTACGCGCTTCACAGATTATGAAAGATCGTGTGATGAAAAATGAAAAGATAGAAGTGCTTTTTGAGCATAATGCAACAGGACTTTATGGAGAAAATGGTGTTGAGGGTGTTCATCTTGTAAAACGTAATGGAGAGTCAGATGAATTGCACTATGATTTGCCTATTGATGGTTTCTTCCTTGCTATTGGGCATACACCAAATTCGGACGTCTTTAAGTCTTATCTTGAAACGGATGAAGTAGGTTATATTATAACGGAGCCGGATAGTCCTAAAACTAAGATTCCTGGTATATATGCAGCTGGTGATATCGCTGATCCACATTATCGTCAAGCAGTTACGGCTGCCGCTAGTGGTTGCAAAGCCGCTATTCTGGCAGAACGTTATTTACTTGAACATAGTTTATTGTAGAATTGTAATTAATAGATAGTTTAAAATCATTATAAAAGCATCCGTATTTGCTACGTTATCGTAGTCATAGTTCGGGTGCTTTTTTACATTTGTTCCGAGGCTTTCCAAATTTTAAATCGAATTGGAAAAAAAAGCTTTTAATTGGTTTTTAATCAGATTTTATTATTATATTTGTGCTAAATAACAGCACTTTATAACATACATGGTTAAGTTGAATATTTCGAATATTGACGTATCTGAAAGGTTGTCAGATTTATATGCTCCGCTTACTCTCGAACAAAAAAAACTGTTAGACGAGAATTATACGCTGCAATCTTTAAAGAAAAATGAGATGATATATTGTGAGGGAGATAATCCTGAACAACTTTTTTGTTTACTGAGTGGTAAAGTTAAGATTTATAAAGATGGAGTAGGAGGGCGAAGTCAAATAATCCGAATGATAAAGTCTTCCGGCTATTTTGGCTATCGTGCTCATTTTGCTCAAGAAAACTATGTTACTGCTGCGGCTGCTTTTGAACCTTCGGTAATGTGTTCGTTCCCAATTAAGACTATTGATCAATTAATTTTAAAAAATGCCGAATTGGGAAGCTTTTTTATTCGTCAATTGTCCGTTGATCTCGGAATTGCCGATCGTCGTACGGTTAATCTTACTCAGAAACATATTCGTGGTCGTCTGGCTGAATCATTACTATTCTTAAAAGATAGTTATGGACTTGAAGAAGACGGATGTACATTGAGTATCTACCTCTCTCGTGAAGATTTGGCTAATCTTTCTAATATGACGACTTCAAATGCTATACGTACCCTTTCGAACTTTTCTACTGAGCATCTGATAGCTATTGATGGCCGTAAAATTAAGTTGATAGATGAAGAGCATCTTCGTAAAATTTCTAAAATAGGATAATAGTCTTTTATTAGAAATATTGTTCTGAAATCAGTATTTGTATGATGTTTCCAAAAGCTATTGCTGCCCGTAAGAAGGTGGCATTTTTTGTTATGCCTGTTTTGAAGAGAATGATGATAAAGGAAGAACTATATGCTTTTGATGTGCTGTAATTTAGCTTAATATTGTGTCAACGGGGGGGGCGTGCATTGTAAATTGTCAAACGATTAATTGGCTACTTGCTTCGTTATATTGAACTTATTAGTTTTACAAAGATGAAAGTGGGAATGTAGTAGAACTTTTCTTTTTAAACAATCACCCTCGTTACAATACAGTAATGAGGGTGATATTTTGTGTAAAGAGTTTTTTGATGTGTTCTCTTAAGAGCCTGTTTAAAATTAGCTAACATCTTTTTCTAAAGAGGTTTCCGTATCAGCCGGATAGTTACTTTCTTTGAAGTGACCAAACCTAAAGGAAAATGTACCAAACTGATTTAACGGAAACCGAGTGGCAATATATAACAAAAGTGTTGAACCTGCAAGAAAGAAAGCGGAAATATGATTTACGGATGATTTGGAATGCCATCTTTTATTTGGTAAAGACGGGTTGCCAGTGGCGTATGCTGCCAAAGGAATTTCCTAAATGGGAATCGGTTTATTACTATTATCGCAAATGGGCTTCGCTTGAAGAATTTGACTTACTATTGGAACGTTTGCGTGGAAGTGTGCGTCTTGGCCGTAATCAGAACATGGAACCTAGTGTTGGAATCATTGATAGCCAAAGTGTCAAGTGGGGGAATAATCGTTCATTGAAGGGTATTGACGGGAACAAGAAAGTTAAAGGAATAAAACGTCATGTAGTTGTCGATAAGAACGGATTTCTTATTGCCGTAATGGTTACCATAGCGAATGTTTATGATGGTAAAGCTGCCTATTTGCTCATGCGGGTTTTGAAAGAACTTTGTTCGGGGGTGAAAGTCATATTGGCTGACGGAGGATATCGGGGAGAATTGATCGAAAACATAAAAAGCAAGTTCGGTTATATGATACAAGTGGTGATTAGTTCCTATAAAGAGCAAGGATTCAGGCCCATTCATAAAAGATGGATTGTAGAAAGAACTTTTTCGTGGCTGGACAATAACAGAAGGCTCTGTCGAAACTATGAATTGACTTTTGATTCGGCGGAGGAAATGGTCAAAATTGCCGCCATAAGATTATTATTAAATAAAATTTAAACAGGCTCTAAGCTTTTGATTATTCAGCCGAAGTAATGATTACTACACGATTCCAATCGTTTGTATTGATAAAAGGTTGCTCTTTATCACCTTTGGCTTCTGTCGTTATATTGTTGGAGTCTATTCCATATCCTTGGAGGGCTTTAGAAACGGCTTCAGCACGATCTTCTGAAAGTTTCATGTTACGTTCTGCAGAGCCTGTCCCTTTATCGGCATAACCGATGATCGTTACTTTTTGTCCATTAGCTTTGATGCTGTTTGCAAAATTGTAAATAGTCGCTTTTTGATTTTCTTCTATTACCGATTTACCTATTTTGAATATAACCACAGTAGGAGTTGTTTTAGTAATAATCTGAGTATTGGTCTGTGGTGTAGGTTGGTTCTTCAATTGATTTTGTAGATTCTCTATTTCTTGGCGTTGAGTATTTATCTTGTTGTTCAATCCCGATATAACAGAAGGATCTACGGCGCTAAGTACTTTGAAACCTCTTGCTGGAAATTTATACGTGATGCCGGCTAAAATATTCAAGCGTACATCATATTTCCGACCACTAACGATCCCATTGAAGTTATCCGTATCAAAGTTCGCATTGGTTTCAAGATTGAAGTTCCATGCTTTACTCAATCTGAAATCACCTTGTAAACCAAAACGTGGAGATAAGGTCCTTGTATGTCCAACTTCTGGCCCTTTACTGTCTGCGTCTCGTTTGAAGCCAAATTCATAGCCCAACCCTAAGATGCCAACGAAATTAAATACGCGATTTTCTTTGTAGTGCCCAAAGATGTTTGTTAAATTGAATAATGCGTCAACGTTACCACCAATAAAATTTGTGTGATAGTAATCATTGATAGTATTTGTGATATATTTATTTCTGGCCTGCCCTGCTGTAAATTGGATACGGGCGCCGACTTCCGGCGAGAAATATTTACCGACTCCGATCGTTCCGACCGGGCTCAAAAGTTTCATGATGTTAGCACGTTCATAATTGTCAGAGACGTTCTCTGATACACCTCCTTGTAGCTGGATAAACCAGTTGTCCCAAAAGCCATACTGTTTAATGGCTTTTTCTCCCGTTTGGGCAAATGCGAATGTAGCAAATAAAATGGCTACGATCAAAAAAAACATTTTTTTCATAATCTTTTTGTTTTAAAGTATACAGCTAACTAAGTAAATTAATTTAACTATTTATCTGCCTTGTGTTATCCTTTAAGTTACTTTTAATAAATAGATTACTGTATTATCCTATAAATACAAATTTAATCTATAATTTCCAAATATGAAAGAATAAATGTGAAAATAACAAGTTTGTTTTGTTTATTTGTTTTTTGTCACTGTTTATGTCTTTTATTGTCTAGCTTCTGAGAAGCTATTCAAATTTTATTTATTAAAAATCTTAGTCCTGTTTAAAATTAGTTGAAATGTTTTTTTTAAGAGGTTTCCGTATCAGTCGGATAGTTCCTTTCTTTGAAGTGGCTAAACCAAAAGAAAGATGTATCAAACTGATTTAACGGAAACCGAGTGGTAATATATAACAAAAGTGTTGAACCTGCAAGAAAGAAAGCGAAAATATGATTTGCTTATGATTTGGAATGCCATCTTTTATTTGGTAAAGACGGGTTGCCAGTGGCGTATGCTGCCAAAGGAATTTCCTAAATGGGAATCGGTTTATTACTATTATCGCAAATGGGCTTCGCTTAAAGAATTTGACTTATTATTGGAACGTTTACGTGGGCGTGTGCGGGTTGGTCGTAATCAGGACATGGAACCTAGTGTTGGAATCATTGATAGCCAAAGTGTCAAATGGGGGAATAATCGTTCATTGAACGGCATTGACGGGAACAAGAAAGTGAAAGGAATCAAACGTCATGTCGTTGTCGATAAGAACCGATTTCTTATTGCCGTAATGGTGACTATAGCGAATGTTTATGATGGTAAAGCCGCTTATTTACTCATGCGGGTTTTGAAAGAACTTTGTTCGGGGGTAAAAGTCATATTGGCTGACGGAGGATATCGGGGAGAATTGATCGAAAACATAAAAACAAGTTCGGTTATATCATACAAGATGGATTGTAGAAAGAACCTTTTCGTGGCTAGACAATAACAGAAGGCTCTGTCGAAACTATGAACTCACTTTTGATTCGGCAGAAGAAATAGTCAAAATCGCTGCGATAAGATTATTATTGAATAAAATTTAGACAGGCTCTTAATACTAGTTAGTTTAACCATTTTCTCTGCCGAATCAGATGTTCATTTATAATGATAGTGCACTTTGTGTTGAAATCTAATCATGAAAGTCTTTATTATAATCAATCTTTAAAAATTGTACCGAATCTCTCTTATACCTACTAACGACAACTTAAATTGCATATACGAATTTCTCTTTTAAGTTACTAACTGTAGCTTGGGAAAGATCAAGTTTTAGAGCAACAAACTCTTTATATAAAATATGACCCTCGTTACAATGTAGCAACGAGGGTCATATTTTATATAAAGAGTTTTGATATACTCTCCTGAAATTTACGATTATTCAGCAGAGGCAAGTATTACGACGCGGTTCCAATCGTTCGTATTGATAAAAGGTTGCTCTGTGTCACCTTTAGTATCTATTGTTATCAAGTTGGGATCAACTCCATATTCTTGAAGCGCTTTCGAAACGGATTCTGCTCGCTCTTGCGACAGTTTTTTATTGCCTTGCGCAGATCCTGTACCTTTGTCGGCATAGCCAACAACCGTCACTTTTCGCCCATTAGTTTTAATGCTATGTGCAAAATAGTAAAGAGCTGCTTTTTGATTCTCTTCTATTATGGATTTACCTATTTTGAATACAACCACTGCTGGAGTTATTTTAATAATAACTTGAGTTTTAGTTTGTATTTGTGGTTCTGGAACAGGTTGGTTCTTCAATTGATTTTGTAGGTTTTCTATTTCTTGACGTTGATTATTAATTTTATCATTCAATACCGAAATGACAGATGGGTCTACTACGCTAAGAATTTTGAAACCTCTTACTGGAAATTCGTAGCTTATGCCAGCTAAAATATTAAACCTTCCGTCGTATTTTCGTCCATAAACGATACCGTTGAAGTTATCCGCATCCAAATTGACGTTGGTCTCAAGATTTAGACTCCAAGCCTCGTTTAACCTGAAATCTCCTTGTAATCCTAAACGCGGGGATAAGGTTCTGGAATGATCTGCGAAAGGCCCTTTACTATCTGCATCGCGTTTGAAGCAAAATTCATAGCCTAATCCCATAATTCCAATAAAGTTGAATGTGCGATTTTCTTTGTACGGCCCAAAAATGTTTGTCAAATTGAATAGTGCGTCGAAAATACCACCAACAAAATTTATATGGTAGTAATCATTGATGGTATTTGTGATATATTTATTTCTGGCCTGTCCAGCTGTAAATTGGATACGGGCGCCGACTTCTGGTGAGAAATATTTACCAACTCCTATTGTTCCAACCGGGCTTAAAAGTTTCATGATATTGGCGCGGTCGTTATTCTCAGAGAAATTCTCTGATACACCTCCTTGTAGCTGGATAAACCAGTTGTCCCAAAAGCCATATTGTCGGATGGCTTTTTCTGCCGTTTGGGCGAATGTGGATGTAACAAATAAAAGTGCTACAACCGAAAGTAAAAACTTCTTCATAATCTTTTTTGTTTAAAAGTATACAACTCGATAAATTTATTTTATTTCTATGATCTCGGTTAATATTTTGGTTAATAGTAAGTTGTAGCTGAAATCTAAAAGCACAAATATAAAGTATAATTTTCAAATACCAAAAAAAATGTCAAAAAAGTGAATAAGTTTTATCTATATTTTTTTATTATTCCATTTAGTATTTGTAAGGGTTGATACATTGGCAAATTGTTATCCAATCATGCTTAATACTAGTAATTGGTTTGTAATATTGAAAAAAACGTTCTTTTTGTTTGGATGATAATAATAAATGGTTTACCTTTGCCTCGTAAAAATAAAAAAGATGGCATTAAGCTTTGTATATATGATCAATCTGGCAGTCCTGCTGCACATTATTATTATTCGCGTCGTGGTGAAAACAACTATGAGGTGAGATAGGTCGTGTATATATACTAAAGATAAATAAGTTTTAAATAAAAGCCTTTCTCACATGTGAGAAAGGCTTTTTTAGTAATAATATAAATCTAAAATAAAGATGAAGAATCAGTTACGCAGTTCGTTCAGTACTCAAGGTCGTCGCATGGCAGGTGCGCGTGCTTTGTGGATGGCTAACGGAATGGAAAAGGAACAGATGGGAAAACCTATCATCGCTATTGTCAATTCATTTACTCAATTTGTACCGGGGCATGTGCATCTGCATGAGATTGGTCAGTTGGTGAAGCAAGAAATCGAAAAACTGGGTTGTTTTGCTGCCGAATTTAATACGATTGCTATTGATGATGGTATTGCTATGGGACAGGATGGAATGCTTTATTCTCTTCCTTCGCGTGACATTATTGCTGATAGTGTAGAATATATGGTTAATGCTCATAAGGCTGATGCGATGATCTGTATCAGTAATTGTGATAAGATAACTCCGGGGATGTTGATGGCTGCTATGCGTTTGAATATTCCTTCCGTATTTGTGTCTGGTGGTCCTATGGAAGCCGGTAATTATAAAGGCGAACAAGTCGATTTGATTGATTTGATGGTGCGAGGTGCCGATAAATCTGTCTCTGATAAGGAATTGGCTGACATAGAACAAGTGGGTTGTCCCGGTTGTGGCTGTTGTTCGGGTATGTTTACCGCCAATTCAATGAATTGTCTAACCGAAGCAATTGGACTTTCGCTTCCCGGCAATGGAACAATTCTTGCTACTCATGCCAATCGTAAAGAGCTTTTCAAGAAAGCTGCTCATCTTATTGTGGAAAATGCTTTTAAGTATTATCATGATGGCGATGATACGGTATTGCCTCGCAATATTGCAACTCGGGAAGCTTTTCTCAATGCCATGGCTCTTGATATCGCAATGGGAGGATCTACCAACACGGTGCTTCATCTGCTTGCTGTGGCTCATGAGGCAGGTGCCGATTTCAGAATGGATGATATTGATATGCTGAGCCGTAAGGTGCCTTGTCTTTGTAAGGTTGCTCCAAATACCAATAAGTTTCATGTACAAGATGTGAATCGTGCGGGTGGTATAGCTGCTATCATGCGGCAGTTGGCTAAGGGCGGATTGTTGGATACTTCGTCTAAACGAGTGGATGGAATGACATTGGGCGAATATATCGAAGAGTATAATATCGAAGATAATCCGTCAGATGAAGCCCGCAAAATTTATTTAAGTGCTCCCGCCAATAAATTCTCCAATGTAATGGGTTCGCAAGAGACATATTATAAGTCATTAGATACAGATCGTTCGGAAGGTTGTATTAGGAATTTGAAACATGCTTATACTAAAGATGGAGGTTTAGCCATATTAAAAGGTAATATCGCTCTTGACGGTTGTGTGATTAAAACTGCCGGCGTTGATGAAAGTTTGTATCATTTCCGTGGCACGGCCAAGGTCTTTGATTCTCAAGAGGCTGCTTGTAATGGTATTCTCGACGAGAGTAGAGTAAAAGCGGGCGATGTTGTCGTTATTACCAATGAGGGCCCGAAGGGAGGACCCGGTATGCAAGAAATGCTTTATCCTACGTCTTATATCAAGTCTCGTCATTTGGGAAAGACTTGTGCTCTTATTACTGACGGACGTTTTAGTGGTGGAACATCGGGATTGAGTATAGGTCATATATCACCCGAAGCCGCAGCGGGAGGTAATATAGGCAAAATACAGGATGGTGATATCATTGAGATAGATATTCCGTCGCGCAGCATTAATGTATTATTGTCGGATGCCGAACTCGCTGCTCGTCCTATGGCCCCTGTGACTCGGCAACGATATATTCCAAAGAGCCTTAAGGCTTATGCTTCATTTGTAAGCTCGGCCGATAAGGGTGCTGTTCGTATGATATAATTAAGGTAACAAGATAATTTTCAAGATGAAATCAAAAGATAAAATACAATATGAAAAAGATGCCAAACCGCTTCGTATCACAGGAGCGGAAGCATTAATCCGTTCGCTTGGGTATCAAGGTGTAAAAACAATCTTTGGTTATCCCGGAGGTGCTATCATGCCTGTATACGATGCTCTTTATGGAAATAAAACATTAAATCATGTATTGGTGCGCCACGAACAAGCGGCAGCTCATGCAGCCGAAGGTTTTGCACGTGCTTCGGGCGAAGTCGGGGTTTGTCTTGTAACTAGCGGACCGGGCGCTACAAATACTGTAACTGGTATTGCCGATGCTATGATAGACAGTACTCCTATTGTAGTTATTGCCGGTCAGGTGGCTGCTTCGACACTTGGAATGGACGCTTTTCAAGAGGTCGATCTTGTAGGTATTACGCAACCTATCACCAAGTGGAGCTACCAAATTCGTTCGGCAGCCGATGTGGCTTGGGCTGTGGCTCGTGCTTTTTATATTGCAGGTAGTGGTCGTCCAGGCCCTGTGGTACTTGACTTTGCGAAAAATGCACAAATGGATTTGACAGATTATTTACCAACCAAAGTTGATTTCGTCAGAGGGTATGTTCCCGAACCGGAGGTAGATGATGATGCGATATCTGAGGCTGCCCAACTTATCAATAATTCGAAACATCCTTTTGTACTAGCCGGTCATGGTATAGAACTAGGCAATGCGGTTGATGAATTCAAAACCTTTATTCATAAGGCTGATCTTCCGACAGGTGCTACACTTTTAGGACTTTCTGTTTTGCCTTCAGATGATCCTTTAAATATGGGTATGCTTGGTATGCACGGTAATTTGGCGACCAATGTCAAAACGAATGAATGCGATTTGCTTATATCTGTAGGGATGCGTTTTGATGATAGGGTGACAGGGAAACTTTCTGCTTATGCTCCTCAAGCTAAAAGAATTCACTTTGATATTGATCCTGCCGAGATTAATAAGAGCGTCCATGTTGATGTAGCTGTTGTGGGCGATTGTCGTAAAACACTTGCTGCTGTAACGGCATTATTAAAGACGGCTGATCATGGCGAATGGAAGAAAAGCTTTGACCCTTATATTAAGAAGGAACACGAAAAGGTTATTCATCCCGAACTTCATCCTTCCAAGGAGTTGATGACGATGGGAGAGGTGATCAATGCTGTGAGCGAGGCCACTACTCACAATGCCATATTGGTAACAGACGTAGGACAGAATCAAATGTTGGCGGCTCGCTACTTTAAATATTCTTCTCCACGCAGTATCCTTACTTCGGGAGGTGCCGGAACGATGGGATATGGATTGCCCGCAGCTATTGGTGCTACTTTTGCTTGCCCCGATCGTACGGTTTGTTTGTTTGTCGGTGATGGTGGACTTCAGATGAACTTGCAAGAATTCGGGACAATAATGGAACAGAGAGCTCCGGTTAAAATAATATTGCTCAACAATAATTTCCTTGGCAATGTACGCCAGTGGCAAGCTATGTTCTTCAATCATCATTATTCGTTTACGCCAATGATGAATCCCGAATATCCTACTATTGCTTCGGCTTATGGTATTGCTGCGCGCAGGGTGATGAAACGTGAGCAGCTCGCTGAGGCTATTGATGAGATGCTTCGTACCGACGGTCCTTTTTTGCTCGAAGCTTGTGTTGAGCAAGAGGGCAATGTGTTGCCGATGACTCCTCCGGGTAGTCCTATCGATCAAATGATATTGGAAATTAAATAAGGAAAACATAGAGATGGAAAATAAATCATATACGCTTATCGTTCATAGTGAGAATTTTGCCGGATTGCTCAATCAAGTTACGGCTGTTTTTACTCGTTTCCAGATAAACATTGACAGTCTCAACGTATCGGCTTCATCTATTCCGGGGTTGCACAAATATACGATTACGACCTGTACTGACGAAGAAAGTATTGAAAAAATTGCTCGTCTCATAGAGAAGAAAGTCGATGTCATCTCTGCACATTATTTCACCGACGATCAGATATTCTCATACGAGGTGGCGCTTTTCAAGTTGTCGATGTCGGAGACTCATATCGAACCAAAAGTATTGCGCATTATTAGTCAGTATGGTGCGAATATTGTCGAAGTAAACAATGTGTTTGTTATTATTGTTAAAACCGGGACGAGTGAAGAAATTACTGCTTTGCACGAAGAACTTCAAAAATATCATGTAGTTTTGCAATTTGTCAGGTCTGGCAGAATAGCCGTTACGACCAGCTATTACGAGAAGGTCAATGAATTTCTCGAGAAGCGTGAGTCAGACTATCGCTTGACGCATAAATCTTAAAAACGACTGTTTGATATGAATGAAGAAAACAAAATTGGGAACTACAAATTTGTTGCCGAACCCTTTTGGGTCGACTTTAGCGGTCATCTAACGATGGGTGTTCTGGGCAATTGTTTGCTCAATTGTGCTGGGTTTCATGCTGCGGACCGCGGTTTTGGAATTGCTAGTCTCAACGAGGCCAATTATACTTGGGTTTTGTCACGTCTCGCCGTGGAGTTGGACGATATGCCCTATCAGTATGAACCCTTTGAGATTGAAACATGGGTAGAAAATGTATATAGACTGTTTACCGACCGTAACTTTGCCATTATCAATAAGGATGGACGCAAAATAGGCTATGTTCGTTCTATCTGGGCGATGATAGATATGAAAAGTCGTCGTCCTGCTGATTTGTTGAAATTGCATGGCGGGCATATCACTGATTATATTTGCCAGAATGCTCCTTGTCCTGTCGAACGTCCATCACGCATCACCTTGGCGGATGGTGGCAAATTGGTCTCTTCCCACCGAGTCGTTTACAATGACATTGATATTAATGGACATGTCAATAGTGTTCGTTATATAGAGCATGTGCTCGATCTGTTTCCTATGTCGCTCTATCAGTCCAAACATATTCGACGTTATGAGATCGCTTATGTAGCCGAAAGTTATTTTGGTGACATGCTCGACTTTTTTGTTGCCGAAGATAAAAGTGACGAATCAAAAGAAGTATATAATGTAGAGATAAAAAAGAATGGTAGCGATGTTGTTTGCCGTTCTAAAATAATATTCGACTGAAACAAAATATTTATTATTAATCTGTAGTCTCTCGATATATAATAGGAGAGTACTACATTAAAACAAACAAAAAATGGCAAAAATTAATTTTGGCGGGGCAGAAGAAAATGTAGAAACCCGCGAAGAGTTCTCTTTGGAGAAAGCACGTGAAGTATTGAAAAACGAAACAATCGCTGTAATAGGATATGGCATTCAAGGTCCCGGTCAGTCGATGAATCTGCGTGATAATGGTTTTAATGTCATTGTCGGACAACGCCCTGGAAAAACTTTCGACAAAGCTGTGAAAGATGGTTGGGTACCGGGCGAAACTCTTTTCAGTATTGAAGAGGCGTGCAAGCGTGCCACCATTATCGAGTATCTACTTTCTGATGCCGCTCAGATAGAGGTATGGCCTACCGTCAAAGCTAATCTTACTGCCGGCAAAGCACTTTATTTTTCTCATGGCTTTGCTATTACCTTCAGCGATCGTACCGGCGTTGTTCCTCCCAAAGATGTTGATGTTATCATGGTCGCTCCAAAGGGTTCTGGTACTTCTCTCCGTTCACTTTTCTTGGAGGGACGTGGTATCAATTCTTCTTTCGCTATCTATCAGGATGCTACCGGCAAAGCTCGCGAGCGTACGTTGGCATTGGGTATCGGCGTAGGTTCCGGCTATTTGTTCGAAACCACTTTTAAGAGAGAGACATGGTCCGATCTTACAGGCGAACGCGGTACTTTGATGGGAGCTATTCAAGGTATGCTTCTTGCTCAATACGAAACCTTGCGTGAGAACGGTCACTCTCCATCCGAAGCTTTCAATGAAACGGTAGAAGAGTTGACACAGTCGTTAATGCCTCTCTTCGCTCAGAAGGGTATGGACTGGATGTATGCCAATTGCTCTACGACAGCACAACGTGGCGCTCTCGATTGGATGGGCCCGTTCCACGATGCTACCAAACCGGTATTCGAGAAGTTGTATCATTCTGTAAAGACAGGCAACGAGGCTCAAATATCCATTGATAGTAACTCGAAACCAGATTATCGCGAGAAATTGAACGAGGAACTTAAAGCATTGCGTGAAAGCGAAATGTGGCGCACAGGCGAAACTGTTCGCAAGCTTCGTCCGGAGAATAACTAAAAGTCGTATACTACATTGCACTAGATGCATAGAATGCGTGTCGAATGGAAATTCGGCACGTTTTTTATTATATCTACAAATTGTTTTACAATAATATTGTATATTTGCAATACTAAACTTATAATCCTTATTGCTCATGAACCGATTGAAACTGATCCTTGTTAGTAGCGTGTTGTTTTTTTCTATCTTCTTGTCGGCTCAGACAAGTATAAAAACTTATATGTTGCCAGATACTATATCCTATATTTATATAGACTCTTGTTTGCACAATCGACATATAATTCTATCTGCGCCAATACGTAAGAATAATGGTAAAATATCTGGTCGAATGAAGAAAATGATCTTTTTTAATCTTGAAAAAGGTACTGTCGATTGGAGCTTGCCATATGCTTTAGATCCATATACTAAAGAATCGAGAATATGGCTCATGCCTGAAGGATTGTTGCTAGAAGAAATAGGAAAACTTTCGCTACTCGATTATAAGGACGGAAAACGATTGTGGGAGAAATCTGCTTCTTGCGTTAGTCTTGAACCTCGGCATAAAGGGTTGTTTTATACCTTGAATACCTTTGGCTCGGCATTTGCTCTTAGACCCAAATTGTTGTATATGGATCTGAAAACCGGAGAAGATAGAAAATTGCGAATAAGATCTTCTTGGAAGATTACAAGCTGTTGGAGACATTTCACTTATTTGAACGATAGTGTGATGTGTGCTTTGGGTAATGATATCCGGCTCCTTAATCTATATAGTGGGGAACTGAAAGTATACAATCCTAAAGTGCTTAATCTCTGGTCCTTTCCGGGGACTGAGGCTCGTTCCAACTTGTTATATAATGATTCTTGTTTCTATATGTCCGATAAAGAAAAGATTTTCTGTCTTGATAACCAACTCAAGGAGCTGTGGCGAACTGAACTTCCCAAGAAGTCGGCATCGTTATCGCATATCTATACCGATTCGACCAATGTTTATATGGTGAACTATGGCGTTGGATCCGATTGGAAATATCGGTTCGAGGGTTATCCTTTTGTTGCTGCTTTCGATAAAAAAACGGGAAATCAATTATTCTTGACGCAGATATCAGATGCAAAAACCTCTGTGCTCGATTTCTTTAAAATGGGCGATACCCAGTTTCTTTTGTTCTCTGACCGAATAGCCAGTTACCGTCTTTCGCCAAATGCTCCTATCAATACAATTGCTTGGAATTGGCAGAAGTATGGCTACTTGCGTGGAATCGAAGAGAATGAATTCTATATACCGGATTCTTCTGACAGTCTGCGCTATTGCAAAGCACCTATCGATAACTTACTTCCGGTGCATACTTCGACAGGTATGATTTGTACCGTCGACCCCAGCGATATGCGTGTTGTCAATGCTTATCCCAATTCGCTCTATCGAATGGTTATCGCTCAACACGGTGGAAATAAAATATTAGAAGGTGATCGCAATAAACTTATCATTATTGATGAGAAAGGTTATCTTAAACAAGAGGTCGCTCATGTGTATCAGAAAGTCTTTCAGTCGGGCAATCACGTATACGCTTTGAAAGAAACCGGTAACGAACTTGTCGATATTTCGTTATGACAGATACGTATATAGGATAAAAAATAGATGAGATGCATTGCTTTTGATTCATTTTCTTAACTTTGTGATATTATCAATTAACTGCATCAAGATTATGGCTAGAAAACTAATATTTGTATCGCTTCTGGTATGTACGCTTTTTGCGTCATTATTTTTAATTACCGATTGTACCAAGGTTGCAGATCATCCGTTTGCTACTAATCTCATTAAATACAATAAGGTAGAGAATGTTGCCAAGTGTAGCTTCATTGTCGATTATCCTACCAAAGGTAACGACGCTTTGTTACAATCGGCTCGAGAATGGATTAGCGAGCAGTTTGGTGGAACTTATAAAGGTAGTTACCAGCATGGAGATTCTCTGTTGCTATATTATGGCAAGGCTGCAATGGATACTTTGAAAGCTTATAGCAAAGACCTTCAGCCCAATATGCAAGTAGAAAATACGATGAGCATTCGCAAGAATTATGAGACGAACAAATTTGTGACGTACGAAGCTGCTTCATATTCCTACTTGGGTGGTGCTCACGGCGGATCTACACTCGAAGGAGCTACTTTCCGTAAATCGGATGGGCGAAAGTTCGGATGGGAAATGTTTACTCGCGAAAGCCGTTTCACCATATTGCAAGGACTTATTAAAGATGGCTTAAAACAATATTTCAAAGTCAAAACTGATGAAGAGTTAAAAGCCAACTTCTTGAATTCCGATAACATTTATATGATTCCATTGCCACAAGCGCTCCCTTACTTTACTAAAGAAGGTATAAAATTCGTATATGCTCAATATGAAATCGCGAGTTATGCTGCGGGGATGCCTTCTTTCACGGTGCCTTATGACAAAATTAAGTCTATACTTACTGTCCCGACTGCCAATTTGATTTGATCCTGTTGTTATTTAATGAGGTGCAAGAGGATGTGGATTTCAAGGTGAATATTCTCCAATATTCTGATACTTTCTTATCCGAACCTTAGTAACAGGGCCTTCTAGGGCAGTTTTTTTACTATTGTCTCACCGCTCGAATATAAATCCAATAAGAGCAAAATGTAAATGCATCGCACGCAAATCGCTGATAGACAGCGAGAAATTCATAAGGACGAAAATAAATGTTTATACTTACAAACATTTATTTTCGTCCTTATGAACTTTTATGTTCGTCCTTATCATTTTTCGAAACCACAGGTTCAATTTTTTATATCAAGGAGTGCCATTTCGGTATGGTTAAAATAGTATTAGTATCGCTCCCACTATTCACTTCTGAAAGCGGGGTCGAAAAAAAATATTTTCGTACGCCAACTTTCATCACTCCCTTATATCGCTCATTATCAGGGCCCATTTGAGAGAAATCATAACACACTGATTCTCTGCGAGAAGACATGCTTTACAGGTCCACTTTTAGCACCATGCGCATGTATTAGTCTGATATACAAACAGTAAAGGTGACAGATATGGTTTCGTAACTAGAATATAAAAGCAGGGTTTTATATATCCACACGAGTTATCTTTAAGTATCAGTAAGAACCGATTACTTCGCCAAATCGGTATTTGTCTTTATCCTTCCAAAACGTCGTATGCTCCTAAAAATGTTGTCGTATGTTAGTTTTTCGGAAAACTTAAGGACGTCACCGAAAAAACTAACATACGACAACGACGACTGCGCCCTTATTTCTCCTTTCAAAAGTTCAACCGTATGTCGCAGCGGTAACTAACGGATGTTGTAGACGAAACTAACGTTAGTTGTTAGGATAACTTCTGTTAGTTACCGCAGTAACATTCGTTAGTTATGGTGGTGACATACGTCTGTTTTTTTTCCTGTATAGTTAGGCGATTGTAGCAAAAGGGTAAGGCGAAAGATAGACCAATGATGGTGTACTGCTTTATGATCTTTCGGTTTGCTAGAGAACCATTATCTTTTCGTCAGGATTGTGTCCGCTTCGGATGCGCCATTCTTGTGGATAAAGATTGTTGGTGCGGTTTCCCATGTTTTTTACAAAACCCAGAGGTGTGTTTCGATAAGTCAATAAAACACAACCATGAGGTGTTGTCTGATCCAACATGATGGTTTCTTTACGCAAATAGGCAATGGCTTGTTCATAGTTTATTTCTTGCGAAGCGAAGTGGTTGCGATTTACAAGTTTGCTTAGCGCAAGTGATTGGGTAGGGATGAGGTCACGGCCCTTAATATCGCCAACAGTGATTCCACTTTGTACGATATTTAATTCTTTGCGACATGTTGCAACTGCGTCAGCATGCTTTTTGGATATAGCAGAAATCGTTTTCCCATCGGTTGTTAACTTGTATTTCTCTCCATCGGCTATATATTCGTTGGCTTTGGTCAGCAACTCCTTAATACCTGGAATGGGCAACATGCGTTTTTTGTCTTCTTTGTGCTTTTTGTCTTTCTTCGATTTCTCTCCGTCTTTACGTAACACTGCAAGAAAGAAACCTTCTCCTTGTGTTCTTCCTGGTAGAAAACGGTAGACAGGAAAATCTGCATTCTGCAATAAATTGCCGGTAATGTTCCAATCCTTTTCTGTAGGAATTTCCATCACTTCTGCTCCAAGCTCATTCACTATCCACTGTATGTTCTCCTCGTTTTCGAGTGTATTGAAAGTACAGGTACTATATATTAATAAGCCTCCTGGCGAGAGGCATTGCCAACAATCAGTTAGAATTTCCCGCTGCCGTTGAGCACACATCGCTACGTTCTCCTTACTCCATTCACTAATCGATTTTTCGTCTTTGCGAAACATTCCTTCGCCCGAACAGGGCATGTCACAGAGCATTACGTCGAAAAAATGTTTCAGATGTTTGAAATCGGCAGGTTGGTTATTAGTTACTATCACATTGTCGTTTCCCCATTTTGAAATATTTTCAGCTAATATTTGCGCACGCGAGCGAATCACCTCGTTTGATATTAGCAGACTATCTTCTGGCAGAATACTTGAAAGATGAGTGGATTTACCTCCCGGAGCTGCGCAGAGATCGAGTGCTATGACCGGCTCCTTTACGAAGTTTCCTATCGCTTGTTCAATAAACATTGATGAGGCCTCTTGTACATAGTAACATCCGGCATGGAAAAGCGGGTCGAAAGTGAATGTCGGCCGGCTTGCGAGATACCTTCCTTGCGAACACCAAGGAACTATCCTTGTGAGGAGAGTAGTCTCTTTAGGGTTCAACTTACTGTTGAACCGCACACTGATAGATTGAGGTTGTTCAAGGGCTGATGTTAATGTTTCAAACAGCTTTTCGCCCATTAGTGAACGCGTATAGATGGTAAAATCAATTGGAAGCTTCATATATTTATGAGAATAATAGTGCAAATATCGAATTTTTTTTATCTATTTGCAACTTTGAAGAGATATAACTACGTCTAATGATAAAATAAGAAAATATAAATTCACAATGAATATGAAAAAGATTCTTTTATGTACCATGTTGTTATTGGCTATCCTTTGTGGAACTTCGGCCGTATGGGGAGCCAAACACAAACAGCAAGTGAAAGTTGAAAATGCTCAGAAAGATGCTACCGCCGATGATACGACGAATAGTTCTGAACCCGCATTTGTTGATTCAGTGGATCAAGCATCGAGTAATGTCAATTCTGATGATGACAATGACGATAATTTCGGTGATGAAATATCCCGTTGTTTTACCGGTGACAAGGCTATGTCTTATGTTTTTTTAATTCCTATCATCGGTACTATTTCCGGATGTCTGCTCATTGCAGTAATTCTCTTTCTTGTATTTTACTTTCGATATAAAAATCGTCAAGCTAAATATCGGTTGGCAGAGAAAGCGCTCGAAGCAGGAAAACCATTGCCAGAAGATGTTTTTGTCCATGAACAGCCTGTATCTTCTCAGTCGAAAAGATCTTACACTCCTTATTATACTACGGTAGAGAGAGATAAGGGCATTCGGACTACTTTCTTAGGACTTGGTTTATTTATCTTTCTGTGGGCGCTTACTACTTCGTTTGGCGTGGCATGTATCGGATTGTTGGTTATGTTTATCGGTATAGGCCATTGGGTCTCTGCTGTAGAACACAAGAAAGATGCCGAAATGATGAATAATCTGAATGGTGCAAATAAGCAAGCTTCTGATGTGAAGCCCGATATGGGACAGCCTGCTTCGCAATCTACAGATTCTGCAGAAAAACATTCTGATAATGTAAATCCTGACGACACTGCAGCAGAATAGCTGATGGGGCAGATAAACGACATATCGCTAATCGCTCAAGTTGTAGCATTCGGGAATAAACGGGCATTTGACAAGCTGGTGTGTAAGTACCAATCGCCATTGCGTCGTTTCTTCCTGAATTTGACTTGCGGTGACACTGCTTTGAGTGATGATTTGGCTCAAGAGACTTTTATAAAAGCCTATACGAGTCTTTCTTCTTTCAAAAATTTGTCAGGCTTTTCAACTTGGCTGTTTAGAATTGGATATAATCAATTTTATGATTATCTTCGCAGTCAGAAAGAAACTTCGGATTTGGAAGCTGCTGAAGTTGATGGGGAATATAAGGTTGAACAGGTGAGTTTGAGCAGCAAAATGGATGTATATTGTGCTTTGAAAACATTAAAAGAAGCAGAGCGTATGTGCATAACATTGTTTTATATGGAAGATATGAGTATTGACAAAATAGCTGATGTGACCGGTTATCCAATCGGAACGGTGAAGTCGCATCTCTCGAGAGGAAGGGAGAAAATGACAACTTATTTAAAAAATAATGGATATGATGAAAGACAATGATACATTACTGAAACAATTTATGGATGCTAATCGGCAGGAAATAGCTGATAATGGATTTTCTCGTCGGGTGATGCATCGTCTGCCTTGCCGCCACAATCGTGCCGCTCAGATATTGAATGCTTTGTGTGCAGTAGTCAGTGTTTTCTTGTTCGTTACATTTGATGGAATACAAGCCATTATTGAAGTGATGCGTAATGTGTTAGTATATACTATACAGCATGTTGGAACACTTCATATTGATATAAAAACCATGGTCGTCCTTTTTTGTCTTGTGTTCTTTTTTACTGTAAGATTGGCTTGGCAGCATGTAGATGATTAAAAATCCAGATATTTTTATTCATTTGGCTTATTTATTATGTACATTTGTGGCAGAATAAAAATATTGCTTGATTAATAATGAGAGAATCACATCCTTTACATTTCTACTTAAAGGCCATTGTTCGTTTGGTTGTGTTTACGGCCATCATCGGCTTTATCCTTCGTGTTGTGTTGATGTTCAACGAACAGACCCATACTTCTTTCTTTTTAAAAGATTATCCTCAAATATTTATATATGGTTTTATAAACGACGTTTGCATAGCATTTATGGGAACTGCGTTTATATTTATCAATCAACTTTTTATTTCTTCTATCAAATACCGTAAACCACAATGCTATTTTATCTTAGCTTTTCTTGTCGGTATATTGGCCTATCTGCTGTTTTTTGATAGGGCATTTACTGAATTCAATAAAAATGTTGTCCATATCGTCTGTTGGGTATTGGTATATAAATGTATCAGTTTCAGCCTTCGTACTTTTCTCCCTAAAACAAGGCCTACATATAGTATGGTAGTGTATCTACTTACTATTTTTGTTTATGTAGCGGTGGTATTGATTAATACAATTGGCGAATATTTCTTTTGGAGTGAGTTTGGTGTTCGTTATAACTTTATTGCAGTCGATTATCTGATATATACCAATGAAGTGATCGGCAATATTATGGAGTCTTATCCTATTGTCCCGATATTCTTGGTGATTGCTCTGTTTGCTTTTATCGTTACCTATTTCGCAGTCCAGAATAAATGGAAGTTGAGGCTTCCTCTTGGTGATATGCGTGTTAAACTCTCGGCTGCCGGAATATATCTTTTTTTCTTTGTGTTTTTTGGAATAGGTGCTACATTGATGGAAAAGCTTCAGGTAAGCAGCAACGTTTACGTCAATGAGCTTCAGGCAAATGGAGTATATAAATTTTATAAGGCTTTCTTGGCAAACGAGCTCAATTATGATCAGTTCTACTTGACGATGCCGAAAAATAGAGTGGAGCAAACTTTAAATAAAATATACCATAGCCACGGTATTGACAATGTTGCTGCAATAAGAGATACAATGCCCGAATTGCATAAGAATATTGTTCTTATTATGGTAGAAAGTTTGAGTGCAGAATATCTTTCTGAATTTGGAAACGAAAAAAATATTACTCCTTGCCTTGATGCACTTGTTCCTCGCAGTATGGTTTTTGAAAATCTTTATGCGTGTGGAAACCGTACGGTACGTGGCTTAGAAGCTGTAACATTGTCTATTCCACCAAGTCCGGGCGAAAGTATTATCAAACGGTCTAATAATCGACATTTATTTTCTGTCGCTACTGTATTGAAACAAAAGGGATATAAAATGCAATTCTTATATGGAGGTGATAGCTACTTCGATAATATGAAAGAATTCTTCTCGGGTAATGGGTATGAGATAATTGATAAGAATGAAATGTTGCCTGATGAGGTATCCTTCAGTACTGTATGGGGCGCTTGTGATGAAAATCTTTTTGATAAAGCGATAAAGGTGTTTGATAAAAATGCCGCATCGGGCAAACCGTTTTATGCTCATATCATGACTACGAGCAATCATCGTCCTTATCTTTATCCTGAAGGTAAAATAGATATTTCTCCCAAAACAAAATCGAGGGATGGTGGCGTTAAGTATACTGATTATGCTATTGGGCAATTCCTAAAAGCAGCCCAAAAGAAATCATGGTTTAAAAATACGGTCTTTATTATTGTGGCAGATCATTGCGCCTCCAGTGCTGGCAGTACGGAAGTGCCGCTTGACCAATACCATATTCCGGCGTTCATCTATGCACCGGGTTTTGTACACCCTATGAAAATAAACAGGCTCTCTTCTCAAATAGATATAATGCCTACGGTATTTGGCTTACTCCATTTTTCCTATCGCTCCAAGTTTTATGGACGTGATGTGTTGCAGCCTGGATATGTTCCTCGTGCTTTGGTAGCCACTTATCAGAATCTAGGTTATCTTCATGATGGCGTTTTTACTGTGTTATCGCCTACAAGGCGTTTTGTGCAACAAAGAGCAACACCTGCTTCTCATCATCTTTATACGTTGAATCCATTGAAGATAACGCAACAGAAATTCTTGGAAGAGGCTATTGCCCATTATCAGTCTATTGGGTATAGGAAATAAGTGGATAACAAAAATAAGTATTATTATTTTTGTAATTCTAATGTCAAACATTACCTTTGTGAAATGAAATTTCGAGAGCTCAAATTGCGAATGCGATATATTGCAATTGTTATATCTCTTGTATTTGCCTCTTCGGCGCAAGGACATTATGCAAGTAGTTGTTCTACAAATTTGATAAATAGGTATCAAGTTGCAGATACGTTGCAAGGTCAGCCTTCTGATTCTATCGTCAAATATTTTCTATTGCATCATGGTGTTGCGGTTACTTACAATAATTATGTCGATATATTGGAAAGTGGTCGCGAGAAGTTTACCGATATGTTCAGTGAAATTCGTAAAGCCAAAAAGTTTGTTCACCTCGAATATTTTAATTTCCGAAATGATTCTATTGCCAATGCTCTATTTGATTTATTATCTCAAAAGGTGAAGGAAGGTGTTCAGGTAAGAGCCCTGTTTGACGATTTTGGTAATTGGTCCAATAATCAGCCGTTGCGTAATAGTGATTTGAAAAAGATTAGGAAAGAAGGTATTGAAATAAAGAAGTTCGATCCGATAAAATTCCCTTATATCAATCACGTTTTTCATCGCGATCATCGCAAAATAGTCGTTGTCGATGGGTTGGTTGGCTATACCGGTGGAATGAATGTGGCCGATTATTATATCAATGGATTGCCTAAAATAGGTGCATGGCGCGATATTCATTTGCATATAGAAGGTGGTGCAGTCAATGAGTTACAGAAGATATTTTTGGCTATGTGGAATAAATCTACTCATCAGAATATTGGTGGAGATGAATATTTTCCCAAGCAAGATGTCGATAGTCTTATTTCGGATTCGCTATCTGATTATTGTCATGATATGCAAGTGGCGATTGTTGATAGGTGTCCTCGTAAGTCGCCAGATTTGCTTCGGCGTTCTTTTGTCGAGACAATTGATGCTGCCCAGCATAGCTTGCGCATTGTTAATCCGTATTTTGTACCGACTACATCTATTAGAAGGGCTTTAGATAATGCGATTAAGCGGGGAGTAAATGTTGAAATTATGATGTCGGCTAAGTCTGATATCCCTTTTACTCCAGATGCTTCTAGATACATTCTGCACAAATTGATGAAGAAGGGAGCGAAAATTTATCTTTATTATGGAGGTTTTCATCATACCAAAATGATGACTGTAGATGAACGATTTTGTACGGTGGGAACTGCCAATTTGAACAGCCGCAGCTTACGATATGACTATGAAGACAATGCTTATATCTTTAATAGAAAAGTGACGGCTACACTCAATACGATATTCGATTCGGATGTGAAAGATTGCGTACCACTGACTCGGGCCTATTGGAAGAAGCTTTCGCCATGGAGAAAATTTGTGTCTTGGTTTGCTAATTTGTTTACTCCTGTATTGTAGCAGTATTAAATACAAATGATCTATTATAATATTTTGTCATGAAAAGAAATCTTTTGTTTCTCTTATGCCTTACCTCCTTTTTATTTGCCTTTTCTACCAGATGTGTTGCAAAAGTCTATAGGCAAGACGTTAGACACGTCTCTGCTAAATGTATTAAGGGGAATGCAGATAAAGAAATCTTTTTAATGCTGAAACAGTTTTATAAGGATTACTTTGCTGTGCTTGATCGAAATGGTAATACTAGTGTGGTATTAAAGCAATACTTGTCTGCATCATTTTATAAAATATTACTTGGAATGAAGCGTACTCAGGAAAAACTTGATGAGCCTTTTGTTGATTGGGATATTTTTATTCAGGCGCAAGATTGGGATATCAAATGTTTGAAAACGTTGGATGTGGAAAAAGACGCTAAATCAGAAGGTGTGTATGTTGTAACTTATATATTTCTGGGAGATCATTCTCTTGTGACAGTGAAATTAAGAGTAAAGAAAGAAAAGGAAAACTATAGAATTGATGGTGTCATTGATAAAGCATTTAATGATGCAGTCAATGCTTATTTGCATCGAAAATAGACTTTTTGCTTTTGTTATTTGCTCAGCTTACATTATCTTTGTAGCATTATGAAACAATATTTGGATTTACTCAATAGGGTGCTGACCGAGGGTGTCGAGAAAGAGGACCGTACAGGTACGGGCACTATTAGTGTGTTCGGTCATCAGATGCGTTTTCGTTTGGATGATGGTTTTCCCTGTTTAACTACAAAGAAACTACATCTTAAATCAATCATCTATGAATTGCTATGGTTCTTGCAAGGAGATACGAATGTGAAATATCTTCAAGAACATGGAGTTCGCATTTGGAACGAATGGGCAGATGAAAAGGGTGAATTAGGACCGATATACGGAAAACAATGGCGTGCTTGGAAAGATTATGCAGGTGGTACCATTGATCAAATCAGTGAAGTAATCCATACGATAAAGAATAATCCAGATTCTCGTAGAATAATGGTTTGTGCATGGAATGTAGCCGATGTCCCGCAAATGAAACTACCTCCTTGTCATTGTCTGTTTCAGTTTTATGTAGCCGATGGACGCCTCAGCTTGCAACTATATCAACGTAGTGCAGATATTTTCTTGGGCGTACCGTTTAATATTGCTTCTTATTCTTTATTATTATTGATGATGGCCCAAGTCTGTGGATTAAAAGCGGGCGATTTTGTTCATACATTGGGCGATGCACATGTTTACAAAAATCATTTGGAACAAGTGAAGCTCCAACTTTCTAGAACCCCTAGGACGTTGCCGAAAATGAATATTAATCCAGAGGTGAAAGATCTATTTGATTTCAAGTACGAAGATTTCGAATTGACTGACTATAATCCTTATCCTCATATTTCGGCCGAAGTTGCCGTTTAAGTATACTATTTTGCTATGAATACTCAAATCATTATTATTGCGGCCATAGATCGTAATAGAGCTCTCGGTTATAAGAATCAATTACTTTTTCATTTATCTGCGGATTTGAAAAGGTTCAAAGAACTTACTACTGGGCATACTATCATTATGGGACGTCATACTTTTGAATCATTGCCTAAAGGGGCGTTACCCAATCGTAGAAATATTGTACTTTCTTCGAATAATGAATTATCCTTTCCGAATGCTGAAGTGCTTTCCTCGCTTAAACTTGCTCTAAACCATTGCAGTAATGATGAAAAGGTCTTTATTATAGGAGGTGCTGAAGTCTATAAGCAGGCTATTGAAAGAGCTGATCAGCTATACCTTACAGAAATAGATGCTATGGCTTCCAATGCGGATGTCTATTTTCCTGTAATTGATCCTAATATATGGCATGAGAAAAGACGTGAATCCCATCCGATGGATGAAAAGCACGTCTTTGCATATTCTTTTGTTGATTACGAACGAATTTAGGCTGCTTTTTCGTCTAACGTTGGTTAGTAATTATCGTTTATTTCGTCCAAATTGAATTCTTTTTCATCATCTTCATCCGAATCGCTTAGAATTGGTACTTGTCTATGAAGCCCTTCTGTAAATGATATAAGTGTTTCGGTACGAGCTATGCCTATGCCCTGGAGCCTGTCGTGAATGATTTTCATAAGATGTCGGTTATTGCGCGCATACATTTTAATAAACATATCGTATTTACCTGTTGTGTAGTGGCATTCTACAACTTCTGGAACCTTACTTAACGCAGCAACTACATCATCGAAAAGTTCGGGGTCCTTTAAGTAGATTCCAATGAAAGCGCAAGTTTCATATCCCATCCTTTCTGGATCTACGATATAATTGGAGCCTTTAATGATTCCGATATCTGTCAATTTCCTAATACGCTGATGAACGGCTGCTCCGGAAACATTACAAGCACGGGCAACCTCTAAAAAAGGAATTCGGGCATTACTTATAACAATTTTCAGTATTTGCTCGTCCAATTCATCTAACGGTTGATGTCTCATGGTTAAATTATAATTTGGTTGTTATTAATGTCTTTTTTGCAAAGATAGCAACTTTTTTCTGGTGTTATCTGCGTTTTTTAAATTTTATTTGTTTTAAAATGAAAGCTGTTTGTCGTTTTTTAGAAAAAGTCAAAGACTATCATTAACTTTGTAATCTAAAACAACAGAAGATGAAAAGAATATTGTTTTTATGGGGTTTGTCTTTCGTGTTTTTTGCAGCAGTGGCAAATGCTCAGAACTTTACAGATTATTTTGTAGATAAGACTTTGCGAATAGATTATTTGCTTTCCGGAGATGTTCAAAGGCAGGCTATTTATTTGGATCAACTTTCGTCCTTACCTCAATGGGCGGGGCGCCGCTATCATCTTTCAGAAACTCCACTAAGAGGCAACGGCCAGATAGTTGTTACCGATTCGCTGAGCGGTACGCGAATCTATGCCAATTCTTTTTCTTCTCTTTTTCTGGAATGGATTTCGACTAAAGAAGCTAAGCAAGTGGCTAAAGGCTTTGAACATACGGTTTTAATACCTTTCCCAAAACATACAGTGAAAGTTGAAACGACACTTTATAATTCATCCGGTCTGTCTATTGCTCAGATCGTTCATTATGTTAATCCGTCTGATATATTGATTCATGCGAAAGGCTTGTCCAATATCCCTTCTTATAAGTATTTGCAGAAAGGGGGGAGCTACACGGATTGTATTGATGTTGCAATAGTCGGCGAAGGCTATACTGCTCTCGAGATGAATCATTTTTATGAAGATGCTGCGGTCGCTTGTGAAAGTCTATTTGATCATGAGCCGTTTAAATCTATGAAGAACCGTTTCAATGTGGTAGCTGTTGCAACTCCCTCTCTTGATAGTGGCATAAGTATTCCTGATAAAAACGAGTGGAAAAATACAGTATTTATGTCTCATTTTGATACGTTTTATTCCGATCGCTATCTTACTACCACTCATATTAAGGCGATACACGATGCTGTTGCCGGAATACCTTATGAACACCTTGTCGTATTGGCCAATACTGAGAAATATGGTGGTGGTGGAATCTACAACGATATTACATTGACAGCAGCCCATCATTATAAATTCCGTCCGGTGGTAGTACATGAATTCGGTCATGCCTTTGGTGGCTTGGCCGATGAATATTGGTATGAAGGAGATGTGATGGATGATACATATCCTCTGAATGTCGAACCATGGGAACAAAATATTACAACTCGCATTGATTTTATTTCGAAATGGCAAGACATGTTGAAAAAAGGTACGCCTACGCCTACATTGCCGAAAGATAGAGACAAGTACCCTGTCGGGCTTTATGAGGGAGCAGGTTATTCTGGTAAAGGAATCTATCGTGCTTCTTATGATTGCAGGATGCGTACAAACGAATGTCCTACTTTTTGTCCTGTTTGTCGAAGGGCTTTACAGCGGATGATAGATTTTTATACTGTGCCATAATTATATATATTTGGACATTTATTTAGAAATAGTTTTAGTATCTTTACGTAATAAAAAATGAAATAATATGAATCAGTTAGTAGAACGCTTTTTAAAGTATGTAAGTTATGATACGCAAAGCGATGAGCTTACTGGCCTTACTCCGAGTACTCCGGGGCAAATGGTCTTCGCCAATTATTTAAAATCGGAATTAGAATCTTTGGGCTTTTCCGAAATAAGTCTTGACGATAATGGTTATCTCTTTGCTACTTTGCCTGCTAATACCGATAAGCAGATTCCTGTTATCGGATTTATAGCTCATATGGATACTAGTCCTGATATGAGTGGAAAAAATGTTTCTCCTCGTATTGTCGAGAAATATGATGGTAAAGATATTGTCTTGTGTGCAGAAGAGAAGATTATTCTTTCTCCGAAACAGTTTCCTGAGCTTCTTGATCACCAAGGAGAAGATATTATTGTCACCGATGGGAAAACCTTATTGGGCGCTGATGATAAGGCGGGGATTGCTTCTATTGTTTCTGCATTGGTTTATTTGAAAGAACATCCTGAAATTAAACACGGTAAAATTCGTATAGGATTCAACCCTGACGAGGAAATAGGCCTTGGCGCTCATAAATTTGATGTCGAAAAGTTCGGTTGTGAGTGGGCTTATACAATGGATGGTGGAGAATTGGGTGAATTGGAATACGAGAATTTTAATGCTGCTTCGGCAAAGGTTATGTTTAAAGGCTGCAATGTCCATCCGGGATATGCCAAACATAAAATGGTTAATTCTATTCGAGTTGCCAACCAATTTATTGAAATGTTGCCTCGGCATGAGACTCCCGAACATACTGAAGGTTATGAAGGATTTTATCATTTGGTAGGTATTAAGGGTGATGTGGAGAATACTGTATTGAATTATATTATCAGAGATCATAATCGCAATCGCTTTGAAGATCGCAAGAAAGAAATGCTGCATCTGGTGCGTAAAATAAATGCTGAATTCGGGGAAGGTATTGCTACCGTAGAATTACATGATCAGTATTATAATATGCGAGAGCAGATTGAACCTGTGATGCATGTTGTTGATATTGCATACAAAGCAATGGAAAAAGCTGGTATTCCGCCTAAAGTGCAGCCCATTCGTGGTGGTACGGATGGTGCACAACTTTCTTTCAAGGGGTTGCCTTGTCCGAATATTTTTGCCGGCGGATTAAATTTTCATGGACGCTATGAGTTCTTACCTATCCCTAACTTATTGAAGGCTAAAGACACGATATTAAATATAATTCAATTAACTGCTAATAAATAAATTAAAAACAACCATCTAAAGATGAAAACAACTCCGTTTACCGAATCTCATATTGCTCTAGGAGCAAAAATGGAAGATTTTGCTGGCTATAATATGCCTATTCAGTACAAAAAAGGTATTATTGAAGAGCACATGGCTGTTGTGAATAGCATTGGCGTCTTTGACGTATCCCATATGGGCGAATTTTGGGTGAAAGGTCCGCAAGCGTTACCTTTTTTGCAAACTATCACTTCCAACAATGTTGCTGTCCTTACCCCCGGCAAAATTCAATATTCTTGTTTTCCAAATGAACAAGGCGGTATCGTCGATGACCTTTTAGTCTATTGCTACGAGCCAGAGAAATATTTGCTTGTAGTAAATGCTGCTAATATTGAAAAGGATTGGAATTGGTGTGTTTCACATAACGAACTGGGTGCAGAACTAGAGAATTCTTCTGATCGTATGGCTCAACTCGCTATTCAAGGACCAAACGCTATTAAGGCATTGCAAAAATTGACAGATATCGATCTCTATAATATACCTTATTATACTTTTGTGGTCGGTGAAATAGCAAATATTCCTAATATCATTATATCGAATACTGGTTATACTGGTGCAGGAGGTTTTGAACTTTATTTTTATCCGGAAGTTGCTATAAAGATCTGGAATGCAATATTCGAAGCTGGTGCAGAATTTGATATTCAACCTGTAGGGTTAGGCGCTCGTGATACACTTCGTCTAGAAATGGGGTTCTGTCTTTATGGTCACGACCTAAATGATACAACATCGCCAATTGAAGCAGGTTTAGGTTGGATTACTAAATTTGTTGACGGTAAGGATTTTATAAACCGCGTAGCTCTTGAAAAGCAAAAAAATGAAGGCGTAGTTCGTAAGCTTGTTGGTTTTAAGATGATCGACCGTGGTATTCCTCGTCAACATTATGCATTGCTTAATGCTGAAGGTGATCAAATAGGAGAGGTTACTAGTGGTACGATGTCGCCAGTTGTTAAGCAAGGAATAGGTATGGGATATGTAAAGCCTGAATATAGTAAGGTTGGTACGGAAATTTATATTGACAATCGTGGACGTAAGCTGAAAGCTGAAGTTGTTAAGCCTCCTTTCCGTCCAAAAAACTAGAATGAAATTAAGAAAATAATTATATGTTTTCCCCGATTGATACCCAATCGGGGATTTCTGTTTTTAATAAGAATCAACGAAAAATAGTCTTATCCCCTAAAAACAGACGTATGTCACTGCCATAACTAGCGGATGTTACTGCGGTAACTAACGGAAGTTATCCTAACAACTAACGTTAGTTTTGTCTACAACATCCGTTAGTTACCGCTGCGACATACGGTTGATTTTTTGAAAGGAGAAATAAAGCCACAGTCGTCGTTGTCGTATGTTAGTTTTTCTGGTGACGTCCTTATGTTTTTCGAAAAACTAACATACGATAACATTTTTAGGAGCATATGACGTTTTGGAAGGATAAAGACAATAGCGATTTGTTGAAGTAACCAGTTCTTACTGATACTTAAAGATACCTCGGTAGATATATGAAACCCTGTTTCTTCTATTCTAGTTACGAAAACATTTCTGTCACCGTTACTATCTGTATATCAGACTTGTATATGTGAATGATAGCAAAACATGACCTCGTAAAGTATGTCTTCTCGCAGAGAATCAATGCGTTATGATTTTTCACAAATGGGTACTGATAATGAGCGATATAAGGGGGTGATGAAAGTTGGCGTGCGAAAATATTTTTTTCGACCCCGTTTTCAGAAGTGAATAGTGGGAGCAATACTAATACTATTTTAACCAAGCCGAAAGAATACTTTTTGATACATGGAATAGAAGCTGTGTTTCCGAAAAATGATAAGGACGAACACAAAAATTCGTCTTGACGAAAATAAAAGTTTGTAAGTATAAACATTTATTTTCGTCCTTATGATTTTCTCGCTGTATATCAGTATGTTGCACGTTTATTCTTTAGACCTTTTCCTCCTTTGACTTATATTGATGCGATGAAATAAGTACAGAAATAGTGCTCTACAGTCTCCTGTAGCTCATGTTTGGATAAAAAAATATCAGAATGATGGAGAACATTCACATAGAAGAAGTTCCGAAAAATGATTGCATGCAAAGGATTGTACATCGCTTGTTTCTGTGTCACTGAGGTGAGCTTTCAGCTATTTACATGGAGTAAGACAATGTCTATGTTACTGTTTATACAATCTTTTTCTGCAAAACAAATAAATATTTCATTTCTTATTGCACCTCGTTAATATAAACACAAGCTCAAGACAACGCTTACCTCCCTAACTTTTACTAGTGAGTCGTTATTGCGTTTAATATGTGGGGTTAATGCAAAGGAAATAAAAAAAGGCTGAATCCCAACAGAGGAAAACAGCCCTAATTTTTTGCAATGATAATTTTTGCCGGACATAAATAACAAATAATCGATTAATGTCGGTTTACAATAATTTCGTCGGTAAATATCCACCCGCCATAAGTATTGCTACTATGTGCCTGATAGCGAATATATCTTCCACTGGCATTTCCTTTCCAGTTATAAGTTTTTATAAAGAAATTTGGTTCTTTGTCAACCTTGAATTCTTGCTTATCTATTTGTTTGAAGTTTATACCATCGTCAGATGTCGAAATAATTATTTCTGCGGGAGCGAAAACATAGGGGCCTGATGATTGCATAAAATCGGCACTTATATCATGTATGTCAATCGTCTTTTCCATATCAATGGTTACATCAACTTTATTGTGTGTAATAAAACCTTGCCATGCACCATCTCCATAACTCCAATCCCCACGTTTGCCATCTGTAAGAGTTGAATCTCCATTAGCTTTGTAACGTTGACTATAAGGAGAATTGTACTGTACTTTTTTACCTATAGCATCATGCATGATCAAATTCATTGATTCTTTTCGGTGTCCTTCTTCTTGTTCCAAATCAAATACATTATACCCTTTTAAAGCGAGATACTTGTTGGCTTCCAATACACGATTTCTGAAGTTTTCGTACGTGCGTCCAGCAATATCAGGCTTTGTCCATCCAACTTCCGAAATTGCTAATATTCTAGGGAATGTCATATATTCAGCATATCTTGAGGAGGTAATATGTTCTGTCCACAAATTTGCTTGTAGTCCATCAATATACAAAGAGGCTGGCGTGTTTTTTAAACTGTCGGGTATGGGTTCATAAGAGTAAACTTTATCAAGTGGAAGATACCCTCCATTAGATGTTGGTTGTTTGTCGGGAGCATCTTGTACATTGTTAATGTAGCAATAAGCTTCGGGTGTCATTATTGCATGATGTCCAGACTTTGCTGCTTCTATCCCTCCTTGTTCACCACGCCAAGACATTACTGTGGCTTTTGAAGCTAATTTACCTTCTATTATTTCATCCCATCCAAGTAGTTTGCGGCCACGAGAATTAAGAAATCTTTCTATTCGACATATTAGGTAGCTTTGCAGTTCTTCTTCGTTTTTCAAATGTTCGTCTTTCATCCTTTTCTGACATAGCGGACATGTTTTCCATGTATTTTTATTTGCTTCGTCGCCGCCGATATGTATATATTCTGAGGGGAAAAGTTTAATGACTTCCTTCAATACGTTTTCTAAAAAACGAAATGTGATCTCTTTGCCTATACATAATTCTCCATTTTGATAAGGCTTACCCGAACATGATAATTCAGGATAAGCATAAAGAACTTCTTCGCTGTGTCCTGGCATTTCTATTTCTGGTATGATGGTAATATGACGTAGGGCTGCATATTTGACTATTTCTTTAATGTCGTGCTGAGTATAATATCCGCCATAACCTTCTTTATTGTCTTTTTTGCAATAAAGTCTATTACCATTTACCCACCATTTATTCCAGTCGGATTCTGTACGATAGGCAGTCTCTTCGGTTAATTTCGGATACTTCTTTATTTGTATTCTCCATCCCGCAGCGTCTGTCAGATGTAGGTGGAAGTAGTTTATTTTAAAGTAGGCTAGTGCGTCAATCTGTCTAAAAATAAACTCTTTTGGAAAGAAATGACGCGAAACATCAAGCATCAGTCCGCGATATTTAAAGCGCGGATAGTCTGTAATCTCTGCGCATGCAACATTGTATGTCGTTGCAGAAGTATGGCGGGTGAGTTGCAAAAGAGATTGTATACCATAAAATATACCTATTGCATCTGATGCTGTGATTTCTATTTGCTGAGAAGAAATATTGAGCGTATATTTTTGTTTGTCGGTTTCGCTACAACTTTTTCCTTTCTCATTTTTCTTCTCCGTAATAATATTTAATTTGATAATATTTTTGTTGTCTTTCGATCCACCTATTAAAAATTCATAAGGTAGCGTTTGCAGATACTTTCGCATCATTCGTTTGTCTTTTCCTTTCAGGTTCATGTAAAGCTTGGTGCTTTCATTTATAGTAAAATGTCCCTCTTTCATTTTCATCGATTGTGGGAGTGGAATGATTGATTGCGATCTGACAGGAACCGGTTTATAGCATAAATAGATGATGATGCATATTGATAAAATAGAAAACCTATTGATATAATGACTAATGATCTTCATGGTCGGAAATGAATTTAAGAATTATTTCAATAAATAATATAGAGACACATCTCTGCAAAGATGCTCTCTTGTTAGTACAAAGGTAAGCATTTTAACCGAAGGGCAATGGTAAAACAGAAAAAATGTTATTATCTGTTTTTTATACTATCGTAGAGGAGTAGAGCAGCCCTCTCATCTATATTTAAGTGATTGGTATCTAACTGTTTTCTACCTTTAAGTCATTTATTGTTTGGATAAGCCTCTGAGGGTCGAAATTTGTTGATTTTATTTTTGTTAATTGCACATCCGATAACTTTAATGGAGTGTATTCGTTGGGCATTCGAAGGTATCGAATGTAGGGGGCTATTTTTAATAGATTAGAAAGTCCAGATGAATTTATGCAGATAAATATAATCATAGGAATAGTCGGAGTTAAATGCCTCTCATAACTCCTATATGAGGTCTCTTGTATTGGTAATAAGAATTCAATTTTCATCCCGTTAAGTAGATTGCATAACGTGCTTTCTTTATATCTTTGTACTTGCATTACCAACCAGTTTTTATCAGTATTTGCAACACATGATTCTTTTTGTATCATATTTAATTTTTCTTTTTGGATTATTAAAGATCTGTTGTTTTAAATCTTTATATTCAGTTCTTATTTACTTCATTTTCATATACAATGTGAATGTTTGTCTAACACCTTTTTCATTTTCTATACATACACGAATATTTAAGATATCGCACCATAAAAGATTATATCTCCTCGGAGAAAACCCTCTTAAATAAAGTTTATTTTTATCAATGCGGATAAGTTCAAAGAAATAAGATAGCATACAATAGCTGTTCTCATCAATATCAGCATATTGTATATGTTCAAAAGAACTCACTAATAATGAAGTATCAAGAAGAAAATAATTTTTTAAATATTTGATAAAAGCTAAGCAGCATGTTTTTTCGACACGCCAGAAATTATCTTTTTTTTCTATCTGTATTATTTGTTCCATTCTTTACAGCCTAAGCTTTTGTCATAATAAAATGATCTACTTTATTTGTTTCTTTCAACGACCAATATTGACTCCGTTACTTATTAGGTAACGGATTTATAAT